>Ga0209595_100005_pt1 | contig 482658 bp, 378 predicted proteins | sample Porto_4metaG_FD_187427 | JGI IMG/M metagenome (GOLD analysis project Ga0209595, IMG submission 187427) | Marine algal microbial communities from Porto, Portugal - Porto_4 metaG (SPAdes) (version 2) | ecosystem: Host-associated > Algae > Red algae > Unclassified | place: Portugal: Porto... | reverse complement strand
CGCCTGACGACCATAGCGAGCGTGAACCACCCGATCCCATGCCGAACTCGGAAGTGAAACCGCTTAGCGCCGATGGTAGTGTGGAGTTTCTCCATGTGAGAGTAGGTCATCGTCAGGCACTTATCCCGAACCGCCCCTGTAGCCTTGCTGCAGGGGCGGTTCTCTTTGTGCGCAGGAAAAGTGGTACGCGGGAAAGCCGTGTACAGAGAGTCTTGGGTGCGAAATGCAACGTGCATATGTCACAAGAAGGCCCCTGCCGAGATATCGACAGGGGCCTTTTGTCTTCGGGGCCTTTCGTCTTCAGGGTCAATGAAGTTTCAGTGCGCCATCAGGTCAGGGCGTGACTTCATAGAGTTCGATGGGCGTGCCGTCAGGGTCTGCCAGGAAGGTGAAGCGGGCGCCGGTGTATTCATCGACACGTACCGGCTCTGGCGTGGCACCACGCGCGACCAGCAGCTCGACACAGGTATCGATGTCTTCCGTCGCCAGCGCCAGGTGACGAAGCCCACAGGCTTCCGGGTAGCTGGGGCGCTCAGGCGGCGAGGGGAAGGAGAACAGCTCCAGCTGGATGTCGCCCGGCAGGCGCAGGTCGAGCTTGTAGCTGTCGCGGGCCTCACGATAGGCCTCGTTGATCACCTGCGCATCCATGACCTCGAGATAGAAGCGCTTGGCGCGTGGGTAATCAGCGGTGATCAGCGCCACGTGATGCACTTGCGTCAAAGGCAGGCACGCTGTTGAAGTGGCACTTGACGCGATGGTGGGACGTTCCGTTGTCATATGGTTGCTCCTGCTGAGAGTTTTCGGTGGCGAATGCCCGAGTGACATCCTGATGAAAGAAGGCGCCCACTGGGCGCCTTCTTTGATTGGAGCAATCACTGGTCAGGCCATGCGCTATCTCAGCGACACAGGGTTTCCAGGGCTTCGATCAGGCTATCCATCTCGGCATCGGTACCGATGCTGATGCGCAGATAGTCACGTAGCGCATCGGTGTTGAAGTGGCGCACCAGGATGCCCTGCTCGCGCAGGCCAATGAACAGCTTGCCGGCATCGTGGGTCGGATGAGTCGCCAGCACGAAGTTGGTCTGTGACGGCAGGATCTCGAAGCCCAGTGCGGCCATGCGATCGCGCGTCTGCTCGCGAGTGGTGATGACCCGTGTGCGGCACTCATCGAAATAGTCGGGATCACTGAGCGCGGCGACGCCGACCTGTTCGGCCAGGCGATCGATGGGGTAGGAGTTGAAGGAGTCCTTCACGCGCTCCAGACCCTCGATCAGCTCACGCGAGGCCACGGCATAGCCAAGACGAATGCCCGCCAGGCTGCGCGACTTCGAGAAAGTGCCTGACACGACCAGATTCGGATACTGATGGATCAGTGGGATGGCGCTTTCGCCGCCGAAGTCCACATAAGCCTCGTCGACCAGCACGACACTGTGTGGATTGCGCTCCAGCAGCGCGGCAATCGCCTTGCGGCCATGGCCATGGCCTGTCGGGGCGTTGGGGTTGGCGAAGATGATGCCACCATTGTCGTTGCCGAAGGCTTCCAGGTCGACTTCCCAGCTGTCGGTCAGCGCGATGCTGCGCGACTCGATGCCATACATGCGGCAATAGACCGGGTAGAAGCTGTAGCTGATGGACGGTAGCAGCAGCGGCTTGTCCTGACGGAAGAAGGCCTGGAATGCCAGTGCCAGTACCTCATCGGAGCCATTGCCGACGAAGACTTCCTCGGCGCCCACATGGAAGGTATCGGCCAGGGCAGCGCGCAGCGAGCTGGAGCTCGGGTCCGGGTAGCGGCGCAGGTCAGAGGCATTGAACTCACGCAGCGTCTGCTCCACGGCGGGTGCCGGTGGATAGGGGTTCTCGTTGGTGTTCAGCTTGATCAGCTGCTCACGCGGTTGCTCGCCGGGAACGTAGGGGGTCAGGTCGTGGACCTGTGGGCTCCAGTACTTGCTCATGATTTCTCGCCGCTGGTGACAGTGCATGACCCGTGTCATGGATGCTTTTCATGTTGCCCGCTGGATCGTCGCGGTACAAGCATCAGCAGGCTCTCCGCCTGAGTCTGAAGTGTGGCGACTGGTGCGGATTTCCACATTGTTGCCATGCCAGCATTATTCTCGTGCGATGCGTGTGCTTGAAGCAGCGAGTGGTGTGCCGCATGTCACAGGCATGCTTGCCCAGCTCGCGCGACTTCGTGCGATGAGGATGCTGGGCGAAGACCTGCAATTCAAGGAGTCCCGATGACAGCCAACACCAATGCCCCTTACGCTGACACCCTGCTCGATCCGGTCAAGCTCGGTGATCTGACCCTGCCCAATCGCATCCTGATGGCACCGCTGACACGTGCTCGTACCCCCGACAGCATTCCCGGTGAGCTGCAGCAGGCCTATTACGGTCAGCGTGCCGGTGCCGGCCTGATCATCAGCGAGGCGACCAACATTTCGCCCACCGCGCGTGGCTATGTGTACACGCCGGGTATCTGGACCGATGAGCAGGAAGCGGGCTGGAAGGGCGTCGTCCAGGCGGTGCACGCCAAGGGCGGGCGCATGGCGCTGCAGCTGTGGCATGTCGGGCGTGTCTCGCATGAGATGGTGCAGCCGGATGGCCAGCAGCCGGTCGCGCCGAGCGCCCTGCGCGGTGAAGGCGCCCAGTGCTTCGTCGAGTTCGAGGACGGCACCAGCGGACGTCACCCCACCAGTACGCCGCGCGCCCTGGAGACGGACGAGATTCCCCAGCTGATCGAGGACTATCGCCAGGCCGCTGTGCGCGCCAAGCGTGCCGGTTTCGACATGATCGAGGTGCACGCCGCCAACGCCTATCTGCTCAACCAGTTCATGGCCACCGGCACCAATCAGCGCACTGACCAGTACGGTGGCTCGGTCGAGAACCGTGCGCGCCTGACGCTGGAAGTCGTCGATGCCGTCGCCGAAGTCTTCGGCCCTGAGCGTACCGGCATCCGCCTGACGCCCTTCATCGAGATCTTCGGTCTGACCGATGACGAGCCGGAAGAGATGGCCTTCTACATGGCCGAGCAGCTCTCCAGCCGTGGCATCGCCTATGTGCACGTCAACGAGCCGGACTGGGCCGGTGGCGACATCAAGTTCAGCGATGACTTCCGTCGTGCCCTGCGCGAGCGCGTTACGGGCGCGCTGATCTTCTGCGGCCATTACGACGGTGAGAGCGCGGCACGCATCATCGATGAGGGCATCGCGGATGCCGTCGCCATCGGGCGCCCGTATATCGCCAACCCGGACCTGGTCGAGCGCATTCGCCTCGGGGCTGAGCTCAACGAGCAGGATCCGGATACCTTCTATGGTGGCGGCGCCAAGGGCTACACCGACTATCCGTTTCTCGACAATGGCCATGATCGCCGTGGCTGAGGCCGACACGATTTAGCGAATGGTGTTCGATAAACGCCATCGGGGGTGGCCTCTCGGGGCGGATACCCGCTATTCTTGAGCGTGGAAGCTTGTGAGCGGTCTGCCTGTCTGCCAAGGCGGGTAGACCGCTCGCCGTCGATAGCGCTGACGCTGCTATCGAGTCATCGCCTTAAGGAGGATTCAATGCAGATCAGGACTCTGATGGTGGGAGCCGCGCTGATGGTCGGTCTCGCCGGGTGCGCATCAACGGCCCAGACCAATGACGGTGCCGCTGACAACAGCGCCACCGAGACAGCCAGCGAGCAGGTTGCCGTCTACAAGGGCACCCTGCCGTGTCGTCGTTGCACGGGCATTGACCTCGATGTACGCCTCAAGGGCGCCGAAGAGGCAGCCCAGGATGAGCGTACCTTCAGCCTCGATGCCACCTATCGTGATCATCCGCAGCAGCCGGATCCAGAACATTACGAAGGTCAGTGGGATGTGCTGTCCGGTACCGTGACGGACCCGAACGCGACTGTCTATGAGCTGACGCCGGACGGCGAAGGCCAGACCTACTACTTCCTGCGTCTGGATGCCCAGACCCTGGAGCTGGTCGACCCGCAGAAGCGTCGTTTCCAGAACGGTGAGACACTGCGACTCAAGCGCCAGTAAGCGTGCCGTGCGCCACAAGGCGACCGTGAGCACAAGGAGGGCGGCGCAAGCCGCCTTCCTTGTGTCTGGCTGTTGGCAATCCGCGGCTGACGACACTGCATCACGACGCCGAGAATCACTTCTTCCCGACAGGATTGTCTGATGGCGAAAGCAAAGAGCGCCTTCGTATGTACCGAATGCGGTAGCGAATTCTCGAAGTGGCAGGGCCAGTGCAGCGGCTGCCGCGAGTGGAACACCCTGCAGGAAATCCGCGTCGGCGCCACGGTATTGCCCGGCGCCGCCCCCGCTGCGGGTGCCGTCGCTGGTGGAGCTGCCCGTAGCGCCAGCAATGGGCGGGGCGGCTACGCCGGCACGCTCAGCGACAACGTGACCGATCTTTCCAATGTCTCGCTGGCCGAGGTGCCGCGTTTTTCCTCGACCTTCGGTGAGTTCGACCGCGTGCTGGGCGGCGGGCTGGTACCGGGTTCCGCCGTGTTGCTCGGTGGCCACCCGGGGGCCGGCAAGTCGACGCTGCTGCTGCAGACCGCCTGCAAGCTTGCCCAGCAGAAGCGCTCACTCTACGTCACTGGCGAGGAGTCGCTGTCGCAGGTGGCGATGCGCGCCCATCGTCTGCAGTTGCCGACCCAGGGGCTCAAGATGCTGGCCGAGACCAGCGTCGAGACGATTCTGGCCACCGCCGAGCGCGAGAAGCCGGAGGTGCTGATCATCGACTCCATCCAGACCATGCATCTGGAGGATCTGTCATCCGCGCCGGGGGGTGTCTCGCAGGTGCGTGAGTCCGCCGCCGCGCTGACCCGCTTCGCCAAGCGAACCAACACTGTGCTGCTGCTGGTCGGCCACGTGACCAAGGACGGCTCGCTGGCCGGGCCCAAGGTACTGGAGCACATGATCGACGCCTCCCTGCTGCTGGAGGGCGATGGCGATTCGCGCTTCCGCACGCTGCGTGGCCAGAAGAACCGCTTCGGCGCGGTCAATGAGCTGGGCGTGTTCGCCATGGTCGAGCTGGGTTTGAAGGAGGTGAAGAACCCCAGCGCGATCTTCCTGTCGCGCAGCGAGGAGCAGTCCTCCGGCAGCCTGGTGATGGTGGTCTGGGAGGGCACGCGGCCGATCCTGATCGAAGTGCAGGCCTTGCTGGATGACTCACCGCTGGGCAACCCGAGACGTGTCGCGGTGGGCCTGGATGGCAATCGTCTGTCGATGCTGCTGGCTGTGCTCAACAAGCATGGCGGCCTGTTCACCGGCGATCAGGATGTCTTCCTCAACGTGGTCGGCGGGGTCAAGGTACTCGAGACCAGCGCGGATCTCGCCGTGCTGTGTGCGGTGGTCTCGAGCCTGCAGAACCGGCCGCTGCCGCGTGAGCTGGTGGTGTTCGGCGAGGTGGGGCTGTCCGGTGAGATCCGTCCGGTGCCGAGTGGTCAGGAGCGCATCGTCGAGGCCGCCAAGCATGGCTTCACGCGGGCCATCGTGCCCAAGGGTAATGCCCCCAAGAATCCGCCCAAGGGCATGACCATCGTGGCGGTCGACAAGCTGTCCCAGGCGCTGGAAGCCCTGTGACAGCTTGCGCCTTCCGTGGGAACCATCCGCACGGGTATGTCGTGGTGTGATGCTACGTACAACGAACAAGGCCAGCCTCGCGGCTGGCCTTGTTCGTATGGGGTTTTCTCCGAGCACGAAGCTCAGCAGCTTGTCTTGTCAGTCCTGTTTGTCAGCCTGGCGGGCGGCATGAGCACAGGCCTTGAGGCGTGATACCAGAAGCTCGACACCGCGCTCGCGCATCAGCTCCTCATTGCGCCCCGGTACCTCTTCGACATCGCCTGCGTAGGCATTGATGGCGGCTTCGACCGAGCTCTCGCGCAGCAGGTGCAGCATCGGGTAGGGCGAGCGGTTGGTGTAGTTGGCCGCGTCATCTTCCTCGGTATCCTCGAACACGTATTCCGGGTGGAAGCTGGCCAGCTGATAGATGCCTTCGTAGCCCTGCATCTCGAGCAGCGCCTCGGCATAGTCGAGCAGTTCAAGGTAGGTATCGAAGTCGCGGAAGCCGTCCTTGAAGATCACCAGCGTCGTCTCGGCGTCGCGATTGGCGTCCAGGTTCAGCAGCTCATCGCCGAGTGCCTGCAGGCAGCGCTCGAGCCCTGCGCCGGGCACCACGGCATACTGGATGCTGTTGCGTGCCATCTCGCGTGCGGCAAACGGGCACAGATTGTCGGCGATGATGTGCGTCTCGACCCACTGGCGCGTGGCGTCGATGGCCTCGGCTTCGCTGGCATCCAGCGGCGGGGTGTAGCCGCCCGCCGTCTCGGGAGTCGTGGTATCGGTCGGCGTAGCGTCGGTGGTCATGGCGTCAGGGTCCGCAGCGGTGTCAGGAAAGGGTATTGTCACTGCTCGGGCGCGGCATGGCCAGCGCCGTGTCTCGTCGCCATGCCTCGTCATCGTCTCTCTTCAACGTATGTCTTCATGGTGAAAGGGCTGCAGGGCCGCAGGTCGTTGTCGGGCATGTGGCAGCCCTGTTTCATTAGTGATTTCAGCGATAGACTTATCACCGCTGGTTTCAAGCTCCCCCCGACTACGCTCAGGGGCATTGCGGCTGCCGGCTGACGATTTCTTTCCTGCCTCGCCACGGAGATACTTCTTGTCCGCTGATACTCCGCCTCCTTCCTCGCCGCCCTCCGAATCTCCCGAATCTACCGAGAGAGTAGAGGGGCCTGAGCACACCAGTGCCGCGGCCTATCGTCTGTCACGACTGTTGCCCTTTCTCGGCTGGATGCGTCAGCTGTCGCCCGGGGATGCGCGTTCTGACCTGATCGCGGGCCTGAGTGGCGCGGTGCTGGTGCTGCCTCAGGGGGTGGCCTATGCGTTGATCGCCGGCTTGCCACCCGCGCATGGGCTGTATGCCGCCATCGTGGTGGCGATCATCGCCGGCCTGTTCGGCAGTTCGCGGCATATGGTCAGTGGCCCGGCCGCGGCGATCTCGATGGTGGTGTTCGGCACCGTCTCGACCCTGGCCGCGCCGGGCAGTCCTGAATACCTGCCGCTGGTGCTGGCGCTGACCTGCATGGTCGGCATCATCCAGCTGTCGTTGGGGCTGATGCGCATGGGGGCGCTGGTCAACCTCATCTCGCATACGGTGGTGATCGGCTTTACCGCCGGTGCCGGGGTCTTGATCGCCACCAGTCAGCTCAAGCACCTGTTCGGCATCGCGCTTGGCGATGCCTCGAGCTTTCTCGGTACCTGGTGGGCGCTGCTCGGGCATCTTGGCGATACCTCGTGGGCCACGCTGATCACGGGGCTCAGCACCTTGCTCACGGCGGTGCTGGTTCGGCGGCTGAATCGCAAGCTGCCGTGGATGCTGGTGGCGATGGCTGTCGGCTGTGGTGTCGCGGCATTGCTCGGCGGCAGCGCGGCAGGCATCCCGATGGTCGGCGCCCTGTCCGGCAGCCTGCCGCCGTTTTCCCTGCCACCGCTGGGCTTTGATACCCTGCGCTCGCTGGGCGGGGCGGCCTTCGCGCTGGCGGTGCTCGGCTTGATCGAGGCGGTCTCCATCGCGCGCGCCATCGGCGTGCGCTCGCATCAGCGTATCGATGGCAACCAGGAGTTCATCGGCCAGGGCTTGTCGAATCTGGCGGGCAGTTTCTTCTCGTGCTTTGCCGGCTCCGGCTCCTTCACGCGCTCCGGCGCCAACTATGATGCCGGCGCCCGCACCCCGCTGTCGGTGGTGGTGGCGGCGCTGATCGTGCTGGCGGTGCTGTTGCTGGTGCCTGACGTGACCGCCTGGCTGCCGTTGCCTGCGATGGCGGGCCTGATCATGGTGATCGCCGCCAACCTGGTCGAAGTCGCTCATATCCGCCAGATTCTGGCCGTCAGCCGCGAAGAGGCGGTGGTGCTGGTGATCACCTTCCTCGCCACTCTGCTGTTGCCGCTGGAGTTCGCCATCTTCGCCGGGGTGCTGGTCTCGCTGGTGCTGTATCTGAACCGCACCTCACGGCCACGGCTGGTCGAGATGGCCCCAGACCCGGAGCATCCGGAGCTTGGCGTGCGCAATGCCGAGCGTTATCAGCTGGCCCAGTGCCGGGAAGTGGTGATTCTGCGTGTGGATGGATCGCTGTTCTTCGGGGCGGTCGACCATGTCCAGCGCAAGCTGGCGCGCTATACCGGCAAGCACGTCATTCTGCTGGGCACCGGCTGCAACTTCATCGATATCGCGGGCGCCGAGATGCTCGAGATCGAGCAGCGTCGCCTGCGCGATGCCGGCGGCAGTCTCAGCATGTGCGGCTTTCGCATGTACGCGCTGGAGGTGATGGAGCGCGGTGGCTTCCTCGAGCGCATGGGACGTGAGAACTACTTCCATACCGCCGAGGCGGCGATCGCCTCGCTGCGCGACTCGGTCGCCGAAGCGCATCGCGCCCACGGTGATCAACCCGCTGCCTGCCCAGATTGTCAGCTGTTCGGTCCGGCCGGGATCGGGCCGGGGCAGGGGGTGCGCCTGACGCCACCGTTGGCGTGAAAGCACAAGGCTGGGGGCGGCTGCACGCTTGCGATAGAATATGGCCCCTTGATGGTGCGGCCAGTCAGCTAGCCGCCGCCCATTGCCTCAATCCTGTTCTGTCTGCCGAGAGATGCCCATGAGTTTGCCCACCGTGGCGGCCAGCTGCGACCTGATTCGCGACGGCCGTCCGTTGATCGATGTGCGCGCGCCGGTCGAGTTCGCCGCTGGTGCCTTGCCGGGTGCCGTCAATCTGCCGCTGATGGATGATGAGGAGCGTCATCGCGTCGGGCTGCAGTACAAGCAGGTCGGCCCGGAATCGGCGGTGCATCTTGGCCATCAACTGGTCAGCGGGGGGATCAAGCGCGCGCGTATCCGCGCCTGGGTCGAGCACGTCGAGCGGCACCCTGACGCGATTCTCTACTGCTTCCGCGGCGGCATGCGTTCTCAGCTCAGTCAGCAGTGGCTCATGGAAGCAGGGATCGAGCGTCCACGTATCGAAGGCGGCTGGAAGGCCATGCGTCAGCAGCTCTGTCAGCATATCGATGAGCGTGCCGAGCAGGCCCCGATGCTGTTGATCGGCGGGCTGACCGGTTGCGCCAAGACCGAGCTGATCCATGCGCTGGACAATGGCATCGACCTGGAAGGCTGTGCGCGCCACAAGGGGTCGGCCTTCGGCCGCCATCCCTTCCCGGCGCCGAGCCAGATCGACTTCGAGCACCGCATCGCCGCCGAGATGCTCACGCTTGAGGATGAAGCGCCGACCATCATGGAAGACGAGTCGCGCTTCATCGGCAGCGTCAACATTCCGCTCGCCACCTGGCGCGCGATGGAGCAGGCACCGTTGATCCGAGTCGAGATGCCGCTGGATTGGCGAGTGGTCCAGATCCAGAAGGACTATATCGAGGGGCTGTGGTCCACCTACAGTCGTCACTATGGTGACTTTCTCGGCTGGACCCTGATGCAGCGCCAGCTGCGTCAGGCGCTGCTGCGTCTGCGCAAGCGCCTGGGCAGTGCGCGCCTTGCTCGTCTGGTGCGCATGCAGGACATCGCCTTCCAGGAGCACAAGCGCGGCAATCCCATTGCCCATGAAGGCTGGCTGGCACCGCTGCTCAGCGAGTATTACGACCCGATGTACCGCTATCAGCTCGAGAAGCACGAGCGCACCTTCCTGCACGTCGGCGACTGGGACAACAGCCTTGCCTTCGCGCGTGAGTGGAGCGCCAATCACCGCTGGCAGCGCTGACATCTTTCACGAGCGCCGGTCAGCGCTCATGCATTCAGCCAGTCCACCAGCAGGCGGTCCAGCAGGGCCGCCTGACGATCAAAGCGCTTCGGGGCCTCCAGCAACGCCTCGCGTGACTGCACGCCATTGCCCTCCAGGGGCGCGGGATGGTGGGCCAGGCGGTCCTGCGTGGCCGCCGCATCCATGTGCGGATGGAAGTTGAGCGCCACCACGCGACCCTCATCCCAGCTGAAGCCGGCCACTGGCGTATGCTCGCTGCTGGCCAGCAGCTCGCAGTCTTCCGGCAGACCGCAGATCTCCTCATGCCACATCAATGCCTCGAACTCGGCGGGTAGCCCCAGCGGGCACTCGTTGCTGCGCGTCAGCGTGGCCCAGCGACGCTGCGGCACCACGGCGGACGAGACGATCGCCCCCATCTGCTCGGCGATCAGACGCGCCCCCAGGCCAATCCCCAGCAGCGGGCGATTGCTGTTCAGCGTGCGCCGAATCAACTTGCGCTGCAGGCGCAGCGACTGCTGTTCGGCGGGCGAGGCGGGCTGTGCGGCGCTCGACAGGCGTTGCGGACCATCCAGCACCACCAGCGCATGGAAGTCATCGATGCCCGGCAATGCTTCGCCTGCCAGCGGGAAGCTGGTGTTGAAGCTGTGCCCCATGCCGGAAAGCCAGTCCTTGAGGCGTAGCGGACTCTGCCAGTCATGCGCTAGCGTTGAGGTGTCGGCGGCTGAATCTGGTTCAGTGTCAGGGAGTTGCCCCTGATGTATGAAATAAAGGTGCATGGCTTCATCATGCGTGAGCGCCATGTCAGCGTAAAGGCCCCAGTATCTGCACTTCATTACCTACGTCTCAGTGCCTATGTCTCAGCACCTATGTCTCAGTCCCTATGTCTTAGTACCTGCACCCGGGTGAACCAGCCGCGACACGACAAGGAGAGAACCGCATGCGGGCCGAACTGCTCGAACAGATCTACACCGTGGTGGCGCAGATTCCCGAAGGGCGCATCACCACCTACGGGCGTATCGCCAAGATGACCGATGGCGCCAGCGCGCGCATGGTCGGCTCGGCGATGCGTCACCTGCCGGATGGCCACCAGTTGCCGTGGCACCGCGTGATCAATGCCTCGCTCAAGGTCACCGAGCACGGCGGGGCGGTGCGCCAGCGGGAAAAGCTGCGCAGCGAAGGCATCCTGTTCGATGGTGCCGGCCGCGTGCCGACGGAGTGCCTGTGGCCTTGAGACATGCCCCGGCATGGCAGCGCTCGAGCAGGGGCGCGTTCATCCGGCCACGCGCGGGCGCTACCCTTTCGCCTATCCTATCGCATACCCTATAGCGACCTCCGGTGACATCGCGGCTGGCACAGGCAAGACGCCAGCGCGAACGTCGCATATTGAATAGTGAAGTGAGAATAGAGCCGTCATGACTCAGCCTGTATCCGGTTTCCGTGCGCGCCTTGATGCGCTGGCCCCCGTGCGCCGTACTGCCTTCATGGCGGCGCTGACCGAGCGACTCCTGCCCAATGCCGGTTTCTACGCCGAAGCCAATGGCACGGCCAGCGCGCTGGACACCACACGCGAGTTGCGCAAGCTGCTGGACCTCGTCTGGGAGCAGCTGCGCGTGCGCGATGCCAAGATCGATTTCTCGCTGCAGGCCGAGAAGGTCACCGCCTTCGAACCCGCCGAGGACGATGACAGCTTCGGCGCGCGCCGCGCCCTGGAAGCCGTGATGGCGCTGACCGCTTGCATCGATGTGCTGATCAGCGAAGAGCCGGAAGCCGCGCTCAAGATCAGCCGTCTGTCTGCTGATGGCGTGCGCGCGTTGATCGACCTGCAGGCCGGTGAGGGCATCGAACAGGAAGCGCTGGAAGCCATGATTCGCGAACATCCGTTGATGATCGATGAGCGCGATTTCCAGGACGCCGTGCTCGAGAGCGTCGAAGCCCCGCAGCTGTCCCGCGATGACTGGCGTGCGCTCAAGCAATTGGGCCGCAATGAAGATGTCAGCAACCTCGGGCTATCCTTGCAGGAGTGATCGCTCTCAAGGTCAGGCATGCCGGGCCTATCTCGCCGTCAGATTCCGTTGGAGTGTCAGATGGACAAGCCGAGTCAGCAGGTTTCATCCTCCGCCGTTGATCCCTTGAATGCCGTGATAGTGACTCGGCTGCAGGGCATGCGTGAGCGCCTTGAGCAGGACGTCCTGGGGGCAGATGACATTCATGCCCTGCGTGTCAGCTGCAAGCAGCTGCGAGGCTGGTGGCAACTGCGCCGTGAGTCACTGGGCAAGGCGGCGGTGAGTGAGCATCAGGCGCGTCCACGCGCTGTCGCCAAGGCATTGGCAGGGCCGCGCGAGGCGCACATGCTGCGCAAGACGCATGGTCGCGCCTACGCCTGGGTCGATGAACGCAGTCAGCGTCTGCTGGATGCGCTGCGCCCGGGCTTGACCAGTGCCTCGCTGAGCGAGCCAGAAGGCGAGCTGGATCACGCGCCACTCGAGACGCTGCTGAGCGAAGAGCGAGCGGCCTGGCAGGCGGCACCGCTGACGGTGGAGGAGCTCAACGCCGGGCTGGAATTCAGCCGTCATCGCATCAGCAAGCTGGCCGCGAAGGTGGTCAGCAAGCGTGAGATCGAGACATCTCATCGGCTGCGCAAATGGGTCAAGTACCGCATGTTCCAGCTGGCGCTGGCACACGAGGCACTGGGTGAGACGGCAGCAGGTGAACTCGAGTTGCCGAGTCATGGGCGCCGGCGTGAGCCGGAATTGCTCGACAAGGCCGCATCACGGCTGGGCAATCAGCATGATCTGGCTGAGCTGGCGCTGTGGGTCGGGGAGCGCGTGATGCTGCCTGCCGCCGAGAAGCACCTGGTCGCGGACATCATGACGCTTGCCGACCAGCGACTCGCGCAGGCGCTCAAGCCGCTCGCGAAGCTGGGCTACGTCTGAGCGCTGTTCTCGCCTGAACCGACGTGGCTTCTCTACAGACACGAACGCCGCCATTCCTTGAAGAAATGGCGGCGTTCGCGTTTCTGCCTGAACGATTATCCTGCGGCTGTGCTTACAGGCGCATCTCGATACCGCGTGCGGCCATGTGCGCCTTGGCCTGGGGAATCGTGTACTCGGCGAAGTGGAAGATGCTGGCGGCCAACACCGCATCCGCACCGCCTTCGAGCACGCCATCCACCAGATGGTCGAGGGTGCCGACACCGCCGGAGGCGATCACCGGCACGCTGACGGCGTCGGAGATCGCACGCGTCACGCCGAGATCGAAACCGGCCTTGGTGCCATCGCGGTCCATGCTGGTCAGCAGCAGCTCGCCGGCGCCCAGCTCGACCATCTTCTTCGCCCACTCGACGGCGTCGAGCCCGGTCGGCTTGCGGCCGCCGTGGGTGAAGATCTCCCAGCGCGGTGCTTCGCCTTCTTCGCTGACGCGCTTGGCATCGATGGCGACCACGATGCACTGGCTGCCGAAGCGTTCTGCGGCTTCACGCACGAAGTCCGGGTTGAACACGGCCGCGGTGTTGATCGAGACCTTGTCCGCGCCGGCATTCAGCATGGTGCGAATGTCTTCACAGGTGCGGATGCCGCCACCCACCGTCAGCGGGATGAACACCTCACCGGCGATGCGCGAGACCATGTCGACCGTAGTGCCACGGTTGTCGACGCTGGCGGTGATGTCGAGGAAGGTGATCTCGTCGGCGCCTTGCTCGTTGTAGCGCTTGGCGACCTCGACCGGGTCACCGGCATCGCGGATACCGACGAAGTTGACGCCCTTCACGACACGACCGGCGTCGACGTCCAGACACGGGATGATGCGTTTGGCGAGTGCCATGATCGCTCCCCTCAGGCCTTGCGGCCGGTGATGGAGTCGGACAGCGCCTGCGCTTCGGCGATATCCAGGCTGCCTTCATAGATGGCGCGACCGGTGATGGCACCGAGGATGCCCTGATCGGCCACTTCGGCCAGACCACGGATGTCATCCAGGTTGGTCACGCCACCGGAGGCGATCACCGGGATGCCGCCTTCGCGGGCCAGCGCCACGGTGGCTTCGATGTTGACGCCCTGCATCATGCCGTCGCGGGCGATGTCGGTGTAGACGATGGAGGACACGCCGTCGTTGGCGAAGCGCTTGGCAAGCTCAGTGGCCTTGATGGTGGAGACCTCGGCCCAGCCATCGGTGGCCACGAAGCCGTCACGCGCATCGAGACCGACGATGATACGGCCCGGGAAGGCGCGGCACATCTCGGCGACGAAGGCCGGTTCCTTCACGGCCTTGGTGCCGATGATGACCTGACCGACGCCAGCTTCCAGATAGTGCTCGATGGTCGCGGCATCACGGATGCCACCACCGATCTGGATCGGCAGCTCCGGGTAGGCGCGGGCGATGCGTGTCACGGCGTCGCCATTGACCGGCTTGCCTTCGAAGGCACCGTTGAGATCGACCAGATGCAGACGACGGCCACCGGCCTCGACCCAGCGCGCGGCCATCGCCAGCGGGTCATCGCCGTAGTTGGTGGAGTCTTCCATGCGGCCTTGCTTCAGGCGTACGCACTGACCGTCCTTGAGATCGATCGCGGGGATTACCAGCATGTCGGGTGTCCTCTCGGCGTGTCTCGGCACGCCTGAATTGTCGTCGGTATATCGAAGGCGGATGTATCGGCGTCCGTCACGCGAGACAGACGCCGAGGGTCACGCGGGCGAGCTTTCAGGGCTGCCAGCGGACAAAGTTCTCGAGCAGCTTGAGGCCGGCGGCCGCGCTCTTCTCCGGATGAAACTGCACCGCGAACAGGCTGCCCTCACCAATGGCGACGTGCGCCTCGGCACCGGCGTAGTGCGTGGCGCCGTAGACCTTGGAGCGTTCGCTGGCCGACACATAGAAGCTGTGCACGAAGTAGAAGCGCGAGTTGTCCTCGATACCTTCCCACAGCGCGTGGCCCTGGGTGTGCGCGACATGGTTCCAGCCCATGTGCGGCACCTTGAGACGCTGGCCGTGCTCGTCCAGCTGCTGGTCATCGAAGCGTTTCACGTCGCCCTTGAAGTAGGCGAGGCAATCGATGCCACCGTTCTCTTCGCTGCGCTCCATCAGCATCTGCTGACCGACACACACGCCCAGCAGCGGCTTGCTGTGGTTGCTCAGCAGCTCGCCGACCAGACCGCGCAGCTCGGCGCGTTCCAGCTCGCCCATGCAATCACGGATGGCGCCCTGGCCGGGCAGCACCACGCGGGTGGCGCCGCGGATGGCACGCGGGTCACTGGTGATCACGACATTCTCGTCGGCCACGTGCTCAAGCGCCTTGGCGACGGAGTGCAGGTTGCCCATGCCATAGTCGATGACGGCAATCGTCATGTCTTTCTCCCGAAGGCCGGAGCAGACTCCGGCGCTGGATGTCAGGCGTCTGGCGCCCGGATCATTCGTTTACAGCGAGCCCTGTTTACAATGAGCCCTTGGTGGAGGCGATACGGCCTCCCATGCGCTCGTCCTCTTCCACCGCCATGCGCACGGCACGACCGAAGGCCTTGAAGATGGTCTCGGCCTGGTGGTGGGCATTGAAGCCCTTGAGGTTGTCGATATGCAGGGTGGCGCCAGCGTGATTGACGAAGCCCTGGAAGAACTCCCAGAACAGCTGGGTATCGAAGCGACCGATGTTGCCGCGGGTGAACTCGCACTGCATGAACAGGCCCGGACGACCGGAGAAGTCGATCACCACGCGAGACAGGGCTTCATCCAGCGGCACGTAGGCATGGCCGTAACGGCGGATGCCGGCCTTGTTGCCCAGTGCCTGCGCGAAGGCCTGGCCCAGGGTGATACCGATGTCCTCGACGGTGTGGTGGTCATCGATATGCAGGTCGCCATCGCAGTCGACCTCGATGTCGATCACGCCGTGACGGGCGATCTGGTCCATCATGTGTTCGAGGAAGGGCACGCCAGTGTTGGCGCTCAGCTTGCCTTCACCGTCCAGATTGATGCGGACCCGGATCTTGGTTTCCGAGGTGTTGCGATGAACTTCGGCGATACGCTCTACCATGATGTCTCTCCAGCGGTCGGTGACACCATCAGCGGTTTCGGGGCCGATGGGGTCTGGGCGCAGTCTGGGGCCTTTGGTAAGAGAGGCGTGTGTCCAGTCCGGCCGGGAAGTGCGCATCATGTGGTTATTGTCATGTGATGTCGCAATCGAAATCGTGATCAGGGCATTGACGACGGCGCAGGGCCGTCGGCGGGGTGCTTGATCGGCGGCAGACGCGTCGTCTTCGTGCCTGCCCGACCCGTCATTATAGAGAAAGGACAATGGCATCCGCTACAATGGCGGGCATTCATATCGCGGGCGAGGATCTCACCATGCCGGTCACTCTTCAGATGATCGATCACGCACGCTGGCAAACCGATGAGCAAGTCCGTATCGATCTGTCGCGTATCTATCACGAAGCCCCCAGTGAGCGCCTCCCGCTTGCCCCGGATGACTTCATTCAGGCCAATCTCGCCGCGGGACACCGCTTCTGCAGCGCCTTCTTCAACGATCGTCATATCGGCGCGCTACTCTGCGAGGATGAAGGCGATGCCTGGAAGATCAGCCATTGCTGCGTGCGCAGGAGCACGCGCCGACGCGGTGTCGGTACGCGTCTGATGGCGCTGCTGTCGCTGGAAGCGGCCAGTGCCCAGCGTCTGCTGGTCGTGCCGAGTCAGGGATTGACCCTGGCCGACGAGCTGCTGGTATCACGTCTCGGTTATGTGCGAGACCCCGCCCGCGACGGCTTCGTGCTGGCGCAGGAGTGATCCTCAGGCGTTGCCGGATGCGGAACTGACGTCAACGCGACCTGTCCACCGGCTGTGTCATCATCATTTCTGTCTTGAGTCTGTCATGCTGTGCGGCAGGATGGCGCGCAGCGCTCGGACTTGATGATGCGCGGGAGAAAGGGCATCGCCTGATGCCACGAATCCCCAGCGCCATTCCATGTGCTGCCCTCTGGAGTGAGGGCAGCGCAGCAATTCTCATCGTGTCAAAGGGAGGACGCAGATGAAAGCACTGTTCAGAGCCTTGCTGGCCATCGTCGGGGTACTGGCGTTGGTGGTCGTGGCGGGGGTGATCTATGTCACCACCTTCCTCGATCCGAATGATCTCAAGCCGCGACTGGTCAAGGCGGTCAAGGACCAGGCGGGGCTGGAACTGGCCCTGAACGGCCCGCTGGACTGGTCCTTCTATCCCCGTCTCGGCGTCAGCGTCGAGGACGCCGAAGCCTGGCTGCCGGAGCAGGAGCGTGATCAGTCACCGTTTGCCTCCTTTACCCGCGCGGAAGTCGGCGTGTCCTTCACGCCACTGCTGAGTGGTGAAGTCGAAGTCGAAGGCGTCTTCCTCGATGGCCTCAAGCTGGCACTCGAGCGTGATGCACAGGGGCGTGGCAACTGGGAAAGCCTGCTCGATCATGCGGCGACGGCCGCCGACAGCGGCGCGGCGGATGAAGCGCTGCCGCCGGCCAAGAGCGCCGGTGTGGCGCTGGCGGATGACACGACGCCGTCGGTGCAGAATGGCGCCGGCAGCATGGCGGTCAATCTCGATATTGCCTCGGTGCAGGTCACCAATGGTCAGATCGCCTATCAGGACGCGGCCAGCGGGCTCGACATGACGCTCAACGATGTGGCGTTGACGTCCTCCAACGTCAGTCCCGACAAGGCCTTCCCGGTCGAGCTGTCGTTCGTGGCCGATGGGCGTGAACCGGAGCTTCAGAGCACCGTCAGCCTCGATGGCAAGGTGGCGCTGGACCTGCAGGGCGGCCGTCATGTGCTGACTGGCGTAAGTCTGGATACCACCACGCGCATGCCGTCGCTGGGTGACAAGGACCAGAGCGTGGCGCTGGACATCGACACCCTGACGCTGGATACCGACAAGCAGCTGTATCTGGCCGATGGTGCCGAGCTTGACGCGACGCTCCATCAGGCCGCGCTGGGTGACAAGGCCCTGCCGCTGAAAGCCACCTTCGCTGCCGAAGCGGACCTGGCGGCGGGCACGGCGAATCTCGAGAACCTGCTGCTGACCTCCGGCAGTGACCTGCGCCTCAGCGGGGCGCTCAAGGCCAAGGACATCACCGGCGATGCGCTCAGCTATACCGGCCAGTTCAAGCTGGCCCCGCTGTCGCCCAAGGCGTGGATGACGCGTGTCGGCATACAGGCGCCGCAGACCGCCAAGAGCAGCGCGCTGACCTCGCTGGCCTTCTCCAGTCCGTTCAAGGGCGACATGTCGCAGGTGCAGTTGACCAACCTGGTGATGGCACTGGATGACACCACGATCAATGGGCGCCTCGGCTCGTCCTTCGATGCCTCGCAGATCACCTTCGATCTGGATGTCGACGCGCTCAATCTCGATGACTACCTGGCACCGGCAGGCGCAGACGAGAAGACGGCAAGCCTGGGTGAGGCACTCACTGCGGGCGTGATCGCGCCGGTCTACGCGGCCGATGGTGACGCGGAGCTGCTGCCGGTGGCACTGCTCAAGACGCTGGGCCTTCAGGGGCAACTGGATATCGGCACGCTGATCGCCTCGGGGCTCGAGATGAGCAAGGTGACCGCCAAGCTGTCCGGCCAGCCGGGTGTCCAGCAGCTCGATAGCCTGACGGCCAGCCTCTATGGCGGCTCGCTGGCGGCCAATGCGCGCATCGACAGCCGCAAGACGCCGCTGAGCATGAGCTTCGGCGAGAAATTGACCAACCTGGATATCGCGCCGTTCCTCAAGGCGCTGGCACCGGAGCAGCAGGACATCCTGCGCGGCCGCCTGACGCTCAATGGTGACTACACCACCAGCACCAATCAGATCGACAGCATCAAGCGCAATCTGAACGGCAAGGGCAACTTCGAGATTCGCAATGGCGAGGTGCTCGACGTCAATATCTCCAGGGAGATGTGCACTGCCGTGGCGACGCTGAGTGGCAAGACCTCCTCGCGGGAGTGGAAGGCCAATACGCCGCTGGAACGCGCGCAGGGCAGCTTCACGGTCACCAATGGCGTGATCAGCAATCAGGATCTGGCGCTGGCGATTCCGGGCATCGCGCTGGACGGCAAGGGTCAGCTCAACCTGCCGACCGAGGCCTTCGACTACAACGTGGCGGCGCGCTTCATCGAGGGCGCGGATGACGCGGCCTGTGAGGTCAATCCGCGTCTGATCAAGCTGCGCTTCCCGGTCCAGTGTCAGGGCAACCTGAGCGGTGAGCCGGGCGAGTGGTGTGGCTTCGATCAGAAAGGCTTCCAGAGTGCCGCAGCGGATCTGGCCAAGGATGAAGCCAAGCGCAAGGCGGGCGAGAAGGTCAACGAGAAGCTGGATGAGAAGCTCGACGAAGATACCCGCAAGAAGATTGATGAAAAGCTGGGCGAAGGCGCCAGCGACAAGCTGAAGGGCGCGATTCAGGGGCTGTTCAACTGATCACGCGCTCCCTTCGCTGCAAGACCGGCACGCCAGCTCCTCGGGGCTGGCGTGCTGCCGTTTGAGCCCAGGCCATGGCGTCGACCATGGCGCGAGCAGAGGAAGTTTTGATGGCGCGACCTGACACTGCTGCCACGCCAGACGTGACAGCTCCCGAGAGCCACGCCACGCCCGGCTTCGAAGACATCGCCCTGAGCCCCGAGGCGTTCCAGGCGCGCGTGTTCGACTGGTTCGATGAGCATGGCCGCAAGCATCTTCCCTGGCAGGAGAACACCACGCCGTACCGCGTGTGGGTCTCGGAGATCATGCTCCAGCAGACCCAGGTCGCGACGGTGCTGCCCTACTACGCCCGCTTCATGGAGCGCTTCCCGGATGTCGCGGCGCTGGCGGCGTCGGATATCGATGACGTGCTGCACCTGTGGACGGGCCTTGGCTACTACGCGCGGGCGCGCAATCTGCACAAGGCCGCTCAGCAGGTCGTGAATGAGCACGACGGTGCCTTCCCGGTCGAGAGTGTCGAGGCACTATCGGCCTTGCCGGGCATCGGGCGTTCGACCGCCGGGGCGATCATCAGCATCAGCACCGGACAGCGGGCGCCGATTCTCGATGGCAACGTCAAGCGCGTGCTGGCACGCCTGCATGCCGTGGAAGGCTGGCCGGGACGCCCGGCGGTGGAGCGCAAGCTGTGGACGCTGGCGGAACGCTACACGCCGCAGGTGCGGCTGGCGGACTGGACCCAGGCGATGATGGACCTCGGCGCCACCCTGTGCACGCGCGGCAGCAAGCCGGATTGCGCGCGTTGCCCCTTCGAGGAAGTCTGCGTGGCGCATGCGCGTGGCGAAGAGAAGCGCTTCCCCGAGAGCAAGCCGAAGAAGACCATTCCGACGCGTCAGACGCTGATGTTGCTGGTCAGCGATGAAGCGGGGAGGATCCTGCTGGAGCGCCGTCCGCCGACGGGGATCTGGGGCGGCCTGTGGGCGCCGCCACTGGTCGAGGACCGTGAGGCCGCGCGCGAATGGGTCGCCCGCGAAGCCCGTGGCGCGCATCTGGAGGCGCCACTGGCGAGTTTCGAGCATGTCTTCAGCCACTTCCGGCTGACCATCACGCCACAGCCGGTCCAGCTGGGAGCGGCGGAACTGACGCCGTCGGCAGAGGCTGGCGTCAGCGAACACGGAGCAGACCGTCGTTTCGTCGACCCCGCCGCGCCGGATGCCGTGGGCCTGCCGGCGCCGGTCAAGGCGCTACTGGCGCGCTGCACGGATGATCTGTTCGGCCTGTGAGGCCTTGTCGGTGTCGGCATCGGCCGTACGTCTGGGGCAAAGCGGTCCAGGCGTGCGAGAATGAGGCAACAGTAAAGGCGTCTGGCGAAGGCTCGACGCTCATCCGCACTGACATCCAGTTCTCTTACGGAGTTACCCATGCGCACCGTACATTGCCGCAAGTATGATCAGGACCTGCCGGGTCTCGATTTTCCGCCGCTGCCAGGCGAGAAGGGCCAGGACATCTGGGCCAACGTCTCGAAGCAGGCATGGGAAGAGTGGCAGGCACTGCAGACGCGTCTGATCAACGAGAAGCACCTCAACATGATGGATGCCGACAGCCGTCGCTATCTGATGGAGCAGATGGACCGCTTCTTCAACAACGAAGAGACGGACCAGGCCGAAGGTTTCGTGCCGACGGATGCCGCTGCCAAGGGTGAATCGCAGGGCGGACAGGGCTACGAAGTCTGAGTGGACGGCGAGGACGGCGGAAGGCGAATTACGACGCCAAATTCTTGATAAGCAAGGGTTGACGTCGGGAAAGGTTTTCTATTTAATACGTCCTCGTTGGCAAGGGCCAGATAGCTCAGTTGGTAGAGCAGGGGATTGAAAATCCCCGTGTCGGCGGTTCGATTCCGTCTCTGGCCACCAAGTGTTGGGGTATAGCCAAGTGGTAAGGCACCGGTTTTTGGTATCGGCATTCCCAGGTTCGAGTCCTGGTACCCCAGCCAGCTGACATGCAGTAACGTAGTAAGAAGACTCATATCATGAGTTCTTTGTGCCGGCTTAGCTCAGTTGGTAGAGCAACTGACTTGTAATCAGTAGGTCGAGGGTTCGACTCCTTTAGCCGGCACCATCTTCAGGCTTCTGTAGATGAGCGAAGAACACACGATATAGAGGTCGCCTTGGCGGCTTTTTTTGTGTCTTCAGGTTGGCCAGATAGCTCAGTTGGTAGAGCAGGGGATTGAAAATCCCCGTGTCGGCGGTTCGATTCCGTCTCTGGCCACCAAATTGGGGTATAGCCAAGTGGTAAGGCACCGGTTTTTGGTATCGGCATTCCCAGGTTCGAGTCCTGGTACCCCAGCCAATTCTGGCTAGCTGATGAAGTCGCAGGATGAATTCGGCAGCCAACAGAAAAGCCACCCTTCGGGGTGGCTTTTTTGCGTCTGGAGTAAAGGTCTGGAGGGCGACAGTGCATGCCTCGGCCGGCGCTCCTCTCAGTGCGAGGTGGGCTCTTCCGGGTGCATCGCCAGCCAGCTCAGGCGCTTGCGATAGATGGTGGAGGGCGCGATCTCCAGTATCGCCGCAGCGCGGGGGATACTGCCATCACAGGCGCTGATGACGCTCTCGATCGCCTCGCGTTCCACCATCCACAGCGGGCGCAACGTTGTCTCGCTGTCCTCCAACGCGTTGGTGCTGACCGACGTGCGATGCGCCGTGCTGGAGGGCAGGTCCAGCATGTCGGCCGTCAGCACCTCACCATCATTGAGGATGATGGCGCGCCGCAGCGTGTTTTCCAGCTCTCGCACGTTGCCGGGCCAGTCATGGGCCAGCAGCTGCCGCTCGGCGCATGCACTGAGTCGTGTGAAGCGCTTGCCCTCGTGGCCTGCCATGCGCCCCAACAGTCCGGTGGCGATCTCCAGGATATCCTGACCGCGCTCGCGCAGCGGCGGCACCTTCAACGGGATGACGTGCAGGCGATAGAAGAGGTCTTCCCGGAAGCGGTGGGTATCGACCAGTACCCGCGGGTTCTGATGCGTGGCGCACACGATGCGGCAATTGACCTCTACCGTGCGCGTGGCACCCACCGGCATTACCTGCCCCGTCTGCAGGAAGCGCAGCAGCTTGCTCTGCAAGGGCAGCGGCAGCTCCGCGATCTCATCCAGGAACAGCGTTCCCCCATCTGCCGCCACGGCGAGCCCCTGCTGGGCGCTCACGGCCCCCGTGAAGGCCCCACGCACATGCCCGAACAATTGCGACTCCAGCAGCTCTGCCGGAATGGCGGCACAATTGACGGCGATGAACGGGCCGTCACGTACCGGGCTATGGCGGTGAATGGCAGTGGCACACAATTCCTTGCCGCTGCCGCTTTCGCCGGTGATGAAGATGGGAGCGTCCGAGTGGGCGACCTGGATGAGAGTGCGATAGAGCGTCTGCATGGCCGATGAGTCTCCGATAAACTCCCCAAAACCGCGAGGTCGCTTTACCGGTAGTTCCCTTACCCGCGAGGTAGTGGAGATATCGTCAGCCAGATTCAATGCAGTAGCCGATGATGCAGCCTGATGAGCTTTCAGTGCGGTCATGAGTGTTGTTCCCTTGCTGCTGGTCTTTCTGCATTGCCTGCGCTTCGTGCGGGCGGGCTGCGAAAGAATAATTGTCGGGCTGTTTCTGGTGACAGCCTCACCGGAGGGTCTGGATTCTCCAGCGTTGAGTGTTCGTCTTGGGGGGTTATCGAGTACCCATATAGAGGTTAATGACTTGTGCGAGATGATCATGGCGGTTTTTAGTGCGTTTTTTCCGCTCCCCCTGAGTGGCAGACTTCTCAGTCTCGACGCTTGCCTGGCTGACCAACTCTCTACTCACGATAAAAGGGTGAGTTCTGGTATCTGACGGTCTGTCTTCCCGCTGATGACTGTCCCGAGCAGTGCATCACTGGGCGTCTTCCTCCTCATCTTCGTTGTTGTGGGTAATGGTGAAGTCAGTTGACGATGTCTGAGAGCTGCCATCCGCGGATTGATCCGCAGTGCCATCGATGGTGCCGGTGGAACCATCACTCAGCGTCTGTTCAATCTGTTGCCAGTTGCCGATCGAGGTGCTGCTGCCGGTATTGAGGGTATATTCCCCGATATTGGTATCGGACCCTTCCCCCAGGCTGCCGGCCTTCTTGCTCTCGTAGAGGATCAGGGCGGTTTCTGCGCTGCGTGCCGGAAAGTCATAGGGGAAGGGCCCCATCAGCGAGTTGGCGCTGGCAGTCGTGGCCAGCAGGCATCCCGCGCTGACGACCCCCAGGCTGAAACGTGTAAAAGCATTCATGTCTTGCTCCTTTCGATCTGTGAAAGATGCAGTGTCTGATGCGTGAAGATGTCTTTCATCGGCAGGTACTGAAACACACGCGGGTCGCCCCGCGTGTGTTGGTTGCCTGCTGAGGATTTACGGAGCAACGGGGCCGACGGAGACGGACATGTTGTTACCCACTGAGGTCGCGGCATTGTTGATGACCGGGCCTTCGAAGCTGCCCACTGGCGGCAAGCCGAGCATGACATTGGTCACTGAAGCCGTGGAGGTGACATCGGCAAGGCTGAACTGGGTGTTGTCGGCAATCAGCGCGGTATCAAGACCAGTTGTGTCCTGGGTGACCGACAGGTTATTGCCCACGGAGGTCGCGGCATTATCCACACTCAGATTGAGGATGTTGTCCACAGTGGCCACTGAGTCGATGTTCGCTTTCTTGAAATAGCCCCCTGCCAGGATCTGCTCGTTATGCAGGTTGACCATGGCATCGCTCTCGATGGAGGCATTGTTGCCGACTGAGGTCGCCGCATTCTCCAGACTTTCCAGGCGTGTGATCTCAGCATTCACGACTGGGTCGGTGGTGGTGGTAGTGATATAGCCAATAGCCCCTGCGCCGGCTCCTGCGATAGCATCCGCATCGGCACTTACGCTTGCGCCATGTTTGCCAAAGTATGCACCAGCCCCTGCGCCGGCAGCTGCGCCAGCGACTGCGCCCACGCCAATTCCGACTTCAGTGGTGGTTTCACCGGGGCCAGAGCCGTAACTGATGTCGCTGACGATGGCTTCCGAGCTGACATCGCCGATTTGCTTCTGGAAGTTCTCGATCATCACCAGGCCGCCCGGATCTTCGATCTTCGGATCGATATTGGCTTCAACCTTGATCTTGCTCATGACCTTGCCGTGCCAGTTCCACTTCACGTTATCGAAGGCCTGCGCCTGGCTTGCCATCATCATGCCGCTTACGAGACCGATGGCGACTGCGAGCTTGTTATAGGTAGTCATTGTCATGTTCCTCATGAATGTTGACTTATTGTGCTGCGCTGGATGCTGCCGGTACTTCTGATGCGGGTGCTGCTTGCAACGGTGTTGCGACTGCTTCATTGCCATTTGCTGTATTGCTGCTGGTATTGGCTGCGGCCACTTGCTGCGTGTTGCTATTGTCATCTGCAACATGCTGTCCCGGGTGCAATGCACATTCCTGTCCCGCAGGTACAGGAAGTCCCAGGCCTTCAGTCAGAAGCTGGTACGCGCCCATCTCCACGACTGATCTCACGCCCAGCTGCAATGGCTCATTGCGCACTGCGCCGGAATCAAACTCGATCAACTGATTGCCGAAGAAGCGGTAGATGCCGGCTTCGACTTCGTAACCGACCACCTGCTTCTGCAGGCTGGTGACATAGACGGTGCGGAAGGTGCGGATATCGACCATGCGCAGGTCCAGGCCGACGTTGATGACCGCAGTGCGCAGTCCGGCCCCGATTCCGCTGACGAACAGGCGGGAACCGCCGCTTGAAATGTTGTAATTGAGTTCTGTCAGTGCACCGAGAACCACGAAATGCGAAGGCAGTACCGCGAGGTTTCGGGGGGCGTAAGCCAGCGCCTTCTGCTCGAAAAGTTGCTGCTCTGCCAGCGGGACTCGTACATCGAGACGCTCGGTAAGATGTACCTTGCGAGTCTTGTAGAGGGCACTGATCAGCATCTCGGATACGCCCTGGGTCACGGCAGCGCTTTCTGTCACGGTGGAGTAGCTGCGTTGGCCGGTCTTGTCCGTCACCTGGCCCACTGCGATGACAGGCAGGTTGGTGGCACCTTGCACCCGGCTGAGTGATACGAGGCATTCGCTATATGGCGTATTGTTTGAGGTGACTGGTGGCCCTACGACCGGTTCGACATTGTCGAATTTCGGTTCGACAGCTGCGCAGCCCCCCAGCACTGTGGCCATGCAAGCGGCCATGCATATCCGTGGCTTAAACATGCTGGAAGTTCCCCTGGTGTGACGCATGATCCTGCGCCGTTATTTTTCTCTGATATGTCTCTATCAGTTGTTCTGCCGTGCTTTCCTAGGGGCACGAAGCGTGCCAAACAATTTCACAATATTTCACAGACACTTACGCATTAATGCGCAATGTTGCGTGCGATGCGTTTTGCAAATGGCGAAGCGAAGTGAGGGGGAATACCACGAGCGTGGTGCCAGTGATGAGTCGCTGATTAAGCCGGTTGTCTCACGGAAGATGAGCATTTGTGGCAACAGGATGAGTCGGGACTGGCGAGAGGGGATGACTGAAGGAATTTGTCATCCGCGAGGCACAGGCAGCCTCATGTTTTCTTGAGAAGGGTGATGGCGGGAGTGATATGAGATTGGATGGTCTTTTAACGATCTTGCGGATCAGATCTCTATGCTTATTTCATGAATCTTGGGGTTGAAGTCTCTTGTATGGCCCATAGGTGGGACAGTGCGGGCAAGCCGCATGCTAGAACGCCAGATTCCACTTTCCTCAATGCAAGACATTGATGCCTTAAGGAGAGCATGATGACAGCTTCACGCCATATGACCTCGTACAACGCCACTTCTGCTCTTTCGTCCAAGCAACGCCAACATGAGCAGACCGATGGTGGCAACGTCAGCGCCGCTGCAGAAGCCTCCAATCAGCAGCTGGACGCCCGTCAGACCAATGCCGACCGTGATCAGGCGCCGGAAGCTTATCTCGACAAGTCGGGCAGTGATCGAGGGTCCGACCACTCGCGAGACGCCTATCCGACGCGCCTGAGCCAGCCGCCGCAGCACCTGTGGCAGAAGCGCCGCGAGCCCGTCGTGCACTCGCGTGCCGATGAGGGGCCGCTGGGCGCCGAGCAGCTCAAGCGCTTCGAGCGCGATGGCTTCCTGTTCGAGCCGGAATTCCTGGCACCGGAGGAAGTCGAGGCGCTGAAGACCGAGCTGGCAGCGCTGCTCGACAACGAAGAGTGGCAGGGTCGTGATTTCACCATCACCGAGCCCAAGAGCCGCGAGATTCGCTCCATCTTCGCCGTGCACTTCCTGTCCGAGCGCTTCCGAAAGCTGGCGGAAGATCCGCGCCTGACCAGCCGCGCGAGCCAGATTCTCGGTGGTGATGTCTATGTCCACCAGTCGCGCATCAACTACAAGCCGGGCTTCGAGGGCAAGGGCTTCAACTGGCACTCGGACTTCGAGACCTGGCACGCCGAGGATGGCATGCCGGAAATGCGCGCGGTCAGCGCCTCGATCATCCTGACCGACAATCACCACTTCAATGGTCCGCTGATGCTGATTCCCGGCTCGCATGAAGTCTTCGTGCATTGCCTGGGCGAGACGCCGGATGACAACCACAAGTCATCCCTGCAGACCCAGAAGGTCGGTGTGCCCTCGCGCGAAGCACTGAGCGAGCTGATCGCCGAGCGTGGTATCGAAGCACCGACCGGCGCCGCCGGTGGTCTGTTGATGTTCGACTGCAATACGCTGCATGGCTCCAATGCCAACATGTCGCCGGATCCGCGCAGCAATGCCTTCTTCGTCTACAACCGCGTCGACAACGCGATGCAGGCGCCCTTTGCCGCCGCGCGTCCGCGCCCGGAATTTCTCGCGCACCGTCTCGATGGTGGCTGGGATGAACTGGAGAAATGAGCCGCGCGTGACAGATCGCTGATGTGAGCGAGCGAAAGGCCGAACGACCCAAAGACCGCAAGATTGAGCAGGTCAGTGGACTGAATTGCACAACGCCAGGTTGCGCTCAGGCGGCGAAATCTCGGACGTTGGTGTGGTAGTGGCAGGCTGGCGGGGCGACGTAAGATTGAGACATCTCTCATCGATCATCTTTCATTGATCCTCCATCACGCCCCGACAGGAGTTCTGCATGCCGCTTGCTCAGCGTTTCACCCCGCGTTTCAGCGATGGTCGCGTCTTCGCTCATGACCTCGGCAAGGTGGTCTGTGTTGGCCGCAATTACGCAGCCCACGCCGCGGAGCTAGGCAATGAAGTGCCCAGCGAGCCGCTGTTGTTCATCAAGCCCGCCACCAGCGTGGCTCCGATGGACAAGCCGCTGCCGCTCTCGAAACGCCGTGGTCAGTATCACTACGAGGCGGAGCTGGCACTCCTGATCGGCAAACCATTGTGCGAAGCCAGCGAAGCAGAGGCACTGGAAGCTCTGGCCGGCATGGGGCTGGCGCTGGATCTCACCCTGCGTGAGCGCCAGAGCAAGCTCAAGGCCAAGGGCCAACCGTGGGAGCTGGCCAAGGCCTTCGATGGCAGCTGCCCGCTCTCCGCCTTCGTGGCGCTGGAAGGGCCGCGTTGGCGTGATGCGGATGGCGCGCTGCACGATGTCGATTTCCAGGCACTGCATTACCGCTTCAGCATCGATGGTGAGCAGCGCCAGCAGGCGGATACCAGCCTGATGCTGTTCCCCGTCGCGCGTCTGCTCAGCGAGATCAGTCACAGCTTCACCCTGTTGCCCGGCGACGTGGTGCTGACCGGCACGCCGGAAGGCGTCGGCGAGTTGAATCCGGATCAGGTGCTGGCACTCGCGCTGGACGCCCCGGATGGCAGCGGTGAGATGTTGCGTGTCGAGACACGCACTCGCAGCGTGGCCTGACGCCTGGTCAAAAGTGCTCGTCGACCAGCACTCGTAGACAAATGCTCAGTGAGAAGTGCCATGAGCCGCGATGAGTGACTGAAGGCGCTTGTGCAAGATACGAAAAAGCCCCTGCCGGGAGACCGGCAGGGGCTTTTCTTTTGCAGGCGAGTCTCTAGCTCAGCTCTCGAGATAGGTGTAGCCGTCGAGACCGGCCTTCAGGTCCTCGAGCAGATCCGCCTGTTCCAGCGCATTCAGGTTGGAGGACTTGAGCTGACGTGCCAGGCGCGCGGCCAACTGCTCCGGGTCGAAGTTCACGTAGCGCAGCACCTGCGCCACGCTATCGCCCTGGATGGCATGGGACAGCTGCCACTGGCCGTCGTCATCGAGGCTGGCATCCACGGAATCGGTATCGCCGAACAGGTTGTGCAGATCGCCGAGGATTTCCTGATAGGCGCCGACCATGAAGAAGCCGAGCAGCTTCTCTTCATCGGCATGCCACTCTGGCAGCGGCAGGGTGGCATCCAGGCCCTGGTCATCCACATAGGTATCGATGCGGCCATCGCTGTCACAGGTGATATCCTGGATCACGCCACGCCGGGTCGGCGCGCGGTCGAGGCCGGTCAGCGGCAGGATCGGGAAGATCTGCTCGATACCCCAGATGTCCGGCAGCGACTGGAACAGCGAGAAGTTGACGAACAGCTTGTCGGCCAGCTTCTCGTTGAGCTCATCGAGCACCGCGCGGTGCGAACGCTGGCGGGCATCGAGACGTCCGGCGAGACTGCGGCACACGTTGGTGTAGATGGCCTCGGCCTCGGCACGGATGGCGATGCTCGCCAGTCCCATCACGAAGCGCTCCTGCACCTGATGCTGGGCATGCACCACGGCGTGGTAGATCTCCACCAGCTCACGTGGCTCGAGCGCACCTTCCAGTCGCGCGGCCTGGGTCCACAGTGCGGCGATCTGAGCATCATCCTCGCGCAGTGCGGGCAGCGGCAGGTCGACACGTTCCTCGCCGATCACGTCCGTCACCAGTACCGCGTGATGCGCGGTCAGGGCGCGGCCGGATTCGGAGATGATGTGCGGATGCGGCAGATCATGCGCCTCGCACACCGCGTGGAACGCCCCGACCACATAGTCGGCGTATTCGCGCATCGAGTAGTTGAGCGAGCAGGCGCTTTCCGAGCGCGTGCCTTCGTAGTCCACGCCCAGGCCACCGCCGACATCGACGATTTCCACGCCGGCACCGGCTTCATGCAGCCCCTGATAGAAGCGTGCGCACTCGGCCAGGCCGCGCTGGATGTCGCTGATGTCCGCGATCTGGGAGCCGAGGTGGAAGTGGACCAGCTTGAGGCAATCCAGCGCATCCACGTCGCGCAGGCGCTCGACCAGCGCGACGATCTGGCTCGCCGTCAGGCCGAACTTGGACTTCTCGCCGCCGGTGTTCTGCCAGTTGCCCTTGCCGATGGTGGCCAGGCGCGCGCGCAGACCGATGCGCGGCCGCACGCCGAGACGCTCGGCCTCTTCCAGCACCAGTTCCAGCTCGCTGGCCTTCTCGACCACCAGATGCACGCGATGGCCGAGCTTCTCGCCCATCAGCGCCAGACGCACGTACTCGCGGTCCTTGTAGCCGTTGCAGACGATGACCGACGGGCCGTTGTCCGACAGTGCCAGCACGGCGAGCAGTTCCGGCTTGCTGCCCGCTTCCAGTCCGACACGCCCGCGGGAGCGCTCGCTGGTCGCCAGCAGTTCCTCGACCACGCGACGCTGCTGGTTGACCTTGATCGGATAGACGGCGGTATAGCTGGCGCCATAGCCGCGCGAGCTGATGGCGGCATCGAAGGCGGCGCACAGCTGCTCGACACGGTCATGCAGGATATCGGCGAAGCGAACCAGCAGCGGCAGGCGCAGGCCCTGGGCGCGGGCCTTGTCGATCAGCGAGATCAGCGGCAGCGCAGGCGTACCCGGTTCGCCATGCGGGCGCACCAGCGTCAGGCCATCCTGGCCCACGTCGAAATAGCCGCTGCCCCACTGGTCAATGTTGTAGGTGCGGCGTGCTTCGGCTGCAAAGGAGGTCATCGCGGTCTCCGGAGATGGACGGCGTGAAGGCAAGCCCGGCGGTGCTCAGCGGTGTGGGCAGCGTCGGAGAAGACAATGGCGCCCGCACGGATGCGGGCGCTCAGGGGGCGCATTATGCCTGCTGGGGAGGCGCAGGCAATCGCTTTGCCACTTGCGTGGGCATTCAGGCCGGCTGGGTGGCGTCGGGCAGCGGCAGGGCGCCTTCCTCGATGCGCCGACCCAGCAGCTGGCGATACTGTGCCGGGTCCTTCGGTGTCAGGCTGTGAGCGGGCGGGTCCACGTAGACCACCAGCAGGCGCGACAGCCAATAGCGCAGCGCGGTCATGCGCAGCATGCTCGGCCACAGACGGCGTTCGTCAGCGTTCAGTGGGCGCTCGGCCAGATAGGCGCCGAGCAGAGCGTCATAACGCGCCTGATCCAGACGGCCATCGTCGTTGGAGCACCAGTCATTGACCAGAATCGACAGATCGAAGATCAGGTCGCCGGTGCAGCCGTTGTAGAAGTCGATGATGCCGCCGAGGCGATCGCCGTCGAACAGGGTGTTGTCGCGGAACAGATCGCCATGCAGCGCGCCCTGCGGCAGCTCGACACCGCTGAAGACGTCTTCGCAGACATCGATCTCGTCGGCCATCAGCGCCTGGTCTTCCGGGCTCAGATACGCCAGCACCTTGTGGTGCATCGGCTTGATCCAGTGCAGGTCACGGGTGTTGGGGCGGTGGCCGGTGAAGTGCTGCGAGACGGCATGCATGCGCCCCAGCGCCGCGCCGATCTCGCGGCACTGGGCCACGTTGGGAGAGACCGGCCAGTTGCCCGGCATGCGCGGGAAGAGCAACGCCGGCTTGCCTGCCAGTACCTTGAGCGCCTGGCCGTCGCGATCGTGCAGCGGGCCGGGCACCGGCAGCTGGTGCCCGGCGAGGAAGTCGAGCAGCTCGACGAAGAAGGGCAGTTCCGCATGCTCGCCCTGCTCGAACAGGGTCAGCACCATCTCACGGCGGTCGGTGGTGACGAAGAAGGTCGAGTTCTCGGTGCCGTGGGCGACATCTTCCAGCGATGTCAGCGTGCCTGCATCGTACTCTGCCAGAAATTCTGCGACCTGAGCCTCGCTCAGGGGGGTAAAGACTGCCATGGGTGACTCTTCTCGCCGAAATGTGTCCGCCCCATCAGTGGCGCGCCGCTGGACCGACGCGGCGGCAATGCGCTGACAGGAGTTGTTGTAGGTATGCAGGAAGGATGCCGTCACGCCCGGGGGGCAAGAGATATGCCGCGGGCGCGATGCCTGTCACTGCTGGCTCAGCTGTCGCGTGAACCAGATGCCGAGCTTATCACTTTTTCAGTGCCCAGCCGGGTACCTTGAGCTGGCTGGCACTGGTGACGCTGGACTTGATGAAGTTGCCGTTGCCGTCACTGTCGAGCAGGAAGAACGGCTTGCCGCCCCGGGGGATGATCTCGATGGCGTACAGATGCCCATTGACGCGGTATTCGCGCAGCTGGCGGTCATCCTGCTGACGACTGGTGATCTGCGGCTTGGGAGATTCGCTCTCGGCGACGGCCAGCGGCGCACTCAGGGCGGTGATGGCCAGCAGCAGCCCGGTAGCCAACAGCGTGGGCAGACGCAGCAGGGAGGACGGGACAAGGGAAGCAGTCGTGCGCATGAGAAATCTCCTGGACGCAAGGTGCGGTGCGCGGAAGTGCTGAAGGCGGGCGATGTGGCGTAACACGCGATGCCTGCCTGATGGGCGCAGTTTACGACTCTTGCCGGTGGCATGCACGATTTCGCTGAGCGCGAGCCAGGCGCGCAGGCCATGTCGTGACTGTGCCTCGCCGCAGCCCTTGCGTATCATGACAGCCATAGATGCCGAGAGAGTTTCGGCCCCGACTCTGCTTGCCCCAAGCTCACCCTTCAGCCTACGGATGCGACTGCTCATGGCCGCCACGCCGATCGTTCTCGTCGATGGATCTTCCTACCTCTATCGTGCCTTTCACGCCCTGCCGCCGCTGACCACCTCCAAGGGCCTGCCCACCGGTGCGGTGAAGGGCGTGATCAACATGCTCAAGAGCCTGATCCGCCAGTACCCGGACAGCCCCATGGCGGTGGTGTTCGATGCCAAGGGCAAGACCTTCCGCGACGACATGTACCCGGAGTACAAGGCCCAGCGTCCGCCGATGCCGGATGACCTGCGCCTGCAGGTCGAGCCGCTGCATGCCTGCGTGCGCGCCCTGGGTCTGCCGCTATTGTGCGTGGAAGGTGTCGAGGCCGATGACGTCATCGGGACTCTTGCACGACTGGCTACCGAGGCCGGACGTGACGCCGTCATCTCCACCGGCGACAAGGACATGGCCCAGCTGGTGAACGAGCACATCACGCTGGTCAACACCATGAAGAACGAGACGCTGGACGTGGACGGCGTCACCGAGAAGTTCGGCATTCCGCCCAACCTGATCATCGACTTCCTCGCGCTGATGGGCGACAAGGTCGACAACATCCCCGGCGTGCCGGGCGTGGGCGAGAAGACCGCACTGGGCCTGCTGCAGGGCATGGGCGGCGGTCTTGACACCATCTACGGTGACCTCGATCGCATCAAGACGCTCAGCTTCCGCGGCGCCAAGACCCTGGCCAAGAAGATGGAAGCGCACCGCGAGGATGCCTATCTCTCCTATCGTCTCGCCACCATCAAGCTGGATTGCGAGCTGGAGCATGGCCTGGATGACCTCGCGATCGCCGCGCCGGACACCGCCGCGCTGGTCGAGCTCTACCGCGAGATGGAGTTCAAGGCCTGGCTGAAGGAGCTGCTGGAAGGCGGCGACATGGCGGCCACCCCGCACGCCGACGAGAAGGACAGCGGTGTCGCCGGCGGTGATCTGTTCGGCGACAGCATCGCGCCGGTCGCGGAAAAGGCCTCCGGCAAGGGCAAGGCCGCCGCTGCACCGACGCCTGAGCTGGACGCGGCGGGTGACGAGGACGAGATGCCCGAGGCGCTGCCGCCGCGTGAGGAGCGCAACTACCGCGCCATCACCGAGCAGGCCGAGCTGGACGCGTGGCTGGAGCGCGTGCGCAACGCCACCTCGCTGTGCTTCGACCTCGAGACCACCAGCCTCAACTACATGGAAGCCGAGATCGTCGGCATCGGCATGGCGCTGGAGGTCGGCGAGGCCGTCTACATCCCCGTCGCCCACAGCTACCTGGATGCCCCCGCGCAGCTGGATCGCCAGGCCGTGCTGGAGGCACTGACGCCGATTCTCGCCGATGGCGCCATCACCAAGATCGGCCAGAACCTCAAGTACGACATCGAGGTGCTGGCGCGCTATGACATCGCGGTGGCCGGCCCGCTGGCCGACACCATGCTGATGTCCTACGTGCTCAACTCCACCGCGACCCGTCACGACATGGACTCGCTGGCGCTCAAGTATCTGGGCGAGAGCACCATCAGCTTCACCGACATCGCCGGCAAGGGCGCCAAGCAGCTGACGTTTGACCAGATCGCGCTGGAAGAGGCGATGCCGTATGCCTGCGAGGATGTCGACATCACCCTGTGCCTCGCCGCGCTGCTGATGCCGCGCATCGAGAAACTGGGGCGTCTGGGCGAGGTGCTGCGTGATTACGAATACCCGCTGATTCCGGTACTGGCGCGCATCGAGCGCAACGGCGTCGCGATCGACCCCGAGCGCCTGCACGTCCAGACCCGTGAGCTGACCGAGCAGATCCACGACATCGAGAAGCAGGCCTTCGAGCTGGCGGGCCGCGAGTTCAACCTCTCTTCCCCCAAGCAGCTCGGCGAGATCCTCTTCGAGGAGCAGAAGCTGCCGGTCAAGAAGAAGACCCCCAAGGGTGCGCCGTCTACCGCTGAAGCCGTGCTTGAGGAGCTGGCGCTGGACTACCCGCTGCCCAAGCTGATCATGCGCCATCGTGGCATGACCAAGCTCAAGAGCACCTACACCGACAAGCTGCCGCAGCTGGTCAACCCGACCACGCGTCGCCTGCACACCAGCTACCATCAGGCCGTCACCGCAACCGGGCGTCTGTCGTCGTCCGATCCGAATCTGCAGAACATCCCGGTGCGCAGCGAGGAGGGGCGTCGTATCCGTCAGGCCTTCATCGCACGCCCGGGCTATCGCATCGTCGCGGCGGATTACTCGCAGATCGAGCTGCGCATCATGGCGCACCTCTCCGGTGACAAGGGCCTTCTCTCGGCCTTCGCCGACAACCGCGACGTGCACGCCGCCACCGCGGCGGAAGTCTTCGGCACCGAGGAAGCGAAGGTCAGCAGTGACCAGCGTCGCAGCGCCAAGGCCATCAACTTCGGGCTGATCTACGGCATGTCCGCCTGGGGCCTCTCGCGTCAGCTGGATATCGACCCCGGCCAAGCCAAGACCTACATCGAGCGCTACTTCGAGCGCTATCCGGGCGTCGCCACCTACATGGAAGACACTCGCCACCTCGCCGCCGAGCAGGGCTATGTCGAGACCATCTTCGGCCGTCGCCTCTACCTGCCGGAAATCGGCTCGCGCAATCACGCGCGTCGCAGCGCCGCCGAACGCACCGCCATCAACGCCCCGATGCAAGGCAGCGCCGCCGACATCATCAAGCGCGCCATGATCGACGTGGACGCCTGGCTGGCGGGCAATGATGGTGACAAGGCGTATGACGCCATGATGGTCATGCAGGTACACGATGAACTCGTCTTCGAAGTCGCCGAAGCGCAGGTCGAAGACTTCATGAAAGACGTCGCCCAGCGCATGCAGAACGCCGCCTCTCTCGATGTCCCGCTGCTCGTCGAAGTCGAGCAAGGCGATAACTGGGAAGAAGCGCATTAACGACGTATTGTCATTAGTTTTTTTGCATAGATATATTTGTATATTGCTGTAATGATTTTTGTAAGCCATGTCTCAGAGGAAATGCCTCATGAGACATGGCTTACAACTTATATTTCTTTTTGGTGTAGGTTATATATATTGTTTTCAATTATCCAGTTGATATGGGTTGAAAGTCCATCTAGGTCAGGGAATACTGAGGAGTCGTTGATCCCATAGTAGTTAAGATCTTCTTTAAGTTGTTTTTTATATTTTGCTGAAATAATTATTTCTCTGATTTCTTCTTCGTCCTTAAGTTGGTTCTTTAAGCTATCGTTAGGATCTGAGCTGATAGTAAATAGACCACCTTGTCTTACTATTCTTGAAGCAACGCCGTTGGGTCGGAATTTACCAGAGTTATTGATTGTGAATGGATTTTTATTATTTTTTGGTAATAGTTCATAATGGCATTTGTAGCAATATATCTTGGCGTCTAAATCTTTATTGCCACTCGAGACTGCGAAGAAAGCGGCTACAAGGGGGTTGTAGCTCCAATCTAATAACCTTGTTGCCAAGCCGTGATGCTGAGCGATGGCAAGCCACTCCCAGTCAGATGACAGGTTCTCTTTAATAAACTCGCTTGCTCTTCTCTTCCAAGCGTTAAATATTGCTTCTTCATTAACTTTCGAAAACGGATCCCTGCCAATTTTTGGCTTAAGTTCCCAGCTAGGATCTCCATGACCTCTAAAAATCCAAAAGCTATTGTTTTTGTATTGCTCTAGAGCAGTGTGTAGTTCTTGAAAGTTATTGACTATCATAAAATTTTTCTCTTCTTAAAGATTGAATTATGGAATGACTGCCTAGAGATTGATTTTTCATTAATGCAATGTATTAAGAGGATCAGTAGAGAGTTAAGCGTAATGGTCCCAATAATATTAGGGTAAAGGTTATTCGGTATTAAGCATAATGACGCATCTAAGTTTTTTGATTTTATCTGCCATTAAAGCTTAACTATGCACTAATATTCAAGGATATCAATTAATACAGATGCTACTTTGAAGTCTACGACCACTGGCTACTTTGAAGTCTACGACCACTGGCTACGTTGATCCCTGGCGGCGGTAGGCCGATGCTGTGGGTGGCGTCCGGTTTTCCGGACGCTGGCCGCGGAATGGCGCGGCACACAACAATCAGATCCGGCGGGTGTTGGTGGCAGCATGACGGCTACCCACGATGACCGGACACGCCAAGGGAGAGTCGGTGATGGCTCAGCAGATGCCAGTGTCAGGCGCGGTGGGCGGGGAGAAGATGGCTGCCCCGCTGCGCAACGATTCACCTGCCACCTCGATTCATGTCGAGCGGGCGCGTCGCGAGTTGTTGCGAGCCGCGATGGATGCGGTGGAGGAGTGGGTGGTGGTGGTGGATGCCCAGGGCGGTATCCAGTTTCTGAACGCCCCCTATGCCGAGTTTCTCGGAGTGGAGGCCAGCGAGGTGCTGGGGCGCGATGTCAGCGAGGTGATCGAGAACACCCGCATGCACGAGGTGCTGGAAAGCGGCCGCGCGGAGCTGGCCCAACTGCAGTTAATTCGTGGCCACCACATGATTGCCCACCGTTACCCCATCTTCCGCGATGGTGAGCTGATCGGCGCCATCGGCTCGGTGCTCTATCACGACACCTGGGAATGGCGGCAGGTGAATGCTCAGGTCCAGGCGCTGGAGGCGGAGGTGGACTACTACCGTCAGGCGCTGGAAACCCCCAACGGCGCGCGCTGGCAGCTGAGTGACATCATCGGGGATTCGCCCGCCATGCGCGAGCTGGCCTGCAAGGTGCGCAAGATCGCCCCCGGCGGTGCCTCGGTATTGATCCGTGGTGAGTCCGGCACCGGCAAGGAGCTGTATGCCCATGCGCTGCATCGCAGCTCGGCGCGCGCCAAGGGGCCCTTCATCAAGCTCAACTGCGCGGCGATTCCCGAAGCGCTGCTCGAAGCGGAGCTGTTCGGCTATGAGGAAGGCGCCTTCACCGGCGCGAGGCGAGGCGGCAAGCCCGGCAAGTTCCAGCTCGCGGATGGCGGCACGCTGTTTCTCGATGAGGTCGGTGACATGCCGCTGGCGATGCAGGCCAAGCTGCTGCGCGTGCTGCAGGACCGCGAGGTCGAGGCCGTCGGCGCGACACGGCTGGTCAGCGTCGATGTACGAGTCATCGCCGCCACGCACCGCCCGCTGGAGGCGCTGGTCGAGAGCGGCGAATTCCGCGAAGACCTCTTCTATCGCATCAACGTGGTGCCACTGCAGGTGCCGCCGCTGCGCGAGCGCCGTGACGACCTGCCGACCCTGGCCACGCATCTGCTGTCACGTCTGGCGCGTCGTAGTGGCCGTCGTCCGCCGATACTCTCCGAGACCGCGTTGGAGCGCCTGTGTGCCCATCACTGGCCCGGCAACGTGCGCGAGCTGGAAAACGTCCTCGAAGCCGCCTTCTATCTGGGCGGCAGCCATATCCAGCCGACCGATCTGCCGGATGCCATCGGTGCTCGGCATGGCGATGCGCGCCGGACTGAATTATCCACACCCCCCTCGGATTCAGAAGTGCTTGCTGCTTCCGACACGCCAGTGGCAACCGGCTCGCTGCGTGAGGCGATGGCGCAGACCGAGCGACGCCTGATTGAGGCCGCCCTGTCTGCCGCCAATGGCAATCGCACCCGCGCCGCCCGTCAGCTCGGCATCGCCAAGTCCTCCCTCTACGAGAAGCTCAACCGTCATGGCCTGTTGGCCGAAACGCCCTGATCGAGAGTGGTTTCACCTTCCCGCCACCAATGAGGGGTCAAAGCGTCCGGAAATTCGGTCAATGACCGGAATTCCGGACGCTTTGCGTATCTTGCCACCCCACGCCGTGCCTGCCCGCATGGGGTCTGCCTTCCACTATCGGCATATTCGACTGGAGTCGTAGACCGAATTCATGTCAGCGCGCGACCTTGGTCGCAGCCTTGGCGACCCGCGTGTCCGGCTTTCCGGACACTGCCGAGCATGGATGGCGGCATCGAGGGCATCGTGCGGCTACTCGTGCGTGATTGGCTTTCGTAGCTCTCTGAAATCATTGGAATTGTTGTGGTGTGGTCAGGCGCTTGCGTTGTCAATGGGTAAGTTGACGTAAGCGTCAGCTTGTTGCGTGCCTTATCGCCAGAAAGCATCGAGCCGTACGACCAGCCAGTACAACAACAAATCAGGGAGCCGTGCCATGTTGCATCACGCCACGCCGCGTCACACGACGCCGACTCGTCGCCTGCGCCTCGGAGCCGCCATCGCGGCGGCCGTCGCCACCACCACCTTGATGGCCGCCGCACCTGCTCAGGCGGAAGGGCCGAAGCAGCTCGACGTCGCCAGTACCTTCTCGACCAAGAACTTCCTGGGCGCCGGGGCCGTGCGTCTGTCCGAGGAACTCAAGAGCGCCACCGGCGGTGAAGTCGGTCTGCGCGTGCACGAGCCAGGCGATCTCGTGCCAGCCTTCGAAGTCTTCAATTCCGTCTCTTCCGGTGCGGTACAGGCCGGTTGGGACTGGATGGGCTACTGGGCCGGCACGGTGCCGATCACCAACCTCTACGGCGCACTGCCGTTCGGCCCGAGCCCGGAAGCCTTCATGTCCTGGATGTGGGCCGGTGAGGGCACCGAGCTGGTCCAGGCCGCCTACGACCCCTACGGCGTGAAGGTGCTGCCGTGCTTCATCTCTCCGCAGGAGACGGGCGGCTGGTACAACAAGGAAATCAACTCGCCGGAGGACTTCAAGGGCCTGTCGATGCGCATCTCCGGCCTCGGCGCCAAGGTGCTCAACAAGCTGGGCGCCTCGACCCAGCTGGTGCCGGGCAGCGAGATCTACCTAGCGCTGGAACGTGGCCGTGTCGATGCCACCGAGTTCTCGGTGCCGCAGGTCGATCAGGCGATGGGCTTCAATGAAGTCGCCAAGTATTACTATTTCCCGGGTTGGCACCAGAGCGCCAGCTGGTTCTCGCTGCTGATCAACCAGCAGGTGTGGGACAGCTACAGCGATGAGCGCAAGGCGCAGTTCCAGACCGCCTGCCGCGCGACCCTGCAGTGGGCGATGGCCGAAGCGCCGCCGGCTCAGGTGCGGGCGATCCACGAGCTCGAGGAGAAGGGTGTCGAGGTCAAGCGCTTCCCGGAGCCGGTGATGACCGCGCTGCAGGAAGCCTGGGGGGAAGTGCTGGCCGAAGAGAAGCAGACCAATCCGGACTTCGCCAAGGCCTACGACTCGCTGATGAAGCACGCGGCACTGATCGACGAGTGGTACAAGCTGCAGGCCATGCCGCAGCCGATGGCCATGAAGGATGATGGGGGCAGCGCACAATGACCGACCCCCGTCTTGCGCCCTGGCGGGCACAGGGCGGGGCGGTGTGTGGCGCCCTGGGCCGACCGCTGGTCGGCCTGGGGCTGTGGGTGGGTCGCTGGACCAGCTGGTTGGGTCTGGCGATCATCCTGGCCGTGCTCACCACCGTCACGCTCAACGCCCTGGGCATCAATGAGATCGCCAACTGGGGGTCGCCCGACGTGCTGCTGTTCGGCACCGCGATCACCATCAATTCCGTCACCGAGTTGCAGTGGCACCTGTTCGGTATCCTCACGCTCTTCGGTGGCACCTACGCCCTGCACAGCGACACGCATGTGCGGGTCGACCTGTTCTATCAGCGCCTCTCGCCGCGCGGACGCGCCGTGGTCGATATCCTCGGCCACCTCATCATGCTGATTCCCTTCTGCCTGCTGATCGCCTGGCTGTCCAAGCACTTCGTCACCATGTCCTACATGTCCGGCGAGAAGTCCAACTATGGCGGGCTGGTGGACCGCTATCTGATCAAGGCGATGCTGCCGGCGGGGCTGGTGTTTCTCGCCCTCGGCGCGCTGGGGCAGATCTTCGAGAATCTGGCCTGCCTGTTCGACCCGGCGCGCACTCCTGAGCGCCTGAAGGACCACGAGATTGCCAGTCTGTCCGGCCTTGCACCTCAGTCAGGCGCGATGCAGGACACCGCAGCACACGAGACGGCCGGCACGACGGCACCCAAGAGTCCTGCAGACGGGAGCCATGACGATGCTCGCTGAATACGCCTTGCCCATCACGATGGTGGTGGCACTTCTGATCGGTATCTTCTCCGGCTATCCGGTAGCCTTCCTGCTCGGCGGGTTGGGCATCCTGTTCGCCTTCATCGGCGACATTCCGCTGCCGTTTCTCGGCACCGTCGGCTCGCGCATCTTCGGCGGGGTGATCGAGAACTGGCTGCTGATCGCGATTCCGCTGTTCGTGTTCATGGGGCTGATGCTGGAAAGCTCCGGCGTGGCGCGCAATCTGCTGATGACGCTGCAGCGCCTGTTCGGCCGCGTGCATGGCGGTCTGGCCGTCTCGGTGGCGCTGTTGGGCGTGGTGATGGCGGCCAGTACCGGCATCATCGGCGCCTCGGTGGTCATGCTGGGTCTGCTGGCGCTGCCGGTGATGCTGGGGCAGGGCTACAAGGCCGAGATGGCCTGTGGCGTGATCGCGGCCTCCGGCACCCTGGGCATCCTGATTCCGCCCTCGATCATGCTGGTGCTGATGGGCTCCATCCTGCAGATCTCGGTGGGGGCGCTGTTCAAGGCGGCGCTGATTCCGGGGTTGATGCTCGGTGCGCTCTACGTGGCCTATCTGTTGATCACCGCCAAGCTGCGTCCGGACTGGGCACCGCTGCCGGACCAGTCGCTGCTCGGCACCGACAAGACACCGCTGCCGCTGGCATTGTTGCGTGACCTGCTCGGCCCGATGGTGCTGATCGTCGCGGTGCTGGGCTCGATCATGACCGGTATCGCCACGCCCACCGAGGCCGCGGCCATCGGTGCGGGCGGCAGTCTGCTGCTGGCGTTGGTGATGGGCGGGCTGTCCTTTGACACCCTGCGCAACACGCTGCGCGATACCTCGCGTACCAGCGCGATGATCCTGTTCGTCGTCATCGGCGCGACCTGCTTCTCGGTGGTCTTCAAGCGCCTGGGCGGTGACTACCTGATCGAGGATGTCATCACCGGCACCGGCCTTGGCCCCTATGGCCTGCTGTTGCTGCTGATGGGGCTGATCTTCGTGCTTGGCTTCTTCCTCGAGTGGATCGAGATCAGCTTCGTGGTGCTGCCGCTGGTGGCGCCGGTGGTCGAGGCGCTGGACTTCGGGCTCGGGCTTTCCGGCCAGGGGCTGCTGGTGTGGTTCGCGATTCTGGTCGCCATCAACCTGCAGACGAGTTTCCTGACGCCGCCCTTCGGCTATGCGCTGTTCTACCTCAAGGGCATCACCGCCGGGCAGGTGTCCATCGGCACCATCTACCGCTCGATTCTGCCCTTCGTCGGCCTGCAGCTGGCGGGGCTGGTGCTGTGCATGCTGTTCCCGGCGCTGGTGCTGTGGTTGCCGGGGCTGATGCCATGAGTGCCGTCTGCCGTGCCGTCTACCACGACAGGGAAGTGGTGTGTGCGGCGAGTGCGTGATCGCTGGAGCGATCTATCAGGGAGAACGAGATGCTGCCACGACGCAGGGTATTGATCGCGGGGCAGGGGGAGTGGCTGGAGGCCATGGCGCGCACCTTTCTGGAAGATGGCGCCATCATCGCCCTGATGGGCGTCGCCCAGGCGGACCTCGAACGGGTGCTGGATGCCCTGGGCGGAGAGCAGTCGGACCGTTTCGGCCAGGTGGTCGGTGAGGGCTGCTTCGAGACACTGGTGGCGCGTCTCGGGCGTCTCGACGTGCTGGTCTGCATGCCGCCGCAGGCCGTGGCCGGACAGTCGCTGGAGGCGTGTCTGGTCGCGCAGGTTGCCGGGCCCGGCGCGCTGCTCAAGGCGGCCTGTGCGCGCATGCTGCGTCACGGCGGCCGTCTGCTGGCCGTGGCGCCACCGCTGTCCTCGCCGCTTACCTCGCAGGAGCCTCATGGCACTGCCATGGCGCAGGCGGCGCTGGGGGAATTGATCCAGCGTCTCGCATCACGTGCCCCTGACAAGGTGCGCGCCAATCTGCTGTGCCCCGAGGGCAGCCGACCGGACGCCGTGGCAGAGTGCGCGCGCTTTCTGGCCGGTGGTGCCGGGCGGGCGCTCAACGGGCAGGTGCTGCATCTGAGCGATTGATCGCCTGTCATGCGACAAGACGCGGCCGTGGCAATCAATGCCACGGCCGCGTCTTGTCGTCTGCTGGTCTGACATATGGCCAATTTCATCAAGTATTCGTCCAATATCATCAATCCACACGGTCGATAGAGGCATAAGGTAAAGGGGATATATACCTGACCAGCCTCTGTGAGCGGGCACCTGCCAGACATTACCCTCGTGCCGCTCCCCCGCCGTGGAGACCCTCAAGTGCCCAGCACCCTGCCTTCCGTCTGTCTGCAAGATCATGGACAACAACTGCACCTGAGTCATGCCGAGGGCGATCTGACCCTCGAGGCGCTCTGGCTGCGCGAGCGGAGTCCTGATGACGCGACGCTGGATTCCCTGACCGGTCAGCGCCTGATCGAAGCGGCGGACCTGCCGCTGGAGCTGAGCCTGAGCGAGGCGCAACTGGACGGCGATACGCTGTCGCTGGCCTTCAGTGACGGTCATGCGACGAGCTTCTCGCTGGCGTCGCTGCTGGCGGAATGTCGAGCGCCGCAGGCCTATGAGGACATGACCTTCTGGAAGGGGGATCTATCCCGGCTGCCCGAGACGGACTTCGGGGCGGCGCTGGAAGATGACGCAGCTCTGCTGGACATGCTCACGCAGTTGCAGCGCTTCGGCTTCGTGAGGGTCAGTGGCGTGCCGAACACGGAAGATGGCATGCAGAGCCTGATCCACCGCATCGGGCCGCTGCGTCGTACCAACTGGGGTGGCATCGCTGACGTGAAATCCGTCGCCAATGCCTATGACCTGACCATGACCCAGCGCGGGCTGGAACCGCACACCGACAATCCCTACCGCGACCCGATTCCCGGCTATATCTGGCTGCACTGTCTGTGCAATGCCGGTATCGGCGGCGACAGCACGCTGGTGGATGGCTTCAGTGCCGCCGAGCACCTGCGCCGCGAAGACCCCGAGGCCTTCGCCTGCCTGACAGAAGTCACGCCCGGTTTCCGCTATCACGACGCGACCACGCGCCTGGAGAGCGAGGGTCCGTTGATCGAGCTGGACAGCCGTGGTCAGGTGGTCCGGGTACGTTTCTCCAACCGTACCGAGCGGGTGCCGGCGCTGCCGAGCGCGACCCTGCGCCGTTACTACGCGGCCCGGCAGGCGTTCTACCGCCTGATTTCCGGTGACGACTTCACGCTGCACCTCAAGCTGGCGCCGGGCCAGATGCTGATCATGGACAACTACCGCTTGTTCCATGGTCGCAGTGCCTTCCAGCTGGAAGGCGGTGTCCGGCATATGCGTCAGGGTTACGTGGACCGCGATTCCACCGCTAGCCGGCGTCTGCTGCTGGCCGATCAGCTCAGCGGTCAGCCGGACATCAAGGAGGAGGCCAGCGCATGAGTCAGCAAGATAATGTTCCGATGACCCAGGCTCGCTTCCGCAGCTTCGAGGAAAGCACGCACGCCGAGTGGGCGCTGATCGATGCGCGCTTCCGGGACTACCAGTCCGGCGCCTGTCGGCGCGTGCTCGAACACCTGGGGCGTCTCAAGGGCGATCATCACGGCTACCCGGTGGACCGCTACGAACACTGCCTGCAGACCGCCACCCGCGCACTGCGCGCCGGCGCCGATGAGGAGATGGTGGTCTGCGCGCTGCTGCATGACATCGGTGATGACCTCGCGCCGGCCAATCATGCCGAGATCGCCGCCGGTATCCTCGAGCCGTTCATCGACCCGCTCAATACCTGGATGATTCGTCATCACGAGCTGTTCCAGGGCTATCACTACCGCGAATTCTTCGGGCAGGACCGCCACGCCCGCGAGGCCCATGCCGGGCATCCCGCCTATGAACGCACCGTGCGCTTCTGCGACGAATGGGACCAGACCAGCTTCGACCCCGAATACGACACCCTGCCGCTTGAGCATTTCATCCCGATGCTTGCGCGCGTGATGGCACGCGAACCTTTCGGTGGCCTGCCGGAACTGGTGTCTGCGTCCCCGGCTGAAGCCCCCGCGCAAGACATGTAAGACCCCGCCTGGCACTCCCCATTGGCACTCACGACAACAAGGCCCGGCTCGACCGGTGCTGACAAGGAACGACAAGATGAAGCGACCCCTGACCTGCCTGACATCCTCTCCGATGCGCGGTGCTCGCCGTGGACTCGTCACGCTCGGCGCATTGCTGCTCAGTACGGCAACGCTGGCGGCCCCTGCCCAGGACAAGGACGACACCCTGACACTCATCGTGCCGCCCTGGCCTGGTGTCACCGTCAAGAGCGAGATCGTCGCCCGGATTCTCGCCCCGCTGGGGTATGACGTGGAGCGACAGGAAGTCAGTTCCACCGTCGGCTACAACACCCTGACCACCGGCGACAGCGACGCCTTCCTCGCCGGCTGGCTGCCAGCCCAGCAGGACAGCTACGACGCGGCCATGGCGGCCGGGGCGATCACGGATCTCGGCAACAACGTCACCGGTGCCCGGATGGGCTTCGCGGTGCCGGGCTATGTCTATGACGCGGGTATCCACAGTGCGGCGGACCTGGCCGCCCATGCCGATGAATTCGATGAGACCATCTACTCCATCGAAAGTGGCTCCACCATCAGCGACATGCTCAATGGCGCCATCGACGATGATGTCTATGGCCTGGGTGACTGGGATGCGATGGAATCCTCGACGCCGGGCATGCTCAGCGAGGTGCGTGCCGCCCAGCGCGAGCAACGCTGGATCGCCTTCTACGGCTGGACACCGCACTGGATGGTGCCGGAATTCGACACCCATATCCTGGAAGACCCGGAATCGGTATTCGGCCCCGACAATGGCGCCAGTGACGTCAAGACCGTCGTGCGCACCGCCTACGCCGAAGCCAATCCCAACCTGACACGCTTTCTCGATCAGCTGGTCTTCAGCTCCGAGGAGCAGAGCGACTTCATCCTCGAATACAGCCTGAAGGAGCGTGACCTCGATGAGGTGGCGCACGACTGGCTGGCTGCCCACCCGGCCAGACTGGCGGAGTTTCTGGATGGCGTGACCACCCGCGAGGGTGAGGATGCCGTCGCTGCCGTGAAGGCCAGCCTGCAGGACTGATATCGCCACACTATCGCGATGACCTATCGCGATGACAACACGGGGCGAGGGCTGCAAGGGCTCCGCCCCGTGTTGCGTTGCTGCGTCGCTCTTGGGGCGCGCACGCCATGGCGCGTCCGCCATTCGCCCAACCTCAGGCGCGGGATGAGGCAAAGTGGAACGTCTCTTGCTATACAACTGTATCAATAGGCTTTCGCGTGATCGCTGTACTCGTAGCCTGACGCGGTGAGGCTGGCGTCTTCCAGCCATCGCCGGCCTGACCAGAGAGCCTCAGGGCGCACCGTGATGGTGCCCCGTGCCGATACAGGCTGCACGATCGCCCATCCATCGCCACCCACTCGTGAGTCGCTGATGACTATCTCTTCCTCGAAGGTATCTCCCATGAACCGCTCGATGACCGTAGACAGCACAGGCATCTCCCCATCGCAGACAACGAATGACATGGCCCCGGGTCGGCCAATGGCTCCCGCTTCCTCACGTGTCGTCGTGGAGGCCAACCATATCGTCAAGCATTACGGTGATCTGGCCGTGCTGCACGACATCTCCTTGCGCGTGAAGGAAGGCACCGTCACCACCATCATCGGCGCCAGCGGCTCCGGCAAGAGCACCTTGCTGCGTTGCATGAATCTGCTCGAACGCCCCGACGGGGGAGAGCTCTCGATCGCCGATGAGCATGTGCGCTTCCAGCGCGACAGCCGTGGCGGCCTCGTGGGCCTGGATCGGCGTCAGATCCAGCGGCTGCGTACCAAGGTCACCATGGTCTTCCAGCAGTTCAACCTCTGGCCGCACCTGACCGTGCTCGGCAATGTCACCGAGGCGCCGATGCGCGTGAAGGGCATGTCGCGGCGCGAGGCGACGCGCATCGCGGAGCATTATCTGGAGCGCGTCGGCATGCTGGAGCGCGCCGATACCTATCCGGCCTTTCTCTCCGGTGGTCAGCAGCAGCGGGTCGCGATCGCTCGCGCCCTGGCGATGGAGCCACGCGTGCTGCTCTTCGATGAGCCGACCTCGGCACTGGACCCGGAGCGCGTCAGTGAAGTGCTCAGCGTCATCAGAAGCCTCGCCGATGAAGGCCGCACCATGCTGATGGTGACGCATGAAATGGCCTTCGCCAGAGAGGTCTCCGACCAGATCGCGTTCCTCGATGAGGGCAGGGTGGGCGTGGCCGGAAGTCCCGAGGAGGTCTTCGAGCGAACCACGCACGAGCGCTGCCGCCGCTTCATCGCCCCGGCGGCCTGAGCTTCCCCGTAGCACTTCCCTCTTGTCGCACCCCGTCATGGATCTCCTCACCATGACGCAGATGGACCCACAACAATAGCCAGGAGATGGCCTGATGATCTTGAAGAACGATGCTGGATTCGCTGCCAAGACACCTTCACTGACCGCGCGCGGAACGCGTTCTGCCTCGACTTCCACATCTGCGCTGCGCAAGCTGGCCGGTGCACTGATGATGGGGGGACTGGCACTGGGTGGCCTGACGCTTGGCGCCGCCCAGGTGCACGCCGCCGACACGCTCAAGGTCGGCATCTCCGCCGAACCTTACCCGCCCTTTACCTACACCTCCGCCAGCGGCGAGTGGACCGGCTTCGAAGTGGAGCTGGCTGATGCGATCTGTGACGCCATGCAGCGTGAGTGCGAGATTACCCCCACAGGCTGGAGCGGCATCATTCCCTCGCTGAAGGCAGGTCGTATCGACATGATCATGAATTCGATGACCATCACCAAGGCCCGCGAGAAGGTCATCGATTTCAGCATCCCCTATTACAACTCGCCGGGCGCCTATGTCGCTTCCAAGGATCTCGACATCGAGATTCCCGAAGGGCTCGACGGCAAGATACTCGGCACCCAGGCCGCGACCACCCACGCCAACTTCGCCCGCAAGGCACTGAGAAGCACCGGCGTCGATGTGCGTCTGTATGACCAGCAGGAGCAGGTCAACAGTGATCTGCTGGCCGGGCGTGTGGACGTGATTCTGGCCGATGAGATCGCCATGAGTGCGCTGATCAAGCGTGACGAGGCCAGCAACTTCGAGATCAAGGCGACCACACCGCAGCACGAAGCCTACGGGATCGGTGCCGGTATCGGGATTCGCAAGGGGGAAGATGCACTGAAAGACGCGCTTGATGGGGCCATCAAGCAGGTCTACGCGGACGGCACCTGCACGGCGCTCTCGAACAAGTACTTCGATACCGATGTCTGTCTGGGCTGATCGCGGCACGTCTCGCAGACCTGCCTTGCCTGCCTGAAAAGGTTGCCCACGCTCACGCGGTCGGATGCATGATCGTGGGCCCAGGCCCGTTACCTGACCCGACAAGGCCCATGACCATGACCCTTTTTCCTGAAGAAGGGCTCGCCGACTGGGCGAGCCCGATCCTGTCCGGTGCCGTCACCACCCTGCAGATCGCCTTTGCCGCCTATGCCATCGGGCTGCTGCTCGGGCTGGTGGGGGCGGCGGCCAGGCTCAGCCCCTGGGCACCGCTGCGCGCGCTGGCCACCAGCTATTCCACCGCCGTACGGGCCGTTCCCGAACTGTTGCTGATCATCCTGCTGTATTACGGCGGCTCCCAGGCGCTCACTGCGCTCATGAACGCGCTGGGTGTCGACGGCCAGATCGAGATCAGCGGCTTCGTCACTGCGGTCGGCGTACTGGCCTTCGTGCAGGGAGCCTACATGACCGAGGTCTTCCGCGGCGCCATTCTGGCAATTCCCAAGGGCCAGCTGGAAGCGGCCGATGCCTATGGCTTCTCGCCCATGGCACGTTTCCGCTACATCACGCTGCCAGGCATGCTGCCCAACGCGCTGCCAGGTATGTCGAATCTGTGGCTGATCCTGATCAAGGACACCGCTCTTATCAGTGTCATCGGCTTCAGCGAGCTGTTCTTTACCGTGCAGCAGGCGGCCGCCAGCACCCGTGCCTATTTCCTGTTCTACAGCGTGGCGGGATTGCTGTATCTGTTGATGACCTTGACCTCAAGCGCCGCCTTCAGCCGGCTGGAGCGCTACGTGCGCCGCGGCGAGCCTGACATTTCAGCCCAGGAGGCGTGACATGGATTTCAGCTGGTTATCGGACCCCTACTACCAGGAATCGCTGTGGGAAGGGTTGATCAATACCCTGGTGCTGCTGGTGGTATCCGCCGTGCTGGGTTTCAGCCTGGCGATCGGCATGGCGATGGCGCGCATCAAGGGCCCCAGGCCTCTCGCCTGGCTGGCGGGCGGCGTGACCCTCGTGATGCGCGGCACGCCCTTGCTGGTGCAACTGTTCTTCTTCTATTACGGCATCGGCCGCCTGCTGGAAGGCGTCCCCGGCATTCGCGAGAGTCTGTTCTGGGGCGTTCTGCGTGATCCCTTCTTCTACGCCACCCTGACCTTCACGCTCTCGGTGGGCGCTTACACGGGGGAGGTTCTGCGGGGGGCGTTGCTCAGCGTGCCACCGGGCGAGCGTGAAGCCGGCCGTGCCTTCGGCATGGGGCCGTTCCAGGTCTTCACGCGTCTGTGGCTGCCTCGCGCCATCCAGCTGTGCCTGCCGACCCTGACCGGCGAGATCATCCTGCTGCTCAAGTCGGTGCCGCTGGTCTCGACGATCGCGATGATGGACCTGCTGCAGGTCGCCAACATCATCCGTGACGAGAACTTCCTCACCTATGAGCCACTGCTGTTCATCGGTGCCGTCTACCTCGTGCTGACCATCTTGCTGACCCTGTGCCTGCGTCAGGTAGAGCTCAACTTCCCCGGCGTGCGCGCCCAGGCACGCAGCGGTGGACTGCTCTCGCGTCTGCGTCAGCCAAGGCCCGCCTGAGACTACTCACCTGGCAGCCATCGCTGATCTCCTGCCAAGTACCCCTCGCACAGGCTATTCACGCCTGCATACAAAGACGCCGAGTCAGTCGACTCGGCGTCTTTGCGTCATGGGGCGGTGATCAAGCCCCGAAACCCGCGATGAAGACGCGCACGCAGCGCCTGACATGGGGGCGGAGTTGTTCGGGACTTGCGGTGTCGGGTGGGCAGCCGAGCAGGGCGTCGACATGCAGCGGGTTGAGCAGCATGCCGGTAAGCAGGTTGGCTGCGGCCAGTGGTTCCTGGCCGAGGCCGGTGGACGGCAGGTGGCCCTGGGCGACCTGACGCGACAGATAGCCTGCCAGGCGCTGTCGGGTCAGCTTGGGGCCGTTGTCGAGGAACAGCTTGCCGAGCTCTGGATTGCGGCCGCTCTCGAAGGCGAGGCCACGGAACAGGCGGATCAGTTCGGGCGCGAGGGCCAGCGCCAGCATCGCCATGCCGAAGTCTTCCAGCGCTTCCTCGACGCTGCGTGCCTCGTTGGCTTCGTGGTCCATCACCGACCACACCGTCTGCGCTTCCTGCTGCATCACGGCCAGAAACAGGCCGTCCTTGTTGCCGAAATTACGATACAGCGTTGCCAGCGATCCGCCGGCCTGACGGGCGATCTCATTGATGCTGGTCGCGGCAAAGCCATGTTCGAGGAAATGTTCGCGCGCGACTTCCAGCTGGCGTTTACGGCGTGCCTCCCCGCGCGGTGAGGCGCGAGTCGCGGTGCTTCCCGAGTCAGGGCCGGTCTCTGATGAGGGTGAATCAGTCATGTGAGTGTCCTGTCTGTGATTCGGAAAACCGCCTGAAACAGGCAAGGTTGCGATATTGCGAACGAGAGACGCTGTCTGCCGAAACTGTTGGGGCTGCCTCAATGAAGTGTAGTATTCATTACACTTTGTGGCGATGCAAGATGACAGCCGCGGCCCGAGCGCTCGCAAGAGCCGTGGCCGCCTCATCCGCAGCATCAGACAGATTACACGCCTGTCACCGACAGGCAGCAAGAGAGAGTCGCCGAATGAACAAGGCAGGCAAGGGTGTCGTGGCACTCATCGTGGTGGCGGGCGTGATCGCTGGCGGAGTGATGGGGGCCGAATGGTGGCAGGTCGGGCGCTTCATGCAGGAAACCGACAACGCCTATGTGCGTACCGACAGCGTCGCGGTGCGCTCCGAGATCACCGCGCGGGTGACGCGCATGCTGGTGCATGACAACCAGCCGGTGAAGAAGGGGCAGTTGCTGGTGCAGCTGGATGACGAAGATGCCAGGGCCAATCTGGACCAGGCCAGTGCCGCGCTGGACAACGCGCGTACCGGGGAAGTCCAGGCCGAGCGTCAGCTGGACCTGCAAGACGCGAAGATTGATGAGGCCAAGGCCGCGCTCGCCTCGGCCAAGGCTGAACGCGATCAGGCGGCGCTGCACCTCAAGCGCTCCAGAAGTCTGGAGAGCCGCAGCTATGCCTCGCGTCAGTCCTATGAGGATGATCAGGTCACCCTGCGCACCGCCGAGGCCAAGGTGGCGCAGCAGAACGCGGCACTGGCGTCCGCGCGTCAGCAGCTGGAGGTATACAAGGCGCAGCTGGAGTCGGCGCGTGCCCAGGTGGTGTCAGCGGCGGCGGATCTTGCCTACGCGCGCCACCAGCTGGAGAAGACCTCGATCTACGCGCCTCAGGACGGCGTGGTCGGCAATCGCAGTGTCGAGGTGGGCACCATGGCCAGCGCGTCGTTGACCCTGATGCAGCTGGTGCCGGTGAAAAGTGCCTATGTGGTGGCCAACTACAAGGAAACCCAGACCGAGCGCATGCGCGTCGGCCAGCCGGTCAGTCTCGAGGTGGATGCCTACCCGGACATCGAGTTTGAGGGCGTGGTGGATAGCCTGGCGCCGGCGACCGGTACCGAGTTCAGCCTGCTGCCGACCGACAACGCCACCGGCAACTTCAACAAGATCGTCCAGCGTGTACCGGTGCGCATTCGCCTGACCGGCCCTGAGGATGCGTTGCCGCGTCTACGCGCTGGCCTGTCGGTCATCCCCAGCGTCGATACGCGTGAACTGCCGGGCACCGGTACCTATGCCGTCGACGCCCTCTCCAGGGAGGCCATCGCTGACGATGTCATCGCCGACGACGTCATCGCGCCCGATGCCGCACAGGTCGCTGGCGCTGATCGCGGAGCGCAGTAAGCATGGCCGAAGCAACGCAGGCCCCAGCGGGCACCGCCAGTGACATGCCGACGCGCCGCCAGCAGATCGGCTTCGTGGCCGCGGTGTTCGGCATGTTCATGGCGATTCTGGATATCCAGATCGTGTCCAGCTCGCTCAATGAGCTGCAGGCGGGCCTGGCCGCCAGTCAGGACCAGATCTCCTGGGTGCAGACCAGCTATCTGATCGCCGAGATCGTGATGATTCCGCTGTCCGGCATGCTGGCGCGCATCTTCTCGACGCGGCTGGTGCTGACCGTCTCGGCGCTGGGCTTCACGCTGGCGAGTCTGGGCTGTGCGCTCTCGACCTCGCTGGAAGCCCTGATCGTGCTGCGTGCGGTCCAGGGCTTCATGGGCGGGGCGATGATTCCGCTGACCCAGGCGGCCAGTTTCTCGATCTTCCCGCGCCGCATGATGGGCAGCATCCAGGCGGTAATCGGCCTGGTGGCGACCATGGCGCCCTCCATCGGGCCCTCCGTCGGCGGCTACATCACCGAATACATGAGCTGGCATTGGCTGTTTCTGGTCAATCTGGTGCCGGGCATCATCGTGGCGGCGCTGGTGTGGCGCAATCTGGAGATCGACAGCGGCGACCGCGGCCTGCTCAGCCGTCTGGATACGCCGGGACTGGCGCTGATGGCGGTCTTTCTCGGCAGCCTCGAATTCGTGCTCGAGGAGGGGCCCGGCGATGACTGGTTCGCCAGTTCGCTGATCCTGTTCTGGAGTGTGGTATGTGCCATCGCGGCGGTCGGCTTCTTCTGGCGCGTGCTGACGACCGCGAATCCCATCGTCGACCTGCGGGTGTTCAAGAACCGCAACTTCGCGCTGGGGGCGATCATCGGCTTCTGGATCGGCGTGGTGCTCTACGGGCTGGTCTATCTGGTGCCGCTGTTTCTCGGTTCGATTTCCGGCTTCTCCAGCGTGCAGATCGGGCAGGTGATGTTCGTCAGCGGCGTGGTGATGTTCCTGATGGCGCCGGTGGCGGGCAAGCTTTCCGACCGCATCGACCTGCGCCTGATGCTGTGCATCGGCCTGGTGCTGACCGGTCTCGGCACCGGCATGAACGTGCATCTGACCTCGGCCTCGGGCTTCGATGACTTCTTCTGGCCGCAGGTGATCCGCGGCGCGGGCCAGATCATGGTGTTGCTGTCGGTCTCCCGTCTGGCGATGGGGCGTCTGGCGCCCCACGAGATAGGCAACGGCAGTGGCCTGTTCAACGTGATGCGCAACCTGGGCGGCGCGGTGGGGCTGGCGCTGATCGATACCATCCGCGAGATGCGTGAGGACTATCACTGGAATCAGATGATCGGGGCCATCGACCAGAGCCGCCAGGTGGTGATCGACCAGCTGGCTAGCTATCAGTCGACCTTCGCGGGGCTGGCTGATCCGTGGCAGGCCGGCGTGCAGATGATCGCCCAGCGCATCAGTATCCAGGCCGAGGTGCTGGCCTTCGACAATATCTTCCTGTGGCTGGGCGCGGTCTATGTGGTGGGCAGTGTCGTGGTGATCGCCTTCCGTCGGCCGGAGAGCGAGGGCAGTAACGAAGGCGGGGCTCACTAGCGTGGCGTCCCGTGGCGTCACAGCCGCACCGACCAACGACAAGACCCGCCTTGATGGCGGGTCTTGTCGTTTCTGCATGCGGGTGACAGCGTCTCACCAGCCCCAGAACATCAGGTACCAGATGCCCAGCGCGGGCAGGCAGGCCAGCGCGACACTCGCGGTGCCGATCAGCCGTGCGGCGTTGCCGGTGAGCAGGCCGCCGTTGCGCTGCTCTCCACTGTGCTGCTCGCCAGTGATGCGCCAGGCCAGCCGCAGTCCCCACAGGCAGGCCAGCGCCAGCAGGGTGGCGCGCAGATCATTGGCCCACGTGAGGTTGATGCCGTCACCGCGCAGCAGCGTCATGGTGGTGGCGGAGAGGCCGAGGAACACGCCCAGCCCGCCCAGCGGAATCAGGCTCAGCGAGAGATGCCACAGGCGTGACAGCGTCGCCTTGCCCCCCATCAGCCAGTTGCCCAGCAGCAGCGGCAGGCTGGTGAGCGCGCCCAGCAGACCGCCACCGACCACGATCCACAGCGTGATCAGGCTGCCATCGAGCAGATTGAAGACATCGTTGTGCTCGGGATAGTTGGTCAGGATCCATGTCGGCAGCGTGGTGGTCAGCGGCCACATCAGATCGTGCTCGATCAGCCAGACCGCCAGTTGCTGCTTGAGGGCGACGAACCACGGGCTGGCGCTCCAGCTGAAGGCACCGATGGCGATGCCGAGCAGGCCGAACACCAGCACCGAGTAGTGGGTGAAGCGCACCGGCTGCGGCGGCTCGACCAGTTCCACCCCCGGCGCACGCCACTCCAGCTGCATCGCGTCCTTGTAGCCGCTGCAGCGTCCACAGACATGGCAGTCACCGGCACTGTCGAGCTGCTTGAGCGGAATCAGCGGTGCGCAGTCAGGGGCGTGCATGCGTACGGCGTTACCCTGGCGGACAGCCTGATTGTGGGCGTTCCAGCGGGCCTGGTCGGTACGGAAGTGGGTCGGTGACAGGCGCGCCAGCAGATTGAAGACGCCATTCACCGGACACAGCTGACGGCACCAGACGCGGGTGCCCTTGCCGTAGATCAGCCCGACCACGATAGCGGCCACCGTCGAGCCGCCCAGTACCACCAGTGCGCCCAGCGGGTACTGATAGACGCTGGCCAGCTGGCCATAAAGTGTGGTGCCGAGGAAGGCCACGAAGGGCCAGCCGCCCCAGCGCATCCAGCCGGGAATCGGTCGACCGAGGCCGATGCGGCTGGCGGCTTCGGTCAGGGTGCCTTCGGGACAGAAGACACCACACCACACGCGGCCCATCAGCACCATGCTGATCAGCACGAAGGGCCACCACAGCCCCCAGAACACGAACTCGGCGAACACCGTCAGGTTGGTGAGGATATGCGCCTGGTAATCCGGCAGCGGCAACAGGGCCGGCACCACCAGCAGAAAGGCATAGATGCCGACCACCAGCCATTGCACCAGCTGGATCAGGCCACGCCGCTGCTGCATTGCCTGACCGAAGCGCGCGATGCGCGTGGCCTGACGGCCAGGCGAGGTGCCGCCATCACTGGCGATGAGGTTGGCGATGTCGCCGTGGGGGCTGGAACTGCAATTGGCCATGGCTGTCGTCTCTCCTGGCTGGCAGATCGCGTGAACAGGACTCAGCTGCGCGCGCGGGCAGTGAGCTGGCGGCGCTGGTCCACGCGCTCCATCTTGCGCTGACGCTTCATGAGGCTTGCGACGATGACCCAGTAGCCGAGATAGCCGACCACCATCGTCGTGGCAGGCCAGGCGCGATAGCCGGCGAAGGTCGCCAGCAGTCCGCCGAGGCCGCTGCCATCATCGAGCAGCCAGCTGGAATCCCAGAGCGGGTCGAGGCCTGCCGGCAGATAGCCGAGGCCGATCAGCTGCTCGAGGCCCGACATCAGCAGTGACGCCGCCAGCAACAACAAAAGGATTTCGGTCACGCGGAAGAACAGCTTCCACGAGAACAGGCGTGAACCGAGCTGCAGCGCCATGAAGGTCGCCACCGCGAGGGCGAAGCCGAGGCCCGCAGCGAGCGAGAAGCTGGCGATGCCGCCGGATTGCAGGCTGGCGGCGCCCATGCCGTAGAGGAAGACGACGGTTTCCGCGCCTTCACGCGCCACGGCGATGGCGACCAGCGTCGCCACACCCCAGTAGCTGCCGGAGGAGACGGCGCTGGCCAGTCCGCTCTCCAGCTCTGCCTTGAGCGTGCGGCCCTTGGTGCGCATCCACAGCACCATCTGGGTGATCAACAGACAGGCGGTCAGCACCAGTACGGCCTGGAAGACCTCCTGCGCGGTACCGGTGAGCCAGGTGTTGGCACCCATCAGCGCCGCCCCCATCAGGCCGGCCAGCACCAGGCCGGCGACGACCCCGCCCCACAGGTAGCGCAGGCCCGCGCGGGTGCCGGACTGCACCAGCCAGGCGTGCATGATGCCGATGACGAGAATGGCTTCGACGCTTTCACGCCAGACGATAAACAGGATCTGATCAAACATGCGGACTCTCTTCTACTGACGTTCGGTGCGCGCCATCGATGACGAAAAAGGTGTCATTGGCACAGGGTGTGCCGAGCTTATTCGGCGACGACCTTGCCACGCGCATCCGGCAGGTGGAAATCATCGAAGAAGTCATAGCTCCCCGCGCGCAGCGGATGGATGACGACGAACGACTTCACGCCCGGCGCCAGCACCTTCTCCTTGCGCAGGGAGTTGCTCTCGAATTCGGCCGGCGTATTGCCCGCGTTGTGCAGCTGGATGACGAATTTCTCGCCCGCCTTCACCTCAAGGACCTCAGGGATGAGCTTGCCGTTGTCGAGGGTCAGGTCGTAGGACGGCATGTCGCTGGCGGCCGCCGGCCGAGGCAGCAGGGCCACGAGCAACAGGGCGAGCGCGGGCAGCAGGGCGCTTGCTCGATGGGGCAGGCGAGAGGCAAATAGGGAGGGCAAGAGAGAGGGCAAGTGAGAGGTCAGGCGCATGGGACACTCCGGACGATGAGGAAAAGCGCACACTGACACCAGCACAAGGCGCTGGTGGTAGAGCGACCAATGGCCGCGAGTGCAGTTCAGCACAGGCGGCCATCGAAGGAGCAAGCGGCAATGGCCGCCTCACGGGATGCAGGTATTCAGGGTCATACAGCAAGGGCAGAGCGGCGCTCAGTAGCCGCCTTTCTTGCCGACACCGGCATAGACGAAGTCGTAGTCGGTGGTGATGGTCTGCGGCCACTCGGCGACGCCGGTTTCCTTGTCGATATGACGCGGCATGTCCGGATGCTGGATCTCGAAGGTCAGGTGGTACTTGCCCGGGCCATCCAGCTTGACGTTCTTGCCGTAGTGGGTGCCGTCATTGGCGATCATCGGTACCAGCTCGCCTTCGATCGGCGCCTCGCCACCCTGCTTGGTCAGGGTGTAGTGAATGCCGAGATAGGGGATCCAGTCGCCCGGCGCGAAACCGTTGTCGTTTTCCATCAGCGCGTGGATATCGGCTTCCAGGTGGATATCGGCCTGATTGGCAGGCAGCTTGCCGGCCGGAGCCATCACCACCGGCTGCAGGTAGACCGCAGCGATTTCCATGCCGCCTTCCTTGACCGGCGTGCCGATCGGGTATTCCAGTGCCGAGGCCTGGCCCGCCACGAACGTTGCCGCCAGGCTCAGGGCGAGCAGGGAAGGCTTGAGCGCGCGGGGCAGAGCAGTGGTGAAGGAGTGACGCTGTGGCATCGGGGGGACTCGCAATGATGGGAAGTGGAGCTTCATTATCCCGATAAGCCTAAATATAACCATTCTCATCCCTGCGCCGCTTGCGTTGCTCATCTTGCAACGGGACGTTGTATGAGTATGAGTGTTTTCTCAAGTAACAGGGGGAGGGTGGCTGACCTGGCGGGGGCGCCGAGCAGATCGCGGTTTTCTTGCAACTGCCTCGCGACTTTCTCGCGCCATCTGGTCGGGTCATCTGGTCTGGCGCGCTGCCATGCGGCATGCTGCGCGACATGACGACTCCTCCTTCAGATTCATCTTCTCGCATTGACCTGCCCGGCCTTGAGGCGTGGTGCCGAACGCTGCATCAACATCTGCTCGCGCGGCGTCAGCGTGCCTGTCTGTGGATCAGTGGCGATGACCCCTCTGGCGCCGCGCAGGCGATCTGTGAGCGCTGGCCGTCGCATGAGCCTGCCCCGTTGTGGCTGGGGACAGGAGAAGCCTTGTCGACACCGGGCGCGACGCCCATACGTGCGTTGGCGATGGCCAAGGCCGCCACCCAGCTGGGGGGTGAGCAGGCACTGGTCATCTTCGATGCGGCGCAGCCGGCGTCTGGCTTCGACCCGGATGCCTTCGGCGCCGTGGCCGGTACCCTGCAGGCGGGTGGCCTGCTGGTACTGATGACGCCTGCCGCCTGGGCCGCGGCAGACCCTGCGCCAGTACCGGATGGCGATCATGCGCGTCTGGCCCATTGGCCCTTCGAGCGGCAGCAGCTGACGACGCGCTATCTGGCGCGGCTGGCACGTCGACTGACGTCGCATGCCAGTGTGCTGCACTGGCCGCAGGGCGGAACCTTGCCGGCGCCGTCGCCGTCGCTGGATAGCGGCAATCAGGCGGCGCGATCAGGCGCCATCGCCGACCGCGACTGCCTGACGCAGGACCAGGCCGCCAGCGTGGCTGCGCTGGAGGCATTGGCGCCTGCGCGGCCTGTGGTGATCAGTGCCGATCGCGGGCGTGGCAAGAGTGGCGCGCTGGGCATCGCGGCGGCGCGCTGTCTGGCGGTGGGGGAGGATGTCTGGCTGACGGCGCCACGTCCTGCGGCGGTCAGCGCGGTCTTCGAACGCCTGGCGGCCCTGCTGCCCCGGGGACAGCGCGAGGGCAATGTCTTTCGCTTGCCGGCTGGGCAGGCGGAGGACGGCACGGCTTTTGGCAGCGAACTGCGCTTTCTGGCGCCAGATGCCATCGAGGCAGCTCGCCTCGCCTGCCACGATGCGACGCTGCCGCGGCTGTTCGTCGATGAAGCTGCCGCCATCCCCACGCCATTGCTGAAAGGCTATCTGGTGCATTTTCCGCGCATCGCCTTCGCCACCACCGTGCATGGCTACGAAGGCACCGGGCGCGGCTTCCAGCTGCGGTTTCGCCATCATCTCGAGCGCCAGTGTCCCGGCTGGCAGGCGCTGGAGATGACGACGCCCGTGCGCTGGGCGCCCGGCGATCCGCTGGAGACGTTGACCGATGATCTGCTGCTGCTTTCGGCGCAGCCGCCTGAGCTTGGCGCGCTGGCGGATACCGCCAGGCAGCCAGTCATACAGCCAGCCAAAGGCATCGAACCGTGGTTGGCCCGCAGTGAGGTCGTCCTATTGCAGCGTGACTCTCTGGCGCGTGACGAGGCGGCGTTGCGGCAGCTGTTCGGCCTGCTGGTGCAGGCGCATTACCGCACCACACCGGCGGACCTGCGCCAGCTGCTCGATACACCGGGGCTCACGTTGATGGCGATTCGTCAGCATGATGCCACGACTGGGCGTGATGCCTGGCTGGGGGTGGTGGCCGCCGTCGAGGAGGGCGGCTTCCCGGCGCCCCTGGCGCATGACATCTGGTGCGGCAAGCGGCGTCCGCGCGGGCACCTGCTGGCACAGTCGCTGGCGGCGCATGCAGGCCATCAGGGCGCCGCCGAGGCCCGCTGGTGGCGGGTGCTGCGCATCGCGGTGCATCCCGCGCTGTGGCGGCGTGGTCAGGGCGCGCGCTTGCTTCAGGCGCTCGAGCAGCAGGCGCTGGCGGCAGGCGTCACGCGACTCGGCACCAGCTTCGGGGCCGAGGCCGATCTGGTCTCCTTCTGGCTGGCGCAGGGCTTCGTGCCACTGCGCATGGGTCTCAAACGCGATGCCGCCAGTGGCGAGCACGCGGTGATGATGGGCAAGGCCATCGGCGAGAGCGGGAGTGGTCAATCAGCGCCGCGCGGGCAGTTTGCGCAGGATGCCTTGCTCGGTGCACTGCAGCAGGACTTCCAGCGCCTGCTGCCCAGCCTGCTCAAGCATGAGCTGCACGGCTTGCCGCCCGTCTTGGCCGACAGGCTGCGGCAGCGAGGATGTGAGGCTGGCCTGGCCACGCTGACGCCAGCCGCATGCGCGCAGCGACTGGACTGGTATCGCCGTGGTGGCGGGGGACTGGCGCTGGTACGGCCGTGGCTCGAGACAGCACTCGAGGCCTGTGAGCCTTCACGACTCGATGAGGCGTCACGTCACGGGCTGGTGCTGGTGCTAGGCGGACAGGATGCGCCTGCCTTCGTCAGCTGGGCCGAGGGGCAGGGCCTCGTGGGCCGCAAGGCGCGCGATCGCTGGTGCCGTGCGGCCGTCGGGCGCCTGATCGAACAGAGCGAATGACAAGGCCGTCTGACATGAGCATCAGACAAGAGCAGAGCGGCCGGTCGCGGCTCAGAGGCCCGGAATGCCGATCGGGCCGGGCATGTCAGGAATCGGCGAGCAGCCACTCAGCATCAGCAGGCCGGCAGTGGCGGAGATGGCGGTCAGCAGCAGTAGTCGACGAGGCATAAAGGCTCCGATGAAGGTGGGGAATGGCATGCATCTGTCAGCAGGGTCGTGATTGTCATCCTTGCATATTCGAAGTCGCTGATCGATAGGTGTCGACAACCACTAGCCACGCCCGTCCGCTGTTCCGTATGCTCATTGATGACAAGAACAGGAATCTTCGCCATGAATGAGCATATCGAAACGTTGGACCCCGCCATCCTCTGGCGTCATTTCCGCACTCTGTGCAATATCCCGCGACCGTCCGGGCATGAAGCCGCGCTGGTGGCCTATCTGATCGACTGGGCCGAAGCGCGTGGTCTCGCGCATGATCGTGACGCTTTCGGCAACCTGCGTCTGCGCAAGCCCGCCACGCCCGGCCACGAGAGCGCACCGGGCATCGTGCTGCAGGGCCATCTCGACATGGTCGCCCAGGCGGCCAGCGACAGTGATCACGACTTCATCCGTGATTCCCTCGATACCTATCTGGAAGACGGCTGGCTCAAGGCGCGCGGCACCACTCTGGGGGCCGACAACGGTCTCGGCGTCGCGGCGGCGCTGGCGGTACTCGAAGACGATAGCCTCGTGCACGGCCCTCTGGAAGCGCTGTTCACCCTCGAGGAGGAAACCTCGATGGGCGGCGCGCTGAATCTGGCCGAGAACTGGCTGGAAGGGCGCTACCTGCTCAATCTGGATTCGGAAGACCGCGGGCAGGTCTATATCGGCTGTGCCGGTGGTGCGGACATCAATGTCGCCCACGAGTTTGCCACTTCCTCTCTGAAGGATGCCGAAGCGGAGCTGGAGCTGACCATCGGTGGCCTGGTCGGCGGCCATTCCGGGCTCGATATCCATCGTGGGCGCGGCAATGCCAATCGCCTGATGTCACGCGCGCTGGTCGCGCTGGCCGAGTTCAAGCCGCGTCTGGTCAGCTGGTCTGGCGGTACGCTGCGCAATGCCTTGCCGCGTGAGGCCACGGTCGGCGTGGTGATCTATGACGAGCGTGTCGCCGCCGCACGCCAGCGCCTCGCGGACTTCGAGGCCCAGATTCGCGACGAGCTGCGCGAGACGGACCCGGATGTCTCGCTCAGCGTGACCCGTGGCAATGCCGAGAATGCGCTGTCCGTGGAGGACACCCAGCGGCTGGTCGCGGTGCTGGATGCCGCGCCCTACGGGGTCGAGCGCATGAGCGCGGCGGTGGAAGGCGTGGTGGAAACCTCCAACAACCTCGGCGTGGTGCAGCTGCGCGAGGGGCGTTTCCATTTCTGCGCGCTGGTGCGTTCGTTGCGCGATGATGCCGTGACCATGATGGAGCAACGCATTCGTGGGCTCTTTGCGCTGATCGGCGCGACCACCGTGGCCGAGAATGCCTATCCGGGCTGGCAGCCGGCGCCGGATGCGCTTCTGTTGGCGCGCTTCTGCAGCCTGCACGAGCGCGTCACTGGTCGCGCGCCGGAGATCAAGGTCATCCATGCCGGGCTCGAGTGCGGCATCCTGGGGGCCAAGTATCCCCAGCTCGAGATGATCTCCTTCGGGCCGCTGATTCGCGGCGCCCACTCGCCCAGCGAGCGGGTCGAGGTCGAGTCGGTCGGTGAATTCTGGCAGGTGCTCAAGGGACTGATCACGGAACTCGCCGAGCCTGCCAAGGCCGCTTGAGCAACGCTCAGGCAGGACTCGTCACGCAGACGAACGACGCCCCCGCAGGTCAGCCTGCGGGGGCGTCGTCATGTCTGGGTGTCGTCATCTCTGGGCATCAGGCGCTGGCCTGGCCTGATGAGAGTGCGAGGCTTCAGTTGATATTGATGCGGATCGCCGGGATGCCGATGCTCACGCCGTCATGGTAGCGGCGGATGCCATGCCGACCGGAGTCATGGTTCTGGTAGTAGTACGGGCGGTAGCGGTCGTGTTCATGGCGGCCATGCTGATAGTCGCGGCGCTTGGGGACATGGCGGCGGATATCTTGACGAAAGTGCTGACGAGAATGCTGGCGCGAGTGATGGCGCTCCACGCGCGGCTCGTCGAACATCCTGAGATGGCGGCGCTTGATCGCCTCGTGGCGACTCTGCGGCGTGCTGTGACGCTCGCTGTGCTGGCCCTGCGCGCGATGGCGATCATCCGCGGCGACCAGCGTCGGCGTGGCGAGCATCAGCGTCAGTCCCAGCAGCAGGGAGGCCAACAGGGAAGGCAACGGAGAGTGAAGGGCTGTGGTCAAGGTCGAGATATGCATGGGGCGGTCTCCCGTATGGTCGGTCAGTCACCCAAGAGGATCCTTGTCGTCAGAATATCGTGTCGCAGCGCCTTTTACGAAAGGCGTTCGCTAATGTCTCCGTGAGTCGCTTGGCGTGCTGTTGTGAAGCCAAGTTGTCCAGATTGCGTTGCCTATGGCGTAAGTGGTTGCTCGCAATGAGGTTGCCCGGCGCACGACTGCAGAGTGGTTCACGATCCTCGGGCGTGAGGGATACAGCCAGTGCTGCGAGGACACTTCACTTCTGCCGCCGAGGCACCGGATTGCGCCCTTGGGGCAACGAAAACGCCCCTGCCGAAGTGGCAGGGGCGTCTGTCTGTTCAAGCTTCAGAGCTTGCGGCCCTCTAGCTTGCGGCTCTCTGGCTTGCGGCCTCAGGCGTGCTGATGCTGGTGCTTGCCTTCGGCCAGTTCCTCGAGCAGCTTGGCGTTGAACGCATCAAGGTCTGCAGGCTTGCGGCTGGTGACCAGCGCGCTGTCACATACCACTTCACTGTCCTGCCACTCGGCACCGGCGTTCTTCAGGTCCTGTGCAATGGAGGGGAAGGAGGTCATCTGACGACCTTCGACGACGCCGGCATCGATCAGGATCCACGGCGCGTGACAGATGGCGGCCACAGGCTTGTGGGCCTGGAAGAAGCTGCGCACGAAGTTCAGTGCGGTCTCGTCCTGGCGCAGGGTGTCCGGATTGAACAGGCCACCCGGTAGCACCAGGCCGTGATAGTCGTGCTCGCTGGCATCGCTGAGCGGGGTGTCGACCTGATACTTCTCGCCCCAGTCGGTTTCGGCCCAGGCGCGAATGCCGTCTTTCTCCGGCGAGACGATGTGTACCTCCACGCCCGCCTCCTGCAGTGCGGCGCGCGGCACCGCGAGCTCGGATTCCTCGAAGCCATGGGTCGCGAGAATGGCCACGCGCTTACCTTGCAGTTGTTGACGTGTCTGCTGATCGGTCTGCTGTGTCATGCAAATCTCCTTTCCGTGCTTCGGCTCTTGCGAGCGTGCTGGGCAGAGAAGGGAAAAATTCTGCTCTCGGCGTGCGTCACTCACTGAAGTGAGCGCCCCACGTTGATGCAGGGAATTCCCGTCCTTTCGTGCCCTGACACTCAAGACATGGATGCGCGATACTGACTTTCAAGGGGGTGACCCCCACTGCGTTTTCACAGGCCATGGAGTGCCCGATGTCGCTGCTTTCTGAATCTTCCGCCGTGATGTGGTTGCTGGTCGGCGTGCTGTTGATGCTGTCGTTGATCCTGGGGCTGGGCTGGCGGCGAACCCGCGAGCAACTCCATGCACTGCAGGAGAGCAGTGAGGAGGAGCAGCAGTCGATACAGCAGACGTGGCAGGCCTCGCTGGACGAGTCGCGTGAGCGTCAGCAACAGGCCGAGCAGCGGGCGGCCTTGATCGAGCAACGTGCCGCGCTGGATGGGCAGCAGGCGGAGCAGCAGCAACGTTATCTGAGCCAGTCACTGGAGGAGGCGCGCCAGGCGCGCGATGCGCTGACGGAGCAGCTCGCCACGCTGCGCGAATCGCTGCAGGGGCGCCTGGATGAACAGTCGCGTGCGCTGAGTGAACAGCAGACGCTGGCACGCAGCCTGACCCGCCAGCAGGAAGTGCTGGAGGCGCAGCTGCTGGAGCGCGAGGAGCGTCTCGAGACACTGTCCGAGCGCTACGCCGAGCTGCGCGAGACGCATGCCTCGCTGGTGACGCGCCAGCGCCAGGAGGCTAGCCATCATGCCGATCAGCTGGCATTGCTCAACGAGTCGCGCGAGCGTCTGAGCCAGGAATTCGAGCAGCTGGCGGGCAAGGTGTTCGAGGAGCGCCAGCAGCGCTTCACCGCCGCCAGTGGCGCTCAGCTCGAGCAGCTGCTCAAGCCGTTCCGTGAGCAGGTCGGTGACTTCCGCCAGCGCCTCGAGCAGCTGCATGGCGAGGAGGTACGTGAGCGCACCAGCCTCAAGAGTCAGCTCGACCAGCTGGCGGGCCTCAACCGCCAGATCACCGAGGAGGCGGCCAACCTGTCACGCGCACTCAAGGGCGACAGCAAGATGCAGGGCAACTGGGGCGAGATGATTCTGGAGACCGTGCTGGAGCGCTCCGGTTTGCGTGATGGCATCGAGTTCAAGCGCGAGGTGTCGTTCACCGGTGAGGGCGGACGCCAGCGTCCGGATGCCATCGTCTACCTGCCGGACAACAAGCATCTGATCATCGATGCCAAGGTCTCGCTGACCGCCTACACCGAGTACGTCAATGCCGAGGATGACGTGACGCGAGCACGCGCGCTGCGTGCGCATCTGACCTCGGTGCGTGGCCATGTCACCGGGCTTGCGCGGCGCAACTATCCCGCCATCGAGGGGCTGGGCTCGCCGGACTTCGTGTTCCTGTTCCTGCCGATGGAGCCGGCCTTCGCGCTGGCCTTCGAACACGATGACAGCCTGTTCCAGGACGCCTTCACCCAGGGTGTGGTGATGGTGACGCCGACCACCTTGCTGGCCAGCCTGCGCACCGTAGCGAGTCTGTGGAGTCTGGAGCGCCAGAACGACAATGCGCGCGTGATCGGGGAGCGCGCCGGGGCGCTGCTCGACAAGTTCCGCGGCCTCGCCGAATCCCTCGAGGAGCTGGGTACTCAGCTGGTACGCACGCGCGAGGTGCATGATACCGCCATGAAGCGGCTGGCCAGCGGGCGCGGCAACCTGATCAGCCGTGCCGAGGAGCTGCTGGAACTCGGCGCGCGCATGAAGAAGCCATTGCCGGAATCACTGGTGCGCCAGTCGCGCGACACCCTGCATCAGCCCGAGCAGGCGCTGGATCAGCCGCCGACATCCGCGCCGTCGGTGCTTGATCGCCAGGCCACATCCGAGCGGCCTGCCAGTGAAGAAGCGGCGGCCAGTGAAGGCCAGGATGGTATCGGAGCGCCGGACGCCGAGACGCCGGACGCCGAGGCGCTGGATGCCGAGGCAGGGCAGGCGCCTGCGTCGCTCTCGCGCTGGGAGCTCATGGAGCGCAAGTGGCAGGGCGATAGCTGATCGCCCTCATCGCCTGCAGTACTGCAGGCAGCCGTTGCGTCTGACGTTGCGACAGGCGTTCAGGCAGCAGATGACAGTCAACGCCAGCGGCCCCTGCATGGGGTCGCTGGCGTTTGTATGGCGAGGTCAACGCAAGCGCGGGGTATCGTTCCCACTTCTGGTGAGGGGAATGAGGGTTGCGCGATATGGTCGAGACGCCGGTGAGGCAGGATTTTCGATTTTTTCTGCATCCATCTTTCCAGGCTCCCCGTAAGTTGGATTGAGCCCGCAGCGCAGGGGCGAAAGTGATAGATAAATAACGTTTGGCTCATTAAAGAGCATTTTCTCAGGAGATATGCCCATGTCTACCAAGACGAACACGTCCGCCAAGACCGCTTTTGCCCTGGCCTCCGCACTCGGAACCGCTGTCGCTCTGTCTACCGCTGTCGTCTCGCTTCCGGCTCACGCGGCGGGCATGGAAAAGTGTTACGGCGTGTCGCTGGCCGGTGAGAATGACTGCGCCGCTGGTCCGGGCACTTCGTGTGCCGGGACTTCGACCGTCGATTATCAGGGCAATGCCTGGAAGCTGGTTCCGGAAGGCACCTGCACCTCCATCGAGACGCCGAATGGCACCGGCAGCCTGGAAGAGATCAAGTAAGCATCACGCCTCGGGGCTGGCTCGGACTTTCCCGGGCATCCCCCGAACTTGACGTCCGGTGGCCTGTCGCCACGCCGCCACCGGACGTTCGCCGCCTCGAGAGGTTTTCATGCACCAGCCATCCCCTTCCCCCGGCAGTCCGGATTTCGGTACGGCCTATTCCTCGCTCGACGAGATGGCCGTCGGCATCAGTCTCAAGGCGCAGCATGTGCGTGAGCTGATGTCGTCGCGACCGGCGCTGGGGTTTCTCGAGATTCATGCCGAGAACTACATGGGCGCCGGCGGGGCACCCCATGCCCGGCTTGATGCGCTGCAGGAGTATCCGCTCTCGATTCATGGTGTCGGCCTGTCGCTGGCATCGGAGCGCCCGCTGGATGCCACGCATCTGGCGCGCCTCAGAACGCTCTGCGAGCGTCACCCGCCCACCAGCGTGTCAGAACATCTGGCCTGGGCCGGCCATAGCGGCCACTTCTACAACGACCTGCTGCCGGTACCGCTGACGGACGCGATGCTGGCACGGGTCAGCGATAACCTGATGCAGTTGCAGGACACCCTGGGCCGTCAGGTATTGATCGAGAATCCCGCCCACTATCTGCGTTTCGATGCACGCGAGCTGGGAGCGGAACTGATTCCCGAGACCCATTTCCTCACTCGCCTGGTCGAGCGCAGTGGCTGTGGACTGCTGATCGACGTCAACAATGTCTTCGTTTCGGCGCACAACATCGGGATCGATCCCGCAGCCTGGCTGGAGTCCATTCCGGGCCACGCCGTCGGGGAGATCCACCTGGCGGGGCATGGTGAGGACACACGTGAAGGTCTGTTGATCGACAATCATGGTGCGCCGGTCTGCGATGAGGTCTGGGCACTGTATGCCGACTTCATCAATCGCATCGGGCCGCGCCCGACGCTGATTGAGTGGGATACCCAGGTGCCGGCGTTGGAGGTATTGCTGGGACAGACCGCGCGCGCGCAGACCTTGCTGCACAGCACGCGGGCGCAGCAACTGGCACGCTCCGGCGAGGAGGGCGACCGATGAGCTCTCTCGAGCGGCACGCCAGCGCTGGGCACCAGCCCGACTGGCAGGGCGCCTTCATCGAGGCGCTCACCCAGCCCGACGCTGCGCTGCCCGGTATCGAGGCAGGCCACCAGCAGCGCCTCGATGTCTATCGCAACAATGTCTGGGCCAGCTTGATCAGTGCGCTGGAAGAGGCCTATCCGGTGACCCGTCAGGTGGTAGGTGAGCGCTTCTTTGCGGCCCTGGCCCATGATCATTCCCGTCATCATCTGCCGCGATCACCGCTGATGATGGAGTATGGGGCTGGCCTTGCCGAAACCCTGCACGCGACCCTGACCACGCTGGTCGAGACGCGTCAGGTGTTGGCTGCTCAGCTACCGTTCTATGCGGTGGACCTGGCACGCTTCGAGGCCGCTCGTCTGGTGGCCTATCACGCGGCGGACGCCGAAGCCCTGGTGCCGACCCGGCTGGCGGGTTTGCCGCCCGAGGCGGTGATGGAGCTCAGGTTCTCGGCGCACCCCGCGGCATGCCTGCTGCACCTGGAGCATGCGGTGCTCGAGATCTGGCAGCGCCATCAGCATGCAGGCGCGACGCTTGAGGGGCTGGATATCGCGCGGCCCCAGCGGGTGTTGATCACGCGCCCGGCGCTGGATGTGCAGGTCACGGTGCTGTGCGAGGCCGCTGCCTGTCTGCTTGATCTGCTGCTGGCGGGGCAGACGCTGGCGGACGCGGCAGCGCGGCTCGCAGACACACATCCTGAACAGGAGCTGGGGCCGCTGCTGGCCCCCCTGCTGGCAAGTGGTGTCTTTCGCGCGCCGACCTGATCGTGCTCGATGGCTTCTTGCTCTGCTTTATCCTGCTCGCTTCTTTTCTGCTCGACCCTTCGCGCCCTGGCGCACCCTTGAGGAGGCCTCATCATGAGCCTTGAATCATCAACGACGCCTGCGGTTCGCTCCGGTGTGGCGGGGCAGGTCCTGAAAGTGTTCGTCTGGCTGGAAAATCTGCGCATGGATGCGGTGCTGATCCTGATGCGCATCGTGATTGGCGCCGTGTTCTTCATGTCGGCGCAGACCAAGGTCGACGGCTTCTCGATCAAGGACAGCACCTTCTTCCTGTTTGAACACGAATACGCCTTGCCACTGGTCTCACCGATACTGGCCGCGTGGCTGGCGACCATCGCCGAGCACCTCTTCCCGCTGATGCTGTGGCTGGGGCTGGGGACGCGCTTCGCGGCGCTGGGGCTGGCCCTCATGACACTGACTATCCAGTTGTTCGTCTATCCCCACGCCTGGGTGACCCACGGCCTGTGGCTGTCCAGCCTGCTGGTGCTGGTACTGCAAGGCCCGGGGCGTCTGTCGCTTGATCAGCTGATTCGCTCACGCATCGCCTGAAGTCGTCATCTGATGGTGGCAGCCGGTGAGAGAGGTGTGAGTCGTACACAACGCAAGACGGAGACCCCGGGGTCTCCGTCTTGCGTTGTAGTGTCGCTATCTATCCGCTGGCTATCGAGGCGCTCAGGCCGGCTCGTCGGCGAGTTGGTGCTCGATCTCGGCACGCACCATCTCGACACTGGCGGCATCGATGTAGCCGTTGGCATGCGCGTGGTGCGCCATGTCGAGGCTATCGGTGCTCAACAGCATCACGCAGCCGAGAGCGGCCAGCTCCTGGCCGAGCCGGTCCAGCTCGGCCTTGCGCGAGTCCGAATCGCCTATCTGGCGAATGTAGATCGCGCAGATGCGGCCGGGATAGCGGCGTACGACCTCGGCGTAGACTTCCGGGTCATGCTGGCCGCTGTCGCCGATAAGCAGAAACTGCATCTCGTCATACAGGCCGAGCATCTTCTCGATCAGCGCCTGCTTGTGGTCTTCGGAGCGTCTGGGCAGCGGGCGTTGCAGCGTCAGGCCCCACTCGCGCAGGAACAGGATCGGCCCGACCGGAATGCGGTTGTGCTGGAAGAAGACCTCCAGCATCTCGTAGATGCTCCATGGGCCACGCGACACATAGAGCAGCGGGCGCTGCTGCTGGCCGTCATCTCCCTCATGCAGTGCCTGATAGAGCGCGGCCACGCCGGGAAAGGCGGTGCGGCGCTCGGCGGACTCGATGAACAGGCGATAAAGCATCTTGAGCTTGTTGGCGACACCGGTGTACATCACGGTGTCGTCGATATCGCTGATCACCCCGAGGCGCGTGCTGATGGGCGGCAGATAGACCTGTGCCTCGCCCTCCACCGGGGGCTGCTTCGGCGGACACGCGGTGATGCGGGCGGTATGCCACTGGCCCTGATGCTCCAGCGGCTCGACCAACGGCAGATGCACGCTGAAGTAGCCATCGCGGTCGGTGATGGCGGTGGTGCGGTTGTCTCCCAGCGCGACCTCTACCTCGACGCCGCTCTTGCCCCAGCGCAGCATGCGGCGACCGACATCCATCAGGTCGCGTCCGGCACCGGGAGCCAGCTGGCTACGTGAGCCGGGCTGGCGGAAGATGCGCCCCATCAGAAAGGCTTCGCTGTGCGAGCCATAGCCACGGTAGGCGTGAATGACGTAGCCATCCTTGCCCTGGGCGTGGCGCATGGGCTTGGCAGCCACATGCAGCAGCTTGCGTAGCAGACGTGTCAGCGGCAGTGACATGCAACCCTCCTGGTCGGTATTTGGCGGGCCTTCATGGCCACATGACAACGCCGCCTTTCGAGTCCCGCGCGTGCAGGGTCGAAAGGCGGCGTTCACACTGCGCGAATGCCTCGCGGCCCAGTGTCAGTCAAGTACAGCGTCAGGCAGGAGCCGCATCAGAGATCCGCGCCGTCATGCCTTGGCACTGCACTGGCTCGAGCGCTTACTCGCCCAGGTAGGCGGACAGCATCCACACGGTCTTTTCCTGCTCGCGGATGTAGTCACCGACCAGTGAGGCGGTACCTTCATCGTCGGCGTCAGACGCGACGGACATGATTTCGCGCTGCAGTTCGATCAGGGACTTGTAACCGGTCAGCAGGCCCTTGATGCAAGCCGTGCCGTCGCTGACGTGGGTGTCTTCCTTGATGGTGGCGACACGCGCGTAGTCACTGTAGGCGTGCAGCGGCTCGTGACCTAGGGTCAGGATACGCTCGGCGATCTCGTCAACCTTGGTCAGCAGGTCGGTGTAGGTTTCCTCGAACTTCACGTGCAGCTCGAAGAACTGGTTGCCTTTCACGTTCCAGTGGTAGCCACGGGCATTCATGTAGAAGGTCTGGTAGTTGGCCAGCAGGATGTTGAGGTGCTCGGCCAGCTGAGTGGCGCTGGCAGTGTGCAGGCCGATGGCATTGGTATCGTTGGACATGAAGACTCTCCTGAAAAATGTGAAGTGAACGGCATTGTGGGGAAAGTGGAGATGCAGGTGGCGAGCCGCGCTGCCAGTATGCCACCAGTGTAGAGGCTGGGCGGGATGCAGGGTAACGAATTCACTGTATCACCCTCATCGGCCACCCCTATCGTCGCCGGCGCACCACCCTCAAGCCGTAGATGAATGCCTGACAAGAGATGTGGTGCGCGCATGCGGTTTTCAAGGTCGCACACGGATATTGCAGCCAATGTCGTCGGCTTGGACATTCTGATTTCGGCCACATACGCAAAGGCCCCGCACGGGGCGGGGCCTTTGCGACAGCCATGTCATCAGCTGTCATCACTTCTGCAACGCCCAGGCGTCAGTTGCGCGCCATGTGCAGGAAGTGCATGTGCTTCTCGTACTGGTCCAGCACGTCGCCGATCACCTGCTCCTTGGTGTAACCCATGACGTCATAGGTCTGGCCACCCTCACGCAGGAAGACCTCGGCGCGGTATTGGCGTTCCACGTCGCTGGTGCCCTTGCGCTTGACGTTGCGCAGCGCGAAGGCCGGTGCTGCGTATTCACGCACCCGCACACCGTAGACGAAGTCGACTTCCTCGCCGTGGCTGACCTGCAGATAACTGCGGTCTTCCTCGTCATTGACGCGAGTGTCCAGGCCCTGGGCCTCGAATTCCTTCGCGACATCCGCCAGTGCCGGCGTGACGGTGTTGATCAGGTACTGCTCGACGTTCTTCTGGCGCGGCGTCTCGACCAGGGTCTGGACGCGCTTCTGCCAGCTGCGTGCGCCGCCGGCAGTGTGGCCCGGCGTGTTGCTCAGGTGCTGCATGGAGCGTTGCTTGACGCCCTCGAGACGCAGTGCCTTGAGCAGGCCATAGCAGACGAACATCAGGATGATCGCGAACGGCAGGGCAGAGGCCAGCGAGGCGGTCTGCAGCGCGCCCAGGCCACCCGCCATCAGCAGCGCCACGGCGACGAAACCTTCGGAGAAGGCCCAGAAGACACGCTGCCAGACCGGAGATTCGTCACCTTCCTTGGAGGTCAGCATGTCGATGACCAGCGAGCCGGAATCCGAGGAGGTGACGAAGAAGGTCACCACCAGCACGGTGGCCAGCATGGAGGTGATGCTGCCGAACGGGAACAGCTCCAAGAACTTGAACAGTGCCACGGACGCATCGGCGGAGACCGCTTCCGCCAGGTTGCCTGCGGTATCGGTCAGCAGCATGTGCAGGGCGCTGTCGCCGAAGAAGGTCAGCCACAGGAAGGTGAAGCCCATCGGTACGAACAGCACGCCGTAGACGAATTCACGGATGGTGCGGCCACGCGAGACACGCGCGATGAACATGCCCACGAACGGGGACCACGCGATCCACCAGCCCCAGTAGAACAGGGTCCAGCCACCCAGCCATTTTGACGGGCCATCTTCCGGGATATAGGCGAACATGTTGAAGGTCTTGTCGACCACTTCGCTGAGGTAGCCACCGATGTTCTGGATCAGCGTCTGCAGCAGGAAGATGGTCGGACCCACGCACAGCACGAACAGCATCAGCGCCAGTGCCAGGCCAAGGTTCAGCTCGGAGAGACGACGGATGCCGCCGTCCAGACCCATGACCACGGAGACGGTCGCCAGACAGGTGATGATGGCGATCAGGATGATCTGGGTGGTCAGATCGTTGTCGATATCGAACAGATAATGCAGACCGGAGCTGACCTGCAGCACGCCCAGACCCAGTGAGGTCGCGACCCCGAACATGGTGCCGAAGACGGCGAAGATATCCACGGCATGGCCGATCGGGCCATGGATGCGCTTGCCGATCAGCGGATACAGCGCGGAGCTGATGCGCAGCGGCAGGTTGTGGCGGAAGCTGAAGTAGGCCAGCGCCAGCGCCACGACGGCATAGACGCCCCAGGCGTGGATGCCCCAGTGGAAGAAGGTGGTCTTCATGGCCTCACGGGCGGCCTCGACGGTGCCGGCATCGCCGACCGGAGGCGCAGTGAAGTGGAAGACAGGCTCGGCAACGCCGTAGAACATCAGGCCGATGCCCATGCCCGCGGAGAACAGCATCGCGAACCAGGAGCCGTAGCTGAAGTCCGGCTCGGAATGGTCTGGCCCCAGCTTGATGTCGCCATAGCGCGAGAAGGCGAGACCCAGCGTGAAGATCACGAACAGGCCCATGGCCAGCAGGTAGAACCAGCCGACGGTGTCGATGATCCAGGTCTGGACATGACCGAAGGCGGTCTGTGCGGTCTCCGGCATGGCGACCGTAAAGATCACGAACGCCAGAATCACGACGGCGGAGCCGAAGAAGACTGGCGGATTGATCTTGGCGACCGTGGGCTGGTCGGCATTTTCTGACATAAATTTCTCTCCCTGATTGCCTATTCGTCGATAATGGTAACTTATTGAACCTGTAGCGTCGTGAGTTGTCCGCGCGATATCGTTTCCATATGTAACCAGTGTTGCGCGCGCTGACGGGCGATTTGCGCACCGAGCGAGTGGTACTGGCAGTGCTGGCGTTGCGTGATCGTCGTGTGAAATGGCAATGCCAGTGCGGCCTTGTCATGCATTGTCGGGTGCTGGATACGGTAGGCGCTGGCATGGCTGGAGGCTAAGATGAGGTTTCCTGCATCCAGGGTATCCCGCTGTCTTGATACCATAATTATGCAGAAACCCTACAAGACTTATGTGTCAGTCTAGTGCCTCTGGCGTGTCTCATGGTGTGAAAATCATGATGTCGCGCCGGCTCAAGTGGCTGACCGGAGACGTTCGCATGCTCCATCGAATTTCCGAATTTCCCGCGCGGCCGGGCCTGGCTGACACGTCAGCGCGCTCGCGACTGCCGCGCATGACATTGCTCGCAGTGGGGCTGGTGCTGCTGAGCGGTTGCTCGGCTCTGTCCGGCAAGGACCCGCTGGCCGCGAATGACAGCGCTGGCCTGCCCGAGGCCTGCATCTTCCCGCGTGAGGGCGATGCCAATCAGTGGTTGCGTGCCGCGGCGCAGGTCGTGGAGGCCCGTGGCTACAAGATCCGCGAGAGCGAGCAGGCGCTGGGCGTGGTGACGGGTGAGCGCAAGGTGGACCAGCCGGGCCTGGGCGCGATCGACGGGCCCTTCGGCTCGCGCATCGGCTTTTCGGTGGGCTACGGCGTCGCGGCGGGCAACGATTTCGGCGTGGGCGTCGGCAACGACACCTTCCGCGATGACCCGATCAGCTTCGAGCGCATCTCGCTGGTCGCGCCGGATGAGCGCGTGCGCGTGATCCGCGACGAGCAGGTCATCAACCAGGGTGGCTACGTCATCGATGCCCGCCCTCACAATGACAGCGACAGCTGCCGCCAGATCGAGCGTCAGCTGCAGGCCGTGCTGGCGGGTCGTGATCCACGGGAGGTTCGCTGATGAACATGCGCAAGGCATCTCCACGCTCGCTGTGGCAACGCCTGGGGCTCGCGACGCTGCTCGCCGGCCTGCTGGTGCTGGGGGGCTGCATGAATCAGCCGACCCATGCGCCGGATTCACGCACCGCGGTGATCGCCCCCAACAGCGGCACTCTGACCTCCCGGCAGGTCTTCGTCACCCTGCTGACGACCCTGGCGGAGCGTGGCTTCATCATCGAGCGCGCAGACCCGGACCTCGAACGCCTGGATGCCAGCTACGCTGCCCGGCCGCCGCTGGCACTGGAAGCCTGGGTGAGCGAGGTCAACGGCCAGATTCGTCTCAGCGTGACAGGTGACAGCAATGGTGCCGATATCGCGCCGGGTCGCCTCGACAACCTGCTGGTGGAAGTCGCCGTGGCCCTAGATGCGCGCACCGTGCCGGTGATCGGCGCGCCGTGACTGTCACCTGCATGGCAACTCCACGAGGCGGCCCTCAGCGTCGCCTCTCTGGCCTTGCCCGCCACTTCGCCGGCGGGCAGTACCGAAGCCCGGGCGAGCCCGCGCTCGCGCGGTGTGATAGCCCATGACGCTGAGTGCGCTGCGCCGTCGGCGTCTGGCCTGGCTGGCACTCACGGCCAGCCTGCTGACCGGGCTGATGGCCTTGTTTGCCCTCTGGCACTGGGAGCTGGCGCGCGGCGAGCGTGATGCCCGCCAGCACGCCGCGACTCGCCTGAATTTCTACGCCAGCACCCTGAATGCCGAGCTGTCGCGCTTCCAATGGCTGCCGGAATTGCTGGCGCGCCAGGCCCGTGTGCGCATCGCCCTTGGCGAGCAGGGCACCTCGCCTGCGGCAACGGCGCCTGTTGCCTCCTCAGACGAACGCGACGCCGCCAGTGACGCCGCTCCCCTCGGTTCGAGCAGTGATCTCAATCAGCATCTGCGGCGTGTCGCGCGTGCCTCCGGCGCGGCGGCCATCTTCCTGACCGACCGCGACGGCATGACCGTGGCCGCGAGCAACTTCGATGAGTCAGACAGCTTCGTCGGCTATCGCTACGACTACCGCCCTTATTTCATCGATGCCCTGGCGCGTGGGCGCGGTGAATTCTTCGCCGTCGGCAATACCACCGGGCGTCCCGGCTACTTCGTTTCGGCGCCGGTACTCGGGGCCGAGGGGCAGCCGCTGGGCGTCATGGTAGTCAAGGTCTCGCTGGAGGCGCTGGAAGATACCTGGCGCCAGGCGGGAGAGACGGTGCTGCTCGCCGATGCTAATCGCATCGTGCTGCTGGCCTCGCGGCGTAACTGGAAGTATCGCGCGCTGGAGGCGATCGAGCCTCAGGCACTGGACAGCATTCGGGCACAGCAGCAGTTTCGCGGGGCGCCGCTGACACCGCTGTCGCGGGAGCTGGAGGACGGCAGCCTGGTGCTGGGCGACCACCACGAACTGGCGGCGTCGGAGATCGTGCGGTTGCCGACGGCAGCGATGGGCCAGCGTTATCTGGATGAGTCGCTGGCCAGCGGACCGCTGGGTTGGCAGCTGCATTTTCTGATGCCGTTGCGGCCACTCTATATCCAGGCGCGCAATGTAGTGCTGGTCGGCCTCGCCGTGATCCTGGGGCTGGCGATGATGGCGCTGTGGATGCGCGAACGTCAGGCACGCCTGGGGCTGATTCGGCGTGAAGCGGTGATGATGCGCGAGATCAACGAGCGCCTCGAGGAGCGGGTCGCCCAGCGCTCGCGCGAACTCGAGGCCACGCGTGACGAGCTGGTGCAGGCCGGCAAGCTGGCCGCGCTGGGCACCATGGCGGCCGGTATCGCCCATGAACTCAATCAGCCGCTGGTCGGCATTCGCACCTACGCCGCCAGCGGCGGCAAGCTGCTGGCGCGGGGAGTCGCCTCCGCCGCTACGCGCCCCGAGTTGACCGCGCGTGCCGCAGAATCCGCCGCCAGCAACTTCACGCGTATCAGTGAGCTGTCCGAGCGTCTGGCCGACATGATCCGTCAGCTGCGGGTCTTCGTGCGTCCGGCCAGTCAGCAGGCGCCCGTCGCCCTGGCGCTGGCACCGCGCATCGACTTCGCGCTGGAACTGCTCGCCGAGCGAATCACCGCCCTCGACCTGACGGTAGAGCAGGGCGGGCTGCCCCGGGACATCATCGTGATGGGCGAACAGGTGCGTCTCGAGCAGTTGCTGACCAACCTGATCCGCAATGCGCTTGATGCGCTGGAAGGGGAGCAGAAAGCGCAGCAGGCCGATCAACAGACCGGTCAGCAGAGCGATGCGTCGGACGACGAGCACGTGGCCCCGCGATTGCGCCTCAGCTGGCAGGCCTGGCCGGCAGTGACCAGTCTTGAGGGACAGCCGGGCGGATGTCTGCGCATCGAGGACAATGGCCCCGGCATCGACCCTGCGCTGCGTGCCACGCTGTTCGACCCATTCACCACCACACGCGAGGTCGGCGAGGGCATGGGGATGGGATTGTTTCTGAGTTATGGCCTGGCGCGCGACCTCGGTGGCCAGCTGCGTCTGGCCGATGGCGCTTCAGTGTCTGAACCTGCTGAGGGCTCCTTGCAGGCTGAGGGCGCTGCGCTGGGCGGCGCCTGCTTCGAATTGTGGCTACGCACGCCGGCGTCCGAAGCGGGGCATGACGGCGACGGCACGGGTCATGAAGGCATTGGCCATAAAAGTACCGAATAACAAGGCAGCGGGCAGCAATCCGTGACATGACGGGGTATACGCACGAATGACAGGCTATACGCACGACAGCGATGGCTTCGAGGGCGCAGAGGAGTTTGCCGCCACGGGCCTGGACCCGGCAGAGCTGCGCCTGCAGCAGGACAGCGACCTGACCCGCGAGGCCCCGGTATGGCTGGTGGATGACGACCCGGCAGTGCGCGAATCCCTCGCCCAATGGCTGGAGCTGGCCGAGATCCACCTGCGCTGTTTCTCGCGCGCCGAGGCGCTGCTGGATGCCTTGGCCGCCGCCGAGCCGGTCAGCGTGGTGATCAGCGATATCCGCATGCCGGGCATGGATGGTCTGATGCTGCTGGCGCAGCTCGCGCTGCAGGCACCGGAGCTGCCGGTGCTGATGATGACCGGTCACGGCGATGTCGCCACGGCCGTTGCCGCGATGCAGAGCGGCGCGCGCGATTTCATCGAGAAGCCGTTTGACCCCGAAGCACTGGAGCTGAAGCTGCGTCAGGCGCTGGCGGGGCGGCGTCTGAGCGATGAAAACCAACGTCTGCGCCGGCGCTTGAGCGTGCGTGGCCTCAGTGGTCTGCTGCGGGGTGAGAGCCGTCAGATTCGCCAGCTGCGTGAGCGACTGCTTGAATTGCGCGGGCACCCGGCGCGGGTCTGGATCAGCGGCGAGGCGGGCAGCGGGCGCAGCACTCTGGCGCTGGCACTGGCCGAGCATGCGCCGCCTGCTGACGCGCCGCCCTCATCTACCGCCATGCCGACGGCGGCGACGGTCTTGCTGGCACGCGTGGAATGCGCGCCCCTGTCGCAAGCCAGGGCAGAGGGCGCGGAGGCACTGGCGAGAGCGATCGAGGATGCGCTCGCGGCATGTCCTGCGGCCAATACCTTGCTACTGCATGAGGTGGACCACCTGAGTGGCGCGCAATGGCAGTGGCTGGAAGGCTGGATCGCCGCGCGTGAGGAGGGTGCCCGCCAGGCACCGCGGCTGGTGTGCAGCGCGCTGTGCAGCGTGGGCGACGTGATGGCGAGCGGGCCGCTGACTCGCACCCTCGGGCATGCACTGGCCGAGATCGAACTGACGACCCCCGCCCTGCGCGAGCGGCGCGAGGACATCCCGTTGCTGATGGCGCATTTCAGCCGTCAGGCCGCCGAGGTGCATGAGGTGGAGGCGCAACCCTTCGGCCGCGGTGAGCTGGCCGCGTTGATGGCGGCGGACTGGCCGGGCAACCTGTGGCAGCTGCGTCAGGCCGCCAGTCGCCGTGTGGTGCTGGGAGAATTGCCTGCGGTGCAACGGCCATCAGTGCCGGGTAGCGCCTCATCGGAGGAAGAGGCTTGCGAGGCCGCCAGTGGTGCGAGCGACGAGGCGCTGGCGAGCAGCGAGGAGCATGGGCTGGCGGCACAGGTGGCGATGTTCGAGTCGACCTTGATTCGCGCCGCCTTGACTCGCGCACGCGGCAACATCGCTCAGGTGCTGGAGGAACTGGCATTGCCGCGGCGTACGCTCAATCTCAAGATGCACAAATACGGGCTGCGCCGAGAAGACTTTCGCCATGGCCATGATGATTCGGCGAACTGACCGTCATCAAAGCCTGTCGAAAGTATCCTTGGACTGCGTCGGGATGCCTCCCGTTTTGTTATGAAGTAACATCCTGCCGATCCCTTCCTGTCGTCCCCGTGACGTTCTGCCGGAGTTTCTCGATGTCTGTTGCTGTTCATCGCCTGGTGGCGGCGCTGTCGTCCGCGCTGGCGCGTTTCCCGTCTCGTCATGGCCTGCGCCCTGCAGCCTGGCTGACGCCGCTACTGATGCTGGGCACCCTGGTGGCCAGTCAGCCTGCCGCAGCCCACCCGCACGGCTGGGTCGACCTGCGGGTGACGCTGCGCCTCGATGACCAGGGGCGGGCCGTCGCGATGCGTCAGTATTGGCTGCTTGACCCCTTCTACAGTCTGACGCTGCGTCAGGAACTGGCCGCGCTTGAGGACGATACCAGCATGGAGCAGCGCCTCGATGTGCTGGGCAGCGAGATTCTGGCCAATCTGTCGCAGTTCGATTACTACACCCATGTCACGCTGGACGGCGAACCCGTGGCGCTTGGCAAGGCGACGCGCCAGACCACCTGGCTCAAGGGTGAGCGTGTCGCCTTCCAGATGGAGCTGCCGCTGGCCGAGCCGGTCGCGATGGCTGGCCATACCCTCAGTTATCGCATCTACGACCCCACCTATTACATCGAGATTCTGCATGACCCGGACGCCATCGCCGTGCAGCAAGGGCTGGTGGTGAGCGGGCTGGAAGGGCAGGACTCGGCGCTCAGGTGCACGCCGGGCATCACGCCGGCCGACCCGGACCCGTCCAAGGTCGCCGAGGCCTCGATGCTGGATATCAACGCCACCGCACCGATGGATCTCGGCCAGTACTTCGCCGAGGTCGGCAGTGTCAGCTGTGAGGTGGCTGATGAGCAGTGAACCGAAGGACACCAGCGGGCTTGGCGATATCAAGAGCCTCAAGGGCATGCGTGATGGACTGTTGAAGCCGGCCTCGTCGCGGGGGCGGCGTCTGGCTGGCTGGCTGGCGGTCGGCTGCGGGCTGCTCGTGCTGGGCATTGCGCTCTGGCCAAGCCTGGTGCAGGGCTGGGGCGAGGCGCTGGGGTGGATCTTCGCCGAGCAATCGCGTTTCCAGCGCTCGCTGGGACGCGCCATGAATGAGCTTGCCGCGCATCCCGGCACGCCCTGGGCGCTGATCGGGCTGTCCTTCGCCTATGGCGTGCTGCATGCCGCGGGCCCCGGCCATGGCAAGGTCGTCATCAGTACGCTGCTGGTCAGTCAGCCCATCGTTCGGCGCCGTGCGCTGTGGCTGTCGTTGCTGGCGGCCTTGCTGCAGGGCGTCAGTGCGCTGGTGCTGGTCGGCCTCGGGGCGGGGCTGCTCGACTGGGCGGGGCGCGATGTGCTCGGACAGGTCGAGAAGGTCACCCTGCTCAGTCATCTCGGGGTGCTGGTGCTGGGGCTGTTGCTGCTGTGGCGCGCCGCTCGCACGCTATGGCGTGTTGTCAGGGCACAGCCTGTCTCAAGCGCGGGAGAGCCGCCGGCGCCAGCGATGCAGGGGCTGGCGTTCGAGCCGTCGCCTGGCCACGTCCACTCACATTCTCACTCACACTCTCACGGCCATGCTCATTCATACGGGCATGACTGTGGTTGCGGCCATGCGCATGGCGTGACGGCGGAGCAGGCCAGTGGCGACTGGCGCACCATGGGCATGGCGGTGCTGGCGATCGGCCTGCGGCCGTGTTCCGGCGCGATTCTGGTCTTGCTGGCCGCGCTGGCGCTGAACATGGTCGGCAGCGGGGTACTGGCGGTGCTGGCCATGTCATTGGGCACCGCGCTGACGGTGGGTAGCGTGGCGATGGCCACCTTGATCATGAAGGCCAGCGGACACCTGGCAGCGGCTGGCTCGCGCCTGGGTGGGACGCACTCGGGCGGCCGCGCACGTCGTCAGTGGCCGTGGACGGCGCTGGTTGGTCTGCTCGGCGGCATCATCATCACGGTCTTTGGCGCCTTGCTGGTCGCCAGTAGTCTCAAGGCGCTGGACTCTCCCACCGGTCGCGGTGCTTCGCCGTTTGATCGCTCGGCGCCCGGCACCACCCTCCAGAGCCCGCTGGGCCCGAGGACGTCAGGGCAGAGTTCAGGCGACAAGTGAGATCCGGCGACGAGTGAGGTCTGCGGCGCCAAAACAGGCGTGCTGCTGACTACCTGCAAGATACGAAAACGGGGCCCATCGGGCCCCGTTTTCGTAGATGTGAGAGCGTAGATGGCAGTGTCTGCGAGAGCGTAGATGTCAGTGAAAACGCAGGTGACGGCGTCAGTAGGAATAGCTCGGCAGCTCGGCGATCTTCATGCGCAGAGTGTCGATCAGCACCGTCAGTGTCTCGTTGTCGTGGGGCTCGGCCGTGCCGACTCCCCACACCGGCCCCGGCCAGGCTTCATCATCGCTGCGGCGGGCGATCACGTGCATGTGCAGCTGCGGCACCATGTTGCCCAGCGCGCCGATATTGAGCTTCTCGCCGCCGCTCACCGTCATCAGCAGCTCGCCCAGTTGGGTGGTTTCCTGCCACAGCTGCTGCTGGGTGCTGCTGTCCAGCTCATAGATCTCGCGGATGGCATCGCGGCGCGGAATCAGTACCAGCCACGGATAGCGCGCATCGTTCATCAGGCGCACGGTGCACAGCGGCAGGTCGGCCACGAAGTGGGTGTCGGCATCCAGCTGCGGGTGAAGGCTGAAGGGGGTCATCGTCTCTCCTTGATCGGATGGAGCAGGGCGGGCGTGTGTCGAGGGCAAAGGGTAACCCGAATCGTGACGGACTCCCTGACTTGAACGCTCGCGAATGCCCTCAGTGTGACCAGATCGGCAGAATCCTGCCACTTTGCGGATTGCCCGTGCGCGCTCTGGAAGCTGCGCAATGCCCCCATCGCCAAATACCGCGCCGCGCGGACAGTTGCTAACCTTCTTCCTACGCTGAAGCAGAGGCTCGCAACGAACGCCCCACGCAAAATAGGGCTACCTTGCGCATTGTCGGTCGCGATATGGCCAGCATCGCCCAGGGCCAGAGCCTGCTCAGCCGCAATGTCCGTCTGCCTAACCACATTACAAGAACGCTCAACCTGCGCCCGGCAGGTTCGCCAAGGAGTTACTCCATGCAAAAGCGCCAGTTCCTCAAGGCCGGTCTCGGTCTCGCCATCGCAGCCTCTCTTGGTCTCAGTGCCGTGGCTCAGGCGGAAGGCAAGTACATCATGGGTACCGCTACCACCGGTGGCACCTTCTACCCGGTCGGCGTGGCACTCTCCACGCTGATCAAGGTCAAGCTCGAGCCGACCGCCGGCATCTCCGTGTCCGCGATCTCTTCCGCCGGTTCCGGTGAGAATCTCAAGCTGATGGAAGAGGACCAGGCCCAGTTCGGCATCATCCAGGGCCTGTACGGCGCCTGGGCATGGAATGGCACTCCGCCGGTCAACAAGGCGCACAAGAACCTGCGCAGCATCTCGATGCTGTGGCAGAACGTCGAGCACTTCGTGGCCCGCAACGATGAGGTCAAGACCGGCACCATCGAGGACATGACCAACTTCTACGGCAAGAGCTTCTCCATCGGCAAGAAGAATTCCGGCACCGAAGGCTCGGGTCGCTTCATCCTCGAGCAGCTGGGCATCGATGCCGACAAGATGGATCTGGCCTACATGGGCTATGGCCCGAGCGCCGACGCGATGCAGAACGGCAACATCGACGGCATGAACATCCCGGCAGGCGCTCCGGCCTCCGCCGTGACGCGCGCCTACGCCAACCTGGGCGGCGAGATTACCACGCTGGACTTCACCGACGAGCAGCTAGCCAAGGTCAACTCCCAGTTCGAGCTGTGGACCCCGTATGAAATCGCCGCTGGCACCTACCCGGGTCAGGACAAGGCGATCAACACCATCGCCCAGCCGAACATCCTGGTGGTGCGTGACGACGTCTCCGAAGAAGACGTCTACCAGATTACCAAGACCATGTACGAGAACTTGCCGTTCCTGAACAACATCCACCCGGCTACCAAGGCCATGGCGCTCGACAAGGCCATCGCGGGCCTGCCGCTGCCGCTGCACCCGGGTGCCGCACGTTATTTCAAGGAGCAGGGCATCGAGATTCCGGCGCGCCTGATCGCCGAGTGATCCACGCCTGATGTTCCCGCTGCCCTCATCGCTCGCCTCTGGCGGCGGTGAGGGCAGCGCAGTTTCCCAGACCAATAAACCACTGCCGGTCCGGCGCCTTGTCACTGCCCCGTGCGGGCAAGGTGAGGCGCAAGGCCAGAGCAGTGCCCACGAATGATTGCTGTAGAAGCCCGTATTCTCCTCGCAAGCCCGGGCGCATGGTGACGCAAGTCGCCGCTGCGCCATCGCTGTCTGATCCCGTCTTGAGGCAACGCCATGCATGATTCCCGCTCGCCAGAGCCCTCTCGTCCCACTGATAGCGAAGCGCAGGAGCCGGATCTCTCCGGTGTGCGCGACGAATCCGCCGAAGCTGCGCCGTGGCGCATGGAGCTGCCCTGGTTGGGGCGTGCCGTCTTCGTGATTTCCATCGTCATCTGTCTGGCGCACCTGTACTTCAACACCGTCTCTACCCTGTCGGAGCTGTGGGTGAGCGCCTTGCACTACGGCCTGTTCGGTCTGCTGTGTGCGCTGACCATTCCGATGCTGACGCCGGCCAGTGATGGTGCCAAGCGCTGGGTGCTGGGCGTGGATGTCCTGCTGGGGCTGGCGGCACTGGGTTGCGGCCTCTACCTGATCGGCTTCGAGGATGCGCTCTATGACCGTGGCGTGGTGTTCTCCACCGCGGACTGGGTGGTCTCCATCGTCGCGGTCGGTCTGATCCTCGAGTTCGCGCGTCGCACCACCGGCTGGTTCATCCCGGTGCTGTGTCTGATCGCGCTGACCTACGTGGCCTGGTGGGGCAAGTATGTCGGCGGCGTGTTCAACTTCCCGGGCCTGACCTGGGAGACGGTGCTGTTCAGAAGCTTCATCGGCGGTGAGGGAATGCTGGGCTCCATCGCGCGCATTTCCTGGTCCTATGTGTTCATGTTCATCCTGTTCGGGGCCTTTCTGGTCAAGTCCGGTGCGGGTGACTTCATCATCGATCTGGCGCGCTGCGCGGCGGGGCGCTTCAAGGGTGGTCCGGGCTTCGTGGCCGTGTTCGCCTCCGGCCTGATGGGCTCGGTGTCCGGCTCGAGTGTCGCCAACACCGTCTCCACCGGCGTGATCACGATTCCGCTGATGCGCCGTGCCGGCTTCCCGGCGCGCTTCGCGGCAGGCGTCGAGGCCGCCGCCTCGACCGGTGGTCAGCTGATGCCGCCGGTGATGGGCGCGGGCGCCTTCATCATGGCGTCCTACACCCAGGTACCGTATCTGACCATCGTCGGCGTGGCTGCCTTGCCGGCGCTGCTCTACTTCCTGTCGGTCGCCATGTTCGTGCGTATCGAAGCCAAGCGCTCCGACGCCACGGCGCTGGATGACCCGCAGGGCCCGCGCCTCAAGGACGTGCTCAAGGATGGCTGGCACTATCTGGCACCGCTGTTCGTGCTGGTCGGCGCACTGATCTACGGCTTCACGCCGACCTACGCCGCCGGCATCGCGATCCTATCCGTCATCGCGGCCTCGTGGCTGTCGAAGAATCCGATGAAGCTCGGCGACATCCTCGAGGCGATGCTGGCCGGGGTGCGCAACATGACCACCACGGCGATCCTGCTGATCACCGTCGGCCTGATCGTCAACGTCGTCTCCACCACCGGTATCGGCAACACCTTCTCGCTGATGATCACCGACTGGGCCGGTGGCAGCCTGCTGATCACCATCATCCTGATCGCGCTGGCCTCGTTGATTCTGGGCATGGGCCTGCCGGTGACGGCGTCCTATATCGTGCTGGGCACGCTGTCCGCCCCGGCGCTCTACAACCTGATCGCCCATTCCCAGCTGGTGGACCTGCTGGCGGCGGGCAACCTGCCGGAGCAGGCCAAGGCCATCTTCATGCTGGCTGCACCGGACAAGCTGGACCTGCTGGGCGCGCCGATGAGCATGGACGCCGCCCGCGAACTGCTGGCGCTGGTGCCGGATACCTTCCAGAGCCAGCTGTATGAGCAGGCGCTGTCGCCGCACGTGCTGACCATGGCGCTGGTGAGTGCCCACATGATCATCTTCTGGCTGTCCCAGGATTCCAACGTCACGCCGCCGGTCTGCCTGACCGCCTTCGCGGCAGCCGCGATCGCCCGCACACCGCCGATGAAGACCGGCCTGATGGCCTGGAAGATCGCCAAGGGCCTCTACATCGTGCCGCTGCTGTTCGCCTGGAGCCCGCTGATCTCCGGCGATATCGGCGAGATGCTGACGGTGTTCGTGTTCGCGCTGTTCGGGATCTACGCCATCGTCGCGGGTCTGGAAGGCTATCTGGAGCACGAGCTGCCCTGGTGGCTGCGTCTGGCGATGTTCCCGCTCGGTGCGCTGATGCTGTGGCCGCATGGTCAGCTGACCTACGACCTCGCGGGTCTGGTCATCTTCCTGGGCGTGCTGACCTACAGCGTGCGTCAGAGTGGCCGGCAGCAAGCGCTGGCGCACTGAGCCCGGCGTCTCGGATGAGCGCCAGACGCGTCAGCCGATGTGGCTGAAGCAGGCGTGACGCGACGCGATATGCTATGAACGATGCCCGGCATCACTTTCCCCCGCTCAGTCACGCGAGGGTGGTGTGTCGGGCATCGCGCGCTCTGGGGCATGTCTGCCTCGGGCGTCTTCACTCAACGGGATGGCGGGACAAGGAATGTCGGCATGATGTCGGATGTTGCAGGGCTGACCAGCGGCCTTGATCTGATCAGCGTAGTGGCGCTGATCGCACTGGGTGGCGTGGCCGGTTTCATCAATGTGCTGTCGGCGGGTGGCTCGATGCTGACGCTGCCTTTGCTGATGTTTCTCGGTCTGCCGGCGGCCCAGGCCAATGCCACCAACCGCGTGGCGATCGCCTTGCAGAGTGCGACCGCGACCAGCACCTTCCTCAAGGCGGGCGCGCACAACATGGGGGTGGCCTGGCGGCTGGCCGTACCTGCCGTGGCAGGCGCCATGCTGGGGGCTTGGCTGGCGACCCGTATCAGTGCCGAGGCCTTCGAGAGTGTCCTGATCGTGGTGATGGTGGTGTGTTCGATCATGATGCTGCTGCCGACGCCGCGTATCGACACGCGTGAGCTGACACCGGAGCGCATCACGCCCGTGGTGGTGGTGGCGATGTTCGGCATCGGCATCTATGGTGGCTTCATCCAGGTCGGCGTCGGCGTGCTGTTCATCGTGGTGCTCTACCGGCTGCTCAAGATCGACCTGACCCAGGTCAACGTCTTCAAGGTCTTCATCGTGTTGATGTATACCCTGCCGGCGCTGGCGGTGTTCGTGTTCGATGGTCAGGTGCGCTGGGCCTACGGTCTGGTGCTGGCGGTCGGCAACATGAGCGGCGCCTTCCTCGGCGCACGGGTCAACATGAGCCCCGCGGGCGCGCGGTGGGTCAAGTGGCTGACGGTCGCGGTCATCTTCATCATCGTGCTCAAGCTGGCGCTGACCTGATACTGGCCTGATGCTGAGCTGATGCTGACCTTATGTTAGACACGGAGTAAGCTCGCGGTAATCTGAACGGAATGCCAGCCTGTCCTGTCGACACACCGGCATGCCGCTCACCCCCTATTCATGATGGCGCCGAGCCCGGCTATGGCGTCTCTTTCTTCATCGTTCAGGAGTCTTTCCTCATGCAAGCCATGGTCATCGAGCAGTACGGCGGTCCCGAAGTGTTCGTCGAGCGCGAACTGGAGACCCCGACACCGGCGCGGGGGCAGGTGCGTATCAAGGTGACGGCTTCCAGCATCAATCCCATCGAGACCAAGCTGCGCAGCGGGCTGGTCAAGTCGCACCCGGAATTCCCGGCCATTCTCAATGGCGATGTCTCCGGGGTGATCGATGCCGTCGGCGAAGGCGTGACGGACTTTTCCGTCGGGGATGAAGTGCTGGGGTGTGCCGGTGGCGTCAAGGGCTGGCAGGGCGCTCTGGCGGACTACATGATCGCCGACACCCGGGTGATCGTGAAGCGCCCGAGCCTGGCGGCGCTGACGCTGGAAGAGTGTGCGGCCTTGCCGCTGGTGTTCCTGACGGCCTGGACGGCGCTGGTCTCGCGCGGTCAGATCAAGGAGGGCGAGCACGTGCTGATCCACGCTGGTACCGGCGGCGTCGGCCACGTCGCGGTACAGATCGCCAAGTATCTCGGCGCGCATGTCACCACCACCGTGTCCAGCGAAGCCAAGGCGGATCTGGCGCGCCAGCTGGGCGCCGACGAGATCATCAACTACCGCGAGGAAGCGGTCGCGGACTACGTGACTCGCCTGACCTCCGGACGTGGTTTCGATCTGGTCTTCGATACCGTCGGTGGCGACAATCTGGATCGCTCCATCGAGGCCACCGCGACCTCCGGCCGTCTGTGCTCCATCAATACCCGCTCGACCCACGACCTGACCCAGCTGCACGCCAAGAACCTGTCGCTGCACGTCATCTTCCGCTCGGTACCGCTGCTGACCGGTATCGGCATGGACGACCAGCCGGAGCTGCTCAATGCCTTGAGCGAGATGCTGGAGGCCGGTGCGGTACGTCCGCTGCTCGACGAGCACCAGTTCAGCTTCCGTGACGTCGCCAAGGCGCATGAGCTGCTGGAGTCCGGCGAGGCGTTGGGCAAGATTCTGCTGGTAAATCGCTGAGTGTTGGCACCTTCGGCCAGTGAGGGTGTCTTACCTTCAGTGGCCGTTGATCAGGAAGAGAAGTGATGAGAATGACACGTTTGATGGTGGCTGCCCTGTTGGTGGCCTGTGTGAGTCTGGCCGGCTGCAATACCGTGGCCGGTTTCGGCAAGGACCTGGAGCATCTGGGCGGTTCGATCGACAACGCCGCCAGCTGATTGCCTGAAAGAGAGGAATGCCCATGCGACGATTCATGATGATGACTGGCACCGCGCTGCTGTTCGGCCTGCTGTTGGGTGGCTGCAATACCGTGGAAGGTTTCGGGGAAGATCTCGAACACCTTGGGGGTTCCATCGAGGAATCGGCCAGTTGATGGCATTGTCCATGACATGGGCGGTGAGTGAACAAAACATGAATCTCACCCCTTGAAAGCTCATGGGGCGGCCCAAGGTATGAGGGTAGAGACGCAGGAACTGGCGTCTTCATGAGATTTCCCGATATTCACTACCGCAAGGAGCATGACCATGTCCCGCACCATTGCACTCATCTTCGCCTCTTTCTTCACTCTGGCCGCGCTTTCCGGCTGCAACACCGTTGACGGTGCCGGCCAGGATGTCGAGCATGCTGGCGAAGCTGTCCAGGACGCCGCTCAATAAGCGACGCCCCGGATAGTGGTGATATCCAACGCCCGGCCATCGTGCCGGGCGTTTTCGTGTCTGATCGCCAGACATGCAGGCGTGCTGACTGACGGGCCGCCTTGCGTCATCATACCGCTGACGACATGCGCCCTCAGCGTACGTCACTCCCGCCACCGTGAGCCAAGGACCCGACATGGATCATCGACAGTTGAGTTTTCTGGTCGCGCTGGCCAGTGAGCGCCATTACGGTCGCGCCGCACGGGTCTGTCATGTCACCCAGCCGACGCTGTCGGCGCGCCTCAAGCAGCTCGAGGAGGAGCTGGGCACGGCGCTGATACTGCGCGGTCATCGCTTCGAGGGCTTCACGCCGGAAGGGGAGCGCGTGCTGACCCACGCACGGCGCATTCTCGCCGAGCTGGATGAGCTGAAGGGAGACCTGTCGCCGGACGCGGTGCTGACCGGCCGCCTGTCACTGGGCGTGGTGCCGTCGGCGCTGGCGGCGGTCGGCGAGTTTCTGCCGCGGCTGCGCGAGGCCTTTCCGCAGCTCTCGCTGCGCCTGCGCGAGCTGTCGACCTCATCGCTGGCTCAGGGACTCGAGGATGGCGAGCTGGATCTCGCGATCGGCTATCCTGCAGCGCCGGCCATGAGCGGTTTCGCCTGTCGGCCGCTCTATCAGGAGCATTCGGCCCTGATTGCCAGTCAGGCGCATTTCTCACTGCCCGACGCGCCACAGTGGGAGTGCCTGCGTGACTATCCGCTGGTGTTGCTGACGCCGGAGATGCAGCAGCGGCGGCGTCTCAATCAGCAGTTCGAGCTGCTGGGGCTGCAGCCTTCGCCCTTGTTGGAGGCCAATTCGATTTCCGGCCTCGGCGTGATGCTGGAGGCGGGGCTGGGAGTCAGCGTGCTGGCGGAGAACCTGGCCGATTCGCGGCTTGGTGAAGGGCTGATCGCGCGTCGACTGCCCGGCGAGGGCGAGACGGTCGGGCTGTTGTGGCGCAGTGGCCAGCAGCGCAGCCGACGGCTGAATGCCGTGCTGGAGCTGCTGCGTTCGCTGCCTCACTCGGCGGGTGTGGCCGATTGAGCGAGCCTGCAACGCAGAACACCCCGTCGAGACGGGGTGTTCGGGTAGCGAAAGCGACGTTGGCTGCTATCAGCTCTTCTTGCCGGACTTCTTGCTGGCTTCGAGCGCGGCACGACGGGCGGCTTCACGCTGCTGCTGCTTGGCATCGCGCCGTGCCTGCATCTGGGCGACGGCATCCATGCCCAGGTGAGCTTCGCCACGTTCTCTGGCGAGGCGAATCTGGTTCTCGCGCTCGGCGAAACGCGCCTTCTGGGCGTCGCTCAGCTTGTCGTAGCAACGCGGGCAGCTGACGCCTTTCTGGTAGCGCTCGCTCTGCTTGTCTTCCTCGGTGATCGGCAGGCGGCAGGCATGGCACTGGTCGTACTGGCCGGGACGCAGCTGGTGGTCGACGGTGACGCGCTCATCGAACACGAAGCACTCGCCCTGCCACAGCGTCTCTTCCTCGGGCACCTCTTCCAGATACTTCAGGATGCCGCCCTTGAGGTGATAGACCTCATCGAAGCCCTGCTCCTTGAGATAGGCCGTGGACTTCTCGCAGCGGATGCCACCGGTGCAGAACATCGCCACCTTGCGGTGCTGTGTCGGGTCCAGCTCACGCGAGACGTAGTCCGGGAAATCACGGAAGGCAGTGGTGTTCGGGTTGACGGCACCGGCGAAGGTCCCCACTTCCACTTCATAGGCATTGCGCGTGTCGATCAGCAGCACCTCAGGATCGGAGATCAGCGCATTCCAGTCCTTCGGCTCCACATAGGTCCCGACGGTGTGACGCGGGTCGATGCCCTCGACGCCCATGGTGACGATCTCGCGCTTGAGCTTGACCTTGGCGCGCAGGAAGGGCGCCTGCTCGGCCAGTGACTGCTTGGTGTCGAGCTCGGCCAGACGCGGGTCGCTGGTCAGCCAGGCGAGCAGCGCATCGATGCCCGCGCGTGAGCCGGACACGGTGCCGTTGATGCCTTCGCGGGCCAGCAGCAGGGTGCCGCGGATGGCGTGCTCGTTCATCACCGCCAGCAGCGGGTCGCGCAGTGCCTCGAAGTCCTCGAGGGTGACGAACTTGTAGAGCGCACAGACCACATGCTGCGGCGCCAGCGGGCTGGGGCGGGCGGAGGCAGACGTGCTGGTCAGCTGCGGGGCGCTGGCCTGATCAGGCGCGGCGGTCAGGTCGGGAGTGTCGGTCATGCGAAGGTCCTCATGCGGGCCGGAACGTAAATCCGGAGCAGGATGATCGAGAGATGAGAGCGGCCGGCGGACGGTGGATATCGCGACAGCAGGGGCACCCTCAAGGGTCGGCGATGCATTTTACGCGACTCGCGCGCGAATTTCTCGCCCGCCGCGATGGCCCGCCTGCCTGTCACCGGCAGGACGTCAACTTCATTGATGGTGTCTATCAATTGGCGGCTCGGCTCAATTGGTCGCCCTCATGGCATGGCGGTAGGATGTTCCCATATTGCGCAGACGTCGGGTGAGGAGTGCGCGCACCATTCTCGCCACGCACCTGCGCCACGGAGAGCCGTAATGAAAGATTCGCTCTATCAACAAGCGCCAGGCGCTGCAAGCTACACGGATGCCTGCGAGGTGCCGCTGCGCGAGCTGGATGGCCCATCGGAGCTACCGGTGAGTCTCGCGCTCAATGACACCGCGATGGGCACCTTGCTGGCCAGTCCAGAGGCCCTTGAGCCGCTGGCGCTGGGGCATGCCTTCACGGCAGGCTGGATCACGCGGCGTGACGAGGTCTCAGCGATCCATCTCTCGCGGCTGCGTCATGGACTGGCGGTGCGTCTTGAGGTCAGTGACTCGCTGGCGCGCAAGGCCGAGCGTCATCAGCGGCGTGAGAGCAGTGTCTCGAGTTGTGGCGCCTGTGGCGTGCAGGAAGAAGCGGAGCTGATGGCGGGACTCATGCGTCTGCCGCCACGGTCAGCGCTGGCGCCCGATGCACTGATGCGTGGGTTGGAGCGCCTGGAGCGCGCCACGCGCCGCGGCATGCATCTGGCGCTGGGGCTGGACGGCGAAGGCGGTCTGATCTCGCAGGGCGCCGATATCGGTCGCCACAATGCGCTGGATCGGGTGATCGGCATGAGCCTCGACAGCGGTGTGTGGCCCGAGGCGTTGCTGGTGTCGAGCCGCTGCAGCCTGGAGCTGGTGCAGAAGACCATCCGTGCGCGCATTCCGACCCTGATCACCCTCGCGGTGCCCTCGCGACTCGCCGTCGAGATCGCGCGTGCCTGCGACCTCAATCTGATCTGTGCCCACCGCGGGCGTCGACTCGAACTGCTCAGCGGTAACGCTGATCGCCCCCGTTTATCCTAGCTCCTGTTCCTCCTGGCCATTGGATCCTGACATGACCGACATTGCTGCCCCCGAGATCGAGACGCCTGCGTCTACCCATCTGCCCCGCGAGGATGCGCAACAGACGCGTCATCCGCGCATTGCCGCCTATTCCGGGCCGGCAGGCGGCTGGGGCGCGCTCAAGAGTGTCGGTCAGCATGTCAGTCACTCCAGGGCGCCGTGGAAGAGCGTGCGCTCCCTGCTCAAGGCCAATCAGGACAAGGGCTTCGACTGCCCCGGCTGTGCCTGGGGAGACCCGGAACACGGCTCCTCCTTCGAATTCTGCGAGAACGGCGCCAAGGCGGTGGCGTGGGAAGTGACCGCCAAGCGGGTCACGCCGCGCTTCTTCGCTCAGCACACCGTCACGGAGCTGCTGGGCTGGGACGACTTCATGCTCGAGGATCAGGGCCGCCTGACCGAACCGATGCGCTACGACGCGGCCAGTGATCGCTATATGCCGATCAGCTGGGACGCGGCCTTCGAGCTTGTCGCCGAGCATCTCAGCGCGCTGACGTCGCCGGATGAGGCGCTGTTCTATACCTCGGGGCGTGCCAGCAACGAGGCGGCCTATCTCTACCAGCTGTTCGTGCGTCTGTTCGGCACCAACAACTTCCCCGACTGCTCCAACATGTGTCACGAGGCCAGCGGCGTCGGCATGAAGGCGAGTCTCGGCGTCGGCAAGGGCACGGTGCTGCTGGAGGACTTCGAGCACGCCGATGCCATCTTCGTGTTCGGTCAGAACCCCGGCACCAATCACCCGCGCATGCTGGGCGATCTGCGGCGTGCCTCACGGCGTGGCGCGCGCATCGTCAGCTTCAATCCGCTGCGTGAGCGGGGGCTGGAGCGCTTCGCCGACCCGCAGTCGCCGCTGGAGATGATGACCCTGTCCAGCCAGCCCATCAGTCATCGCTATTACCAGCCGCGCATGGGCGGCGACATGGCGGCGGTGCGTGGCATGGCCAAGGCGCTGTTCGCGATGGAGGCGCGGGGCGAATTCACGCGCGCCGCCAGCTTCATCGAGGCGCATACCCGGGGCGTCGAGGCCTGGCAGGCGCTGGTCGAGGCGACCGAGTGGGCAACCCTCGAGGACCAGTCCGGCCTGACACGCGCTCAGCTCGAGGAGGCGGCGACCATCTTCGCGGGCGCCGACAATGTCATTTGCACCTGGGCGATGGGCATCACCCAGCATCTGCATGCCGTCGAGAGTGTGCGCGAGATCGTCAATCTGCTGTTGCTCGGCGGGCACTTCGGCCGTCCCGGTGCCGGGGCCTGTCCTGTGCGTGGCCATTCCAATGTCCAGGGCGATCGCACCATGGGCATCGACGAGAAGGCGCCCGCCTGGCTGATCGATGCGCTGGAAGCGCGCTACGGCGTCAGCATGCCGCGTGCGCAGGGCTACAACACCGTGGAGAGCCTGGCGGCGCTGGAGCAGGGCAAGGCGAAGACCTTCATCGCGCTGGGCGGCAACTTCACGCGTGCCACGCCGGACAGCGAGCGGACCGAGGCCGCGATGCGCAACCTCGAGCTCAACGTCCAGATCAGCACCAAGCTCAATCGCAGTCATCTGGTGATGGGCAAGCAGACCGATGCGCTGATTCTGCCGTGTCTCGGGCGCAGCGAGATCGATCGCTCCTCGCAGGTGGCTTCCCAGCACATCAGCGTCGAGGACTCGATGTCGATGGTGCACTCCAGCGCCGGCATCAAGGCGCCGGCCAGCCCTGAGTTGCGCTCCGAGCCCGGCATCATCGCGGCGATCGCGCGTGCCACTCTGGCGCGCGTGCTGCCGGCGCGAGGGGGCAGTGATCCGGTCGATTGGCAGGCCCTGAGTGAGAACTATGATCTGATCCGTGACGAGATCGCGGCGGTCATTCCCGGCTTCGCGGACTTCAATGCACGGCTGGCACACAAGCGCGGCTTCCACCTCGCCAATCCGGTGCGCGAGCTTGCCTTCCCGACCTCCAGCGGCCTGGCCGAGTTCTCGCACATGCCACTGCCGGAGTCGGTGATGCATCAACAGCTGGCACGGCGTGACGGCTGGCTGACGCTGCAGACCATGCGCAGTCACGATCAGTACAACACCACCGTCTACGGCTACAACGACCGCTATCGTGGCGTGTCCGGTCAGCGGCGGGTGATCTTCATCAATGGCGAAGACCTGGCGCGGCTGGGGCTGGCTGACGGTGATTGGGTCGACATGCTCGGTGAGCCGCGCCCGGACGGCAGCGAGCGGCGTGCGCCGCAGTTCCGTCTGGTCGAGTACGACATCCCGGCCGGTTGCATCGGGGCCTACTATCCGGAAACCAACGTGCTGGTCGCGTTGGAAAGCCACGGCGCTGATACCGGCACGCCATCCTCCAAGTCGGTGCCCGTGCGTCTGGAGCGCAGTTCACGCATCGCCTGACGGCGCGAGATGCCAGCAGCAGGGTGCATGCATCACCACACTGCCGCGTGGCGAGGAGACTCGTCGCGCGGCAGTCGTGTGTCTAGAATATTCCCGTGCGCCGAGCCAGCTACGCTCGGCGCACGTCTTTTCCGTCCTCAGTGCTGCCTCAGCCACCGTTCAAGAGAGTGATCCATGCAATATCTGCACACCATGCTGCGTATCCGTGATGTCGACGCTTCACTGCATTTCTTCCGTGACCTGCTCGGCATGGTCGAGATCTCGCGCAAGGATTCCGAGAAGGGTCGCTTCACGCTGATCTTCCTGGCAGCGCCGCAGGATGCCGAACGCGCCCGTGAGATGCAGGCGCCGATGCTGGAACTGACCCATAACTGGGACCCGGAAGAATACGAGGGTGGGCGCAACTTCGGTCATCTGGCCTATCGCGTCGAGGATATCTACGCCACCTGTCAGCATCTGATGGACAACGGCGTGACCATCAACCGTCCGCCGCGTGACGGCCACATGGCGTTCGTGAAGAGCCCGGATGGGATCTCGCTGGAGCTGCTGCAGGTCGGTGACGCCCTTGCGCCGCAGGAGCCTTGGGTCTCCATGAGCAACACGGGCAGCTGGTAAGCAAGCAAGCCTGCATGTTGACGTGCCCGTAAGCGTCGCATCCAGGCAACGCAATAGCCGAATTATGACTGGTGCATCGCCCAGCAGGGCTTATGATGTAATGAAGTTCATAAGCCCCGTAGCATGATGTGCGACATGTCGTGCTCGGCCTTTGTGAGGTGTCATCGCGGCAGGCAGGTATACCTTCTACCTTTCTCTTGCTGCCCACCCGCCGCGATGTTGCACCTCCTGGAGTCGCGTGAGGGATCGCCACGCGGACACTGCCTAGCTGGCAAGGACTGCCTGATGCCGAGAGTCGTAAGCGCCTGGCTACGTCATGAACCACGATTGCTCGCCGTTGAGCATCGTCGTTTCTACCATGCCTATCTTTGGGTCTATCTGATGCTGATGGGCCTCTTCGTGGTGTGGGTTCCCTTCTTCACTCTCTTCAACGAGCCGCGGCTGGCATTCGTCAGCGGCATCATGGCGCTCGTGTCCGTGCTGGGCGTAATGCTGCACCGGGCGCACCAGTTGACGCTGGGCCTGGCCCTGATGATGAGCGCCTTGACGCTGCTGGCCTGGCTCTCGGTTTTCTGTTTCGGGCTCTCGGCGGGCTATGAGTACTATTTCTTCATCGTGATGGCCGGTATCCACCTGGCCCCGCTGGCGGCGCGAGTTCGAGTGGTGACGACACTGATGCTGTTCATGGCGGCTGTCTCGGCGCTGATGGTCTCGCCAGTCCTGCATGAAGGCAGTGTCCTGCCGGCCTGGGTGCTGCAGTCTGCCAACCTCTTCGCGGTCTTCCTGATGATGGTCACCTTCCTGTGGCGCATGCTGGCGCTGACCGAACACTTCGAGCGTCAGTACCTGAAGGATGCCAGTCGTGATGAGTTGACCGAATTGCTCAATCGCCGTCAGATATTGCGCCACGCCGAGGACTGGTGGCGTGACGGAGTGCCCTGTGCGGTATTGATGCTGGATGCGGACAACTTCAAACGCGTCAATGACCTGCATGGCCATGCCGTCGGGGATGAAGTGCTGCGCCATCTGGGTCGTCTGCTGACGGCTACGCTGCGTCAGGGCGATCGCGCCGGACGTGTCGGTGGCGAGGAGTTCCTGGTGTTGCTGCCGCGTATCGGGCGTACTGAGGCCATCTCCGTGGCAGGACGCATGCGCTCCCTGCTGGCCAAGTCTCCTCCGGTCTTCGCCGGCACGCCGGTGCCGGTCACGGTTTCCATCGGCATTGCCATCAGTCACGAGGTCGATTCGCTGGATCAGCTGATGCAGCTGGCCGACAGGCGGCTGTATCACGCCAAGCACAATGGGCGTGATCAGGTGGTGGCCGGTGGGGAACACGAGATGACAGGCTTCGCCACGGCCGATATCAGCCCTCCGCCCCCCGGCAATGACGGCGGCGGACTTGGCAAGGCAGAGGCCGTGGAGGAGGGCACTCGTGACAAGGAGGATGACCGCCAGGAAAAGCGGCATCACAAGGACTCCAGCCCTTTCTCACGGACGCCCCTCGTCGGCTGACATGAGTTCAGGTTCTTGAGTTCAGAATCTTGAGTGCAGGTTCACGAAAGCTGCTTCAGGCGCGCGGCTTGAATCGAGCCAGCGCGTTTTCCATGCCACGGGCAACGGTTGTCGCCAGGGGCGTGCACAGCACCCAGGGCAACGCGATCAGTGCAATGCTGAGCGAGCCCAGATAGACGTCGCTGAACCAGTGGGCACCGACCATGATGCGTGGTGCGCTCAGCAGTACCACGAATGCCAGACTCCACAGCGCGATGCGTCGTGGTGCGAAGGCCAGCATGAAACTGGCGAAGACCATCAGCATCAGGCCATGATCCCCCGGGAAGCTGTTCGAGGCCGAATCCTTGGTCTTGAAGGACACCAGTTCGGAGAGATGCTGAGCGTGCTGGAAGACGCGAGTCGGACTGGCATGGCCGTAGCTGATGGCACGCAGCACGAACAGCGAAATGATCCCTGCGGTCAGCAGCATGGTGATGCCAAGGCTGGTCCAGTGTCGGTAACGATCGGGACGAGGATCCTCAAGCATCGCCCAGTAGAACAGGACTCCCATCAGCCCGAATGCCGCCGCATCGAAGAAGCGGGTATTGAGCAGCCCCAGCAGGGTATCCCAATGCGGATTGAGCGGAGAGATGAGGTGGTTGAAGGCCCAGAATACCCGGCCGTCCAGATCGGGCCAGAAATCCAGTGCAGGTACCCACCAGCTGATCAGCAAGGCAAATCCTGCGGCATTGAGAGCCAGTAGTCGTCTGGACAGCATCTCTGTCCCTCCCGGTGCAGATGGTGCGAGGTGTCATCAAGAATCAGCAATCCAGCCATATCGCTTGCTGGACGACGTATGGTAATTTGTCAGATCTTTCAGAAACACTGTTTTTGAACTCTCCTTCCAGAGATGCATCGTTGCGTCAGACGCGATCTGACAAGCGCATCTGTCATGGCTACAACACCCGCTGCACAGCCGCTCTGCGCGACAGAGAACGATGCATGCGCGTGAGAGTCGCGACAGGCGTTATCCATCCGTATCGTTCCATCATGGCCTGGCATCGGGACAGGCTCACCACGAGGGGGCTCTTCATGAGCATCAACTTGCGTCGTCCATCACTTGCCACTTCGCTGGCGATTGCCGCTTCTCTATTGGCCGGATGCGCCGCCAGCCATCCCGGCATGAGTACGTCCGGCACCCGTGGCGGGAATGACGGCATGGCAGCTGCTCCGGCGCTGGTCGGTACCACCTGGAGCTTCTCGAAGACCGAGGACGGCGAGGCCCCCAATTTCCTGTTGCAGGCCCCGACCCCCGAGCAGCTGGCGGACGAGGAGGATGATCGTCTGCGCCTGGTGGGCAGCAACGGCTGCAATCGTCTGATGGGGCCGGTGGTGCTGGATGAATCTCGCCAGTCGCTGGATATCGGTCCGCTGGCCTCGACCATGAAGATGTGCCCCAACCCCGAGCAGTCCAACGCCTTCAACCGCATGCTGGAAGAGGTGGCCAGCTATCAGGTCGTCGGCAGTGGCGAGAGTGCTCGGCTGCGCGTAATGGATGACACCGGCTATCTGCTGGCCACCTTCCTGCCGTTGGAAGACGTCGCCGAGTAACGCGTTCGATGCGCTGGTAGAGGTGATCCGCGAGCGGGCTGCCAGAAACGAGAAAGCCCCCTGCACCGTTCGGTACAGGGGGCTTTTGCTTGCGTAAAGAGCGAGCGTGACTTACAGCGCTTCGATCTTGACTCGCTGGCTTTCCAGCAGTGCAAGCTCCGCCTGGGCATCGGCCAGCTTGGCGCGCTCCTTCTCGACCACATCGGCCGGCGCACGACCGACGAACTTCTCGTTGCCGAGCTTGTTCTCAAGACCGGTGATGACCTTCTGCTGCTTCTCGTGTTCCTTGTCGATGCGCTTGAGCTCGGCTTCCTTGTCGATCAGGCCGGCCATCGGCACCAGCACTTCCAGCTCACCGACACGCTGGATGGCGGACATCGGCGCTTCGTCGCCTGTCCCCAGGAAGGTGATGCTTTCCAGGCGTGCCAACTTGGAGAGGAACAGACGGTTGGCTTCCAGGCGCTCGGCATCGCCAGCCGCGCCATTCTGCAGGAAGACTTCCAGCGGCTTGGCCGGTGACAGGTTGAGCTCGCCGCGCACGTTGCGGATCGCGATGATGATGCCTTTCAGCCACTCGATATCGCGGATGGCCTGCTCATCGATCCGGTCGGCTTCGGCCTGCGGCCATGCCTGGCTCATGATGCTCTCGCCTTCCACCGGCTTGCCGGCGTGCGGGGCAATGCGCTGCCAGATCTCCTCGGAGATGAACGGCATCATCGGGTGAATCAGACGCAGGATGGTCTCGAGGGCGCGCACCAGGGTGCGACGCGTGCCGCGCTTGGCTTCCGCGCTGGCATTCTCGTCCCACAGCACCGGCTTGGACAGCTCCAGATACCAGTCGCAGTACTCGTTCCAGATGAATTCATAGAGTGCCTGGGAGGCGTGGTCGAAGCGGAATTCTTCCAGCGCGCGGGTGACCTGCTGCTCGGTCTGCTGCAGGCGCGCGATGATCCAGCGATCGGCCAGCGACAGTTCGACGGCTTCGCCGTTGACGCCGCAATCCTGGTCTTCGGCATTCATCAGCACGTAGCGCGCCGCATTCCACAGCTTGTTGCAGAAGTTGCGATAGCCATCAAGACGGCCCATGTCGAACTTCACGTCACGCCCGGTGGAAGCCAGCGACAGCAGGGTGTAGCGCAGCGCATCGGTACCGTGAGGTTCGATGCCCTCCGGGAACTCGTTGCGTGTGGCCTTGGCGATGGCCTTGGCCTTCTTGGGCTGCATCATGTTGCCGGTACGCTTCTCGACCAGCTCATCCAGACCGATGCCATCGATCAGGTCGATGGGATCGAGCACGTTGCCCTTGGACTTGGACATCTTCTGGCCGAGGCTGTCGCGCACCAGACCATGCACGTAGACCTTGCGGAACGGCACTTCACCCTTGAACTTCAGGGTGAACATGATCATCCGCGCCACCCAGAAGAAGATGATGTCGAAGCCGGTGACCAGCACGTCGGTGGAGTGGAAGGTCTTGAGCTCTTCCGTGTCCGCCGGCCAGCCGAGGGTGCCGAAGGTCCACAGCGCGGAGCTGAACCAGGTGTCGAGGACGTCTTCGTCCTGACGCAGTTCGACGTCGGCTCCCAGGTGGTTCTCGGCGCGGACTTCTTCCTCGTTGCGGCCGACATAGACGTTGCCGTCGTTGTCATACCAGGCCGGAATGCGGTGGCCCCACCACAGCTGACGCGAGATGCACCAGTCCTGCAGGTCACGCATCCACGCGAAGTACATGTTCTCGTAGTTCTTGGGCACGAACTCGATGTCGCCGTTCTCGACCGCCTCGATGGCCGGACGCGCCAGCTCCTCGACGGCCACGAACCACTGGTCCGTCAGCAGCGGCTCGATGACATCGCCGGAGCGGTCACCGTGCGGCAGGGTGTTGTTGACGGCCTCGACCTGCTCCAGCAGGCCCAGCGCGTCCATGTCGGCGACCAGCTTCTCGCGCGCGACGAAGCGATCCAGACCGGCGTAGGCCCCCGGCAGGCTGGCGTCTTCCTGAGGCTGCGGACGGCCCTGCAGATCATAGATCTCGGCGCGCTCCAGGATGGTGGCATCCTGGCTCATCACGTTGATCAGCAGATGGCCCTGACGCTTGCCGACTTCGTAGTCATTGAAGTCGTGGGCCGGGGTGATCTTGACGCAACCGGAGCCCTTTTCCATGTCGGCGTGTTCATCGGCGACGATGGGAATGCGGCGGCCGACCAGCGGCAGCTCGATGAACTTGCCGACCAGGCTTGCGTAGCGCTCATCCTTGGGATTGACGGCCACGCCGGTATCACCCAGCAGGGTTTCCGGGCGCGTGGTGGCGACGATTACGTAGTCCTTGCCATCGGCGGTCTTGACGCCATCGGCCAGCGGATAGCGGAAGTGCCAGAAGCTGCCTTGCTGCTCGCGGTTCTCGACCTCGAGATCGGAGATCGCGGTGTGCAGGGTCGGGTCCCAGTTGACCAGACGCTTGCCGCGGTAGATCAGGTCTTCCTTGTGCAGACGCACGAAGACTTCCTGAACGGCCTTGTAGAAACCGTCATCCATGGTGAAGCGCTCGCGCTTCCAGTCGATGCTGGTACCCATGCGACGCAGCTGGCGGGTAATGTTGCCGCCGGACTCTTCCTTCCACTCCCAGATCTTGTCGGTGAAGGCTTCGCGGCCGAGATCATGGCGGGTCTTGCCTTCTTCGGCGGCGACCTTGCGCTCGACCAGCATCTGGGTGGCGATACCGGCGTGGTCGGTGCCTACCTGCCACAGGGTATTGCGACCCTGCATGCGGCGCCAGCGTACCAGGGTGTCCATGATGGAATCCTGGAAGGCGTGGCCCATGTGCAGGGAGCCGGTGACGTTGGGCGGCGGGATGACCAGTGAGAAGCTCTCGCCCTGGCCTGACGGCGCAAAGCGATTCTCGGATTCCCAGCGCTCGTACCAGCGCGTCTCGATGGCGTTCGGTTGGTAGGTCTTGTCCATGGGTCTGCAAATGATCCGGTTGGGCGGGACGTCCCGCGCCGGCTCAGTGAGCGGGGCAGCGCAGGCAGAAAATGGGCTCGATTATAGCGCTGCTGATGACGGGCGTCATTCGGTCTTGCCAGTGTCGATCCGTGAGGTGCTGGTGAGAGGAGAGACACAAAGCAGGCAACATCCACGCATTGATGCCGTATCCTGTCGCAACCACAAGACGCCGAGGCTCGTCGCCTCGCATACTTTCCATTCCTCACGCTCGCGGAGCCGCAATGTCCCAGCCTCGCCCCACGGACAGCGCCCCTCGTCCGACTCGTCGTTGGGTCTGGCATGAACTGCTGCGTCATGCGCTGGTGCCATTGCTGGTGCTCGAGGTGGCGCTGCTGGGCTGCTATCTGGTGTTGCATTGGCTGGTCTCCGGGCAGCAGGACTCCACGCGCAGTGAGCTGGTGAATACCCAGCTCGAGCAGCTGACCCATTACGAGGCAGAGCACATCAGCCTGCTGGCGGACGACTGGCGCAGCGATGCCCGCCAGCTGGCGCGCAGCACTCTGCGTCACATGGACACCCCCGTGACGGCCCGCCAACGCGAGCAGGAGCTGAAGCGCCACATGAGTGCGGGCGACGGCACCCTGTACGTCGCCGAGGACGATGGTGGCGCCGGCTCCTATTACTCCTCGCTGGTGCCCAGCTATCTGCAGGACCACGACAAGGTGGTGCGCCTCTCGGCCATGGATGCCCAGATGTCGGACATGCTCGCCACGCAACCCGAGCTGCGTCAGATCTGGTTCTCCGGCTACGACGGCTATTTCCGCATGCTGCCATGGACCGATACCCGCAACATCTTCACGCCCGGCGTCGACCTCACCAGCTACGGCTTCTACTACCTGGCGGATGACCGCAACAACCCGAGCCGTGGCGCTGTCATCACGCCGCCCTACCAGGACCCGGTCGGCAGCGGCTGGCTGGTCTCGACGCTGATGCCGGTCCATCGCGGCGACTTCCTTGAAGGCGTGGTCGGGATCGACGTCACCCTCGATGCCCTGGTCGAGCGGCTCGAGAATGCCGAGCTGCCCTGGGGCGCCTACCTGATTCTGGTGAGTGACGATGTCGTCATGGCCATGCCGAGTGTCGGCGAGCAGGATTTCGGCCCCCAGCCCGACCCTGAGGTCGTGCCGATGCCGCTGCTGCACGATCGCTTCCTCGATACGGCACATGATGTCGAGAACTCCCCTGCCATGGCGCATCTGCTGCGCAGTATCTCGGATGAGGCGCAGGGCGTGCGCAGCGTTTCCTTGCTCGCCGGTGAGCGTCTGGTCGGCTGGCAATCGGTGCCGGGCACCGACTGGCGGTTGCTGGCGGTGGTGGATGCGCAGCAGGTGAGCAGCGGCATCGATATCTGGAATGAGCGCTTCAATCAGTTGGGCTACGTGATGCTGGTGGGGCTGATCCTGTTCTTCTTCACCCTGCTGGTGGTGATGCGTTGGCGGGCCGAGGCCATGGCGGCCACCCTCTCCGAATCACTGGCACGCCTCAGCGACATGGCGCTGCGCATCGGTCGCGGCCAGCCCGTGGTACGCGAGCGCTTCCAGCTGCAGGAGCTGGACCAGGCCGGTGAGGCGCTGCGCGAAGCGGCTCAGCGCCGTGACCAGATCGAGCTTGAACGCGCCGAAGGTGCGCGGCACGTCGAGATGGTGATGGCGGCCTCCGGCGATGCCACCTGGCGTTACGACTTCGATCAGGACGATCTCTACCTGCACGAGAATTTCTTCCTGATGCTGGGACTGCCGGTACGCGCCAGCATGCATCTGGCGGACCTGGACGCCATGACGCACCCGGAAGACCTCGTCGGTCTGCTCGAGGCGCGCTGGCGGGTCATGCACGGGGAAAGCTGGGCCGAGGCGCGCGACGTGCGTTATCGGCATGCGCGCGGTCATTGGGTCTGGGTACAGATTCGCGGCCAGATCACCCGGCGTGATCATGAGGGGCGGCCGCAGCGCGCCACCGGGCTTGCGCTGGACATCCAGCGCCACAAGCAGTCACTCAAGCTGCTGGAGGCGGCCCGCGACAGTGCCACCGAGGCCAGCCAGTCCAAGTCGCGTTTCTTCTCGAGTTTCAGTCACGAGATTCGCACGCCGCTCAACGCCATCATGGGCTTCACGGATCTGCTCTGCGAGGAAGCCGACCTGACCCGCGAGCAGCGCCGCTACGTGGACGAGGCCAGTCATGCGGCGGCGCAGCTGTCGGCATTGATCGAGGACGTGCTGCAGATGTCGAGTCTGGAGGCCGGTGACCTGCCACTGGATTGCCAGCCCCTTTCGGTGGGCCAGAAGCTGATCCGCTTGGCCGGGCAATATCAGCCGCGACTGGAGAGCGCCAACCTGACGTTATCGCTGTCACTGGAAGGCGCGTCACTGTGGCTGAATGCCGACCAGCGTCGCCTGGATCAGATTCTCGGCAACCTGATGGGCAATGCCATCAAGTACAACCGCGAGGGGGGCTGGATTCGTCTGGCCATCGGCCAGGAGCACAATGCCAGCGGAGTGGAGATGGGCTGGGTGGAAATCACCGACGGCGGCTTCGGCTTTGATTCCGCGCAGGCGGTCCAGCTGTTCCAGCCGTTCTCGCGTCTGGGGCGTGAAGATTCAGGCATCGAGGGCACCGGGCTCGGGCTGGCGCTGTCGCGGGAACTCGCCCGCCGGATGGGAGGGGACATCACGGCACGGGGCGAGCTGGGCGAGGGCGCCAGCTTCCGGGTCTGGTTGCCGCTGGCGGATGTCAGCGCCCATGAGCGCGTCGTCCAGGCGGCGTGGTCGGCGGACAAGGTGCTGCCGGTGCCCTGTCGCTGGCTGGTGATCAGCACGCGGGCGCAGGACCGTCTGCGCCTCGAGGTGATCGGCAGTCATGTCGCCAATCTGGAGATCATCATCGCCAGCAGTGCCGCCCAGGCATTGCGTCTGGTGCGTGATGTCAGCCCGTGCCTGGTCATCTTCGGTGATGTGCCGGACATGAACGTGGCGGCACTGTTTGCCGAGATCCGGCGCATGCCACGTGAACTGCCGCTATGGGCAGTGCGACTCGGGGAGCGTGACGCCAGCGAGACCGCAGGCGGCTTGCCCGAGGCCTTCTTCGACAGCGGCGAGAGTCCGCCCTGCATGGCCGATATCGAGCGCTGGATGACGCATCTGATGGTCAACTTCCAGCGTGCCTGCAATACGGACCAGTGACGCAGGGCGTATCGCTCAGCTGACGCCCTTGAGCTGATGCGAGCGCACGGCATAGCCGCGCGACTTGTAGGTGCGCCAGCATTCACGCTTGGTCACCAGCACATCCTGATGCTGATTGATGATCTCGGCGACGCGCTCGAAGCGCGAGAACCATTCGGGAATCTCGGGGTGCAGGTTGAGCAGCGCCTCGATGCCCGGCGCCGGAGCATCCTGCCAGCCGATGGTCACTGGCGGGCGCGGCACGTCGTCGGCGTGTTCGGCCTCACGTGCGGCCATGTCGAGATCGATGTCCAGCGCATGGGGCACGAAGCTTTCCGGACGGAACTGCCACAGATGCTCATCGAACTGACGCGCCATCGCCTCGTCCTCGACATGCACATGCAGGCGAAAGCCCTTGGCGTGGATGGTCTCGGCCAGGCGGCAGGCGAATTCCAGCCGGGCTTCCAGCGTGGTGTCGGGCAGGATGTAGAAGTCGATCTGGGTCATGGGCACCGCTCGGGCAAGGAATTCTCGAGCGCTCAGGATACCGCACTCGCCGCGTGGCTTCGATGCAGCCTGCCTCCCGTGACATCTTTCCGCAGTCAGATATCCGCGCGCCAGAAACTCCAAGGCCCGCCTCTATGCGAGGCGGGCCTTGGAGTTTTCGATCAGCCCTCGAGCCCCGGGGGCAGGCTCGAGGGCGTGTTTCAGAGCGCTCATGTCAGAGCACTCATGTCAGTGCACTCATGCCAGACGCGTCATCCAGCCACGCGTGTCTTCGGCGCGACCGTATTGCAGGTCCAGCAGCTGGCTGCGCAGACGCATGGCCACATCGCCGGCATTGGCGGTCAGGTCGAGGCGACCGTCTTCGCTGACCAGCTCGCCCACCGGGGTGATGACGGCGGCGGTGCCACAGGCGAACACCTCGGTGATCTCGCCGGAGGCGATGCCTTCACGCCATTCATCGATGCTGATCGGGCGCTCTTCCGGCGTCAGGCCCAGATCAGTCGCCATGGTCAGGATGGAGTCACGGGTGACACCTTCCAGAATGGTGCCGGTCAGGCGCGGCGTGACCAGACGGCCGTCCTTGAAGACGAAGAACAGGTTCATGCCGCCCAGTTCCTCGACCCACTTGTTCTCGGCGGCGTCCAGGAACACGACCTGGTCACAGCCATTGGCGGAAGCTTCGCTCTGTGCCGCCAGCGAGCCCGCGTAGTTGCCGCCGCACTTGGCGAAACCGGTACCGCCGGCGGCCGCACGGTTGTAGTGCGAGGACAGCCAGATGGACACCGGCTTGATGCCGCCCTTGAAGTAGGCCGCCACCGGTGAGGCGATCACGTAGTAATCGACTTCACGCGACGGACGCACGCCGAGGAAGGCTTCGCTGGCGATCATGAACGGACGCAGATAGAGACTGCATTCGTCACTGACGCTGGCCGGGGTCGGTACCCAGGCGCTGTCCTGTGCGAGCAGGGCCTTGAGCGAACCGATGAAGTCCTCGTCGGACAGCTCCGGCAGTGCCAGACGACGGGCGGAGTTGCGGAAACGTGCGGCGTTCTTCTCGGGGCGGAAGGTCCACACCGAGCCGTCTTCATGACGATAGGCCTTGATGCCTTCGAAGATTTCCTGGGCGTAGTGCAGTACCGAGGCGGCAGGGTCGAGGCTCAGCGGGCCGTAGGGGCGGACTTCATGGCCGTGCCAGCCGCCGTCGGCGGTCCAGCGTACATGGGCCATGTGATCGCTGAAGTGACGGCCGAAGCCGGGATTGGCCAGAATGGTGTCACGAACGGCAGCATCCGCCGGTTGCGTGGACGCGCGGACGTCGAAGCCTTTGGTCACGTGGGTGTCTCCGTAGCAGCGAGACCCCCGACGCGGAACGCCGGGGGTCTAATCATTTTTATAGGACCTCTCGGGTCAGCGGTGCCGAGTGGCGTGCCGACCCGCGTGTCTCAACGCTAGCACGCCATCGAGAGCATGCGAAGCCTCAGACGGTCTCTTCCTGCGGGGCGCTGAGTTCCGCTTCGCGATCCAGCAGGTATTGGGTCAGCAGGCCCACCGGACGGCCGCTGGCGCCTTTCTGCTTGCCGGACATCCAGGCGGTGCCGGCGATGTCCAGATGTGCCCACGGGAAGGTGTCCGCGAAGCGGGACAGGAAGCAACCTGCGGTGATCATGCCGGCTTCCCGGCCGCCGATGTTGGCGATGTCGGCGAAGTTGGAATCCAGCTGTGCCTGATACTCGTCCCACAGTGGCATGTGCCAAGCGCGGTCCCAGGCTTCTTCGCCGGCGTCGAGCAGGTCGAGTGCCAGGTCATCGTCGTTGGAGATCAGGCCGGTGGCGTGATTGCCCAGGGCGATGACGCAGGCGCCGGTCAGGGTGGCGATGTCGACGACGCTGGCCGGCTCGAAGCGCTCGGCGTAGGTCAGCGCATCACACAGCACCAGACGACCTTCGGCGTCGGTGTTGAGGACTTCGACGGTCAGACCCTTCAGGGTCTTGATGATGTCGCCCGGCTTGGTGGCGCGGCCGTCCGGCATGTTCTCGGCGCTGGCCACGATGGCCACCACGTTGAGCTTCGGCTTGAGTTCCAGCACGGTGCGCATGGTGCCGAACACGCTGGCCGCGCCGCCCATGTCGTACTTCATCTCGTCCATGCCGGCGCCCGGCTTGAGCGAGATGCCGCCGGTATCGAAGGTGATGCCCTTGCCGACCAGCACGTGCGGAGCTTCGTTCTCGTCTTCCGCGCCGCGGTATTCCATCACGATCAGGCGGCTCGGCTCTTCACTGCCGCGGCCGACCGACAGCAGGGACAGGGCGCCGAGCTCCTCGAGCTCTTCCTCGCCGAGCACGGTCACTTTCAGGGCGCCATTGGAGGCGGCACCCAGTTGCTCGGCACGCTCGCCCAGGTAGCGCGGCGTGCAGATGTTGCCCGGCAGATTGCCCAGCGTGCGCGCTTCATTGACGCCCATGCCGATGGCGGCACCGACGCGCAGGCCGGCTTCCAGTTCGGCCTGGCGCTGCTTGTCGGCACTAACCACGCTCAGGCGGGTCAGAGAGACGGGCTCGCCTGGCTTGCTCTTCATCTCGGTGAAGCGATAGGCGGTGCGCAGCGCGCTCTCGGCGATCATGCGCGCCATCCAGTCAGCCTCACGCAGCTCGAGATTCAGCTCGAGGCCAGCGAAGGCCGCATCTTCGATGGGCAGCTTGAGCAGGGCGGTCATGGCGGCGTCGAGACCACGCTTGTAACGGCTTTCGTCGAGCTTTTCCTCACTGCCGAAACCGGCCAGCAGCAGGCGCTGAGCGCCGAGGCCCGGAGCGAAGGGCACCAGCAGGGTATTGCCGAGCTCGGGCTTGAAGTCGCCGCGCTCGATCAGCTGGGAAATCAGCTTCTCGCTGGCATCGTCGAGTCGTGCCGCAGCACCGGTGAGGTCGCCCTCGATGACAGGTACCACGATGCAGGCGGTTTCAAGCTGGGCCGGATTGGCAGTGACTACAGGAAATTCCATGGCAACTCCACGCGCGCGAGTGAGGGTACGAAGATGAACAGTACAAGGATGAAGGATGTCGTCAGGCCAGGCGTGCCCGGCTCGCGGCGACATCGGGGTCATGGTCTGGATGGGGGCGCAGACCGCTCATGACAAGCTGAGCTGGCATGCACGAGTGAGGGCAGTCCATCATGTCAGGCTGTCCACGTGCAATGCCTGTGGCCGCGACAAGGCAGCATCCTTTCTGGATAATGCTGCTGCATGAGGGGGAGCCGCTCCCGTCCAGTCTTCAGACCCGTGCCGCCAGTGTACGCAAAGGCTGCGCGCCATGCATGAGGGGGATGATGCCTTCATGTGATCACGACCATTCCTCCACCGGCTATCATCGATCTGGTCAACACGCTCGCTTGCGAGCGGGAAACAGGAGTTCCACTTGATCATCTTCCGCTACCTGACACGCGAGATACTCACCACCATGGCCGCCGTGGCCGGGGTGCTGATGCTTGTCATCATGGGCAGCCGATTCATCCGCTATTTCAGTGATGCGGCGGAGGGGGATTTCCCGGCGTCGATTCTCGGCAGCCTGATGCTCTATCACCTGCCGGGGTTCTTCGAGCTGCTGCTGCCGCTGTCCTTCTTCCTCGCCGTGTTGCTGGCCTTCGGTCAGCTGTACATGAACAGCGAGATCACCGTGCTGGTCGCCTGTGGCGTCGGCCCGGAGCGCCTGCTGCGTGTCACCCTGCTGCCGGCGCTGTTGATCACGGCGCTGGTCGCGGCCTGCAGCCTCTATCTGACGCCTGCCGGCGCGCTCAAGAATGAGCTGTTGCTCGAACAGCAGAAACAGAAGACCGACTTCTCGATTCTGGGCTCGGGACGCTTCCAGGAAATCGGCAATCGCACCGTCTATGCCGAGAGCATGAGCGATGACAACAGCGAGCTGGAAAACGTCTTCATCGCCGAGGCAGGTGACAGCAATGCTGCCAGCACGCCCGATAGCGAGCCGAGCCAATCGGTGGTACGCGCCGAGCGTGCCTTCCAGGAAGTCAGTCCCGAGACCGGCAGCCGCTATCTGGTGTTGAGCGACGGCACGCGCTACGGGGTGGAACCGGGCAAGGCGATCGCCCAGCGACTGGGCTTTGATCGCTACGGCGTGCGCATCACCGAGGGCCAGGACGCCGCGGCCCTCAAGGAGGACATCGAGCTTGCGACCACGGCGCAGCTCTTGGCTTCCGATCTCCCTGAGGCCAAGGCCCAGCTGCAGTGGCGCATCTCGCTGCCGTTGATGGTGCCGATCCTGATGCTGATCGGCCTGCCGCTGGCGCGCGTCAATCCGCGTCAGGGGCGTTTTGCACGTCTGCTGCCGGCCATCTTCGTGCACATCACCTATCTCAGTCTGTTGATCGCGGCGCAGAATGCCGTCGCATCCGAGAAGTACCCGGCCGCCATCGGCCTGTGGCCCATTCACGGCGTCTATCTGGCGCTCGGCATCTGGCTGAGCTGGCGCGACAACCGCGGAGGTGGCCGCTGATGCTGCTTGATCGTCTCGACCGTTACATCGCCCGCAATGTGCTGGTGGCCATGCTGGTGGTGCAGGTACTGATTCTCGGGCTCGACCTGATGATCACCTACATCAATGATCTGGGAGATGTGAAAGGCGACTACGGCGCCTTCGAAGTGCTCCTCTATCTGCTGATGCGTCTGCCGTCGCGCTTCTATGAATTCGTGCCGGTCGGCGTACTGCTGGGGGCTCTGATCGGGCTGGGCAGCATGGCCTCGAGCAATGAGCTGACCATCATGCGCGCCGCCGGTCGTTCACTGACGCGCATTCTGTGGGGCGTGATGAAGCCGCTGGGGCTGGTCATCGCCATCACCATGGCGGTCGGTGAATACGTCGCCCCCGTCACCGAACTGCAGGCCGACGCCTGGCGCGCCGAGAAGCAGCAGGGCGCAGGCGCCGTCTATGCCGAGGGTGGTGGCTGGCAGCGCGAGGGCAACGACTACTACCGCTTCGGCTCGATTCGCAGCGATGATGTAGTGCTCAACGTGACCCGCTATCGCTTCGATGACGAGCGCCATCTGACCCAGGCGCTCTACGCCAGGCGCGCCGTCTGGCAGGACGATGGCTGGACGCTGGAAGCAGTGCAGACCACCACCTTCGAGTCTCAGGATGGCGAGCCGAGCGCCACCACGGTGGCTCAGCAGGAGACCCGCGAGTGGGACACCCAGCTGACGCCGGACCTGCTCAAGCTGGTCATCAGCGACCCCAAGCAGCAGTCAGCCTCCGACCTGTGGCGCTATTCCCGCTACCTGCAGGACCAGGGGCTGTCGGCCAATCAGCCGCTGCTCTACTTCTGGCAGAAGATTCTGCAGCCGCTGACACTGGCAGCGCTGGTGCTGGTGGCCGCCTCCTTCGTGTTCGGGCCATTGCGCACGGTAGCGGCGGGGACACGGGTCTTCTACGGCATCGTGGTCGGCCTGCTGTTCAAGTATCTGCAGGACCTGCTTGCCCCGGCCTCGGTGGTGTTCGGCTTCGCGCCCATCTGGGCGGTGCTGGCACCGATGCTGGCCTGTTACGTGATCGGCCTGCTGCTGATCCGGCGCAGTGGCTAAGGGCGCTCTGCACTCTCGCCGCCATCTCGACCCGCAGGGAGCACGCCCTGCGGGCCTGATGCGGCGTCTGGGCGGCGTGGTCTATGACGCCTTCCTCGTGATGGCGTTGTTGATCGTGCTGGGCTTCATCGGGGTTGCCGTCAATGGCGGTGAGGCCAACCAGTCACCGCTGTTCCGCAGTCTGTTGCTGGTGGCGATGTTCGCCTTCTTCGGCGGCTGCTGGAGCCGCAGTGGCATGACACTGGGCATGCAGGCCTGGCGACTGCGCATCCAGACACCGCAGGGTCATGTCCCGACGCTGCAGCAGTGCCTGATACGCTTCGTGGTTGCCGGGCTGTCACTGGGCGCCTGCGGGCTGGGGTACGTCTGGCAGCTGTGGGACCCTGAGCAGCGCAGCTGGCAGGACATCGCCTCCGGCACCCGCGTGGTGGTGGTGCCCAAGCCGCGGCGCGAGTGAGGCACCAATAGAGAGCCTCTGGCGCGTGCGCCGTGCCTGAACGCAGTGAGCCCCTCCAGAAGTCATCTCAGCCAGACCTGATCTCACCCAGCAGTGACCTCAACCAGACGTGATCTCAACCAGATAAAAACGCCCCGCCAGTCATCGACTGGCGGGGCGTTTTGTTTGCCGCGAGTGCATGGGGGTGATCAGACCCCCAGCAGGCCATCCAGACGCGTGATGATGCGCTCCACGCTGGCGCGTGACACCACCAGGCTGTCTTCCTGCGCCGCCGTCTCGGGCAGCTCGCGCGGCAGGTCGATCACCGCGGTGCCCATGCCTTCCAGGCGCACGCCTTCACGGTAGCGCACGAAGGACAGTTGACCGATCGGTCGCTGGCCATCGTGATCGAGGCGCGCCAGGCGCGTGAAGGCGCTGACGGTATCGAGCACCGGCGCGCTGGTCAGCGGCAGGTGCGTCAGGCGCCATGCCAGCCAGCCATCGATGTCGACGGCTTCGTCGCGCAGGGTGGCGAACCAGTGGCGCGCCTGATCCAGGCGGTAGCGAGCGCGGCCCTGCTTGTCGAGCCAAAGCACGTCGGCGCTGGCCTGACGCGGGCTTTCCAGCTCGCCCGGCAGGTACAGCCAGGATTCGGTCAGGCGCTGCAGGGCGCCCGGCAGCGGCTCATCCAAGGTGCGCTCGTTCAGGGAGTCCAGCGCCGCGCTCAGGTCGCCCTGTTCCGCGCTCTCGCCGGTGTTGGAGTAACCGACGTTGTAGCGCCAGACACGATCGGAAATTTCCTGGGTGACCACGTGATCGTGGGGCAGAGCGATATGGCTCATCAGTTCACGCGCGTTGCAATGCTCATCCACCAGGCCTTCACGGCGGGCTTCACGATAGAGATTGCGCAGTAGCGGGGTCAGCGGCAGGCGGTGATGGTCACCGAAGCAGCTGCCGGCGTCGCGGACGGCATCCAGATCAAGTGGCAGGTGGGACGTGGCGTGATGATCAGCGGTGGCGAGTTGTACTGACATGATATCGGGCTCCTTGCGGATTGGCGTTCGGAAATCGGCAGATAGGGCAACAGCAGACGGATTCAGGCCGGTCACGGCTTCAGCATGGCGCCCATCATCGGCATGCCGATGCGGGTCATGGCCATGAGGAGGCGGAGCGACGGAATCTCTTGCAGTGTCCTGTTCATGTTCTTTCCTGATTGCCTGGCGGGGCGTGGCAGTCATTTGCCTTGATCGTGACGCGGCGCTTCCCGTGAGCGAGGAGCTGGGCTGCGTTCGAGTGACCCGCCTGAGTGATCGGCTAGCGAAGACTCATTATGTTTTGGTGCGATTGTTTTTCGAATTGCATAAAAAATCGTTATACATACTAGCGGCCTCGTGTGAAATCGCAACCCTACCTTTCTGTCATCCACGGACCACCAGTCTTTATAAGGCGCTGGCTTTGCCCACGGCAATCGCTTTGTGAGGCTGATGTGGCCTGCTTGAGACATCGTGTGTTCCGCAATCGGAAACCGGCCAGAAATCGCCTCGCTAAGTAGTTGATATAAGGTGTGAATGAGAATTTTTTGCAGTCAGGTGTTGCGCATGTTTCTGCGAATCATTTACATTTGTCTCACTTGGAGTGAGCGAGGTGAGCCATGTACGTCTGCCTGTGCAAAGGTGTGTCAGACCACAAGATCCGCGAAGTCGTGGAACAGGGAGCGCGCAGCTTCCGCGAAGTCCGTGAGCAGACCGGATGCGCGACCCAGTGCGGCAAATGTGCCTGCATGGCCAAGACCATCACTCGCGAAGCGGTCGCGCGTGAAATGATGCCGGCAGAGGATCTCGCTTACGCGGTGTAACGCAGGCTCGAGCCGAGGCTCGCCTGCCGGCGACTGACACTTCAGTCGCCGCGCTGCCCAGCTGCGTGACCCTTTCTCGCCGAATCCCGGCAAGTGCTCGCTTGCCTGACGCCCGCCACCTGGTCTCAAGACCGGGTGGCGGGCGTTTTCGTGTGCGCGCCAGGCAATCCGGTGTCGGTCGCTACATGACAACGCGGATACCAATCTTTCCCATTTGCGCCTAAAAGTCGATAACTTGTTGGTATGTCTCGAAAAATTCATGTTTTTGCGCCATACTTGCCGCACCTGATCGATAGGGCGTGCCTGACGCGCCCGCGCTGTGGCTGATGCATGCCGTCATCAGGCACAGCAGACAACCTGACGCAGCAGCAACCCTGACAAGAGAGGAATGGCGACATGAAAGGCGATCCCAAGATCATCGAGCATCTCAACACCATACTGGCCAACGAACTGGTCGCCATCAATCAGTACTTCCTGCATGCGCGCATGTACAAGGACTGGGGTCTCAAGCGCCTGGCCAAGTGGGAATACGACGAGTCCATCGAAGAGATGCGTCACGCTGACACCCTGATCGAGCGCATCCTGTTCATGGAAGGCCTGCCCAACCTGCAGGACCTCGGCAAGCTGCGCATCGGCGAGAACACCAAGGAAATGCTCGAGTGCGATCTGGCGCTGGAGCACCAGGCACATGGTGATCTGAAGGAAGCGATCGCCTATGCCGAGCAGGTCCGCGATTACACTTCACGTGATCTGTTCCGCAAGATCCTCGACGACGAGGAAGAGCATATCGATCACCTGGAGACCGAGCTGGGCCTGATCGAGAAGGTCGGTATCGAGCTTTACCTGCAGAAGCAGATCCACCACGAGATCGACTGATTCCGTGGCGGCTCGCTGAGTCGTGCAGAAACGAAAACGCCCCCGCTGCCGATGGCAGCGAGGGCGTTTTGTCTTCAGTGGCGCAGAACCGGCTTACTTGCCCAGTTCGTTGACCAGCAGTGCTTCGACAGCCGCGACACGTGCGTCGAGGCTCGCCTTGTCGGCGGCGAGTACCGTGATATGGCCGATCTTGCGGCCCGCACGCGGCGCCTTGCCGTAGTCGTGCAGACGCGCGCCAGGGATGGCGAGCACGGCGTCACGTTCCGGCATGCGGCCGATGATGTTGAGCATCGCGCAGGGCGTGAGCAGTGCGGTCTCGCCCAGAGGCATGCCGGCCACGGCACGCAGGTGATTCTCGAACTGGCTGGTGACGGCGCCTTCGATGCTCCAGTGGCCCGAATTGTGCACACGTGGTGCGATCTCGTTGGCCAGCAGGCGCTCGCTGCCATCGGCGTCCTTGACGACGAAGAATTCGAAGGCCATCACGCCGACATAGTCGAGCTCGTGCATCACCTTGAAGGCAGCCGCCTCGGCTTCGGCCTGCAGGCCGTGGGAGTCGAGCGGGGTGGAGCAGTGCAGGATGCCGCTGCGATGTTCATTGCGCGACAGTGGCCAGGCGCGTGTCTCGCCATCACGACCACGTACCGCGATCACCGAGACTTCGTGATCGAAGGCGATGAAGCCTTCCAGGATCAGCGGCACGCTGCCGAGTTCAGCGAAGGTGTCGGCGACGTCTGCCATCTCGCGCAGTACCTTCTGGCCCTTGCCGTCATAGCCCAGCGTGCGTGTCTTGAGCACGGCGGGCAGACCGATGGTCGCGACGCCCGCTTCAAGATCCGCCTGGCTGTCGACCAGCGCCAGCGGCGGCACCTCGATGCCCAGACGCATGAACAGCGACTTCTCGCTCCAGCGGTCACGCGCGGTATCCAGGGCGCCAGCCGGCGGGAAGGTCGGGCGCTCGGCTGCCAGACGTGCGACGGCGTCTGCCGGCACGTTCTCGAACTCGAAGGTGATGGCGTCAGACGCCGCCACCAGCTGCGTCAGGGCAGCATCATCCTGCCAATCGGCGCAGAGATGATGACCGTGGACGCGACCGCAGGGCGAATCCGAGGGATCAAGGAAGGTGAAGCGGGCATTCAGGGCGGCGCCGGCCTGAGCCAACATGCGGCCCAGCTGACCGCCGCCGACGATACCGAAGCGGAACGGCTGGCTCATGGCTTACTCGCCTCCGTGGGACAGGCTGGGTGCGTCGGGGCGCGGGTCCGGATTGTCGAGCACACGGTCGGTCTGCTCGGCACGGAAGTTGATCAGCGCGGTGCGGATGGCCGGATACTTGTTGGCCAGCTGGCTGGCGGCCAGCAGCGCGGCATTCACGGCACCGGCGCGGCCGATGGCCAACGTGCCGGTGGGGATACCGGCGGGCATCTGCACGATGGAGAGCAGGGAATCGACACCTGACAGCATGCTGGACTGCACCGGTACGCCCAGCACCGGCAGCCAGGTCTTGGCGGCACACATGCCCGGCAGGTGTGCCGCGCCGCCAGCGCCGGCGATGATGACCTCAAGGCCACGCTCGGCAGCGGTATCGGCATAGTCGAACAGCAGGTCGGGCGTGCGATGGGCAGAGACGACCTTTACCTCGTGTTCGATCCCCAGCGCGTCCAGGGTTTCGACCGTATGGCACATGGTCGCCCAATCCGATTTTGATCCCATGATGACACCAACCAGTGCGCTCATGCTTCCTCCGCTCTTGACGTGGTATGAACCAGCTCACAGTGCCTGCCAGACGTGCCGGGCAGTGCGCTGTGTGGGCGTGGCCGAGCCGCGTGGGCAGATCATGCCCGCAAGCGGCTCAATGCGTATGTCTGGAAAAACAAGCGGCGCAGTATAGCACCGCGACCGACAGGCGGCATGCACCTGTCTGGTCGGTCAGGATGTGGGCGCGGCAAGGCCGCGGATCAGCAGGACCACGCCGAGACCAGTGCGAAGCGTGGCACCGGCTCGCCCTGGATCTCGACGTTCTCCATGAACATGCTGAGCGGACGCACCCACAGCCCGCATTCACCATAAAGCGCACGATAGACCACCAGCAGCTCTTCGGTCTCGCTGTGGCGACTGGTGCCGATCACTTCGTACTGCGCGCCCTTGTAGTGGCGGTAGAGGCCCGGCACGGGACGATTTTCCGGCAGCGGCGGCATGGCAGGCAGGTCAGTCATGGCGATTTCCTTGAGGGTGAAGCCAAAAGCGATAAGCAAGAAGCGGTGAAGCCAGCAGCGAGAAGCAGGCGTATCAGTCGGCGGCGTTCGGCGCCTGAATGCCATCGGTCACGGACACGTCATCAGCGATAGGCGTGGCCTTGGCACCGCGGCGTGCGATGCGTGCCAGCGCGCGCGCAGCGGCGGTGAAGCCAAAGCTGCCGGTGACGAAGGTGGCCGCGCCGAAGCCGCCAGCGCAATCCAGGCGCGTGGCGCTGTCGCCGGGCTTGGTGGCACATACCTCGCCATTGGCACCGGGGTAGGTCAGTTGCTCGTCGGAATAGACGCACTCGACATCGAATCGGCGCTTCAGGTTGCGACTGAAATTGTAGTCGCGACGCAGCAGTGAGCGAACGCGCGCCAGCAGCGGGTCCTGCTCGGTGCGGGCGAGATCGCCGATCTGGATGCGCGTCGGGTCGAGCTGGCCGCCGGCGCCGCCCGTCACGGTCAGGCCCAGCTTGCGACGCTTGCACCAGGCGATCAGCGCCGTCTTGGCGGGCACGCTGTCGATGGCGTCGATGACGTGATCGAGGTCATCGTGGATCAGCTCGGCGAGGTTGTCCGGCGTGACGAAGGCCGAGATGGCGTGGATCTTCATCTGCGGCGCGATCAGCTGGCAGCGCTCGGCCAGCACCTCGACCTTGGGACGACCGATCTGGCCATCCAGTGCATGCAGCTGCCGATTGACGTTGGAGACGCAGACATCATCGAGATCGATCAGCGTCATCTCACCGATGCCGGAGCGAGCCAGCGCCTCGGCGCTCCAGCTGCCGACGCCGCCTACCCCGATCACCGCGACATGCGCGTGGCGGAAGTGGGCGAAGGCGCTGGCACCGTAGAGGCGGCGAATGCCGCCGAAGCGGAAGTCGTAGTCGTCTTCTGCGGGGGCCTGGCTGGCAGCGCCGGACGCAAAGAAGCTCTCCAGCATCCGTTCGCTGGCGGAGGGCGTGCTGTCGTGGGACGACGGCTCGCCTGAGGGCTTGCGGTCTGGGCTCTGTTCTTCAGGGCTCTGTTCTTCAGGGCTCTGTTCTTCAGGGCTTTTGTTTTCAGAGCTTTTATTTTCAGAGCTCTGCTGTTCTGGGCTCATGTCGGTCGATTCCGGGGTGTCGGAAGAGGTGGTCATGCGCAGCTCGCGAATCTCGGGGGAACGGGTGGCAGTCGGCAGGGACGCGCTCAGTCAGCCAGGTCGCCGGCGGTCGCATCGAGCCAGTGTCTGGTCGGGCGCTCTGCCAGATGTTCAGCGTAGCGTTCGGGCAGATGGCCCAGCCAGCCGAAGCGCTCCATCACTGCCGCGTAGGCACCTTCTGGCGGACACGACAGGCTCAGCCAGCCGCCCTCGGGATGGGGAAGCTCGAGCCCGACAGCCGCCAGCAGCAGACGGGGGCATTCCAGTGTCGTGGAGAAGTAGCGATTGTAATTGCCCTTGCCATGCTTGGCGTCGCCGATGATCGGGTAGCCACGGCGTGACAGGTGTCGGCGAATCTGATGGCGGCGGCCGGTCAACGGACGGGCCTCGACCAGCGAGAAGCGCGACTGCGGATAGCGATCGATGGCGATGGGCAGCTCGACCTGTGCCAGGCGGCGCGTGTCGGTGATGGCTTCCTGCTCCGGCATCTCGGCCTTGGGCAGCTTGCCATCTTCCTTGCGCAGGCCGTAATCGAGGCGTTGCTGCTCGGGCGCGACGCCGCGCACTATCGCCAGATAGCGCTTGCTGACCTGCTGCTCCTCGAAGGCGGTGCTCAGCTTGCGCGCCGCCTGAGGCGAGAGGCCGAACACCATCAGCCCTGATGTCGGGCGATCGAGACGATGCACGGGAAAGACATGCTGGCCGATCTGGTCGCGCAGGCGCTGAAGCAGAAACTCGGTCTCGTGCTTGTCGATGGGGCTGCGGTGCACCAGCAGGCCCGATGGCTTGTGAACCACCACCAGCACTTCATCCTGGAACAGGATGTCGAGTGGCTCGGCGGGTTCAGTCAGCTCAACAGGCTCAGTCAGCTCAACAGGCTCAGTCATTTCAGCAGACTTGGCCTCGAGAAGCGTGGGCGTGGCGTCCGCCATCGGCGCAGGTGTCTGAGGCGCCGTCGGCGCGTCGGAGTGCGGAGCATCAGGAGAAGAGGGCATGGGCATCACGGCAGCAGGAAGACGAAAGCCGACCATCGCAATGAAGGTCGGCGTGTATTGTCCGGCTTTCGCCGCTGGCTGTCATGTCCGGCGTGGCGCCGAGCGCGCGGATGCCGGATGTCAGGGCCTGATCAGCAGTCCGGCGGCGAGCCACTGTACCAGCAGGTTGATCGCCACGCCCGGGGCTTGCTCTGCCCCCACCTGCGGCGTCAGCAGCTCACCGAGCCGGCCGAAGCTCAGGCCTTCGTCTCCGGTCGCGAGGATGGCGCCGAGAGCCAGGTCTTCCAGCGGCTCGAGAGAGCGATAGTGCACCTCGGGCGCGCCAGCGGTGGGCTGGCGCCAGACGATCCAGGGCGTGGGCGTGTCGGACTCGACCGGCGCGCGTGGTGGCTCTTCATCGTCGATGGCCTTCCAGATGGCCGGCGTATCGAAGTGGAACAGGAAGCGCTTGAGGGACGGATGCGCTGCCAGGGTCAGCTCTGGCCACTCCTCGGGGGCCAGCGTCTGCAGGGCCTCAACACTCAGCGGAGTGCTGTCCACCACATCCAGCGCCAGCCCCAATGCCCACTCGAAGGCGGCCATCTCGGTGACCAGGGAGCGCTCGGGTTCGCGCGCCGCGACGAAGGTCGGGAAATGCTGGCCTGCCCAGCGAATCGAATAATGACTCGGCGGGTGGGTCGCGAGGTAGTCACGACACAGCAGCCCGAAGGCGTCATCGCCGATCAGGGTGTGCACGGCCTCGAAATCCCCGCCGAAGACCTCGAAAAGCCGCAGCCGATAGGCCATCGCGTAGATGTCGAGGCGCTCCTCGGCGCTGGCAAGCTGATCACTGATGACGGCCTTGGCCGCCGCGCTGCGGGTGTCAGGGCTCGGCATCGCGAGGTAGGCGCCCGTGGTCTCCTGCAGTTGCATCAGGGCGCTGCGATCAGCACCGCCTGCGGGGCTCGCTTGCGTCATGCGCGCAGCCCTCCGTGGTCTGGCCTCTGATTCGCGCGCGCGGCATCCGTCAGCGGACGACCACTGCGGCGGCGCAGCTCGGCGTACTCCTGCATCAATTCCGACCAGGGCGGGAAGTTGTCGTCACGCTCGATCATGGTGGCGACATCGCCGAAGCGTGCCCGCGCGGCGTCATACAGCGTCCACACGGCGTCCGGGACGGGCTGGTCATGGGTGTCGATGCATAGCTCGCCGCCGGAGACTTCCTGCCGGACATGCCCGGCCAGATGATGCTGCCAGACCCGCTCTGCCGGCATGGCGTCCAGATAGGTCAGCGGGTCGAAGCCATGATTGTGGCTCGAGACGATGACATTGTTCAGGTCGAGCAGGATCAGGCAGTCGGCGCGGCGGCTGACCTCGGCCAGAAACTCCCATTCGCTCATCTCGTCAGGGCGCCAGGTCAGATAGCTGGAGACATTTTCCAGCAATAACTGGCGGCCGAGCGCGTTCTGGACCTGATCGATGCGTTCGACCAGATGGTCGATGGTGGCATCGTTATAGGGTAGCGGCAGCAGGTCATGGAACTGATGCGCGCCGGTACGCGTCCAGCACAGGTGATCGGAGACCCATAGCGGTTCGATGCGCTCACACAAGGCGCGCAACTCGCGCAGGTAACGGCTGTCGATGGGATGGCTGCCACCGATGGACAGCGAAACGCCATGCAAGGCGATGGGATAGTGCTCGCGGACACGCTCGAGATGATGAAGTGGTTTGCCGCCAGCGCTCAGGCCACCGGATTCGCTGGCACCGTGGCCCATGTAGTTCTCGCTGATGGCCTCGAACCAGTCGATATCCGGCAGCGTCGTCAGAATCTCGTGGTAGTACTCGGGGCGCAGGCCCAGCCCCTGACCGATGCCGGCGCTGGCGGGCGTGGGCAGGCGAGCGGTGACAGCTGTCGTCATGCGTGAGTCCTCTTCTGAGCGAAGGCAGAGGGTGCGGCAAAGGGCGAGTCAGATGGCGAGTCAGGAGCGCTGAAAGACACCCGCAAAGGTTCCCGGACAGAAACAGAGCCAGAACCAGTACCAGAATCAGGAACGGGAGGACGGTGTGCCGTCCTCCCGTCGGTAATTCGCCAGAGGCGCCTGAGGATCAGCCCTCGACGACAGTACCCCCTTCGCCGACACAGGATTCAGCGCTGGCAGTGTACGACCAGCCCTGGCCCTTGCAGGCGTTGTGGCCCTTGCAGGCGCTGTTGGCAGTCGCGCATTCGGAGGTGCCCTTGCAGGAGTTGATGCCGGAGCACTTCACGGCATTGTCACCGGCGTGTACCGGCAGCGAGGTCAGAGCGGCAGTGGAGAACAGCGCGGCGGCAGCGGCAGCGAAGGTAGCGGCTGTAACGGTCTTCTTCATGGTCATGATGGCTTCCTATCGGGCAGGGCCCGTATTTTTTGAATTATGGATCAGGAACATCGTGGTACCCGCTAGCGTCAGACAGCTCGTTCAGGCGGGTCATGAAGTCATACGCCGTCAAAACAAGGTTGGATGCGGAGGCGCCAGAAAAAATCTGACATCATTGTTCACTATGCTTGGAAAGGCAGTCCTGGCGAGTTCGTGAGCCTGCTTATGGTACGCTTTCGCAATCATCTGTCGGATTGCCGATACCCCATCCTCTTGCTGGAGTTCCCCATGCCGGACCTACTTCGACGCCTGTGGCGCATACCGCGCTGGCGCTGGAGCATCGCGCTCGTTCTACTGTTGGGGGGCTGCAGCGCCGTCGCGATTCATCAGCTCGATGAGCGCTTCGGTCCCGCGTCACCGCGTGAGCGGGTGGTCTCACACGACAGTATTGCCGGGCGCCAGTGGGAGGATGAGGTCAAGCCGGTGATCGAAACGCGCTGTGTGGTCTGCCATGGCTGCTACGACGCTCCCTGTCAGCTCAAGATGTCATCGGCCGCCGGGATCGATCGCGGCATGAATCCGGCGCCGGTCTACGATGGCACGCGCTTGCTGGCGGCTAATCTGACGCGCATGTTCGAGGATGCGGACACCACCGAGCAGTGGCGCAGCATGGACTTTTCACCGGTGCTCAATGAGCGCTTCGACTCTCCGGCCGCCAATCTGGAGGGCAGTGTGCTGTTCCGTGCGCTCAGTCAGAAGCGCAAGGCACCGCTGCCGGTGACGGAAGACGGCCTGCTGCCGGAAGACCGCTTCGACCTGTTGCTCAATCGCAGTCAGGTGTGTGCCCCCGTCGAGGGCTACGACAAGTTTGCCGAAGATCATCCTGATTGGGGCATGCCCTACGCCTTGCCACAGGTCAGCGATGACGAGCATCGCACGCTGGTGAACTGGCTGGCCAAGGGTGGCGAGATGACGGGCCCGGCGCCGCTGCCCCAGGCGCTGATTCCGCACATCGAGCAGGCCGAGCGCTTCTTCAATGGCGACAGCCTCAAGCAACGCCTGATGAATCGCTATATCTACGAGCACCTCTTCCTGAGCCACGTGTATTTCCCGGGCATCAAGGGCGCGGATGGACGGCCGATCTTCTTCAAGCTGGTGCGTTCCAGTACCCCGCCAGGCGAGCCGATCAAGCGCATCTCCACGCGCCGCCCCTACGATGCCCCCTACGCCTCCTACACCGCCGATGAGCGCGCGAGCATGCCCCACGATGACGCCGGGCGCCCGCGGGTCTATTACCGTCTTTGGCAGGAGCGCGCGACGATCCTGGCCAAGAATCATCTGCCCTATGCACTCAACGATGCTCGCTTCAAGCGCTGGCGGGCGCTGTTCCTGACGCCGGATTACCCGGTGGATGACCTGCCGGATTACGACCTCAAGACGGCCTCGAATCCTTTCCTGACCTTCGAGGCCATTCCGGCCGAGTCACGCTATCGCTTCATGCTCGATGAGTCGCAGAACACCATCATGGGCTTCATCAAGGGGCCGGTCTGTCGCGGGCAGGTCGCGGTGGATGTGATCAATGATCACTTCTGGGTCGGCTTCACTGACCCGAAGATGTTCAGTCACCCGGAAGTGGAGCGCACCCTGGCCGAGGAAGGGGAGAATCTCAGCCTGCCCGCCGAGCAGAGCAGCAATGCGTTGCCGATCAGCTCCTGGGTCAAGTTCGAGAGCAAGCAGACCGCCTATCTCAAGGCCAAGCAGCGGCTGATGTCACAGGCCTATCTCGATGGCGACCTGCGGCTGGATACGCGAGTGATGTGGGACGGTAGCGGCTGGGCCGACGGCCCCGGCCAGGGGCGCAACCCCAACGCGGCCCTGACCATCTATCGTCACTTCGACAATGCCGCGGTGATGAAGGGGCTGGTCGGCGGCGTGCCCAAGACGGGCTGGATCATCGATTACCCGATGCTGGAGCGTATCCACTACCTGCTGGTCGCCGGCTTCGATGTCTACGGCAATCTCGGGCATCAGCTGGTCACTCGTCTATACATGGACTTCCTGCGCATGGAGGGCGAGAACAACCTGTTGGTGCTGTTGCCAGCAGGTGAGCGCAAGGCGGTGCATGACAGCTGGTATCGCGACGTGAGCCCGGGTCTTGGGGGGCTGCTGTTCAAGAAGCCGCCGCAGTTCGATGCACCAAGTGGCATCGTCTGGACGCCGCAGGAGCTGTCATCGCCGGACCAGGCTCGCCTTGGCCTGATGCGGCGCATGCAAGAGCGTCTCGCGCCGGAACTCGGTCATGAGCGCAGTCTGAGCAATGTCGAGGATGATCATGTGCGACATGAGCTGCAGGCCCTCGCTGCAGTGCGGGGAGTCTCGGCCAGCCTGATGCCGGAGGTGACGATCGTCGCGCTGGAGGATGGTAGTGATGACTCGCCACGCCTTTACAGCGTGCTGCGCAATTCCGCCCACGCCAACATCACCAGTCTGTTCGATGAGGAGGAAAATCGCCGTCCTGAAGAGGACACTCTCGATGTCTTGCGGGGGGTGGCGGGCGATTACCCGAATGCTTTCTGGCGCCTGACGCCTGAGACCCTGACGGGGCTGGCAGAGCGGGTGGCGTCACTCGAGAACGAAGAGGACTATCGCGCCCTGCAGGCCGATATCGGGGTGCGCCGGACTGATCCGCGCTTCTGGGAGTTCTCCGACAGCGTACTGCGCACCAACTATGCTGATCGCCCTGTCGAAGCGGGCCTGCTGGACTATAACCGCCTCGAGAACCGCTGATCACCAGCGAAGCTTGAGCGGCCGAGACAAACCCTTTTGTCAGAACTGTCAGGACTGTCAGGGTTGTCATGACTGACACGACGACTGACGGCTGGCCTGTCAGTTGGAAGCCCGCCACGCACATTGCGCGGCGGGCTTCTATCCTTGCGTAGCGCCTAAATGGCGCACTGGCAGTCGATCAGCGCCGCGCCGCGCTGCGTGGTGTGCTGCCAGCAGGCGTCATCAGCGACCGCCCTGACACTCGCCTTCGGCCAGTTCGATCAGGCCATCCAGATGCAGGATATGCACCTCGCGGGCACGAATGTCGACCAGCCCCTGGGCCTGGAAGCGAGTCAGGATGCGGCTGATGGTTTCGACGGCCAGCCCCAGATAGTTGCCGATATCGGCACGTGCCATCGAGAGTCGGAAACTGTACGGCGAATAGCCACGGCGACGGAAGCGCTGTGACAGGTTGACCAGGAAGCTCGCCAGCCGCTCATCGGCTGTCTTGCGCGACAGTAGCATCATCATGCGGCGATCTTCGTGCAACTCCTTGCTCAGGCTCTTGAACAGCTGGGTTCTCAGCTCCGGCATCTGCTCCGAGAGCGCATTGAGGCGGTCGAAGGGAATCTCGCAGACGGTGGTGGTCTCCAACGCCACGGCGGTGCCGGGATAGCAATTGCTGTCGATGGCATCGAGCCCTGCCAGCTCGCTGGGCAGGTAGAAGCCGGTCAGCTGCTCCATACCGCTGTTTTCATTGGTGATCTGCTTGAGGCTTCCGGAGCGCACCGTGAAGACGCAATCGAAGGCATCGCCCTGGGTGAAGAGCACTTCCCCTTTTCTGAGTGGCGCGCGACGGCGGATGATGGCGTCAAACTGGTCGATATCTTCCATGTTCAGTGCCAATGGCAGGCACAGTGAACTCAGCGAACAGGTCTGGCAGCGTGCTTCATGGGCGCGCAAGCGGTGTGATGCCTGTGCATTGGCCGTCATGGTGACTCTCCTGAGGAATGTCACCGCTACTCCTGGGGCAGGGCAGCGGGAGGGGTCTATCGGGCACGACGAATGGTGGGGCGGGGCCTTGTCGCCCGCCGCTACCCTGCTCAGCCGCAGTGGCTCAAGCGGCCAGAGTCTGAACGCTCATCGGCTGGCGCAGTGCAATTTCGTGGCACCATAATATTAGATTTTATTAATTCATTATCCTGCCCAACCCGTGGACGTTGCAAGGTGTGTGAACTTTAGGCCTGGTTGGCCCAGCATGGCCATACCGCGACGTCCTGCCTCAGCCGGAGGCGTGAGTCAGCAATACTGGGCCAACAGTGCTTAGCCAGCAGCGCCGAGCAGCAGAATCAGCGCGGCGGCCAGCGTCGCCAGTGCCAGCATGCCCCAGGCGCGTGGCGCTGGTGTGTCAGGCTGACGTACACCATTGATGCGATGTTCTTGCATGGGGCCATCGCCTTCGCGCTCGTCGTTGTCACCGCTGGCTGCGCGCGAAAGGCTGCCCAGTGCCAGCATGGCGAACAGCACCAGGCTGCCCAGCGTGAGGGCCAGCACCCAGAGATTCCAGAACAGGGGAAGTCCAGTTGCCTCCAGTAGTTTCATGTCGTGTCTCCTGAGCGGTGTCCTGTCATGGGCTACGGCTGGCGATGCCGTTCGCGGGGGCGGCCTGCTGCAGATAGGCGAGCAGCGCCGTGATCTCGGCAGTGCCACGCACGTCATTGGGGGCGGCGAGAATCTCGTCTTCCGCGTAGGGCACGCCCAGGCCTTGCAGGGCTCGCATGCGAGCCGCGATGCCTTCGCCGCTCAACGCCCGTTCGAACAGCCACGGGTAGGCGGGCATCGCTGAGCCCGGCACCTGACTGCGCGGGTCATGCAGGTGCAGGCGCTGCCAGGCATCATCATGCTGCGCAGGCAGCTGGCTAAGATCCGTCCCCCAGCGCTCGGCGCCCCACAGCGAAGGGCGGCCGTAGTAGCGCTCCCGGGCGGTCGTCGCATCGCCGTGGCGCGCCGTATCGCCAGTCAGATCGCGCACCATGCGTGTATGGCACTGCTGACAGCCCTCGCGTTGGTAGATGCGCTGCCCCTCCAGCGCCAGGGCGCTCAGCGGTCTGAGATCTTCAGGCGCGCTGGCGAGGCTGGGGTGAGCCCCGAGCGGTACCAGCTGGGCGAGGGCGCCGAGGCTCATGGTGAGCAGACATAGTGCCGTCATCAGGCCGGCATGGCGTTCGAGCAGGACATGTCTCATGCGTAGTGCCCTCCCGAGGATGTGGCAGGGGGCGTGTTAGAGGGGGGCGCAGAGGGCGTGGCAGGCTGTGATGATGCCTTCCGCGAGCCGGAATTGGGGAGCCGGCGCTCATGAGCGGCTTGCCGTTCGCTCTTGTGATCAGCCAGGGTGCGCGTCACGTTGAGAAGCATCAGCAGCATGCCGAGCGCCCAGCAGGCGAGCCCGCCCAGCGAGATCATCATCGGCATGCGGGCCGCTTCCAGTACCTCGCTCAAGGTGTATAGCGGCCTGCCGTCATCTGCCAGCACATGCCACATGCTGCCTTGAAGCAGCGTGGTGGCCCAGCTGGCGGCAACGCACAGCAGGGTGCCGATGATGGCCAGCAGGGCGTGCGTCTTGAGCAGCGCAAGGGAGCGCATCGGGGGCAGCAGGTGATAGGCCATCACGATGGCGATTGTCGCGACCACCCCCAGGCTTGCTGCCGGCGACAGACTGTTGGTGGCACTGAAGGTCAGGGCGTTGAGTGTCGGCAGTGACAGCAGGCTGTATTCAAGAACCGTCAGGGCGAAGCTGACCAGAGCTGCCGCCAGCAGGCCGATCAGTGGATCCCGGCGCAGTGAGTGCCAATCCTCCTTGAGTGTCATCAGGCCATTGAGGCTGAGTGCCAGCCCCGGTGCCAGCAGCAGGAGGCCCATCGCCATACCCAGCGTCTGGCTCCAGGCCGGCAGGGCGCTCGCGAACAGCAGCGGAGCACCTCCCCATGTCACCAGCAGCACCAGCATCCAGAAGCTGGTGGTGGCCAGCCGGTGCGAGTAGAGCGGCAGCCGCGAGCGGCTCGTCACCATGTGATGGAGCAAGGCAATGAGGCCGAATGCGAACATGCCGCCGGGGAGTGGCCCCGCCTGCCAGCGCTGAATCAGCGCCTCGAGGCTGCCCGTGAAGAGCGGAACCGATTCCAGCAGGCCGATCGGCACGCTGAGCGAGATCAAAACATGCTGCATCAACACCAGCATCAGGCCAGCGATGAAGTACCAGCAGGCCACCGGCAGACGACGTAGCGTGCGTTGTTCCAGCACCGTGAAGAAGACCCACGCCACGGCCAGCCAGACGAGGGTCATCAGGAGATCGACGAGCCAGGGCGCTTCGGCCATGTACTGGCCCGAGGAGTAGCCCGCGACTATCGCCAGTGCGCCGAGCGCGACCACGGCCTGCAAGCCGAGAAAGGTGAAATGCATCAGCTTGAGCGTGAAGGGGGGCGGTGGGATATCCGGTATCGCCGTCTTGGCGTCCGTGCGTGATTCGCGTTGCCGGATACTGTGCATGGCGATGGAGTAGCCGCCGGCGATCACTGCCGAGCCGCCCAGACCGTAGAGCAGCAGGTGGTGCTGCAAGGGGGCGAGGCGGCCGTAGCTCAGCCAGGCCACTTCCGGCCCCAGCGAGGGCCATAGCCAGATGAGGTTGAGCCATACGGCCAGACAGAGGCTGAGCAGGCCCCAGATGACAGCCATGCGAGCAAAATCATGGTTCACGTGGTGATGGTTCACGCGGGGTTGGCAGGCCGAAGCCTCAAGAGCTGTACGCATATCACGACCTCGTCGGCAGTGGGCGAAAGCGCAGTGCTGATGGTGACGGTGCTGGAAGCGGCGCTGCGGGAGCGGCCATATCACTGACGCCACTGTTCAGGGCGGCAGGGCTGGCGCTGACCGATATCACGCGCGACCATGACCGACTGACAGGCCATCCCTCGCGCTGGAATGCAGCGTTTACCCCTCATCGGTTCCAGCGTTGTCTGGCGCGAGCCGTACGAGATCAACAGGAGAATTTCGCTTGCCCGCCGTCACTTCATCATCGGACGAAGATGCCAATGCGTCCAATACGGCTGATGTCCCCAGCCCCTACGCCGAGGAAGGCTTTCGTGTCGCCAGCCTGGCCGACGTCGCCTCGGAGCTTGCTGCACGCCAGACCATGTCCCACGGCGCGCTGACAGCGCGAGGGCCGTGGCGAGGCTGGTTGGCGGAACTGGGCCCGCTTGAGATTCATGGGCGTCCTGAGCGTGCCCTGCTGTTGCATGCGCATGGTGCCGGCGCCGGGCGTGAGACCGACTTCCATCAACGGTTCGCTGCTGCCTGCCTGATGCATGACATGGCGTGGCTGGCATTCGATTTCAGTTATCTCGTCAGGATGCGCAGCGAGCGTCGCCGCAGACCGCCACCCCGGCTACCCGGGCTGATCGAGGAGATGGCGCGCTGGTGTCAGGCGCTGATGGCGTGTGTGGCAGACGTCGACGCCTTGCGATCTCTCCCCTGGTTGGTCGGCGGCAAGTCGATGGGCAGTCGTGTGGCCTCCCATCTGCTGGTGGAGTTGACCCGGGCGGCGCATGCGCCGTTGCCGGTCGGGTGGTACGCGCTGGGCTATCCGTTTCATCCCACGGGCAAGCCCGACAAGTTGCGCATCGACCATCTGCCGGATATCCCGATGGCCGGCGTGATCTGTCAGGGCGGCCGCGATCCCTTCGGAACTCGCGGGGAAGTGACGGCATATCCGTTGCCGGAAAACATCACTTTGCTTTGGCTGGATGATGGCGAACATGATTTCAAGCCACGAAAAGCGAGTGGCGAGACTCGTGAAGGACTGATTTCGCGTGCGGCGCAGGCCTTGGCCAATCACCCGGCATTGGTCGGAAAGCGGTAGTGAATCGCCACCATGCGAGGGGCATTACCCTGGCCTTCGACGGCAAAAGCGGCATGTCAGAATGATGACGCAATGCTGATGTTTACTGGCCTGCAGGCGATATGCGGCGGGAAACTCCTGTCTTATCAATACTCTGTCGCGGACGATTGCTGAAATTGCGCGTAAAAAAAGTATTGACTCATGGGCCGGATTCCGTAGAATGCAGCGCCAACGAGACAGGGGTGGTTAGCTCAGTTGGTAGAGCACCAGCCTTACAAGCTGGGGGTCACTGGTTCGAACCCAGTACCACCCACCATTTGAAAAAAGTCATTGCTTTTCAAAGCGTTACTTGATTAAATGGCCTGGCTCGTCAGCAGAAGCAAACGATTGTCGTGGACCGGTAGTTCAGTTGGTTAGAATGCCGGCCTGTCACGCCGGAGGTCGCGGGTTCGAGTCCCGTCCGGTCCGCCATTCTCGTTTGTCATGCGCCCGATGTTGAGTTGTTCTGAAGTGGACCGGTAGTTCAGTTGGTTAGAATGCCGGCCTGTCACGCCGGAGGTCGCGGGTTCGAGTCCCGTCCGGTCCGCCATCAGAATCGCGAGATATCACCGCTGCTTGCAGCAAAGATCGTTTGTGTTGGGTGATTAGCTCAGTTGGTTAGAGCACAAGCTTCACATGCTTGGGGTCACTGGTTCGAATCCAGTATCACCCACCAATGCGGACCGGTAGTTCAGTTGGTTAGAATGCCGGCCTGTCACGCCGGAGGTCGCGGGTTCGAGTCCCGTCCGGTCCGCCATTCGATCTACAAGAATTCGTGAAACCCGAGCTTTCGAGCTCGGGTTTTTGCGTTTCTGGCCGTCGGGAAGTCTTCAGTACAGGCCCGGCCCTCTTCTGTTCTTGCCTCTTTCCCCTTTTCTCTCTCCTTTTCTTTGACCTGGTCATGTTCCGGTCTTGTCAGCCTTCCCTGGGCACAACCCGACATTTCGCTCTTTCCCGTTGCTGGGTGTCCTGCGCAGTTGTTCATCTCGCTGATGTCATTACTGGCGTCATTCGCAATGTGGCCTTTGGGAGTATTGAGCCCATGGCGCGATGCTCTACACTGGGATCATCCGTTTCATACGATCGTTTGCCACTTGTCATCAGTCATTGATGTCCTGACAACCTGTTACTGATGACCATGACTCATGAGTGTTGCTGATGAGAGTGGCGGCAGCGCGATATAACAATGATTGTCCGAGGTGCTCGAGACAGCCAAGGAGAGACCGCAATGACTGCCTATCCGAATATCTTCCGTCCGCTGACGTTGGGCCACATCACGCTCAAGAACCGTGTGTTGATGGGCTCGATGCACACGGGGCTTGAGGAGACTCCCAATGGCTTCGCGCGCCTGGCGGCGTTCTATCGTGAGCGTGCGCGCCACGGGGTGGCGCTGATCGTCACGGGCGGTATCGCGCCGAATGCGGAAGGGGCTGTCATGCAGGGGGCCGCGAAGCTGACCACTCCGGAGGAGGCGGAGCACCATCGCGAGGTCACCGAGGCGGTGCACGCCGAGGATGGACGCATCTGTCTGCAGATTCTGCATGCAGGGCGTTATGCCTACTCACCGGATCAGGTCGCGCCCTCGGCGATTCAGGCGCCGATCAACCCCTTCACGCCACGTGCGCTGAGCACGTCAGAGGTCAAGGAGCAGATCGCCGATTACGTGCGCTGCGCCAGCCTGGCACGCGAGGCCGGCTATGACGGCGTCGAGGTGATGGGTTCGGAAGGCTATTTCATCAACCAGTTCATCTGTCGGCGCACCAATCAGCGCGAGGATGAGTACGGTGGCAGCTTCGAGAATCGCATCCGCCTGGCGGTGGAGATCGTCGCGGGCATTCGCGCCGCGCTGGGTGAGGACTTTCTGATCATCTATCGCCTCTCGATGCTGGATCTGGTCGATGAGGGCAGCACCTGGGAGGAAGTGGTCGCGCTCGGCAAGGCCATCGAGGCGGCAGGGGCGAGCCTGATCAATACCGGCATCGGCTGGCATGAGGCGCGTGTGCCGACCATCGTCACCAGCGTGCCGCGCGCTGTCTTCACCGGGCTGACCCAGCGCATGAAGCAGGAGCTCAGTCTGCCGCTGATCACCACCAATCGCATCAACATGCCCGAGGTTGCCGAGTCGGTGCTGGCCGAGGGCCATGCCGACATGGTGTCGATGGCGCGACCGTTCCTTGCGGACCCGCAATGGGTCAGCAAGGCCAGAGCGGACGATGCTGCCATCATCAATACCTGCATCGCCTGCAATCAGGCGTGTCTCGATCATACCTTCCAGATGAAGCTGACCTCGTGTCTGGTCAATCCGCGTGCCTGCCATGAAACCGAGATGGTGATCGAGCCTGCGCGACATGAGCGCCGCGTGGCAGTGGTGGGCGCAGGTCCTGCGGGGTTATCTGCCGCCGTGACGGCGGCAGAGCGTGGTCACGAGGTGGTGCTGTTCGAGGCGCAGTCCGAGGTGGGTGGGCAGTTCAATTTCGCGCGCCGCATCCCCGGCAAGGAAGAGTTCGACGAGACACTGCGTTACTTCAACGAGAAGCTGGTGCGTTGTGGGGTCGAGGTGCGTCTCAATACTCGCGCCACCGCCGAGATGCTGGCGGAATTCGATGCCGTGATTCTGGCCTCGGGCGTGAAGGCGCGGACGCCGGATATCGAGGGTGTCGAAGCCGGTATCGAGCGGGGGCAGGTGCTCAGCTATGCCGAGGCGATCAGTGCGCCGGAGCGGGTCGGGCGGCGCGTGGCGTTGATCGGGGCTGGCGGGATCGGCTTTGATGTCGCGGAACTGATGACTCACGTCGAGCCGTCGCCCTCGCTGGATGGTGAGCTGTGGTGCGAGGAGTGGGGGGTGGATCTCTCGGTCAGCACGCCCGGCGGCCTCAAGGCGCCCGTGGTGCCGCAGGCGCCGCGTGAGGTGTGGCTGCTGCAGCGCAAGACCTCCAAGCCCGGCAAGGGGCTGGGCAAGACCACTGGCTGGGTGCATCGCGCGACCCTCAAGCAGCGTGGCGTCAAGATGGTTGCCGGCTGTGAGTATCGCTCGATCGACAGTGAAGGCCTGACCGTGAGCCTCGATGGCGAAGAGCGGCATCTGGCGCTGGACAGCATCGTGCTGTGCGCCGGGCAGGATTCGGTGCTGGAGCTGAAGGCGCCTCTGGAGGCGGCGGGGGTGGAGCTGCATATCATCGGGGGCGCCGACAAGGCGGCAGAGCTGGATGCCAAGCGCGCGATCGCGCAGGGCACCATGGCGGCCGCTGCCCTTTGAGTTGACCGCGATCACGCATGGGGATATCCAGCGTTGAGCTGAGCCTGACCACTGCTAGACTGATGGAAGCCACCGCGGACGCCGTGCCCTTTGCTGCATGTGCCTCCGTGGTGGCTTTGTCGTCTTCAGAGTTTGTCTCGGACGCCGCGTCAGCGGCTCGACGCGCTCTGGTCTCTGCCTTGCCGCCACGATGGGATCTGCTCATGTCACCGCACGCTGCCGCCTCACGCCATGCCACCGCTGAGGCTCTGATGCCGGACACCGAGGACAGTCCTTTGCCGCCACACAGGGAGGATGCTCGGGCTTCATCGTCGCAGGCCGCCTCCCCGCCGGTAGCCGAGACACTGGACAGCCTGCTGGATCTGTTCACGCCGCCAGCGGTCGAGCGCCTGACGTGGCCGCTGGCCGATGAAGCCGGTGTGATCGTCGAGTGCCTGCGCGCCGACACGCTGGACAGCGAGATTTCCGGCAACAAGGCCTGGAAGTTGCGCCTGCCGCTGGCCAGGGCGTTGAGCGAGAAGCGTGGCATCATCAGCTGTGGGGGTGGTTGGTCGAACCATCTGCATGCGCTGGCGGCGGCGGGGGCCAGATTGGGCATCGAGACGCATGGCCTGGTACGCGGGCACCCTGAAGCACCGCTGACGCCCACGCTCGCCGATGCACGCGACAATGGCATGCGCTTGAGTTTCGTCTCGCGAGCCGAGTACCGGCAGCGCGACCAGCCTGATTTTGCCAGCCGCCATGGCGAGGGGGTCTGGATTCCCGAGGGTGGCGGTTGCGTGGAGGGCGTCGCTGGGCTTGCACCGTTGGCCCGGGCGCTGGCCGAACCGGTGGCGGGCGAATCCGCGCCTCAGCTGGTGCTGCTGGCTTGTGGCAGCGGCACGACGCTTGCCGGGGTGCTGAGTGCGCTGGGCGAGCGCGATGGGCTGAGAGTCATTGGGGTGCCGACCATGAATCATGGTGATCAGCTCTATCATCGTGTGCGTCGCCTGCTGGCAGAGAGTGGCGGCAGCCAGCAGAAGACGCCGGAATGGGGCTTGTGGTTGGGAGCGCAGGCTGGCGGCTTTGCCAAGGCGCCCGATTGGTTGATCCGGTTCATTCAGCGCTTCGAGGCCGAGACGGGCGTTGCGGTGGAGCCGGTCTACACCGCCAAGCTGTTTGCGGCGCTGGCACATCATCTTGCCAATGGTCTGATCGCACGCGGTACGCGCATTCGCGTGCTGCATAGCGGGGGCTTGCAGGGGCGGCGAGGATATCCGGCGTTGCAGGCCATCTGAGGGGGCTGGCGGGGGTGAGCGTCATCTGGCGTGTCTCATCCTGCGAGGCGCCAGCCGGTGGCTTGCGTGCAGCATTCACCTGCCACTGGCGGCGGCGTGCAGCGCTGTTATGATGGGGTTTCTGCAGCGGCTCCTGCCATCCGGGAGCCGTGTCTGTTTCACCGGACAGGGTGATCCCCTGTCTCGCTCTGGAAATTCCCATGACGACTGACGCCATTGCCCCGACCCCCGCTGCGACCTCTGCTGCCGATGAAACGTGCACTTCACGCTTTCTGGCCAGTGACAACACGTCCGGTATCTGTCCCGAGGCGATGGCGTACATGATGCAGGCCAATCGTGATGACGATCTCGCCTACGGCAATGACCGCTGGACGCAGCAGGTTACCGACAGCTTCCGTCAGCTGTTCGAGACCGAGTGCGAGGTATTCTTCGTCTTCAATGGCACCGCCGCCAACTCCCTGTCGCTGGCCCATCTGTGCCAGTCCTACCACAGTGTCATCTGCCACGAACTGGCCCATATCGAGACCGATGAATGCGGTGGGCCGGAGTTCTTCTCCAACGGCTCCAAGTTGCTCAATGCGCCGGGCCCCGACGGCAAGCTGACGCCCGAAGGCATCGAGCAGCTGGTCACCAAGCGCAGTGATATCCACTATCCGCGTCCGCGCGTGATCTCCCTGACCCAGTGTACCGAGGTCGGCACCGTCTACAGTCTGGAAGAGCTGCAGGCGATCCGTGAGGTGGCGGACCGTCATGATCTGCAGATCCATATGGATGGCGCTCGCTTCGCCAATGCCTGCGCCGCGCTGGGCGTCTCGCCGGCAGAGCTGACCTGGAAGGCGGGTGTGGACGTGTTGTGCTTCTCCGGCACCAAGAATGGTCTGGCCATGGGGGAGGCGGTGATCTTCTTCGATCGCAAGCTGGCACGCGATTTCGATTATCGCTGCAAGCAGGCCGGACAACTGGCCTCCAAGATGCGCTTCATCGCGGCACCCTGGATGGGGCTGCTGGAAAATGATGTCTGGCTGAACAACGCCCGCCATGCGAACGGTATGGCGCGGTATCTGGCTGAGCGTCTCGAGGCGCTGGAGGGCATCGAGTTGCTGTTCCCCAGTGAAGCCAACAGCGTGTTCGCCAGCTTCCCGGAGCACGTGCTGACGGCACTGCGTGAGCGTGGCTGGACCTTCTATACCTTCATCGGTGCGGGTGGTGCGCGCTTCGTGTGCTCCTGGAATACCACCACTGAGCTGCTCGACGCCTTGCTCAAGGATATTCGCGACGTGCTGTGAGTTCCTTGATCCAGGCAGTGCCGAAGGCGTGAGCGCCTTCCTCGAGATCCCCATCGCCCCGGCGGTGGGGATTTTTTTGTGGCCTGCTGTCCGGTTTGATCACCGTCATGCGTGACTGAGGCAAGAGACTGATCAGGTTGGTAGCCACTTCGTCGCCAGTCGTTGTTTTCATGGCCTCTGTGATGAGTCAGGAGACTGCATGAAGAGTGACGGAGGTGGTCGGATGCGAGGTGTGGGCGCGGCAATTCTTGCTTGGCGGGCTGGTGTGCAGCGTCGCTTGGGCGTGAGAGTGACTGGCGTCAACCGTCAGTCTGTTCCTATGCTCAAGGTGTGCTGCGGTGCAACATGACATGAGTGAATCATCCGCGACAGCAGAAGCATTGGTCGAGTTTTTGCGTCTTTCGAAGCTTTCTTCAACGCGTTGCCAGGGGTGTTCAGGCGCCATCGTAGTGCCTGCTGACCCACTGGCTGCCGTAGATCCTGTGGTGCTTGGCAGAACTGGCTCCGCTGGCGGAAAGTTCGTTGAATGCATTCATTCACTGTATTGGACATCAGCACCCTATATCGACCTATGCTGATAAACACGCCGAGGCAGTCGTCCTGCGTACGCTATACCGGCTAAGCGGGCGAGCGAATATTGCGGTCTTATTTGAGTGGGCCCGGCGATGGTCCCAGCGACTGATGTCGCGACAAGGAGGCTTCCATGAGCATCTTCGATCACGTGCAGAGCCGCTATGAGCGGATTCAGCAAGAAGAGATGAGTCTCCAGGAGTACCTGGAGTTGTGCCGGCAGGACACTACTGCCTACGCCAGCGCTGCCGAGCGCATGCTGGCGGCCATCGGTGAACCGGAGGTCATCGATACCGCCAAGGACCCCAGTCTTTCCCGTATCTTTTCCAACAAGCTGATCCGCCGTTATCCAAGCTTTGCCGAGTTCTATGGCATGGAAGAGGCTATCGAGCAGATCGTTTCCTACTTCCGGCATGCGGCGCAGGGATTGGAAGAGCGCAAGCAGATCCTGTATCTGCTCGGTCCGGTGGGCGGCGGCAAGTCGTCTCTGGCGGAGCGTCTCAAGCTGCTGATGGAGCAGATTCCCTTCTACGCCATCAAGGGATCCCCGGTCTTCGAGTCTCCGCTGGGGCTGTTCTCGCCGGAGGAAGATGGCGAGCTGATCGAGAAGGAGTACGGCATCCCCCAGCGCTGCATGCGCAGTGCCATGTCGCCGTGGGCCGCCAAGCGCCTCAAGGAGTATGGCGGTGATATCAGCAAGTTCCGCGTCGTCAAACTCTACCCCTCGCGCCTCAATCAGATCGGTATCTCCAAGACCGAGCCAGGCGATGACAACAACCAGGACATTTCCGCGCTGGTCGGCAAGGTCGATATCCGTCAGCTGGAGCTCTATGCCCAGGATGACCCGGATGCCTACAGCTTCTCCGGCGGGCTGTGCAAGGCCAACCAGGGGCTGATGGAATTCGTCGAGATGTTCAAGGCGCCGATCAAGGTGCTGCACCCGCTGCTGACCGCGACCCAGGAGGGCAATTACAACCCGACGGAAGGCATGGGTGCGATTCCCTTCGATGGCGTGGTGCTGGCGCACTCCAACGAGAGCGAGTGGCAGGCATTTCGCAACAATCGCAACAACGAGGCCTTCCTCGATCGCGTCTATATCGTCAAGGTGCCTTACTGTCTGCGCGCCTCCGAGGAGGTCAAGATCTACGCCAAGCTGCTGGAGCATTCGTCGCTGAACCAGGCGCCCTGTGCCCCGGATACGCTGCGCATGCTGTCCCAGTTCATCGTGCTGTCGCGGTTGCGTGAGCCGGAGAACTCCAGCGTCTACTCGAAGATGCGCATCTATGACGGCGAGAACCTCAAGGATACCGATCCGCGCGCCAAGTCGATTCAGGAATACCGCGACAGTGCCGGTGTTGACGAGGGGATGGATGGGCTCTCGACGCGCTTCGCCTTCAAGATTCTCTCCAAGGTCTTCAACTTCGATGCCAGTGAGGTCGCGGCCAACCCGGTCCATCTGCTCTACGTGCTGGAGCAGCGCCTCGATCAGGAGCAGCTGCCCAAGGAAACCCACGAGCGCTACCTGCGCTATATCAAGGAATACCTGGCGCCCCGCTACGTCGACTTCATCGGCAAGGAGATCCAGACCGCCTACCTCGAGTCCTACTCCGAGTATGGGCAGAACATCTTCGATCGCTATGTGACCTATGCCGACTTCTGGATCCAGGAGCAGGAGTATCGTGATCCCGAGACCGGCGAACTGCTGGACCGTCAGTCACTCAACGAGGAGCTGGAGAAGATCGAGAAGCCGGCGGGCATCTCCAACCCGAAGGATTTCCGTCACGAGGTGGTCAACTTCGTGCTGCGCGCACGGGCGCAGAACAACGGTACCAACCCGAACTGGCAGTCCTACGAGAAGCTGCGTGCGGTGATCGAGAAGAAGATGTTCGCCAATACCGAAGAGCTGCTGCCGGTCATCTCCTTCAATGCCAAGGCCTCGGCATCCGACCAGCGCAAGCACGAGGACTTCGTGGCGCGCATGGTGGATCGTGGCTACACCGAGAAGCAGGTGCGGCTGTTGTCCGAATGGTACCTGCGCGTACGCAAGTCGCAGTAAGCCCTGCCGACTGACGACAGGCCTGCCGGCGGGCAAGATTGCCGCCGGCACTTGCCATCCGGTCATCCGCTGAGGGCGGGGCCGGCAAGGAGGGCGAATGAGTTATTTCATTGATCGACGCAGCAATGCACGCAACAAGAGTGCAGTGAATCGACAGCGCTTCATTCGGCGCTATCGCAGTCATATCAAGCGGGCGGTGGAGGATGCCGTCAATCGGCGTTCCATCACCGACATGGAGCGCGGCGAGGAAGTCTCCATCCCGACGCGTGACATTTCCGAGCCGGTCTTCCAGCACGGTCAGGGTGGCAAGCGGCGTGTGATCAATCCCGGCAACAAGGAATTTGTCGAAGGAGACCGCATGCGCCGTCCCGGCGGCGGTGGTGGAGGAGGCGGCAGTGGCGAGGGTCAGGCCTCCAACCAGGGCGAGGGGGAAGATGACTTTGCCTTCACCCTGTCGCGTGAGGAATTTCTCGAGTTCGTCTTCGACGGGCTGGAACTGCCGCATCTGGAGCGCAAGCAGATCGCGGACATGGAAGAGGTGCGCCCGGTGCGCGCGGGGATCGCGCGTGACGGCACACCGGCACGTATCAACATCGTGCGCTCGATGCGCTCGGCGCAGGCGCGGCGCATCGCGATGCGTTCCCCGATCAAGCGGGCGCTGAAGGAGGCTGTCGAAGCGCTGGAGCAGGAGGAGCGCAAGGACCCGGTGCTGCGCAACAAGGTGCGCATCAGTGAGCTCAAGGCGGAAATCGAGCGGCTCGAGGCGCGCCTCAAGGCGGTGCCGTTCCTCGATACCTATGATCTGCGCTACAACCACCTCATCAATCAGCCGATGCCGTCCAACAAGGCGGTGATGTTCTGCGTGATGGATGTCTCGGGGTCGATGACCCAGGCGCACAAGGACATCGGCAAGCGCTTCTTCCTGTTGCTGTATCTGTTTCTGGAGCGCAATTACGAGAAGGTCGAGCTGGTCTTCATCCGTCACCACACCGCTGCCAAGGAGGTCGACGAGGAGGAGTTCTTCTACTCCCGCGAGACCGGCGGCACCATCGTGTCCAGTGCCCTCACGCTGCTCGATGAGGTGATTGAATCGCGCTATCCGGCCGGTGAGTGGAATCTCTACGTGGCACAGGCCTCGGATGGCGACAACTGGGACGACGATTCCACCAACTGTCGCGAACTGATGATCAAGAAGCTGATGCCGCGCCTGCAGTACTACGCCTATGTGGAGATCACGCCGCATGCCCATCAGGCGCTATGGGAGGAGTACGAGCGGGTCGAGGCGGAATTTCCGGAACGCTTTGCCATGCAGCAGATCGTCGAGGCAGGCGATATCTACCCGGTGTTCCGCGAGCTGTTCAAGCGCCGCATCAGCGCCTGATCACATCATGCGACGAGCCCGGCAGTCGCGCCGGGTCAGGAGGCCTCATGAGTCATGGTCTTGATGGCGGTCTTGATGACCGAATGAGCAAGCGCATCGATAGCCGGCTGGAAGATACCCAGCCGGCCAGCGGGTCGGATTGGACCTTCGAACTGCTCGAGCACTTCGAAGGCGAGATCGCGCGCATCGCCGCTCAGTACAAGCTGGATATCTACCCCAACCAGATCGAGGTGATCACGTCCGAGCAGATGATGGATGCCTACGCCAGCATCGGCATGCCGGTCGGCTATCATCATTGGTCGTTCGGCAAGCAATTCCTGTCGGTGGAGCAGGCGTATCGGCGAGGGCAGATGGGGCTGGCCTATGAACTGGTGATCAATTCCGACCCGTGCATCGCCTATCTGATGGAAGAGAACACCCTGATGATGCAGATTCTGGTCATGGCGCATGCCTGCTATGGCCACAACAGCTTCTTCAAGGGCAATTATCTGTTCCGCACCTGGACGGATGCCTCGGCGATCATCGACTATCTCGTCTTCGCGCGGAAATACGTGTCCGAGTGCGAAGAGCGTCATGGCGTGGACGCCGTCGAGCAGCTGCTCGATGCCTGCCATGCACTGCAGAACTATGGCGTGGATCGCTACAAGCGTCCTTCGGCCATCTCGCCGGAAGAGGAGGTTCAGCGTCAGCAGGAGCGTGAGGCCTACCTGCAGGCCCAGGTGAATGCGTTGTGGACCACGATTCCCCAGGCGGGCGAAGAGGATGAGGTGATCGATGAGGTGAATGACCCTCTCGGTCTGCATCGTCGCGGGCGCTATCCACCGGAGCCTCAGGAGAACCTGCTCTATTTCATCGAGAAGAATGCTCCGTTGCTGGAACCCTGGCAGCGCGAGCTGGTACGCATCGTGCGCAAGCTGGCGCAATACTTCTATCCGCAGCGCCAGACGCAGGTGATGAACGAGGGTTGGGCGTGTTTCTGGCACTACACCATCATGAATCAGCTCTACGATGAGGGGTTGATCAGTGAGGGCGTGATTCTCGAGTTCCTGCAGTCGCATACCTCGGTGGTACAGCAGCCCGGTTTCGATCACCCGCATTACAACGGCATCAATCCCTATGCGCTGGGCTTCGCGATGTTCACCGATATCAAGCGTATCTGTGAGAATCCTGACGATGAGGATCGTGAGTGGTTCCCGGATATCGCCGGCAGCGACTGGCTGGAAACGGTGCACTTCGCGATGCGCAACTTCAAGGATGAGTCCTTCATCCAGCAATTCCTGTCGCCCAAGGTGATCCGGGATCTCAAGCTGTTCTCGCTGGTCGATGATGACAGCGATGAGCATCTCGTCATCGATGCCATTCATGACAGTCGTGGCTACAAGCGCATTCGTGAGGCGCTTTGCGTGCAGTACGCACTGAGCCATCGTGAGCCGAATATCCAGGTGTGGGCCGCCAATATTCGCGGTGATCGCTCGCTGACCCTGCGCCATGTGCAGGATGACCGGCGCCCGCTGGCCCGCAGCGTCTACCCCGTGATGCGCTATCTGCATCAGCTGTGGGGCTTCCCTGTCCATCTGGAGTCGATGGAGAACGATGAGGTGTCAAGGCGCTACCAGTGGCCACTGCCGGAGGACGCCAATCCCGGCTGACAGGGCTTGAGGTGAAGCTCATGGTGGATCAAGGTGATGTCGAGGGATGCCTGACCTGACCTGCGCGCGATCGGCAAGAGGAAGGCATGAAAAAACCGCCGTGAGGGCATCCTCCCGGCGGTTTTCTTGTTTCAGTGGGCTCTCGTGCTCTCAGCCGGAGAGCTTCGATTGAGCGCCTCAGGCCGGACGCTGGGTCCAGGACTGGCACCAGCCCTTCGGCTCGACGCTATTGCTGGGGAAAAGTTGGCAACCTTCGTTCTCGGGCTTGTAGAACATGCAGTTGGCGCAGTCCGAACCCGGCTTGAAGGCGGGGTGGTCCTTGGCTTCACTGGCGACTTCCACGTAGTTGAGCGCCTTGGCTTGTGGATTGGAGGTATCCAGTCGCGGCAGGTCGGCAGCAAGGGCGCGGGGGGAAAGTATGGCGGCGCCCAGTGGCAGGGCAGCAAGCCCCAGCAGGCTGTTGCGCATGAAGTTACGGCGGCTCTGATTGGCCATGGTCGGATTCCTTCTCATCAATGGAGCACAACCGTCGGGATGTGCTGCGGTCACGGCTCGCCTGTCAGGAGGCGCTTTCATGTCAGTCGTTGCAGTATCGCGGGTGCCACCGGCGCCTTGAGGGAGCTCTGTGTGGCATTGCGGACCGCTTGCTGGCATTCATGAATGCAGGTGGCATGCCAGATGCTGAACATGTGGTCAGGTTCTGCGCCATCAGTGTTCTGGCAGATTTGTCAGGAGGCCTCTGCTCGCCGATGGTGCATCAAGCGGGTGCTGCCTGCTTATTGTGGCTTGAGTTGGGGCAACCGTCAGCCTCGCTGGCAGAACTCTGGCATGATGGAATCGATGCAGTGGCGTGAATGGCGCCGTTGTGGCCCGTGAGCCATGGCGAAATGATGAATGCATGCCTTGCCGAGATAACTGCAACGACAAGAAGGAAATGGCGGGATGCTGGATGTGATGGATGATATACGCTCGGCCGGCCGCAAGCTGTGGCGGGGCTTCGGGGTCAGCGTGGTGTTTGCACTGGTAGGGGGTGGGCTTTGGTGGTGGCAGGAGCGCGACTACCAGCAGTTCTACGTCTGGCAGGGTGTGCCGCAGGCGCGTGCGCTGGATTGGAAGACGCTGGCGCGCGGCTTGCGCAGCGATGCCTATCTGGTGGGCTGGTCTGATCTGCGCGCCAACCCGTTATGGGTGACATGGCGACTCGAGAATATTCAAGGCTCGCGGCTTGGAGAGCGTCCTGACGAGTTCGAGCGCGACTGGCGCTCACTGTGGCCCGTTACGCCGGATAGCTACCGCAACAGTGGCTACGACCGTGGACACCTGGCGCCCAATTACGCCATCGGCAAGATCTACGGCGTCAAGGCGCAGCATCAGACTTTCCGCATGACGAATATCTCGCCACAGACACCAGCGCTGAATCGCAAGCTCTGGCAGCGTCTGGAAGCCGCCATCATGGACAGCATCCTGCCGCGTGAAGGCGCATTGTGGATCACGGCAGGGCCGGTCTTCAGCGGCAGTATCGAGCGGCTGCCCAATCTGATCGAGATTCCCGATGCCTTCTACAAGATCATCATCTCGCCCGGCACGGGTCGGCAGGCGCCGCGTGCGCTGGCATTTCTCTTCCCGCAGCAGGTCAGGGGCGATGAGCCGCTGGATCGCTTTCTGGTCAGCATCGATCGCATCGAATCACTGACAGGGCTGGATTTCTTCCATGAGCTTCCCGATGACGTCGAGCAGCGCCTCGAGGCACAAGTCGTGCGCGATGGCTGGCAGGTCGACAGTTTCAGTCGTACGCCATCACGTTATTGAGCGCGCTGCCAAGGTCCGACTGACAGGAACGTACTGAAGGAGTTCGGCGGACAGGTGCCGACTGAAGGGGTGCAGCTGAAAAGAGTTATCCACAGCGCCAGGCGTAGTAATGGGTGTGGACAAGTTGCGCATGAGGAGGGCGGTATTTTCTTCGCGACATGCGAAAGACAACGCAGGGCGCTGTGGGTCTGAGCAAAACAAGAGGGTGAGTCAGTCAGGATATAGCGAGGGAGAGTATCGCGATGTGAGCAGCAGGCGCTGCGAGGATGCATCGGATATCAACTTGATGGTGCCCAGAAGAGGACTTGAACCTCCACGTCCATACGGACACTAGCACCTGAAGCTAGCGCGTCTACCAATTCCGCCATCTGGGCATCAAGTTGTGTGCTGAAGTCTCAAGAGCTGAGTCTTGCAGCTGAACGAGCATGAAATCCTTGGTAGTGGATGCCATGTTCCCTGTTCGAGTGCGCATCGTGGTGCCCAGAAGAGGACTTGAACCTCCACATCCTTACGGATACTAGCACCTGAAGCTAGCGCGTCTACCAATTCCGCCATCTGGGCGAAGCGCGATACAGGGGTCGTTCGTTGTGAGTCTGACGTCCGTGGTGCCCAGGAGAGGACTTGAACCTCCACATCCTTACGGATACTAGCACCTGAAGCTAGCGCGTCTACCAATTCCGCCACCTGGGCAGACATCAGAACTCGTTTCGGTCCGCAGACCCGGATCAGCAGTCAAGTTGTTGAAACTTAAATGCTTTACCCGTTTTCTGGTATCCATCTTAACGCGTGTCACGCCAACATGAAACCTGAAATTGGTGCCCAGAAGAGGACTTGAACCTCCACGTCCATACGGACACTAGCACCTGAAGCTAGCGCGTCTACCAATTCCGCCATCTGGGCAAGTGGTGCCGAATAATACGGATGTACTGCGGGAATGCAAGCTTTTTCTTTCATGTCCTGCTGAGCGAGCCGCAGAAAGCCTCTCTCGCTTCATGAGGATAGACAGAGGGTAGAGAGAGGACTGGCAGATGAAGCTCATCAAATGGCGAGTCTTCAGGCTTGAGAGTCTGGCTCCGAAGTGCCATTGAGAGCATTGAATGGCCCCTCCGCCGTGATGAGTGGCGGGGAATGGTTGGGTCGGCCCAAGGGTAGAGGCTATAATGCGCGGATGAGAGACAACCTGTCATTCCGTGCCGCGATCGCTGCCCGTCTCGAATTCATCGTCAAGGAATCCTGATTAATGACCCAATGGACGCTCAGCGACGACCCGCACGCGGAACGCGAAGCCCATAAGTACGACAAGCCCATCCCCAGCCGAGAGTTCTTGCTCGACAAGCTGGAAGAGTATGGCAAGCCCATTACCCACGAGAACATGAGCCGCATGCTCGGTTTCGAGGACGAGGAGCAGCAGGAAGCTGTGCGCCGTCGCCTCAATGCCATGGAGCGTGATGGTCAGGTGCTGCGCAATCGTCGCGGTGCCTATGCCCTGATCGACAAGCTGGACCTGATCCGTGGCCGCGTCGTCGGTCACCGCGATGGCTTCGGCTTCCTGGCGCGCGAAGATGGCGTCAAGCCGGACCTCGCCGTGCCGCCGCGCCAGATGCGTCGTGTCTTCCATGGTGATCAGGTGCTGGCTCGCGTCAGCGGCCGTGATCGTCGTGGCCGCGATGAGATCACCATCGTCGAGGTGCTGGCGCGCAACACCCAGACCCTGGTCGGCATCTATCGTCAGTCCGAGCCGGATTTCGGTGTGCTGATTCCCGAGAACTCGCGTATCGCGCAGGAAGTCATCATTCCCAACCGTGTGGCCAATGGTGCCAAGGATGGTCAGGTGGTGTCCGTGCGCATCACTCAGCAGCCCGCCACGCGCGTACAGCCAGTGGGTGAAGTGGTCGAGGTGCTCGGTGAGCGCATGGACCCGGGCATGGAAATCGATATCGCGATCCGCTCCCACGATATTCCCAGCGAATTCCCGCCTGAAGTCGAGGATCAGATCTCGACCATCTCCGCCGAGGTGCTGGAAGAAGACAAGAAGGGCCGCATCGACCTGCGCGAGACGCCGCTGGTCACCATCGATGGCGAAGACGCGAAGGACTTCGATGACGCCGTCTGTGCCTGGCAGGACGACAACGGCAACTGGAAGCTGCTGGTCGCCATCGCCGACGTCTCCCACTACGTGCGTGGTGGCAGTCCGCTGGATCAGGAAGCCTACGTGCGCGGCAACTCGGTGTATTTCCCGGGTCAGGTCGTGCCGATGCTGCCGGAGCTGCTCTCCAACGGTCTGTGCTCGCTCAACCCCCATGTCGATCGTCTGACGCTGGTCTGTGAGCTGACCATCTCTGCCAGCAGTGGCGAGATGCTCGACTACCGCTTCTTCGAAGCCGTGATTCGCTCGCATGCACGCCTGACCTACGAGAAGGTCGGCACCATGCTGACCGACCCGGAAAGTGAGGAAGGTCAGGCACTGTGCCAGCAGTACAATGAACTGCTGCCGTCGCTGCACAACCTGCACGCACTGTACGGCGTGCTGCGCAAGGCGCGTGACAAGCGTGGTGCCATCGACTTCGAGACCACCGAAACGCAGATCCTGTTCAACGATGAGCGCAAGATCGAGCAGATCGTGCCGCGTACCCGCAATGACGCGCACAAGCTGATCGAGGAATGCATGCTGGCGGCCAACGTCGCGACGGCACGCTTCCTGGATGAACACGATCTCCCGGCCCTCTATCGTGTCCACAAGCAGCCGGCACCGGAGCGCCTGAACAACCTGCGCGCCTTCCTGGGTGAGCTGGGCCTGACGCTGGAAGGCGGTGACGAGCCGGCACCCAAGGACTTCCAGGCACTGCGTGCCTCGATCGCCGAACGTCCGGACCTCGACATCATCCAGACCGTGATGCTGCGCAGCATGACCCAGGCGGTCTACTCGCCGCAGAACGAAGGTCACTTCGGTCTGGCCTACGATGCCTACGCGCACTTCACCTCGCCGATCCGTCGTTATCCGGATCTGCTGGTACACCGTGCAATTCGTTCCGTCATCCGTGGTCCGCGCAAGACTGACACCGTGCTGCGCGCCGAAGATGCCGTGACCGAGCGCCCGACCAAGTGGTGCCCGTACACCTTCGAGCAGATGCTCGAGCTGGGTGAGCACTGCTCGATGACCGAGCGCCGCGCCGATGAGGCGACGCGTGACGTCAACGACTGGCTCAAGTGCGAGTTCATGAAGGACAAGGTCGGGGAAGTGCTGGAAGGTACCGTCGCGGCAGTCACCCAGTTCGGCCTGTTCGTGCGGCTGGATGCCTACTACGTCGAAGGCCTGCTGCACATCTCCTCGCTGCCGTCCGACTACTATCACTACGAGGCCGAGAAGCATCGCCTCAAGGGTGAGCGTGCCGGCGTCAGCTATGGTCTCGGCGATGGCGTCACCGTCCAGGTGGCCCGTGTCGACATGGATGAGCGCAAGATCGACTTCATGCTCAGCGACCCGACGCCGCGTCCCAAGCGCAAGCCGCGCAAGGCGCGCAGCAGCGAGGGCGACAAGCCGGCAGCCGGCAAGAGCGGTTCCGCCGCCAGCAAGGAAGCCGCCGCCAAGGGGCGCCCCGGCAAGCGTGAGCGCGAACGCCTCAAGTCCCTGACCGAGGAAGTCAGTCAGGAAGGCAATGGCAACGCGGCTGCGGCCGAAAAGCCGGCAGGTGAGCGTCCGCCGCGCAAGCCGCGCGGTGAGCGTGGCGAGCGCAATGATCGCTCGGGCCGTGGAGAGCGCAAACCGTCCGCCAGCAATGAGCGTCAGTCTGCGCCCGAAGCGCCGGCGGCAGCGCGTCCAGCCGTGCCGAGTGGCCCGGAATCTGCCGACAGCCCATTCGCGCCGGTGGCGCCGATGGGCGCTGCTGGCAAGGACGATCCGTCGCGCAAGCGGGGTTCGCGCTCGCGCGGGCGGCGCGGTAACGGCCGTAGCTGATTTCGGCTCGGCTCCTCGCGCGTCATTGCATCAGCCCCGGCTCCGGTCGGGGCTGATGCGTTGGGCAGTCGTCAGGCTGCATGATTTCAAGGCTGTCGCGTCGGCGGCAGCTCAGTTTCCGTCAATGTGACAGGGCCCATCGGGTCATCAGTCAGGAAGGCACAATGAGTCAGGACAAGGGGCGCAAGCCCGGCCGCGGCAAGCCCGCCGGCGAGCGTGCTAGCCACGCCAGAAGTGAGCATTCCCGAGGTGAGCGCAGCGGTGCTCAGCGTCACGAGCGTGGCGGGACACGCAAGGGCGGCGCACGCGCCACCGCGCCGAAGATCCCCGGTGGGCTGGAAGCCGTCTATGGCGTGCACGCGGTGGAAGCCTTGCTGGCAAGAGATCGTGCGCCCAGTGAGCTGTGGGTGCAGGCGGGCGAGGCCGAGCTGCGCCTGAGCGAGATCATCGAGCAGGCACGTGCCGCCGGCTCGCGCGTCACCTTGAAGGCACGCGAGGAGCTGGATGCACTGGCCGTCGGCGGTGGTGCCCATCAGGGGCTGGTCGCGCTGTGTGCACCGCTGGCCACCGAGAACGAGACCGGCCTCAAGCTGCGTCTCGATGGCTGGTCCCACGAAGAAGCTCCGCTGTTTCTGGTGCTGGATTCGGTCACGGATCCGCACAATCTCGGTGCCTGCCTGCGCAGTGCCGATGCCGCGGGCGCCCATGGCGTCATCGTGCCCAAGGACAAGTCGGCCTCACTGAACGCAACCGTGCGCAAGGTGGCCTGTGGTGCTGCGGAAGTGGTGCCGGTCTATCAGGTCACCAACCTGGTCCGCACGCTGGACGCCATGAAGGAAGCCGGTGTTTGGGTGCTGGGCACGGCAGGGGAAGCCGAATCCATGGCCTTCGAAGCCGACTTCACCGGCCCGGTCGCCATCGTGATGGGCGCCGAAGGCAAGGGCATGCGTCGCCTGACCCGCGAGCACTGCGACAGCCTGATCAAGCTGCCGATGGCGGGCAGCGTCTCCAGTCTCAATGTCTCGGTTGCGGCGGGCATCTGCCTGTTCGAGGCCGTGCGTCAGCGTCGCGGCTGACGCAATTGTCGGCAGGGGAGAGTCAAGGGAGGAGCAGGGTAGAGGCAAGAGAGAGGTGGCCGGCGGAATGGGGTTGGCTGTCTTTCATGGGCCGCTTGCCAAGCCCTTGACTCCTCTCTACAATACTGCGGTTCTGTGAAGTGCAGTCTGCAGTGAATGTGCGGCATGGGGGCACCTGTCCTCGCCCGCGCGCGTCTTTCGTGGCCTTCGGGTCTGAATGGCACAACCGTAGTAATCACTCCACTCCTTGCTTCCCGGCCCGAGACGCGCCGTGGGGGCTGTCAAACCGAAAGGAGCCAAGCCATGCGTCACTACGAGATCGTGTTCATGGTCCACCCGGACCAGAGCGAACAGGTTCCGGCCATGATCGAGCGTTACACCTCCATCGTGACCGAAGCCGGCGGTACTGTGCATCGTCTGGAAGATTGGGGTCGCCGTCACCTGGCCTACCCGATCAACAAGATCCACAAGGCCCACTACGTGCTGATGAACGTCGAAACTACCGGTGAGGTGGTTGAAGAACTCGAAACCATCTTCCGTTTCAACGACGCCGTCATCCGTAACCTGGTTGTGCGTTCAAAGGAAGCGGCCATCGAGCCGTCTCCGATGATGAAGCCGGCTGAAGAGAAGCGTCCGCGTCGCGAAGACAAGCGTGACGAATCCGAAGCTCAAGACGCTAACTGATACCGCACCCCCAGGAGGTCATTGCAATGGCACGTTTTTTCCGTCGTCGCAAGTTCTGCCGCTTCACCGCTGAAGGCGTGAAGCAGATCGACTACAAGGACATCGAAGTCCTGAAGTCTTACATCACCGAGACCGGCAAGATCGTCCCGAGCCGTATCACTGGCACCAAGGCACGCTACCAGCGTCAGCTGGCGACTGCCATCAAGCGTGCTCGCTACCTGGCTCTGCTGCCGTACAGCGACAGCCACCAGTAAGGCGACACCATGATGCTGGCACTGGCACGCTGGGCCATGCGCGGCCCCCTGCAATGCATCGCGATTGCATTGCTGACGGGAATCGTGCCCTGGTTCTTCTGGTTCAGTGCCGCCATCAGTGCGCTGGTCACGCTTCGGCGTGGCCTTGCGCCTGCCGCACCCGTAGTCATCGCCGCCGCTGTTCCGGCCGGTTGGTGGTGGGTACAAGGCGATCCGGTACCTCTGGCAACCGTATTGCTGGTCACCCTGATGGCCACCCTGCTGCGCGCTCGCGTGCGGTGGGGTGAGGCGCTGATAGGCGCCAGCCTGACGGCGGCACTGATGGTGCAGTCCGGGATATTCCTGCCACCAGGCGGAGCCGGTCCACTGCTTGAGAGCATTCGAAAGAATGCCCCTGAGCTTGACGCACGCTTGAACGACTTTGCCGCTCAAGGTGTGCCGACTGAACAGCTCGCAGGGCTGGTCATCGGTGGTATTACCGGGTTGGTGGTCCTGCTGGCCGCCACGGGCTGTCTGGCCCTGGCGCGCAGTTGGCAGTCCGGGCTCTACAATCCGGGTGGGTTTCGCAGCGAATTCCATGCCTTTCGGCTGAGTTTGCCCGAAACCCTGATACTGGCAGCCTGCGGAATCATTGGCGTACTGCTCAATGTGCCTGCAGTGCTCCTGCTGGTCTGGATACCGCTGCTGGTGGCGGGCATTGCCCTGGTACATGGTTACATCGGGTTAAAGGGGATGAGCGGGTTATGGCTCGTCGGCGTCTATTTCATGATGCTGACCACCTGGCCCACGATTCTGATTTTGCTGCTGTTGGCGCTTGTGGACGTCTTTGCGGATTTTCGCGCACGTCTCGCCGGCAGTCATCGATAAGAGGTTTACGAGATGCAAGTCATTCTGCTCGACAAGATTGGCAAGCTGGGCAACCTGGGTGACCAGGTTTCCGTCAAGGCTGGCTTCGGTCGCAACTACCTGCTGCCGTACGGCCTGGCAGTTCCGGCCACTGCTGAAAACCAGGCAGCTTTCGAAGCTCAGCGCGCTGAGCTGGAAGCACAGGTTGCAGAGCGCAAGTCCGAAGCTGAAGCGCGTGCCGCTCAGCTGAACGAAATCGAACTGTCCCTGGTCGCCAAGGCTGGCGAGGAAGGCAAGCTGTTCGGTTCCATCGGTCCGCGTGACCTGGCCGAAGCTATCGCCCAGTCTGGCATCGACATCGCCAAGAGCGAAGTCCGCATGCCGGAAGGCCCGCTGCGCAACACTGGCGAATACGACATCGTGCTGCAGCTGCACGCTGAAGTGACTGCCACTGTCCGTGTGGTCGTGGTCGGCGAGTAATCGCTGATTTGCAGTGACTGGCCGGTGAACCGGTGTAGTGACTGCTGCGGTACCCAAGCCGCCTTTGCATCCTCGATGCGAAGGCGGTTTTTTCATGGGCGCGATTTGTCATCGGCGTGGCATTTGACTGGTCGCCGGCGAGGCGATGACGCACAAAATCCGGTAGAATGCCTGCCCCCGTCAGGAAGAGGCTTCGGCGTGGGCGCGGCGGTTGGCAGGCTTGCGTCAATGCGTGAAACTAGAAGCCCCCGCGGGCATGTCAGTCATCAGCAGGAGTCAGCCAGGCATGAGCGAGATTCAGGATCAGGATCGCGAGACGGCAGCGCTCAAGGTGCCGCCCAATTCGCTGGAGGCCGAGCAGTCGGTGCTTGGCGGCTTGATGCTGGACAACAGCGCCTGGGATACCGTCTCCGAGCGACTGGTGGCCGACGACTTCTATCGCTATGAGCATCGTCTCATCTACAACGCCATGTCTCAGCTGGTCGGCGGCAGCCGCCCGCTGGATGTGGTGACGCTGTCCGAGCTGCTGGAAAGTCGTGACCAGCTCGAGTCTGTCGGCGGGCTGGCGACCCTCGCCGAGCTTGCGCGCAATACGCCCTCGGCCAGCAACATCAAGGCCTATGCCGACATCGTTCGCGAGCGCGCCACGCTGCGCAAGCTCATCCAGGCGGCCAACCAGATCGCCGAGAGCTCCTTCAGTCCGCAGGGCCGTGATGCCGATGAGCTGGTCAACGAGGCCGAGCGCCTGGTGTTCCAGATCAGCGAGTCGCGGCCCAAGAGCGGCGGCCCCAAGGGCATGAGTCAGCTGCTGACCGGCGCGGTGGATCGCATCGATGAGCTGTTCAACCTCAAGGGGCAGATGACGGGCCTCTCGACCGGCTTCCGTGATCTCGATGACATGACCTCCGGCCTGCAGCCGTCGGATCTGGTGATCATTGCCGGGCGTCCCTCGATGGGCAAGACCACCTTCGCCATGAACCTGGTCGAGCATGCCGTGGTCTCCGGCGACAAGCCGGTCGCCGTGTTCTCGATGGAGATGCCCGCCGAATCGCTGATGTTGCGCATGATCTCCTCGCTGGGTCGCATCGACCAGACCAAGGTGCGTACCGGCCAGCTGGAAGACGAGGACTGGCCGCGTCTGACCTCGGCGGTCAACCTGCTCAAGGACAAGCAGCTGTTCGTCGATGACACCGCGGCGCTGTCGCCCAACGAGATGCGCTCGCGCTGTCGACGCATGGCGCGTGAGCATGGTGGCATCGGCCTGATCATGATCGATTACCTTCAGCTGATGCAGGTGCCGGGCCTTTCTGAAAACCGTACCGCCGAGATCTCGGAGATCTCGCGCTCGCTGAAGGGCCTGGCCAAGGAATTCGCCTGCCCGGTCGTGGCGCTCTCGCAGCTGAACCGCTCGCTTGAGCAGCGCCCCAACAAGCGCCCGGTGATGTCGGATCTGCGTGAATCCGGCGCCATCGAGCAGGATGCCGATGTCATCGCCTTCGTCTACCGTGATGAGGTCTACAACAAGGACAATCCCGACAACAAGGGACTGGCCGAGTTGATCATCGGCAAGCAGCGTAATGGCCCCATCGGTACCGTTCACATGGCCTTCATCGGCAAGTACACCCGTTTCGAGGACCTGGCACCCGACAGTTATGGCCAGGCCTTCGCTGAATAACGTGATGCGTACGCGCGTCAATCATGTACCCGGGCGGCGGCATCGCCGTTGCCTCGCAAGACCCGCACCGACGGGGAGGAGATAGCATGGCAGGTGGATTTGGGCGCGGACGCGCACGTACCCCCAAGCTGCAGGGCCGCGGCACGCTGGAGAGCCTGGAGCGTGAAGGGCCCTTCAAGGAGTGGCTGGGCATGCCGGACCTCTACCGCTTCACGCTGGTCGTGGAAGGTGAGAGCTACAGCTACCAGACCGAAGACAGCGAAGTGCCGGTAGTGGCCGGCGACATGGTCGTCTTCCGTTACAAGGAGACCAAGGCGGGCAAGTGGATCGACCGTAACTCCCTGGGCAAGGCCATCGACCCCAACTCGCTGTAAGCGTCACTCTGGCTCATGAGAATCACGCCATGCCGGCTGCCAGGCCGGCATGGCATCACCCCGGGCAAGATGCCGACCTAGCGTGTAGCCTCCCCTCTGCCGGATGAGGCGTCTCATGCGCCGCGCGGCACCTTTGTCATCCCTCTGTCATATCAGCATGTTCAGATTCTGACATGCTCCCATCCCCGTCCCTGCAAGCCGCTCATGGCCAGCCTGTCGTCGAATCCCGTCATGCACTGGAGGCGTTGCTGCGTCTGCGCCAGGTGAGCATGCATTTCCAGCCCATCGTGTCGTCCAACGGCCGTGAGGTCTTCGCCTATGAGGCGCTGGCGCGCGGGAATGCCGCGGGGCCGCTGGCCTCACCGTTGACGATGTTCTCGGCGGCGCGCGAGCACGGTCGCCTGGTGGAGCTCGACAGCCTGTGTCGCGAACGTGCGCTCGAGCAGTGGTCGACGCTGGGCCTGACGGAGCGGCTGTTCATCAACGTGTCTCCCGACGTGCTGCTGGATGGCGCCCACTCGCCCGGTCTGACGCGACGCCTGCTGCGGCGCTTCGGCCTGCGCCCGCATCAGGTGGTGATCGAGCTGACCGAGCAGACGCCGGGGCTGGATTCGGCGCTGATGCGGGAAGCCGTCAGCCATTATCAATCGATGGGCTTCGCCATTGCGCTCGATGATCTCGGGGAGGGCTATGCCAGCCTCAAGCTGTGGTCGTCGGTGCAGCCGGACTTCGTCAAGATCGACCGTCATTTCATCAGTGGTATCCATGCCGACCCGCTCAAGCGGCGCTTCGTGCGCTCGATCATCGATATCGCCCACGGCAGTGGCAGTCAGGTGATCGCCGAGGGCGTCGAGCATGAGGCGGAAATGGAGTGCGTGCGTCAGCTTGGGGCCGACTACCTGCAAGGTTGGTTGTTCGCGCCAGCCGAGGCCGACCCGCTCGGCCAGCGCGCCGCGCTCGACCGGCATCTGCGCCACCTGAGTCGCATGCTCCAGCAGCGCCCGCCACCTGGGCGCAGCATCGGTAGTCTGGCGCGTGCCGTGACTCCAGTGCAGCAGGATGACACCGTCAATGAGGTCGCCCAGCGTCTGCATGCCGAGCAGGAGGTCATGTCGCTGGCCGTGGTGGACGCGCAGCAACGTCCGGTGGGTCTGATCATCCGCCATCGCCTGCTGGGGCTACTGAGCCAGCGTTTCGGGCCGGAGCTGCATGCGCGTCGCTTGATCCATGAGGTCATGCAGACCAGTCCGCTGCGCGTCGAGGCAGATGAGACGCTGGAGCGCGTCTCGGCCAAGGTGACCGGCCGCGAAGGCAGCGATCGCGATGAGGATTTCATCATCACGCGAGGCGGACGCTATCAGGGGCTGGGACGCACTTTGGATCTGCTGCGCATCATCACGGAGCTGCAGGTGGCCAGCGCCGAGGAGGCCAACCCACTGACGCGCCTGCCGGGCAACGGGCCGATCGAGCGGCAGTTGCTCGACTGCGTGGCTGGCGAGGGCGCGGGCATGGGCGAGGGTCTGCAAGAGGGCAGCAGCGCGTGCAGTGCCGAATGGGCGGCGATCTATCTGGATCTCGACAACTTCAAGCCCTTCAACGACCGTTTCGGCCACGCGCAGGGCGACCGCATGCTGCTGGCGCTGGCGACGGTATTGCGCGATGCGCTGCGGGAGGGTGACTTCCTCGGTCATGTCGGCGGCGATGACTTCGTGATGACGCTGTGCATGTCCGAACCCCACCGAGCACTGCGCCTGACAGTGCTCGAGCAACGTCTGGCTGGCCTGCAGTCGGCATTCCAGCATGCGGTCGCCAGCCTGTATCCGGCCGATGTGCTGGCAGCGGGGGGCTTTCAGGGCCACGACCGCTTCGGCACCACGCGCTTCTTCCCGCTGACGCGACTGTCACTGGTGGCGCTGCATGGCCTTGCCGGGTGCGAGACGGCCCGGATCGCCGCGCGCTGGAGCGAGCTCAAGAGCGAGGCCAAGGCGCGGGACTCCGGGCGTGTCATCGAGGCGTGTGCATCGCCATTGCGTTGATGTCCGCCTGCGAGTCACTCAATCGTCATCCGCCTGCCCCATGACTGTCATCGCTGGCCATCAGTCTGGCGTGAAGCCTTGAAGTTCATCCTGAAGCGTCGGGCTGCCGGAGTGTCTGATCCGCCCAGCCCCTGTTTTCACGGGCTATCCTTGTACCACGTCGTCGTCTTACGGCCTTGCCATGCGCAGCCTCATGGATGCGCAGGAGTCTTTACATGTCCAGAACCGCCAGTATCTTTACGCCGTCCGCCATCTTTACCAGCAATCTGCAGTCATTGATGGCCGAATACCCTGCACTGGAGGCGCGCGTGATCAGTCATGCCGCCAGCCGTTTCTATCAGGTCCAGCTGGTGCTGGAAGCCGCCGGCGAGGAAGAGGTGGAGCGCAGTGAGCTGCTGATGAAGCGTGGCAAGCCGATGCTGTTCCGCTCGCTGGAGGATGTCTACAGCGAGCTCAAGCGGGGCGGGATGTCACGGGCGTGGCTGGTCTCGCAGGTCGCCAATGACGAGATGATCGGCCGCCCGCCGCAGTACCATCAGCCCTTGAGCTCGCGTATCCCGTTAAGCTTCTGAGCCCGCGCCTCTGGCTCAGGTATGCTTTTGAGGCACCCAGCGGCCAATGCGCTCGCGATGGCGGGCAAAGAATCGGTAACTCATGTCCATCAACGGGCGCAGACCCGGCAGCAGTGACAGGCGCACCAGGCGCCGGTAGCCGAGTACCGCATAGAGTGCTCGGCTGGCATCCATGCCGACATACCACTCCCCGCGTGCGTCCTGTACATGCAGGCGTCCCATCATCGTCTCGAAGCTCAAGCCCAGCGCCTGAGGCGAGAAATCTGGTGCACGGATATCCACCGTTCTGACCCGCTCTCGCCCGGGATGCCTGGCCAGCCAGGCGACCTCGCGCTGGCACAGGGGGCATTTGCCATCGTGATAAAGCGTGACGGGCGCGCTGGCTTGCCAGATGCGGCTCATGAGGATTCCTTGTCGGTCGTGAGGCTGGAGGGCGCGGCGTAGTAACCGGCGCGATGGGCATCACTGCCATAGTCCGCGGCGCTGTCGAGGCGAGCCAGAAAGGCGTCAGCCTGTTGCAGCAGGGCTTCGCGCTTGTCGTCCTTCATGCGCCGCCAGCTGCCGTAGACCAGTGACATGCGCGGATTGCGCGACAATGCCTCGCGATGGCGCTCGATGAAGTGCCAGTAGAGGCTGTTGAACGGGCAGGCATGCGTACCGGTGACCTTCTTCGGCGAGTACTGGCACCTGTCGCAGTGATTGGACATGCGGTCGATGTACTTGCCCGAGGCACAGTAAGGTTTGGAGCCCATCAGGCCGCCATCGGCATGCAGCACCATGCCCAGCGTATTGGGCAGCTCGACCCACTCGCAGGCATCGATGTAGACCGCCAGATACCAGTCGCATAGTGCCTCGGGCTTCACGCCGCACAGCAGCGCGAAGTTGCCCGTGACCATCAGGCGGCGAATATGGTGGGCGTAGGCATGCTCGCGGGTGCTGGCGATGGCCTGATCCAGGCAGCGCATGCCGCTGTCACCTGTCCAGAAGAATTCCGGCAGGTTGCGGCTGGCTTCCAGCCGGTTCTCGCGCTTGTAGCCGGGCATGCGTGTCCAGTAGATGCCGCGCACATATTCACGCCAGCCGAGTATCTGACGAATGAAGCCCTCCGCCGAGTTGATCGGCACATCGCCGCGCCGCCAGGCGGCGTCCACGGCGTTGCAGACCTCCTGCGGGCTCAAGAGCCCGATATTGAGCGCGGCAGACAGGCGTGAATGGAACAGAAAGGGATCGCTGTCCTCGATGGCATCCTGATAGCGGCCGAAGTCTGCCAGGCAGTGATCGAGAAAATGCGTGAGGTCACAGCGAGCCTGGGCACGGGTGACGGCCCAGTTGAAGTTCTCGAGGCTGCCGAAGTGGCGCTCCTTGTCACTGGCCTGCTCCCCGAAGCGTGCCGCGACCAGCGCCAGCACCTCGCGGGTCGTCGCATCCTCATGATGGGCATGCACCGGTGGCGGTGGGGCGTGGAAGTCGTCTGGAATCGGTTCGCGGTTGTCGTGGTCGTGGTTGAACTTGCCGCCGGCGGGTTCGCTGCCTTCCATCAACAGGTCGGTGTCACGGCGTTGCTCGCGATAGAAGTACTCCATGCGCAGTTGCTTGCGGCCCTCGGCCCAGCAGGCGAAGGCTGCCGGCGTGGTGAAGAAGCGTGTGTCCTCGAGGACTTCCCAGCGCACGCTGCCGGCCTCGCGCCGCGCCAAAAAGTCGTCCAGCAGCCGCCACTCGCCGGGGCGGGTCACCAGCACGCCATCACACTGATACAGGGCGGCCAGACGCTCTGCCTCGCTGGTCAGACGCTGGAGGTTGTCCGGATCCTCCAGTCGGCTTTCATGTACCTGCCAGCCACACTCCCTGAGTTCCTGGGCGTGGTGGCGCATCGCGGCCAGCATCATCGCGATCTTGTGTGGGTGATGCGGCACGTAGCGACCTTCCTCCTCGACCTCGCAGAAGGCGATCACGCTCTCTGCGGGCGCCTGCATGAGGCTTGCCAGGTCATGGCTGAGCTGGTCGCCGAGAATCAGCACCAATGGCCGCGCGAAATCATGACGCGACGCCAGACGCAGAGTGGTGGGGGTAGGATCGGGCACGAGGACTCCGGAAGGGTTGTGACAATAATTGTCTTAAAGCTATACAAATCGTGATGATAGTATAACTTCATCCCTCACGCACAGGGCGAGCTGGTAATATGGCTGCGCTGTCGGTGAAGGTAGCTGCGCTGTCAGTGAAGGTAGTTGCGCTGTCGATGAAAGTGGATGCGCTGCCGCTTCACCTCTTTTCTTGCCCCTTGTCAGGAGTCCATCATCCATGAGTACCCCGCGTTTTGGCGTCATGCTGGTCAATCTCGGCACCCCCGATGCCCCGACCCCCAAGGCGGTGCGCCGTTACCTCGCGGAGTTTCTTGGTGATGTGCGCGTGATCGACTTGCCGCGTCTGCTCTGGTTGCCGATTCTGCATGGCCTGGTGTTGACGACGCGTCCCAAGAAGGTGGCCGAGGCCTACGCCTCGGTATGGACGGAAGACGGCTCGCCGCTGATGGCGATCGGCAAGCGTCAGCGCGCCGCGCTGGAAGCACGCCTGGCCGAGTCGCTGGGCGAGGACATTCCCGTCGAACTGGCGATGACCTATGGCAAGCCGACCATGGAAGAGGTGGGGCGCAAGCTCGCCAGTCGTGGTGCGGACCGCATGCTGATCCTGCCGCTCTATCCGCAGTTCTCGCGCACGACTACCGCCGCGGTCTTCGATCGCCTGGCGCGCGCACTCAAGCCGTGCCCGCATCTGCCGGAGCTGCGTTTCGTGCGCGACTATCATGACCACCCGGATTACATCGCGGCGCTGGCCACCAGCGTGCGTGAGCATTGGGAGAAGGAAGGTCGGCGCGGCAAGCGCCTGCTGATGAGCTATCACGGCATTCCCAAGCGCTATGCGACGGCGGGCGATCCGTACCCGACGCAATGCGAGCGTACCAGCCAGCTGCTGGCCGAGGCGCTGGGGCTTGGCGACGATGAGTGGGCGATGACCTATCAGTCGCGCTTCGGCAAGGCCGAATGGCTCAAGCCGTACACCGATGAAACGCTGAAGGCGTGGGGTGGTGAAGGGCTGGAAAGCGTCGATGTCATCTCGCCGGCCTTCGCGGCTGACTGTCTCGAGACGCTGGAAGAGCTGGAGGAAGAGAACCGCGGCTACTTCACCGAATCCGGTGGTGGCGACTTCCGCTATATCCCGGCGCTCAATGATCGCAGTGACCATATCGATCTGCTCGAGGCGCTGTGTCGCCAGCATACTCAGGGCTGGTAACCAGCAGGCCCGTCAGACTTCCATGGCTCGAGAAATGAAAACGCCCCACCAGTCATGACTGGTGGGGCGTTGCTGTTGCTGGTCTGCTGCTCGTGAATCCACTCCTGCGAATCAGCGCTCGTGAATTCGCTCTCGTGGCTCAGAGCCTGATGGATGAGAGCCTGCCTGGCGAGAGCCGAGTGACGATCACGGCAGGCGGGATTCGCTGGCCTCGGCGTTGACCTCGTCCGGCTCCTCGGCGACTTCGAGTCGCTCCGGCACGTTGCGTGTGCGGCTGTCCGCCACCAGCTTCTGGTGCAACGCCGCCTTGGACAGCAGGTGAGCGGTCACGGGAGCGGTAATGAACAGGAAGATGGACACCAGCATTTCCTGAAAGCTGAAGTGACCGGTGGTGGCGCGGAAATAGATCATCGACGCCATCAGCACGCAGCCGACCCCCAGCGTGGTGGTCTTGCTGGGGCCGTGCAGGCGCATGTAGAAGTCCTTGAGGTGCGTCAGTCCCAGAGAGCCGATGAAGGCAAACAGGCCGCCGGCAACCAGGAAGAAGGCGATCACGCCTTCGAGGACAGGATAGAACCAGGTGGGCATGGGGAGTCTCCGCTCAGGTCATTCGATGATGTCGCCGCGCAGCAGGTACTTGCAGACTGCCACGGTGCTGACGAAACCGAGCATGGCGATCAACAGCGCCGCCTCGAAGTAGGACTTGCTGTTGAGCTGGATGCCGAACAGCACGATCAGGGCGATGGAGTTCACGTACATGGTGTCCACCGCCAGAATGCGGTCCGGCAGGTCCGGCCCGATGGCGAGCCGGAAGACGTTGAGCACCAGCGAGGTGGCGAACAGCGCGATGCTGATCCACAGGGCGATGTCTAGCATTCGAAGATCTCCTTGAGCGGACGCTCGTAGCGCTGGCGGATCTCGTCGATCAGCTCCTGCTCATCCTCGACATCCAGCGCGTGGATGATCAGGTGGCGACCATCCAGCGTCAGATAGGCCGAGACCGTCCCCGGCGTCAGCGTGATGGTGCTCGACAGCAGGGTGATCGGGAATTTCTCCTCAAGTTCCAGCGGATAGCGCACGAAGGCCGGACGGAACTTGGCGCGCGGATTGAGGATCAGGTAGGACACCTGCAGGTTGGCGATGATGATGTCCATGATCACGCGCAGGAAGTAGCTGATCAGTCGCCAGGGCTTCTGGAGGTCGGGCTGCGGCTCCCAGAAGCGGTAGGTCAGGATGGGAATCGCGATGGCCAGCACTGCCCCGAGCAGAATCTGACCGGGCGCGACGCTGTTCTGCAGCATCAGCCAGACGATCAGCAGCAGCACCGACAGCATCGGCGTGGGCAAGAGACGGGAACGAGGCTTGATCATGAGACATCTCCCTTCAGCGGCGGTGCGGTTTCGGGTGCCGCGTCCTTGCCGAGCAAGGATTCAAGATAGGGGGCCGGGTTGGACAGCTGCTCGGCGGTGGCCTTGGTCCAGTTCGCCAGCGGTCCCGCGAAGATGACCAGCATCAGCGCAGCCGAGATCAGCCCGCCAGTGGCGATGCCACGCGCCGCGCCGATCCGCTCGCCGCTGGGCTCGGCCTTGCTGGTGCGCCAGAACACGCTGGAACCGGCGCGCGAGCAGGCGACCAGCGAGCACAGACCGGCCAGCAGCAGCAGCGGCCACAGCCAGAGCTGTTGCTCCGGCGTTGCCGAGGCGAGAATCAGTGCCTTGCCGATGGCGCCCGAGAACGGCGGCAGCCCGGCGGCGGCGGCGGTGCCGATCAGGAAGAGACCGCCCAGCAGGCCTGCCTGTATCAGCGGGCGCGAGCGCACGATGCGTGCCCCGGCCTTGCCGCGCTGACCGGCGACCACGTCGACCAGCAGGAAGAGGCCACCGGTGACCAGTGTCGAGTGGATCAGGTAGAACAGCAGCGCGCTGTCTGCCGCGATCGTGTTCATGCCCAGTGCCGTCAGCAGCGTGCCCACCGACACCATCACCAGATAGGCCACCAGGGTGCGCAGATCACGCGCCGAGAGCACGCCCAGCATCGCCACCACCAGGGTGGCGAGTCCCGCCCACCACAGCCAGTCACGGCCGAGGTCCGCCAGTGCGCCAGCATTGTCGGTGAAGATCAGCGAGTAGACGCGCAAAATGGAGTAGATGCCGACCTTGGTCATGATCGCGAACAGCGCCGCGACCGGTGCCGAGGCCGCGGCATAGGCGCGCGGCAGCCAGAAGTACAGCGGCAGCATCGCCGCCTTGAGGCCGAACACCACCAGCAACAGCAGGCCACCGGCTTCCATCAGGCCGGCACGGCCCGGGTCCAGCGTAGTGACGATGACCGCCATGTCAGCCATGTTCAGAGTGCCGGTCACGCCGTAGAGGATACCCAGCGCGATCAGGAAGAACGCCGAGCCCATCAGGTTCAGCACTACATAGTGCAGTGCCGACAGCGTGCGTGCCTTGCTGCCGCCATGCAGCAGCAGGGCGTAGGAGGCGATCAACAGCACCTCGAAGAACACGAACAGGTTGAACAGGTCGCCGGTCAGGAAGGCACCGTTGATGCCCATCAGCTGCAGCAGGAACAGGCCATGGAAGTTGGAGCCGGTCTCATCGATGCCTGCCGTGGCGTACAGACAGGCCAGCAGCCCCAGCAACGAGCTGAGCAGCACCATGGTCGCCGACAGGCGGTCCAGCACCAGCACGATCCCGAACGGCGGCTGCCAGTCGCCCAGCGCGTAGTAGCGGATGGTGCCATCACCGGCCTGCAAGACCAGCGCGATGGCGATGGCCACCATCAATGCCTGAGCCACCAGGCTGACCGTGCGGCGCAGGGTCGGTGAGGTGGCACGACTCAGCAGCAGGCCCGCCCCCACCAGCAGTGGCAGGACAATCGGAAGGACAATCAGGTGTTGCAGCATCACTTGGTGTCCTCTTTCTCTTTCGAATCATCCAGGCGATTGCCATTGACGTGGTCACTGCCCAGGTCGCCGCGCGCGCGCATCGCCAGGATGACCACGAAGGCCGTCATGGCGAAGCCGATCACGATGGCGGTCAGCACCAGCGCCTGGGGCAGGGGGTCTGCCGTGGGCGAGCCTGAGCCGACCACGGCCGGCGTGCCGTGCATGGCCAGGCCACCCATGGAGAACAGGAACAGATTGACGGCGTAGGACAGCAGCGTCAGGCCGACCACGACGGGGAAGGTGCGGCCGCGCAGGGTGAGGTAGACACCGCAGGCGGCCAGCAGGCCGGTGGTAGTAGCGTAGAGGGCTTCCATCACATCTTCTCCTTGGTCGGGCGATGCGGAGTCGTCAGCTTGCCCAGATTGGCGAGAATCATCAGGGTCGCGCCGACCACGGTCAGGTAGACGCCGAGGTCGAACAGCAGTGCGGTGGCCAACTCGATTTCCCCGATGACGGGCAGGGTGAAGTGGCCGAAGGAGGATGTCAGGAACGGATAGCCGAACACCCAGCTGCCGGCACCGGTCAGGCCGGCGATCAACACCCCGGCCGCCGCGACGGGCTGATAGGGGAAGCGCAGCCAGCGCTGCGTCCAGTCCACGCCACGTGCGATGTAGAGCAGGATGATGGCGACCGCCGTCACCAGACCGGCGATGAAGCCGCCACCCGGTGCATTGTGGCCGCGCAGGAAGATGTAGACCGAGACCAGCAGTGCCAGCGGCAGCAGCGTCTGGGAGACGGTGGCCAGGATCATCGGATGGCGATCCGGCGACCAGCCACGGCCATCCAGGTCACTGGACGGCATGAACAGACGCAGACGGTTGAGCAGCTTGAAGATCGCCAGACCCGCGATACCGAGAACGGTGATCTCACCCAGCGTATCGAAGCCACGGAAGTCGACCAGAATCACGTTGACCACGTTATGGCCACCGCCACCGGAGACCGCATTGGCCATGAAGAAGTCGGAGATCGACTCCACCGGGCGGGTCAGGATGGCGAAGTTGAGGCTCGCCACCACCACGCCGAAAGCACTGGCCAGCAGCACGTCGCGCATGATGCGGCGTGCGCTGGATTCCTTGGGCGTGCGCTGGGGCAGGAAGAACAGCGCCAGCATCAGCAGGATCATCGTCACCACCTCGACCGCCAGCTGGGTCAGTGCCAGGTCCGGTGCGGCGAAGCGCGCGAAGGCCAGCGAGGTCATCAGGCCGACCACGGACAGCATCAGCAGCGAGATCAGGCGCTTGCGGTGGGTGATCGCGGTGCCGAGGCCGGCCAGGCCGGTGATCACGGCGCCGGTCAGCAGCATGCCATCGAAGGGCTGTTGCTCAAGCTCTCCGCCCAGTTGCGGCACGGCCAGCAGGCCGATGCCGACGAACAGCAGTGCGGTCAGCAGCAGCCACAGCATGTAGCGCTGCAGCGAGCCATTCTCGAAGCTGTCCATGCTGCGCTCGGAAAGCTTGACGAGGCGTTGCACGTTGGCCTCGAACACCAGCAGGGCATTGCGCGCGCGGAACTGACGCTGGAAGGAGTAGAGATGGTGGCGCAGGGCATAGACGGCGACGCCGCCCGCCAGCGCGATACCACTCATCAGCAGCGGCAGATTGAAGCCGTGCCAGATGGCGAGACTGAACTCCGGTACCGGTCCGGCCAGCACGCTGGCGGAGGCACTGACCAGCAGATCCTTGATCACCAGCGACGGCAGGATACCGACCAGCAGACAGATCAGCACCAGCACCTCGATGGGCAGCTTCATGTAGCGCGGCGGCTCATGCGGGGTCTTGGGCAGATCCTTCGGCTCGCCATTGAAGAAGACGTCGTGGATGAAGCGCAGCGAGTAGGCCACCGACAGGATGCCACCGAGGGTCGCCAGTGCCGGAATCAGCCATGACAGGCCGCCCAGTAGCTGTGCATCGAGGCTCTCGGCGAAGAACATCTCCTTGGACAGGAAGCCGTTGAGCAGCGGCACGCCGGCCATCGAGGCCGAGGCGACCATCGCCAGCACCGTGGTATGCGGCATGTAGCGATACAGGCCATTGAGCTTGCGGATGTCACGCGTGCCGCACTCGTGATCGACGATGCCGGCGGCCATGAACAGCGAGGCCTTGAAGGTGGCGTGGTTGATGATGTGCAGCAGGCCCGCGACGGCGGCCATCTGGCTGTTGAAGCCGAACAGCAGCGTGATCAGGCCCAGGTGACTGATGGTCGAGAAGGCCAGCACGCCCTTCAGATCCTGCTTCATCAAGGCGAACCAGGCGCCGTAGAGCAGGGTGGCAAGACCGGTCAGACTGACGATGTAGAACCACAGGTCTGTCCCCGCGAGCACCGGGTGCATGCGCGCCAGCAGGAAGACACCGGCCTTGACCATGGTGGCGGAGTGCAGGAAGGCGGATACCGGCGTCGGTGCCGACATCGCGTGGGGCAGCCAGAACTGGAACGGGAACTGGGCCGACTTGGTGAAGGCGCCCAGCAGTACCAGCACCAGCGCGACCGGGTAGAGCTCGTGGGAGCGGATCTGGTCTGCCGCGGCCAGCACGTCATCGAACTGGTAGCTGCCGACGATATGCCCGATGACCAGGATACCGGCCAGCAATGCCAGGCCCCCGGCGCCGGTGACGGTCAGCGCCATGCGGGCGCCCTTGCGCGCCTCGCTCAGCTGGTACCAGTAGCCGATCAGCAGGAAGGAGCTCAGGCTGGTCAGCTCCCAGAACACCCACATCAGCAGCAGGTTGTCTGCCATCACGATGCCGAGCATCGCGGTCATGAACAGCATCAGGAAGCTGTAGAGGCGTGCCAGTGAGTCCTCGCCCGACAGGTAATAGCGGGAATAGAGGATGATCAGCAGGCCAATGCCGAGGATCAGCAGCACGAACAATCCCGACAGACCATCGAAGCGCAGCGACAGGTTGAGTCCCAGCTCCGCGATCCAGGGCAGATGGAACTGGGGCACCATGCCCGAGAAGACGTCCCCGAGGTGGAAGACGGCGATACCGAGTGCTAGGGCAGGTGCCACCGCGGTCAGCCAGGCAAGGCGTGCACGGGGCAGATTTCTGGCCATCAAGGGCACCAGGGCACCGAGTAACGGCAATAGCACGATCAACAGCAGGGTCATGGAAGACTCGCTCCAGTCGTTGTTGTAGTACGTAGTCCGTCATTCGTGGGCTGCGCAGACACAGGCTCAGGGCCGGACTGCCAGCTTCGAGATCGGGAGGCGGAGTTTCGGCCACTGGGTGCCGACAGGATAGGCGAGCGCACTGCAGGTTGCCGCGATGAAGTGCCGGACACACGAGACTCTGTCAGGAAGACGTTCTCATGGGGCCATGCGAGACACGACATGCGTCACGCGGCAGCAAGGGGGTGGCAGTGGCTGGCTCGAGCTGCGCGGAGGATCTGGCGCGGGTTCAGCGCGTCAATCGCTCCGGGCATGACATTACCGCCGCAAGGGGCGGATCCGTCAGGAAGGGGAGTCGCACGGCACGGGGTGCCAGCATCCAGGATGGGATGAGGTCCGCAGCGCGTCCCCGGCTGCCCGCAACGGGCAGACGGCGAATATGCCGGGTTGGTGCGGTCATGTCATGTCTTGCGAGCATGGCCGTATTCCTCCTGAAGCCCCTGGATGACAAGTGTGTGTTCGAGTGGAGACACTTGCGCGATCTTGTTGAAAACATTGATGGAACGTGACCTAACCTCTCGAATGTATCACGCACTTGCACCCCTCGCCAGCGCATGCCCGACCCGCCGGAACGCGACATGTACCCTGTGAAGTGTTGTACAAGATGTCGATTTTCTTGTACAAATATTGCACGCCATACGTTCCACCACGTCATCTGCACGACGTCATTCTGTACGAGGTCACCATGCACGAGGTCGCCAGCATGCATTCGGGCAATGCGCCCGAAACCTCTCTGGTGTGGTTGCGTCACGACCTGCGGCTGGAAGACAACCCGCTGTTCGCGCTGCCCCTGTCACGTCGCCCGCACCAGATGCTGGTGATGTATGTCTTCGACCGTCGCTTGCTTGCGCCGAGCGACGGCTTGCCACGCCTGGGGCCAGCGCGTCTGCGCCTGCTGTGGCAGAGCTTGATGAACCTGCGTGGCATGCTGCTGCGCCGCGGAAGCGACCTGCTGGTGCGCGTCGGGGACCCCGTCGAGGAAGTACTGACGCAGGTCGCCCGGCATGATGTCCAGTGTCTGGAAGTCAGCCTCGCCGCCGCGCCGGAAGACAGCCGCGCTCTGCAGCAGCTCTCACGCCGCCTGCCGGCCTCGACTCGGCTCCACTGTCACCCCCCTGACCAGATCGCCTTCGATAGCCAGTTGCTGGATGGCCCGCTGCTTGATCGCCTGCTGCCGGGCAGACTCCCCCGCGAAAAGTCTGCGCGCCTGGGTGATGCGCACGGGGCGACCCCTGTCGCAGACGAGCGTGCGGCTCCCTCTGGTGATCATCTCGATCTGTGTGATACGGACTCTGCTGATACAGGCGCATCAGGCGATCATGAGGATCTGGCGACCTGCGCAGCGCTTGCCTCGCAGGTGCTGCATGCCAGTGGTGGCGATGACTCTGGGGTGGCCGACCTGATGTTGCCGCCTTCGGCCGTGCTGGCGCCGGTACCCGGTGCCTTGCAGGCGCGTCCTCAGTGCGAGGCTCGGTCTCAACGCGCGGCTCTGTCTCAACGCGAGGCTTCCCCGTCGGGGCTGAATGATGAGCAGTGGCGCGCGCTGTGCGAGGCGCAGTCACCCTTGCAGGGGCTGCCCTATTCCCTGCCGCCGTGGCCCGATTCTGCCTCGCGTGGCTTTCCGCCGCTGGATGCCATCTGTGGCTCTGCGCAAGCCTGGCAGCCGGCGACTGACAGGCTTGCGGAGTTGCAGGGCGGCGAGGAGCCAGCCCGCGCCCACCTGTCGACCTTGCTGTGGGGCAAGGTCTGGGCGAAGGGAGATGCCGGCAAGGGGGATGATGACTCGATCGAAGGAGCGTCCTATCAGCGATCGCACCTTGCCGATGCCGAAGGCGCTGGTGTGCCGGCGGGGCTGGCACCCCAGCGGGAGGCGGGGAAGACGCTGGACGATATGCAATTGATGGCGCGTCCGGCGGATGCATGGCCCCTGGCAGCCTGGCTGGCGCTGGGTTGCATCAGTCCGCGCCGCATCCTGCAGGTGCTGGATGCCCGCCGCCACGAGGCGGGTGATGAGGCGATCAATCAGCAGCTGCTGGCCATCGTGCTGCAGCGCGAGTGCTGGCAGCGCATGCTGCGCGACAAGGACGAGGAGGCTCGCGCGGCCTGGTATGGCGCCGCGTTGCGGGAAGACGCCGCAAATGACGACGCCTTTGCGCGCTGGAGCGAAGGGCGAACCGGCGATGCCCGTGCCGACAAGGCCATGCAGGTGCTGGTACGCGAAGGCTGGTTGTCGTGGTCCGAGCGCAAGTATCTGGCCGGTGCCTGGCTGGAGCGCGGCGGCGACTGGCGGTTGGGTGCGCGTTGGTTCGAGCGTTGTCTGCTCGATTACGACGCCGCCATCCACTGGGGGGAATGGCGGCATCTGGCGGGCTTCGATGTGTGAGCAGGCGGTGTCGATGCCACGCGAGTCGTCCGGGAAGATCCAGGCTCGACTGGCACCGCTTCTACGTCCTGCAGCCATGGCCAGCTGCTATGACTGCTGCTTTCATGACCTGGCGCTCTTCAGCCCAGACGTGCCAATAGCGCCGTGACGGCCGTCTCGACGCGCAGGATACGCTCGCCCAGATGCACCCCTTCAAAGCCTGCCGCCATGAATTTCTCGACCTCATAGTCCACGAAGCCGCCTTCCGGGCCGATGGCCAGCATCACCGGCTCGCGGACGGCGCGTGGGCACTCATTCGGCATGCCCGGATGGGCGATGATACCGCGGGGAGGCGTGCCTGATGCTGGTGCCATCAGTGCCGGCAGGCGGTCTTCCACGAAAGGTTTGAACAGTTTCTCGTGGGTCACCGTCGGCATGATGGTGTCACGTGCCTGCTCCAGTCCCAGCACCAGATGCTGGCGAATCTTGTCTTCCTTGAGCTCCGGCGACTGCCAATAACTCTTCTCGACACGTCGCGTATGCAGCAGGGTGATGTGCTTCACGCCCAATGCCGTGACGTGTTCCAGCGAGCGTGCCAGCATGCGCGGGCGCGGCAGCGCCAGCAGCAGATGCACGTCGAGTGGCGCCGGCGGCTGACGGTCCAGCGTCAGGCTGAATTCGGCGCTGTCCGCGTCCAGTCGCTCCAGGCGGCCACGGCCGATCAGGCCACCCTCCACCCCCAGCGTCATCTCGTCGCCGACGCTGGCACGATGCACCTCACGCAGATGGCGCAGGCGGCGCGGGTCCGTGACACGTGCGTGGTCCTGAGCGGTCAGGTCATCAGCGCCGAGCAAAATCAGATTCATGGCAATACCGGGGCAGTGGAGGACGGGATGCATCGCTTGCAGACAGTGGCAAGCGGGGCGTTATTCTAGCATGTCGTGCCTGCTGACCCGACGGGGACAGCGTTGGCATGGCGTCAATGGCTGACGCGTGGAGACGCCTTTTCTTGCAGTCCCCCCCCTTGAGTGCACAATGAAGAAAAATCGACAGGAGCCTGACACGTGCGAGTGATCCGCAAATATGCCAATCGGCGCCTATACGACACCGAGCAGAGCCGCTACGTGACCCTGGAAGACCTGCGCAGCCTGGTGCTGGCGGAAGAGGTCTTCAAGGTCGAGGACGCCAAGAGCGGTGAGGACCTCACGCGCACCATCCTGCTGACCATCATCATCGAGCAGGAGCAGGGCGAGGGCGACGCCGAGGTCTTCTCCAACGAGCTGCTGGAGCAGTTCATCCGTATCTACGCGATGGCCAAGCCGTTGCCGCTGGCCGGTTATCTGGAACAGGGTACGCGGTTGATGATGGAGCAGCAGCAGCGCATGCAGGAGCAGTGGTCTCAGGCCATGCGTCACTCGCCGATGGAAATGATGCGCGAGGTCGCCGAAGAGAATCTGCGCTTCTGGCAGCAGGCCATGGGAGGGGGCATGGGCGCTGGCAGGAACTCCTCGCGCTCACGGCCCGACGATGCGGATACGGCGCCTGATGAGTCGGATACGCCGCCGGATGATGAGCGACGCTGAGTGTGACGCCGTGTCAGACCCAGCTTTCACACAAATTCATCATGATGTGAAAAGGGGCGCCCCGAGCAGGGCGCCTTTCTGCCATAATGCGCAGCCTGATATTTCCTCGGTAGCTCGCGCCATGCGGGTAGCCCTGATCCTCACTGGCTCATGAAGGTTGAAAAGATGAAGGTCCTGATCATCGGCGGCGGTGGCCGCGAACATGCGCTGGCCTGGAAGGCCGCCCAGTCATCCCGTGTCGAGGAGGTCTTCGTGGCGCCCGGCAATGCGGGTACGGCGCGCGAGTCCAAGCTGACCAATCTGGCGATTGCCGCTGACGATCTCGAGGCGCTGGTCGCCTTCGCGCGTGACAACGCCATCGAGCTGACCATCGTCGGCCCGGAAGCGCCGCTGGTGATCGGCGTGGTCGATCGCTTCCGTGAAGCGGGTCTCAAGTGCTTCGGCCCGACGGCCGGAGCCGCCCAGCTGGAAGGCTCCAAGGCCTTCACCAAGGACTTCCTGGCGCGTCATGCCATCCCGACTGGCGACTACGCGACTTTCGCGGAGGTCGATGCGGCGCTTGAGTACCTGGCGGCCCATCCGGCGCCCATCGTCATCAAGGCTGATGGCCTGGCGGCGGGCAAGGGTGTCGTGGTCGCGATGAGCGACGAGGAAGCCCGCGCCGCGGTGCGTGACATGCTCGAGGACAACGCCTTCGGCGATGCCGGCGCACGCGTGGTGGTCGAGGAATTCCTCGACGGCGAGGAAGCCAGCTTCATCGTGATGGTTGACGGCGAGAACGTGCTGCCGATGGCCACCAGTCAGGATCACAAGCGCGTCGGCGAAGGCGATACCGGCCCCAACACCGGCGGCATGGGGGCCTACTCTCCGGCACCGGTGGTGACGGCTGACGTTCACCAGCGCGTGATGGACGAGATCATCCTGCCCACCGTGCGTGGCATGGCGGCCGAAGGCCACCCCTACACCGGCTTCCTGTATGCCGGTCTGATGATCGATGCCCAGGGCGCGCCGAAGATCATCGAGTACAACTGCCGCTTCGGTGACCCGGAAACCCAGCCGATCATGGTGCGTCTGAAGTCCGATCTGGTCGCGCTGTGTCTGGCCGCCGAAGAGGGGCGTCTCGACACCCAGAGCTGCGAGTGGGATTCCCGCGCGGCGGTCGGCGTGGTGCTGGCAGCGGGTGGCTATCCGGCCAGCTACCGCAAGGGCGATGTCATCAGCGGGTTCGACGCTGCCGAAGCGACCGGCTGCAAGGTCTTCCATGCCGGCACCGCCGAAAAGGACGGCCAGGTCATCACCAGCGGTGGTCGCGTGCTGTGCGTCACCGCACTGGGCGACAGCGTCGCGGCGGCCACCGAGCGTGCCTATGAAGGCGTCGATGCCATCAGCTGGCAGGACATGCTGGTGCGTCGCGACATCGCCTGGCGCGCCATCGCTCGCGAGCGCGGCGATAGCTGAAAGCGCTGAGTTGCACGGGCCATCACCCCGCGACATGCCTGCTCCACGACAAGACCCGGCCTCAGGCCGGGTCTTGTCGTTGGGGTGTCTCTCGACGCCCTGAGCGCCTACGACCATCGTGTCGGGGTCTGGTCATGGCGGTGTCGGGCATGCGATAACCCTAGTCATCCTCCATTCCTTCTTGAGGCTGACCGGCGTCGAACGATGGCGTCGCCGTCCGCCCTGAACCCTTTTCCTGTCTCGCCGACAAGGAGTCTGCATGGACCGTATCCGGCTTGAATTTCCGGTTTCCCGCCTGGTACATCGCCACCCGATGACGATTCGGGTCAGCGACATCAACTATGGCCAGCACCTAGGCCACGACAGCGTGGTCAGCCTGGCGCACGAGGCGCGGGGCCAGGCCTGGCAGGCGCTGGGCTTTCCCGAGTGGAACATCGATGGGCTGATGAGCATCGTCGCGGATCTCGCCGTGCAGTACCAGGGCGAGGGCCGGCTGGGCGATGCACTCGTGGTGGAAACGGCCATCGACAGCGTGTCCGGCAAGGGGCTTGGCGTCCATCACCGCCTGCTGCGTGTCAGCGATGACGCGGTACTGGCGACGTTACGCGTCGGGCTGGTGTTCGCTGGCGAGCAGGGGCTGGCGGAACCGAGCGCGCGCGTCAGTACCGCCATCGAGCAGGCCGTCACTGCCATGTCTTCTCAGGTGACCAACTGATGTCGCGGGAATATCCGATCATCGCCGTGACGGGGTCTTCCGGCGCGGGCACCACTACCGTCATGCGCACCTTCGAGCGCATGTTCTCGCGTGAGGCGATTCATGCCGCCTACGTGGATGGGGATGCCTTTCACCGTTATACCCGTGATGAGCTGGTGCGCATGTTCCAGGAGGCGCCGGAGCGCAAGCGCGAGCTGTCTCACTTCGCGGTCGAAGCCAATCAGCTGGATCGTCTGGAAGCGCTGTTCGTCGAGTATGGCGAGCAGGGTTCCGGCACGCATCGTCATTACATCCATGCCGAAGACAAGCGCATGATCGAGGCCGGCTACAAGGTCGGCACCTTCACCGAATGGCAGTCGCTGCCGGACTGTACGGACCTGCTGTTCTACGAGGGGCTGCATGGCGGGCTGGTGACGCCGGAGCATGACATCGCGCGGCATGTCGATCTGCTGATCGGGGTGGCACCGACCATGAATCTGGAGTGGATCCAGAAGATCGATCGCGACACCAAGCTGCGCGGGCATTCCCAGGAAGCGGTGGTCGACACCATCCTGAGCCGCATGGATGACTACGTGCGCTACATCCAGCCGCAGTTCTCACGTACGCACATCAACTTCCAGCGCGTGCCGACGGTGGATACCTCCAACCCCTTCGAGCCGCAGGATATCCCGACGGATGCCGAGTCGATGGTCGTGATTCACTTCCGTGATCCCGGCAGTGTCGACTTCCCCTTCCTGCTCGCGATGATCCAGGGCTCGTTCATGTCGCGTCCCCACACGCTGGTGGTGCCGGGCGCGCTGATGGCACTGGCCATTGAACTGATCATCACGCCCTTGGTCAGAAGCCTGCTGGCGCAGCGGCGTTTCCGCTGACGCCAGTCAGTACCAGCGCGATGCCGTCATCGGGCATGCGTCGTCTTCATTCATTACAGGAATCATCGATGTCCCCGATCAAGGCCTTATGTTTCTCCAGCCTGCTGCTCCTGGCAGGCAATACCTATGCCGCTGAGCCCGCTGATACCTCGTCACTCTCCTACGATGCCATGTTGACCGGCTACGCGTACGACTTCGACGTGAACTATTTCGCGTTCAATTCACAGCGCCAGTCCTTGAAGATGGCGTACATCTATCTGGCGCCATCCGAGGGCATGCCGGTCGTCACGCTCATGCATGGCAAGAACTTCAACGCCGATTACTGGACGCCAACCGCGCGCTATCTTCAGTCCCTCGGCTACGGCGTATTGATTCCGGACCAGATCGGTTTCGGGAAATCCTCCAAGCCGGTGGATTACCAGTATTCCTTCGCTGCCCTGGCGAAGCATACCCACGATCTGATGGATTCTCTGGGGATCAAGGATTCGATCATACTCGGGCACTCCATGGGCGGAATGCTGGCAAGTCGCTTTGCCTTGATGTATCCGAAGACGACGGATGAGTTGATTCTGGTCAATCCGATCGGCCTCGAGAACTATCTCGAATACGAGGATTACAAGGACACCGATTTCTTCTACAAGAACGAGCTGGCCAAGACACCGGAAAGCGTCAAGCGCTACCAGCAGAAGAACTACTACGCCGGAGACTGGAATGACGAGTACTCCTCGCTCACCGATTTCATCACCGGTCAGATCCAGGGGCCTGACAAGGACACCATGGCGTGGGTCAATGCCAAGACCTACGACATGATCTTCACCCAGCCGGTGATCACGGAATTCGAGGACTTTGCCGTTCCCGTGAAACTGATCATCGGGACGCGGGACAGAACCGCGCCGGGGCGCGGCTGGAAGAAGGACGGGGTAGAGCGCGAGCTGGGGCGTTATGATCAGCTCGGCAAGCATGCTGCTGCCTTGATCCCGGATGCCGAGCTTTACGAGCTTGATGGTCTGGGGCATCTGCCGCAGATGGAAGACTTCGAGCGATTCAAGGTGACACTGGACAAGGCGCTCAAGCAGGATTCATGAGCCTCTGCCGCCTGAGATGACGTGAGCAGAGGCTGGTTTGCGTCGTGACCTACCGACCCTTGAGGCGTGGCAGGATGCCTTTCTTCCAGACGCGCAGGGTGCGATTCAGACGGCCACTGCGGATCAGCAGGCGTGCCTCGCGGGTGCTCAGCGGCAGGCCGAGGGTGCGTTGCTTGAGCTTCAGCGAGTGGCGCAGATCGAAGCGGCGCATCATGCGCGCGAGGCTGGCCGTGCCCGGCAGGCGTGGCAGGCACACGGCAGAGGTGAAGTCGATCAGGACCGGCACGCCATCGCGCAGCACGACGTTGGAACCACGGATGTCGTTATGAGCCATCTGGCGCTGATGGAGTTGCTGCACGACGAGAATCAGCTGCTGACTGAGGCGGGCATCCGTCACGTCATCCAGGGCGGCATCACTCAGCAGCGGCCCGGGGATGTACTCCATCGCCAGCGACAGCGGTGACAGGCGCGCCACGGCGCGAGGGGCGTGTGTCCAGTCGCCCAGGCGCTCGAGCATCTTCAGCTCATGGCGTACCAGCCAGCGTGCCACCAATGCCGCCGGCGTGCCGGCATAGCGGCGGTAATCCTTGCAGACCACCGGCTGGCCATTGAGGTGCGTGATATAGACCTCGGCCTTGAGAAAGCCCTTGGCGCGCTGCAGGAACTCGCCCGGGGTCTGTTCGCCGTCAACACGCGCGACCCTGGGCGCGGCACGCAGTGCCGCCCGCGCCTTCTCGGCGCGCGTAGGCTCAGCGCGATCAACGGCGGGGGAGCCGACAGTGGCCGGTCGTGTCTCGCCGTGAGTGCCAAGGCCGGCCTCCAGTTCGTGGTTGGCCTTGCGCAGGGAGGAATCTTGGCGAGTGAACACGGGCATGACAGACGACTTCTCGTTAGCGGGATAACAATGATTATCCTACTGTTTTCCTCATTCGCCCACTGGCAGCGATGAATCAGTCTGTTTCCCTGAAGGCGACATTGCCCTGTCTGCAAGCTGGCCCGCGTATTCCTGTCTCTGCCCTTGGCCTGTTGCCCGGCTGGCGCTACGCTGGCAGGCCACGCTGCCATGGGCAGCCCCACTTCAAGGGAGAAGGTGTCATGGAATGTCTGTTCTGCAAGATCATCAACCGCGAGATTCCCGCCGATATCGTCTATGAGGATGATGAGGTGCTGGCCTTCAATGACATCAATCCACAGGCGCCGACCCATGTGTTGATCATCCCCAAGCAGCACATCGCCACGCTCAATGATATCGAGGAACATCAGCTGGCCACGGTAGGGCGCCTGCAGTACACCGCCGCCAGACTGGCGAAGGACTACGGTTTTGCCGAGGGCGGTTATCGCGTGGTGATGAACTGCAATGAAGATGGCGGCCAGACGGTCTATCATATTCATATGCACCTGATGGGTGGTCGCCGCTTCACATGGCCGGCTGGCTGAGCCGGCATAGAGCAGGCGCCTGTACCGGCGGTTCGCGGGCAGGTAGCGGCTAGCGATAACAAGCGCGCGGCACACAGGCGCATACCGGCAATGTCGTGAAAACGGCATTGCCGGTTTTTCATTGGGGAAGCCACGGCGCAAGGGAGCCGGTCAGGCCTCGCCCGGCGACACTCTGCCCCTTACCGTCGCGGGCTGGCTTGCGTAAGATGGCCTCATTGCTCACGCCGTGCAGGAGTCTTCCCATGCCGCATTCCGATGCCATTTCGGCGCAACGTCATCACAGCCGCGCCGATCAGTTGATCCATCAGTTCGACACCGTACTGCGTACCCTGGTGCCACATGCCGCCCAGCCGTCGCGTCCCTCTCCGGCGGGCGACATCCATGACGAAGCGATCAGCGATGAAGAGCGTCAGCACGCCGCTGGCCTGATGCGCATCAACCACACTGGCGAGGTGTGTGCCCAGGCGCTCTATCAGGGTCAGGGGTTCACGGCGCGTCTGCCCGAAACGCGCACGCAGATGGAGCTGGCCGCCCAGGAAGAGATCGACCACCTGGCCTGGTGCGATGCACGACTCGTCGAGCTGGATGCCAACACCAGCCTGCTCAACCCGCTGTTCTACATGACGAGCTTCGCGCTCGGGGCAGCGGCCGGTGCCATCAACGACAAGGTCAGCCTCGGGTTCGTGGCCGCGACCGAAGAGTTGGTCGGCGAGCACCTGTCGAAGCACCAGCAGACGTTGCCCGAGGGTGATCAGCGCTCACGCGCCGTGTTGCGTCAGATGGAAATCGACGAAGCCCATCATGAGCAGTGGGCGCTGGAAGCCGGTGGTCATCGCTTCCCGGGGCCGCTGAAGAGCGCCATGCGCCTGATGTCCAAGGTGATGACGGCCAGCGTCTATCGGGTGTGATGGTCAGACGCCTGAGCTTGCCTTGGGAGTTTCAGGATGCTGCAACACAAAGGCCGCCCCATGGGGCGGCCTTTTGCGTTCTTGGCGAACGTCGTGGTGATCATTACGGGACAGTCATTGCGAGACGGCCGGTGTAAGACGTACAGCGGTCTCTGGCGTCAGGGCTTATTCCTTGACCTGGTACTCACCGTCCAGCGTCTCGGTGCTGCTGCCGTCTTCACGCGTGGCATCACGCGAATAGTTCTGGCGGCCATTGGCCTTGTCCTGGGCCTCCTGCATGCGCTGCTGCATCTCGCTCATGCGCTTTTTCATGCGACGGCGGATGAAGGGCAGCATGATGATGCCGAGTACCATCATCACCAGCGCTGCGAACAGGCTGAAGATCATGACCACGCCACCGATCAGCCAGGCGGCGACCAGCTTGAGGCCGGACAGGCCATTGGAGGGACGTTGGTTGCCTGCATTGGCCTGCCATTGGCGAGCCTGGTTCCACAGAGTGTTGTGCTGTTGGCCTTGCATGTGTCTTCTCCACGATAGAGCCGGGCCGTCAGGCCGGGCGAGGATGACCCGATAGGTGAAAGTGGGTGGTCGGGGATATCGGGTCAGGAAACAGGGGGTTATCTTTTCCGGCGCTACTGGCTTTCGTGCTCAGGGCCGGGGGATGGATAAGTGGGGCTCGATGCGACGCACTTTTGCATGAGGCGTCTGATGGCATCGGGCGGCCGGTTGACTCGTTCAGCATCGAAGTTGGCATCGTTGCCGTCAAGCGGCTTCGGCGTTGATCCAGCGCTGGTGGTCGGGCCCAGTCCCGGAACCGCAATGAAGCACGGTTGCGGGTCAAGCGGGTCGATCAGTTCACGGCCGGTAATCCGGATTCATGGATGCACTGGCGGCGAGGTTGAAAGCATTGCCCGGCAGCGGCATGTTCAATGCCATCCTCTGCGGCCTGCCTTGCGCATCGCGCCCGTGAATCTGGATGGCGTGTGCGGTGACCTCGACGCTCTGTACTCTCTTGATGCCGTCGACAGCGGCAAAATTCAAGGTCTGACGCATGCTGTCGCCATCGATGGCCTTGCTGCCGGGCGCGGAATCACTCTGACGCAGCGCTTCGCTGATGAATTCTCCATCGGCGAGATTGATGGCCAGTTCCATCTGCCACCCATTATGCCCCCAGCCCGTGAACTGAACATGATCGTCGCGGATATCCAGCGTACTGAATTCCAGCATGCCCTTGCGACTGGCGTGGAGCATCATCTGCGTGAGCAGCTCTGGCGCAAGTCCCTGAGTGGACGCGGCGTCAGAGATATCCGTCGCCGGCTTCCCGGCATCATTGCCGAGCGTGGCGTGCGCCCGGTCGCCATTTGAGTGCTTGGTGATCGAGGACCCATCGGCCGAGAGTCCAGAGGTCGAGAGCTCTGCCGCTGACAACTGATGGCGCACCGGCAGGTCCTCGATGCCATTGGCATAGGCGGGAGCCGAGCCCAGCATCAGGCCGAGTGCGCTGACGCCCAGGCCGTGTCGCCAGTGCTGGACTGCGCGGCTGGCGAGCCAGAAGCGAGACGGGGCGGCACCTGCGGCCGGCGGCTGCCGGGATGCGGAGTCTGATTCACGAACGGGAGCAATACGGGACGCGGCTGATGGGGACATGACACCCTCCTCAAGGATGGCTGGGCATGGCGCTCACTGTGGGCCAGGCGACCTTGCGCGACGCTGAGACGTGAATTCATCTGAGGTTCATTGCCTCCTGTCAGTCTCTGCATCACAGGGTCAGTGGTTGCTCTCGGAGTGGTCCGCGTTGTTCCAACGCAGGTTTGATTGCACATTCCGTTGCTAGATTGCTCGCCACGCGCAAGCGTCCGCCATGGGCGCACACCAGCCCCGCCGTCATTCACGAGGTTCCCCTTCATGCAGACTCCCCACAAGGCTCAGCCAGACGCCAATGCAGCGCGTGGCAGTCAATGGCGGCAACGTTATGTCTGGCTGTGCCTCGGGCTCGGGAGCCTGCTGGTCGGTGCGCTGGCTCTGCCACCGCATGCGCTGTGTGACAGCGAGCGCTGGCGCAGCCTGCACGATGAAGTCGCCGCCGGACGCGTCATCTCGCTGTCCGAGCTGCTCGATAGCCTCGAGCGTGACTGGCTGGGGCAGGTGGTCGAGGTGGAGCTCGAAGAGACGCATGGCGAGCTGATCTATGAGGTCGAGATGCTCGGCCCGCAGGGCCAGATGGCCAGATTCACCGTGCGTGCCTCGGATGGCAGTCTGCGTGAGGTGCGCGGGGTCAATCTCGATGCCATGCGTCGCGCTGGCAGTGGTTACTTGTCTGAGCCCTTGCCCGAGACCGACGACGCGCCGCTTGCGTCTGACGCTGGTAGTGCCGAGAGCGAGCGTCAGTAGGGCGCGGCAGGCAGAGACCGCGCCAGGCAGTGCCAGCGCAGGCTTTGATAAGAGCGCCGAGGGTGCCTGGCGGCCCGGAGGAACGGTATGCTAGTGCCATTGTCCATTGCGCCACCGGTAGAACGCCGCTTGCGTCAGGAGCCCGAGAATCCATGAAGATATTGCTGGTTGAAGATGACATGCCGTTGGCCGAAGCGCTGATGGCGCGCCTGGGAGAAGCCGATGTTCTGGTCGAGCATGCCACCACCGGGGGAGACGCCGACTTTCTGATCCAGACCGAGAGCTACGATGCCGTGGTGCTGGATCTCGGCCTGCCGGACGGCGATGGCACCCGCTGGCTGTCCCAGTGGCGAGAAGCCGGCATCGAGGTGCCGGTGCTGGTACTGACCGCGCGGGAGCGCTGGTCTGACAAGGCCGCCGGTTTCTCTGCCGGTGCCGATGATTACGTCACCAAGCCCTTCGAGACCGCCGAGGTCATCTTCCGCCTGCGCGCCCTGGTACGTCGCTCACGCGGCCATGCCCACCCCGTGCTCAAGCTGGGTGATCTGGCCTGTGACACCCACGGCGGTACCGTCAGTCTGGCGGGGCGCCCCGTGTCGCTGACCGCCCAGGAAACGCGCCTGCTGATGCACCTGATGCACGCCGTGCCCGGTGTGGTCAGCCGCTCTGAACTGGTCGAGCATGTCTATGACCGCGACCACGAACCCGATTCCAACGTCATCGACGTGCAGATCAGCCGTCTGCGTCGCAAGCTGGGTGCCGAGCGCATCGAGACGCTGCGCGGACGTGGCTATCGTCTGCGTGATCCGGACGCCGAGACACAGGCGCCGGCGGATGGCCGTGACGCATGAAGCCACTGTCCGTCGGCCGCCGCTTGCTGGGCGGCTCGCTGGTCATTGCCTTGATCGTCATGCCGCTGACCGGGCTCGGTCTGGCCTGGAGCTTCCGTGATGCCGTGACCACCGCCTTCGACCAGCGCCTGCTGTCGCTGTCGAAGGTGCTGATCGCCGCCATCCAGTTCGACCGCGAGAAGGGCCGCCCCGGCCTGACACGCTCGCTGGGCGACCCACGCTTCGACCAGGCCTACTCGGGCTGGTACTGGCAGATTTCCGATCGCAACGGCAATGTGCTGACGTCGCGCTCGCTGTGGGACCAACGCCTGCCGCCACTGGAAGACATGGACAAGGGCGTCATCATCAGCCGTGACCTCAAGGGGCCGCGCCATCAGGTGCTGCGCTCCCTCGAGCGTGATATTCGCCTGCCCGGCCGCAACCAGCCACTGCACGTGATGGTGGCGGCCAGTCGTAGCGAGGTCGATGCCGAGGTCGCGCGCTTCGAGTGGCTGCTGGCGGGTGCGCTGGTGGCCTTGGCATCGCTTCTGGTATGCGGCTCTGCCGCCCAGATCAGCTGGGGGTTGGCGCCTCTGCGGCGCCTGCGGGCTCGTCTCAAGAAGGTCGCCGACGGCGAGGCGGAGCGGCTGGAAGAGACCCGCCTGCCGCCGGAGCTGACCGAGCTGACCCGCGCCATCAATGCCGTGCTCGAGCGTGACCAGCGCTTGATCGAGCGTGGTCGCGCGGCGGCCGGCAATCTGGCGCATGCCCTCAAGACGCCGGTCAGCGTGCTCAAGGCGCAGTCCGAGCGCTTCGACGGCGAGGACCGTGCGCGGATCGACGCCGAGCTCAGGCGCATCGATGAAGCCGTGCGTCACCACCTGGCGCGTGCCAGTGCCGCCGGTGGCGCGCATCTCAGCGGGCGCATCAGCCTGCGTGAGGCGGCGGGGCCGGTCTTCGAGGGGCTCGGGCGGTTGGCGAGTCGGCGTGGCATCACGCTCAGTCTGGCGCTGGAGGATGACGCCAGCGTGAGGGTCGACCCCCAGGATCTGCAGGAAATGGTCGGCAATCTGCTCGAGAACGCCTTGCAGTGGGCGCGCCAGCAAGTGCGCGTCAGCAGCGAGACCCGCGATGGCGGCGTGCTGTTGATCATCGAGGATGATGGCCCCGGCATGAATGAAGAAGAGGGCGCTGCCGCTCTGGGGCGTGGGGCGCGTCTTGATGAAGGGCGCTCCGGTTCCGGTCTGGGGCTGGCGATCGTCGATGATCTGATGGCGCTCTACGGGGGCGAGCTGGCGCTGGAACGCTCCAGTCTGGGCGGGCTGGCGGCACGCGTCTGGCTGCCGAGCTCTCCGCTGGTCGGGGCACAGCCGACGGAGTGACAGGGCGTCGCCTCGTTTATCGTCGGTCTTGTCTTGATAGTCAAGCGCTATCACAGCCATCCCGAGAGATGATTGGGCGCGGCCAGGGCGACACCGTATTCTGACGGTGTCCGGCTGGCAGCTGGACGGGCTTCGTTTCTGAGTCTCGTCTGCCGCGCCCTGCGGTGATGACGAACTGGCGCTCCTTCGGGAGCGCTTTTTTTTGCCTGTCATTCGCCACGCCGTGCCTGATCGATGATGCTCAAGGTGATGATTGAACGCTGGCGGGGCTAACGGTCACGCTCAGGATCGCATAGGCTGTCAGAGAGTAAGCATCCGTTACGCCGGGCGTCAGGAGGTGGTGATGAAGGACATGACAATGTGTGCTCAGCATGGCGATCTGGAGGGCCTGGCGCAGGCATTGGCCGCCCCCGATGCGCACGAGCGAGTCAATGACGTGGATTATCGCGGGCGCTCGCCATTGCTGGTCGCGGTGCAGGCCAATCAGCCGGAAGCGGTAGAGGCACTGCTGTCCGCCGGCGCCGATTGCGAGCAGACCGATGCTCTGCATGACACGCCCCTGCTCGCCGCCGCCGCTCTCGGCTATGGCCGCTGTCTGAGCCGGTTGCTGGCGCATGGCGCCTCGGCGACGGTACTCAATCGCTTCTCCTCCACTGCGCTGATGTCGGCCAGTGAGCGTGGTCATGCCGATATCTGCCGTCAGCTGCTCGAGGAGACCGATGTCGACGTCAATCACCAGAATACGCTCGGCTGGACGGCGCTGATCGAGGCCGTGCTGTTGGGGGATGGCGGCGTTGATTATCAACAGGTCGTCGAGCAGCTGCTGGCCCACGGTGCCGACGTCAATCTGGCGGACGCCGAAGGTGTCACGCCGCTGGCGCATGCGCGCTGGCGCCAGTTCGATGCGCTGAGCGAGAGGCTGGAAGCGGCAGGTGGTCGGGAGCAGGGCGTCGCCCATGATGTAAGTGAAGACGTCCATGCCCGTACCTCGACACCGCGTCGTGCATGATGGCACCGACCACAAGGAGGCATCGCATGGCGTTGACCTGGGGACTGATCATCATCGGCATCGCCTTGCTGCTGCTCGGTGGCTATCGCTGGCAGCAGGCGCAGTCCTTCGCCCGCAACAGCGCACAGGTGATGGGCGAGGTCATCAATCACGACCGCACCCTGCACGTTGAAGGGCGTGGCCCTATCCATCTGCCCAAGGGGGGCAGGCTCAGCGAGGATGAAGCCCTGGCGATGGCGGGCCTGCCGCCGGGCGGGCGCTTCAATATCGAGTCGATCCAGTATGCGCCCGTGGTGCGCTATCAGGATCAGCGTGATGGCTGGCACGAGATCATCTCGCCGCTGGCAGTGCCCTCGCCGACACCCGCGGTGGGGGAGAGCATGGCACTGGTCTATCGCCTGGATGCCCCGCATGAGGCCAGCCTGCCGGGAACGCGCGGCTGGCTGATCGGAGTGCCGTTGATACTGGGGTTCGCACTGTGCGCCGTCGGTTTGCGCCTGCTGTTGCGGGGTGGTGGATGAGTGATTCAGGAGGCGGCGCGACCCGCCGTTATGGTGTCGGCATGCTGGTGCTGTGCTGGGCGCTGATTCTCGCCATGCTGGTGTGGTGGTTTCAGGGCCAGCTTGATGAGCGCACCCGGCCCAATGCCTCGCTGGCCGGCCAGTCGCTGTCATCTGGAGAGCCACTGACGCTGTCGCGCAATCGCTCAGGGCACTTCGTGGCCCCCGGCACGATCAACGGTGAGCCGGTGACCTTCCTGCTCGATACTGGCGCCACCTATGTCTCGGTGTCCGAAGCGTTGGCCGAGCGTCTGCAGCTGCCACGCGGGCGGGATGCGCGCTTCACCACCGCCAATGGCGTCAGTCACGGCGCACTGACGACATTGGACGCCGTCAGCCTGGCGGGGCTCAGCCAGCGCGAGGTGCGCGGGGCCATCGTGCCGGGCATGCACGATGAGGTGGTGCTGCTGGGAATGAGTTTCCTTGGGGAGTTCGATATCAACATGCGCGGTCAGCAGATGACGCTGACGCCGGTGGATGGCGCTGGCGGCGGCCGATAACGTCAGTCGCCGACGCTGAGGGCTGACTGGGCTGGCAAAGGGCGGCTGACACTCCACCGCTCTGCCAGCAGACTCTGCAAACGACAACGCCCCGCTCATGATCTCCATGAGCGGGGCGTTTCATGTCTGGCGTGTCAGAGCAGGCGATCAGTCTTTCTTGGGCGGCTCGACATGGCCACCGAAGCCGAAGCGCATCGCTGACAGCAGGCGGTTGGCGTAGGTGTTTTCCTTGCGCGAGCTGAAGCGCGAGAACAGCGCATTGGCCAGCACCGGCACGGCAACACCCTGTTCGACGGCGGCATCGACGGTCCAGCGACCTTCGCCACTGTCGGAGACGGCACCGCTGTAGTGGTCCAGACGCTCGTCACCGGCCAGTGCCTGGGCGGTCAGATCGAGCAGCCAAGAAGACACCACGCTGCCACGACGCCAGACCTCGGCGATATCGGCCAGATTGAGGTCGAAGCGCTGATCTTCCGGCAGCGCGTCGGAGCCCTTGCTCTGCATCAGCTCGAAGCCTTCGGCGTAAGCCTGCATCAGGCCGTACTCGATACCGTTGTGGACCATCTTCACATAGTGACCGGAACCGACCGGACCGGCGTGGATGTAGCCGCGCTCGGCGCGCTCATCCGGGGCGTTGCGGCCCTTGGTGCGTTCGAGATCGCCATAGCCCGGGGCGAGGGTGTCGAACAGCGGCTCGAGATGCTCGAACACGGCCTTCTCGGCGCCGATCATCATGCAGTAGCCGCGCTCCAGGCCCCACACGCCGCCGGAAGTGCCCACATCGACGTAGTTCAGGCCCTTCAGCTTCAGGGCCGTGGCGCGGCGGATGTCGTCCTTGTAGAAGGTGTTGCCGCCATCGATGATGGTGTCGCCGGCTTCCATCAGCTCGGCAAGCGTGGCGATGGTCTGCTCGGTGATCTCGCCAGCCGGCAGCATGACCCAGACGGCGCGCGGCGCCTCGAGCTGTTGAACCAGTTCCACGAGGCTATCGACGTGCGTCGCACCGTCGGCGACCAGTGACTGGGCGATTGCCGCGTCACGATCATGGGCGACCACTTCGTGGCCATTGCGCATCAAGCGACGAGCGATATTGCCGCCCATGCGGCCGAGTCCGATGATACCGAGTTGCATGTTCGTTCCTTTCACGTGAAGCCGGGGAGAGTCGGGACGGCGCGAAGCCTACCCTGTGCGGGCGCTGGACGCAAAAACGGGCCATATCAATGACATGGCCCGTTGGGAATCTTCACAAAAACATTAGCTTTTTATTGCTTCTTTTGTGGCTTCCCATGTTCTTTTCGAATGGTGCCGATTTTCTTATCTGACCTAGTATCACGTCCGTCGGGATTCCTCACTGAACCAGGAGGTAATCCTCGTGACTTCTCAAAAGTACCTACAGTGCAGTCGCTTCTTGTTTTTCTGACCATCGCTGTAATTCTCCGAGTACATGGCTTTTTAGCTCATTAGTGAAACTATAGTTATGCACTGATGAGCGCAAGCGCAGAAAGTTATGACGTATATTTAACTAAATTAGATCAATCCCAGCTCAGGGCGCCGCCGACCTGATATTCGGTGACGCGCGTCTCGAAGAAGTTCTTCTCCTTGCGCAGGTCGATGATCTCGGACATCCACGGGAACGGGTTCTTGGCGCCCGGGAACTGCTCCTTGAGGCCCAGCTGCGCGAGGCGACGGTTGCAGATGAAGTGGAGGTATTCCTCCATGATGGCCGCGTTCATGCCCAGTACGCCGCGCGGCATGGTGTCACGCGCGTATTCGATCTCGAGCTGGGTGCCTTCCAGAATCATCTGGGTGACTTCGTCCTGGAATTCGGCAGTCCACAGGTGCGGATTCTCGACCTTGATCTGGTTGATCACGTCGATGCCGAAGTTCAGGTGCATGGACTCGTCACGCAGGATGTACTGGAACTGCTCGGCGACGCCGGTCATCTTGTTGCGACGACCCATGGACAGGATCTGGGAGAAGCCGCAGTAGAAGAAGATGCCTTCGGTGACGGCGTAGAAGCCGATCAGGTTGCGCAGGAATTCCTGGTCCGCTTCCGGTGTACCGGTGTGGAAGTCGGCACGCGCCAGCGCCTGGGTGTGCTTGAGGCTCCAGGCGGACTTGCGCGCCACGGAGTCCACTTCACGGTACATGTTGAAGACTTCGCCTTCGTCCATGCCCAGTGACTCGATGCAGTACTGGTAGGCGTGGGTGTGGATCGCCTCTTCGAAGGCCTGACGCAGCAGGTACTGGCGGCACTCCGGGTTGGTGATGTTCTTGTAGACGGCCAGCACCAGGTTGTTGGCGACCAGCGAGTCGGCAGTGGAGAAGTAACCCAGCGAGCGCATCACGATCAGACGTTCGTCCTCGGTCAGACCGTCCTGGCTCTTCCAGAGCGCGATGTCCGCGTTCATGTTCACTTCCTGCGGCATCCAGTGGTTCGCGGAGCCGTCGAGGTACTTCTGCCATGCCCAGTCGTACTTGAAGGGCACCAGCTGGTTGACGTCGGCGCGGGCATTGATCATGCGCTTCTCGTCGACCTGAATGCGCTGGGCACCCATTTCCAGTTCTTCCAGACCCTTGGCCACGTCAAGATCGTCCAGCGCCTGCTGGGCGCGGGCGATGCGCTCGGCATCGCTGATCGCGTAGCCTTCGCTGTTCTCGCTCGCGACGACAGCGTCAGCCGCCGGGGCAGCAGCGGGAGCTTCGGGCTGCGGCGCCGGTTTGGCTGTCGCCGGCTTCTCGGCAGCGGGGGCTTCGTCTTCGTGGAAATCGTCCCAGTTCAACATGTTGCGTTCCTCGTGTTCGGTGATGGTCACGCGGGCAGTCAGCGTGACGAAAAGGCAGGGGCGGTGCGTTCTACGACGCGAGCGCCATCGAGTGGCGTGGCTCCCGGAGGGGAGTCAGGCCCGGGCTTGTTTCGAGGTAATGTCAGGAGGCAGTGATTGTTGGTGGCGGCACAAGACCGAGCCAGGCTCGGTCTTGAGGGTTTGCCGCAGTCCGCCTGCAAGGCATGACCTGGCAGGCGGTGAGTCAGCGTCAGCGGACTCGGGTCTGGCGCAATCGCTTACTGACAGGCCTCACAGCCCAGCTCATCGATGTTGCTGGCGGAGGGGGCACGCTGACCGCTCTTGCCCTGCAGGAAGTCTTCGATGCCACGCGGTTCCGGCTTGGCTTCCGGTGCCGGGGTTGGCGCGGGAGCAGGAGCCGGGGTCGGGGCGTTGCCGACGGCGTTGTGCTTGCTGCGATCGACGGTGGATTTCTCCACGGCGGTCGCACCCAGAGCACGGAGGTAATAGGTGGTCTTGAGGCCACGGAACCATGCCATGCGATAGGTCACGTCCAGCTTCTTGCCGGACACGCCCTGGATGTACAGGTTCAAGGACTGGGCCTGATCGATCCACTTCTGGCGACGCGAGGCGGCTTCGACGATCCACTTCGGCTCGACTTCGAAGGCGTTGGCGTACAGCGCCTTGAGGTCTTCCGGGATGCGCTCGATCGGCTGGACGCTGCCGTCGTAGTACTTGAGGTCGTTGATCATGACCTCGTCCCACAGGCCGCGCGCCTTGAGGTCGTTGACCATGTAGGCGTTGACCACGGTGAACTCGCCAGACAGGTTCGATTTGACGAACAGGTTCTGGTAGGTCGGCTCGATGGACTGCGAGACGCCACAGATGTTGGAGATCGTCGCGGTCGGCGCGATCGCCATCACGTTGGAGTTGCGCATGCCCTGGGTGCGGACCTTCTCGCGGATGTAGTCCCAGTCCTGGGTCTGGCTTTCGTCCATCTCGATGTAGTCGGCGCCACGCTCGGTCTTGAGCTTCTCGATGGAATCGATCGGCAGGATACCCTGACTCCACAGAGAGCCGTCGAAGCTCTCGTAACGACCACGCTCGGCGGCCAGATCACTGGAAGCTTCGATGGCGTGATAGCTGACGAGTTCCATGGATTCGTCGGCGAAGGTCACGGCTTCTTCGGAGGCATAGGCGATGGACTGTGCATAGAGCGCGTCCTGGAAGCCCATGATACCGAGGCCGACCGGGCGGTGACGCATGTTGGAGCGACGTGCCTGCGGTACGGCGTAGTAGTTGATGTCGATGACGTTGTCGAGCATGCGCACGGCGGTACGCACCGACTTCTTGAGCTTGTCACCGTCCAGCTTGCCGTCGATGACGTGCTGCGCCAGGTTGATCGAGCCCAGGTTGCAGACCGCGATCTCGTCCTCGGAGGTGTTGAGGGTGATCTCGGTGCACAGGTTGGACGAGTGCACGACACCGGCGTGCTGCTGCGGGCTGCGCAGGTTGCACGGGTCCTTGAAGGTGATCCACGGGTGGCCGGTCTCGAACAGCATGGACAGCATCTTGCGCCACAGATCACGTGCCTTGACGCGTTTGAACAGCTTCAGCTGGCCCTGACGGGTCATCTCCTCGTACTGCTCGTAACGCGCCTGGAAGGCCGCGCCGTACAGGTCGTGGAGGTCCGGGCAGTCGGACGGCGAGAACAGGGTCCACTCGGTGTCATCGAAGACACGCTTCATGAACAGGTCCGGCACCCAGTTGGCGGTGTTCATGTCGTGGGTACGACGACGGTCATCACCGGTGTTCTTGCGCAGGTCGAGGAATTCCTCGACATCCATGTGCCAGGTTTCCAGATAGGCACAGACGGCGCCCTTGCGCTTGCCACCCTGGTTGACGGCAACGGCGGTGTCGTTGACGACCTTCAGGAAGGGTACGACGCCCTGGGATTTGCCGTTGGTGCCCTTGATGTAGGACCCCAGCGCACGCACCGGCGTCCAGTCATTGCCGAGACCGCCCGCCCACTTGGAGAGCATGGCGTTGTCGCGGATGGCGCCGTAGATGCCGTCGAGGGCGTCCGGCACGGTGGTCAGGTAGCAGCTGGACAGCTGGCTGCGACGGGTACCGGCGTTGAACAGCGTCGGCGTGGAGGCCATGTAGTCGAAGCTGGACAGCAGCTCGTAGAACTCGATGGCGCGACCTTCGCGGTCTTCCTCGTTCAGGGACAGACCCATGGCGACACGCATGAACATGACCTGCGGCAGCTCGTAGCGCACGTCGTTCTGGTGCAGGAAGTAGCGGTCGTACAGGGTCTGCAGGCCGAGATAGGTGAACTGGTTGTCACGTGTGTGATCGATGGCCGCGCCGAGGCGATCCAGATCGAAGGTGGCCAGTTGCTCATCCAGCTGCTCGAAGGCGATGCCGCTCTCGATGTAGGCCTTGAAGGCGACCGGGTAGTGCTCCTTCATCTCGCCGAAGGTGGCCTCGTCAGCGACCTTGAGGAAGCTCAGGGCTTCGCGGCGCAGGTTGTCCTGCAGCAGGCGGGCGGTGACGTAGGTGTAGTTCGGGTCCTTCTCGACCAGCGTACGCGCGGTCATCATCAGCGCGGTGGACACGCCATCGACCGGCACGCCGTCGTACAGATTCTTCAGGGAGTCATCGACGATCTTCTGGGCATCGACGTTGGAGAGCTCGGCGCAGGCATCGAAGACGAGGGTCTCGATACGGCCCAGATCCAGCGGACGCACGCTGCCGTCGAGGTGGGTGACATTGATGGTCGGGTGCGGCTTGGCGATGCCTTCGCTCTGGGCGCTGCGGGCACGGGCGTGCTCATCGCGGTACAGCACATAGGCGCGGGCGACCTTGTGCTCGCCGGAGCGCATCAGCGCCAGCTCGACCTGATCCTGGATGTCTTCGATGTGCAGGGTGCCACCGTCAGGCATGCGACGCTGGAAGGCGTCGGTGATCTGGCTGGTCAGCTGCTGAACCAGGTCGCGGATGCGCGAGCTGGACTCGACCTGATCGCCTTCCACGGCGATGAACGCCTTGGAGAGAGCGACGGAGATCTTGCTGGCGTCGAAGGCCGCAACATCGCCATTGCGCTTGATGACGCGCAGGCGCTGGGGGGCAGTCACGTCGACTGTCGCCTGATCGGTGCTGAAAGTGGAATCCATGACGCCTTCCTGAATCGTCTGAAGGTGAATCGTTGCCCGTTAGGGCTCGAGGGCAATTCGTATCGGGTCGCAGGCTGGAAATTCCCGTCTGCGGCCGGGGGACATTCTGTCGTCGTCAGCCTTGTCGTCGAGAAACTCGATCAGGCTCAGACGGGGCAATCGACGCCCGGGCTGAGCCTGATATCGTTCATGAGACACGGATCCAGCAGCCTTGCGTGACTGCCGTCCCATACGCTGATTCATGCTTTCGGGGCTTGACAATCGTCGCCATGATCTATGGGTGTCGACGTCGCCAAAACCCTACATATGGGGTGTGAGCTGATTTTGGACACAAGATAGTGTTGTTTGGTGGGGCGTGCAAGTGGATAACTTGTGGGTAAGGTGTGGTTGAAAATCCGGCCTTGCCGCTGGGGGATGTCAAGAGTTCGCGCGTTAAATTTTCTATCCCTTTGTAGCCTGGGTTTTGGCTACAAGTAGGAAAAACTACCCCCAGAATGCGCTTCGGCCACCAGCATCCAAGTATCAACGGAGAGCTGGCGGCCGAGGCGCTTTAAAGATACTGCTTGCTTAGCGGATGTCGCGATTAGGGCGGCTCCCCGAATTCAAGGGACTGTTGTCCGGCCTTCTCATATGCTTCTCTTTTCTTCGTGGCCTTCCGTCGCTGAAGCGTGCGCCCTGCATCACTAGCTTTACGCCGTTCAGTCTGCTCTCTAGTTGGGGTGACCATGTGAAACACCTCCTCACACAAAGATTGCAGTGTGAAGCAGGCTGGCAGCTGAATAGAGCTATGAGATGACGACAAACACCTGATCAGGCCTCAAGAGCATTTACATCGATGTATGTCGCCACTACAGTTGCACCTGTAGATTTCAGCTTGAGCTCGGATATCAGTTATGCAGTGGCGTTGGCGCGCCGAGGTTCTGCATAACTGATGCGAGTTGCCTACCCGCAAGCACTAAACTGCCTGTGGTTCAAAAGACCTCCTCTCCCCGAGAGGGGGTCTTTTGCGTTTAAGGGACAAGCATGATTCTTGATCTGATTACAGAAAATACTACATGCTGTATAGGTTGTTGATTTTGGACACAAGATAGTGTTGTTTGGTGGGGCGTGCAAGTGGATAACTTGTGGGTAAGGTGTGGTTGAAAATCCGGCCTTGCCGCTGGGGGATGTCAAGAGTTCAGGTGTTAAATTTTCTGCGCTTCGTCAAAGCAGATGGTGCCTGCGCTGCTGGCGCGTAAACGGCCAAATTGGCGTATCATTCGTGACAAATCACCCTGAAAAGGTTACGACGTGGCACAGGAAAGTAACTGCTTGTGAGCTGCTGGCCACGTTGACCCAACGATGCGGATGGAATGCCCTTGGATACCAATGCGCAAGAACATGTATTGATTGTTGAGGATGACGAGCGTCTGGCGACACTGACGCGCGAATACCTCGAAGCCAACAATTTCCGCGTGAGCGTCGAGAACGACGGCGCGCGGGCGGTGGACCTGATCATCAGTCTGCGCCCCGACATCGTGATTCTGGACCTGATGCTGCCGGGCGAGGATGGCCTGTCCATCTGTCGTCGCGTGCGGCCTCAGTTCGCCGGGCCGATCCTGATGCTGACGGCGCGTACCGATGACATGGACCAGGTGCTGGGTCTGGAGATGGGCGCCGACGATTACGTGCCCAAGCCAGTGCAGCCGCGTGTCCTGCTGGCACGCATGCGGGCCTTGCTGCGTCGCGCCGATGGCCCTGAAGTGCCCGCAGGTGAGACGCGCCTGGTGTTCAATGATCTCGAAATCGACAACGCCACCCGTGAGGCATGGTTGGCGCGCGAGCGCATCGAACTGACCAGTGCCGAGTTCGACCTGCTGTGGCTGCTGTCCTCGAATGCGGGACGCGTGCTGACGCGCGAGGAGATCTTCTCTGCGCTGCGCGGCATCAAGTACGACGGCCAGGACCGCTCCATCGACGTGCGTGTCTCGCGCATCCGCCCCAAGATTGGCGATGACCCCAATCATCCTGAGCGGATCAAGACGGTGCGCAGCAAGGGATACCTGTTCGTCAAGGACCTCTAGACGATGCGCCGGGCTCTCTCCGACAGCATCTTCCTGCGTGTCTATGTCGCCTTGCTGGTGGCATTGGTGCTCACGCTGGGCATCGCGCTGGGCGGCTTTCAGCTGACCAACATGGTTCGGCTGGAGGCGTACCAGACGCGTCTGGGTGCGGCGCCGATGCGCCTGCTGGTGAGCCAGATCGCGGCCACGCCGGAAGCTGAGCGCGGCGCCTTCCTCAATCGGACCGCCCGGCTGCTGGATGGGCGGTTGTTGCTGGCACCGGCGGCGGTCTTTGACCTCAGCTGGTGGGAGCAGCGCCGCCTTGAAGCAGGGCGGCCGCTGGTACGGCCCCATGATGACGCCGGCTGGCAGCTGCTGATGGCGGTGCCGGGCGAAGAGAGAGTGCTGGAATTCCGGCTGCTGCATCTCGCGGAGCGGCAGTTGCGCGGGTTGATGGTGTCGCTGCATGACACCCTGCAGCCCATGAATGCCGAGCAGCGCAGCGACTTGCTGGCCCGGCTGCAGCAGGCCTCCGGTCTGTCCTTCGCGCTGCTGCCGGACATTCCGCAGAACCTCGATGCGCAGCAGGCCAGCCGCCTGGAGGCCGGACGGGTGGTGCTCAACGTGGCCAGTCACGGTCAGGCGATGGCGCTCTATACTCGTCTGGGTGACCGCACCATGCTCAAGGTCGGGCCCATTCGCGGCTTCGAGACGACACCGCCGGCCTTGATCATCGCCATGATACTGGCGGTCATCAGTCTATTGGGCGGCGTCATCTATCTGGTGGTGCGTTCACTGGAGGCGCGCCTGACGCGCCTGGAAAAGGCTGCGACACGCATTGCGGGCGGTTATCTCGATACGCGAGTGCGCATCGAGTCCAATGACTTTCTCGGGCGTCTCGGCATGGCCTTCAATGGCATGGCCGAGCGGGTGCAGGGGTTGCTGGGCGCGCAGCAGGACATGATTCGAGCGGTCTCGCATGAATTGCGTACCCCGGTGGCACGTATCCGCTTCGCGCTGCAGATGATCGAGGACATGGTCGATGATGATTTCGTCCAGCGTCAGATAAAGGGCGCAGACGGTGACATCGAGGAACTCGACAAGCTGATCGACGAGATCCTGACCTATGCACGCCTCAACAATGCCGCCGGTATCCAGCTGGATCTCGGCATGGTGGATTGCCGCGAGATCGCGGAGCAGGTCTGCGAGACGCTGGCGCCGCTGCACCCTGAATTGCTGCTGAGCATCGAAGGTGAGGCGCTGGAGGTCGAGGCCGAGGCGCGCTATCTGCAGCGGGCGCTGCAGAATCTGGTCTCCAATGCCTGCCGGCATGCGGACTCCCGTGTGCTGGTGCGCATCACCAGTGACCCGCAGGTGGTCAGGCTCGATGTCGAGGACGATGGCCCCGGCATCAATGAGGAAGACCGCAAGAAGGTCTTCAAGCCCTTTGCGCGCCTGGATGATTCGCGTACGCGTGCCTCCGGCGGCTACGGGCTGGGGCTCTCCATCGTGCAGAAGATCCTGCATTCCCACGGCGGCAGTGTGGTGGTGGACAAGGGCAGGTCGCTCAAGGGCGCACGCTTCAGCCTGTTGCTGCCACTGACCTCCAGCCAGCTGGAACGCAAGGCGCCTGTGCCCTTGCCGCCGGTCAAGCCGCCGTCACTCCAGGACGAGCACACCACCTGATCACGACCGTTTGAGGAATCGGCCATGCGGCAATCTTCCTTGTCACTGCATCCTGACTTGATCGGCGCATGGCGGCTCGAGCGTTTCTGGTATGCCTGGCCGGATGGACGCGAGCTGGAGCCGCTGGGCGAGTGCAAGGGCCAGCTGCATTACATGGCCAATGGCTATATGAGTGTGCAGCTGGTGTCCTGTGACCGTCAGCCTCTGGGGATGGCGCCGACGGATGATCAGCTGGTCGCCGCCTTTCGTGAGGGCTTTGCCTACTGTGGGCGCTGGCAGTGGGACAGTGAGCGGGAGGAGGTCTGCCATCATCTGTCGCTGGCCACGATCGCCGACTGGGATGAGGTGACGCTCGTGCGGCGGGTCACGCTCGAGGGGGACCGCCTGCTGCTGGGGACCGATGCGCCGAATCTGCAGCTGCCGGAAGGTGGTTTTCTGACATGGCTTGAGTGGCATCGATTGGCGACTGTGTGAAGTGATTGTCGAAAAGGCTTGACGTGATCATGGGTTAGCGTGCAATGTAGCCCCTGTTGGATAGCAAGACGCACCACTCAGTCGCCTGTGCTGCTCGGTAAATCGCCTTGAGCGCCCCGAGAAGCCTCGCTGATTTGATGCATGGTTTTGCTTTGCCCACGCTCTTCGGGTAATGCCCGTTATTTCAAACATGCTAATCAGAGAGGAATTTCTCATGGCTACAGGTACAGTTAAGTGGTTCAACGACGCTAAAGGTTTTGGTTTCATCGCTCCGGCTGACGGTGGTGACGATCTGTTCGTTCACTTCTCCGAAGTCCAGGCTGATGGCTTCAAGACCCTGCAGGACGGCCAGCAGGTCTCCTTCGACGTGACTCAGGGCCAGAAAGGCCTGCAGGCAGCCAACGTCAAGGCTATCGACTGATCATCACTCATTGCGGAATGCTTTCCGCTTGAGATGATAGATGTCAAGAACCGCCCCAGCTCATGCTGGGGCGGTTCTGTTTGTGCTGAAGAAAAGTCTTGCGCGCAAGCCGTAGTGATATGGCGCGAATACGCAGTGAACAGCAATGACAAGAAGCCCCACCACTCGACAGGCCGCAAGGCATCGAGTGGTGGGGCTTTCGTGTATCTATCCCTCGTAAGCGCTGAAGCCCGGGTATCAGGCAGGCTTCACGCCACTCAGCACCTCGAATGATGTCTCACGGGCGGTACGCAGGAAGTCGTCCATCCACGGCGTGCCGAGCAGGTCTTCTCTGACGGCGGCGTAAAGTGTCGCCCAGACACCGTCGCCCAGCGACAGGCCACGCACGTAATCACGTGTCAGATATTCGGCCAGCGCCCAGTTGGGGAGCGCCGTGACGCCGCGGCCGCTGGCGACCAGCTGCATCATCATCACCGTCATCTCGGCGCTGCGGATCTCGCGCGGGCTCACATTGGCCGGTTCGAGGAACTGGGTGAAGACGTCCAGGCGATCATGCTCGACCGGATAGATGATCAAGGTCTCGTCACACAGGTCCTGCGGCTCCACATGGCCCTTGATGGCCAATGCATGCTGGCGTGCCACGGCCAGCATGACCTCATAGCGGAACAGCGGGATGTACTGGATGCCGGTCATCTCCACCGGGTTGGCGGTGATGACCAGGTCCAGCTGCTCGCGGCCCAATGCCTGCAGGGGAGCGAAGCTGTGGCCCGAGGGGATATCGACTTCAATCTCCGGCCAGTGATCGCGGAAGCGATCCACCGTGGGCATCAGCCACTGAAAGCAGCTATGGCACTCGATGGCCATGTGCAGTCGGCCCTGCTCGCTTCCCGCCATGCGGGCAATGTCGCGCTCAGCCATGCGGAACTGCGGCAGTACCTGCTCTGCCAGCGACAACAGGCGCTGTCCGGCGCGCGTGAATTCTACCGGCCGTGTCTTGCGGATGAACAGCGGCGCGCCCAGGCGCTCCTCGAGGTCCTTCAACTGATGGGACAGGGCGGACTGGGTGAGGTGGACACGCTCCGCGGCTTCGACCAGCGAGCCTGCATCACGCAGGGCCAGCAGGGTACGCAGATGGCGCAATTCAAGCATGATGAATGGTGCTCATGTTGAGAGGTTGAAAAAGGTACGTCGTGGAAGGTCACCATCATGACGCGCGGCTGCCAGAGGGCGCTCATGACACTGTCTCATATTCATGGCGATTCGCGTATCACTGGGGGCGCTGGAACAGAAGGGGGCCGGAGTCGGATGCCAGGAGGGTGTCATGCAAGGCCGGCAGGGCACGTGTCTTGCGCCAACAGTGTATTCCCATCCCCACAAGGCTCACTGCGCTTGATAGACTTTGGCAGAGTGCGCCAGGAAGGCCGCCGTCTCCGCCTTGAAGTCCAGCCATGCCGCAGTGTCTCGTCGCGCGAGTCCTGCGCTGCATCTTGTCGTCCGACATGCCCAGGGAGGGTTCATCATGTCACGTCATTGCTGTCGTCTTTTTGCCATTTCCCGTGCGTTGCCTCATAGGTGGGCCACGAGCCTCACGCCAGGGGTGATCGCTGCTGGGCGAGCAGGCTTGCGCCTGTCGCCTCTGGCGGTGCCCATGCTACTGGCCGGATGTACCTCCCTGCCGTGGAGTCAGGACGCCACGACAGGGGTGGGTGCTGGCCAGCCGCCGCTGAAGGTGCCGGCCCCCGCGCAGGACCCCGGTCCCTTGGTGCATGAAGTGGCGAAGAAGCCCGCGCCGCCCAGTGCGGAGTCGCTGGGCAAGGCCGCTGCCGTGACCTTGCCCTCCAGTTTTCTGCCCCCGCCCCGAGCGAGCGAGTATCAGGTATGGCGCTGCACTCCGGCGCAGGATCTGCTGATGGCCTTCAGCGAAGGTGGCGCCGAGGCGTCACATGACTGGCTGCGGCTGTGGTCACGGCGGCATGCCTATACCCTGGAGCGGGTCGTCAGTGCCTCGGGCGCGCGCTATCAGGCCAATGCTGGTGCATCGCCGGCCGGGCAGGCGTCTGGTGATGTGAAGGCACTGCCCGGCGAAGAGGGGCTGGAGGTGTGGTTCAAGGGTTCCGAGGCGATGCTGCAGAATGCCCGCGGCAATCTGGAATGTGTGCAGGATGATCGGCGCGTGATTCATCCAACGACGCAAAAGCCGCTATTGGTGGCGCAGGGCAATGAGCCGGGCTGGCAGGTCAGTCTCGACAGCCAGCACAATCTGCTGACGCTGACGGCCATGCAAGGCTTGCTCGAGTCGCCACACGAGGCGCAGGCATCCGAGCGCTCTGCAGAGGCTGATGCTCGCTCGTCAGGTGTTCAGGTGGTGAAGCTGCCTTATCGGGTCGCCCGCGAAGCAAGCGATAGCCGTGTGCTCAAGGCGCAGCTCCCGACTGACGGCAAGCAGAGCGAGCCGTTGCAGCTGGTGGTCGCGCCGGGTGCCTGCTTCGATTCCATGCAGGGCGCGCCCTATCCGCTGACGGCGACCTTGACGATTGCAGGGCAGGAATTGAAAGGCTGTGGCGAGGCGTTCCGTTATCAGCCGGAGGCCGAATGAGGGGCGGGACTGGCTATGGTGTTCGTTTTTTTCGAATGATATAGGCGATTTAAGTCGCTTTTCGTGTGGAATGGTTCATTTATCATGCTGTGCATGCGGATCGGGTCGAATACTGTCGACAGGATCGCGCCTCACCTTGATGGAGACCCTCTACATGTCAAAAGCTTCGCTCAATGTCCTGCTGGTGTCTGCTTCCTTGTCCGCTGACAAGGGCAATTCACGTGCGCTGGCCACATCCTTCCTCAGTGCGCTCGAGGCCTCCGGGCAGCCATTTCAGCTGACGCACCATGACCTGGTCGAGCGTGACCTGCCGCATCTCGATGGCGTGGAAATGCAGGCCTGGATGACGCCAGCGGATGAGCGCAGCGCCGAGCAACGCAAGCTCGCCGCACTGTCCGATGGTTTTCTGGCCGAGCTGAGAGCGGCAGACCTGCTGGTCGTCGCGGCACCGCTCTACAATCTGGGCCTGCCGACGCAGATGAAGGCGTGGTTCGACCGGGTGCTGCGTGCCGGCGAGACCTTCCGTTACACCGAGAAGGGGCCGTCAGGTCTGCTGGAAGGCAAGCAGGCACTGGTATTGGCAGCACGTGGCGGGATGTATGCGGGCAGTGAGTTGGACTCCCAGACTCCGCATCTCAAATCCATGCTTGGGCTGATGGGCATCACTGAGCAGCACTTCATATACGCTGAAGGCCTCAACATGGGCGATGAGCAAAAGGTGGGGGCTTTGTCAGAGGCGAGGACCAGCATCGCCAACTACGTAGATGCTCTCTGACCCGGTGTATCCGCTGTAGCTGAGCCACATGGGGTGAGCATGATGCACGAAAACGCCACCGCCGCTCTGAGAGGAGCGGCGGTGGCGTTTGTGCTATCGGGAAGCAGAGATCACTGGAGAGGGAGTCAGGTTGTCGGAAACGCTCAGCTTTGGTCTTCGAGCACTTCCAGTGCGCCCTTGAGGCGCGCATGCAGTTCTTCCAGCGGCGGCTGGGCACCGCCTTGCGGCCAGCCCGCCGTCAACACCACGCCATCGGCACCATAGTCGCTGGCATCCACCGGTACATCGTAGCCGCTCAGCCAGTGGCGAGCATCGGCTTCATGGGCGAAGCCGACCTTCAGGCGCCTGGGCGTGCGCGGCGTGAAGGTCGTGGTGGGCAGGTGCTCGAGCGCCTCGAGCACCGCGCGGCTGTATGCCCGCGCCAGGCCACCGGTACCCAGCTTGATGCCGCCGAAGTAGCGGATCACCACACAGGCCACCTGGCCGACGCCGCTGCCTTCGAGCACCTGATACATCGGTCTGCCGGCGGTGCCACCCGGCTCACCATCATCGGAGAAGCCGATGGCGTTCTGCTCATTCGGCGCCCCGGCGATGAACGCCGTGCAGTGGTGACGCGCGTTGGGGTGGGCGAGATGCGCCTGGGCCAGCAGCCGCGTCATGCCGTCTGGCGTCGGGGCATGGGCCAGCCAGGCGATGAAGCGGCTCTTCTCGATCTCGATGCTGTGTTCATGGTGCGCCTCGGGCGCCAGTGCCGGTATCTGATAGCTCATCTTGCCATCTTACCAAAGCATCGCCCTCAGTGAGTGACGGCATTGCCGCGCACCACGCCCATCACCATGCCCAGCACTTCGATATCGGCATTCTTGAGATAGATGGGGGCCATGTTGTCATTGGCCGGCTGCAGGCGCACGCCGGTCTTCTCGATATACAGCTTCTTCAGCGTCACTTCCTGCTGATTGATCATCACCACGGCGGTCTCGCCGTTTTCGGCGCTTTCGCTGCGTTCGATGATGATGATGTCGCCATCATGGATATTGCAGTTGATCATCGAGTGGCCGCGCACGCGCAGAGCGTAGGTGTTGCGGCGCACCATGCGTGTCGGCACGGCAACCGTACCGCAGTCGGCGATGGCTTCGATGGGCATGCCGGCGGTGATGTTGCCGAGCAGCGGGATATCCATCATGTCGCTGGCGGTGATTTCCTGCCAGGCCTGGTCATTGAGCGGCAGGTTGTGAAGACGCTTAAGGTAGTGCGGAGCGTGAAGACGTGACATGAGCTATCCCCTGATGCCATGCGGTCGGCGCGGATGGTGCGTCGGCCTGCGGTGCAGCGTGGAGGGTCGTCAGGCTGAGTTCATCTGTCGCCTGCTAGGCTCCGCGGACATGCTGACAACGCGTTGAGCCGACCCGATCAGTCTGTGCCTGCACTCGGCAGGCGTGTGATGAAGGTACTGTATGGATACTGTTTTTGTATACAGTGTCTGCATCATAGCAAGCTCTCGCGAAGTGGCAAGAGGTGAGCGAATTGACCGGCGCCAATTCAGCGAAAGTGTGTCGTATGAATGTGCATCACAAGTCGCTGATTTATTTCTCGAGTGCTTGACTGCCCGTCATGGCGGGGCCCTGAGGTCAGGCGATTGGCTGCTCGGTGGTCAGTGTCGGCCTCAGCTCGTAGAATGGCACGCAGTGACCCTTCGGGGTCAGCCTTTGATGTCGCACTCCGCGATGGCCCAGCCGCGAGTACCCGGGATGCCCAGCCAGCCTGCCAGCGATGAAGTCTGTAGCGCGCCGCCTCTGTTGACGGTCGTGGCGCTCGGCTGTGAGCGTGATGAGCGCTGGCTGTTCGAGGGGCTGGATCTCTCGCTGCATGCGGGAGAGATCCTGCAGGTCGAAGGGCCCAATGGCAGTGGCAAGACCACCTTGCTCAAGATTCTGTCCGGGCAGTTCCATGATCACGAGGGAGAAGTGCTGTGGCGCGGCCAGCCCACCTCGCGGATACGTGATGACTTTCTGGGCTCACTGCTTTATCTGGGCCACCAGCCCGGCATCAAGGGGGGCCTGACCGCATTGGAAAACCTCGCCTGGTATCAGGCACTTGGTGGTCAGTCGCAGGAGGGGGGAGAGGCTCGCAGCGAGCTTGCCTGGGCGGCGCTGGACGCCGTGGGGCTGGCCGGTTTCGAGGATGTGCCTGCCCAGCAGCTGTCCGCCGGTCAGCAGCGACGTATCGCGCTGGCACGGCTGCATCTGACGCCACGCCGGCTGTGGGTGCTGGACGAGCCCTTCACCGCCATCGATCGTGACGGCGTTCAGGCGCTGGAGGCACTGCTGCTGGCTCACGCCCAGCGTGGGGGCAGCGTGGTGATGACGACTCATCATCGCTTCTCACAGGCCTCGCGCTTGCGACGGATATGTCTTGGACAAGCCGCGGGCGTGGATTCGAGAGGGAGCGTCTCGGCATGAACCATGAGCTGCTGACGGCATTGCCCGAGGCCCCGCCCACCAGTTCGCTGGCCGGTGCCTTCAAGGCAACCCTCGCGCGCGACCTGCGTCAGGCGCTGCGCCGACGCAGTGAGCTGATCAATCCGCTGGTGTTCTTCGCCCTGGTGATCACGCTGTTTCCGTTGGGCATCTCACCGGACAAGGCGCTGCTGGCGACGCTGGCACCGGGCTTATTGTGGGTGGCGGCGTTGCTGGCGACGCTGCTGTCACTGGATGGCCTGTTCCGGCAGGACCTGGACGACGGTAGCCTCGAGCAACTGTTGCTGACACCGCAGCCATTGCCGTTGCTGGTACTGGCCAAGGTGGCGGGCCACTGGCTGCTGACCGGCCTGCCGTTGGCGTTGATGGCACCTTTGCTGGGCGTGATGCTGGGGCTGCCGAGCGGCACCTTCGGCGTCTTGATCGCCTCGCTGGCGCTGGGCAGCATGAGCCTGTCATTGATCGGCGCGATCGGTGCGGCGCTCACGGTGGGGCTGCGGCGCGGCGGTGTGCTGCTCTCGCTGATCATCCTGCCACTGTACATCCCGGTGCTGATCTTTGGTGCCGGCGCCGTACAGAGCGCCGTCAACGGCATGCCCAGTCTGGCGCATCTGGCCATTCTGGGCGCGATGCTGGCGCTGGCCCTGCTGCTGGCGCCGCTCGCCATCGCCGCCGGACTCAGGCTGAGCATCAATGGCTAGCCCGATCAAGAACTGCATGTCGCCGCCCGAGCATTCTCGGGCATTCGCAAGGTTCTTCATTGCCCCTGACAAGAGGCCCGTGTGACCGCCGATTCCGACTCTCCTCAAGCGCCTGCCCGCAAGGTTCGCCCCCGCAAGGGCGGACTGTGGCCGTGGTTGCATCGCATGGGCGCGCCGGCGACCTTCTTCACAGCCAGCCGACGCTGGCTGCCCTGGCTGTGGGCGCTGGCGATCATCGCGGTGGTGGCCGGCAGTGTCTGGGGGCTGGCCTTCGCGCCCGCTGACTACCAGCAAGGCAACAGCTTCCGCATCATCTATGTGCATGTGCCGGCGGCGATTCTCGCCCAGTCGTGCTTCATGCTGCTGGCGGTGTGCGCGCTGCTCTTCCTGGTGTGGAAGATCAAGCTGGCGGACATGGTCGCCACGGCTGCCGCTCCCGTCGGCGCCTTGATGACGGCGCTGGCACTGTTTTCCGGCTCGGTATGGGGCATTCCCACCTGGGGCACCTGGTGGATCTGGGATGCCCGGCTGACGTCGATGCTGATCCAGCTGTTCCTGTACCTGGGCGTGATCGTGCTGCGTGGCTCCTTTGCCAGTCGTGACAGCGGTTCGCGTGCGGCCTCGATCCTCGCGCTGGTCGGCATGGTCAATATCCCGATCATCAAGTATTCGGTGGACTGGTGGAGCACACTGCATCAACCGGCCACCTTCACGCTCAGCGAAGCACCGCCGATGCCGGCCAGCATGTGGATTCCGTTGCTGTTGATGGTGATCGGCTTCTACGCCTTGTTCGGCGCATTGGTGCTGATGCGCACTCGCGTCGAAGTCCTGCGCCGCGAGAGCCGCAAGCAGTGGGTGCGTGACCTGCTGAGTCCGCACTCGGACTCACGCCCCGGCCAGAATTCGCCTGCAGGCTCCGTTTCCACAGAGGGTGATCACTGATGAGCCTGCCCGATGTCGCTTTCTCGAGTGTCAGCGAGTTCTTCGCCATGGGCGGCCATGCGCTGTATGTGTGGTCCGCCTGGGGGCTGACGGCGACGTGCCTCGCGGGGCTGGTAATCGCCACGCGGCTGTCCCGTCGCGCGGTGGAGGCCGATATCCGCCGTCGCCTGCGTCGGGAATCCGCCCGCTCCTGAATCCATTCTCGACCTCCCGTGCCAGTCGTCCCGCTGGCCGCGAGAGGCATGACTGTCCCTTGCCCTGACCGAGCCCTGACCATGACTCCCAAACGCAAGCAGCGCCTGTATATCGTCACGGCCATCGTGCTGCTGGCCGCCCTCGCGGTTGGCCTCACGCTCTATGCTCTGCGCGCCAACATCAATGCCTTCTACACCCCGACCCAGATCGCCAATGGCGAGGCGCCCCAGGGGCGTCAGATCCGCGCAGGCGGCATGGTGCGCGATGGCAGTGTCAGGCGCGACAACGAGACGCTGGATGCCATCTTCACCGTCACCGATTTCGATCATGACGTGACGGTGCATTATCAGGGCATCCTGCCGGACCTGTTCCGTGAAGGGCAGGGCGTGGTGGTGATGGGCACCTTCGATGGTGATCATCTTGAGGCCAGCGAAGTGCTGGCCAAGCATGACGAGAAGTACATGCCGCCGGAGGTATCCGACGCACTCAAGGCCTCCGGGCGCGATGTGTCTGGCAACAGAACGGGGAGCATGGCTGGGAACGAGTCGAGCGACAAGATGACCGGCTCCTCCGTGGTCGAGAAAGCTTCGCGGGAGGCCCAGTGATGGTGACGCAACTGTTGCCGGAAATCGGTCACTTCGCGCTGATTCTGGGTGCCTGTCTGGCCCTCGTGCAGGCAGTCGTGCCGCTGGCGGGGGCCGCCACGCGTCGCCCGTTGTGGATGAGCTTCGCCCAGCCGATGGCCTGGGGGCAGTTCCTGTTCGTGCTGATCGCCTATGCCTGCCTGACGGCGAGCTTCCTGCTGGATGATTTCAGCGTCGCCTACATCGCCAACAACTCCAACAGCCAGCTGCCGTGGTACTTCAAGTTCAGCGCCGTCTGGGGCAGCCATGAGGGCTCGGTGCTGCTGTGGAGCCTGATTCTGGCTGGTTGGGGCTTTGCCGTCTCGCTGGGCGCGCGCCATCTGCCGCGCGACATGCTGGCGCGAGTGCTGGGCATCATGGGACTGATCTCGACTGGTTTCATGGCCTTCGTGCTGCTGACCTCCAATCCCTTCGCACGCCTGTTGCCGGACATGCCGGCAGATGGCGCGGACCTCAATCCGCTGTTGCAGGACATCGGCCTGATCATCCATCCGCCGATGCTCTACATGGGCTATGTCGGCTTCTCGGTAGCCTTCGCCTTCGCGATGGCGGCACTGATGGGCGGACGTCTCGATGCTGCCTGGGCACGCTGGGCGCGCCCCTGGACCAACATCGCCTGGGCCTTCCTCACCGTCGGCATCGCGCTGGGCAGCTGGTGGGCCTACTACGAGCTCGGCTGGGGCGGCTGGTGGTTCTGGGACCCGGTGGAGAACGCCTCCCTGATGCCGTGGCTGGCCGGTACCGCCCTGATCCACTCGCTGGCGGTCACCGAGAAGCGCGGTGCCTTCAAGAGCTGGACGGTGCTGCTGTCGATCTTCGCCTTCTCGCTGTCACTGCTGGGCACCTTCCTGGTGCGCTCCGGCGTGCTGACCTCGGTGCACGCCTTCGCCAGTGACCCCGACCGTGGCCTGTTCATCCTCGTGCTGCTCGGTATCACCGTCGGTGGCTCGCTGTTGCTGTTCGCGCTGCGCGCACCGCGCGTGCGCTCGACGCTCGGCTTCCACTGGCTGTCGCGGGATGCCTTTCTGCTGGTCAACAACCTCGTGCTGCTGGTGATGATGGTCACCGTACTGCTGGGCACCCTCTATCCACTGGTGCTGGATTCGCTGGGACTGGGCAAGATCTCGGTGGGCCCGCCGTACTTCAATGCGCTGTTCGTGCCGCTGACCACGCTGCTGTGTGCCTTCATGGGGCTCGGGCCGGCCTCGCGCTGGAAGCAGATGCCAGGGCGTGAGCTCGCACGCCGTCTGGCACTTTCCGGTGGCGCGGCACTCATCATCGGCGGGCTGCTGCCGCTGTTGCTGGATATCGAGTGGAGCTTCTCGGTGGCGCTCGGGCTGGTCATCGCGCTGTGGGTGGTCCTGCCGTTGCTGCGCGACCTGTGGGACAAGAGTGCCTCGAAGGCAGGGCGCTGGGCGGGCCTCAAGCGCCTCACGCCCAGCTACTGGGGCATGCAGCTGGCGCATCTGGGCCTGGCAGTGACCATCGTCGGCGTGACGCTGGTCTCCAATACCGAGGTCGCCGAGAACGTGCGCATGGTGCAGGGCAAGGAAGTCAGCGTGGGCGGCTATCAATTCCGCATGACCGAGCTTGGCGAGTATCGCGGCCCAAATTACCTGTCGGACCGTGCCACGGTAGAGGTCAGTCGTGGTGGCGAGGCGGTGACGACACTGCATCCCGAGAAGCGTCTGTTCCTGGCCAGCGGCATGCCGATGACCGAGACCGCGCTGGATGCCGGCTTCACGCGTGACCTCTACGTCGCCATGGGCGAGAAGCTCGATGACGACAGCTGGGCAGTGCGGATTCAGGTCAAACCCTTCGTGCGCTGGCTGTGGCTGGGCGCCTTGCTGATGGGCGCGGGCGGCGTGATCGCCGTGCTGGATCGCCGTTATCGCCGCCGTGTCGAGGCCAGCACGGCGTCTGACACCCGCTCCCTCGACACGCAGGAGGCTCGCCCATGAATGTTCGTCGTCTGGTGCTGTTCGTGCCGCTGGTGGTCGTGGTGGGGCTGGGTGCCTTCCTCTACCAGCGCCTCGATGATGACCCCTACGCACGGGACTCCGCGCTGCTGTCGCGGCCCTTCCCCGAATTCTCGCTCAGCACCTTGGGTGACCCGCAGGCGCGCCTCGATGCCTCGCTGCTCAAGGGCCAGGTCAGTCTCGTCAATGTGTGGGGCGAGTGGTGTCCGACCTGCAAGCACGAGATGCCGCAGCTGCTGGATCTCGCCAGCCGCGACGTGCACATGGTCGGCGTCGACTACAAGGACACCCGCGCCAAGGGCCGCCAGTTCCTGGAGGAATTTGGCAACCCGTTCAGCGTCAATCTCTTCGACCCGGACGGCACGCTGGGCTTTGATCTCGGCGTCTATGGGGCACCGGAAACCTTCCTGGTCGATGCCGAGGGCGTGATCCGCTATCACCACACCGGCTATATTCGCCCGGAAGACGTCCGTGATGTCATCCTGCCGACACTGGAGCGCATCGCGAAACCCGCGGCTGGTGCAGCCGGTGAGGAGGCCAGCTCATGAAATCCGTGCTCAGGAGTTTTGCCATCCCGCTGGTGCAGGCGCTGGTCGTGCTGCTGTTTCTCGCTTGGCTGGCGGCTGGCAAGGCGCAGGCTGCCATCGAGGTGCATCAGTTCAACAACCCGGTGCTGCAGAAGCGCTACGACAGCCTGACGGCTGCGCTGCGCTGCCCCAAATGTCAGAACCAGGCAATCGGCGACTCGGATTCGCCGATTGCCGGCGATATGCGTCAGAACGTGGCGGACCTGCTCAAGGATGGTCGCAGCGACAGCGAGATCCAGAATTTCATGGTCGCGCGCTTCGGTGAGTACGTGCTCTACAATCCGCGGCTCGATGGGCGCACCTGGCTGCTGTGGGGCGGCCCGGCGGCGCTGATCCTGATCGGCTTGATGATCGTGACACTGATCGTGCGTGCCCGTCGCCGTGCGCGTGTGCGTGCGCTGGATGATGATGAGCAGGCGCGCCTGTCGGCGCTGCTTGCCACGCACCGTGAAGTTTCTCGAGATGCCAAGGAGCGCTCATGATCCTGCTATGGCTGGCGATTGCCGTGCTGTTGATTCCCGCCGGCTGGCTGCTGTTGCTGCCGTTGCGGCGTGCGCGTCGCGTGCATGCCGATCAGCAGGCCTTCGAGAACAACGACAGCCTCGGCGCCGAGAACGTGCGTGTCTATCGGCGTCGACTGGCCTCGCTGGAGCGTGGCCATGCGCGCGGTGAGCTGGATGACACGGCGCTGGCGGAAGGGCGGGTCGAGCTGGAACGCAGCCTGCTGGAAGACGCCGAATCTCTGACGCGCTCTCCGCTCAAGGCTGCCAGCAGTGGCCGTGTGCTGGTGCCCGTGTTGCTGGTGGCGATGGTGGCGGGCTCGCTCTACTGGTATCAGCGCGAAGGCGCGAGCGGGGACCTGGCGCTGGCGCAGGCGATTGCCGCCACGCCGATCCACGATGCTGCCAGCTTCGAGGCGCGCATCGCCCGGCTGCGCGCCGAGGCCGAGGCCCAGCCCGACAACGCCAAGGTGTGGATGGCGCTGTTCCCGCTCTACCGCGATGCCGGACGTCTCGATGAGGCCATGCAGTCGCTCGAGGCGTTGATCGCGCTCGAAGGTCGCGTGCCCGCATTGATCGCGCAGCTGACGCAGCTCAAGTTCTTCGCCGCCCAGCGTACCTTGACCGATGAGGTGCAGGGGCTGATCGATGAGGTGCTGGCAGCCGATCCGCGTCAGCCCACGGTACTCGGTCTGCTGGGCATCGAGGCCTTCGACCATGCCCGCTATCCCGAGGCCATCGACTACTGGCGCAAGGCGATTGCCGGCTTCGAGAATCCCGATGCCGCCAAGGCGCTGCGCGAAGGCATCAAGGCCGCACGCCAGCGCATGGCCAGGGCCGGAGACGTCGATGCTTCGATCGCCCTGGCTCCATCGGCAGCGAGTGATAAAGATGCGGCGGATGCACCGGGAGCGAGAACTGATCAGGACACCAAGGAGGGTGCTGCACGTCTGACGCTCAAGGTGTCACTGGACCCGGCGCTCGAGGCGCAGCTGGCGGCGCTGCCGGTCAGTGCCGAAGCGGCGACCCTGTTCATCGTGGCGCGTGATGCTGAGGGCAAGCTGCCACCCTTGGCGGTGGTGCGCACTACCGCAGACACGCTGCCGCTGACGCTCACTCTGTCGGATGACAATGCCATGGCCCCGATGGCGCGGCTCTCGATGGCGGAGCGCGTCGATCTCGTGGCGCGTATCTCCGCTTCCGGGCAGCCGGCGGCCCAGCCGGGGGATCTCGAAGGCACGCTCGAGAATGTCATCGTTACTCGCAGCACCGAGGCCGATGCTGATGTCAGCCATGAGGCTGCGGACGCGCCGCTGATGCTGCGTATCGACCACCGCGTCACTCAGTAAGTCGCGATTGGTCCTATATCCCGCGCGATGACGGCTTCGTTTGTCATTGCGCCGGTTGGGGCCATCGCCGCTTTTGGGTAGACTGCGCGCTGGTTTTTCGAAAATCCCCTCGATGACCGGCTGTCTCGTCGTAAGGACATGTTTACCTTGCGGCGGTGCGGGATCTCCCCACGGAGGTCTGCAAGGCCGGAGCGTGTCAGGTTTTCTGCACCAGCCACTCTTCTCCCAGACTCAAGGACGCGCCAGGCGCAATGCGGCTCAAATCGATCAAGCTGGTCGGCTTCAAATCCTTCGTCGATCCGGTCACCGTGCCCTTCGACAGCAACATGACGGCGATTCTCGGCCCCAACGGCTGCGGGAAATCCAACGTCATCGATGCTGTGCGCTGGGTGATGGGCGAGTCCAGCGCCAAGAACCTGCGTGGCGAGTCGATGACGGACGTCATCTTCAATGGCTCCACCGGGCGCAAGCCGGTGGGGCAGGCCTCCATCGAGCTGACCTTCGACAATGCCGACGGCAGCCTCGGTGGCGCCTGGTCCGAGTATGCCGAGATAGCGGTCAAGCGTCTGGTGACGCGCGATGGCCAGTCCGGCTACTTCCTCAATGGCCAGAAATGTCGCCGGCGTGATATCGCCGACGTCTTCCTCGGCACCGGCCTCGGGCCGCGCTCCTACTCCATCATCGGTCAGGGCATGATCTCGCAGCTGATCGAGGCGCGCCCGGATGACCTGCGCAGCACCCTCGAGGAGGCCGCAGGCATCTCCAAGTACAAGGAGCGCCGCCGCGAGACCGAGAACCGCATGAAGCGCACCCAGGAAAACATGGAGCGCCTGGATGACCTGCGTGAGGAGCTCGACAAGCAGCTCGAGCGCCTCAAGCGTCAGGCGGAAGCCGCCAAGCGCTATCAGACTCTCAAGCAGGATGAATATCGCCTCAAGGGCGAGCTGGCCGTGCTGCGTCGGCGTGGCCTGCGTGCGCAGCAGCGCGAGCAGCAGTCACGCGTCGCGGAGCTGGAAACCGGTGTCGAGCGCGAGATTCTCGGTCAGCGTCAGTGCGAGAGCCAGCTGGAAGAGCAGCGCTATCAGCACGACGAGCTGGCCGGAGAGCTGGAAACGCATCAGGCCGCCTTCTATGAGACCGGTGCCCAGATCGCGCGTCTCGAGCAGAGTCTCGAGCACGCCCGCACCCGTGAGCAGCAGCTGGCGGCGGATCTCGAGATGGCCAGGCGTGAGCTGAGCGATATCCAGCGCGTCGAGGGTGAGGACGGCGAGCGCCTCGAGATGATCGATGCGCGCCTGGAAGACATCGCCCCGGAACTCGAGCTTGCCCGCGAGACCCTCGAAGGGATCGAGCTGTCATTGGAGGAGGCCGAAGAGCGCCGCCAGGACAGCCAGAGTGAGTGGGAGCGCTTCAGTCAGGCCGACAACGAATCCCAGCGTGGCGCCGAGCGGGCTCAGAGCGAGATCCAGCAGCTCGAGAATGCCATCGCCGACGCCGAGCGCCAGCGCGAGCGCCGTCGTCAGCAGCTCGCGGAGCTGCCGGATGTCGCCGAGTTGCGGGAAGCCCGCGAGGAGCTTCGCGAGCAGCTCGATGAATTGTCGCTCAGCGGCGAATCGCTGGAGTCGCGCCGCGAGCAGGCCAGTGAAGCCCGTGAGCAGGCCCAGGCCGATCGTCTGGTGCTGGATGGAGAGCGCGATCAGCTGCGCCAGCGTCGCAATGTCTTGCAGGGCGAGAAGGCCTCGCTTGAGGCACTGATCGACGCGGCGCTGCGTGATGACGATGACCGTCTGGCGAGCCACCTGGAGCAGCACGGGCTCGCCGAGACCCCGGCGCTGGCCGAGGGGCTCGAGGTCGCCGAGGGCTGGGAATCGGCCAGTGCCTGGGTGCTGGGCCCCTTCCTCAAGGCGCGTCTGGCGGCGAGCGAGCCGTCTCGGCTGGCCACGCTGATGGATGAGCTGCCCGGCGGCGAGCTGTTGCTGGTCGATGGCACGCCGGCGTCCAGCGCGACAGCCCGCCCCGCTGGCACTCTGGCGGCGCAGGTGAGCGGCGCGGATGCCCTGGCCGGTTGGCTGGCGAGTATCCACTGTGTCGAGTCGCAGGCCGCCGCCTGGGCCAGGCGTGATTCGCTGGCCGCGCACGAGAGCGTGCTGACACCGGACGGTCTGTGGCTCGGACGAGGCTGGAGCCGCCGTCAGGTGGCCGGTGAACGTGCCGATAGCGTCATCGCCCAGCGGGCGCGCCTTGAGCAGGTCGTGCTGGAGCTAGAGTCACTGGATGAGCGTCTCGAGGAGATCGAGACGCGACTGGCCGCAGCCGCCGAACAGATTGCCGGCGCCGAGCAGCAGCTCGAGCATCTGCGCGTCGAAGAGCGGGAGCTTGGCGAGCGCCAGCGTGAACTCAGTCTCAAGGAGGCCGGCATCGCCAGCCGCCTGGAGCATGTCGATGGCCGCGCCCGAGAGCTGGATGAGGAGCTCGAGCAGCTGGCGGAAACGCGCGAGACTCAGGCCCTGACGCTGGAAGAGGCACGTGAGCGCTGGCAGCAGGCACTGGAGGCGGTCGAGAACAACGCCCAGTCGCGTGAGTCTCTGGAGCGTTCACGGCGCGAACATCAGGAGGCGCTGGCCGGGCTGCGTGCCCAGCTGGCGCCCGCGCGTGAGCAGGTCAACCGTCTCGACATGGAGCGTCAGCGCCTGACCACCGAGCGTGATGGCATGCAGGGCCAGCGCATGAGAGCCGTCGAGCAGCGCGAGAAGCTCGCCGAGCGTATCGAGATGCTCGAGGCCAGCCGCGAAGAGGCCTCGCTGCCGCAGGAAGAGGAGCGCGAAAAGCTCGAGATGCTGCTCGAGACGCGTCTGTATCAGGAAACCAAGCTCAACGCCTGTCGTGACAAGACTCATGAATTGGTCGAACAGATGCGCCAGGCGGAACAGTCGCGTCAGACTCATGAGCGCAATCTCGAGGGGATTCGCCAGCGTCTCGAGGAGGGCCGCATGCAGGTGCAGGCGCTGACCCTCAAGGGCGATGCGCAGGACGAGCAACTGGTGGAGCTGGGCTATGACGAGGCGGCGATCACGCAGCTCGAGGATGAGCTGGACCCCAATGCCACCGAATCGGCCTGGAGTCACAACCTCGAGCAGATCGGCGAGCGCATCAAGCGGCTGGGGGCCATCAACCTGGCGGCCATCGAGGAATACGATCAGCAGGCCGAGCGACGCAACTACCTGGAAGCTCAGCATGCCGAGCTGAGCGAGGCGCTGGAGACCCTCGAGCGCGCCATCCGCAAGATTGACCAGGAAACACGGGTGCGCTTCAAGGACACCTTCGACAAGGTCAATGCCGGAATCCAGGCGCTTTTCCCCAAGATCTTCGGGGGCGGAACCGCATGGTTGACGCTGACTGGTGATGATTTGCTGGAGACGGGAGTCGCGATCATGGCGCGGCCACCGGGCAAGAAAAACTCCACCATTCACCTGCTGTCAGGCGGCGAGAAGGCACTGACGGCACTGGCGCTGGTCTTCGCCATCTTCCAGCTCAATCCGGCCCCGTTCTGCATGCTCGATGAGGTGGATGCACCCTTGGATGATGCCAACGTCGGACGCTATGCGAGGCTGGTGAAGGAGATGTCGGAAAGCGTACAGTTCATCTATATCACCCATAACAAGATCGCCATGGAAGCGGCGGATCGGCTGATGGGTGTCACCATGCAGGAACCCGGCGTCTCGCGTCTTGTCTCTGTAGGGATAGAAGAAGCTGCCGTGCTTGCCGAAGCGTGAGGGAAAAGCCGTTCAGGAGGGCAAGGTCATCCTCTGGCGCGGTAGTCAGTGGCCGCCTTGGCGGCCTAGTTGGCAAGATCGTGTTGCATCTAGAGATCGAAAGCACTACGAGTTTGCGTCATAGTGTCAGTCAGGGATAATTGAAGGGCGATTGCGCAGGTCACCACCACAGGATTGACATTCGAAAAAATGTCCCCTTTTTCTGCAATCGCGCTATGCTGTTCACGTGCATGGTGCCCAAGCAAACAGGCTAATGACCCATGGAATTGAGAGAGTGGCTCATCTTGTTGGGGTTGGTGCTGGTCGCAATCATCGTCGTTGACGGTGTGCGCAGGCTCCAACGTCAACGTCGAGTACCCCGACTGGATCGAGCGGGTACAGAGGATTCCACCGACGATGCGGGCAATCCCGCGGTGGAAGAAGAGGAAGAACGTGACAACTGGGAGCTGCCGAACGGCGGCTACCGGGTGGTTGGCGATTCCGAGACGCATGCCGAGGACGAGGAAGATGTCGTGCTCGACAATGCTCATGGCATCAAGGCCTCGCGGGTGACTCAACCGAGTCGTCCGGCGCAGCCCATGGAGCGTCGTGAAGCGCCGGAGCGCAAGGGCTTCGGCGAGCGTGCGGCTGCCTTCGGTGCACGTGCCAGCCAGTCAATGCGCGACGTGACGGCCAGTCTGGGCGCACGGCGTGATGATGAGCATGAGCACGACGATGCGCATCGTGAGCCCGTGCTCGGCAGCGCCTCCAGTGAGCAGGCCGAGACGGCGCGCGAAGACGACTTCCATGAGAAGCCGGTGATCACCGCCGAGGACGACAGCATCAGCGTCTCCTCCACCCAGGCCGATGATCTCGAGCCGATGGCCGAGATCGAGGAAGGTCAGGATGCCAGGACTGAGGCGTCCTCCGCTGGCAAGCCGGCCGATGTCGCCAGCAGTGCTTCCCAGCGCCAGGAACCTTCACTGGAAGCGGCCGTCGCGCCTGCTGCCGATGCGACAGCGCCCGAGGATGATCGTCATCCTCTGGTGCTGCGTGCCGAACGCAATCAGGTCGATGACCAGCTCGCACGTGACACCCTGGCCGACGCCAGTGAAGTCATCATCATCTCGGTGATGGCGCGTGGCGATGAGGGCTTCAGCGGTGAAGACGTACTGGGTATCTCGCTGGCCTGTGGTCTGCGTCATTCCGAGATGGGGCTGTTCCTGCGCCACGAGGAAGATGACGATGACAGCCCGCTGCAGTTCGCGATGGCCAACGTGGTCAAGCCGGGCATCTTCAAGCCGGCCGAGATGGTGGACAGCCAGCTGGATGGCGTCACCTTCCTCATGCCGCTGCCGGGCGCGGACGACACCTCTGCCGCCTTCGAGACCATGGTCGAGATCGCCATGCTGCTGGTGCGTCGTCTGGGGGGGGAGCTGAAAGACGAGAACCACAGCGTGATGACGGCCCAGACCATCGAGTTCAAGCGCCAGCAGGTGCACGAGTTCGAGCGTCGCAATCGTCTGCATCGCTACCAGGCCAACTGATCGACTCCCCAGCCATTCTCTGAGTCGAGACGTCATGCCAAACGCCAACGGCGACCTTCGGGTCGCCGTTGGCGTTTTCGTTCCTGGTCACAGTACAGACGGCTTGAAGGTTCGGACTCGCGGTCGCATTGAGTACAATGGCAGCATCAAGGCGACCCCTCCGCCTGCAAGTCTTTGCAAGCTCTTGCAAGGGCGTCAGGTCGGAGGGGTCGCCACCCGTTTTCAGGTCGCTCAGCGCTGTCTTCTGGCAGTGCTGGCGAGCCAAGTATCGAGTGAGTGTCATGTCAGCCCAGGATGATCTGTTTTCGGTGCCCGCCGATGATTCCAACGCCTCGAGCGCTTCTCGCTCCGCTGCACCGGCCGCGCTGGAAGGCGTGCCAGCCAAGGTGATGGAGGAGGTTGCGCAGCTGCATCGCGAGCTGCTCGAAGCCAGCCACCGCTATTACGTGCTGGATGATCCGACGCTGACTGATGCCGACTACGACACGCGCCTGCGACGTCTCGAAGCGCTGGAAGCCGAATATCCTCAGCTGATCAGCTCGGAATCGCCCACCCAGCGTGTCGGAGCCGCGCCGGCCAGCGGCTTCGAGGAAGTGCAGCATGCGGTGCCGATGCTGTCGCTCAACAACGCCTTCGATGACGATGAGCTGCGAGCCTTCGTGCAGCGTGCGGCGAAAACGCTGGAGCTGGGAGACGCCCAGGATGCGGGGGATGAACTGAGCTTCTGCTGCGAGCCCAAGCTCGATGGTCTGGCCGTGTCGCTCATCTATGAGAACGGCGTATTGGTGCAGGGCGTGACGCGCGGCGATGGCCGCACCGGCGAGGGCATCACCACAAATCTGCGCACCATCCGCTCGATTCCGCTCAAGCTGCGGGGTGATGATCTGCCGGAGCTGCTGGAAGTACGTGGCGAGGTCTACATGAGCCACGCTGGCTTCGAGGCGCTGAACGCACGCGGCCGCGACGAGGATGGCAAGGTGTTCGCCAACCCGCGCAATGCCGCCGCCGGTAGCCTGCGCCAGCTGGATTCCAGTATCGCCGCCTCGCGTCCGCTGGAATTCTGCGCCTATCAGGTCGCGCGGGTGGATGAAGCGCTGCTCGCCAGCGAGGCCGGCCAGAATCATTCCGGTCTGATGGCGCTGCTCAACGACTATGGCTTCCGCACCAGCCCCCAGCTTGAGGTGGTGCGCGGTGCTCAGGGCATCATCGACTACACCCGCCGCCTCGGTGAGCAGCGTGATGGCCTCGACCACGACATCGATGGCGCGGTCATAAAGCTCGATGCACTGCGTCTGCAGCGTGAACTGGGCTTCGTGGCGCGCGCCCCGCGCTGGGCCATCGCCTACAAGTACCCGGCGCAGGAGCAGGAAACCACCCTGGAAGGCGTCGATTTTCAGGTCGGACGCACTGGCGCGCTGACACCGGTCGCCCGGCTGGCACCGGTGCAGGTCGCCGGTGTGGTGGTCTCCAACGCCACACTGCACAACATGGACGAGGTGGAACGTCTCGGCGTGCAGATCGGTGACAGCGTCATCATTCGGCGCGCCGGCGATGTCATCCCGCAGGTGGTACGGGTCGCCAGCGAAGGCGCCAGCCGCGAAGCCATCGTGCTGCCGGACGGCTGCCCGGTGTGTGGCTCCGAGATCGAGCGCCTCGAAGGCGAGGTGGTGGCACGCTGCGCGGGCGGACTGATCTGCGCCGCGCAGCGCAAGGAAGCCCTCAAGCACTTCTCCAGCCGCAAGGCGCTGGATGTCGATGGTCTCGGTGAGAAGCTGATCGAGCAGCTGATCGAACGCGAGCTGGTCAAGACGCCGGCGGATCTGTTCCACCTGGAAGCTGCCACCCTGGCCGAGCTGCCGCGCATGGGCGATAAGTCCGCCGCCAATCTGGTCGCCTCGCTGGACAAGAGCCGCAGCACCACCCTGGCGCGCTTCATCTACGCCCTCGGCATCCGGGAAGTCGGGGAAGCCACCGCCGCGAATCTGGCCACGCACTTCGGCACGCTTGAAGCGCTGCGCGCAGCCGATCAAGCCGCGCTGGAGGCAGTGGAAGATGTCGGCCCCATCGTCGCCGCGCATATCCATACCTTCTTCCAGCAGCCGACCAACAACGAGACGCTGGAAGCGTTGCTCGCCTGTGGCTTGAGCTGGGAAGAGGTCGAGATCGGTGAGCGTCCCCAGCCGCTGGCAGGCCAGACCTGGGTGCTGACCGGCAGCCTCGACAGCATGACGCGCGATGAAGGCAAGGCGCGTCTGCAGGCGCTGGGCGCCAAGGTGGCGGGCAGTGTCTCGAAGAAGACCGCTGGCGTGGTCGCCGGCGAGGCTGCAGGCAGCAAGCTGGAGAAAGCGATGCAGCTGGGCCTCACGGTGCTGGACGAAGCGACCTTCGTGGCGCGCCTGGCCGAATGGGAATCCGGGGCTGATGCACGGCAGGACAATCCGCAAGACAGTGCGCAAGACAGCGTGGGAGAGGATGCATGAGTACGGATACGCTGAATGATGCACCGCAGGCGGCGTCACGCCACCCTGATGATGGACAGGAGCTACCCATGAGCCAGATGCCGCTTGATCAGATGGATCCCAAGGATCGCTTCATCGAGGTGCCGCAGACCATGCTGCCCGCCGATACACGGCGTGCCCTGCTGGAAGCCTTCGTCACTCGTCAGGGCTACGACACCACCGATGTCGGTGAAGGCATGGCCGGCTGGGTCGCGGAGCTGGAAGGCCAGCTGTCACGCGGCAAGCTGTTGATCGTCCATGACATCGGCACCGAATCCACCGAGGTGATGACGCTGGAGCAATGGCAATCCTTCGGGCGTCAGCTGGCGGATGACGAGGAAGAAGGCGACTGAGCCCGGTCAGCTGACATGATGGGGTGAGCATGCCCTGCCCCCGGGGCTGGAAATAACAACGCCCCCGGCACAAGCCGGGGGCGTTGTCGTTCATGCAGCGCCTGTCGTTGCGCCAGTTGGTGCGGCTAGTGGCGTCTGGCGATGGGCCGGATCAGGCAAACCACATCGGTACGACCAGGCTGGAGATCAGCAGGATCAAGGCTCCGCCCAGGCGCGAGGAAATCTGCGCGAAGGGCATCAGCTGCATGCGATTGGCCGCCGAGAGCACGGCGACGTCACCCGTGCCGCCCATGTTGGCCATGCACAGGCCAGCGGTGATGGCAGATTCTATGGGGTAGAAGCCGACCAGCTTGCCCACCAGACCCGCACCGAAGGCGGCACCAGCGACGACACCGAACACGATCACCACGTAGGTGACGGTGATGGCATCGATCACCTGGCCCAGATCGGTGTAGGCCACGCCGATGCCGAACAGCAGCGCGAAGGTCCAGTTGCCTGCGACGAACCGGAACCATTGGGCGGCGGCCTGATTGATGTTCTCCGGCACCAGGTTGGCGCACTTGAGCACGGCGACCGCGATGATCATCAGCGCGTAGGGGTGCAGCGGAATGACCTTGCCGAGAATCTGGCTGGAGACGAAGAAGCTCAGGGCAATCACCATGCCGATGCCCAGCTGGGATAGATCAGGCGCACTCTTCTCTTCGTGGACATTGACGCCCGGCATCATCTGGCCACCACCGGTCAGCGACGGGAAGCGCTTGCCAAGCCCGTTGAGCAGCCCGGCAATGATGATGGCGAAGACATTGCCCAGCGCCAGTGCCGGCACCAGGATCGAGATATAGTAGCTGGCCGGCTGCCCCAGCAGCTGCTCGTAGATCTGGCTCATCGGCACGGCACCTGCGCCCATGCCGCCGCCCATGATGGGCAGGGCGATGACCATGACGGCATCCTTGGGCGAGAAGCCCATGACCCAGCCCACCAGCATCGCGAAGAGCGCCGCGAACAGCACCGAGCACAGCAGTGGCAGTGCGAAACGGGCCCCGACCTTGACCAGTACGCGGGAGTCCATGCCGAGAATGCTGCCGGTGATCAGTGCCGCGATGTAGAAGTTCAGGAAGCCACCGGCCTTCATGAACTCACTGACATTCGCCGTGACGTCCTGCGGCAGCCAGCCGCTGTAGACCAGCGCTGCGGCACCGAAGATGGCGAGAATGGCGCCGCCACCCAGATAGCTGTTGATGATCGGCAGGCGGTCGCCCAGAAAGCCCAGCAGCTCACCGAGAATCATCATGACCAGCAGCGCGCCGATCATGCCGGCAGGCAGGGTGTCGGTGGCGATGGCGGCAATCAGGACCAGGAAGGACAGGGCGAAGATCGGCAGCGACATGCCGAAGATGCGCGTCTTCTGCCAGGGGGACTCTGCGGCAGGCGTGGCCGTGGCGGTCTGCGAGGAATGTGTCATGCATGCTCCTTGTCCTGCACTCTGTCGTTGCAGGACCTGTTGTCATGCCCGGACGCGCTGGCGTGGCATCGCGGGATCGTTTGGGACGGGGAAGGGACATCATGTTCGCGCACTGGATGCGCGTCACAGGGAGCTTACGGTGTGGCTCCCGAGGGCCAAGTTTTGCGAATTAAAGAAAGCCTTTTGAAACTTATGAAACCGCTGACTGCTGCTCGCCCATGCGCAAGGCCGATTGACCATGCCACCAAGGGGGAAGAGGGCGTGTCGTGCGTGCTGCTACATTCTCATCCCGGACTGAGTGCACTGACCTCATTGCTCGCCGCCGGCATGGTGATCGTCAGCCTGCTGGTCGCGGCCTGGCTCTTCAGTACCCAGCTGGAGCGGACCCAGCGCGAGATTCAGGGCCAGCGTATTGCCGCTCTTGCCCAGCGTATCGCGCGTCTACCCGAGGTGCGTACTGCCTTGAGCGAGGCCAGTGCGCCGCAGGCTGCCCTTCCTGTCGCTGACAGCCGCCTGGCGGCACGCATCGAGCGACTGCGCCAGGAGAATGCCGTCGACTTCATCGTGGTGATGCGACCGGATGGCTTGCGGCTCAGTCACCCGGATCCCGCACGTATCGGACAGCCCTTCCAGGGCGGCGACGAGCAGCGTGCGCTTGCCGGCGCCTCCTATCTCTCCGAATCCCGGGGTACGCTCGGCGAAAGCCTGCGCAGCTTCGTTCCGGTCATGGCGACCGCGTCCAGGGGCGGTGAGCGCGCCGTCGTCGGTGCGGTGGCCATCGGTATCACGCTGGACTCCCTGGGGCGGCGTCTGGCCGATGAGAAGCGTCAGCTGTTGCTCGGACTGGGTGTGTTGATGCTGTTCGGCACGCTGGGCGCACTGGGACTTGCGCGCTATCTGCGCAGGCAGCTCAAGGGACTGGAGCCGGCGGCCATCGCGCGCCTGGTGGAGGAGCATCAGGCGGTGCTGGCCAGCCTGGAAGAGGGCATCATCGTGGTCGATCCCGAGGGGCGGATTACGCTGGTGAATGCCGCGGCGCGCGAGTTGTTGGGGGCCTTGCCGACGCTGGGAGAGCACCTTGATGGCTGGCTGCCCGACACCGGCATGCGTGAGTGCCTTGTTGCGCGCCAGCCGGTGAGCGAGCAGGAAGAGACCCGACTGCGCCAGGTGACTCACGGCGGGCGGCGATTGCTGGTGCGTTGCCAGCGAGTGCATGATGGCGAGCTGCTGATGGGCGGCGTGCTGGTACTGCGCGAGCACGACCGCATGCAGCGCCTCGCCGAGGAGCTGACCGGCGTCCGCCGTCAGGCGGAGTCACTGCGTGCCGCGCGTCATGAGTTCCGCAACCGGCTGCATGTGCTGTCGGGCCTGACGCAGATGCAGGACCTCGCCGGTCTGCGCGATTATCTGGCGTTGCTGGTGGAGCGGGAGTTGCCGGCGGATGCCGCGGCCGCCGAGCGCATCGCGGACCCTCTGCTGGCAGGTCTTCTGATCGGCAAGCACAGCGAGGCTCGCGAGCGTGGCATCGCGCTGGCGGTCGAGCTGGAGATCGAGTGCCATCATGGCCGCTGCGCTGAGTGGGGAATGTCACAGGACGAGGGCGCTCAGGCCGAGTTTCCGGTGCTGGAGCGTAGCTTGAGTCATGATCTGGTCAGCGTGATCGGCAATCTGCTCGACAATGCCTTCGAAGCGCTGGAGGAGGTGGGCGCTGACGCTCAGGCCCCGTCTGTGACCCTGGGGTTGATGCTGGAATCACTGGACTCGTCGGCAGAGGCGCAGTTGTCGATCAGCGTGGCGGACAACGGCCCCGGCATGCCGACGGAGCTGAGGCAGACGGCACGCATGGCGGGGGTGAGCAGTCATGGAGAAGGCCGCGGGCTGGGCCTGTCGCTGGTGCAGGAGATCGTGTCTGCGCGCGAGGGCGAATGGCACCTGTATGCGCCCTCGGGCGGCGGTACCCTGGTCGAGCTGACCCTGCCTTGCCGACTGCTGACTGGCGCGGCGCCCTGATAGGGGGCCGTGCATCACGGGATGGCGTTGCGGCCGGAATTTGCACAACGAAGGAGCCAGAGCGCATGCGTGTGCTGATAGTCGAAGACGACCCCATGGTCATGCGTCTCAATGTCGAATACCTCAGTCGCATCGACGGCATGCGCCTGGTGGCTCAGTGCGAGGATGTCGCGACGGCACTCGACGTACTGGCGCAGGAAGCGGTGGACCTGGTGCTGCTGGATGTCTACCTGCGCAGCCGCAGCGGGCTGGAAGTGTTGCGATGGCTGAGGCGCCACGCCGCCCCCGATATCCAGGTGATCCTGATCACCGCTGCCAGTGAAGCGGATACGGTACGTAGCGCACATGCGCTCGGGGTATGCGACTACCTGGTCAAACCCTTCAGCTTCGCTCGCTTTCAGCAGGCCCTGGCCTTGGCACAACGCGGCCGCCAGCAGCTGGAAAGCCTCGAGGGGGAGGTCAGCCAGCAGCAGCTGGATCAGCTGTTCGCAGTTCAGGGAATGGCCGCTGCTACCTCGGGTACCGTCCCAGATGGCCGCCTGCCCAAGGGTGTGACGGCGGCGTCCCTTGCCTTGGTGGCCAGTGCCATCATGGCGCTGCCACGAGAGGAAGGCAGCTTCACCAGTGAGGCGTTGCTGCCTGCCACCGGCATGTCGCGGGTCACCATCCGCAAGTACCTGCGCCATCTGGCGGCTTGCGACATGCTCAGCGAGGCCTTCCACTACGGCCAGATCGGCCGGCCATCCTTCACCTATCAGGTCATCGACCGTCAGGCCCTGGCCAGGCAGTGCCGTCAGGCCTGAGTGATGCCGACCTCTCAGCGTCGCTGGACGATATCGCGGATCAGGCGGCGTCCCGGGTGCAGGTGCTCGGCCAGTTCGCGCTCCAGCGGCAGCGGCTCGCCACACAGTTGCGAGGCGATCAGTTCGGCGCACAGCGGAGCGGTGGTGAAGCCGCGTGAGCCGTGTGCGGTGGAGAGCCACAGGCCGGGCAGATGGGCGCCGCTCGACTGCGGGACGCGCTTCTTCGCATCGAAGGCCATGGCGGCGTAATCCTCGCGCCATTGCGCGGCGTCCGGTGCCGGGCCGGCCAGCGGGCTCTTGTCGGGGCTCGCGGCGCGCCAGGCGACGCGTCCCTGCCAGTCATCGTCTTCCAGTCTGACACCCCGCGCCTGCTCCCATGCGGCGACGAAGGCGGGCAGGGCACTGCGCAGCTCGGCGACATTGGCGGCGTGGTCGGCCTCACGTACCGAGTCATCCTCATCGCGCGGGGCGAAGGTCGCGCCGAAGCTCAAGGTCACGCTGCCATCGGTGTGGCGCTGACAGGGCGAGACATAGCCGCCGGCACACACCACGCTGTCGAGCATGGGCAGACCTGCTGCCTGTTCGGGCGCTACCGTGATCTCGCTGACCTGGCCACGAATCGGCTGCAGCGGCAGGTGTGCGAGCGGCTCGGGCAGGTAAGTCTGCTCGCCCAGCGCGACGATCAGCTGATCCACTTCCAGACAGTGGCCGTCGCTGGCTTCCAGCTGCCAGCGTGGCGCTCCGTTGTCTGTCTTTCCGCCTTGCTCTCTGCCTTCCCCAGCCCCCAGCAACTGAATCGCCTCGATGCGCGCCTGCAGAAAGCGGATACCCGGCGTCGCGGCGAGGTGCTGACAGAGTGCTTTGGGGCGCACCCAGCCCGCCACCGGATAGAAGAGACCGTCGAAGGTGATCTCGCTGCCGGCGATTCGGCTGGCCTCGCTGGCACTGACAGGCGTGATCAGCGCCTCGGGCAGCGGGTGATTGTCGAGGAAGCGCTGTTGGCGCTTGCGCTCGCGCTCGCTCGTGGCTAGTTGCAGCACGCCGCTGGCGGACCACAGGGTCTGCTCGGGGTCGAGGCTTGCCAGCCAGCGACGGCTGTACTGCAGTGCGGCCAGCTGGAAGCGACTGGCGGGATTGGTCTCGGCGGCCAACTTGATGTAGAGCGCGCCCTGGCGATTGCCGGAGGCACGTGCGCCGGGGGCTTCGGCATCGATCAGCGTGACCCTCGCGCCGCGCCGTGCCAGCGCCTCGGCGCAGCTGGTACCGGCAATACCGGCGCCGAGTACCGCGACATGCGTCTCGCGAGAAATGGGGGCGGGTTGGGGAGGCTGCGTCCAGGGCTGTTCCCGGCGCAGCGGATGCAGGGCGCCACGCACCTCATGCTCCTTCACGGGGGCATGACCGGACGCGGGAGAGGCATCAAGCCCCATCAGTGCGGCGCGCGCGGCGGCGGTCGGCTCGTCCAGCTCGCCGCAGATCATCTCGCGCTTCATGCCGTGGCCGGGCACCTTGCGCCAGACAAAGCCTGCCGCTCGCAGTCCGCGACGCACGAAGCCTGCGGCGGTGAAGGTGGCGAAGGTCGCCGTGGGGCGTGAGACGCCCGCCATGGCCGCGAACAGCTCAGGGGACCACATTTCCGGATTCTTCGATGGTGAGAAGCCATCGAGGAACCAGGCATCCACACCACCTTCCAGCCGTGAGAGACGCTCCACCGCGTCGCCGAAGTGCAGGTCCAGGGTGATGCGCTCATCCAGCCACAGGCGGTGCACGCCGAGCACTGCTGACGGCCATTGAGCCACCAGCGGCTTGGCGAGAGATGCAAGATCCGGCCAGGCGGACAGCGCCCGCTCGAGATCCGCGGCGCGCATCGGGTGCTTTTCCACCGAGACGAGATGCAGGCGTGCCTCGGCGGGTGCTGTGGCCAGAAAGCGCTGGGCGGCGCACAGGATGTTGAGGCCGGTGCCGAAGCCGGTCTCGCCGATCACGAAGGGGCGCGCTTCCCGCCAGTCACGGAAACGCTCGCTCAGCCGGTTGCTGTCCAGGAAGACGTGTACGGTCTCGGCGCGGCCATCGTGGATCGAGAAATACACATCGCCGTAATCGGTGGCCTGTGGCGCGGTGTCGTCCCACTCGAGCTGTGCCTCCTCCAATGCCGCCAGCGGCGCCAGCGGCACGTTCGGCACCACGCCGGGCGCCGTGACCGGCTCGATCGCGCTCGGTGGCGTCGTGGCAGCCTTGCGTGCCGCGGTGCCGGGGGTGTCCTGAGGCGACGTCTTTCGGGCTGACGCGGCGGCCTGATCAGGGGCTGGCTGATCGAAAGTTGATAGATCAGGAGCTGACGGATCGGGAGTGGTCTGGCCGGGAGCGGGCTGGCGGGTAGAGGAGGGGCGATCGTTCACGGGCATTCCTGGCAGGAGGTCGAGCGGGAGAGCGGCACAGCGAGATAGCGGCAGAGCAAGGCCTGCAACGCAGACGACGGACAGCCAGGCTGTCCGTCGTCGGAAAGAAACCGCCGGTCAGGTGACCGGCCGGGCGCCGGGCTAGGGCAGGGTCTGCTTGAAGGGCTTCACTTCGGCGCTTGCATAGACACCGGCGATGACGAAGGGGTCGGCATCGGCCCACTTCTGGGCGTCTTCGAGAGAATCGAACTCGGCGATGATGACGCTGCCGCTGAAGCCGGCTTCGCCCGGTGTTTCGCTGTCGATGGCCGGGTTGGGGCCGGCGATGACCAGACGCCCGGCGGCGTGCAGTGCTTCCAGACGTGCCAGATGCGGCGGCCGCGCCGCCATGCGCGCTTCAAGGCTACCTTCGACGTCCTGACAGACAATGGAGTAGAGCATCACGAATCATCCTTTTGAGAATTGGTCGAGGAAGCGTTCTCTTCCTGAGGGGCCTGCACCATATGACGGGACAGGTAGACGCCCTGAACGATGACGAATAGCAGTGTCAGACCGAGCATGCCGAACAGCTTGAAATCGACCCAGATGTCTTCCGAATAGTGACTGAAGACGTAGATGTTGAGGCCGCCCATGGCGAGGAAGAATACCACCCAGGCCAGGTTGAGGCGGTGCCAGATGGGGCGCGGCAGCTGAATCGCCTTTTCCATCATGCGCTCCACCAGCGGCTTGCCGCCGAACAGCGGCGACATCAGGAAGGCGACGGCAAACAGCCAGTTGACCACGGTGGGCTTCCACTGGATGAAGGAGCTGTTGCCGAACAGCACGGTCGCGCCGCCCAGCACGACGACCAGCGCGAGGGTGACCAGCTGCATCTTCTCGACGCGCTTGTGGCGCCAATAGATGTACAGCACCTGCGCGAGGGTCGCGGGAATCAACACGGCGGTAGCCATGATCATGTCGCCAGTCATCTTGTAGACGGCGAAGAAGATCACGATCGGCAGAAAGTCGAGCAACATCTTCATGGGTAATGCGCACTCCTGAACACGACGACGCAGCCGTCGGGAAGGCAAGGGCCTGTGCGAGTGGTATCCTGTCTGACACCAGCGGCGCACCCCTGCCTGCATGTGCTCATTCTGCCGCCATTGCTGCCTGCTGACAAAGCCCCTGTATGTCCGGGCGTGCATCGCAGCCAATACTGCCCGACGTCTGTCGCGCTGGATCGCCTGCATCTCAGGCATCGCGTGGCACAGACGTTCATCCCGAGAGGTTCCCCGTGTCCGACGTCCCGTCCGACTCTTCGCCGATTTCCGCATCCCGCAAGCCGATCGAGTTTCGCCCGCTGCCCCAGCGCTTCGATTCCGATATCGAAGTGCCGGACATCGACCTGCACATGCACTCCACCGCCTCCGACGGCGGCATGGCACCGACAGAGCTGGTGGCGCTGGCCGCGCGGCGCGGTCTGTCACGCATGTCACTGACCGATCATGACAGCATGGAAGGCATCTTCGAGGCCCAGCAGGCCGCCCGTGCCGAGGGGATCTCGTTGCTGCCCGGCTGTGAGCTGTCGGTCCGCTGGCGCAACCAGACCATCCATATCGTGGCGTTGATGCCCGAGGGTGCCGGCGATGCGCTGAGTGCCGGCCTCAAGCAGCAGCACGAGGCGCGTGAGCGCCGCAGCCACGAGATCGCCATGCGCATGGAAAGGCTCGGGCTCGAGAATGCCTTCGAGCGCGCCCGTGAGCAGGCCACGCTGAGTGGCGCGGGCGACCGCCCGCTGTCACGCCCGGATTTCGCCCGCGCGCTGGTCGAGGCCGGGATTGCACGCAATCTGCAGGACGCCTTCAAGCGGCACCTGGGCGCGGGCCAGAAGGGCGACGTCAAGGCGCACTGGCCGGAGATGGAAGAGGCGGTGGGCTGGGTGCGTGCCGATGGCGGCATCGCCGTGATGGCGCATCCGATGCGCTACAAGCTGACGCGCACCAAGCGTGGCGAGCTGCTGCGTGACTTCATTGCCGCCGGTGGCGAAGGCGCGGAACTGGTCAGCGGCTTCCAGAATATCGATCGCGCGCGAGACCTGGCGCGTCAGCTGGATGAGCTGGGTCTCTATGCCTCCGTCGGCAGTGACTTCCACTTCCCCGGCGGCCCGCTGGCGCCTGGCAGCATGAGTCCGCCGCCGCGCACCAAGGTGCCGCCCGTGTGGTGTCATCCGCGCATCGCGCCCTTTTTTGCGGCCGACGCTGCCTCCATGTGATATCAAGAGATCACCGTGACGCCAGTCCGCCTGACGGGCTGGCGCCCAGACGCAAGGAGCACCGCATGGGTCAGTTCTTTCAGATTCATCCCGAAAATCCCCAGAAACGCCTCATCGATCAGGCCGTCGCCATCATCCAGCAGGGTGGCGTGATTGCCTATCCGACCGACTCCGGCTACGCGCTGGGCTGTCATCTGGGCGAGAAGAAGGCCATCGAGCGCATCAAGCGCCTGCGTCAGCTGGATGACAAGCACAACTTCACCCTGGTGTGTTCCGATCTGTCGGAAATCGGCACCTACGCCAAGGTCGACAACGCCATTTTCCGCCTGCTCAAGAGTCACACGCCGGGCGCCTATACCTTCATCCTGCAGGCGACTTCCGAAGTGCCGCGTCTGCTGCTGCACCCCAAGCGTCGCTCCATCGGCGTGCGCGTGCCGGACCACGCCATCACCCACGCCCTGCTGGAAACCCATCGCGAACCGCTGATGAGCGTGACGCTGATTCCGCCGGGTGAGGAGTTGCCGATGACGGACGCCGAAGAGATTCGCGAACGTTTCGGACACGCGCTGGATCTGGTCATCGATGGCGGCGCCTGCAGCTTCGAGACCACCAGCGTGGTGGACCTGCGCGAGCTGCCGCCGGTGATCGTGCGTGAAGGGCGCGGCGATATCTCGAGCTTCACGGAGTGATCGCGACAGCGTAGCGCTTCACGGCGCTGGCTGACATCGCCTTGCCACACGAAGACGCCCCCGGACCTTGCGGTCGCGGGGGCGTTGTCATTTCTGAGGCATTGTCATTTCCGAGGCGTTGTCGTGGGCTGAGTGACACTCGGCTTCGTCAGCTGCGGTCGCGGTCGGGGGAGTCGTCGCCTGAGGACGCGGTTTTATCCTTCGCTGGCGGCTCGGCGTCGGGCTCTGGTCCAGATCCAGGTTCGGGGTTTGAGTCTTCTGTCTCAGGCTCAGGCTCCGGCTCCGGTTCCGGCTCGCGTGGGTCGCGGGTGTCCTCATCCAGCCAGGTGCCGCAGAACTTGCAGTACTTGGCGTTGCGGTCATGGCCTTCACGCCCACAGCCCGGGCAGGCTTCGTCGCTGGTCTGCTGCATGCGCAGGCCGTTGAGGACCTCGGCCGAGAACACCCCGGTGGGCACGGCGAGAATCGAGTAGCCGAGAATCATCATCAGCGCCGAGATGAATTGCCCCAGCGGCGTGATGGGCGCGATGTCGCCATAGCCCACCGTCGTCAGCGTCACCACGCCCCAATAAAGCGCCTTGGGGATGGAGGTGAAACCGGCCTCTGGCGGCTCGATCAGATAGATCAGGGCGCCGAACACCGTGACGATGCTGAGCACGGTGATGAAGAACAGCAGGATCTTGCGCCGACTGCGCGTCATGGCCTCGACCAGCATGCGGCCCTCGCCGACGAAGGCCATCAGGCGCAACACGCGGAACAGGCGCAGCACACGCAGTACGCGTACCACCAGCAAGGCCTGGGCGCCCGGTATCAGCAGCGACAGCCAGGTGGGGGCGATCGACAGCAGGTCGAGCACGCCGTAGAAACCCTTCGCCCAGGTGCCGGGATGCTTCAGGCAGTAGAGGCGGACGGCGTATTCCAGCGTGAAGATGATCGTGAAGCCCCACTCCATGATGCGGAACAGTTCGCCGTATTGCGCATTCAGCGAGGGGACGCTGTCGAGCATCACCACGGCGACACTGGCGAAGATCATCAGGATCAGGCCGATGTCGAAGGCCTTGGCCGCCTTGGTGTCGGATTCGAAGATCCAATGGAACAGTCGCGCGCGCAGTCGACCTGTCGCGGGCTCGTAGTCGCTGGGGTGCGAGGGGGCCGCTGGGGGGCTTTGCGGAGTGCTGCCATATTCATTGGCAGGGCCCTGGCGTTCAGGCATGCAGGCTTCCTTGACGGGCGTGACGACGCCGGATGTATGTCAGGGCGTATCGGGGATGTCTCAGTGTGTGACCTTCAGTGACTGCCCGGCCGTTGTCCATCAGTCAGTGGTCTAGCGCCTGGCAGCTGGGCAGTCAGTGTCGTGCTGAGGTTCAGCTGCGCAGTGTCGCGAGCAGTGACAGGCTGTGCTGGCCGAAGTCGCAAGTCGCCCAGTCCTGTGAGGCGCCACCGTCGCTGCTTTCCAGCGCCTCGACCAGCGCCACCGCATGGATATGGCCGGGGTGCTGACAGGCGGCCAGCCGTGTTGCGAGCGCCGAGAGGGCGGCCAGCGCATGCGCGTGCCACTTGAGGTCGTCTTTCGCCTGACGGTCGGCGTGGGCATCGAGCGCATCGATGGCGGCGGACAGCAACGTGCCGGGGTCAGCGGTATCCAGCGTCTTCTCATGCCATTCGCCATCACGAAGTGCCGCGCCGCGCTTGGCCTTGCTGGCATCCGCCGGGCGCAGTGCCAGGCGGCTGGCCAGTGAATCCGCCAGCTGCCAGAGCACGCCTTCTCTCACCTCGGGGGCGAGTTCTTCCCCGCCGGTCAGCTCAAGCTCGATTTCCTGGATGGCCACTTCGCGGCTACTGGCCTTGACCGCGCCCAGGTCCAGCGCCAGCTCGACGCCGACGGTGACCTGCTCGTCGCTCAGATTCTCGTCGCTAGATGTCGCCGTGACGTCGAGCTGCCAGGCATGGCGCTCGAAATCGGTGCTGAAACTGGGCGCGAGCGCATTCAGCAGCTGCTCGCGGGCGCCGTCTTCCAGCGCCTGCAAGGGCGGCAGGTCCCGCAGGCCGTCGAGGTCGAGGCCGGTCTGGCCCTCTGGCAGCTCCCACTCCCATTCGCCGCGAGAATGCAGCCCGCCATGGCTCTCGCCGCTGGTCTTGAGCGTCTGGCGCAGGGCGCCCGTGCTGTCGGCGTCCTCACCGCTCTGGCGCAGACGCAGCGCCATGCGCGCGCGCTCCAGCGCATGCTCGGGGGTGTCGAAGTAGGTGTTGGCCAGCCAGCGCCGCCTGGGGGTGACCGTTGCCAGCTCTGCAATGCTCGTCAGTGTTTCCAGAGTGGCGTCGCGATCAATGACGGGTTGAGACAGTGCCAGTTTGAGTTCGATTTCCTGCGCCATGATGCGCACTCCCTGTACAGATGAAAGAAGACGGATGCTGACGGATGAGGGTGACAGCGGCGCCAGGACCGCAGAGCCTTCGGCAAGCGTGGTGCATGGTGGTGAAGGCCCATGTGTCTCATGCTCGCGCCTGGCCCGCGGCAAGGCAAGCACGGGGAGTGGCAAGGGCATGGTGAGCGTCGGCGTGTTGGTGTGATCACACTTGTGTGACAGCATGATGACATTGGAGTGACAGCAATTGCCTGTCGTCACGTCCTTGGTTATATTAAGAACAGTGGATCAAGCCAGCGACCACGGGTCCTGCTGCTACATGACAATCTCTCCTCTGGAATCCTTCGTGTTCCCCCGAACTGCCGCTGTTGTTGCGTAAACTACAACAGCATGGCGGTATCATGACGTTACGATGAAAGTTATGTGATCGTCACAAAGGCTTTGCTACACTCCGCGCGTCAATCCTTAACGCCGACGGCCACTATGGTAACGACCAACCCTTTCTCTTCGATGTTCGGGCGCTCGCCTTTCAAGGCGCTGCACACCCACATCATCAAGACCGACGAGTGCGCCCAGCACTTGCTGACCTTCTTCGACGCCTGCGAGCAGGGTGATTGGGAGCAGGCAGCCAGCATTCGCAAGACCATCAGCAGGCTGGAGCGTGAAGCGGACGAGTTGAAGACGCAGCTGCGTCTCAACCTGCCCAACTCGCTGTTCCTGCCGGTCTCGCGCTCCGACCTTCTCGAGCTGATCCATGTCCAGGATTCCATCGCGAATGTCACCAAGGACATCGCCGGGATCATGCTGGGTCGTCATATGCAGATACCCGCCGCACTGGTGCCCGCCATGCGTGAGTATCTCAAGACTGCGGTCGAATCGGTCTGCCAGGCGCGTCGTGCGTTGGGTGAACTGGAAGACCTCGTCGAGTCCGGTTTCGGGCGCAACATGAGCGAGCTGGTCGACAAGCTGATCAACGAGCTGCATGAGCTCGAGAAGCAGTCCGACGAACAGCAGATCGCCATCCGCCAGACCCTGTTCTCGCTGGAAGCCAGTCTCCCGCCCGTCGATGTGATCTTCCTCTACAAGATCATCGATTGGGTCGGCGATGTGGCTGACCAAGCGGAAAAGGTCGGTACCCGACTGCAGATCCTGATGGCGCGCTGAGCGCCATCAGGACGTCCTGCCATCTGTCCAAGAGTCTTCTATGTCCATCATTGCTCAATACGGCGATGTGCTCGTCATTCTTGCCTGCCTGTTCGGCTTCTTCATGGCATGGGGTGTGGGTGCGAATGACGTCGCCAATGCCATGGGAACCTCGGTAGGTTCCAAGGCGATCACCATCAAGCAGGCGATCATCATCGCCGTGATCTTCGAATTCCTCGGTGCCTGGCTTGCCGGTGGTGAGGTGACTGACACCATCCGCAAGGGCATCATCGACCCGTCACTGCTGATCGAGAATCCGCAGTTCCTGGTCTACGGCATGCTGGCCTCACTGCTGGCCGCCGGTATCTGGCTGCTGATCGCTTCCATGAAGGGCTGGCCGGTCTCGACCACCCACTCCATCGTCGGCGCCATCGTCGGCTTCTCCGCTGCGGGGCTGGGCGTGGACGCCGTCGAGTGGTCCAAGGTCGGTCAGATCGCGGCCTCCTGGCTGGTCTCGCCGCTGCTGGCGGGCTCCATCGCCTTCGTGCTGTTCAAGTCCGTGCAGACGCTGATCTTCGACAACGAAGACCCGTTCGCGGCCGCCAAGCGCTACGTGCCGATGTACATGTTCCTGGTCGGTTTCATCATCTCGATGGTGACCATGGTCAAGGGCCTCAAGCATGTCGGCCTGCACTTGAGCTTCGAATCCAGCCTGCTGCTGGCCGTCGTCATCGGCGCCATCGTGATGGGTATCGGCGTCTTGATGGAGCGCAAGGTCGCGCGTTCACGTCTCAAGGAGAAGAATCGCGCCACCGGTGACGACTTCGACTTCAGCGGCGTCGAGAAGGTCTTCGGCCTGCTGATGATGTTCACCGCCTGTGCGATGGCCTTTGCCCACGGCTCCAACGACGTGGCCAATGCGGTCGGTCCGCTGGCGGCCATCATCAGCGTCGTCGACTCTGCCGGTCAGATCGGCGCCAAGGCGAGCATGCCGTGGTGGGTGCTGGTACTGGGCGGCGGCGGTATCGTCTTCGGTCTGGTCACCTATGGTCGTCGCGTCATCGCCACCGTCGGTACCGGCATCACCGAGCTGACGCCGTCACGCGGCTTCGCGGCCACGCTGGCCGCCGCCTCGACCGTCGTATTGGCCTCTGGCACCGGCCTGCCGATCTCCACCACCCACACCCTCGTCGGTGCGGTACTGGGGGTAGGTCTGGCACGCGGCATGGCAGCGCTCAACCTGCGCGTGATCGGCACCATCGTGATGTCCTGGCTGATCACTCTGCCGGCCGGCGCGATCCTGTCGATCCTGTTCTTCTTCATGTTCAAGGGCATGTTCGGCTAAGCCGACGCATGATTCAGAGCCTGAGCCTTGGCTCGAGCAGACGCTCTGCATGAGATGAACGGAAAAACGAGAAAGGCGACCTTCGGGTCGCCTTTCTCGTGTCTGACACATGGATGTCAGGGGCACCGCTCGCCGTGCAGGCTGCGGCGCTGATATGATGATTCATGGGCATGCCTGACATGCCATTTTCCCTCTCTCCTGCCCGGAGCTGGCTCTTGAACACGCGTTTCCCCTTCGCGGACTGGTTTCGCAACTCCTCTCCCTATATCAATGCCCATCGTGGCCGTACCTTCGTCATTCTGATCGAGGGCGATGCCCTGTCCTCGTCACGACGAACGCAGTTGATACAGGATCTGGCGTTGCTGCATACCCTCGGCGTGAAGCTGGTGGTGGTGTTCGGGGTGCGCCCGCAGGTGGCCGAGGCGTTGCAGGCTGCCGGTATCGAGGCGGACCGTCATCAGGGCCGCTGGGTGGTGACGCGCGAGATTCTCGGCCATCTGGAGCAGCAGGTCGCCACGCTGCGCCTGCGCCTTGAGGCCAGTCTGTCCCAGGGGCTGCCCAATACGCCGCTGCATGGCGTGGAGCTTTCCGCCGTCTCCGGCAATCTGGTGATGGCCAAGCCGCTGGGCGTGCGCAATGGCGTCGACTTCCTGCATGGCGGGGAGGTGCGTCGCGTGCGCAGCGAGGCGATCCAGGGACTACTCTCGCAGCAGGCCATCGTCGTGCTGCCGCCGCTGGGCTATTCCAGCACCGGCGAGGTGTTCGATCTGGACGCCGCTGAGGTCGCCGAACACGCTGCCGTGGCGCTGGCCGCTGACAAGCTGATCCTGCTTGGCGAAGGGGAGGGCCTGTTCGGCGAAGACGGCGAGCTGCTGCGTCAGCTCAATCCGGAGGAGGCCGCGCTGATGGCGCCGCCCCGCGATGACGACAGCGAGCTGTCGCGCCATCTGGCCGCTGCCTGTGGCGCCGCACGGCGTGGCGTCGGGCGTACTCACCTGTTGAGCTGGCGCGACCGTGACGCCCTGCTGGGTGAGTTGTTCACCCGTGACGGTATCGGCACCATGATCACGCGTCAGGGCTACGAGCAGCTGCGCAAGGCCCGGCTTGAGGATGTCGGTGGCCTGCTGGCGCTGCTGGGGCCGCTGGAGCAGCGTGGCATCCTGGTGGCCCGCTCGCGGGAGCGTCTCGAACATGAGATCGATGACTATGTGGTGCTGGAGCGCGATGGCATGGTCATCGGGTGCGCGGCGCTGCATCTCAGCCGTGACGCCGCCATGGGCGAACTGGCCTGCGTGGCCGTGCATGATGACTATCGCCGCGGACAGCGCGGCGAGCAGCTGCTGGCCGAGATCGAGCTGCGCGCGCGTCGCGCTGGCGTCGAGCGTCTGTATGCGCTGACGACCCACACCGTTCACTGGTTCATCGAGCACGGTTTCGTGTCGGCTGGCCTGCAAGACCTGCCGCCCATGCGTCGCGAGGCCTACAACTCGGCGCGCAACTCCAAGGTATTGCTCAAGTCGCTCTAGTCACACCTCGCTTGCCTGCCACTGTGAATCGCTCAGGGAACACCCGCTGATGACTCCCTCGATAAGGGCATATCAGCGGGTGTTCTTGCGTAGGTGTCGCAGTTTCCCCTCACCCCTTGCGGAGTTGTCTTGCAAAGGAGACGTTTCAATCTATTGATTTTAAAAGGGAAAACAGCATGGGCCGTATATGTGTTGGCAAATCGCGACGAATCGGCCAGTAAAACATGACGCTGTGTGCCGCCCGGGGCAACATTGGCATGTAAGTCGCCGTGATCTGAATTTCAAGTCATTGTTTTATAATGTGTTTTTTCGTTTATGGCACGCCTTTGGCAATAGGTACAGTGAGCAAGAGATATGCGGTGCATCATCGACCCTTTCTCTGGCCTTCCAGCGATGACGGTACTCACTACCCTGTGCGCTCCGTGATCGCTGACAGGCCAAGCGTCTGCTCCACGCGATGTGTGACTTCAGGTTGCGATGAGACAGGTACGGCCCCTGGTGGGCATGGACAGTATCTTGAGGGCAAGGACGCCCGGGCAAGGATGCCCGAAACCGATGCGGTAGCCGGAGAGATTGGCTGCCGTCATCCCCGAATTGACGATCGAGGCGGGCAAGTCGGCAAACCATCCGACTCGATCATCCACATTGCGATGTGTTGCCCCCTGCTTCACATCCGATAGGGAGCGCGGACGCTGTCCGGCGTGAACGTCAACTGACCTGGAACGACCACCAGGTGACGTTCTTTTCTCCCGGGCCTGACAGGCAGACCACCTGTCAGACCCGCCAATCACGTGGTGCCTCTGGTCTCCAGGTACCAGAGGTACCACGTGATGACTGACCCTTCAGTTCCCTGCGTACTTGGGGCCGGCTATGCCGGCCCTCTTTTTTTGTGCGTCTAGCGCTGAATGGCCAACAATTTCATGCGAAACGTTGCCAATGGGGCGGTTTGTCTCGTGGCAGCGTGATGATTTGAATAAGAGTCATATTTATTAACGAACTGGCAACCGCGATGGACGCTGGTGAACTCTGGTATTCTAGGAAGACGTGATTCGATGATGACCACCCCTTTCTTGCATAGAGTTCTTTCCATGGCCTCCACAGTGTCACGACGCTGGCGTCCCCGCTCGCTGCCGCAGCTGGTTCTGATGGCATTTCTGGTGGTGATGCTGCCGATTGCCGTGCTCATGTTTCAAGCAGGGCAGGCGCTGTCGGAGTTGTCGGAACTGGCGGATGTCAGTGCCCGCCAGGCCGTCGACCAGACCCGCCGAGCCCGCACGCTGACCAATCTCGCCGTCGAGATGGAGCGTAGCGCCCGCCAGTACGCCGTGCTGGAAAATCCCGATCTGATGAAGATCTACGCCGACAAGGCCAACAGCTTCCGCACCTTGCTGGATGAGCAGGCGCGGCTGTTGGGCGAGGGGGATCCCCGCGTCAGCGAGTTGAAGGCGACGCTGTCACAGCTTGAACGCATGCCCGAGATGAGCGTCGACCAGGTCAGTCGTCATCTGGAAGATTTCGGGCCCTTCTCGATCCAGGCCAGCGGCCTGCTCAACTCCACGCGTGAACTCGTCGATGCGCGTATCGAAGGCATCCGCGCTCGCGCCTCCCAGGTCAAGAATCAGCTGTGGTGGCAGACCGCCGCGCTGGTCTCCATCAGTCTGCTGTTGATGCTGTTCTTCACCTGGCTGATCATCCGTCCCATCCGGCAGCTGGAGCGCCGCATCAATGGCCTGGGCAGCGGCACCGACAGCGAGCGACCCATCGTCATTAAGGGGCCGGCGGAGCTGGTGCAGCTGGGTGAGCGTCTCAACTGGCTGTCGACGCGTCTGGATGAGCTGGAGGAGCAGAAGCAGCAGTTCCTGCGCCACATGTCGCATGAGCTCAAGACCCCGCTGGCCAGCATCCGTGAGGGTACCGGTTTGCTGATCGACGAGGTCGCCGGGCCGCTGAGTCCGCACCAGGCCGAGATTCTTGGCCTGCTGGATGATTCCAGCAAGGAATTACAGAAGCTTATCGAGCAACTCCTCGACTACAATCTGCTGCAGCACAATCAAGGCCTCGAACAGAGCCGCTTCGATGTGCATGAAGTGTTCAAGGAAGTGCTGGCAAAACATCGCCTGGCACTGGAAAAGAAGGGCATGCGCGTGCATCTTCCGCCTGCCAGCCTCAGTTGGGAGGCAGACAGGCCGCGTACCGGGCGTATTCTCGACAACCTGATCTCCAATGCCATCGCCTATGGCGAAGACAGCGGTGACCTGTGGTTGAGAGCCCGCAAGGAACGTCGCAAGCTGGTCATCGAAGTCGCCAACAGCGGTGAGCCCATCGCCGCCCAGGACCGTGACCACCTGTTCAAGCCCTTCTATCAGGGCGCGGTGAAGCGCAAGGGCCCGCTCAAGGGCTCGGGTATCGGTCTCTCGGTCGCCGCTGACAGCGCCCGCGCCCAATTTGGTCAATTGGCGCTGGTGGATGACCCCAAGGCGGATGTCTGCTTCCGGCTGACATTGCCGACACCGAGTCGCTCGCTGACGTCAGGGGAAGGCAGCGAGCATGAACCGCAGGCAGACAGGGATGCCGCCGGGGCGGATCAGCAGTCCACACCACATGAAATGGCGTCATTGAACGCCATCAAGCACGCAAGGAACTGAAGTGATGAAGGGTCAACGACTACTGATGCGCCTGGCCGCAGGCGTGTTGCTCAGTACGCTTAGCGCCTGTGGCGCCCTGACCAATATCACCATGCCGGGCAGCGAGCCGGAAGTGGTCAGCCCGAGTGTGCGGGAGAGCTGCTACGGCGCCGGTGATCTGCCGGATTTCACCGGCGAGGACTGTCTGCTGGATGAATGGGTCGCCTTCGCGCTGCAGGCCCAGCGTGGCAACAGCGGCTGGCGCGAAAGCACCTTGCTGCAGCTGGAAGGCAACCGTCACGACCGTCGCCTCGCGCGTGCCATCGTGCTCAGCTGGGGCGATGAATCGGACTGGCAGCTGGCCTCCGACCTCTACAAGGCGGACCTGCCCACCGCCCCGAGCCGCCTGCAGCCGCTGCTTCGCCAGTGGCTCAATGGCCTCGAGGAGCGTCGCGGTCTGATCGCCGAGCGTGACAAGAATGACGGTGCCCGTCGCAAGCTCAGCGCCGAGAACGCCCAGCTGACCAAGAAGCTGGAAGCCTTGACGGCCATCGAAGAATCGATCAATTCGCGCCGCCAGAGCACGCCCTGAACCCTCAGCGGCAGACTCTGGCCACGACCCTGTCACTCAATCCCCGTGATTGCATGACGCAAGACTGTGCGGCCCCGACGTCGATGTCCCCAGGCCCTCGGGAGTCGCAAGGAGAGTTAGTGTGAAATACGCACAAGCGCATATTCTGCTCGTCGATGATGATGCGAGCCTGCTCAAGCTACTTGGCATGCGTCTCGAAAGCCGTGGCTTCAAGGTCACGACGGCCAGCAGCGGCCGTGAGGCGCTCAGCCGTCTCGAAGCCGCACGTCCAGACCTGGTCCTGTCCGACCTGCGCATGGATGAAATGGATGGCATGGCCCTGTTCGGTGAGCTGCAGAAGCGTCAGCCGGGTATGCCCGTCATCCTGCTGACCGCACACGGCTCCATCCCTGATGCCGTCAGCGCCACCCGTCAGGGCGTGTTCAGCTTCCTGACCAAACCGGTCGACAAGGACGAGCTGTTCGCCGCCATCGATGAGGCGCTGGCCCAGGCGCCGCCCGTAAAGGAGGGTGACGATGCCTGGCGTGCTGGCATCATCACTCGCTCCCCGCAGATGGAGCAGATTCTCGAGCAGGCGCGCATGGTAGCGGCATCCGATGTCAGCGTGCTGGTCACCGGTCCGTCCGGTTCGGGTAAGGAGCTGATGGCCAAGGCCATCCACAACGCCAGCCCGCGTGCCTCGCGTCCCTTCGTCGCCATCAACTGCGGCGCGCTGCCGGAGCAGCTGCTGGAAAGCGAGCTGTTCGGTCACGCCAAGGGCTCGTTCACCGGCGCGGTCAGTGCCCATCAGGGCCTGTTCCAGGCCGCGGACGGCGGCACCCTGTTCCTCGACGAGATCGGCGACATGCCGCTGGCGCTGCAGGTCAAGCTGCTGCGTGCCCTGCAGGAGCGTCAGATTCGCCCGTTGGGGTCCACCACCTCGGTGCCCATCGATGTGCGCATCATCTCCGCCACGCACCGCAATCTCGACAAGGCGATGCATGATGGCGACTTCCGCGAAGACCTCTATTACCGCCTAAACGTGGTCAATCTGAAGCTGCCCGCCCTGCGCGAGCGTGCCGAGGATGTGCCGCTGCTGGCCAAATACCTGATCAGCCAGGCCGCCGCGCGCCACAAGCCGTTCGTGAAGGGCTTCTCGCCGGAAGCGCTCAACCTGCTGGCCTCCAGTGCCTGGCCGGGCAACGTGCGTCAGCTGGTCAACGTGGTCGAGCAGTGTGTCGCGCTCACCAGCTCCTCGATGATTCCGGAAGCGCTGGTCTCCCAGGCGCTGGCCGCGGAGGAGAACGCCTTGCCGTCCTTCTCCGAGGCGCGTGCCGGCTTCGAGCGCAGCTACCTGATCAAGGTGTTGAAGATCACCGAAGGCAACGTGACCCAGGCGGCGCGTATCGCCGGGCGTAACCGCACCGACTTCTACAAGCTGCTGGGGCGTCATGATCTGGAGCCGGGCGTGTTCAAGCCGGGCGCCGAGCAGGGTCCGCCTGATTTCTAGGTTTATCGCGTCCGAAGCCACGCGAAGGGCGCAAGGTTAGAAGCGATCCAACGCGCCCGGAGCTGCGCGAAAGGCATGAGGTCAAAAGCGGCCCGGTGCCTCGGACGTGAAGCGCCCATGAAAAAGCCCCGTTACCGGTTCCGGTAGCGGGGCTTTTTCGGTTTGGTAGCGCGACAGTGCCGATCAGAGGATCAGGGGCGCGGCTTGTAGCGGCGTTTGACCTCGACGGCCAGGCGGCCTTCGCCGAGGCGGATGGAGAGCATCTCGCCGGGCTGGGTCTGGTGGGCGGCGCGAATCACCTTGCTGTCGCCGGGTGCCGGCGTCTGGCTGCTGCCGACGCGTTCGACGATGGCATAGCCACGGTTGAGCACATTGAGCGGACTGACCGCATTCAGTGCGCGCATCGCGCCTTCCAGGCGCTCGCGGTCAGCGGCCAGGCGACGTGGCAGGGCGTTGTTGAGGCGCGGGGTCAGCATCGCCAATTGCTGACGATGGCGCTGGATGTCGCGCGCGGGGCTGGCCTGCTGCAGGCGGCGGGTCAACTGGTCGGCCTTCTGCTGCTCACGGGTCATGCGCATGCGCACTGCGGCGTGCAGGCGGCGTTCCAGCTCGCGGGCCCGCTGGCGCTGGGTTTCCAGCTCACGGGCCGGATGGCGCAGGCGCGAGCGGGCATGATCCAGACGCTGCGCCGCCTGGTCGAGGCGGGCACGCTGCGCGCGCCATAGACGCTGCTTGAGGGCACTCAGCTGCTGCACCTGGGCGCGTTGGTCCGGGTACAGCGCCTCGGCTGCGGCGGAGGGCGTCGGCGCACGCAGGTCGGCGGCCAGCTCCGCCAGGGTGGTATCGGTCTCGTGGCCGATGGCCGCCACCACCGGCAGGCGCGAGTGGAAGATGGCGCGCGCCAGATGCTGGTCATTGAAGGCCCACAGGTCTTCCAGGCTGCCGCCGCCACGCGTGATCAGCAGCGCATCACAGTCGCTGTCGCGATTGGCCATCGCCACCGCGCGAATCAGCTGCGGCACCGCCTGCGGCCCCTGCACGGCGACCGGCAACACGCTCAGATGCGCCTGGGGCCAGCGCTTGCGCGTCACCGCGATCACGTCCTGCAGCGCCGCACCGGTGGCGGAGGTGATCACGCCCAGGTGGCGCGGCGGATGGGGCAGGGCGCGCTGATTGGCGAACACGCCCTCGGCCGCCAGTTGCTCCTTGAGGCGCGCCAGTCGCGCCAGCCACTCCCCCAGCCCCGCCTGCTGCAATGCCTCGACGATCAACTGATAGTCGCCGCGCGCCTCGAACAGTGACACCTTGGCGCGCACCCGCACCCGATCTCCGTCCTTGGGCTTCTCGCGCAGAAACTGGGCACGGCTCTTGAACAGCGCACAGCGCACCTGGGCGTTGTCATCCTTGAGCGTGAAGTAGCAGTGGCCGGAGCGTGGCTGCGAGAAACCCGAGATTTCCCCCTCGATCCAGAGCTCCCCCAGGCCTCGCTCCAGCAGGCGCTTGGACTCACGATTCAGCTGAGTGACGCTGATGGCATCGGCAGCAGATGACGTTTCAAACACGCGGCAGTCCTTGTGTTGGGGCTAGTGTGGAGCGCTCGTGGCGGCTTGACGGGTACATGGAGCAATGATGCCACAGGCGAGTGGTCCGCCACCAAAAAGCCCCCGTCCTCGGTGAGAGGACAGGGGCTTGAGTGACGTCAGCAGGCGTGTCTGATCAGGCAGTCTGTGTCTTGCGCTTGCCGAGTCGTGACAGCAGGAACGGTCCAAGCAGCAGCACCAGTGAGGCCAGCCACAGGCCCTGTGAGATGCCGGATTGCCACAGGATGCTGCTGTCCCCGCCGCTGATGGCCAGGGCGCGACGCAGGTTCTCTTCCATCAGCCCGCCGAGCACGAAGCCCAGCACGATGGTGGCCAGCGAGAAATTCAGCTTGCGCAGCAGGTAGCCCAGCACGCCGATGCCCAGCATCAGATAGATGGCGCCCATGTCGGAATGCAGCTGATAGACCCCGACGAAGGACAGGATGACGATGCCCGGCACCAGTGCCCAGCGCGGGATGGTCAGCACGCGAGCGAAGAAGCCGGCCAGCGGCAGGTTGAGCAGCAACAGCACGATGTTGCCGATATAGAGTGAAGCGATCAGGCCGCCCGCGACCTTGGGATGCTCGCTGAACATCATCGGGCCGGGCGTGATGTTGTAGAGCATCAGTGCGCCCAGCAAAACGGCGGTGGTGCCGGAACCCGGGATGCCCAGAGTCAGCATCGGCACGAAGGAACCCGCGGCAGAGGCGTTGTTGGCGGCTTCCGGCGCGGCCAGGCCGCGCATGTCGCCGGTACCGAAGGTATTGTGCTTGTCGCTGACGCGCTTTTCGGTGGTGTAGGAGACGGCACCCGCCACCGAGGCACCGGTGCCCGGCAACACGCCGATCAAGAAGCCGAGCAGACCGGAGCGCAGCATCGCGCCCTTGCAGTAGAGGATTTCCTTCATTGTCACGAACACGCGGCCGATGACAGGCAGGGCGCCGGTCTTGCCGTGTTGCAGGCGGCTTTCCAGCATCAGCAGGATTTCGCTGATCGCGAACATGCCAATGATCAGCACCACGAAGTCGATGCCGTCGTAGAGGTCGGGGATATCGAAGGTGAAGCGCTGGATACCGGTGCCGGAATCGACGCCGACGGTGCCGATCAGCACGCCGATGATGGCGCCCAGTGCGGTCTTGACCGGGTCCTTGCCCATCATCACCGACATGGAGGCGAAGGCGAACACCATCATGGTGAACAGTTCTGCCGGGCCGAACTGCACGGCTACCTTGGCCAGCAGCGGGGCGAACAGGGTCAGACCCAGGATCGCGATGCTGGCACCGACGAAGGAGCTGATCGCCGAGATGCCCAGTGCCGGTCCCGCCAGGCCCTGCTTGGCCAGCGGATAGCCGTCCAGTGTGGTCATCACGGCACCGGCGTCACCCGGTACGTTGAGCAGGATGCTCGACATCCGGCCGCCGTATTCGGCGCCGGTATAGATACCCGCCAGCAGAATCAGAGCCGACTCTGCAGGCAGGCCGAGGGTATAGGCCAGCGGCATCAGAATGGCGATGCCGTTGATGGGGCCGATGCCCGGCAGTGCGCCGAACAGGGTGCCCAGCAATGCGCCGGTGAAGGCCAGACCAAGGTTGAGCGGCGTCAGTGCGACGCCAAAGCCCTGGATGATGAAATCAAACATGAGAAAGCCCTCTCGAAATCAGGAAAACCACAGCCCGGTCGGCAGCGAGATTTCCAGCACGGCGGTGAACAGCACATAGCTTGCGCCGGCCATCAGTACCCCGGTCACGCAGGCAGCGCGCCAGCTGGCACCGAACAGACGTGCGATGGCGGTGATCGTGGCAACGGCCGTGATGGGGTAGCCAAGACGCACGAAGAAGAAGGCGAAGGCGATCAGAATCACCATCACCAGCCCCAGCTGCATCAACACGCTGGCGGATGGCCAGTCACCTTCCGGGCCGGGGCGCAGAATCAGCACCAGCGAGAAGATGGCCATCAGGATCGAGAGGCCGATGGGAAAGGCCTTGGGGCCTACCGGGTCGTAGGCGAAGGGCACTTCGATACTCAGGGACTGGGCGACGATGAACGCCGCCAGTCCCATCAGGGCGAAGCCCAGGATGCGATCGGCGGCGAGTCTCATTTTGTCAGTCCCACTTCCTTGGCGAGGTCCTTGAAGCCAGCGATCTGGGTTTTCACGTAGGTGTCGAAATCACCCCCGAACTTCTGGATCGGGAACAGGCCGCGCGCTTCACGAATCTCGGCGAATTCCGGCTTGTCGCTCAGCTGCTTGAGGCGCTCGACCCAGGCGTCGTAGTCGGCATCGCTGACGTCCTTGCCCATGTAGTAACCGCGCCAGATCGGCCAGGTCACGTCGTAGCCCTGCTCGGCAGCCGTGGGAATCTCGGCGAAGGTGCCTTCGACACGCTCTTCCGACAGCGCCGCGAGTACTCGAATCTTGCCACTGGAAAGCTGTGACTGAAGCTCTGACAGATCACCGGTATAGACCTTGATATGATTGCCCAGCAGTGCCGCCAGGGCTTCACCACCGCCCTCGAAGGACACGTAGCGCAGCTTGCGCGGTGACACGTCGATTGACTTGGCGATCAGCGCGGCCTTCATCCAGTCCTGGCTGCCGATGGTGCCGCCGGCGCCGAAGGGAATCTCGCTGGGGTGTGCCTTGAGGTCCTGCATCAGTTCATCGAGGGTCTGCCAGGGAGCGTCTGCATTGACGACCACCGCGCCATAGTCGACGCCCAGTGCACCGACCCAGCGCACGTCATCGGCGCTGAACTTGCCGAACTTGCCCAACGCCAGATTGACGGCGGCGCCGGTGCTGGCGGCCACTATCAGATCGGGGTCATCGCTGCGCACCCCGATGACGTGGTTGTAGGCAACCGCACCGATGCCACCCGGCATGTAGGTGACCATCATCGGCGAGTCGATGATGCCGGTTTCCAGCAGGCCATTGGCGGCCAGACGACAGGTGAGGTCATAGCCACCACCGGGCTTGGCCGGGGCGATGCATTCGCTCTTGTCGGCGGCCGCGGCGGGCTTGGCCGAAAGGCTTGCCGTGGCCAGTGCGATGGGGACAGCCATCGCGGCGGCGAGGCGCAGTGGGGTAAAGCGGCGAAGTGAGGAGGGCAGGTATCGGGACTGGGGCATGGTGTGCTCCTGATGGCTGTTGTTTTTGTCTTCGCAGCGCCTTTTGCTTTATGTTCATGGCGGCAGGATGGCGCTGTCTCGGCAATGCATCGCATGCGTGATTGCGATACCGGCATGTTAGGAGCGCGACCTTTCATCAACCTGTCACTTTCCCTTCATCTCACTGAGACTTTGGATGCATGCGCCTGCTCGTCGTCGAGGATGATCCCCTCATTTCCCGCACCCTGCAGCGCAGTCTTTCGGCGCTGGGTTTCTCCATCGACGCCTACGAGACTCTGGCTCCCGCCCGCGATGCCGCGCGTCAGGGCGGCTTCGATCTGATCCTGCTCGACCTCGGCCTGCCTGACGGGCAGGGCATGGACCTGCTGTCGGAGTTGCGCCAGCGCAATGACCTGACGCCGGTGCTGATCATCACCGCGCGTGACGGCGTGGATGACCGCGTACGCGGGCTCGATCTCGGTGCCGATGACTACCTGGCCAAGCCGTTCTCGCTGGTGGAGATGGAAGCTCGCGTGCGTGCCTTGTTGCGCCGCAGTCAGGGGCGCAGCGACAACAGCATTCGTTTCGGGCCGCTGACGATGTCGACCAGCGGGGGCATGTTCACGCTGGGAGACACCACGCTGGACCTGCCACCACGCGAGCGCGGTTTGCTGGAAAGTCTGATGCTGCACGCCGGCAAGGTGGTGTCGCGGGAGGTGATCGAAGGCAAGGTATTCGGCTATGGCGAGGTCGGCTCCAACGCGCTGGAGGTCTATATCAGCCGCCTTCGCAAGCGCCTGACAGGCAGTGAAGTGCAGATTCGCACCCTGCGTGGGCTGGGTTATCGTCTCGAGCTGACAGACGCCGGATGATCATCCACGGCAAGTTGCGTGATCGTCTGCTGGGCTGGCTGTTGAGCATGATGTTCATCGTCGGTGGTCTGCTGATGATCGACGCCTGGGCCACCAGTCAGCGCTCGGCGCAGCGCGCCTTCGACAATCAGCTCGAGGATGCGCTGCTCGCCATGTCAGAAGCCATCCAGTGGCAGGATGACAAGCCGCGCATCATGATGCCGCCCGCCGCGCTCAAGATTCTCTCCACACGCCATCAGGAGCGCGTCTTCTATCGCTTGATCGATGATCAGGGTCGGGTACTGGCCAACAATCTCGACATGCCTCTGCCGCCCGGGCTGCAGCGCGAGGCGGCCGAAGGCGATGTCTGGCATGACATGCGTTATCAGGGCGTCGATTGGCGGTTGCACGCGCGCAGCGTGCGCTCGGCAGGCTGGGAGCGGCAGTTTCGCGTGCAGGTCTGGGTCGGCCATACCACCGAAGGGCGCGAGCAACTGGCGCGTGAGCTGATGATTCGCGCCACGGGACGCATGCTGGTGATGGGGTTGTTCGCCGCCATGATGATCTTCATCACCCTGCGTCTGGCGCTGACGCCGCTCAAGCGACTGCGTCATCAGCTGCGTCGGCGCCAACCGCAGGATGCCAGCCCGCTGTCGGGCACCATGCCCGAGGAAATGCGCGAGCTGGTCGAGACACTGGAGCAGCTGTTCGCCCGTCAGGGGGAGTCACGCGATGCCCTGCTGCGCTTCACCGCCGATGCCAGCCATCAGCTGCGCACACCGCTGGCAGGTGTGCAGAATGCTGCCGAATTCGCGCTGAGCAGCGACTCACCGACCCAGTGGCATCAGGCCTTGAGCGATATCCATGCCAGCGCTGAACGCACCAGTCGTCTGGCCGGGCAGTTGCTGAACCTGACGCGGCTGCGTCATCTGGCACTGCCCACGGAGCAGGACGCGCTGGACCTCGCTGACTTGCTTCGCGACGTGGTGATGGAATGGGTCGATCACGATCTCGCGCGCCAGCATGACCTGGGGATGGCTGAACTGCCCTCACAGCCGGTCTGCGTGATTGGCGAATCGTGGGCGCTGCGCGAGATGATCGGCAACCTGATCGAGAATGCGCTGCGCTACACCCCAGCGGGCAGCGAGATCACCCTGGGACTTGGCCTTGAGGCAGAAGGCGGGGGAGTGGTGCTGAGCATCGAGGACAACGGCCCCGGCGTCGACCCGCAGATGCTGGAACGACTCTGTCAGCCCTTCGAGCGCGCCGGGCGTCAGGACACCGATGGCTCGGGGCTGGGGCTGGCGATCGTCGAGACGATTGCCCTGCGTCATCAGGCCGAGTTGCAGATCAGCAATCGCGACGCAGGGGGGCTGTGCGTGCGCATTCGCTTTGCGAGGAGACAGCCATGAAGTTCACGCCTGACAGGCTGCGCGCCATGGCTTTCGCTATCGTTGCCTCCATCGTTCCCACCCGAGCCTGCCGAGTCACGAGCCGGCTGTGGCTTGTGCTGTGGGCGGGGATTGGCATGGTCTCTCTGATTCAGCCAGCCATGGCATCTGCGGCGCCACCCCAGGCACGGCTGGTGATCGAGGCGGCGATGGACCGGCAGGTCGCGGCTCCTTTGCTGGCGGCGTTCTCGCGCCGCTATCCCGACGTCGAGCTCGACTACCGCGACCGCAGCTCGATGGCCGTCAATGCCCTGGCCCAGCAAGCAGATGCGCAGGCAGACATCATCCTTAGCTCGGCGATGCCTTGGCAGGTGGCGCTGGTCAATCAGGGGCTGGCGCAGCGACTCGACAGCGACGAGGCTCGACAGTGGCCGGAGTGGGCCAAGTGGCGCGATGAGGTCTTCGCCTTCACCTTCGAACCCATCGTGATGGCCTATCGGCTGGACCTCGCCGCAAGGATGCTGCCGCCTGTCTCGCATGCCGATGTCCTGAATCTGCTGACAGAGCATGCCGAGACGCTGGCCGGCCGGGTAGTGGCCTATTCACCCTCCAGGAGCGCGCTGGGCTATGCGCTCTACCTGCAGGATTCCCGCTATTCTGGACGCTTCTGGAAGCTGGTCACGGCGTTGGGGCGGGTTGATGCCACTCTCGAGACCAGCACCCAGCGCATGCTGGAAGGTCTGAGTGACGGGCGCTACTGGCTGGGCTACAACCTGCTGGGTTCCTATGCATTGCAGTGGGCGCAGACGCATCCCGACATCATCGTGCAGATGCCTTCTGACTATGCGCTGATCTCGATGCGCACCGCCTTCATCCACCGTGATGCCCCGCACCCGGAGCAGGCGCGTGCCTTCATCAACTTCCTCATCGGGCGGGAAGGTCAGCACGTCGTGGCCGGCGAGACGCCGCTCTACAGCATCCGGGATGACATCACCGGCCCCTTCACCGCCCAGTCATTGCGCGACCAGGTCGGGCAGCGGCTGTATCCCCAACCGCTGGATGCCTCGTCATTGAGCATGCTGGATAACGCGCGTCGCAATGACTTCCTCGCCCGCTGGTTCGATGCCTATTCGGGCGGCGCCCCGACGCCCTGACGGTCGCCTGCGGCCTGGCAGGCAGCCGTTACGCTCTCACTGCCCGCCAGGCCGCAGGCCGCGCCATTCGTGGCTTTAGTTGACCAGATGGTTAGTGTCATCGGGACGAGATGTTGCGAGTTTGATAGCCTGCGACGTTTGTCTCGAGTGGGGCGAATGGGTTATCATGGGTGATTACCTCGCAGCAACCGCTAGAACCGTAGTCATGGCGCCTGTCCATCGGGCCCTGCACTGCGGCTTTCGCGCATCCCTCATAAACTGCTACTGGGCGTTCGACATGCTACGTATAGCGCAAGAAGCTCTGACGTTTGATGACGTTCTTCTCGTCCCCGGCTACTCCGAGGTCCTCCCCAAGGACGTCAGCCTGAGATCACGTCTCACACGCGACATCAGCGTCAATATCCCGCTCATCTCCTCTGCGATGGATACCGTCACCGAAGCTCGCCTGGCCATCGCCATGGCGCAGGAAGGTGGTGTCGGCATCATCCACAAGAGCATGAGCATCGCCCAGCAGGCCGCGGAAGTCCGCAAGGTCAAGAAGCACGAGAGCGTCATCGTGCGTGACCCGGTCACTGTCAGCCCGAAGGCCAAGATCCAGGATCTGCTGGCGATGTCCGAGGAGCATGGCTACTCCGGCTTCCCGGTGGTCGAGGGTGAATACCTGGTCGGCATCGTCACCGGTCGCGACATGCGTTTCCAGCCTGACTTCAGCGATACCGTCGCCGGCATCATGACCGGCCGCGAGAAGCTGGTCACCGTGCTGGAAGGCACGCCGCTCGAGCAGATCAAGGCCAAGCTGCAGGAAAGCCGCATCGAGAAGATGCCGATCGTCGATGACGAATTCCGCCTGCGCGGTCTCGTCACCGTTCGCGACATCGAGAAGGTCAAGACCTACCCGAACGCCGCGAAGGACAGCAACGGCAGCCTGCTGGTCGGCGCCGCCGTCGGCACCGGCCCGGAAACCCCGGACCGTGTGGCGGCTCTCGCCGAAGCCGGCGTTGACGTCATCGTCGTCGACACCGCTCACGGTCACTCCAAGGGCGTGATCGACCGCGTCGCCTGGGTGAAGGAGCATCACCCGAAGATTCAGGTCATCGGTGGCAACATCGCGACCGCTGAAGCCGCCATCGCCCTGGCAGAAGCCGGTGCGGACGGCGTCAAGGTCGGCATCGGCCCGGGTTCCATCTGCACCACGCGCATCGTCGCCGGTGTCGGTGTGCCGCAGATGAGCGCCGTCGCCAACGTCGCGGCCGCCATGGCCAAGTACGACGTGCCGGTCATCGCCGATGGCGGTATCCGCTTCTCCGGTGACATCGCCAAGGCCATCGCCGCAGGCGCCAGCATCGTCATGATCGGCGGTCTGCTCGCCGGTACCGAGGAAGCGCCGGGTGAAGTCGAGCTGTTCCAGGGTCGTACCTACAAGGCGTATCGCGGCATGGGTTCCATGGGCGCCATGTCCCAGACCCAGGGTTCCAGCGACCGTTACTTCCAGGACAAGAACGCCGGCGTCGAGAAGCTGGTACCGGAAGGCATCGAAGGCCGCGTGCCCTACAAGGGCATGATGAGCGCCATCGTGCACCAGCTGATGGGCGGCCTGCGTGCCTCCATGGGCTACACCGGCAGCCAGACCATCGAAGAGATGCGCACCAAGCCGCAATTCGTGCAGATCACCGGTGCCGGCTTCGCCGAATCCCACGTCCACGACGTGCAGATCACCAAGGAAGCGCCCAACTATCGGCGCGACTGAGACATAGCGAAGCGCGACGCAAAGCGGGAGCCCAACACGGGTTCCCGCTTTGCTTGGGTCGAACGAACTTTCGGTATCGGCTACCCTCGACGCCAGATTGTTTCGGCCCTGCGCTCCCTCGCAGCTCCGAAGCGGGTCTCACGACTCCCCAATGAGAGACTGAAGATGCAAGACATCCATTCCCACAAGATCCTGATCCTCGATTTCGGTTCCCAGTACACACAGCTGATCGCGCGTCGCGTGCGTGAGCTGGGCGTGTTCTCCGAGGTGCGTGCCTTCGACATCACCGAAGAAGAGATCCGCGAGTACAACCCCAACGGCATCATCCTGGCCGGTGGCCCGGAATCCGTCACCGAGCTGGACTCGCCGCGTGCGCCCGAGTGCGTGTTCGAGATGGGTCTGCCGGTGTTCGGCATCTGTTACGGCATGCAGACCATGGCCGAGCAGCTCGGCGGCAAGGTCGAAGGCTCCAACGTGCGCGAATTCGGCTATGCCCAGATTCGTGTCGATGGTGAGTCCGCGCTGTTCAAGGACATCAAGGACCACCTGGACGACGAAGGCCGCCCGCTGCTCGACGTTTGGATGAGCCACGGTGACAAGGTTGCGAAGGTCCCGGAGACCTTCACCATCACCGCCTCCACCCCGAGCTGCCCGATCGCCGCCATGGCGTGGGAAGAGAAGCAGTTCTACGGCGTGCAGTTCCACCCGGAAGTCACCCACACCCTGCAGGGCCAGCGCATCCTCGAGCACTTCGTGATCGAGATCTGCCAGTCCGAGCGTCTGTGGACCCCGGCCAAGATCATCGAAGACCTGACCGATCGCGTTCGCGCCCAGGTCGGTGACCGCAAGGTGCTGCTCGGCCTGTCCGGCGGCGTCGACTCCTCCGTGGTCGCGGCGCTGCTGCACAAGGCCATCGGTGACCAGCTGACCTGCGTCTTCGTCGACAACGGCCTGCTGCGCAAGAAGGAAGGCGACCAGGTCATGGAAACCTTCTCTCGCCACATGGGCGTGAAGGTCATCCGTGTTGATGCCGAAGACCTCTTCCTCGGCAAGCTGGCTGGCGTCAGCGACCCGGAAGCCAAGCGCAAGGCCATCGGCAACACCTTCATCGAAGTGTTCGATGCCGAAGCGGCCAAGCTCAAGGACGTCGACTTCCTCGCCCAGGGCACCATCTACCCGGACGTGATCGAATCCGCTGCCAGCAAGACCGGCAAGTCCCACGTCATCAAGTCCCACCACAATGTCGGCGGCCTGCCGGACGACATGAAGATGGAACTGGTCGAGCCGCTGCGCGAACTGTTCAAGGACGAAGTCCGCAAGGTCGGCCTCGAACTCGGCCTGCCCTACGACATGGTCTACCGTCACCCCTTCCCGGGGCCGGGTCTGGGTGTGCGTATCCTCGGTGAAGTGAAGAAGGAATACGCGGATATCCTGCGTGAAGCCGACGCCATCTTCATCGAAGAACTGCACAACTTCGGCTGGTACCACAAGACCAGCCAGGCGTTCGCCGTCTTCCTGCCGGTCAAGTCCGTTGGCGTCGTCGGCGATGGCCGTCGTTACGAGTGGGTCATCGCCATTCGTGCCGTCGAGACCGTCGACTTCATGACGGCCCGCTGGGCGCACCTGCCGTATGAGCTGCTGGAGAAGGTCTCCAACCGCATCATCAACGAGCTGGAGCACGTCTCGCGCGTCACCTATGACGTCAGCAGCAAGCCGCCGGCCACCATCGAGTGGGAATGATCGCCTGACGATCACCCCTCATTGAGCTGAGGCAGCGTTCTGTCTTGACGGTCTCTTGAGCTGATCGAGACGAGAACGCAGCAAGCAAAAAGCCCTTCTGGCCATTGGCCGGAAGGGCTTTTTTGTGGGCGCGATTCAGAGATCTCTTACCGCTTTGCTCACTTCTGCTCGGCTGTCTCCTTCCTGGCTTTCTGCAGGTTCAGCCGGACGCCGTGGGCGGAGTGGAAGAAGCCGAAGCCGGCCAGTGGGCGGGTGTCGCCGTCAGGCGTTTGCCAGTAGACATCGGCGCGGTGATTGCGGACTTCGTGCATTACCGCGTCGTATTTCAGCAGCAGGGAGTCCGGTTCGGCCTTGTCGGTCTTCACGTTCCATTGGGTAATGACCAGCACGTAGTCGCCGAGTTGTGGTTGATAGGTGGATGCGAGATGCGCCCCGTTCAGCCTCAGCGGCAGGCTGTCGCCATCCTCGGAGAGCGCGAGGTGGTGACTGAGGTAGTCGCCGAGCTGATCCACCAGTGGCTGCGGCAGGGGCTGGCCTGATGCCTGCTCACCAAGGGTTGCCAGTTCCGGCGCGGCGATCAGCAGGTCTTCACGCGGGAACTTAAGCGTGAGGTGCAGCGTGTGCTGCGGTTGCTGCTCGAATGTCAGCACGCTGCCGGGCAGGGCGTGGGCGTGAGCCGTCTCGATGAGGCCGCCTCCCGCCCCGCTGACCCCATTGCCGAGGGAGATCACGGCAAGGGCGAGCAGGGCGGTGCGCCAGGAAGCGCGCCGGCTCATTCGGTCTGGCCGCCGTAGTCGTCGGTGCGATCCCGCCATACCGAGTGCGGGTGGTTGCCGACCTTGTCGGTGGACTTGTTCGACTGCAACGAGAATTCGATCCACAGCGAGGGGCCGTGGATACGCACGTAATCGTTCTCGGCGCTGACCTGCGGCGTGCCGGAGAAGCCGAGGTAGGTGTCCGAAAGCTCTGCGGTGTACTTCGCCATGTAGGCCTTGGCCTCCGGCGCGGAGATGTCGTCCACGTAGGTCTCGATGGCGGTGAGCAGCAGCGCTTGCTGGTCGTCATCCAGCTCGGAGACGGGAATGCCTTCATAGCTATCGGGGATGGCATCGTCGGCCTGGGGGCCAGCGAGGATGTCACGGTAGGTGCCTTCCAGCGTCGCCTTAGCCTTCTGATCATCGGAGAGCGAGCTCAACAGGGTGGCGAAGGCATCGCGTTCCTGGGTCAGCGGCTCGTTCACGCGCCCGTTCATCTCGAAATAGGGGAAGGGTTCTACGCCACGGAAGGAGGGCGTGGCCCCGGCCAGCTTGCCGTCGGTGTAGGTGTTGGCGAAGGCCATGTGATGGCCGCCGTAGTACAGCTCCCAGGTGCCGCTCTCACCCGGTGTGCCGAGGAAGGCGAACTTGGTGTTGTAGGAGGAGTAACCGGCCTTGTAATCGGTGCTGACGGTGTTGATGTAGTCGTCGGCATTGAGCGTCTGGAGCATCTCGTCGAAGCCTTCATCCGGCGAGTGGCCGGTGGCCTCCAGCATGATGGCCTTGACGAGGCCGCGCTGCTTGATGTTCAGCTCGCCCAGCAGCACGCCGGGGCGTTTCGGGAAGGCACCAGCGGGCAGATTGCTCCAGTTCTCGGCCTCTGCGAGGGAGTAGTCATGCTGCAGGTTCTGCATGACGGCATCGTCGGAGATGTCGGCCTTGAGCAGATCAATCAGGCACAGCATGCGCTCATAACCTGGCGTGTCGCCGCACTCGGCGGCGCTCTCGGGGATAGGCACGCTCTGCATCTGGGTGCTGGTATCGCCCATGCGCGCGCGCAGCGCCTCGCTCAGGGCCTGGTCTTCCGCTGACATCGGCGGCGGGCCATCGTGATCGGGCGGCGGCCCGTCGTGCCCTTGTTGTGCGAGGACGGGGAAGGACAGGAGCGCGGCCAGCGCGGCTCCTCCGGTCACTGCGAGACGTCGGGACATCGATGGGCCTATTTTCCGGGGACGAAGGAAAACCTTAGCCCGCCTGACGTTGAGCAGGAAGCCTTCACCCGATGATTTCTTTGTGCACATGCCGTGCCCCGGGGCGTCGGCTGGCGACGACAGCCACGGGGCATGTCCGGCTCACGCCAGTGTCAGTTCACCGTCGTATTCGAAGCGTCTTTCCTCGCCGCTGACAGGGTCAATGAACTCGAATCCCTTCGAGAGCAGCTGCAGGGGGCGCGCGTAATCATCCGGAGAGAGCGGTTGCAGCTCGGGGTAGTAGCGGTCATTCAGGATCGGCCAGCCCAGCGTCTGCATATGCACGCGTAGCTGGTGAGTTCTGCCGGTGACAGGATGCAGCTCGAACAATGCTTGGTGGTCAGTCTGCTGCACGCAGCGAATCACCGAGTGGCTGTTGGCCTCGCCTTCGGTGACATGAATGCGAAAGCGCTGCTCGCTCTGTTCAAGACGATTCTTCACCTCCCACTGCTGGTCCACCAGGGGGTCATCGCTATGTGTCTCGGCGATGGCCTGATAGGTCTTGTGGATATTTCGTGACTTGAATAGCTGATGGTAGAGGGGGCGCGTGTCGGGATTGACGGAGCACAGCACCAGCCCCGCCGTGACCCTATCCAGGCGATGCACCGCCTGCAGCGCCTCTATCCCGGTACGCTTGCGCAGCCGCTGCTGCAGGCACTCGTTCACGTACAGGCCACCGGGTGTCACCGGCAGAAAGTGCGGCTTATAGGCCACCAGAATGTGCTCATCCTGATAGAGAATCCGCTCAGCGAAGGGAATGCTCGGCTCGCTTGCCACCTCGCGGTAATAGAACACGCGCAGATGTGGCTTGTAGGGCGACTCCGGCGTAATCCGCGAGCCATCATCACGACGCACCTTGCCCTCCGCCATGCGCTCGCGCCAGCGTGACTCGGCAATCGCCGGAAACTTGAGCAGCAGATACTCCAGCACCGTCGTCACACCGGGATTGACCTGAGGCAGACTCAGCTTGGACGGACGCGCGGAAATGGACATGGAAGGCCTGAGTTAATTAGGTTAAAAGCACTATAATTATAAGTTAAGGCACTACTTTAGATCAATATATTTTATTGATATGTTTTAATTTGCATATGTGATAGTTTCATCGAACGATTACAGTGTTGAAGATGATTTGTGGAATACATGAGTATGATACTGTGAGATCTTTAAATGGCATCCCTTAATAGTACCTGTGTTCGTTTTAATCTTTTAATTTGCTATGGTAAAAAATAATGAAACATTAATATAAAATAAGTTGATTTTTAATTGCGTATTCACTATATTGGTTATGTTACTAACATAAGGAAAAATCGATGTCTTTAGCTTCATTATCAGGGCAGCTTCATGCAAGTACACTTCCACTTGATCAAATATATCTTGATCCTAACAATCCAAGATTTATTGAGGCAAATTGGAATCTAATTCCTATCGACGATACCGCAGATTCTGAAATACAAGAATCTACTAGACGTCGTATGGTTCGACTTTTTGCTGTGGATAAACTTAAAATGAACATGGAGGTTAATGGTTATTTGCCAATTGATAGAGTCATTGTTAAAGAGTTTGCTGATTCTAAATATATAGTTTTGGAAGGTAACAGGCGTATATGTGCTGCAAAGCTAATATCCCAGGTTGCTTCTGATGGCTCTGAAGTCAGTGAAGAAGTACTAGATTCGTTAAAGGAAATACCAGTACTGATTTATACGGGGGGGGATGTTGAGGCGGCTTGGATATTTCAAGGTCTAAGACATATTTCTGGAGTGCAAGATTGGTCTGCTTTTAATAAGGCAAAGTTGTTAGTTGAACAAATGGAAAACGAAGGTCTTAGTTTAACTGATGTTGGTCGGCGCTTCGGGTTAACTCCACATGGTGCTGGGCAGTGGGTTAGAGGCTTTTATGCGTTCAAACAAGCAAAAGAAGAATCTGATTATATAGCTGAAGTGGATGAGCGTTCTTATCCTTATTTCCAAGAGCTGTTCAGCAGAAGTAGTGCAGCAGTTAGAGACTGGCTTGAATGGGATGATACTGAAAAGTCTTTTAAGAGCAATATGAATTTTAATGAGTTTGTTAGCTGGCTCTATCCTAGAGGGAATGCTGATGATAGTGATGAATTAGACATTTCTCAAGGAGATTTTGGTAATCGCTGGCTGGCTCGACGAGATGATATAAGGGATCTAGCTCATTTACTCCGAGATGATCTTGAGCTTTTCCAGCAATTCCGTACGACAGGTAAGTTAGAAGATTCTTACTCACAATCACTAGCTAAGCAGTATGAAAAGAAAGCTAATGAAAAAGCAGATCCTGTAAACGATTTGTTTAATATATTGGTTTCCTGCAACAAATCTTTGGATAATGTGCCTTTGAAAGTTATAAAGGATCCAGGGTTGTCTAATAAATTAAACTCACTTATGGACTCTTTACAAGAAAAAATTATGTACATAAGAGAATGATATGAGTAGTGAAAGCGATAAGTTAATTGGGTGGTTTTATAGACAAAGTTGGTCTAAGGAAGAGCTGAGGTTTGAAGAACAGCTACTTAGGTCGTGTCAAGAAGCTTTAGGGAAAAGCGTAGAGCAAAGCGAGCGCTATGTTTTTGCTAATCGAACCAGAATATGGAATGCACTTAAGAAAAAAAGAGAGTTGGATATTCAAGCAGGGCGCCGTTCTATATTTGAGGTTACTGATGGTGTAGGGATGAAAGCTGTTTGGAATGGTCAGGTTAAGTCAGTAAATAAGAAAGATTCAAGAGCAGAAGCTCTATGGAGGGCTAGGCCTAATATATTAAAAGAAATCGATTCGCTTAATGATAGAGATTATGAAGCATTAGGCTGTCTCGTTTCAGAGCTTTCAGGGGCTGACAAGGTAATTCTTACACCTCCAGGTAATGAGGGGGGAATAGATTTTATTTGCAGATTAAATATGCCATCCAAAAATCATATATTTGGTGGTATTACTTCTCCTATACGAATCATAGGTCAATGTAAAAAGTATAAGAGTAGAGTGGGAGTAGATAAAATCAGAGAGTTTGCTAAAACTATGGATGATGTCCGTCATAATTCAAGGCACTTAGAAAATATAGTTCCTCACTGGTTCTATGGTGGCAAAGGGCCTATTATTGGATGGATGATTGGTCATTCAGGCTTTCAATCTGGTTCAATTACGATTTCTAATAACCAAGGGATACTATTATCTGATTCTTTAGATCTTTCTGAAGTTATCGCCTCGAGTCGAATATTTCATGAAAACTTAAAGCCAGATAAGCGCGCGAAGGAGCTTAGCGAGTCTTTGAGAGTTTATTATTAGCTTGGTTAAGTTATATTGGAAAATTGAAGCCCTCCCAGCATCGCCGGGAGGGCTTTTTCATGCGTCTAGCAGACTACGTTCACCGATGGGCTGATCTGCGGGGTTCTACTGAGATCAGACCGTTACATCGGGTGTTGCTCTTCTTCGTAGAGCTCGGCCTTGGCGTCGCGGAGGACATCTTCGCAGGCGCTGTGGTTGGCCAGTTGCAGCATCAGATTCTGGCTGAGGGCGAAGCCCTTGCCCAGGCAGGTGTCGACCTCTTCGCGGGTGAGCGCCGGGGTGACATTGCAGTCAATCTTCATCGTACGACTACCGCCATCAAAGCGGTCGGCGAGGGCGCGCAGGCGCCAGGCAAGCCGTGTTTTCCAGCGGGCGGTGGGGTCGGGGCCTTCCGTCACGTCGAGCGTGCAACGCCATTCAGGTTTGTAGACCTTCATGTGAACCTCCTCGGCTGGTCGTTTTCAATGATCGATCGTGATGTTCTGCTCCGCGTGCTGTGCTTGATGTCGTGCCTTGTTGCTCGTACCAGAAATGCGTTCCAGTCGTGCATATGACAGTCGTGCTAGAGGCTCGCGCGTCGTCTTGAGCGACGACAGGCCGAGCCTCTCTACTCACCATACGAGTTTTGGCGCCGAGATACATCAGTCTGAGTGTAAACGGTGCTTATCCTGATGTATCTGCAACAGGTGCTCCAGCGCCAGATGCAGCCAGTCGAAAGTATCAAGGGGCCTCACGACCCGCGCTGGCACGCCATTTTGTGCAGCGGTGGCGGGGCTGTCAGGCGGAGTGTGCTCACCCAGCAGCTCCGCCAGGCTCTCGATCTGGATGCCTTCGCGTAATGCGAATGTCTCAAGCTCACCACTGGCCAGCCAGATCTCCTGAATCACCGTCGGCACCGCACTCATGGCACAGGCGTAGTCGAGAATCTCGCCGCGCTCGCGTTCTGCTGCAATGCGCGCGGCATGTACCAGCAGATGGGCGCTCAAGGCCGGAAAGCGTGCCTCGGCAATGTGGAGCGGCAGGTGCGATTCGCCAGATTCGGAGGCTTGCCAGCGGCGCAGCGCAGGAGGGAGCTTGATTGAAGAGTCCGGCATTGAAGCGTCTGACGACGGGCAGGCAGACGGGTGATCAGTCTTGGAGGCCATGTGGATAAACTCCAGAGCGAAGGGCGAGCCGGCAGGCCGGTCTAGGGTCTAGGGTCGAGGGTCTAGGGTCGAAGGGCTAGGCAGAAAAGGCGACTGCCGTTGATGGATGTGACAGCGAGAAAGTCAAAGTGTTGGATGGCGGACGTATCAGCGTCGCTTGAGCGGCAGTCGCTGCTGCCATCGCGCCCCACCATGGCAGCTCGCGGAGGCTTAAACGCTCCGATGTGGCAGGTGTTTGCGTCAAGGGGCCTCAAGGCGGGATTGCGCTGCCAAGTGGTTAATCCTGCGAGACAAATCATCAATCGATGCAACCAGACGGCCACTTCGTGCGTACACAGCAGGACGTGCCCGCTGCGTTGCAGCGCCGGACCATTCCCCCTGGAGAGAATTGACATGACGAAGTACGCCGATCGAATCCGCATTTCCCTGTTGCTGCTGCGCCTCGGGGTCTTCCTCGTGATCACGATGTGGACACTGGACAAGTTCTTCAATCCTGGCCACGCCGCCGCCATCTTCGAGAAGTTCTATGCCATCGGTGGCCTGGGCGAAGGCATCGTCATCGCGATTGCCATCGTCGAGATGGTGCTGTTGCTGCTGTTCGTCACCGGCGTGAAGAAGACCCTCACCTACGGTCTGGTGCTGTTGCTGCACGCCGGGTCTACCTTCTCTGCCTTCAAGCAGTATCTGGACCCGTTCGATCACCTGCTGTTCTTCGCCGCCTGGCCGATGCTGGCGGCCTGTGTCGCGCTGTTCATGCTGCGCGAGATCGACACCTGCTTCACCCTCGGCGGCAAGCAGGCGCGTCTTGAGGAAGAAGCGGCACGCTAAGTGGCCGTGGCCGAACTGGCTGCAAGGTTCGGCCCTTTCCCTTGATGAGATGACACACAAAAGCGCCGTTCGGGACATGCCCGGGCGGCGCTTTTGTGTGGGGAAGTATCGCCATCGTACGTCTTCGTGTGGCCTTTGTTGCTTGCGCCGGGGAGAGTGGGGTTTCCAGCGTTGTTATGTGTTGTTTCTTGTTATGTTTATCAAAAAGGCAATCAGTTGGCTTGTGTGCTGATGGTAAAGCCCATGATTGTATCTGCTGTGCTCAATAACCGGCATTACGTAATCATCTGATGGCAAGGCTCAAAGGCAGCACTGTGCTTGCTCAGGTCACGTCATGCCTTGCTATGCCATGCGGGATTTCTGCTGCAGGCCCAGTGAGTCACTCAGCACCTTGAGAGCGCTGGAGAAATCCTCGGGCTCGGTCGCCTGCGCGAGGCTGTCCGCGCTGGGCTTCTCGGTGACGACACTGCTGGCGCTGGTCTTGTCGCTGGCGCTGGTCTTGTCACTGGCGAGGGCGTCGTCGCTGGCGTTGCGCGCGATGATGGCGTGGAGGGCCGGCAGGCTGGCGTGATTGTGGAATTGCCATACGCCGTAGATGCGGCCATCGAAGGAGGCTTCACTGCCCAGAGTCGGGTCGACGGCAAGCCCGGCGCCCAGCCCGAACATGTAGAGGCCCGCAAGACGCTGGCCGTGGATGTCACAGGGGTTGCCGTTGGCATCGGAATCCAGACCGCCATTCACTTCGCGTAGCGTGATGGGCTGATGATGGGCGTCGCTGATGGTAGGCAGAATCGGCTGATAGCCATTGCACTGCACCACGATGGGCGCGTCGGCGAGCACTTCGCTGGCCAGTTCCAGGCGTTGGGCACTGCCGGGGCCGGTCTGCACCAGCTGGATGTCCATCGCGCACTCTTCGATGCGGCCGGTGGCCAGAATTTCCTGACCGATGGCCAGTGCCCGGTAGCGCAGCCCGCCGGAGCGATTGATGCGACCGCTGATCGGGCACACATCGCGCTCGGCATCGTAGTGATAGCCTGCGGCGCGCGCCTCTTCGGCATTCTCGAAGAACAGCCGAATCGGCGAGCGATGCAGCAGGGTGATCTCCTTGACGCGGGTGTTGCGCAGCGCGTCGGCCAGCACGTCGAGCATCGAGAAGGCGCTGTGCGAGCCACCCACCACACAGACGCGACCACCACGGCGTAGTCGTGGCAGCAACAGGCTGCGCAGCTGTCCCGGCGGCATGCGCAACAGCTCATCGCCGCTGTAGATGCGTGCCCGCCGCGACGGTGTCAGTCCCTGACGATTGAGGCTCTGGGTCAATCGCTCCGGGCATTGCTGGCCGCCCAGGTTGAGTACCAGATTATCGGTGCGCAGTCGCGTCGTGCGCTGGGCCACCTCCGGTTCATGCGAGAGGGTCAGAATACTGGTGCCGTCGAGGTATCGCAGCGTATCCAGGCTGGTACCGCACCACATCTCGACGCCCGGCATAGCGGTGATGTGCGCCAATACCAGGGCGCTGGCGGCTTCCAGCAGCTCGCCGATCTCATCGAGTCGCGGGGAGGAGTAGGGATCGGCCCGGATTCGCTCCAGGCAGGGTTCACCTTCGAGCGGGGCCAGCACGTCGGCGAGTGCCGGGTCGCGCAGGCAGTCGAGGAACACATCGCCGACCGAGTTGGCGGTGATGCGATATTCGCCCAGCCGCCCAGCACCAAGCTTGCCGCTGGCGTGGGTGCCGCCGGCATCGAGAATCAGCAGTCCGTGGCGGGCCAGTGTCGTGATCTGGCCTGTCTTGAGGGCATTGAACAGAAATCCCATGCCTGCCGGGCCGACACCGGCCACGATACATCCGTAGCCCGTGATTCTTGAGAGGTCCTTCATGTCGTCTTGCTCCCTGGGTCGTAGTGACATCTAGTGGCTGTTTCGGTAGAGAGGTGTGATCCCCTCTGACAGCTGGCGGCTTTATGACTGCGCCGCTCTATTGCTGCTCCCCTGTTGTCGGGGCAGCGGTGACCGTGGTGTTGCAGTGGGTAAATATCACCTGTCAGTGCGATATCGTTTTCTCTTTCATACGCTATTACAGCAACTTGCCTATGCGTGGTGACGTGCATTGTGGCAATGAAGCTGCAGGATTCACGTCAATGGTGTTTCCATGGTGTTGCTGGTTCTGTGTATCAGCGACCTGTGCCTTGGGCCGGGCTTGATGACCGGTTCCATGACCGGTTTCATGGCCAGTGTGATGAGCGGCTTTGCGCTGCCGGTCAGTACGCTTGCAACGATCCAATTCGGGAGACCACCCCGAGACTGAAACGCCTATGCGGCACGGACAGCATTTCGCTATCTGCAAGTCGTTGATATTCATGACATAGATTCAGATAGAACCTTTGGGCGCGCAGCGGCACCGCTGCGGTAGCCGAGCGGTATCCCGCAGTACATCACTGATGAGAGGTGGCATTCCTCATGCTCGGCATGGGGGTGGGCCCATCTCGGTATGCGCCAATTCTGGTGTGTCATTGGCACTGATAGTCTGAGGCAGATAACAAGAACGTCTTGATGATTAACCCGTCACGAATGCCAGCGCCATTTTTATGAAGTGCGCTGCAGGAAATGCACGGCGTGAAATACGCAACGACTCAGCCAACGTCTGATATTGGCTTCCGTACCATGCCAACTGACCGTTGGCCATTTTGTTTAATTAACGATAATTAATAAATGATATTTGGCAGGAATCGAATCCTGTCGTGACGAAAATCATGCTTTGAGTTGAGTTGAATTCGAGGTGACTCATACGGTGTGCTGAGAGGCGAGTCTGGCGAGCAAGAGAGGGCGTTGCTCAAAAAGGCTATCTCGCCTGGGGAGCCGGTATCAGGCGCAGACATCCGTGGCAGGCGTTGGTGGCCATGCTCTGCTATGCTCTGCGCCCGCGCGTAAGCCCGTTTGGCTCGTGCCTGTTCATCGATTGAAGGAATGTCCCCGTGACTGACGCCACCGCCACCCCTGCCTTTGCCTCTCTGGCGCTGGCGCCCGAGCTGCTCGACAACCTCGCCACGCTCGAATATCACACCATGACGCCGATTCAGGCGCAGAGCCTGCCGCCGATGCTGGAAGGGCGCGATGTCATCGCCCAGGGCCAGACCGGCTCCGGCAAGACCGCTGCCTTCGGGCTGGGCCTGCTGTCGCGCCTCAAGGTCTCGCGCTTCCGTGTGCAGTCACTGGTGCTGTGTCCGACACGTGAGCTGGCCGATCAGGTCGCCGGCGAGATCCGTCGTCTGGCGCGCGGCCTGCACAACGTCAAGGTGCTGACGCTGTGCGGCGGCGCGCCCTTCGGCCCGCAGCTGGGCTCGCTGGAACACGGCGCGCATATCATCGTCGGTACGCCGGGACGCGTGGATGAGCACCTGCGCAAGGGCAGCCTGAGCCTTGTCGAGCTCAATACCCTGGTGCTGGACGAAGCCGACCGCATGCTCGACATGGGCTTCGCCGAGGTGCTGGATGCCATCGTCGCCGAGACCCCGGAAGAGCGTCAGACACTGCTGTTCAGCGCGACCTTCGCCGATGGCGTGCGTCCGATCGCCGAGCGCATGCTGCGTGACCCGGTCAGCATCGAGGTGGCCTCCACCCACGATGACAGCAGCATTCGTCAGCTGTTCCACCGTGTCGCCGATGACGAGGCGCGCTTCGAGGCGCTGCGTATCCTGCTGCTCAAGTACCGCCCGGAATCCAGCGTGGTGTTCTGCAACACCAAGCGTCAGGCGCAGGAAGTCAGCGATGCCCTCAATGAGCACGGCTTCAGTGCCATGGCACTGCATGGTGATCTGGAGCAGCGTGAGCGTGATCAGACGCTGGTGATGTTCGCCAACAAGAGCACTTCGATTCTGGTGGCCACCGATGTCGCGGCACGCGGGCTGGATATCGAAGCGCTGGACGCGGTGTTCAACTACGAGATCGCGCGTGATCTCGATGCCCACGTGCACCGTGTCGGGCGTACCGGCCGTGCGGGCAGCTCCGGCATCGCCTGTACGCTTTACACCGAGAAGGAAGACTATCGTCTGGCCAAGCTGGGCGAATTCCTCGAGCAGACGCTGGAAGCCGAGCCGCTGCCCTCGAAAAGCATGCTGACGCGTGAGCCGTTCCATGCGCGCATGGCGACGCTGCAGATCGATGGCGGCAAGAAGGACAAGCTGCGCCCCGGCGACATTCTCGGTGCGCTGACCGGTGACGGCGGCCTGGAGGGCAGCAAGATCGGCAAGATCAAGGTGCTGGCGCGGACCACCTTCCTCGCCGTGGAGCGTGATGTCGCCAAGTCGGCACTCACCCAGCTGATGAACGGCAAGCTCAAGGGGCGCTCCTTCCGCGCACGTCGTCTCAAGAGCTGAGCGGGGCAGTGTCAGGTCGCGTGATCAGCAGCTCTCTGAGGGGGGCTGCACCACGTATTTCATCTGCCATGCGACCTTGATATCACCCCAAGCGAAGCCCGCCACCACGGCGGGCTTCGTGCTTTTTGAGCAGCAGATTGACGCTCGCAGCCGCTGCGGGCGGTGGCTAAGCTTGAGGTAACGTCCCTGATCGGCAGGGCGCTGATCCGGTACCTCGTGATGACTGCCAACGCCGTCGACAACCTTCGCATCCGTGAAGAACGTCTCATTGATCATGAGCGCATCTACCGCATTCATGAATCCGTCTTTGCCGGCCATCGTGAAGCGCGCCTGGGTGACAGATTACGCCGGGGCAATCTGGCGCAGATCTCGCTGGTGGCCGAGCGTGTCACCGACCCGGAGACCGGCCGCCATCTCAGTGAAGGCGAGGGCGGTCTGCTGGGGCATGTGATGGTGTCGCGCGTGACGCTTTCCGGCTACCCGGACCGCGTGCTGATGGCGTTGGCACCGCTGGCGGTGCTGCCCCAGCATCAGCGTCACGGCATCGGCAAGCGGCTGGTGATCTCGGCGGTCAAGCGCTGTCGACTGTTGGGAGCGGGGGCTGTGGTGGCGGCTGGTCATGCGGATTTCTATACCCACCTGGGCTTTCATCCGGCGTGTCATTACGGGCTCTACTGCCATCATGACGACGTGCCGGGTTCCTTCGTCGCCTTCGAGTTGCTGCCGGACTATCTGGAGGGGCTGGGTGGAGAAGTGCAGTTTCCCGATACCTTCTCTGAGCTTGGTATCTGAGCCGTCTGGAGTGGGTGATCTGATCAGCTCTGAGCGGTTGATCTGAACAGCCTTGAGCGGTTGTTGTGGGCAGCAACGAGCAACTCGGCGTTGCGTGACCCTTGAAACGGCAAGGCTCCCGCTCCATGTCATGGGTAACACCACGTGGCAGCCTGCATGTGATGGCAGGTGTCGCGTCATTCCGACCGATGATTCAAGGAGAGACATCATGAAGCTCAAGACTCTGGGTAGTTCGTTGATGATTGCCATGCTCGGTCTCGGTGGCCTGTCGCTCGCCGGTTGCGAGGACGAAGGCCCGATGGAGAAGGCCGGTGAAAAGATGGACAACGCCGTCGAGGAAGCCGGTGATAGCGTCGAGAACGCCACCGATAGCTGAGGCTCGGCCGCCAGTGCCGCGATGAGTCGCCGCTGATCTGAGTCGTCATCAGACACAAGAAGGCCCCGCCTCCCATGAGGCGGGGCCTTCTTGTGTCTGGCTCGGGGAGAAAGACGTCCGCTTATGCCGAGGCGGGCTGCTGCTCGCTCTGTTGCTTGCGGTCCGCGACGGCGGCGTCATAGGCACGGCTTTCCTCGGCTTCAGTGGCGGCGCTGAAGCGCACCAGTAGCGCGAACAACGAGATCACGATCACGCCCATGCCCAGGTACATCAGGCCTTCCTGGTAGGTCAGTTCCTCACTGCGGAACAGGAAGCCCGCGGCGACCGCACCTGCGTTGCCGCCCGCACCGACGATACCGGCCACCGCGCCGAGTGCCTTGCGATTGACGAAGGGCACGATACCGAAGGTGGCGCCTTCCGCCATCTGCACGAAGAGGCTGAAGACCAGCATGATGCCGATGGCCACCGCGAGGGTTTCCATCTGGGCGAAGCCGACCAGCGCGACGCCTTCACACAGCAGCGCGATGAACAGCCAGCGCACGCGGCCCTTGAGGCCGGACTGGCGGGCGAACAGGTCGGAGAAGACGCCGCCCAGGGTGCGGGCGAACAGGTTCATCAGGCCGAACAGGCCCGCGATGAGGCCGGCGGTGGCGAGATCGAGATCGAAATGATCGAAGAAGTAGATGGCGGCGACGTTGTTGATGGTCAGCTCGACCCCGAAACAGGCGCCATAGACGAGGAACAGGGCCCAGACGCGAATGTCGCGTGCCGCCGCGCCGAAGGTGGCGCGCATGCTGTATTCCTTCTCGGCCTTGGGCAGCTCACCACGCTCACGCAGCTCGCTGAAGTTGCCGTCCGGGGCATCCTGGGTGAAGAAGTAGTAGGCGATACCGGTGAGGAACAGCACGATGCCCGGCACGATCATCGCCAGACGCCAGCCCAGGGTCTGCTCGACGCCCAGCATCAGCAGGCCTGCCATCACCAGCGGCATCAGCATCTGGGTGGTGCCGCCGCCCAGGTTGCCCCAGCCCGCCGTGGTGGCGTTGGCGGTACCGACCACATTCGGGCCAAACATCACGGAGGTGTGGTACTGGGTGATGACGAAGGAGGCGCCGATGGCACCGATGGCCAGGCGGGCCAGGAAGAAGGATTCGAAGCTGTCGGCGAAACCGATGCACATCACCGGCAGCGAGCCGAGGCACAAGAGCCAGGTGTAGGCCTTGCGTGGCCCGATGCGATCACACAGCACGCCGATGGCGAGACGCACGATCACCGTGATGGCGACCGAGGCGATGATGGTATTGCCGATCTGGGTCTTGGTCAGGCCAAGGTCGTCACGCACCACGGCCATCAGCGGCGCGATACCGAACCAGCCGAAGAAGCAGACGTGGAACGCGAACCACGACATGTGGAAGGCGCGCATTTGCGGGGTGTTGAAGCTGAACAGCCGGATGCGGCTGGCCTTGTTGCGGATATCCATGAGTGGGCTCCTGATTCAGCGTCGGTGCCGGGCACGAAGTCAGGTGTGCTCGGCGAGTGGTCGAACGGCTGTGAATGAACGACAGCTAGGGCGCCTCGTCTTTGAGGGGCCTGGTTCGACGCACTCGTACTCCGAAGAGCCTGGTCCACGTCATGGATAGCGATGGCAGCAGTCGGTGATGCCATGGTTGCCGGCAGCAGAGCGTCTGTGCGGCAAGTGACAGGAACAAAGCAAGTAGCGCGCCAGTTGCGGGGGTATGGTCGGGACAAGTCCCAGAAGATCAATGCCTTGGCGATGGCAGTGGCTTGGCCTGCGCAGGCGGTATCACGGGATGGCTGCCCACTCGATGCGCGCTGGCGGTGCGCCGGCAAGGCGCGAGGTACCAGTCTGGCGCACGCGAGTGGCGTTGAGAGCGCCGGGAAGGCGCGTGCCTCATTGCAGTGCAGCGGCGCTTTCGGCTCGACGGCTGCGAAGGCCTTTGGCCGCAAGGTTGCACCAGATTGCGGCACGAATCCTGCTTGGGTGTACCGCAAGACTCATGCCCGACTCAAGGAAACCTGACATGCCCGTGACCGTGCTGATCGTCGATGTCCGCAGTGAGCGCTCTGCCGCGCTGGAGCAGGCGCTGTTGAGTGCTGGCTTCGAGGTAGCGCTGCGCGTTGACGAGCACGAGGACCTGCACGCGCTGGTCGAGCAGCATCAACCCGATGCGGTGATCATCGACGCCGATCTGCCCAGCCGCGACACCCTGGAGCATCTCGGCCAGCTGGGGCGACGCTATCCCAAGCCGATGATCATGCTGGCCAGTGAAGATGCCCCGGACCTCGTACGTGAGGCGGCCGGCGCCGGTGTCTCGGCCTATGTGGTGGACCACGTCATGCCAGCGATGGTGCGCAGCATGGTCGAGGTCGCCATCACCAGCTTCGAGGCGCACCGTGCGCTCAAGGGGGAGCTCAACCGTACCCAGACCACATTGGTGCAGCGCCGCAGCGTCGATCGCGCCAAGGCCGTGGTGATGGAGACGCGCGGGCTCAGTGAAGATGCCGCCTACCAATACCTGCGCAAGACCGCCATGAACCGGCGCCTGGCCCTGCATGAGCTGGCCGATGAGCTGCTCAAGGCCGCGCGACGGCGTTGAGCCGGCCGCCGTACTGTCCTTCTCTCTCGATCGTTCAAGAGGTGTGCGTGATGCCCACAGATGTACCCCTGAATGGCCATCAGCTGACGCTGGGCCTGATGCCACTCAATGATGCCGCGCCCTTCGTGGTCGCTGAGCAGTTGGGGCTTTTCCGCGAGGAGGGGCTGGCGGTGACACTCAAGTGGCAACCTTCGTGGGCGGCGTTGCGCGATGACCTGCAGACCGGTGTGCTGCAGGGCGCGCAGATGCTGGCGCTGATGCCGCTGACCTCGACCCTGGGCCTGGATGGTCGCGCCACGCCGGTGATCAGTGCCATGACGCTCAATCTGGGCGGCAACTCCATCACGCTGTCACGCGCGCTGATGGCCACCCTCGGCGAGGATGGCCACGACCTCTCCAGTCCGTTGCAGGTCGCGAAGGCGCTGGCGGCGCATGTGCGCGAGCGCAAGCAGCGCGGCGAGCCGCTGCTCAAGTTGGCCAGCGTGCACCCGTTCTCCTCGCATCGCTATCTGTTGCGCTACTGGCTGGCAGCGGGCGGCATCAATCCGGACCGCGACGTCGAGATGCGCGCCGTGGCACCGCCGCTGATGGCGGCACAGCTGGCCAGTGGCGCGCTGGATGGCTTCTGTGTCGGTGAGCCCTGGAACAGTCTGGCGGCGGCGCAGGGCATGGGGCAGGTGGTGGCAGGCAGTCACGATATCTGGCGCTTCGGGCAGGAAAAGGTGCTGGGCGTGCGCGAGGACTGGGCGGAGCAGCATCCGCTGGCGCATCAGGCGCTGATTCGCGCGCTGCTCAATGCCTGCGCCTGGCTGGACCGCCCCGGCAATCGGGCGAAAGCCGCCGAGTGGCTGCACGACGAGGGCATGCCGGAGGTGCCGATGAGCGTGGTGACACGCGGGCTGGAGGATGTCGATGTCGAGCAGTCGGTGGAGGAGTTTCAGCAGCACAACCCCGGCTGGACCATCTTCCATCGCTACGCAGCCAACTTCCCGTGGCGTTCCCAGACGCGCTGGTACATCGCCCAGATGCAGCGCTGGGGGCATCTGCAGGGCTTCAATGACGAGGATCTCGAGGCGACGCTGACACGTTGTGTGCGCCCGGACCTCTACCGCACGGCGGCCCGCAAGCTGGGCATGGTGGTGCCGGTGGCGGATGAGCGCAGCGAAGGTACGCACCCGGCCCCCTGGTGGCTGAGCGGCGAGGCGGGCCAGGTGCCGATGCCGGCGGATGGCTTCATCGATGGCGCGGTCTTCGAGTGACGTTTCGGCTGCGCGCCTTGCAGCCCCCTGCGAGCAAGGGCTGTCAGGGCAACCGCCGCCATTGAGCGGATGCCGGGCAAACCTGACGGCTCAGACATGTTGGCAGTGCGGTTGTGATATTCTCATCGCACTGCCAGCACCGCGTCAGGGGATCGCATGACCACTCGCAAGTCTCAGATTCGCAAGGACAATGTCGGCCGCATTCTGCTCGCCGCCGAAAAGATCTTCGCTCTCAAGGGCTATGTCGGCGCCAGCATGGTCGATATTGCCGCCGAGGTAGAGCTGCCCAAGTCCAATCTGCATTACTACTTCAGCACCAAGGAAGCGCTGTATCGCGCGGTGCTCGATGGTCTGCTGGCGCTGTGGAAGGAAGATGCGCTGTGCTTCGAGGCCTATGACGACCCGCAGCTGGTGCTCTCCACCTACATCCGCGCCAAGATGATGCACTCGCGCCAGCGCCCCTATGGCTCCAAGGTGTGGGCCAGCGAGATCATGCAGGGCGCGCCGGTGCTGGGCGAAGAGCTGACGGTGTGGCTCGACGAGTGGGCCGAGATGAAGAAGTCACGCCTGCGCCAGTGGATCGGCGAGGGCCGCATCGACAACGTCGATGCCTCCGCCTATCTGTACATGATCTGGGCCAGCACCCAGCACTACGCCGACTTCGATCACCAGATCGCGGTGCTCAATCAGGGCAAGGCGCTGAGTGATCGCGAATTCGAGCAGGCGGTGCAGAACGTGACACGAGTGCTGCTGAAGGGCGTCGGCCTGTCTGCCTGAGTCAGCAGGTGATTTCATGAATTGATTATCCTTGAGCTAATCATGGTCGCGATTGATGGGTCATCAGGCCAATAAAAAAGGGGCTGCCATTGCTGGCAGCCCCTTTTTTGATTTCCCTCTATTGCTACCTGCGCCCCGCGATCAGAGGAGCAGCAGACGATCAGGCCGCGCGATGCGGATTGCGCGGGTCCTCCATCCAGTTCATGTACGGCTTGCCGGTGTCCTGCACTTCCATGGTGATGCAGTCCTCGACCGGGCAGGTGATCTCGCACAGGTTGCAGCCCACGCAGTCGGCGTCCTTCACCTCATAGCGTGCGGTGCCGTTGTCCTTGGCCAGATGCAGGATGGCCTGGTGCGAGGTGTCCTCGCAGGCGATGTAGCAGCGTCCGCAGCCGATGCACTTGTCCTGGTCGATGCGGGCGATCACCTGGTAGTTCATGTCCAGCTGCTTCCAGTCGGTGGTGTTGGGCACCGCCGCGCGCGAGAACTCCTCGATACGCTGATAGCCCTTGCTGTCCATCCAGCGCCCCAGGCCGTCCTTCATCTCCTCGACGATACGGAAGCCGTGCAGCATCGCCGCGGTGCACACCTGGACGCTGCCCGCGCCGAGGGCGATGAATTCTGCGGCATCCTCCCAGTTGGAGATGCCGCCGATGCCCGAGATCGGCAGGTTGGCGGTTTCCGGCGTGCGTGCGATCTCGGCCACCATGTTCAGCGCGATGGGCTTCACGGCGCTGCCGCAGTAGCCGCCGTGGGTGCTGCGGTCACCGACGATGGGATGCGCGACCATGCGGTCGAGATCCAGATGGGTGATGGAGTTGATGGTGTTGATCAGCGAGACGGCATCCGCGCCGCCACGCCAGGCGGCCTTGGCCGGTTCACGCACGTCGGTGATGTTGGGAGTCAGTTTGACGATCACCGGCAGCGAGCTGTAGGTCTTGCACCAGCGCGTGACCTGCTCGACATACTCCGGCACCTGGCCCACCGCGGCGCCCATGCCGCGTTCCGGCATGCCGTGGGGGCAGCCGAAGTTGAGCTCGATGCCGTCACAGCCGGTGGCCTCGACCTGCGGCAGGATAGTCTTCCAGGCCGCTTCCTCGCACGGCACCATCAGCGAGACGATCAGTGCGCGGTCCGGCCAGTCCTTCTTGACCTGGGTGATCTCGCGCAGGTTGATCTCCAGCGAGCGGTCGGTGATCAGCTCGATGTTGTTGAAGCCGCTGACCTCGCCATTCGGGCCATAGTGCGCCGAATAGCGCGAGGAGACGTTCACCGCCGCCGGGTCTTCCCCCAGCGTCTTCCAGACCACGCCACCCCAGCCGGCCTCGAAGGCGCGTACCACGTTGTAGGCCTTGTCGGTGGGCGGGGCACTGGCCAGCCAGAAGGGGTTGGGCGCACGGATGCCGGCGAAGTTGACCGACAGATCGGCCTTGTAGCTGGCGACGTGATCGACAGCCGCGCCAGCGCCTGCCGGGCGTGCGTTGTCATCATTGAGCGGGGTATGAATGGTCATCAGGCGGCCTCCACCTTGAGCATCAGATCGTGATGGATGGCCTCGGCGGCCAGCTTGCCGTGGGCGACGGCTTGAACGGTGAGGTCCTGCCCGCGAGCGATGCAGTCACCGCCGGCATAGACGCCCGGCAGACTGGTGCGCAGCATCTCGTCCACCTCTATCTTCGCTCCCTCGCGGGCCAGCCCTGCGGCATGGGCATCGCTCAGGCTCGCGTTATCGAAGCCCTGGCCGATGGCGGTGAAGACCCCATCGCAGGCCAGGGTGAAGGTCTCGCCGGTATCGACGAGGCGGCCATCCTCGACCCGCGTGCGCGCGAACTGCATCGCACTGAGTGCGGCGGCATCACCACCCTCACTGCCGCTTGCCACATCGATGGCCAGCGGGCGCGCCCAGGTGTGGATCATCACACCATTGGCGCGCGCGATTTCCTGTTCGTGATGGGTGGCGGACATCTGCTCCTCGCCACGCCGGTAGACCAAGTCCACCGTCTGCGCGCCCAAGCGTTTGGCCTGCACGGCGATGTCGATGGCGGTGTTGCCCGCGCCGATCACCACCGCGTGCCTGGGCACCGCCAGGGCGTTCAGTTCGCCGCTCTGACGTAGCACCTTGATGAAGTCGGTGGCCGCCATCAGGCCGCTGGCATTCTCGCCGGTCAGGCCGAGGGCATGGCTGGTGCCAAGGCCGAGGCCCAGGAAGACGCTGTCGAATTCGCGTGTCAGGGAGGCCAGCGCCAGGTTGTCGCCGAGGCGCTGGCCGTGGCGGATCTCGATACCGCCGATCTCGAGCAGGAATTCGACCTCGCGGGCGGCGAAGTCATCGGTCAGCTTGTAGCGGGCGATGCCGTATTCGTTGAGGCCGCCGGCCTTCTGCTCGGCCTCGAAGATCACCACGTCGTGGCCGAAACGCGCCAGGCGGTGGGCGCAGGAAAGTCCGGCAGGCCCGGCGCCGACCACCGCGATACGTCGGCCGGTGCTCGCTGCCCGCGTGAACGGGTGGGCTTCGAACTGGGCGTTGTCCAGCGCATGTCGCTGCAGCAGGCCGATCAGCACCGGCTGGCACTCATCGCCCTGATTGCGCACGCAGGACTGCTCGCAGAGGATCTCGGTGGGGCAGACGCGGGCGCAGCTGCCGCCGAGGATATTGGCATCGAGAATCTCGCTGGCGGCGCCTTCGAGATTGTCATCGTGGATACGGCGAATGAAGGTCGGGATGTCGATGCTGGTCGGGCAGGCCTTGATGCAGGGCGCGTCATAGCAATACAGGCAACGCGAACTCTCGATGAAGGCCTGGCGCTTGCTGAGCGCCGGATGCAGGTCTGTGAAACGCGCACTCAGCGCCTCTTCCGCGAGCCCGGACGGGGCCCAGTGGGAAGGAGTGGAGGATGTGGTCACGGTGTGGCTCCTGCCCGCGCTCAGGCGCGGGGTCGTTGTTGTTGGTCTTGCAGGCGAGTCGGGTTGCGCTCAGGGACTGGCAGCGGCTTGTTTGGAAGTGCTAAGGGACCGGCAGCGCGTCAGGTGCGCCGCCAGGCCGCCGTTCAGTCGTGTCGTTCAGTCGTGTCGGTCTTGTCTTGTTCGAGTCTTCCGTCGGCCGTCAGCTGCGATCCACGGCACTGACGACATTGCTCTCGGCGCGGGCCTTGAGCTGATCGAAGACACTGGGGTAGGGCGGGCGTTCGACGTACTGGCCGTGGCCGCGCTTGGCATGCAGCTCGCCATCGCGCCATGCCCAGTCGCCGCGGCTGATGGTGTGACGCGGGATACCCTTGACCGTGCGGCCTTCGAAGATGTTGAAGTCGATGTTCTGGTGATGAGTCTTGGCCGAGATGGTGCGTTCGGCGTTGGGGTCCCAGACCACGATATCGGCGTCACTGCCGACGCGGATCGCGCCCTTGCGCGGATACAGATTGAAGATCTTGGCCGCATTGGTGGAGGTCAGGCCGACGAAGTCCTCGGCGGAGAAGCGCCCGGTGTTGACGCCCTCGTGCCACAGCATCGCCATGCGATCCTCGACCCCGGCGGTGCCGTTGGGAATCTTCGAGAAGTCGTCCTTGCCCATCTCCTTCTGCTCGGCGCAGAAGCAGCAGTGATCGGTGGCGGTGGTCTGCAGGTCACCGGACTGGATGCCGCCCCACAGCGCCTGGCGGTGCTCCAGCGAGCGGAACGGTGGGCTCATCACGTGGCCGGCGGCGAATTCCCAGCTCTTGTTCTGATAGACCTCTTCATCAATCAGCAGATGGCCTGCCAGCACCTCGCCGTAGACCGGCTGACCGTGCTCACGCGCGTAGCGAATTTCCTCCAGCGCATCGGCGGTGGAGACGTGAACCAGATACACCGGCGTGCCCAGAGTGCCGGCGATGCGGATGGCACGGCTGGCGGCTTCGCCCTCGACCTGCGGTGGGCGTGACAACGGATGCGCCTCCGGCCCGGTGATGCCATCGGCCAGCAGCTTCTGCTGCAGGTGATAGACCAGCTCGCCGTTCTCGGCATGCACGGTGGGGATCGCGCCCAGCTCCAGGCAGCGCGCGAAGCTCGAGACGAGGGTGTCGTCCGGCGCCATGATGGCGTTCTTGTAGGCCATGAAATGCTTGAAGCTGTTGACCCCGTAATCGGAGACCAGCGTCTGCATGTCCTGGCTGACGCTCTCGTCCCACCAGGTGACGGCGACGTGGAAGCTGTAGTCGCAGCACGACTTCTCGGCCCACTCGCGCCAGGTGTGATAGGCCTCCATCAGCGGTTGCTGGGGGGAGGGGATCACGAAATCGATGATCATGGTGGTGCCGCCGGCCAGCGCCGCGGCGGTGCCGGTCTGGAAGTCCTCGCTGGCCACGGTGCCCATGAAGGGCAGCTGCATGTGGGTGTGCGGGTCGATGCCGCCGGGCATCACCAGACAGCCGCTGGCGTCGATCACCTCACAGTCGTCCGGTACGTTCAGGTCGGTGCCGATGGCGGTGATGGTCTCGCCGTCACACAGCACATCGGCGGTGTAGCGCTCTTCGTGGGTCTGGATGCTGCCGCCCTTGATCAGGATTGCCATGAATCTCTCCCGGCCGCATCGCGCGGCCTTGTCCGGCATTGAGTGTCAGGTCGTGTTGTCGTTGTCGTTGTCGTCGCCGTTGTCGTGCTGGTGGCGAAGATCGCCGGTCCGTCACTCGCCATCGGTGAGGCGGGTATAGGCATCGGGGCGACGGTCGCGGAAGAACTGCCAGTTGTTGCGCACCTCGCGCACCATCGCCATGTCGAGGTCGTGGATCAGCAGCTCATCCTCGGTGGCGCTGGCCTGGGCTTCGATCTGGCCGCGTGGATTCACGAAGTAGGAAGAGCCGTAGAACTCGCCGATATCCCAGGGCTGTTCATGGCCGACACGGTTGATGGCGGCGATGTAGCAGCCATTGGCGGCGGCGGAGGCGGGCTGTTCCAGCTCCCACAGATATTGGGAGAGGCCCGCGACGGTGGCGGAGGGATTGAAGATGATCTCGGCGCCATTGAGCGCCAGTGCGCGCCAGCCTTCCGGGAAGTGGCGGTCGTAGCAGATGTAGACGCCGATGCGCCCGTAGGCGGTGTCGAAGACCGGCCAGTCGGACTTGCCCGGCTTGAAGAAGAACTTCTCCCAGAAGCCCGCCACCTGCGGGATGTGGGTCTTGTGATACTTGCCCAGATAGCTGCCGTCGGCATCGATGACGGCGGCGGTGTTGTAGTACACCCCCGGCTGCACTTCCTCGTAGATGGGCACGATGATCACCATCTGATGCTTCTTCGCGTACTGCTGCATCAGGGTGACGGTGGGGCCATCGGGCACGTGCTCGGCGGCGGCATACCACTTGGCATCCTGGCTCGGGCAGAAGTAGGGCTGATTGAAGACTTCCTGGAAGCACAGGATCTTGACGCCTGCCTCACCGGCCTGGTCGATCAGCGGCAGGTGGGCCTCGTTCATGGCTTCACGGATCTGCGCGGGCTCGAGGTCGGTGGAGACGTTGAGTCCCATCTGGATGACGGCGCAGCGCAGCTTGCCGGCATCCTCGGTATAGGAGATGCGGGAATCGTTCGACATGTCTTCCTCATCGGGCGCTTGGCGCCGGTTGTTGTTGTCTTCAATGAGTGCTGGTGGGCTGATCGGGTGAACAGGTATAGCGCAAAATTGGCCCTGGAAAATCACGCCGCCTGCCCGGCAAGTCTGCATGCCGCTGGCAGGTGTCATGGGTCAGGAAAGGTCCGATTTAAATCCTGTCTCACCAGTCAGCTTAATGAACATTAGACAGTGTTCCCGCGTTCGGCAAGATGAAGTGCCAAATAAAGTCTTGTGGATTCATCTTGTTGTTATCAAAGAGGTTTTATCCCGAAAAAGACCATATTTCACCATTGTGGTGCCTGGAATATCAGCGTGGTTCATGCGGCTTTCAGAGGAAAAGACGATCCACAACAGTGGCTTGTGATCGTTTGCGGGGGTATTGCACAAGACCGCCTTGCACTAGCTTGGAACCTGACCATACTGACAGTTGGCGCGAACACGGCTTGTCGCCACCTGACAGGCGTCATGCATGAAAATACGCGCCATTGCATCTCAAGTTGTCTTGCAAGACAGGTTTGATTTGTCGGCAATAATCCGGCCGGCGGCATGCGATTTGCCACAGGGTTTTACACACGAACTGCGCAAGGTGTTTCTTCTACACGGCCTGCCACAGATTCGTCTGCCGCAGAATCTTCTGCACCAGAATCTTTTGCATGCAGTGCCGAATGAAGTGTGCCTGAAGAAGTGTGCCGAACGGGGAGGAGCGAAGAGGAGTCAGGAAAGCGACGGAGAAGGTGAGGAAGACAAGAAACGACAAGTGACACAAGGCAAGCGCAGTGCATCACCCTCAACAATAACAACAGCTGAACAGGTGAGGACTCATGGCCCCGACACAGACGCGCTCGCACATGGTGCGCAGCAATGAGGAAATGATCGAGCTGGTGGTGGCACAGGATGTCGCCCGCAGCCCGCGTTACAACGAGGATATCGCGCCGACCAAGAGTGCCGAGCGCACCTGGTCGCGCTGGAACATCGCCGCACTGTGGGTCGGCATGTCGATCTGCGTGCCGACCTACACCCTGGGTGGCGTCCTGACCGCCTACTTCGGCCTGAGCGTCGGCGAGGCGCTGTTCACGATTCTGGTCGCCAACCTGGTGGTACTGATTCCGCTGACCCTCAACGCCTTCCCCGGCACGCGCTTCGGGATCCCCTTCCCGGTGGTGCTGCGCTCCTCCTTCGGCATCATCGGCTCCAACGTGCCGTGCATGATTCGCGCGGTGGTCGCCTGTGGCTGGTTCGGTATCCAGACGATGTTCGGCGGACTGGCGATTCACCTGCTGCTGTCGAGCCTCTCGGCCGACTGGAAGGCGCTGGGCGGGGTAGGCGAGGTCATCGGCTTCTTCGTGTTCTGGGCGCTCAACCTGTTCGTGGTGATTCGCGGCGCGGAATCCATCAAGTGGCTGGAGACGCTCTCCGCGCCCTTGCTGCTGGCGGTGGGTGTCGGCCTGATGGTGTGGGCGCTGCCGCATACCTCGATCAGCGAGCTGTTGGCCCAGCCGCCCAATCGCCCGGAAGGCGATGGCGTGGCCAGCTACTTCATGGCGGGCCTGACCGCGATGGTCGGCTTCTGGGCGACGCTGTCGCTGAACATTCCGGATTTCAGCCGTTACGCGAAGAGCCAGAAGGACCAGATCGTCGGTCAGATCATCGGCCTGCCGCTGACGATGTTCTTCTTCGCCGCGCTCGGCGTGGTGCTGACCGCGGCGTCCAGCTCGCTGGTGGGCGAGACCATCTCCGACCCGGTCAACCTGATCGGTCGTATCGACAGCCCCGGCTGGGTCGCCATCGCCATGGTGCTGATCATCATCGCGACGCTCTCCACCAATACGGCGGCCAATATCGTCTCGCCGACCAATGACTTCCAGAACATCGCGCCGAAGTTGATCAACCAGACGCGCGGTGTGCTGCTGACCGGGCTGGTCGGGGTGCTGCTGATGGGCTTCGAGCTGATCAAGAAGATGGGCTGGATCGTCTCGGACGTGAGTCTCGAGAGCCTCTATTCCAACTGGCTGCTGGGCTATTCGAGTCTGCTGGGGCCGATCGCGGGGATCATGATCGTCGACTACTTCGTGATCCGTCGTCAGTCCTTTGATCTGCCGGCACTCTATCTGGATGGCAGCACCTATCCGGCCTTCAATCCGGCGGGCTTCATCGCCTTCTTCGTGCCGGTGGGACTGACGGTGATCAGCTTCTCGCAGCCCGGGCTGTCCTGGTTCTACGACTACGGCTGGTTCACCGGCTCGCTGCTGGGGGCGCTGGTCTATTTCGTGGCCAGCAAGCTGCTGGTCAAGGCACCACCAGTACATCTGCCCGAGGCAGTGCCTGGCAGCGGCGCGCAGCGCGCCTGACGCCACTGATGAGCATGGTGAGTGCAATGACAGACGGGCTGCCGATTGGCAGCCCGTCTGTCGTCGTGGCCAGGGAAAGTGACGGCCGGTTCAGGCCTTCGCGCCCTGGTCGTCAGCCCACCAGACCGGGGATGCCGCCCTCGAAGCGCTCGACCATGAAATCGACGAACTGGCGCACCTTGGGCGAGAGGTGGCGGTGGCGGGGATAGACGATCCACACCCCGGTATCGCGCACCTGGTACTCATCCAGCACCGAGATCAGCTTGCCGCTGGCCAGATGGGGCGCGACGTAATAGTCGGGAATCTGGGCAAGGCCAAGGCCCTTGAGCGTGGCGTCCAACAGCGCCGGGCCGGAGTTGGCCTGCCAGCTGCCGGTGATGCGCACCTCACGGCGCTGACCCTCGACCTCGAACAGCCATTCGCGCTTGGAACCGGCCAGACAGCGGTGGCTGGAGAGCTCGGCCAGGGTGTGCGGGCGCGGCGCCTGCTGGAAGTAGTCATGCGAGGCGACGACGAATTCGCGGCGATCCACCAGCCGCCTTGCGATCAGCGAGGAATCCTTGAGCACGCCCATGCGGATGGCGACGTCGAAACCCTCGTCGATCAGTTCCACCGGGCGGTTGGTGAAGTGCATCTGCACTTCCAGTTGCGGGTGCAGCAGCTGGAAGTCGTTGACCAGCGGCGCGACGTAGCGCTCGCCGAAGGTGGTGGCGCTGGTCAGCTTGAGCACGCCGCTGGGGCGGGCGTGGAAGTCACCGATGGCCTGTTCGGCGGCGCGGAAGCCATCGAAGAGGTGCTGACAGTGCTCGAAATACACCTGTCCGGCATCGGTGAGACGCGTCTGCCGGGTGGTGCGGTAGAGCAATTGGGTATCGAGCTGGGCTTCCAGCTGACTGATCAGACGACTGACATGTGAGCTGGACACCCCGAGATGACGGGCGGCACCGGAAAATGAGCCGATTCTGACGACTTCCACAAAGGCTTCGATACGGTCCCAGCGCTGCATGCTGGCTCCTCTTTCATTGTTGTTGAGTGGCAATAATCATCTGAGTGCCGACGGCTTAATCCCACCCGCGTGACTGCGTAGACTGTGCTGCATGCCAAGCCCGCAAGGATGAACCGCAAGGACGAGCCCAGTGGCTGTCGCGTGGGGAGTCCCCCGGGCTACTCATCTATGCAACCTGTCAGGTGCTGCTACCTTTCAGGGTGACCTCCGCGCTGATCGTCACTACGCCAGGGGGCATGAGATTGGCAGCCAGTTTACCGCTATTGATGCTCACTAGGAGAGATTCATGAAATCACGTGCTGCGATTGCGCTGGAAGCCGGCAAGCCGCTGGAACTGGTCGAGATCGATGTCGAAGGGCCGAAGGCCGGTGAGGTGCTGGTACGCATCGTCAATACCGCCGTCTGCCATACCGATGCGTTCACCCTGTCCGGCGCAGACCCGGAAGGCCTGTTCCCGTCCGTGCTGGGCCACGAAGGTGCCGGTATCGTCGAGGAAGTGGGCGAGGGCGTGACTGGCCTGGTGCCGGGCGATCACGTCATTCCGCTCTATACCGCGGAATGCGGCAAGTGCAAGTTCTGCCTCTCCGGCAAGACCAACCTGTGCAGCGCCGTGCGTGCCACCCAGGGTCGCGGCCTGATGCCGGACGGCACTTCGCGCTTCTCTCTCGATGGCAAGATGCTGCACCACTACATGGGCACCTCTACCTTCTCCGAATACACCGTGGTGCCGGAAGTCTCGCTGGCCAAGGTGTCCAAGGAAGCGCCGCTGGACAAGATCTGCCTGCTGGGCTGTGGCGTCACCACCGGTATCGGCGCGGTAATGAACACCGCCAAGGTCGAGCCGGGTGCTACCGTCGCCATCTTCGGCCTCGGTGCCATCGGTCTGGCCGCCATCCAGGGCGCGGTGATGGCCAAGGCGTCGCGCATCATCGCCATCGACATCAATGAAGACAAGTTCGACCTGGCCCGCAAGTTCGGCGCCACCGACTTCGTCAACCCGAGCAAGCTGTCCGTGCCGGTTCAGGAAGCCATCGTCGACATGACCGACGGCGGCGTCGACTACTCCTTCGAGTGCATCGGCAACGTCAATGTCATGCGTGCCGCGCTCGAATGCGCGCACAAGGGTTGGGGCGAATCCATCATCATCGGCGTCGCCGGTGCCGGTGAAGAGATCTCCACCCGTCCGTTCCAGCTGGTGACCGGGCGCGTCTGGAAAGGCTCCGCCTTCGGTGGCGTCAAGGGTCGCACCGAACTGCCGGGCTACGTCGAGCGTTACATGGACGGCGCGATCAACCTGGACGACTTCATCACCCACCAGATGCCGTTCGAGAAGATCAACGAATCCTTCGATCTGCTGCACGAAGGCAAGTCGATCCGTACCGTGCTGAGCTTCTGATCCGGGGCTGAACTGCCGCCGAGCAACACGAAAACGCGTGTTGCCCGGTGAGGTCTGGAACGCGAAACGGCGTCGGCTTGCCGACGCCGTTTTCACGGGCGATATCACAAGGGAGAGCATGATGACCGCGACCGAACAACTCGAGCTGGTCAGCGCCAACAAGGTGCATGGCGGCTGGCTCAAGCGTTACCGTCACCGCAGCGGCAGCCTGGATTGCGACATGGTGTTCGCCATCTATCTGCCGCCTCAGGCCGAACAGGGCCCGGTGCCGATGCTGTGGTGGCTGTCGGGGCTGACCTGCACCGACGAGAACTTCATGCAGAAGGCCGGCGCGCAGAAGAAGGCGGCGGAGCTGGGCATCGCCCTGATCTGTCCGGATACCAGCCCGCGTGGCGTGGACCTGCCCGGCGAAGACGACAGCTACGACTTCGGCAGCGGTGCCGGCTTCTACGTCAATGCCACCCGCGAGCCGTGGGCGCGCCATTACCGCATGTACGACTACGTCACCGAGGAGCTACCGGCGCTCGTCAAGCGTCACTTCCCGGTGGATGGCGAACGCGAGTCCATCTCCGGTCACTCCATGGGCGGCCACGGCGCGCTGATCTGCGCGCTGAAAAATCCGGGCCGCTATCGCTCGGTCTCCGCCTTCGCGCCGATCGCCAATCCGATGGCCTGCCCGTGGGGCGAGAAGGCCTTCAGCGGCTATCTCGGGGATGACCGCGCCCAGTGGGCGCAGTGGGATACCTGCGAGCTGGTCAAGCAGGCGAGCCACAGCGGCGCCGCGCGTCAGGAGCTGTTCGTCGAGCAGGGCGAGAATGATCAATTCCTCGAGGAGCAGCTCAAGCCGGAGCGCCTGGAGGCGGTCTGCGCCGAGCTGGATCACCCGCTTGTCCTGCGCCGTCAGCCCGGATACGACCACAGCTACTTCTTCATGGCCAGCTTCATCGATGAGCATTTGACCTACCACGCGAAACACCTTCTTTGAGGTGTGAGTGTGGTCGCCGGTAGAAATGAAAAAGCATTCAAAGCACCTGCTTTGAGGTGTGAAAGTGCCCATCGCAGCTGATCGCTCGCCGAGCAGAGACACTGCGTGAAAGACAGAAACGACAGTCCCGCTATCGATTGATGGATAGCGGGACTGTCGTTTTTTCGTCATGAGAAGCGGTGTCTTTCAGAACCTTCAGGCATGAAAGCCCGTTTTGGTGGCGTTTGCTTATGCTGCGTCAGTGGCAGCCAACTCAGGCGTTATTCTGTGCCGTACGGCAACGATGATTTGCTGCACAGCGGCGATAAAGTCACTGCGCCATGCAGGCGCGATGGTTTACTGTCGAGAGGTGGACAACGCACGACGTCCAGGCAGTGAAACACGACATCCCTGACGCTATCGGAATTGCAGAGGTCGCTTATTGACCTTCCCCTGATGGGGCCGATCGCCGATGTCGTCGCTGCTGGAGCCGACCTCCAAGGTTCGCTCCCTGCTGAGACCCAATAACGATAATACTGCGGACCCCCGCCGGCCTCATCAGGCCACGGGAGAGGGCACCACGAGCCCCCGGTCTGCCACTCAAGCAGATATAGAGAAGGACTCCCCTCATGGCATTGACCAGTGGCCGTTTCGCCCGCCCGTACGAAGCTCACTCATCCGCTGCAGGAATGGCCGGCGAGACGCGTCAGCCGCAGACCATCGGCTTCCTGCTGCTCGACAGCTTCACGCTCATCTCGCTGGCCTCGGCGGTGGAACCGCTGCGCATGGCCAATCAGCTGGCCGGACGCGAGCTGTACCGCTGGTATACCGTGGCGCTGGAAGGCGCCCCCGTGCGCGCCAGCGATGGCCTGCAGGTCACGCCCGATACCTCCACCGAGGCCTGCCCGCCGCTGGATATCGTCATCGTGTGCGGTGGCGTCGGTATCCAGCGCTCCGTGCATCGCCCGCATGTCAGCTGGCTGCAGGCGCAGGCACGTGCCGGCCGCAAGCTGGGTGCCGTCTGCACCGGCAGCTGGGCGCTGGCCCAGGCGGGGCTGCTCGAAGGCCATGAGACCAGCATCCACTGGGAGTGTCTGGCCGCGATGCAGGAAGCCTTCCCGCGCGTGCCGCTGACCACGCGACTGTTCTCCATCGATCAGGACCGCGCCACGGCCTCCGGCGGTACTGCGCCGATGGACATGATGCTGACCATGATAGGTCGCGAGCATGGCCGCGAGCTGGCGGCGGGCATCTCCGAGATGTTCATCTGCGACCGCGTGCGTGGCGAGCAGGACCAGCAGCGCGTGCCGCTCAAGCATGTGCTGGGCACCACCCAGCCGAAGCTTCTGGAAATCGTCGCGCTGATGGAAGCCAATCTGGAAGAGCCCATCGGCCTGGACGAGCTGGCGCACTATGTCGATGTCTCGCGCCGTCAGCTGGAGCGTCTGTTCCAGCGCTATCTGCACTGCTCGCCGTCGCGCTACTACCTCAAGCTGCGCCTGACCCGCGCGCGTCAGCTGCTCAAGCAGACGGCGCTGTCGATCATCGAGGTGGCCTCGGCCTGTGGCTTCGTGTCCACGCCGCATTTCTCCAAGTGCTACCGCGAGTATTTCGGCATGCCGCCGCGTGACGAGCGCATCGGTGGCGAGCGCAGTGTCAGCGTGCTGGAGGTACCGTGTCGCGCCGATGGCGACCATCAGCTGACCGGTGTCGCCAGCCTGGAAGGGCTGCTGCACCAGTCGATCGGCCAGAGCATGGTCGGCAATGCCCCTCTGCAACCGGCCAGCGAGTCCCCCGTCTCCTCGGCGATTCTGGCACTGGCCAATGCGCGCGGTGAGCCGACCTACGCCAGCGTGCGTCTGCAGGGCTGACACCAGCCGGCTGACCAGCCTCCCGCAACGTCCAACGCCTCTGCCTCTGTGGCAGGGGCGTTGTCGTTTTCACAGGAGCCACCGGCACGCTCTGGTACACTCGAAGGCACCAGGAAGCAGTAGCTGACATGACAATGGCTCGGCGGCGGAATGACGCGCCACGATAGGGGACGGCAAGGGATGGCACGAGGACAGCAACGCAGGCAGGAAGGCACGGAGCGTGTGGCGGGTGTGCGGCGCGGGGCGACACGCCGCCCGGTGCCGCGTGCCGGCATGCGCCCGATGGAGCGTCTGCGCTGGCTGGCGGTGTGGGCATTCAAGGTCGTCGCCTGCTGGATGGTGGCCTGCATCGGCCTGGTGGTATTGCTGCGCTTCGTGCCGCTGCCGGTGTCGATGGTGATGCTGGAGAAGTGGGGCTATGGCCTGGTCACCGGCGAGCCGATGGCGCTGCAGCATGACTGGGTGCCGATGGAACAGATTTCCAACAATGCCCGTCTGGCGGTGATCGCCTCGGAAGACCAGAAATTCCCCGATCACTACGGCTTCGATGTCGATCAGATCGTCAAGGCCATCGATGCGCGGCTGGCCGGTGAGCGTCTGCGCGGCGCCAGTACCATCAGCCAGCAGACCGCCAAGAATGTCTTCCTGTGGAATGGGCGCAGCTGGGTGCGCAAGGGGCTGGAGGTCTGGTTCACCATCCTGATCGAGGTGATCTGGCCCAAGGAGCGCATTCTCGAGGTTTACCTGAACGTCGCCGAATGGGGGCCGGGCGTCTTCGGCGTCGAGGCCGCGGCCGAGCATCACTTCAATACCGATGCCGCCAGCCTGTCCGCCTATCAGGCCAGTCTGCTGGCGGCGGTACTGCCCAATCCGATCCGCTTCAATGCCGGCAAGCCCTCGGCCTATATCCAGCGGCGTGCCAGCTGGACGCGCCGCCAGATGAACAATCTCGGCATGGGCTATCTCAAGCGCCTGGAACAGCCGCGTGGCTGGTTGAGCTGGGACCTGCTGCCTTCGCTGAAGGAGCTGTCCCCCGCGCATTGACCGGCGTGACGCTACACCCTCGGCCGTCCCACGACGCCCCGGCTCTCTCGAGTCGGGGCGTCGTCGTTTCAGAAACGACAGCCCTGACGCGATTCGATAGCCACGGGTCGCATCTGGCGTCAGAGGGGAAAGAGGGCAGGACTATGCTGGCACAGCCTGCTGGAGATCGTGCTCCGGCAGGCCCTGTCCGCCGGGTACGGGCAGTGACCTGACTTCCAGAGCCGCCTGCCCAGCGCCGGAGCGACATGATGTCCGAATTCTCCTCCTCCTTCGGTGGGTCCGATGCGGCCCGCGCCCTGCACGATGACAGCATCGTCATCGATGGTCTGGTGATCGCCAAGTGGCAGCGCGAGCTGTTCGAGGACATGCGCAAGGGCGGTCTGACCGCGGCCAACTGCACCGTCTCGGTGTGGGAAGGCTTCCAGGCGACCGTCAACAACATCGTCAAGAGCAACCAGCTGATCGCCGAGAGCAGTGATCTGGTCTGCGTGGCGCGCACCGCCGCCGATATCCGCGCTGCCAAGGCCGCCGGCAAGACCGGCATCATCTACGGCTTCCAGAATGCCAACGCCTATGAAGACCAGATCGGCTATGTCGATGTCTTCAAGCAGCTCGGCGTGGGCATCGTGCAGATGTGCTACAACACCCAGAATCTGGTCGGCACCGGCTGTTACGAGCGCGATGGCGGCCTGTCGGGCTTCGGGCGCGAGATGGTCGCCGAGATGAACCGCGTCGGCGTGATGTGTGATCTCTCCCACGTCGGCTCGAAGACCTCCGAGGAAGTCATTCTCGAATCCAAGGTGCCTGTCTGCTATTCCCACTGCGCGCCGGCCGGTCTCAAGGACCACCCGCGCAACAAGTCCGATGCCGAGCTGCGCTTCATCGCCGAACACGGCGGCTTCGTCGGCGTCACCATGTTCACCCCCTTCCTCAAGGCCGGCGTCAACGCCACCGTCGACGACTACGTCGAGGCCATCGAATACGTGATGAATCTGGTCGGCGAGGATGCCATCGGCATCGGTACCGACTTCACCCAGGGTCACGGGCAGGACTTCTTCGAGTGGTTGACCCACGACAAGGGCTACGCCCGTCGTCTTACCAACTTCGGCAAGATCGTCAATCCGGAAGGCATCCGCACCATCGGCGAGTTCCCCAATCTGACCGAGGCGCTGCTGCGTCGCGGCATGAGCGAGCATCAGGTGCGCAAGATCATGGGCGAGAACTGGCTGCGCACGCTGGAAAACGTCTGGGGAGGCTGAGTCTGTCTGTCCGTGCCTTTTCTTGATCTCTCTTTCCCGATCTCTTTCTTGAACTCTCTTTTACATCTCCCTTAAGCCCCCTTTCGAGGATACCGACATGAGCAAGATGGCCCCTGAACTGCCGATCGAAGTGGATAGCGAGACAGGCGTCTGGACCTCCGACGCCCTGCCGATGCTGTACGTGCCGCGTCACTTCTTCATCAACAACCACGTCGCCGTGGAAGAGGCGCTGGGCGTTGAGAAGTACGCCGAGATTCTCTACCACGCCGGCTACAAGAGCGCCTGGCACTGGTGCGAGAAGGAAGCCGAGCTGCACGGCCTGGTCGGGGTGGAGGTCTTCGAGCATTACATGAAGCGTCTGTCACAGCGCGGCTGGGGCCTGTTCATCACCGAGGAGATCGATCTGGAGCGCGGCACCTGCAAGGTGCGCCTGGAACACTCCTGCTTCGTCTATCAGCAGGGCAAGACCGGCACAAAGCTTGAGTACATGTTCACCGGCTGGTTCGCCGGCGCGATGGACCAGATTCTGGCCGCGCGTGGCAGCGAGCTGCGCACCGTCGCCGCCCAGACCCAGAGCGGTGGTGAGGAAGGCTGTGACGTGGGGTATTTCGAGGTCGCTCCCGGAACAGTGTGACGTTTTCGGATCCGCCACTCTCTATTCCATGGCTCGGGTCAAGGCCGAGGCCCAGGCCTGGCCCAGGCAAAAGGCAACAGCACAAGCCGGCTGCCCGATCATCTCTCTGTCACGACACTCATCACCCACAACAACGACAACGCAACGCCTGAGCGCCGCCTTTCCTGACATGCAAGACGCCTGACGCCAACCCCACCACCACGACTCGTGGCGGTGGGCAGGCCAGGCCAGCGTGACAAGGCGGTGCTCTCCCCGGCGAGGAGCTCTCACCATGGCATTCGACGCACTCTTCCAGCCGATCGAGATCGGCAAGCTGACCATCCGCAACCGCGTCGTCAGTACCGCCCACGCCGAGGTGTATGCCACCGATGGCGGCATGACCACCGAGCGCTACGTGCGTTACTACGAAGAGAAGGCCAAGGGTGGGTGTGGCCTGTGCATCTGTGGTGGCTCCTCGGTGGTCTCCATCGACAGCCCGCAGGGCTGGTGGAGCTCCGTCAACCTGTCGACCGACCGCATCATTCCGCATTTCCAGAATCTGGCCGATGCCGTGCACAAGCATGGCGGCAAGATCATGATCCAGATTACCCACATGGGCCGTCGCTCGCGTTGGGACGGCTTCGACTGGACCTCGCTGATGTCGCCGTCCGGCATCCGTGAGCCGGTACACCGCTCCACCTGTAAGACCATCGAGGTGGAAGAGATCCAGCGCATCATCGCCGACTTCGCCCAGGCGGCGCGGCGTGCCAAGGAAGGCGGCTTGGACGGCGTCGAGCTGTCCGCCGTGCACCAGCACCTGATCGACCAGTTCTGGAGCCCGCGCGTCAACAAGCGCACCGACGAATGGGGTGGCAGCTTCGAAGGGCGCATGAAGTTCGGTCTCGAGGTGCTCAAGGCAGTGCGCGCCGAGGTCGGCGACGACTTCGTGGTCGGCATGCGCATCTGTGGTGATGAATTCCATCCCGATGGCCTGTCGCATGACGACATGAAGCAGATCGCAGCCTATTACGACGCTACCGGCCTGCTCGACTTCTTCGGCGTGATCGGCTCGGGCTGTGATACCCACAACAGCCTCGCCAACGTCATTCCCAACATGTCCTACCCACCGGAGCCCTTCCTGCACCTGGCCTCCGGCATCAAGGAAGTCGTCTCGATTCCGGTGATCCACGCCCAGAACATCAAGGACCCCAACCAGGCCGAGCGCATCCTGGAAGGCGGCTATGTCGACATGGTCGGCATGACCCGCGCCCACATCGCCGACCCGCACATCATCGCCAAGATCAAGATGGGCCAGCTCGACCAGATCAAGCAGTGCGTCGGTGCCAACTACTGCATCGACCGCCAGTACCAGGGCCTGGACGTGCTGTGCATCCAGAATGCCGCGACGTCACGCGAATACATGGGCCTGCCGCATCAGATCGAGAAGACCAGCGGTCCGGTGCGCAAGGTCGTCATCGTTGGCGGCGGTCCGGCCGGCATGGAAGCGGCCCGCGTGTGTGCCGAGCGTGGCCACGACGTGACGCTGTTCGAGGCGAAGGAAGAGCTGGGTGGCCAGATCACCACGGCTTCCAAGGCGCCGCAGCGTGACCAGATCGCCGGTATCACGCGCTGGTATCAGCTGGAGCTGGCACGTCTGAAGGTCGACCTGCGCCTGGGTACGCGCGCCGATGAAGCGACCATCCATGACCTGCGCGCTGACGTGGTGATCCTCGCGGTGGGCGGCCGTCCGTTCATGGAGCAGTTCGAATCCTGGGGCTACGACGAAGACCCGGCCAAGAGCCTGATCGTCTCTTCCTGGGACGTGCTGGACGGGCGCGTCGCACCGGGCAGCAACGTGCTGATCTACGACAGCATCTGCGAGTTCTCCGGGGTCTCGGTGGCCGACTATCTGGCTGACAAGGGCGCCAGGGTCGAGATCGTCACCGACGACATCAAGCCCGGTGCGGCGGTCGGCGGTACCACCTTCCCGACCTATTACCGCAGCCTGTATGCCAAGGAAGTCGTGATGACCTCCGACATGGTGCTGCATGAGGTCTATCGCGAGGGCGAGGGCCTGGTGGCGGTGCTCGAGAACGAATACACCGGCACGCTGGAAGAGCGCGTCGTCGATCAGATCGTGGTCGAGAACGGCGTGCGCCCGGATGAGGCGCTCTACTACGCCTTCAAGGACGGATCGCTCAACAAGGGCCAGATCGACGTCGAGTCGCTCTACGCCATCAAGCCGCAGCCGTGCCTGAGCCAGGCCACCGAGGGCAATGATTACCTGCTGTTCCGCCTCGGTGACTGCAACGCACCGCGCAACACCCACGCCGCCATCTATGACGCCCTGCGTCTGTGCAAGGACTTCTGATGACGTGATCTGCCGAGCCGGCCGCACCTATGCCGCCGGCTCGGCAGTCGTCCGGTCGACAGTGGGCTTGAAGAAAGCGGCTGACCGGGTCTGAAAGAGAGACTGAGCGGGCTTGAGGAAAGAGGGTGAGCAGCATGAATGACACGATCTTGTCGGTATTGATCTTCGCCGCGCTGGCGCTGGCTGCCATCGGCGCGGTCAAGCGCATCGGCCTGTGGCGCCAGGGGCGGGCGGACGCCACGTCCATGAGCATGGGAGAGCTGATCGCGGGCCTTGCCAAGGTACCGCGCCGCTACGGGGTGGACCTGCACCACGTGGTCGCGCGGGACCGCTACATGGCCAACACCCACGTCGCTACCGGGGGTGGCTTCGTGGCCGCGGCGCTTCTGATGGTGGTGGTCTACGGCTTCGGCTTCGACTCTGCCTGGCTGGGCGTCTTGCTGTTGCTGGCCAGTGGCGCGATGTTCGCTGGGGCGCTGTTCGTGCGTCGTCGTCGTCTCGACCCGCCGGCGCGCCTGTCGCGTGGTCCGTGGATGCGTCTGCCCAAGAGCCTGCTGGTGTTCTCCGCCAGCTTGTTCGTGATGAGTCTGTCACTGGTGCTGCCGGAAGGCGTCGGCGGCATGATCTCCGGCGGCATCCTCGGGCTGGTGCTGGTAGCGGGCATCGCCTGGGGACTGCTGGAGATGATCGTCGGCATGACCGGCGGGGGCTCGCGCATCACTGGACCGATGAAGCATGCCTTCGCCGGTGCGCTGCATCTGGCCTTCCATCGGCGTCCGGCACGTTTCAGCACCCGCGACAGCGCTGGCATCCGCGACAGCGCGCTGCTGCCGCTGGATCTTTCCAATCCCGAGGCACCGCTGGGCGTCGGCAAGCCTGCCGACTTCAACTGGCGTCAGCTGCTGGGCTTCGATGCCTGCGTGCAGTGCGGGCGCTGTGAAGCGGTGTGTCCGGCGTTCGCGGCCGGTCAGCCGCTCAATCCCAAGAAGCTGATTCAGGACATGGTGGTGGGCATGGCCGGTGGCAGTGATGCCGCCTACGCCGGTTCGCCCTATCCGGGCGATGAGCCGAAGCGCGCGCCCGGTCAGCATGGTGGCGGCCCGCAGCAGGCCATCGTCGGGGCCTCTCCGCATGCTCGCCCGGCAGCTCAGGCCGTTGATTCTGATAGCCAGGCCGTTGCCTCTGGGCCGATCCAGATCAAGGCGGCACCGGGTGCAGCGGGCAAGCCGGCAGACGCCGACAAGCTGCTCCACGAATTCAAGGTACTGGTCGAGCCGGAAACCCTGTGGGCCTGCACCACCTGTCGCGCCTGCGTCGAGGAGTGCCCGATGATGATCGAGCACGTCGATGCCATCGTCGACATGCGCCGTCACATGACGCTGGAGCAGGGCGCGACACCGGGCAAGGGCGTCGAGGTGCTCGACAATCTGATCGCCACCGACAATCCGGGCGGTTTCGCGCTCGAGGCACGTCTGCATTGGGCGGCGGACCTGAACCTGCCGCGCATCGCCGAGGTGCAGGCCGCTCGGGAAGCGGAGCGTGATCCGCGTCCGGTGGAAGCACTTCTTTGGCTGGGCGATGGCGCCTTCGACATGCGCAACCAGCGCACGCTGCGCGCCTTCGTGCAGGTGCTGCGCGCGGCCAGGGTCGACTTCGCCATTCTTGGAGTGGAAGAACGTGACAGCGGTGATGTGGCGCGTCGCCTGGGTGACGAGGCGACCTTCCAGTCGCTGGCCACACGCAATATCGCCACCCTGGCGAAGTACCGCTTCGCGCGCATCATCACCTGTGATCCTCACAGCTTCCATGTGCTGGGGCGTGAATATGCCGCCTTCGGTGGCGACTACCTCGTCAATCACCACACCAGCTACATGAACGAGCTGCTGGCGGCGGGACGTTTGAGTCTGGATGCCAGCAAGCTTGCCACGCTCGGTTCGGTCACTTGGCACGACCCCTGCTATCTGGGCCGCTACAACGGGGAATTCGAGGCGCCGCGCACCTTGCTGGCGGCGCTGGGTCTTGAAGTGCGCGAGATGCAGCGCTCCGGCTTCCGCTCACGCTGCTGTGGCGGCGGCGGTGGCGCGCCGGTGACGGACATTCCCGGCAAGCAGCGTATCCCCGACATGCGCATGGGCGACGTGCGCGAGACCGGCGCCGAGGTAGTGGCGGTCGGCTGCCCGCAGTGCACCGCGATGCTGGAAGGCGTGGTGGCACCGGCCGGTGAAGCCGAACCCCAGGTGCTGGATCTGGCGGAACTGATGGCGCGCGCGCTGGTAGCGGATGCATCCACGCAAGGCTTGTCCACTCAGGGCTTGGCGGCGTCGACCACGCAGCCCACTGACGCGGAGGTGACGGCATGACGATACCCGTCGATCCACAAGCAACCGAGCATCCACACCCATCGGAGCGCGAACCACTGCCACGCCGTGACCCGCGCCTGGAGCAGCAGGCACGCAATCGGCTGCACCCGCAGCATCTCAGCGCGCTGCAGGCGCTGGGCCGTGGCGCGGCAGCCCCTCAGGAACGCTGGATGGGCCCGAAGGGTGTGATGCGTCGCAATCCTCACGTCGGCCATTTCATCGCCGCCAATGGTCGCAAACGCATCGACCGCAGTGGCCGCTCCGGGCCTGCCGCGGTGGGCGCTGGCCAGCCCGCCGTCGTTGCCAAGGCGCGCGTGCTGCCGCTGGTCGAGATCGCATCACCCGCCTTCCTGATCGCGGTGGTGCCGGACATGACCGGCGGGCGACTCTCGAGTCACGACCGCGATGTGCTGGGGCTGGCGCGTCAGATCGCCGATGCTGACCCCGCCCATCAGGGCGCGGTGCTGGCCGTCACCTTCGGCACGCTGCGTGAGGAGGGTGACGCCGCCGACAGTGTCGGACTCGGCGCGGCGGGGGCCGATCGCTGGCTGCACTTTGCCGATATTCTCCACGATGGCTACGCGCCGCTGGCCCAGCTGGCGGAGCTTGAGGCCATCGATGGCAAGCTGACTCCACGGCTGTGGTTGCTGCCGGAATCCCGCACTGGTGGTGGTGAACGCGGCCGGCGGCTCGGTGCGCGCCTGCTGTGCCAGGGCGATGCGCTGGCGCGGCCCAGTGGCAACGCCTATCAGCTCGACGGCGAGCTTGCCGCCATCGGGCGTGGCGAGCTTGCCGAGGTGAACGTCACCGGGCGCAGCGGCAATGGTCAGCAGGACCTGACCCGCGCGCTGACCCGTATCGTGCTGTGCGAAGCGGAATGCGCCGAGCCGGTGGAAGATGTGCGCCACGCCGCGCTGCCGCTCGAGTGGGAGCCGGCCAGCGCCGCGCGCGCCGTGCCAGACGTGATCGAAGATCTTGGCCCGGTGGCCGTCGACCCCTCCGCGATCGCGCTGGGCGAGGCAGAATTCATTCTCTCGGCGGGCAACGGCATTCGCGATTGGGATGGCTTCCACCGTGCCGCCAGCCTGCTGGGGGCCACCGAAGGCGCCTCGCGGGTGGCGGTGGATGACGGCTTCATGCCGCGTGCCCGCCAGGTCGGCGCCACCGGTACCTGGGTGACGGCGCGGGTCTATGTGGCGGTGGGTATCTCGGGCGCCATCCAGCATCTGCAGGGGATCCAACGCTGCGACAAGGTGGTGACCATCAACACCGATGGCGGCTGTGACATGGTCAAGCGCGCGGATCTCTCGGTGATCGGCGATGCCGGGGCGATTTTGGCCAGTCTCTGTCAGCAGCTCGAGGCCGAACGCAGTGCCGGCGGTGATGGCCCGTCGGTGGGTCAGGCGCCTGCCGCGCTAGCTACGTCATCCAGCACGTCATCCAGTACGTCATCCGCCACGCTTGCCGCCGACGCGGCCTGAACTCGCGCCTGCGACAGGGGAAAGGAGAAGGACATGAAGGCAGATCGTTCGTCCGTTGCGCAGCAGGCCTCGACACCGCTTGAGGTCGTGAGTCTGGTATCGCTGGGTCAGCACCCGGTTTCGGGGCGTCTGCGGCGTGCCGAGCAGGACGCCCGCGCGCTGGAGCTGTGTCTGGCGCTGGAGCGCCAGTCCGCGCCCGGTGCCGTCAGCCTCAGCGCCTGGCATGCCAGTGGCAGCGAGATCATCACCGGTAGCGAACAGGATCAGGCGCTGCGCGGCTATCTGGGCATGGGGCTGGAGGCGTTGACGCTGGTGACGCCCAACACCCTTGAAGCTGTCGATTCACAGGCGGCTGCCATTGATCAACCGGTCATCGATGTCTGGCCGCTGCTGGTGGCGCGCCTCAAGCAGGTGGCACCGCAGCTGGTGGTGTGCGGTGGTCAGGGCGAGACCGGCGAGGGCAGCGGCCTGCTGCCGCATCTGCTGGCGGAGAGCCTTGGCTGGCCGCTGGTGGAGGGCATCGTCGCGATCGAAAGCTGTGATGGCGAGCAGCTGATTGCGCTGCAGGCATTGCCGCGCGGCCAGCGACGGCGTCTGCGCGTGAAGCTGCCGGCGCTTGTCAGTGTCGACTCCGCCGCACCGGCGGCGCGTCAATCAGCCTTTGGTCAGGCGCGACGTGGCGAGCTAGCCGCGGTGGCCAGCGGTGAGCTTGCCCATGACGTGCTGGCGGAGGCCTTCAGCGTGGCGCCAGCTCGCAAGCGACCCAAGCGCTTGAAGCGTATCAAGGCGACCAGCGCGCGTGATCGTTTCAAGGCCGCGGCCGCCAAGGCCGAAGGAGGTGGTGGCAAGCGTCTGGAAGGCGTGAGCGCCGAGGAAGGCGCGGCGGAAATCCTCAAGCTGCTGCGTGAGGAAGGTGTGCTGCGCTGAAGTCGCGCAGACGGTAAAAAGCCCCTGTCAGCACGCTGGCAGGGGCTTTTTCATGCCTCACAGAAGATCGCTCTTACAGAAGATCACTCCTCCCACTGCCAGTCCTCATCGTTCAAGGGCTCGGGCGAGGTGTGCTCGTCGGTTCCCTGGGGAGCCTTGCGCGCTGCCTGACTGGCTTCGCGCTGGCGCATCGGCATGTTGTCGATCACCTGATAGATCTGGTCGGGGGAGACGAAGCCTTCCTGCTGCATCTTCTTGCCGCCGTCCTTGCCCATCAGGATGACGGTGAAGGGCGCACCCTCGCGCAGTTGCATGGCATCACGCAGGGCACGTACCTCCTCAAAGCTCATCGGCACGCCATCGTGGATGCCGCGCGTGCCCATCAGCGTATAGAGCGTCATGTCGCGTTGCTGCATCTCGCCACGCGTGGCGCGCAGTTCCTCGCGCTGGCGCTCGAGATCCCGGTCCTGCTCATCCGGCGCGATCAGCACCAGCGAGCGTCGGTTCCAGGTCTCGCCCAGCAACGGATTGGCGGCGGGGTCGACATTGGCGGCGGTCATGGTGGTCTCCGCGGTGTCCGGTGAGGTCGGTGGCGGTGGCGCGCCAGTGGATGTCTCGGCGGGCGCGTTCAGGTCGGCGTCCGAATCCAGCAGGCTGATGGCATGCACTGGCGAGCTCAGCAGCAGGGCCGGCAGCAGGGCCAGAAGCATGAGGCTCATCAGGCCCGGCGTCAGCCTGCGGTGCGTGAGCAGTCGAGGCGGCGCGGACCGTATCTGTGAGGACCGTAACTGTGAGGACCGTACCTGCGCGGACGGTATGTGCGTGGACATGGCAGTCCTCCGGCGGCGAATGATATGAGCTGGGATGGCCAGCCTGGCGGCAGAAGCAGGTTGCACAGGAGAATGGTACACCCCAAATGACAGACTCTCCTTCAAGACTAAGACAGTCGCCGGGAGTTTGCTGCCCGTTGGCGCGCGATTTATGTGGTACTTCACGATATGCGCCCTCATTCAGCCTGTGAGAAGGCCAGTGGCGACATACCGATAGCGGCGGCAAAAGGTGGCGTGGCTCTCTGTGAAAAGCGCGTGCAGACTTTACGTGGCATGCTGCAGATATTTCCACAATCGTGGCGCAAGCTGTATGCGCGTCCAGCCGTCATGACGCCCGCCATGCGTGGCTCCGCGGCTTTTACGTTGCTGATCTGCGACTCATGTAACTCTGGCGATACAGAATGTTTTCAAAGAGTTGCATGAAAAAATGAACATCCTGTCGTCAGGCCCGTCTGAGTTAGGGCAAACACTTATTGATCACTGCTGGAGGCTGCAATGAAACGGATGACTGCATACATGACGGCTGCCCTGATTTCCGCGGGCATGATGTCGGCACCGGCGTTCGCTGCTGACGCACCGGCCCAGGGTCAGTCTACTGCCCAGGCGGCACAGGCTCAGGCTGGCGATTTCACTGACGCTCAGCTGGAACAGTTCGCTGCGGCCTCTCAGGACATCGCACGCATCTCTCAGGAATTCGCCGGCAAGCTGCAGAAAGCCGACGACGAGACTGCCAAGCAGAGCGTGCGTCAGGAAGCCAACGACGAGATGGTCAGCGCTGTCGAAGACTCCGGTCTGGAAGTCGCCACCTTCAACTCCATCGGTCAAGCGGTTCAGAACGACCCGGACCTGATGAAGAAGGTGCAGAAGCTGGCTCAGGAAAACTCCTGATCTCGCCTGGATGACGTTCGAGTCATCCAATGAAGACGCCGCCCCCGGTTACCGGAGGCGGCGTTTTTTTGTGTCCATGTCTTGCGGCCTGTCAGTCAGCACCGCCCTGGTCAGTAAAGCCTTGGGTCACGCCGCATGTCAGGCACCGGCGACCGGACGAATGAGCATGTCCTGTGCCTTCTTTTCCTGCAACAGGCCACGGAACAGCGAATAGCACATCACCATCAGTACCAGCGTGAACGGCAGACCCGTGGCGATGGCACCGGCTTGCAATGAGCCCAGTGCGGCGCTTCCCCCGCCATAGAGCAGGGCACCGGCGATCAGGCCTTCCATCGCCGCCCAGAAGACTCGCTGGCTGACCGGCGCGTCGATCTTGCCACCGGCGGTGATCGAGTCGATCACCATCGAGCCCGAGTCGGACGAGGTCACGAAGAACACCAGTACCAGCACGATGGCGATGAAGGATGCCACGCCGGACAGCGGCAGGTTGTCGAGCATCTGGAACATGGCCAGTGACACGGAATCGATGCCATTGGCCAGTGCGCCGACGCCATTGATGGCCTGTTCCAACGCCGTGCCGCCGAAGACGGACATCCACACGATGGTGACGAGAGTCGGCACCAGCAGCACGGCGGTGACGAATTCGCGCACCGTGCGGCCGCGCGAGACTCGCGCGATGAACATGCCGACGAACGGTGACCAGGAAATCCACCACGCCCAGTAGAAGACGGTCCAGCCGTGGAACCAGCTTTCATCGGGACGGCCGATCCAGTTGGACAGTGGCAGCAGATATTCCACATAGCTGAGGGTGGTGGTGCCCAGACCCATGAGAATGGCGAGAGTCGGCCCGAAGATGAGAATGAAGATGATCAGCACGGCGGCGATGATCATGTTGATGTTGGAGAGCAGCTTCACGCCACCATCCAGACCACGACTGACCGAGTAGATGGCCACCAGCGTCACCAGGATGATGATCGCGATCTGGGTCGGCAGGCCATCGCCGACGCCGAACAGGTAGTCCAGTCCCGATGCCGCCTGAGCGGAGCCCAGCCCCAGCGAGGTCGCCAGGCCGAAGATGGTCGCCAGCACGGCGAGGATATCGACGACATGCCCCATCCAGCCCCAGGTGCGCTCGCCGAGTATCGGGTAGAACGCCGAACGGATGGTCAGCGGCAGGCCCTTGTTGTAGGTAAAGAAAGCCAGCGACAGCCCGACCACGGCGTAGATGGCCCAGGGGTGCAGGCCCCAGTGATACATGGTGGCACCCAGCGCGGCGCGTGCCCCTTCCGGCGTTCCGGCCGGCGCGTTGAGTGGCGTGCCGTACCAGTCGGTGTAATAGGCCACCGGCTCGGCGACGCTCCAGAACATCAGGCCGATGCCCATGCCGGCGGCGAACAGCATCGCGAACCAGGAGCGTGTCGAGAACTCGGGGGTCGCCTTCTGGCCGCCCAGGCGCAGCTTGCCCACCGGATGCACGATCAGCAGCAGGCAGAACAGTACGAAGAGGTTGCCGGCCAGCATGAACAGCCAGTCACCATGCGCGATGGACCAGGCCTTGGCGCCGCCCAGGGCACTTTCCGCGCCCGCAGGGAAGACGATGGCAAACAGGATGAAGCTGACGATCAGCACGGCGCTGATCGCGAAGACGGGGTTGTGAACATCGAGACCCATGACCTGGACATTGTCCTGGCCGATCTCGTAGTCCGTGTCATACGGATTCGATGACATGTGGTGACCTCATGTTGTTATTGGTGTCGCCAGCCGGGCAGGGCAGTTGGCGTGAAGCGAGGTGTTGTCGCGGGTGTCTCCCGGGGCTGCGATGTGGGAAGGGTGGTGGAGTGGCAATTCACAGCGCGGTGACGAGTCTGACTGCGGGGCAGGTCGCCGCCGGACCTCGGTGATTGTGTGAGGGCTTGGCGAGGGCGAGTTAGCTGGATACGACGCCGACATGTGCATGGCTGACACACGAGACGATTCGGTGGGGGAGGCGGTTGTCGCGGCTCTGCCCGCTTTGTAGATTGCGATCTACAGTGAAGGAACCTGCCTGGCTCATCGGCCTTGCCTGACCTGGAATACCTTTACACAGCCGCGTCCACGGTCCAGCCAGGCCGTTGTCTCGACCGCACGATCCGCCAGTTCATAACGATAACAATGTGGTGCCGCCATGACGCCTGAGACCCTGACCGAGCCGACACCCGTCGCTCGCCGCCGTTCGCGCAGCCAGTTGCGCGGCCGCCCGCTGGATGCCGAGGCCTGGGGTGCGATTCAGCGCCTGCTGGGTGATGCCCCGGCGCAGCGTGACCTTCTGCTCGAATATCTGCATGTGCTCAATGATGAGGTCGGCTACCTGACGCTGCCCCATCTGCGCGCGCTGGCCGAGTGGATGCGTCTGCCGATGGCCGAGGTCTACGAGACGGCCACCTTCTATGCCCACTTCACCGTGGTTCGCGATGGCGAGACGCCGCCCGCGGCACTGACCGTGCGCGTCTGTGATTCGCTGTCCTGTCAGCTGGCCGGCTCCGAGGCCCTGCGCGCCGGTCTCGCCGCGGGGCTGGACCCCGAACAGGTGCGCGTGCTGCGGGCACCCTGCATGGGGCGCTGCGACAGTGCGCCGGTGGCGGAGGTCGGGCATTACCATCTTGGCCACGCCAGCGTGGAAGGCGTCACGGCGGCGATTGCCGAAGGTCATGTGCATGCCGCGCCGGCTGCGAGTCTCGACTATCCGCGGCTGGCACAATATCGCGCCAGTGGCGGCTATGGGCTGCTCGCCGCGCTGGATGGCGGTGAGGTCAGCATCGAGGACCTGGCGCAGATGATCGAGCAGGCCGGCCTGCGTGGCCTGGGCGGGGCGGGCTTCCCGACGTTTCGCAAGTGGGGCTTCGTGCGCGCCGAGGCGGGGCCGCGCTATTGCGTGATCAATGCCGATGAAGGCGAGCCCGGCACCTTCAAGGACCGCTGCTATCTGGAGCGTGAGCCGCACACCTTCCTCGAGGGTGCGCTGGCCAGTGCGCATGCCATCGAGGCCGAGGCGCTCTACCTCTATCTGCGCGACGAATACCCGACCCTGAATGCCGTGCTGCGCGAGTGCATCGCGGAGCTGGAAGCCGCAGGCCTCGTCGCGCCGGGCTATATCCAGCTACGGCGTGGCGCCGGCGCCTATATCTGTGGCGAGGAATCGGCGCTGATCGAGTCGCTGGAAGGCAAGCCCGGCAAGCCGCGTCAGCGTCCGCCCTTCGTGGCGCAATGTGGCTTGTTCGGTCGCCCGACCCTGGTCAACAACGTCGAGACGGTCTATTGGATCGCGCGGCTCCATCGTGAAGGCCATGACCACTACGTCGCGGCCGGGCGTCAGGGACGTCAGGGACTGCGCAGCTTCTCGCTCTCCGGGCGCGTCAGACGCCCGGGCATGTATCTGGCACCGGCTGGCATCACGCTAAGCGAGCTGGTCGAGGAATATGGCGGCGGCATGGCCGACGGCCATCGTCTGCGTGCCTATCTGCCCGGCGGGGCCTCCGGCGGCATTCTGCCGGCCAGCAAGGCGGGCCTGCCGCTGGACTTTGACACCCTGCAGGCCCACGGCTGCTTCATCGGTTCGGCCGCGGTGGTGGTGCTGTCGGATAAGGACGACCTGGCGGCGGTGGCACGCAATCTGATGAGCTTCTTCATGGACGAGTCCTGCGGCCAGTGCACGCCGTGTCGCGTCGGCACGCGCCAGATGCTGGCGGCGCTCAGCGGCGATGAGTGGGATGAGTCGCTGCTGACGCGTTTGTCGCAGGTGATGATGGATGCCTCGATCTGCGGGCTTGGCCAGGCCGCGCCCAATCCGGTGCTCGGCCTGCTCAAGGACTTCCGCCAGACCCTCGCGGAGGGTGGGGTGCGCCTGATCGCCACGAGCCATGCGGCTGACACCACGGGAGGTGAGGCATGAATGCGCTGACAGGATTGGGCAACTCATCCTCGGATGATCAGCCGCTGCGCGAGAATGGCTTCACCATCACGCTGGATGGCGCCGAGGTGACGGCCTATCCCGGCGAGACGCTGTGGAAGGTCGCCAGGCGTGCCGGCGAGACGATTCCCCATCTCTGCTACAGCGAAGCGCCGGATTATCGCGGCGATGGCAACTGTCGCGCCTGCATGGTCGAGATCGACGGCGAGCGCACTCTCGCCGCCAGCTGCATCCGCGAGGCGCGGGCGGGCATGGTGGTGCGCAGTGCCAGTTCACGGCGTGCCGGCGAGGCGCGCGCGATGGTGGTGGAGCTGCTCGCCGCCGACATGCCCGCCGAGGCGCACAACCCCGACGTCAGCAGCCACTTCATGGCGATGGCCGAGCTGTTGGCGGTGGATGTCGGGCGCGCGCGCGAGACCCTGGGCGGTGCTCGCGAGACGGTCCGCGAGTGGCTGGGTGACACCGTGGCGGAGTGGTTGCCGACGCAGCCCAGCGCTCTCGATCACTCCCACACCGCGATGGCGGTCAATCATGACGCCTGCATCAGCTGTGGCCTGTGCGTACGCGCCTGTCGCGAGGTGCAGGTCAATGACGTGATCGGGCTGGCGGGGCGCGGCAGCAATACGCGCATCGTGTTCGATCTTGAGGACCCGATGGGTGACAGCACCTGCGTCGCCTGCGGCGAGTGCGTACAGGCCTGCCCGACTGGCGCCCTGATGCCCGCCGCCCAGGTGGATGAGCACGGCCATGGCGACAGCGCTGCCGTCGATGCGCGCGTCGCCTCCGTCTGCCCATACTGCGGCGTGGGCTGCCAGCTGGAGTATCAGGTCAGTCGCGGCAGCGGTGAGGCGTTGAGTGTCGAGGGGCAGCAGGTCGCGACCCTGGCGGATGCCCAGCTGGACATGGCGGGCGGCGGCTCCCAGCAGAGTGATAAGCGTCGGCAGCGCGTCGCGGATACGCGGCTGGACAACATCATCGCGGTCAGTGGGCGCGACGGGCCCTCCAATCATGGCCGACTGTGCGTGAAGGGGCGCTTCGGCTTCGATTATCCGCGTCATCCGGAGCGTCTGATTCGCCCCTTGATCCGCCGTGACGGTGTGGCCAAGGGGCTGGATGCGAACTTTGACCCCGCCCACCCGCTGACCCACTTCCGTGAGGCCAGCTGGGACGAGGCCCTCGAGGTCGCGGCCGAGGGGCTCATGCGCCTCAAGCGTGCGCATGGCCCCGACAGCCTGGCGGGCTTCGGCAGTGCCAAGTGCACCAATGAGGAGGCGTGGCTGTTCCAGAAGCTGGTGCGTACCGGCTTCGGCTCCAATCATGTCGATCATTGCACACGCCTGTGTCATGCAAGTTCAGTGGCGGCGCTGATGGAAGGCGTCGGCTCGGGTGGCGTGAGCGCCTCCTTCATGCAGGCCGAGCAGTCTGATCTGATCGTGCTGACCGGCTGCAACCCGGGCGTCAATCATCCGGTGGCGGCGACCTTCTTCAAGCGCGCCGCCAGGCGTGGCACGCGCATCGTGGTGATCGACCCGCGTGCGCTGGCGCTGCGTCGTCAGGCGCATCGCTCGATCCAGTTCACGCCGGGGGCGGACGTGGCGCTGTTCAATGCCATGCTCAACGTCATCATCACCGAGGGGCTGGCCAATCAGGCCTATATCGAGGCACACACCGAGGACTTCGCCGCGCTGGCAGAGCATGTCGCGGCGCTGACGCCGGAGGCGATGGCGCCGCTGTGTGGCGTGGCGGCAGAAGAGATTCGCGCCGTGGCTCGTGAGTACGCGATGGCCGAGCGCGCGATGATCTTCTGGGGCATGGGCATCTCGCAGCACACCCACGGCACCGACAACGCGCGCTGTCTGATCGCGCTGGCGCTGGTGTGTGGTCATGTCGGGCGTGAAGGCACCGGCCTGCATCCGCTGCGCGGGCAGAACAACGTCCAGGGCGCCTCGGATGCCGGGATGATTCCGATGGTGTTCCCTGATTATCAGCCGGTGGGTGACACGGCGGCGCGCGAGCGGCTGGAAGCGCTGTGGGATACGCCGCTCTCGGCCACACCCGGCCTGACGGTGGTGGAGATCATGCACGCCATCCATGCCGATCAGATTCGCGGCATGTACATCCTCGGCGAGAATCCGGCGATGTCGGACCCGGATCTCGATCACGCGCGCAGCGCGCTGGCACATCTCGAGCATCTGGTGGTGCAGGATATCTTCGTCACCGAGACGGCGCAGTTCGCCGATGTGGTGCTGCCTTCGTACGCCTGGCCGGAGAAGGACGGCAGCGTCACCAATACCAACCGCCAGGTGCAGCGTGGGCGGGCGGCACTGCGCGCCCCGGGCGAGGCCAGGCCGGACTGGTGGATCACCCAGCAGCTGGCACGGCGCATGGGGCTTGACTGGGATTACGCCGGGCCGGAGGAGATCTACGCCGAGATGCAAAAGGGCATGGATTCCCTCGACAACATCGACTGGGCGCGGCTGTCCGAGGAGAACTCGGTGACCTATCCGTGCCTGACGCCGGGGGGCGAGGGCGAGGATGTGGTATTCGGCGAGGGCTTCCCACGCGCCAGCGGCCGTGCCCGCTTCGTACCGACCTGGCCCACGCCGCCGGATGAGACGCTGGATGACGACTACCCGACGGTGTTGACCACCGGCCGTCAGCTGGAGCACTGGCATACCGGCTCGATGACGCGCCGCGCGGCGGTGCTCGACAATCTCGAGCCGGCCGCCGTGGCCACGCTCAATCCGGTGGAGCTGGAGCGACTGGGCATCACGCCGGGCGAGCCGCTCTCGATCACCACGCGACGTGGCCAGATCACTCTTGCCACCCGCGCCGATCCGCTGACACCGGCCGGCATGGTCTTCGTGCCATTCTGCTACGCCGAGGCCGCCGCCAACCTGTTGACCAATCCGGCGCTCGACCCGGTGGGCAAGATTCCGGAGTTCAAGTACGCCGCCTGCCGTCTGGCCACAGCCGAACCTGTCTCGGCCAGTCTGGACACCTGAACGCGAGGGGAGGTGAGAGGAGGAGAGGGAAAGGAAAGGGGACGTCTGGCGCAAAGGAAAGGGTACGTCTGGCGCAAATGCCTATGGCAGTGGCGCTGGCGGATACGCAGGGCGCGCCTCGGTCTGACCAGAATGTCGGAGACAGCCCGTCGTGCATTTCGATTATCCTCACAAGGGCTATGCTCAGAGCAGAGTGGGTCAATACCAATGACAATGCCCGCCGTCAGCGAGCAAGGAGAATGACGATGATGATCGTGGAGCTGATTGATCACGAAGACTTTCGTGAGCGGCTGGTGGCGCTGGGCGTGCAGATTTCCGAGCATGCCTGCGCGGACACCTGTGCACGCATGGCACTCAGAAAGCATGCCGAAGTGGGTGTGCCGGGCCTGCAGGAACTGGTGCGTGAGCTGGTGATGCACTCCGATATCCTGCTGCCCTCGGTGCGCCAGGCGCTGGACAAGTATCTGCTGCCGGGGCTGCGCTAGGCGCGGCACTCTAGAAAGATTGCGCGCCGCGCACTGACACCGTCTGCCAGATGAACAAAAGGGCCTGTCGACTGACAGGCCCTTTTGCGTGGGTGCTCACTCGCCTCTTTTCACCGCGCGCAGTGGCTCAGGTCGATGCGTTGGCGCGGTCGTACTCGCGTTTCTCCCAGCGCAGACCGCGGAACAGCGAGAAGCACATCACCAGCAGTACCACCGTGAAGGGTAGCCCCGTGGAGATGGCGCCCGCCTGCAGCGCACTCAGTGCGGTGTTGCCGCCGCCATACAGCAGGGCACAGGCGATCAGGCCGCCGGCCGCTGCCCAGAAGACGCGCTGGCGCGTCGGGGCATCCTGCTTGCCACCGGCGGTGATGGAGTCGATCACCAGCGAGCCGGAGTCGGAGGAGGTCACGAAGAATACCAGCACCAGCACGATGGCGACGCAGGAGGTGATGGAGGACAGCGGCAGGCTGTCGAACATCTGGAACATGGCCATCGAGGGAGTCTCGATGCCCTGGGCCAGTTCGCTGCCGGCGGCTCGCGCCTCTTCCAGTGCGGTGCCACCGAAGACGGTCATCCACACGATGGTGACCAGGGTCGGTACCACCAGCACGGCGGTCACGAATTCGCGCACACTGCGTCCGCGGGAGATTCGCGCGATGAACATGCCGACGAACGGCGACCAGGAAATCCACCAGGCCCAGTAGAAGATGGTCCAGCTATGGAACCAGCCTTCGTCGGGGCGATCGATCCAGTTGGACAGCGGCAGCAGATATTCCAGATAGCCGACGCTGGTGGTGCCGAGCCCGGTGATGATGTCCATGGTCGGGCCGACGATGAACAGGAACACCACCAGCAGCGCGGCCAGCATCATGTTGAGATTGGAGAGGCGTTTGACGCCGCCATCCAGGCCGCGACTCACCGAGTAGATGGCCGCGAGCGTGACCGCCACGATCACGCCGATCTGGCTGACCAGTCCATCGCCGATGCCGAACAGATGGTCCAGCCCGGAGGCCGCCTGGGCCGCGCCCAGCCCCAGCGAGGTGGCAAGGCCGAACAGGGTGGCTAGCACCGCGACGATATCGATGATATGTCCGCTCCAGCCCCATACACGCTCACCCAGCAAGGGGTAGAACACCGAGCGCAGCGTCAGCGGCAGGCCCTTGTTGTAGGCGAAGAAGGCCAGTGACAGGCCGATCACGGCATACATGGCCCACGGGTGAAGCCCGTAGTGGAAGACGGTGGCCGAGAGTGCCGCCGTTGCACCTTCCGGCGTGCGCGGTGGTGCGTTCAGGGGCGTGCCTGACCAGTCGGTATAGTACGCCACTGGCTCGGCGACCCCCCAGAACATCAGGCCGGTGCCCATGCCGGCAGCGAAGAGCATCGCGAACCAGGCCATGCGGCTGAATTCCGGCTTGGCGTCGCGTCCGCCCAGGCGCAGGCGGCTGACCGGGTGCAGAACCAGCAGCAGGCAGAACAGGATGAAGAAGTTGCTGGCGAGCATGAACAGCCAATCACCATGGGTGATGGACCATGACTTGGCACCGCCCAGCGCCGACTTTGCCGACTCGGGCATCAGCAGCGTGAACAGGATGAACCCTACGATCAGCAGCGCACTGATGGTGAAGACCGGCTTGTGGACATCCAGCCCGAGTCGCTGAACATTGTCCTGACCGATCTGGTAATCCGTCACGTACGGATTCGATGACATGAAGTTACCTCGTATTTTTTCTTTCGATAGCCGCTCCTATGGGCATCTCGAGTCAGAATGAGGGACCTTGTCCCGCCTGGTGAAAGCGTTCAGATCTTGGTCTGAAGCCCTGTGCAACATGCGCCTTTCTGCCAGTTGCAGGTGACGGCGTCAAACCTTGAGTCATCCTGGTGGCGCGCTGAAAGGCATTGATTGTATTGAGGTTTATAGGTCCATTGCCCGTGCCGGGAAATCATTCGGGGCGCTCTAGACTGAACAGGCTGTCCGTGCGTGCATAGTCACTGCTGGCCATGCGCCCGATGGCACGCAGCACCGCATTGTCGACATGCCGCCCATCCCAGACCGTTTCGTCGGCATGCATCACCACCACCTCGGCCAGTACCAGTGAACCGGCCAGCGGCTGCTCACCGAACGAGATGATGTCGCGTAGTCGACAACCGAAGGCGATCGGGGCGCCCTCCACGCGCGGAACCGCAAGCGGCGGCATGGCTACCTTGTTCAGGCCCGCATGGGTGAACTCGTCCTCGTCGGCCGCGAGACTGGCGCTGGTGAGATTGAGCGCCTCGCTCATCGCCTCACCACCGATGTGGATGACGCACTCCGCGACCTGTCCGAGGTTGTTGAGGGTGTCCTTGGTCTTGCCTTCGCCATTGCGCAGCGGGCTGAAGGCGAGCACCGGCGGATTGATGCTGGCGATGGTGAAGAACGAGAAGGGCGCGAGATTGGTGTTGCCTGCCGCATCGATGGTCGAGACCCAGGCGATCGGCCGGGGCGCGATGCTGCCGGAGAACAGGCGATAGAGGATACCTGCGGGAAGCTGGTCAGCGGCGATGAGGGAATGCGTGGTCGAGGAAACAGTCATGGTGAGGGTCTCGTTGCAGAGCTGTTGTTGTAGGGCTGTTGTTTTGGGGCCGTTGTATAGCGCTGTCATCGCAGAGCGGGCGTGCAGGGCATGGCTCTCGATCCGCTCAGGCAGCATGTGGCACGGCGCCTGACATTCGAGAGTCAGAGACCGTCAGGCCGAGCGCGCGAGAATCTGGTCGTCGCGGCGAGTGGCGGCCGCGAATCATCGCGGATGTGGAGCGCGAATCGCGCCTGCCCACAGGCCGCTGGTGCTGGTGAAGGGTGACCAGTCTGGCCGTTGGGCGTGGAAAAGGTCCCGGGAAATTCTCCCAGATCATTGCCAGTATTTTTGGTGTGGTCAATTGTCGCAGGTCTTGACCTTTTTCGAGGATGTTGTTCCTGACGCCTCGGTCGAGTTCATTCCTTGTCTGACTCAAGTCACACAATGGGGACGGGAAACCGGATTTTTGTGCAGAATTGGTAACCAAATAGTTTCTGAATTGTGTTTATTTGTGTATTTTTTATGATCGCGAACTGGGCGTCATCTGACAGAAAGGTGGTGAGCCCGCGTAAATGGATGACAGAAAATGACAGTCATCAGGCCATTTGGTTCGGCATTGATCATGAGAATGGTATGCCAAGGTTGCGAAAAAGCGTCCCCTGTTGATCGGGGATGCCAGCATCATGCGAGACGCATCATGGTGCATTTACCTGTCAGGTCATGATCGATAATGAGGCATGTTTTCTCATCAATGAACGCCCAGGTCATACAAGTATCATGCTGGGAAAATGTCTCTCACGTCCGGGGTGAGGGAGTACTTCAGCAACTTTTGAAAGGCCGAGTGGCGTGTTTTTTGGTAGTTAATTTCGATATTTAGTCAGTTTTTGGATTTTTGTTGCGCAGTATCGTGTGGTGGTAGTGGTTGCTTCGACGCCGCGTGCTGCGCCGGTGGCAAGGAGATTTGTGGAGATGCACAGAATTGTGGCGCGACAAGGTCGTGATTCTCGCAGGCATCATCAGGCAGGGCAGGGGGGCTGGCTTTGCGGTGAAGACTGGCGATTGAGGTTCTGTCTGGCCCTGCAAGGCATGCACTGTCGCGACATCATTGCGGTGAGTGTCGGCTTCGCCACCGGATCCAGCTGCCTTAACCTCCCTCGAGCGTGAGAGAACTCATGCCGCCCAAGGCATGATTGGCGCGCACCGGCTGGCTGAAGTCATCCGCATGTGGCCCCTGGTGCGTCATCCTGCCCCGTAGTCAGCCCCCCTGTCTTTTCTCTATCCTGTGCCCGCCTGCGGGAAATCTTCTGATTTCGTTCGAAAGATCGACGGCTTCCTGTTGGTCATTTCTTCGAACGCTGTGTTCCACATGTGGGCTCGTCATGACGCCATGGCGTGTTCCAACGAGGTCGTGAGATGAGAAAAAGCCTAATGCGGGGGGCTCTGCGGGGACTCCCTATCCTCGCGGGATTATTGATGCTGTCCGGCTGTGACGCCGTACTCTTCGATCCCAAGGGGCCTATCGGTGAATCCGAAAAGTCGCTGATCCTGACTGCTACCTATCTGATGCTCGTGGTTGTTATCCCGGTCATCTTCATGACGCTGTGGTTCGCCTGGCGCTATCGCGATACCAAGCAGAGCAAGGCGACCTACACGCCCAACTGGGCGCATTCCACCAAGATCGAGATCGTGGTCTGGGGCATTCCGTGCCTGATCATCCTCGCTCTGGGCATCCTGACCTGGAAGAGCACGCATGAGCTGGACCCGCGTGCCGAGATCGTCGACGGCGGTGAGCCGATCGAGGTGCAGGTCGTGTCCATGGACTGGAAGTGGTTGTTCATCTATCCGGAGCAGGGCATCGCGACGGTCAATGAACTGGCCATGCCGGTGGATCGTCAGGTTCGCTTCCACATCACATCCGACACGGTGATGAACTCGTTCTTCGTCCCGCAGCTCGGTAGCCAGATCTATGCAATGGCGGGGATGGAAAACCGTCTGCACCTGATCGGCAATGAAGTGGGCACCTACGACGGTATCTCTGCCAGCTATAGCGGCGCCGGCTTCGCGGACATGCACTTCAAGACGCACGTCATGAGCGAAGGTGACTTCGACGCCTGGATCGAGAAGGCACGCGGCAGCAGCAAGGTGCTGGATGACGCTGGCTTCGCCGCTCTCCAGGAGCCGAGCGAGGACGTTGCCCCGACCTTCTATGGTCAGGTCAAGCCGAACCTGTATGAGCAGATCATGGCGCCCTACATGGACGGCATGGAGCTGGGCATGAGCGATGATCAGATGCGCCACATGAAGAAGGGTGGAATGCATCACGACAGCGCCGAACACGGCATGTCCGATCATGACGCTTCTGGTCACGCTGAATCTGCGATGGCAACCGAGGAATAAGCAATGCTTGGAAAACTCACAATAGAGGCTGTTCCGTATCACGAGCCGATCGTCATGATCGTGCTTGCGGCGGTAATCCTCGGTGGTGCAGCCCTGTTCGGCTTCATCACGGTAAAGAAAAAGTGGGCCTACCTGTGGAATGAGTGGTTCACCTCTGTCGATCACAAGAAGATCGGCATGATGTACATCATCGTCGCGTTGGTGATGCTGATCCGTGGTTTCTCCGATGCGATCATGATGCGTTCCCAGCAGATGCTGGCTTCTACCGGCGGGCACGGCTATCTGCCCCCGGATCACTACGACCAGATCTTCACTGCCCACGGCGTGATCATGATCTTCTTCGTGGCGATGCCGCTGGTCATCGGTCTGATCAACGTCGTCGTGCCGCTGCAGATCGGCGCACGTGACGTGGCCTTCCCGTTCCTGAACTCGCTCAGCTTCTGGCTGTTCGTGGTCGGCGCGCTGCTGGTCAACATCTCTCTGGGTCTGGGTGAGTTCGCCAAGACCGGCTGGCTGGCCTATCCGCCGTTGTCGGGGGCCAATTACAGTCCCGGGGTCGGGGTGGATTACTGGATCTGGTCATTGCAGATCTCCGGTGTCGGTACCCTGCTGACAGGTGTCAACTTCATCGCCACCATCCTCAAGATGCGTGCGCCGGGCATGTCCCTGATGAAAATGCCGGTCTTCACCTGGACCGCACTGTGCGCCAACGTCCTGATCGTCGCGGCCTTCCCGATTCTGACCGCTACCATCGCGATGCTGACGCTCGATCGCTACCTCGACTTCCACTTCTTCACCAATGACCTTGGTGGAAACATGATGATGTACGTCAACCTCATCTGGGCCTGGGGCCATCCTGAGGTGTACATCCTGGTGCTGCCGGTCTTCGGTGTGTTCTCCGAAGTCATCTCCACCTTCTCCAAGAAGAAGCTGTTCGGTTACACCTCGCTGGTGTGGGCGACTCTCGTCATCACCGTCCTGTCGTTCATCGTCTGGCTGCACCACTTCTTCACCATGGGTGCCGGCGCTGACGTGAACGCCTTCTTCGGTATCGCGACGATGATCATCTCGATCCCGACAGGTGTGAAGATCTTCAACTGGCTGTTCACCATGTACCGCGGTCGCGTCGAGATGACCTCTCCGGTGCTGTGGACCCTCGGCTTCATCGTCACCTTCACCATCGGTGGCATGACCGGCGTTCTGCTGGCCGTGCCGGGCGCCAACTACGTACTGCACAACTCGCTGTTCCTGATCGCTCACTTCCACAACGTCATCATCGGCGGCGTGGTCTTCGGTGCGATGGCCGGTATCACCTACTGGTTCCCGAAAGCGACCGGCTTCATGCTGTGCGAGAAGTGGGGCAAGCGTTCCTTCTGGTTCTGGATCACTGGCTTCTACCTCGCCTTCATGCCGCTGTACATCCTCGGCTTCATGGGCATGACCCGTCGTCTGCAGCACGTCGACAACCCGCTGTGGGTACCGTACCTGGTCGTCGCCTTCATCGGCGCCTGCCTGATCATGATCGGTATCGCGTGCACCGTGATCCAGATCGCGGTCAGCATCAAGAACCGCAAGCAGCTGCAGGACACCACTGGCGATATCTGGGGCGGTCGTACGCTGGAGTGGAGCACCACTTCACCGGCACCGTTCTACAACTTCGCTCACGAGCCGCAGGTTTCCGAGCTCGACGAGTTCTGGGAAATGAAGGAACGTGGCATCGAGCAGGAGGCCAAGAAGCCTTATGCGCCGATCCACATGCCGCGCAACGCCGCTGCTGGCGTCATCATCTCCGCCTTCAGCCTGGTGTTCGGTTTCGCACTGATCTGGCACATCTGGTGGATGGCCGTGGTCGGGCTGGTCGGCATGATCGCCACCTTCATCGTGCGCTCCTTCAACTACGACATCGACTACTACGTGTCCGTCGAGGAAGTGGAGCGCGTCGAGCGTGAGGGTCGCGAGCGTCGCGCCCTGCCCAGCGCCCGCACACCTAACGACACAGTGGTTCAGGGGTAATCATGGCGAATAATGCAATGACATCTCACGATGGGGCGCATGACGCCCATGACGATCACGAGCATCACGATACCAATGGCCTGAAGGTCTTCGGTTTCTGGCTCTATCTGCTGAGCGACTGCATCCTGTTCGCGATGCTGTTCGCGGGCTACGTGGTACTGAGCCAGGCGTATGCCGGTGGCCCGACGGGCGCCGAGATCTTCGAGCTGGACTTCGTGCTGGTCGAGACCGCACTGCTGCTGGCCTCGAGTTTCACCTACGGCCTGGCGATGCTGGGCATGAACCGCGGAGACAGCTCCGCGGTGATCAAGTGGCTGATGATCACCTTCGCCTGTGGCGCAGGCTTCATCGCGATGGAAATCTATGAGTTCCACCACCTGATCGTGAACGGCCATGGTCCGGACAAGTCCGCGTTCCTGTCTGCCTTCTTCACCCTGGTCGGTACCCACGGTCTGCACGTGACCGTCGGTCTGATCTGGATGGCGCTGCTGATCTTCCAGGTCAAGCAGAAAGGCCTGACGGAAATGCATCGCGGTCGTCTGATGATGCTCAGCCTGTTCTGGCACTTCCTGGACGTCATCTGGATCTGCGTCTTCACCGTCGTCTATCTCACAGGAGTGATGCTATGAGCCATTCCAACAACGACCACAACGACAATCACGGCAGCGTCAAGCAGTACGTGACCGGTCTGATTCTCTCCATCATCCTGACCATCATCCCGTTCGGGATGGTGATGATGATGGACGATCCGGGTGTCGGCGTGATCTGGGCCGTCTACGGCTTCGCCATCGCTCAGGTCTTCGTGCAGCTGTACTTCTTCCTGCACCTGGACGGCTCCAAGGAGCAGAGCTGGAATGTCATGGCCATGCTGTTCACCCTGGTGATCGTGGCAATCGTCGTTGGTGGTTCCATGTGGATCATGATCGAGCTGAATCAGAACATGATGCCCATCTGATAGCGTGAGCCTGATGATCAAGGACTACCTGCGTACCACCAAGCCGGGCATTATCTTCGGCAACCTGATCACCGTCAGCGGCGGCTTCTTTCTCGCTTCCGGTGGTGAGGTGGATTGGGCGCTGTTCATCGCCACCCTGGTCGGGGTGGCGTTGATCGTGGCCTCAGGCTGTGTGTTCAACAACTGCATCGATCGCGATATCGACCGCCACATGGCACGTACCCAGGGCCGCGCTCTGGTGCAGGGCGATATCTCGCTGAAGGGGGCTTTCGTCTTCGGCAGCGTGCTGGGCCTTGCAGGCTTCTGGCTTCTGGCCATGATGACCAACCTCATGGCGATGATCGCCGTGGGACTGGGCTTCGTGATCTACGTCGGGGCCTACAGCATGTGGCTCAAGCGTGGCTCGGTGTATGGCACCCTCATCGGCTCACTGTCCGGCGCTGCGCCGCCAGTGGTCGGTTACCTGGCCGTCACCGGTCAGGCGGACATGGGGGCGCTGCTGCTGTTGATCATCTTCAGCATGTGGCAGATGCCGCATTCCTATGCGATTGCCATGTTTCGTGTCGATGACTATCGGGCCGCCAATATTCCGGTACTCCCGGTAGCGCGAGGCATGGAGCATGCCAAGCGTGTAGTGACGGGGTACATTGCCGGCTTCATCCCGGTGTCGCTGTTGCTGACACTGTGGGGATATACCGGCATCTGGTATCTGGTAGTCGCGACCGTCACGGGTGGCTGGTGGCTGTATCTGGCCGCCTGGCGCCTCAAGGATCAGCCTGATGCCTCCTGGGCACGCAAGCTGTTCGGCTTCTCCATCATCATCGTCATGGCGCTCAGCCTGATGATGAGCCTGGACACGCAGCTGTAATCCAGCCGTAGTACCTCCCGGGTGCCCCGCCTTCGGCGTGTTGCCCGGGTGAAAGCCAAAAAACCCGCCACCGGCTTGCCGGTGGCGGGTTTTTTCTTGTCTGTCTTTCAGAGTCTCAGGTTTCGAGGACTCAAGGCATCAAGGGCTCAAGCTCTCAGGCCAGCTGCAGATGCGGCTCCTGCTGTTCCTTGAGCGCTTCCTGCATGCGCTCGGCATACCAGTCGACGAAGTCGACGACGCCGAACTCGAAGGTCGCCGAGTAGGGGCCGGGCTGATAGGCGCTGGAGTTGACGCCGCGCTGGTTCTCTTCCACCAGCTGACGGTCCTGATCATTGGTGGCGTCCCATACCTTGCGCAGCTTCGCCAGGTCGTAGTCGACTCCTTCCACCGCGTCCTTGTGCACCAGCCACTTGGTAGTCACGCGGGTCTTGAGGGGGCCGATGGGGTCGACCTGGAAGACCACGGCATGATCGCCCATGAAGTGGTTCCAGGAGTTGGGCAGGTTGAGGATGCGCAGCGAGCCCATGTCGGGGCTTTGCAGACGACCCAACAGCTTCTTGCACGCCGGTGTGCCATCCGTGGTCATCGAGACGGTGCCTTCCAGCAGCGGCGTGCGCGTCATGCGATTGCGGCGACCGAAGCGCACCAGCTGATAGGGCACCTTCTCGGCATCCCAGTCGGCCTGCTTCTTCGCGACCAGCGCCTTGTAGGCTTCGGTGGCACGCGGGTCATCGGTGTCATCGAATTCCTGCAGGGTGTTGAGCAGCTCCGGGTGGGAGCCATCGCAGTGATAACACTCGCGATTGTTCTCGATCACCAGCTTCCAGTTGCCTTCCTCGATGATGGAGGAGCTGGCCGCGACCTTGACGTTCTCCATGTCGTAGGGCTTGAGGTAGAACTCCAGCGTCTTGAAGAACGGCTCACAGTTCTCGGGCTGCTCGGCGAGGTTGATGAACAGCATGCCGCCGGCTGAGCGCACGTGGACGGGGTGAAGGCCGTATTCACTGGTATCGAAGGTGGTGCCCATGTCGGAACCGGCGAACAGCAGGCGACCATCCAGCTCATAGGTCCACTTGTGATAGCCGCACACCAGCTTGGCGACCTTGCCACGCTCGGTGCTGCACAGGCGGGAGCCGCGATGGCGACAGACGTTATGGAAGGCATGGATGGCCCCGTTGTCACCGCGCACGATGATGATCGGACTGTTGCCCACGTCCATGGTCATGAAGTTGCCCTTGAGCGGGATTTCGCTGCTGAGGCCGGCAAACAGCCACTCGCGCTCGAAGATCTCCTTCATGTCGAGATCGAACAGACGCTGATCATTGTAGAAGGGCTGGGGCAGGGTGTAGCCGGGGCTGCGGGCCTGTAGAAGCCGCGCGGCGGCCTCGCGTACAGCCTGACGCTGCTGATCCTGAGCGTGTTCCAGTAAGTCGCTCATCGCGGTGTCCTCGCACGGTCGGTAGGCGCCGGGAGCAGGGTCGCCTTGGGTTGAGTGAGTGTGCTGATCATTGTTGTTGTGAAGCCGGGACAGAGGGAACGAGTGAACAGACCATTGCCGGGCAACACCGCGGCAGACATCGGCGCACCTAATAAGTCAGCGCATCTAGGAGTCAGCGCACCTATGAGTCAGCGCAACTATGACTGAGTGCCGATGCATCGCGCGGTGCGTCATCCCGTTCTGGTCGGTTCGGGTGTCGAGGGCGGCGCAGGCAGAGGGGCCGCTCGCTCAACAGGATAGTCAGCGTGGAAGTTCAGGCAGCCCGCATGATATCCGAGTGGCTTTGTCACGCATGGACCGCAGTGTGGCTGAGGTCAAGTCGCGACTTATGTCTGATGGCGACGCTCAATGATGTATTTCCGACGCCGCTCGTCTGCGCAGGGCCCTCGAGGCACAGGCAGGCGCAGCGCTGAGGCGAGGGCAGGGCGCTGCGGGGGCGTGATTGGAGGGATCGGACATGTTTCTGTCGTGCACGGATAAATGCTTGCCGGACGCTGACTCGACAATCCAGAGCATGCCCCACCGTTGGTCGCGCACGCAGCGCAGGGTGGCCTGACACTGTCTCTTCAAGAACTGACACTGCCCCTTCAAGAACATGTCTCCAAGAACAACATGCCCAGCGAGGCCTTCATGAGCACCACACTCAGCAACTTCAATCCGGTTACGACGCAGACCTGGACCAACGGTCGACATAGCGTGCGCTGCGTGAAGGTCATTCAGGAAACCTGGGATGTGCGCACCTTCTGTTTCATGGCCGAACAGCCGGTAATGTTCTTCTTCAAGCCGGGGCAGTTCGTGACCCTGGAGCTCGAGATCGATGCCCAGCAGATCATGCGCTCCTACACCATCTCCAGCTCACCGTCGGTGCCTTACAGCTTCTCGATCACCGTCAAGCGCGTGCCGGGCGGGCTGGTCTCCAACTGGCTGCACGACAACCTCAACGAAGGCGACGTGCTGGCCGTGCACGGCCCGGTCGGCAACTTCAACTGCATCGACTACCCGGCCGAGCGCATTCTGATGCTGTCCGGTGGCGTGGGCATCACGCCCTTGATGTCGATGGCGCGCTGGTATTTCGATACCAATGCCAATGTGGACATCTCCTTCGTGCACAGTGCGCGCAGCCCGCGTGACATCATCTTCTGGCGTCAGCTCGAGTTCATGGATTCCCGCGTGCCGGAGTTCAACATGCATGTCATCTGTGAGCGCTTCGAGACCGGCCAGACCTGGTCCGGCTATCGCGGCTATCTCACCGACGCGATGCTCGAGATGATCGCGCCGGACTTCATGGAGCGCGAGATCTTCTGCTGTGGCCCCACGCCCTACATGAATGCGGTCAAGCATCTGCTGCGCAGCCACGGCTTCGACATGAGCCGCTATCACGAGGAGTCCTTCGGTGCCACGCCGGTGGATGTCGAGGAGGAGGCCATCGAGCAGGCCGAACAGGCCGAGGTGCTGGCCGATGAACTGGACCGCTCCGATCTCACGCGGGTCGAGTTCTCCGCCACCGGCAAGTCGGTGCAGATCGCCCCGGGCGAGACCGTCCACGCTGCTGCCGCCAAGCTCGGCCTGCATATTCCCAAGGCCTGCGGCATGGGCATCTGCGGCACCTGTCGGGTGCAGAAGGTCTCGGGCGAGGTCGCGATGGAACACAACGGTGGCATCACCGATGAAGACGTCGCCGAAGGCTTCATCCTGTCCTGCTGCAGCGTGCCCAATGGCGATGTGGTGATCGATTACTGAGGGTCTGAGGTTCAGGTGGAGAGCATCTTTTCACCACAAGATGAAGTTGGTGACAGTCCCCGGCGAGGTGAATGAATCTCGCGCAAGTGATAGGCGGAAAGTCGTAGACGATGTCGCTTACAGGGAGGTCGGTGACGCTGTCAGTCATCTGTCGGGACATGAGTCGGTTAGCGTGGGGGTATAACAAGTACAACTGGCTAATGGAGCAATGTCTCATGACTCGTGATGTCGATGCACCGCAACGCCCCTCCCTGCCCATGGCCAGCTTGCCCATCCTGGCAACGCTGGCCGTGTTGGCCCTGCAACTTTTTGTCTTCGGTGAATTCACTCCGCACGTACCGCTGATCTGTGGCGTCGCGATGACGGCGCTGGTCGGCTGGAAGCTGGGCTACGGCTGGTCGGCGATGGAAGAGGGCATGATGCGCATCGTGCGTGTCGGCCTGCCCTCCATCGCGATCCTGATTCTGGTCGGCATGACAGTCGGTGTGTGGATCGCCTCCGGCAGCGTGCCGATGATCATCTACTACGGGCTCAAGCTGGTCTCGCCGGAATACTTCCTGGCGGCGGCCATGCTGCTGTGCTCGGTGGTCTCGGTCACACTGGGCACCAGCTGGGGCACCGTGGGTACGGTAGGGCTTGCGCTGATGGGTATCGGGGCCGGCTTCGACATACCGCCGTGGTGGACCGCCGGTGCGGTGGTGTCCGGCGCCTTCTTCGGTGACAAGGTCTCGCCGCTGTCGGATACCACCAATCTGGCACCGGCGGTGACGGGCGTGAGTCTGTTCGCGCATATCCGCAACATGATGCCGACCACCATTCCCTCCATGCTGATCGCGCTGGTGATCTATCTGATCGCCGGCAACCTGCTCGCCGCTGGCCAGTCGCTGGATCTCGAGCGCATTACTGCCATCACTGCCGGGCTGTCAGGTGCCTTCGAATTCAATCTGTGGGTGCTGGTGCCGCCGCTGCTGGTCATGGCGCTGGCGATCGCGCGCATGCCGGCACTGCCGGCGCTGTTCGTCGGGGTACTGGCGGGCGCCGTGGTGGCCTATGGTGTCCAGGGCGAGGCCATCAAGGCACTGTTCGGTTATATGCAGAGTGGTTACACCCTGAACACCGGCGTGAGCGAGATCGACAGCCTGCTCAATCGCGGTGGCCTGATGTCGATGGCCTGGGTCATCCTGCTGGTGATGATCGCGCTGGCCTTCGGGGGAATGCTGGAGGTGATCGGCTGTCTGGAGGTGCTGTGCGCCGCGGTGCTGGTCAAGGTGCGCGGTATCTTCGGTCTGCAGGTCGCGGCCAGTTCCACGGCGGCGCTGACCAATGTCATCGCGGGCGACCCCTACCTCTCGATCGCTCTGCCGGGGCGCATGTACGCGCCGGTATTCCGCGGAGAAGGCTACTCGACGCTCAACCTGTCACGCTCACTGGAAGAGGGCGGCACGCTGATCTCGCCGCTGGTGCCCTGGAATGCGAGTGGTGCGGTGGTGATCAGTTCGCTGGGGCTGATGGCCGGTGATGCGGGCATGGAGGGGCTGCTCTACATTCCGCTGGCCTTCGCCTGCTGGCTGTCACCGTTGCTGGGGCTGCTCTACACCCTGCTTGGACGCTTCATCATCCGGGCCGACGATGCCGAGCGCGCCGAATGGCAAGCCAGGGGACATGCCGTGACAACGCTGGCCCAGCTGCGTCAGCAGCAGGCCGAGGGCCTGGCGGGACTGCAAGCCGCCACGCCCGAGGTGCGCTGACAGTCTGTCGGGTATGAGTGCTCTACGACTTCATGCTCAGGTTCATGAGCAAGTCGACTCGCGCAGGAAGACGGCACAAACCATCTGGAGGTGCAGACGACTTCGGGGCTACCCTTCAGATGTTGCCACGTGAATGAGCGCAAGCAGTGCAGGGGACTTTGCGGGAAGTGGTTCTGCAGGAAGTCCCGCCAGGCCACGCCAGGGTTCGCCCCGGCGCCATAAGCACAAGGCCCCGTTGGGCTGCATGCCATCTTCAGCTGCGGGTCGAGAGCGGAGAGCGTTCACGTCAGGTCCACGACTGCCACTCCAGTCACGGGTTTGGTCAAAAGGGCAATGATGACACAGGGGAACGGTGCACCACCTCCAGGCCGGGAGCGGGTGCCAGCAGGACTACAAGGCTGATCGTCGCAACAGGAAGCGCCGTGCTGCTCAATATCGGGATGGTGCAATACCGTCTTCTTCACGGCACGGCAGTTTCCGCAGGAAGGTGTCACACGACCACGCAAGCCTCAGGCTCGCGTGGTTTTTTTGTGCCTGTCATTGAGTGCGGGAAGGCTCGGGCGGCCTCCGTCGGGTCAGCCCAGTGTCGCCCCCATCGCCGCCAGCAGCATGGGCAGATAGAGGAAGGCGGCGAGCGTCGAGCAGAACACCAGCGTGGCCACGTACTCCGGCTCACGCCCGGCCTTCTGGGCGAACATGTAGTTGTAGACCGCCACCGGCATGGCCATCTGCATGGTCAACACGTGCAGCGCCAGCGGGGGCAGGTCCAGCAGGGTGCCGATCCCCCAGGCACACAGGGCAGCAAAGGGAATGCGCAGGACGCTGAAGCCCACGCCCGCCGCCAGATTCTTGACGCGAATGCTGGCCAGCGACACGCCCAGGGTGATCAGCATCAGCGGCACCGTGAAGCCGGAGATCAGCTCCAGGCTGTTGGCGACGAAGCGTGGCATCTGCACATCGCAGAGCAGCATGAGGGTGGCGACGATGCTGGCCCAGATGGTCGGCGAGCGCACCACGCTGCGCAGCGGGTTGCCGCTGGTACTGGCAAGCCAGGCGCCGAGGGTGAACTGCAGCAGTGACATGGTGACCATGATGGTGATGGCGTAGGCGAAGCCGGCCTGACCGAAGGCGTAGAGCGAGACAGGCAGGCCCATGTTGCCGACGTTGGAGAACAGCAATGGCGCCACCGCCACCTTCCAGGGTTTGCCGATCAGGCGCGCGAAGGGCCAGCTCAGCGCCAGCAGCAGGGCCATCACGGAGAGCGTCGCCAGGCCCGTACGCAGGAAGCTCGAGTTGTCGATCTCGGCGCTGCCCAGCGCATTGAGGATCAGCGCCGGCGTGCCGATGTAGAGCACCAGCCGGGTGACGAAGGCCATCGGGTAGTCGTTGCCCAGCCTGACCCAGAAGAAGCCGATGGCGGCGCCACACAGTACCGGTGCCATCACCGCCAGCAATTCCATCAGCATATTCTCAACTCCCTTCCCCAGGCGCGCGCTTGCATGGATCAGTCGTCATCCGGCGCCTGATCGCACGATATCGGTGTCTAGCATACCTGCCCGATGGGGCGTCGGTGTAGCGCCATTGGCGGGCAGCCACTATTTGCAGCTCCCCTGTGCGGGCCGTCGAGATGTCGCTTTTGCCTGCCGATGTCGCATTCGCGCTGCGGGGTGACGCTGACAAGCAGTTTGCCGCAGGGGGGCAGGGCTAGTATCGGGTCAAGACAGCCACCCAAGGCCTTGGCGCCGTGCTGACTCGACAGGATTCGGGCGAACAGACGATCACAGATCCCCTTTCATCGACCCACTCCAACAACAACGATCCGCTTACCGGAGGCGCGCAATGTCTCAGCAACATGGCTACACCCGTGATGACCGACTGGCCAGACTCGACCCTGCACTGGCCGAGGCCATCCTCGAAGAGACAGCGCGTCAGGAAGCGCATATCGAGCTGATCGCCTCCGAGAACTATGCAAGCCCGCTGGTGATGGAAGCCCAGGGCAGCCAGCTGACCAACAAGTACGCCGAAGGCTATCCGGGCAAGCGCTACTACGGCGGCTGCGAGTTCGTCGACAAGGTCGAGACGCTGGCCATCGAGCGTGCCTGTGCGCTGTTCGGCTGTGACTACGCCAACGTGCAGCCGCACTCCGGCGCCCAGGCCAATGCGGCCGTGTTCATGGCGCTGGTCTCGCCGGGTGACACCATTCTCGGCATGAGTCTGGCGCATGGTGGCCACCTGACCCACGGCGCGGCGCCCAACTTCTCCGGCAAGCACTACAACGCCATCCAGTACGGCCTGACCGAAAGCGGCGAGCTGGACTACGAGGAGATGGAGCGTCTGGCGCGCGAGCACAAGCCGAAGATGATCATTGCCGGCTTCTCCGCCTACTCGCGCGTGGTCAACTGGCGTCGCTTCCGCGACATGGCTGACGAGATCGGTGCCTGGCTGATGGTCGACATGGCCCACGTGGCCGGTCTGGTCGCGGCGGGTCACTACCCGAGCCCGCTGCCCTACGCCCATGTCGTCACCACCACCACGCACAAGACGCTGCGCGGCCCGCGCGGTGGCCTGATTCTCTCCGCCACCGGCGATGAAGCGCTGCACAAGAAGCTCAATGGCGCCGTCTTCCCCGGCCAGCAGGGCGGACCGCTGATGCACGTCATCGCTGCCAAGGCCGCGGCCTTCAAGGAAGCGATGAGCCAGGACTTCGTCAGCTACCAGGCACGCGTGATCGCCAATGCTCGCGTGATGGCCGAGGTCTTCATGGAACGCGGCTACGACGTCGTTTCCGGCGGTACCGATGACCATCTGTTCCTCGTCTCGCTGATCCGCCAGGGCGTGACCGGCAAGGACGCGGATGCCTCACTGGGTCGCGCCCATATCACCGTCAACAAGAACAGCGTGCCGAATGACCCGCAGAGTCCCTTCGTGACCTCCGGGCTGCGCATCGGCACTCCGGCCGCGACCACGCGCGGCTTCGGCGAGGCGGAATGCGAGGCACTGGCCGGCTGGATCTGTGACCTGCTCGACGCGCTGTCCAGCGGCGAGAGCGCCAAGGTGGAAGCCGAGGTGCGCGGCAAGGTCGAGGAAGTCTGTTCACGCTTCCCGGTCTACGCATCCAACAGCGTGACCGACCCCGCTGCGCTTGCCTGAACAAGGCGCTGGCGAGAGACAACGATAACAACGACACATGCCGCAAGCGCAGAGACATCACTCGGTTGACAACAATAGACATCACTCGGGCGAGAGCACCGGACAGCGCTTGCGGTGGCAAAGAAGTGAGGAGGGTGGCAAATGCAGCGTTACTCGGGATTCGGGCTGGTCAAGCATGCGCTCAGCCACCATGAGAACTGGCAGAAGGTCTGGCGTAGCCCAGAACCCAAGAAGGAATACGACGTCGTCATCGTCGGTGGCGGTGGGCATGGTCTGGCCACGGCCTACTACCTGGCCAAGGAGCACGGCATCACCAATGTCGCGGTGATCGAGAAGGGCTGGCTGGGCGGCGGCAACACCGCGCGCAACACCACCCTGGTGCGCTCCAACTATCTGTGGGACGAGGCGGCGGCGCTCTACGAGCACTCCATGAAGCTGTGGGAAGGCTTGTCCCAGGACCTGAACTACAACGTGATGTTCTCCCAGCGTGGCGTGCTCAACCTGGGCCATACCCTGCAGGACATGCGCGACATCCAGCGTCGCGTGAACGCCAACCGTCTGCAGGGCATCGACGGTGAGGTGCTGGATGCCCAGCAGGTGCAGGAACTGGTGCCGGCGATGGACTGCTCGAGCCGCGCACGCTACCCGATTCTCGGCGCCTCCTGGCAGCCGCGCGGTGGCGTGGCGCGTCACGACGCCGTGGCCTGGGGCTTCGCGCGCGGTGCCGACAGCCTCGGCGTCGACCTGATCCAGCAGACCGAAGTCACCGGCTTCCGCAAGCAGGATGGCGCCATCGTCGGGGTGGAAACCTCGCGCGGCTTCATCGGTGCCAAGCGTGTCGGCGTGGTCACCGCCGGCAACTCCGGCGTGATGGCCGAGAAGGCCGGCTTCCGACTGCCGCTGGAATCCCACCCGCTGCAGGCGCTGGTCTCCGAGCCGCTCAAGCCGATTCTCGACACCGTGGTGATGTCCAACCACGTCCACGGCTATGTCAGCCAGTCGGACAAGGGCGACCTGGTCATCGGGGCCGGCATCGACGGCTACGTGGGCTACGGTCAGCGTGGCAGCTACCCGACCATCGAGCACACCCTGCAGGCCATCGTCGAGATGTTCCCGATCTTCTCGCGGGTACGCATGAACCGTCAGTGGGGCGGCATCGTCGACACCTGCCCGGACGCCTGCCCGATCATTTCCAAGACGCCCGTGAAGGGGCTCTATTTCAACTGCGGTTGGGGTACCGGTGGCTTCAAGGCCACGCCGGGATCCGGCAACGTCTTTGCCTGGACACTGGCCAAGGGGCGCACCCATCCGCTGGCAGAACCCTTCTCCTATGACCGTTTCAACACGGGCAAGCTGATCGATGAACACGGCGCCGCCGGCGTCGCGCACTGAACCTGCCGTCAGGAGACGACCGACCATGATGCATATCTTCTGTCCCTACTGCGGCGAGCTGCGCGAGGAAGAGGAATTCCACGTCAAGGGCCAGGCGCATATCGAGCGCCCGAAGGACCCCGAAGCCTGCTCCGATGCCGAGTGGGGGGATTATCTGTTCTTCCGCAACAACCCGCGTGGCGTCCACCACGAGCTGTGGATTCACGCCGTGGGCTGTCGCAAGTATTTCAACATCACCCGCCACACCGTGACCTACGAGATTCTCGAGACCTATCGCATGGGCGAGCAGCCCACCATCACCGGTGAGACGAAAGCCGATCCGACCACGCAAGCCAAGGGGGTGAGCGCATGAGCCAGCAAGACCACCAGACCGCCGCTGCCCCGCGCCGTCTCGCCTCGGGTGGACGCATCGATCGCGCCACGCCGTTGACCTTCACCTTCAATGGCAAGCGCTATCAGGGCCTGGCAGGCGATACCCTCGCCTCGGCGCTGATGGCCAACGGCCTCGACGTGCTCAATGCCAGCTTCAAGTATGCGCGCCCGCGCGGCCTGGTCGCCGCCGGTGCCGAAGAGCCCAACGCCATCCTGCAGCTGGGCAGCACCGAAGCGGGCCAGGTGCCCAACGTGCGGGCCACCCAGCAGGCGCTGTATGACGGTCTTGAAGCCCATGCCGTCAGTGGCTGGGTCAAGGCCCAGAAGGACCTGATGAGCCGCTTTTTGCCGCAGGTCGGCAAGCTGGGCGGCAAGTTCATGCCGCCGGGCTTCTACTACAAGACCTTCATGGCGCCTGCCTCGCTGTGGATGACGTATGAAAAGTACATCCGCAAGGCCGCCGGTCTCGGGCGTTCGCCGCTCGAGGACGACCCGGACATCTATGATCACCTGCATCAGCACACCGATGTGCTGGTGATCGGCTCCGGCCCGGCGGGCCTGATGGCGGCGCTGGTCGCGGCCCGCAGCGGCGCGCGCGTCATACTGTGTGACGAGCAGGAAGAGCTGGGTGGCTCGCTGCTCTCCATGTCGGCGGACTGTCTCGATCAGACCCTGGACGGCAAGCCGGCCATCGAATGGCGTGACGCCGTGCTGGCGGAGCTTGCGGCCTGTGAGGATGTGCAGCTGCTGCCGCGCACCACCGCCAACGGCTATCACGATCACAACTTCGTGACCCTGCACGAGCGTCGTACCGAGCATCAGGCCGATCTCGCGCCGCGCAATGCTCGTGGCGCCCAGCAGGCACGCTCCCGTCTGCATCGCGTGCGTGCCCACCGCGTCATCATGGCCACCGGTGCCCACGAGCGGCCGCTGGTCTACAGCCACAACGATGTGCCGGGCAACCTGCTGGCCGGTGCCATCACCACCTATCTGACCCGTTACGGCGTCGCCGCTGGTGACAAGCTGGTGCTGTCGGTCAACAACGACCACGCCTATCGCGCGGCGCTGGCATGGAAGGCGGCCGGTCGTGAAGTGGTCGCGATCGCCGATGCGCGTCCGGCCCCTTCCGGCGTGATGGTCGAGGCGGCGCGTGCCGCGGGCATCCGCATCATCACCGGCGCCGCCGTGATCGAGGCCAAGGGTGAGCGCCGCGTGACAGGCGCACGCATCGCGGCCATCGATATCGACGGCTTCTCTGTCACCGGTGAAGTGGAAGAGGTGGCCTGCGACACCATCGCCAGTTCCGGCGGCTACAGCCCGGTGGTTCACCTGGCGGCACACACCGGCGCACGTCCGGTGTGGAGCGACGAGATCCACGGCTTCCTGCCCGCGCTGGGCGCACCGATGCTCAAGAGCTTCGATGCCTGCGGCGCCGCCAATGGCAGCTTCGCGCTGGAAGATGTGCTGGTCGCGGCCTACGCAAGCGGTGTCGCCGCAGTGGAAGCCTGCGAGTTCGAGACCGCCCAGGCCGAGGTGCCGGCGGTCTCAGAGCTGACAGAATCCCCGATGCTGCCGCTCTATCAGGTACCGCATGACAAGCCCACCGCACGTGCGCCCAAGCAGTTCGTCGATCTGCAGAACGACGTCACTGCCGCCGGGATCGAGCTCGCCACCCGCGAAGGCTTCGAGTCCATCGAGCACGTCAAGCGCTACACCGCGATGGGCTTCGGTACCGATCAGGGCAAGCTGGGCAATATCAACGGCATGGCGGTCGCCGCGCGCTGTCTGGGGCAGACCATCCCTGACACCGGCACCACCGTGTTCCGTCCCAACTACACGCCGGTGACCTTCGGTGCCATCGTCGGCCGTCACTGCGGCGAGCTGTTCGATCCGATCCGCTACACCGCGATGCACGAATGGCACGTGGCGCAGGGGGCAAAGTTCGAGGATGTCGGCCAGTGGAAGCGCCCGTGGTACTACCCGCAGGGCAGTGAGGACATGCATGCCGCGGTGGAGCGCGAGTGCCTGGCGGTGCGCGAGAAGGTCGGCGTGCTGGATGCCTCGACCCTGGGCAAGATCGACATCACCGGTCGCGATGCGCGCGAGTTCCTCAACCGCATCTACACCAACGCCTGGGCCAAGCTGGGCGTCGGCAAGGCGCGCTACGGCCTGATGTGTCACGACGACGGCATGGTGATGGACGACGGTGTCACCACCTGTCTGGCCGAAGACCATTTCCTGATGACCACCACCACCGGTGGTGCGGCCTCGATCCTGGAATGGCTGGAACTGTGGCACCAGACCGAATGGCCGGAACTGGACGTGCAGATGACCAGCGTCACCGATCACTGGGCGACCCTGACCGTCACCGGCCCCGAGGCGCGTGCACTGGTCAGCGAGCTGACCGACATCGATCTCGACCGTGACAGCTTCAAGTTCATGGAAGTGCGTGAAGGGCTGATCGCCGACATTCCCGGGCGCATCTTCCGCATCTCCTTCACCGGCGAGCTGTCCTACGAGCTCAACGTGCCGGCCAACTACGGGCTGCATGTCTGGAAGCGCCTGTTCGAATGCGGCAAGAAGTACGGCCTCACGCCCTACGGTACCGAGACCATGCACGTGCTGCGCGCCGAGAAGGGCTTCATCATCGTCGGTCAGGACACCGATGGCTCGATCACCCCGGAAGACCTCGGCATGCAGTGGTGTGTCGGCTACAACAAGCCGTATTCCTGGATCGGCAAGCGTGCGCTGTCGCGTCCGGATACCCGCCGCGACGACCGCAAGCAGATGGTCGGCCTGATTCCGACGCGCAAGAAGGCCGGCGATGAGCGCATCGTGCTGCCGGAAGGCTCGCAGATCGTCTTCGACCCCGAGCACGCCATCCCGATGCCGATGGTCGGCCACGTGACCTCCAGCTACTACAGCCCGACGCTGGGACATGGCTTCGCGCTGGCGGTGGTCAAGGGCGGTGCCAAGCGCATCGGCGAGACGGTGTTCCTGCCGCAGGCCGATGGCACGACGCTGGAAGCCGAAATCACCTCACCGGTGTTCTACGACAAGAAAGGGGAGCGCCATCATGTCTGATGCCACCACACTCGACCCGCAAGCGGGTGCCGCCGTCGAGGCGCAGCCGCAGGACATGACAAGCTCTCAGTCGTCGGTGATCGACCAGCGCCCGACGCCTGAAGTTCACGCCCAGAGCGCCCGCTCGCCGCTGGCGCATCTGTTCACGGCCCGCGATGACGGCGATGCCGGCGTCGTGCTGCAGGAGAAGGCGTTTCTCGGTCATCTGACGCTGCGCGGTGACCCCGCGCAGCCGGGCTTCGCCGAGGGTGTCGAAGCGGCGCTGGGTCTGGCGCTGCCGTTGACCCCGGCGACCCTCCACCAGAATGAGAGCGGCCGCTCGATCCAGTGGCTGTCACCGGATGAGTGGCTGATCCTGGTGCCCGGCGAGGAAGCCTTTGCTGTCGAGAAGGCGCTGCATGAGGCGTTGGCCGGCCGCTATCAGGTGGTCAACGTCAGCGGTGGCCAGACCGTCATCTCGCTGAGTGGCGACCAGGCGCGTCAGGTGCTGATGAAGTCGACGCCCACCGATGTACACCCGCGTGCCTTCCCGGTCGGACGGGGTGTGCCGGCGGTGTTCGCCAAGGCGACACTGGTGCTGCGCCGCGTCAGCGAGAGCGAATTCGAGCTGGTGGTGCGCAGAAGCTTCGCCGATTACCTCGGCCGCTGGCTGCTGGATGCCAGCGAGGAATTCGGGGTCTGCATCAAGGCCTGATATCTGCGTATGGAGAGAGCTCTGTCGCAGGCGCACGCCACGACCTGAATCAACTGCCAGGGGCCTTGCCCGGGCCAGGAGGCGGGCTTCAGAAATACTGAAGCCCGCCTCAATAATATTGGTTTGTCGCGCAGGGCCCCGGATGCAACCCTGATGTTGCTGCTTCCAACAATGAATAATCCTTACATGACAGGCACCTATGTATGCGTGATACCTGGATTCTGACCGCCCAATGTCCCAGCCGTATCGGCACGGTGGACGTCGTGACACGCTACCTGCGCGAGCAGGGCTGCTATATCACCGAGCTCAATTCCTTCGATGACCGTCTGTTGGGACGCTTCTTCATCCGGGCCGAATTCCGTCCCCAGACCGAGGCCGGCGAGCTCAGTGACAACTTTGACGCCGCCGGTTTCGAGCAGGGCCTGGGCACGCGCGCCGCCGATTTCGAGATGGACGTCAGCCTGAGTGCGCCGGAGGAGCGCATGAAGGTGGTCATCATGGTCTCGCGCTCGGACCACTGCCTGAACGACCTGCTCTATCGGCATCGCATCGGCCAGCTGCCGATGGACATCACCGCCGTCATCTCCAACCATCCGGACATGGCGCCGCTGGCCGAGTGGCATGGTCTGCCCTATCACCACCTGCCGATCACCGCCGAGACCAAGGCCGAGCAGGAAGCGCAGGTGTGGCAGATCGTGCAGGACACCGGTGCCGAGCTGGTGATTCTGGCGCGCTACATGCAGGTGCTGTCGAGTGACATGTGCGAGAAGCTCTCGGGGCGGGCGATCAACATCCACCACTCGCTGCTGCCGGGCTTCAAGGGCGCGCGCCCCTATCATCAGGCCTACGAGAAGGGCGTCAAGCTGGTCGGTGCCACCGCGCACTACATCAACGATGATCTCGATGAAGGCCCGATCATCACCCAGGGCGTCGAGACGGTGGATCACGCCCACTATCCGGAAGACCTGATCGCCAAGGGCCGTGATATCGAATGTCTGACGCTGTCACGGGGCGTGCGTTATCACCTCGAGCGGCGCGTCTTCCTGCATGACAGGCGCACGGTGGTGTTCGGCAACTGAGTGCGGCTTGTTGAAAGAGAAACGCTGAAACACGAAGCCCGCGATCAGAGGTCGCGGGCTTCGTGTCTTCTGGTCTCGTGTCTTCTGGCTGCGTGTCTTCTGGCTCGAGGCCTCTCATCGAGGGAACATCAGCCCGACTTGCGCAGACTCCACAGGAAGTAGCTGCCGCCGATCAGCGAGGCCATCAGGCCGGCGGGGATCTCGTAGGGCGACAGCAGCTGGCGGCCCAGCCAGTCCGCCAGCACCATCAACAGCGCCCCGCACAGCACCGCGCCGAGCATGTGCTCGCGGGCGCGGCTCAGCCCCAGCAGGCGTGCCAGGTGCGGGGCCAGCAGGCCGACGAAGGACAGCGGGCCGACGATCAGGGTCGCCAGCGCGGTCAGCACCGCCACCGTGCCCAGCAGCACCAGACGGGCACGGGTCACGCCGATACCGAGCGCGCTGGCGCTCGCCGTGCCCAGCGGCAGGATATCCAGCCAGCGCGCCAGCGGGCGCACCAGCAGGACCGCGATGATCGCCAGCGCGAGCACGCCGACCGCCGCGGAGAGGCCCACGTAGTAGGTGGAGCCGGACAGCCAGGCCAGAATCTGCTGACCGCGCGGGTCACCATCGGCGAGGATGATGCCGCGCACCGCATCGTAGAGCGCCGTGATCGCCACCCCGCACAGCAGCACGCGTTCGGGAATGAAACCGCTGCGGTGATTGAGCGCCACCAGCAGCGCCAGACAGGCCAGCGCCCCGCATATGCCTGCGCCCAGCAGGGTCAGCTGCCCCGGTGACGGCACCAGCAGCAGCGTCAGCATCAGGGCGATGGCGGTACCGCCGCTGATGCCGAGAATCTCGGGACTGGCCATCGGGTTGCTGGTCAAACGCTGCAGCAGCGTCCCGGCGAGGGCCAGCAGCACGCCGGCGCCTGCCGCCGCCAGTACCCTTGGCAGGCGGAAGTCCAGCACGCGGGTCTGGCCGGTCAGCAACTGTTGGAGCATATCACTGCCAAGCGTCCAGCCATCGGCACCATTGCCGACCAGCAGGGCCAGCATCAGGGCCACGCAGACCCCGACTAGCAGCCAGCCGAGCAGGCGGTCGGGGCGGGGATGACGATGCGTCAGTGACATGCCGTGATGACTGGCGGGGCCAGCCCCCTGCGCCATCTTGAGGCGCGGAATCAGCCACAGCAGCAGCGGCGCGCCGAGGGCCGCCGTCATCGCACCGGTGGGAATCAGGTTGGGCAGCAGGCCATCGAGACTGGCGACCACCTGGTCTGTCACCGCCAGCAGCAGCGCCCCGAACAATGGCGCCCACAGCAGGCGCTGGCCCAGGCGGCGCGCGCCCATCAGACGCACGCAGGCAGGCGCGGCCAGGCCGATGAAACCGATGATGCCCAGCACGCTGACCACGCAGGCGCTGAGAAATACCGCCAGTCCCAGGCTCATCAGACGCAGCTTGCGCAGCGAGACGCCCAGGCTTCGGGCATTGGCCTCGTCGAGGTCCAGCACCGCCAGTGGGCGCATCAGCACCAGCGCCAGCAACATGCCCGGCAGCAGACGGGTGAGCAGCGTGATCACGCCATCCCAGCTGTTCTGGGCCAGCGAGCCTGCGCCCCACACCAGGGTGCCGTGCAGGGCCTCCTGATTGAACAGCAACAGCACCATGCCCAGTGCGCCGATGTAGAGGTTGACTACCAACCCGGCCAGCACCACCACGGTCGGCGACATGCCACGCGCCCAGGCCAGCGCGAACACCAGCCCCATGGCCGCCAGGCCACCGGCCAGCGCGACCCATTCACGGCCCAGCTGGAAGCCGTCTCCCCCTAGGCCAGTACCGGCCATCAATGCAGGAGCGAACAGCGTCGCCAACATCATCGCCAGACTCGCGCCACTGGCGACGCCGAGGGTGGTAGGCGCAGCCAGTGGATTGCGCAGCACCTGCTGCATCAGCACGCCGGCCATGCCCAGCGCAGCCCCGGCCAGCAGCGCGCAGACCAGCCGTGGCCACCAGCTGACATGGGCCACCAGCTGGGCGGAAAGCAGTGCGCTGTCTGCCTGGCCGAGACTGGCCGCATCACTGAAATCGGGCGATGCCCACAGTGCCGTCAGGCCTTGCATCAGGCTCAGACCGTCACGGTTGAGGGCGAGGCTGCCCAGCACCAGCAGGGCCAGTGTGAGCAGGCTGCAGGCTCTGCCGGGAGTGAGCCGAAGGGGGGCGGAAGAGGAGCGCTCTCTCATGACCTGGTCAGTGGTGGCCATCGGTGATCTCTCCCTCAAGTGTCGCCTCGCCGTCGAGCGCCGTGCCCGTGTGGTCGTTGATCAGATGCTCGTCAAGCAGATGCCCGTCAAGCAGATGGTCGGCGAGCAGGTCGGCGAAACGATTGGCCGAGGGCAGGGCGCCGAAGCTCCATACCGGCGGCAGGAACAGTGGCGCCGAGGCAGCGCTGTTCTCGCGCACGCCGGGCATCGCCTGCCACAGGCCATTGCGCGCCAGGGCTTCACGCCCGCCGGGGGGCAACGGTTCCACTACCACCATGCGGCCCTTCAGCGTCACCAGCTTCTCGAGACTGACGGTGGCGAAGCCCCAGGCATTGGTGTCGCCTTGCCAGGCATTGTCTATGCCCATGCGCTCGATCACGGCCTGGAACAGACTGTTGTCGCCGAAGATGCGCACATGGCGGTCATCCATGAATTGCACCATCAACAGCGGCAGCGGCGTCTCACCATCGCGTGCCGCCTGCTGGCGCAGCGCGGCGTTGTAACCGGCCAGGCGAGTGGTGCTCAGGCGAATCAGCTGTTCGGCCTGTGGCTCGCGCTGCGTCAGCTTTCCCAGCTGGCGGGTCGCGGCGACCAGTGTCTGCCAGGTATCGGCGTCCGGGGTATAGATGGCGATGCTGGTGACCGGCGCGATGGCCGACAGGCGCGGCGCGAGGCTTGCCAGCATCGGGCTGATCAGGATGTCATCCGGGGCGAGGGTGGCCAGCTGCTCCAGGTTCGGCTGAGTGCGCAGGCCAAGATCCCGCGTGCCCTGCGGCAGCGCCGGTTGATCCACCCAGCTTGCGTAGGTTTCCACCTGCCCCACGCCCATGGCGCGGACTCCGATACCGGTCAGGGTCTCGGCCAGGGTCCAGTCCAGCGCCACGACGGGACGATCGACGAAGCCCACTGGTGCCTCGTGGGCGTCACCCATCGTGGCGGCGCTGGCGGGACCCACCGCCAGCAGACTCACGCCAATCAGTGCCAACAGCCACTTCATAGCGGCACCGCGATCTGCTGCCGGCTCTGGGGCGGAGTGAGCACCTGCATCTCGACGCCGTAGATGTCCTTGAGCGTGACGGGGTTCATCATTTCATCGGGTGCGCCTTCGGCCAGTACCTTGCCGCTGTGCAGCGCAACCAGACGATCGCAATAGCGCGCCGCCAGATTGATGTCGTGCAGCACGATGATGATGCCCAGTCCCAGGGTATGACTCAGATGCGAGACCAGCTCCATCACCTCGATCTGATGGGCGATGTCCAGCGCGGCCAGCGGCTCGTCCAGCAGCAGATAGCGACTGCCCTGGGCCAGCAGCATGGCCAGCCACACGCGCTGACGTTCGCCACCGGAGAGGGTATCGACCTGCTGGTTGGCGAAGGCTTCGGTGTGGGTCAGCGCGATGGCGCGCTCGATGGCTTCTTCATCCTTGGGGCCGGGACGCCCGAGCAGGCCGTGCCACGGATAACGACCGAAGGCGACCAGCTCTCGGCCGGTCAGCGCTTCGGCCGGCGGCAGGTGCTGCGGCAGGTAGGCCACTGCCCGCGCGAATTCCCGACTGCCGAACTGCGAGAGCGGGCGATCATCCAGCGCCAGCTTGCCACTGGTCGGCGTATTCTGACGCGCCAGCAGCTTGAGCAATGTCGACTTGCCGGAGCCATTGTGGCCAATCAGGCCATGCACCTGGCCGGGGGCGAAATCGAGAGACTGCGTCTTGAGCAGGCAGCGCTCGCCAAGGTCAAAGCGCAGGTGGTCGAGAGTGAACATGAAAGCATCGTCATCCGTGGTCAGGGCGTCAGGCTAAGGGCGATTCATTCTGGGCGACATGACGCGGAGACGTTCGCCCATCCGTGCTCCGCGGGGCCATCAGTGCTGATCGCCTCTTGCTATCGGGACGTCATCACGTCGGCTTCGTCGTCGCGCCTTGCCGGGCGTGGCTGACGTGCGCTGCGCGGCTGACGGCGAATTCGCGGTGTCCTGTCGGCAGGCGGCGCAGTCGCGGCTGACTTCATTGCGATAACAGCCTGCCGCAGCCAGTCGGGTCGCGCAGTGCTGCTGTGCCTGGGAGACGTAGCGGCCCGCCATGCGCTCGGATACACCGAGTCGTTCACCGATCTCGCGCTTGGTCAGGCCCTCGAGGCGATACCAGGTCAGGGCGAGGCGAAAGTGGCCTGCCAGCTCGGAGAGTGCCGCATCGATAACCTGCAACTTCTGGCGGCGCGCCAGACTTCTCTCCGGGTCCAGATGGGCGGCCGCCACGCGCTCATCACCCTCGGACACCGATTCGAATTCCGGTGCGCGGGACTGGTGGCGATGATGATCGATGATCAGGTTGCGTGCGATGCGAAACAGCCAGGCGCGCGGGTTGGCGGGCCAGTCCCCGGTCAGGCGCAGACGCAGATAGACCTCATGGCTGATGTCTTCCGCCAGCTCATGCGAGCCTAGCTGACGCACCAGAAAGCCGGTCAGTTCATGACGATGCTCGGCAAACAGCTGGTCCAGAGATTGGCGGTATTGCTGTGCAGCACAAGCCTGCAGCTCAGCGGGCGTTTCATCTTCTGGCCCGCGTGTGTCAGGCGTTCGATCATCCGTGTCGCGATGAGTCCGAACTGGGGGCTTGGCGTGAGAGGACATCCACGGCTCGCAATGAGATCTTTCGTGATGGGAGGGTAATGGTATTGTTGTTAGGAATCATTATCAATGGTTGGGTGTCAGACACGCCAAGGACCGCCCCCGTGCATGACGAGGGCGGTCCCGGTGTTGCTTGGTCGTCGTTAGCTGGTCGTAGCTAACGGGTCATGGCGATCTGGTGATCGCCATGAGTGTCACCGCCTAGCGGCGGGCGAAGGCCGCGATGGGGTTGTCCAGCTCGCCCTTGAGCTGCAGGGCACCGGAGGGATCGGTGAGATCGACCATCTGCTGATTGTTGCGCAGCTGCAGGCGGTTGAGGCATGACAGCGTGAAGCGCGGTGCGAACAGGTCATGACGCGCGAACTTGTCAGCCATCTCCGGATGGGCATCCTGATAGTCATGGATGCAAGCCGCGACGCGAGACCAGAAGGCCTCCTCCGTCATTACCTGCTCGCGCACCAGCAGCGGCACCGCGAAGCGGAAGATGCAGTCGAAGACATCGGTGAGCAGCGACAGGATGCGGATCGGTTCCGGCACCTCGACCACCAGACGCTCGACCCCTTCCGGCAGCTCGAGTGCACGGGTCTCCTCGGTGGCGAACAGCGCCGCTTCCTCGGCGATGTCCTTCATCAGTGCACCACACGGCACGCCATCGCGCAGACGCATGATCAGGTTCTCGCCATGCGGCATGAACACCAGGTCGTGCTTGAAATAGCAGTGCAGCAGCGGCGTCATGTAGGCCGTCAGCCACTTGTCGATCCACGCTTCGGCGCCGATGCCGGAGCGCTCGATCAGCGCCGGCAGCAGGGCCTTCTCGTCATTGTCGACGTGCAGCAGCGCCGCCATGGTCATCAGGCGCTCGCCCTCGTCCTTGACGTCTTCCGGGCTCTCGCGCCACAGGCTGGCCAGCATCTTGCGATAGCCCACGGCTGCCGGGTCCGCGTCTTCCAGTACATCATCGCGATAGCCGATGGCCGCGACTTCACGCAGCAGGCGGAAGCCCCACTTCTCGAAGGACGGGTCCGAATCGATCAGGCCCTGCAGCCACTGATTGATGACCGGAGTGGCGCGCATGTAATAGGGCGACAGACCGCGCATGAAGCCCATGTTGAGGATCGACAGCGCGACCTTCACGTAGCGATGGCCCGGCTGGTTGCGATTGTAGAGCGTGCGGATCGACTGCTGGGCCTGATAGCGGTCTTCACCCAGCCCCAGGCAAATGATGCGCTGACTGGCGATCTCGGCGGCGAAGGTGATGGCCAGCTTGTGATTCCACTGCCATGGGTGCACCGGCATCATCAGATAATCGGCGGCATCGAGGCCCTTGGTTGTCAGCTGATTCTCCAGGCGGGCGAGTTCAGCCTGACCCAGTTCCTCTTCCAGCAGACGGCGCGGATCGAGACCATCCACGGCGGAGTAGTGCGCGTTGTCGCGATGCACGGCGATCCACACCAGCGCGAAGGGCTGGGCGGCCTCCGGCGCGTAGGCGCGATAGTCCATGGCATCGAAGCCCATGCGGCCATTGTTGGCGACGAAGCACGGATGGCCCTCGCTCATCGCCGATTCCAGGGTCTGGAAGGAGGCACCGGCCAGCACGCGGGCAGATTGGTTCTCACGAACGGCGCGCTGCATCTTCCAGGCGCTGGAGGCAAGTGTGGCGCTGACTTCCTCGAGATAGACCGGCAGCAGGCGCGGCGGAATCTCCAGCACATCGTTGAGTTCCAGAATCAGCTCACGCGCGTCCAGCGGCAGGGAGTTGCCATCGGCATCCAGACGTTGGATGGAGGCGGCATCGATCAGCCAGTGATCGAGCTGGAAACGTCGCGCCACGAAGCGATATTGCGCCGCGCGACGGCTGACGGGCGTCGTGTCACCTGCCGGGGCGCTCAGTGGCAGGCAGTAATGGTGCCAGCCATCCGTGATGCGGGCATTGGCCTCATCGGCACACTGCGGGTGGATCAGGCGTTCATGACTGAATTCGGCCAGTGCCTTGCGTACCAGCAGGCGATTGGCCTGCTGCCAGTCCGGTCCGGTGAGATGCTGGCCAGCTGCCGCCGGATTGGCGGTGATGGCGGTGTCCAGACGCGGGCTGCGGGTGGCCAGGGCAGCACGGAAATCCTGCGGGGTGCAGAAGCACAGACGCGCCGGTTTGCCATCGAGATCCAGCGGACCATGATCGATGAAGCCGACGGCGGCATTGAGCGGATGGATGCGCTCGTTGCGGCTGTCCGGTTCGACCACCACGCGGCTGACGGGACGTACGGCATCTTTCCCTTCAGCGGCATGCTCGTCACGGAACTGGCCGGCGAAGATCATCGCCATGATCGATTCGATCACCGCCCGCGAGAAGCCGCTGATGGGGGCCTGGTCATCGCTGCGCGGCGCGACCAGGAAATGCATGCCGAAGTCTCCGGGCTGCACGGCGTAGTGCTTGCCGAGCGGGTCGTGTGCCGGATCGTAGAGCTCCACCAGAAACGCCGGCTGGTCGTTGTAGAGACCGACCCAGCCCTGGGCGTGCTTGCTCTCTTCCAGGCCCTGGTAGAAGTCGTACTTGGTGGTGATGAGGTCATCACTCATGCCCCAGAAGCTGGCGCGTTCGCCGCAGGTCCACTCATCCACCATCGCCATGTCGGCGGCGAGATCCAGCGGGCGCAGCGCGAATTCGGCGCGCTCGCTCGTGCTGTCATCCTGCGGCTTGCGCAGGCGCGCCTGGGCTTGCTCCAGCTCCACCGCGCGGCGGGTGAAGCGCGTTCCCGGTGCCGGGCTGAGCAGATTGAGCGGTGCCGGCGCGGCGAGCGATGTCGTTCCGAACACCTGCTGTGACGGTGTCGCTGCACTGTGAGAACTTGCCGCGCTGCTGGACTGTTCGGCGCTTGCGGCGCTGGTGATGTCGACTGGCATGTTCATGCGGTGGTCTCCCGGTGTTGCGGTGCAGCGGTGTGAGTCGTGTCGGTCTGGGTGTCAGAGGCCGTGCCGGTAGAGGAGCTGTCGGCAGAGGATGGGCCGGTAGTAGAGCTTTCGGTAGAGGACGGGCCGGCGTGAATATCCGTATCGCCGTAGGACAGGTGTGCGGCGGGCAGCGGTGTGAAGCCATTGCCACAGCCCTTTTCAGAGCCGGGCGCACCGAAGCTCTGGAAGGCGATGCGGCGCTCGATGGTATAGACCTCACGGCCGGTGATGGCGCGCAGGATGCAGCTGTTGCGATAGCAGGCCATGCCCAGGTCCGGCGCGGCCAGCGAGTGGGTGTGCAGCTCGGCATTCTGGACGAAGATCTCGCCGGCGAACGGCGATTGATCGCCCTCATTGCCTTCGGCATCTGCCGTGCTCTGCGCGTCGACGGCATAGAAGCGTCCGACGGCGTAGCGGCCTTCGGCATCACGACGGATGCGTGACTCGATGCTCTTCAAGAAGGCCGGAGCCGCGTAGTGGTAACCGGTGGCCAGCACCACGGCGCTGGTCTCGTGACGCCAGGCCTGTTGCTGTTCACGCTGATAGAGCCCCAGCGTGAACTCGCCGTCGGCCTCTTGCCTGTTCAGCGAGGTCAGTTCGGTATTGGTCATCAGGGTGGTAGGCACCACGCCTTGCAGTTGCTTGGCGTAGAGGGTGTCGTAGATCTCGTCGATCAGTTCGAGATTGATGCCCTTGTAGAGACCTTTCTGGGTCGCCAGCAGGGTGTTGCGCTGCTCACGCGGCAGGGCATGGAAGTAATCGATGTAATCCGGGGACGTCATCTCCAGCGTCAGCTTGCCGTATTCCAGCGGGAAGAAACGCGGTGAACGCGTGATCCAGTTGAGCTGGTAGCTGTGCTGGTCGATCTCACGCAGCAGGTCGAGATAGATCTCGGCGGCGCTCTGGCCGGAGCCGATGATGGTGATGGCCGGCTGGGAGGTCAGCTCGTCCTTGCGCGCCAGATAGTGGGCGTTGTGACACACGCGGCTACCGGCCACCGGGACGACGTCACGCACGGCATCGGCGGCTTTCGGCAGGTAGGGCTGGGTGCCGGTGCCCAGCACCAGCTTGCGTGCGCGATAGGCGAAGGCTTCGCCGGTGCTGGGGCGGATGCCGCGCACCACATAGATATCGCCGACATGCTGGATGTCCTGGACTTCATGATCGAAGCGCAGGCTGGTCAGCTCACGCGCCGCCCACTGGCAGTACTGGTTGTACTCGCGGCGCAGCAGGAAGAAGTCTTCGCGGATGTAGAAGTTGTAGAGCTTGTCATGCAGCTTCAGATAGTTGAGGAAGCTGAAGTGGCTGGTCGGGTCGGCCAGCGAGACCATGTCCGCCATGAAGGGCGTCTGCATGCTGGCGTCTTCCAGCAGCATGCCCGGGTGCCAGTCGAACTCGGCCTTGCGCTCGAGAAAGACGCCGTTCACGTCTTCCAGCGGCTCGCTCAGACAGGCAAGGCTCAGATTGAAGGGGCCGATGCCGATGGCGACGAAGTCGAGCACCTCATTGCGCGTTTCAGCTGTGTCGGTGACGTGAGGAGTCGAGGTGTCATGCATGACGGCTTTCCTTTGCTTCTGTGGTGTGGCTGCGACGTTTGGCGGCCGGGGTATCGACCAGGGCATCGGCCAGTGCTGCGGCGTGGCTTGCCTGGGCCGTGGTGCTGACGGCGAGATGATGCGCCTTGACCAGCGCCTGGCCGTGCTGGCGGATCAGTTCGACCACCGCGGCGATGTCATCGCGGGTGGTGTCCGGGTTGAGCAGGGTGAACTTCAGATACTGACGGCCGGACACCTTGGTGGCGGCGACGATGGCCTCACCGCTGCGAGACAGGCGCTTGCGGATCTCGCGGTTCAAGGCATCCCACTGCTCGGCGCTGAGGGTCTCTTCATTGGCGTCATGGAAGCGGAACACCAGGGTGCTGAGCTCCGGCGCCTGGACGACATCGATGTCCGGGGCCGCCTCGAGCAGCTGATGGCCCTCGCGGGTAAGGTCGATCACGCAATCGAGCATGTCGCCCAGCGCATCGGCGCCCATCAGGCGCAGTGTCATCCACAGTTTCAGGGCGTCAAAACGACGCGTGGTCTGCAGACTCTTGTTGACCTGGTCCGGCGTGCCCTCGCGGGCCTGAAGTTCCGGGTTGAGATAGTCGGCGTGATAGGTGACATGGCGCAGCTGGGTGCGGTCACGCACCACGCAGGCGCTGCAGCTGACCGGCTGGAAGAAGGTCTTGTGGTAATCGATGGTGACGGAATCCGCCATCTCGGTGCCCTTGAGCCAGTGACCGTGACGACGTGAGGTGATCAGGCCGCCGCCGTAGGCGCCATCGACATGGAACCAGATGCCACGTGCATGGCATTCGCGGCCGATGGCCTCCAGCGGGTCGATGCTGCCGAAGTCGGTGGTGCCGGCGGTGGCGACGACGGCCATCGGGATCAGGCCTTCGGCGCAGGCATTGTCCAGCGCCTCCCGCAGGGCATCGGGGTCCATGCGGCGACGCTCATCCACGGCGACCGGGACGACGGCGTTATGACCGAGACCGAGCAGGGCACAGGCCTTCTGCAGACTGAAATGGCTGATGCCGGAGGCGAAGACACGCAGGCGCCCGGCTTCCGGCGGCAGGCCGTGGGTCTGGTTGCCGGGGTGGTTGGGCAGCTTCTCGCAGACTGCGTCACGCGCCAGCAGCAATGCCATCAGGTTGGATTGGGTGCCGCCGCTGGTGAAGATGCCATCGGCGGTCGGCCCCAGGCCCAGGCGGTCGGTGGTCCAGTCGATCAGGCGTTGCTCGATCAGGGTGCCGCCGGCGCTCTGGTCCCAGGTGTCGAGTGAGGAGTTGATCGCACCCAGCAGACTCTCTGCCCATACGCCGGGCAGCACGACCGGGCAGTTGAGGTGTGCGATGTAGCGGGGGTGATGGAAATAGACGGCGTCCTTCAGGTAGAGCGACTTGAGCTCATCCAGACCGGCTTCGAGGTTCTCGAGGGGCGTCTCGAGGTCGAGATCGGCAAAGGCCGGACGCAGAGCTTCCGGGGTGATGCCACTGAACGGCTGCTGGACACTGTCGAGCTGTTCAGCCACCAGGGTGCTGATACGGTTCATGCCGGCCTGCCAGGCATCCATGTTGGCAGGCGAGAACAGGGCGGCGCTGGGCGAGCGGGACAGGGAGCCCGCACAGGCGTCGGTCTGGGTGTCAGACGCGGAGGATCCTGTGGCAGCGCCGTAGGTGGCGGCGGAATCTTGAAGGCTGTGCATTACATAACCTTATGCGAATGTTCGCAGATAAAGACTTGGAAGAGACTCGCAGCCAGCTGGGACAGATGGCTCAGGTGCGAGGACCAGTCAGGACATTCATCAAGTGCCGCGTTTGCGGTCGTTGTTGTTGGTGGAGTTGTTGGCGATGTCGTCGACACGTCAATCACGCGAGCCGTGGGCATCGGTATCACGTGATTCGACATCGTAAGCGCAGAGTGCGAGTGCGATGTCAGAGGTTCTTGCATGCCAGATGTGTCAGACGATGAGTGGTTCAGGGCGATGGTGCCGGCGACATCCTTGCCGCCGGCGGGTCGTGCGGGTCGATTCAGAATCGACGGACTGCGGAAGTGTCGGGATCAGAAATCATAGGTCAGTGTCGCGGTCATGCTGCGTTCGGCACCGTAGTAGCAGAAGCTGGTGTTGTAGCAGGACGCGATGTATTCCTTGTCGAACAGGTTGCTGACGTTGAGCTGCACGCTGGTGCCGCTCCAGCCGATCTGGCTCAGGTCGTAGCCGACCAGGGCATCGACCAGCGCGTAGTTCGGCACCTTCTCGGTGTTCTCGGAATCCGCCCACATGTCGGCGTAGTAGCGCACGCCGAGGCCGGCATTCAGACCCGTGAGCGGGCCTTCATTGAAGGCGTAGTCACCCCAGACGCTGACCTGGTGCTTGGGCACCTGGTTGGCATCGTTGCCTTCGGTGCCATCTTCCGCCTTGGCATAGGTCACGTCGGTGTAGCTGTAACCGGCCTGCAGCGCGAAGTCGCGGGTCACCTGGGTACGGGCTTCCAGCTCCAGGCCCTGGGACTCGATCTCGCCGTAGGCGGTGTAGTAGCTGTCTTCCGGGTCCTTGGAGGCGACGTTTTCCTGATTGATGCGGAACAGCGAGACGCTGTACTGATCACGCGTGCCGTTGGGCTGGTACTTCATGCCGACCTCGACCTGCTTGCCGGTGGTCGGGTCGAGCAGGTCGCCGTCTTCATCGGTGTAGGAGTTCGGCGAGAAGGAGGTGGAGTAGCTGACATAGGGCGAGATGCCGTTGTCGAAGCCGTAGATCAGGCCGATACGGCCGCTCATCTCGTTGTCGTTCAGCTCGCTGGTGGTGTTGTAGTCACGATCGGTGTTCTTGATGTTGACCCAGTCCTGACGCAGACCGGCGGCCAGGTTCCAGCGACCCCAGCTGACCTGGTCCTGCAGGTAGACACCGGTCTGGTCCAGCTCACGCTTCTGGTTCTCGGTGGCATAGACGGAGACATCGGCATCGCTGCTGCCGGTGACATCCAGCGTGCTGGCAGTGCCGTATTCCCAGTCCACGTCATTGGTGCGGGTCTGATAGTCGGCACCGAACAGCAGGGTGTGATCGAAGGCGCCGGTGGAGAAGCGGCTTTCCAGCTGGTTGTCGACGGTCCAGGCGCGCAGGCTTTCTTCGCCGCCGGAGTAGTAGCGGGTCAGCTCGGTATCCGAGGCCCAGCCGTAGGCGTAGACCTGCTCGAGGTCAACATCGGAGCGTAGATAGCGGAATTTCTGGCGTGCAGTGACATCGTCATTGAAGCGGTGCTCGAAGTCGTAACCGAGCATGCGTTCGGTGCGATCGAACTCTTCGTAGTCTTCGTCACCTTCGTAGAAGTCGTTACCGAGCTTGGTGCCGTTGTAGCTCACCACCGTGCCTTCATAGGGGAGGCCTGAGTGGTAGCCGCCTTCCGGGTCTTTCTGGAAGTAGCCCATCAGGGTGACGGTGGTGTCGTCGGTGACATCCATGGTGATCTGCGGCGAGAAGGCGTAACGCTCTTCCTCGACGGAGTCGACCTGGGTGTCCTCGGCACTGGCGAGACCGGTCAGGCGATAGGCGATGCGCTGCTCGTCATCCAGCGGACCGGTGAGGTCGAACGCTGCACTGCGTTCGTTGTCGTCGCCGACGGTGAAGCGGACCTGGCCGGAGTCCTGGAACTCGGGGCGCTTGGACTGCATCGCGACCAGGCCACCCGGAGAGGAGCGTCCGTAGAGAACGGAAGACGGCCCTTTCACCACCTCGATGCTGTCGAGGAAGTAGGGGTCGATGGTCATCGAGCTGTAGGAGCCCGAGTCGCCCATCAGCTTCAGGCCATCCAGGAAGGTGTTGCTGACACTGCCATCGGAGAAGCCACGCAGCACCAGATAGTCATAGCGGTTGGAGGCACCGATCTGGTTGGTGAACACGCCCGGCGTGTAGTCCGCGGCACGCTGTACCGTCTCGACGGCGCGCTTGTCGATATCGTCGCGCGTGATGGTGGAGACGGCCTGGGGGGTTTCCAGATAGCCGGTGTCGGTCTTGGTAGCCGCTGTGGTGGTCACCGTCATGGTGTCGAGGGTCTCGTCCTGAGACTCACGGTGGTCGGCCGCCATGGCCTGACCGGCAAAGGGCAGGCCAAGGCCAATCGCCAGTGCCAGAGGGTGCCTGGGCAGGGTCATCAGCAGGGAGCGAGTGGCTTTATGTGCGGCGGAGTCTTTCATGAGCGCGGTGTTCCATCCGGAATGATTTATATAGGAATGATTCTTGTTCGTCGTTCTCTCCTGTGGGTAGACGTTCAGATGACGACTTTCTGAACCATGAATGAGAATTATTTTTATCATTTTCCTGTGCCGCATCTCATGCCTTGATGTCATGCGGGCTGGCCATCGCCGTCATGCTCGCCCCACTGGCTGACGCAGGCAGTCATCCTCGGCTGTTGTCGCCACAAAAAAACCGCCCCGTGGGGCGGTTCTGATGACTCGATGCCAGGTTCGCGATGGGATCGTACTTGCCTGACGGCGTCGTGCTGCGCTGAAGGTTACTGATCGACCATCTCGCCCTGCAGCGTGACGGGAATGTCGCCTACCAGCTTGCCGTAGCCCAGCAGGTTGAGCAGGGTGCTGCCGATCTGGTTCCTGGCGACTTCTGCACTGTCCAGTGAGATGGGGTCGGCGTTGATGAAGGTCAGATGAGTCGCGTCCTGACGGGTGACCTCCAGCGGCAGGGTCTCGTGGTGCGTGCGGTTGCCATCGGTGGCCGAGAAGGGCACCTGCATGCGCGCCGTCTTACCGGGCTCCAGCGCCGCGATGGCCAGCGGGTCAAGATTCAGGGTCAGCGTGGCCAGGCGCATCTGGCTGACGCCGGATAGCCACGGCGGCAGCTCACCGACCTTGTCGAGTAGATCGGTCTGGCCGACGCTCAAGGGAATGCTCATCCTGCCGTCATCGCCGACGGTGCCGCTCAAACCATTGAGGTGATGCACGTGTTCTACATTGCCTTGGCTGCCCTGCGCGGTCAGCGTCGCGGTGGCGCCGCTGCTGTCGGGTACCAGCTGCCAGGCGGCCTGTGTCGGCAGGCTGACACCGATACCGCTCATGGCGAAGGCCAGTGCAGCAGCCTTGATCGGGGCGCCGAAGCGGCTTCTGGCGGCTATAGCGGTGAAGCGGCTGGCGGGTTTGCCGGTCGAGCGACGCGCAAGCGTACGACTCAGGGCGCGGGTCCAGCGAGAGAAAGGCAATGACATGTCATGACTCCTGATGGCCGGGGGCTTGATCGGGCGAAGACCGATATGGGCACCCGGAAAAGATTCGATACTGCAGATGGCACATTGGACAGGCAGCGGCGCCAAGGGTTCGCGACACTCGTCGCAGCCGCAGGCTGGCAGAGATGTTCAATGCACATCACGCGCCGCAAGCGGGAGCGGAAATCGCTATGTTGTTGAGTTTTCGGGCTTTCCCGAGGCTCATGCTTTCGCTATCATATGCGCGCTGCATGGGCCCATAGCTCAGTTGGTTAGAGCACTCGACTCATAATCGATTGGTCGCAGGTTCAAGTCCTGCTGGGCCCACCATGCATGCCTTCCAGTGGGGTTTCATTCAGCAGGAGTTCAAAAGCTCCAGGGCCCCGACAAGTCGCCAATGGCGGCTTTTTTTGTGCCTGTCATTCCGGTATTTCCTCTTCTTTCTTCCCCACAATCACTGCATCAATGGCGTGTTTTCTCATCGCCCTGAACCACGAGCGCCCCATGCCGTGGGGCATGAGGCGCTTTGCTCTGCATTGGCGCGGATCATCCGATTCGGGTGATCTCTTGCAGGGTCGCTATCACTGAGTCTCTTCTTCCATTTCCTGCTCAGTGTCATTGGCGGCACCGCTGATGGCGTTGCCGGCGGTGGTCAGCGCATTGGCGGTCGCCTGACGAGTGTCCTGCCAGGCGCTGGCAGCGGTGTTCTTGGTTTCATCCCAGGCCGCTGCGGCGCTCTTGCGCGTGTCCTGCCACCAGTCGGTGGTGTAGTTCGGCTGCTGCTCGAACTCGCTTACATCCATGTCGAGATGGATGCGGTATTCCAGGGCATCCAGATCATCACCCTGTTCGGTCTCGAGGGTGAACTTGCCCGTTTCCACGACGTACTGGTTCTCGTCCAGCCCCATGGAATCATCGCTTTCGACGACCAGAGCGGCGACCTGCATGTTGTCGTCGAGCAGGATGTCCTCGACTTCACCGATCACGTTGTTGTCATCGTTCTGCAGGTAGACGTCGGCATCCATCAGCTCATCTGCGGAGTAGAGCCCCTGCGGACTGGCCATGGCCATGCTGGTAGTGGACAGCAGCGTGGTCGCGGTGATCGCACCCAGAATCTGTTTGCGGTTCATATTGCTCATGCCGTACTCCTTGCGTGTTGAATCGGTACTTCTGGTCCGGTCCCTCAAGCGCTTCCTTCTCGCTCGTGGCGCTAATGATTCGCCAGAACCATGACCCTACCCACTGAGATCCTGACGAGACCGACAAGTTTCAAGGGGGTGAAAGAAAAACTTGTACGAGAATTCCTCTGTCTGTCACATGCAAGGTGTAAAGGGGCAATGTCGTCGTGCCACGAGAGTGAGCTTTCTGGTGCTCCGTACCTGTCGCGAACAAGGCCGCCCGCAAGCGCTCTGTCAGCAGGGCCCTGACGAAGGGTTCGAGTAGAGGGGCGAGCAGTAGAGGTGAGGTGCTGAAGGATCGCTTGGATGCCAAGGCCCGCGCCGTTCAAGGCAAGAAGTCGAGACAAGGCACGTGGATATGCCGCAATCAGTGCGCGTTCAAGGCTTTTTCTGCTCGCTGATTGGCTGCCTGACGAATGGGACAAGATGTTTATGCATGTCAAAAGAGGCTTTTTTGTAGCGAAGTGTTACGCGGCTCTGGCGGGGCGCTCTCGTGCCACAGCGGGCGCATGGGGAGAGGTAAACGCTTGATCAGCGCACACGAAAGTGCCTGCCAATGCGTCTACATTAGCTATACAGATACGTTCTGATACGCGTTAAAACTTGTACACGGTTTTGGAAGTGTCTAACTTTGCAACTGTCGAAGCACGGCGGGGCAGGCAGGAGATCACCTGATACAACATTGATGGAGCCGCAGAGCCGCTTTTTCAATCCCTTGTCAGGTTGCCGCAAGTTTTCACATCGTCATGCCGCCCGCTCCACCGGTTTCGAGCACAAGGTTTTCATCATGGATCCAATGGAGGGCATCGAGATGAACACAGTACGCAAGGTTCCCATGGAGTGTTCACGCTGTGGCAGCAACCGGGTTCACCTCGAAGATTCCCCGGCAGATGATGACATCGTCAGTTGTGCAGAATGTGATGAGTTTCTGGGTGTCTGGTTCATGTTGCGTGATCGCCTTGAAGTCAGTGCCCGCAAGCGAGCTGCAATTGACCCGGCCCTGATGGCGCAGAAGGTGGTTCAGCAGCTGGACGCCTCAGCCTGAAACAAGAGCCCGTGAAGTACGATGTTCGCCAGTGCGTGAAAGGGCGCACAAGAATTTTTACCTCAGTGCCAGTTGTCTGTCGTTCTGCCTTGGTCGTGGGCACCTTGTCCTGGGCAAGCGGGACTTGATGTCTGGCACTGCAGGTTGAGTAGAGATTTCCGTGATATCGCTGACGACTGTTCAGCGTCCTGGTCGACCTGCGGCGAGCCGCGTTGCTACCGCGATAGGTCCTGTTCTGCCTGAGAGTGTTTTCCCGGCCTTTGGTCGGGATTTTTTTGGGTTAGAGCCAATGAATACCCATCTGACGCCCCTCTGAAGAGTGATGCGGCAGATACTCCCTGATCTGGTATGCGTTTGATCTGCATCATTCGCGAGGTGTTATCAGACTGTAAGATAGTGCTGTCAGACTCTTGCCGGTCGCGCTGCCATGAAGTGTGTTCCGCCCTCTGCGCGATACCTTCCGCAGCCGTGAGCGCAGAGACTGACCAGCGATAAAATTGTGGCATCTAACCGAAAGTGCAATGGAGTCTGTCGCTATCTGTCTCCATCATGCGCACGCAAACCGAGCCACGTCTTGATGTTTTCTGTACTGAGAATCTGGTCATGACATCGTCATCTTTTGCGTCGAAAAGGAGTTCGCGCATGTTTACCCCATCAGTCCCGACCCGTAATGGCCCTCAGTGTCCCGAATGCAACGAAGCGCTGGATTGGCCTGCCCGTGATCTGCCGGATGATCACATCCTCAAGTGCCCGAACGGCCATGCGTTGTGTTCGATGGGCGATTTTCGCCTGGCGGCACGTGAGATGGCGCTGCAGGAAGAGTTCCGCCTGACGCGTGATGGCGCCAGGTCACACGGCCAGCATCGTGTGCCGGAGCGCCCCGTGGCGCGCATGTCCAACACCGCAAGCCATGGCACCAGCCATGAGTCGCTTGCCGGTAGTATCAGCGCCGCGTGACATCTGTCTGTTCGCGTCTGCCCCTCAAGCCCCGGCCACCGTGCCGGGGCTTTGCGTCTGAGCGTAGTGCCGGGCAGTGCCTGGGCGAGGTAGCTCGAACCGAAAGGCTAGCGACTCCCCGCTAGCGGGGTTGCATGCCGTGTGAGTGGCCCCATGTCTTGGGGAGACGCCAATCGACCAGCCTCAAGGCGAGCGGCCCAGACACCGAACAGGAGAATGCTTCATGTCAGATCTTTCCGAGGAACTGCGTATTCCCAAGCCGTGCCCGGACTGTGGCAGCCAGCGAGTCCGCGTCTCGCAGGTCCACAATCCCGATGACAAGGTGTTCTGTGCATCCTGCGGCACCTACGTCTGCCTGTATGCCGATGTGGCCAAGATGCGAGAGGAGGGCGCGAGCAGCGAAGCGGAAGAGCTGCTGGAGCAGGCGTCCAACAAGGGCATGAAGAAGTGACCTGATCCCCGGCATGAGACACCGACAAATGAAAAGGCCCCCCACCGTGAGGTGAGGGGCCTTTTCGTTTGTCGGGCGCATTTCATGTCAGGCGCAGACCCTGTGCTGGCGGGCCCGCGCCTGGGGTCGCGTCTAGCTCTCGTCACCCTGGCTCGGGGTGGAGGTCTTGGCGATGGCGCCAGTGTTGTCGGCGGCTTCCAGCTTGGCCAGCATGTTCTCTGAATGACGCTTGAAGTTGGCGAGCGCCTTGCCGGACAGAGACTTGTTGTTCGGCAGCTGAACGCGCATGGCATCGACCTGGCGGTTGTTGACCATCACCTCATAGTGCAGGTGCGGGCCGGTGGAGCGGCCAGTATTGCCTGACAGGGCGATCTTTTCACCCATGGTCACGCGCTCGCCTTTCTTGACCAGCGGGCGTGACAGGTGCAGGTAACGGGTCTTGTAGCCGTTGTCCATGCGCAGCACCAGATAGCGACCGGCCAGCGGGTGGTTGCCGACCAGCTCGACGACGCCATCCGCGGTGGAAAGTACCGGCGTGCCGACACGCACCGCGAAGTCAGTGCCCTTGTGCGGGCTGATGCGTCCGGTCACCGGATGGCGACGGCTGAGGTTGAACGGCGAGCTGATGCGCGCCTTGTGCGCTAGCGGATAGCGATTGAAGGCCGGGTCGAGGCCCTTGCCATCAGGGGTGTAGTAGCGGCCATCACTGCTGTTGCGCACCACGGTCAGTGACTTGCGAGAACCTTCGTAGCGTGCGGCGAGGATGCGGGAGTCCATGCTGGTGCCGTCGATCATGTCGGACTCGACCAGCACCTGGAACTTGTCACCCTTGCGCGTATCGCGACGGAAATCGATCTTCTTGCCCAGCACCTGAGTCAGCTGGCTGACTTCCGCGACGCCCAGACCAGTGGCTTCCGCCGACAGGGAGAAGCTGCCACTGACCGTACCGGCGAACATCCGCTGAGTGGCCTGGGTCGCCTTCTCGATCTTGGCGACATTGAAGCTTTCACCGCCGGCCTCACGCTTGACCATGAAGCCGCGACGCGCGTCCTTCATGATGCGCAACGCCAGCAGGTTGCCGTCTTCATCCAGCTTGTAATCGAAATTGTCGCCGATGCGCCAATGCGTCAGCACGCGCTTGTCAGGCAGCGCCTTGAGGATGCGCGTGGTTTCGCTGTAGCCAAGCCCCAGCGAGCGCTCCGCCATCACGGCGAAGGTATCGCCGGCCTGCACGGTATAGGTCTGCCACTCGGGCACATAGACTTCCTTGGCCGCCAGTTCGGTCTGCAGCGTCGGGCTTTCACCGAGCTCCACCGGGTCGACGGAAAGGTCGTCATAGGAGGTGCCGCCAGCCTGTTCGTCGGTCGCGGTGCCGATGACGGCTTCTGCGGTCTTCACCGCCGCCGGCGCCAATGCCACGATCGGGCCTGTTGTCTGGTCGTCGGGATGATAGTTGGCATCCGTCAGCAGCGTCGGCATGTCGAAATCGATGGCGACGATCTCACTGGGCGTCAGCGCTGCCAGCGGGATGTCACCGGAGGCCGAGCTGACCGGAGTCTGATTGCCGAGCTGCGCCGGGCTCAGGGGAGACTGAGTGTCATCGGCGGCAGCAATCGCCAGCGGCAGTCTGGCTGGGGTGCTGGAATTCGCACTGGCCAGGTCGATGGCGATGGACTGTGAGGCCGTAGAGACATCAGGAGAATCGAATGTTTCGAGAAGCTTGTGAGCACCCAGCACGGTAACCATGGTGGCAACAGGTAAAAGAAGATACTTGTGCGCGCGAGGGAGCGAATGAAGGATTCGCAGCATATGTGACCGATAAAGTTATGTGAAATGAAAAGATGGCAACAATGAGGCATTCGAACCTTAACCAAGGTTCCCATCGTTCGATAGGCTGGACGCATGTCCAGTATGAGTAATTCAACCCTGTTTAGATCATTGACGGCGCAATCGGCGGTACCGGCAACATGAGGTCTGGCGAAAATAGCGCCATTTTTGCTTAGGAAACGCTGTTCAGGCAGTAAATCCTGCTTGGTGTTAAATTTTGTAAAGTTACGCAAAATAGCGTATTTGGCCTCCTGCATTTCAGAGGATGCCGACCTGATGTCCGAGGATTGCGACCAGATGTCGGGAGTCTGACAGCACAGAATGCTCTTTTGCTCCCGCCGGGTTGCAGTATCAGGTGTCTGGTTTTTTGCGTCTGGCATGTCAGGATTGCCCGGTGCATTCCCGCACGCCCCGCAAGAGGAACTCCGATGTCGTCACGCGTGACACTGGTCCAGTGGCAGATGCTGGCCGCCGTGGTGGACCACGGCAGCTTCGCGCGCGCGGCGGCCGCGATCCACAAGAGTCCCTCGACCCTGAATCACGCCGTGCATCGTCTCGAGGCCTTGCTGGGCGTCCAGGTGCTGGAGCCGGTCGGGCGCAATGTCCGACTGACCGAGGCGGGTGAACTGCTGCTGCGCCGGGCGCGTCAGCTGATCGAGAATGCGCAGGCACTCGAGAATGTGGCCGATGCGCTGTCGGCAGGCATGGAGAGCGAGATCGCCATCGCGGTGGATCAGCTGTTTCCGTCGGATGTGCTGGCACGGGCGCTTGAGGCCTTCTCGACGGCCTACCCTCAGGTGCGCGTCCAGCTATATGAGACGACGCTGACCGGCGGGCGCGAGCTGTTCGAGGAAAAGGAAGCGGACCTGTTGATCAGCGGCCTGATGCTGGATGGCCATCTCGGCACCCCGTTGTTGCGTGAAACCTTCATCGCCGTGGCGGCGCCGGGGCACCCGCTGCATGCCCTGGGGCGACCGCTGGATCTGCGTGACCTCGTGCAGCATCGACAGCTGGTGGTGCGTGACAGCAGTCGTTCAAGCGGCATGGATGCCGGTTGGCTCAAGGCCGAGGCGCGCTGGACGGTCAGTCATCTGGCCACGTCAGTCGATCTTGCCGAACGCGGGCTGGGCTTCGCCTGGTTGCCCCGTACCCGCATGAGCGATGCTCTGGCTCGGGGGCGGCTGCTGCCACTGCCGCTGGCCAATGGCGGCGAGCGCGAAGTATCACTGATGCTCTACCTGCCGGACGATGATCGCGCGGGCCCTGCCGTTCGGGCGATGAAGGCGCAGCTGCAGGCTGCCGTCGAGCAGGACGCCAGCGAGCGGCGTTCCTGAAAAGCGTGAGGGCTTGAGAAGAGCGCACAACGTGATCGTTCGAGCAACTCGATCGTTGCTACGCAGTGAATTCACTTGCGCTGTCGCGCTCGACTCTTAGGCTGGGGGCATCCCCTCAAGCCATACAAGGAGCGTGCAAGATGGGCTTACTGGTCGACGGCAAGTGGCAGGATCGCTGGTATGACACCGACAGCACCGGCGGTGAATTCAAGCGCGAAAGCGCGCGGCTCAGAGATTGGGTCGTGGCGCCCGATGCCCCGCTCGAAGGGCCGCAGGGACAAGCGGCCGTGCCTGCCAGCGCGGACCGCTTCCACCTCTACGTCTCGTTGGCTTGCCCGTGGGCGCATCGTGCGCTGATCATGCGCTCTCTCAAGGGGCTCAAGCCGCTGGTCGGCATGTCCTACACCAGCCCGTTGATGCTCGAACATGGCTGGAGCTATCTCGAGGAAGAAGGCTCCAGCGGTGATCCGATCAATGGCGTGCGCTATCACCACCAGCTCTACACCTTGACCGACCCGCACTACACCGGCCGTGTCACCGTGCCCGCGCTGTGGGACAAGCAGACCGGTCGCATCGTCAACAACGAGTCGGCGGAGCTGGTGCGCATCTTCAATGATGCCTTCGATTCGCTGACCGGCAATGATCTGGACTTCTATCCGCAGGACCTGCGCGGCGAGATCGATGCCATCAATGCCGAGGTCTATGACAAGGTCAACAATGGCGTCTACAAGACAGGCTTCGCCACGCGTCAGGAGGTCTACGAGCGTCATTTCGCGGCGCTGTTCGAGTGCCTGGATTCACTCGAGCGCCGGCTGGCCGACTCGCGCTATCTCACCGGTGAATGGCTGACCGAAGCCGACATCCGCCTGTTCACCACCCTGATCCGCTTCGATGCCGTCTACTTCGGGCACTTCAAGTGCAATCAGCGCCGTATCGCCGACTATCCCAATCTCTCGCACTATCTGCGCGAGCTGTATCAGTGGCCGGGCATCGCCGAGACCTGTGATCTTGCGCATATCAAGACCCACTATTACGCCAGTCAGCAGACCATCAATCCCACCGCCATCGTGCCGATCGGCCCGAGCCTGGCGCTCGACGCTCCCCATGATCGCGAGCGGCTGCCGGGCCAGGGCATTCGTCGTCACGCCTGAGGTATTGAAGTCTGAGTTGATCAAGCCTGAATTGATGGCGGGCAGCGGTAGTTGGGTCAGGCGCGCGGTGTCGGGCGTCTGATCTTCGCCAGCCAGCGGTCCAGTGCATTGCCGAAGTCGCGTTGCTCGCGCTGACCGTAGGCGGACGGACCGCCGGTGTGCTCGCCGCTGGAGCGCATGCTCTCCATGAAATCGCGCATCTGCACCTTGGCGCGGATGTTGTTGCTATCCAGCGCTTCGCCGCGGGTCGTCATCACCAGCGCGCCTTTCTCGATCGCCTCCAGCGCCAGCGGCAGGTCGGAGGTGATCACCATGTCGCCGGGGTGGGCGCGCTCGACGATCAACTGATCGGCCGCGTCCGCACCCGCCGGGACCGAGATCGCCTTGACGTGCATCGAGCGCGGCAACGGCACCTGATGATTGGCGACGAACCAGGTGGGGGTCGCGGTGCGTTCCGCCGCGCGCACCAGGATGTCACGCGCGGCGCGCGGACAGGCATCGGCGTCGACCCACAGCGTGATGACATGCTCGGCGGGATCTTCTGGAGAGGGGGCGTCATGGTCTTGCGCGTCAGTCATGCAGGCTCCTGTCAGGTGGCTGTCTAGCGAGTCGTGATGGCGGGGCGCATGTCTGCCCGAGGACGGGTGGCCTGCGACCAAGGTCAAAAGAAAGGATGCAGAATGCGTGAGAGGCTGCTAGAATGCCAGCTCCTCGCATGTAGTGACCCACCATCCTGAGTAGCCGAGCCCGACGTGATCGCCTTTCTTTTGGCCATCAGCCGGTATTTCGCGCCTCCCGGACCGCGTGGCGTAGCTTGCCCCAGCCATCCGTGACCCCTCGATTCGATCGATGTCCGGCCGCCGCGATGCAAGACCCGTCCCTGTCCACAGTGTGCATGATGGAGCGCCCCGAGACTCTGAGTAGAAGAGCCTCTGGTTGCTGTACGGTCGCCGCAGCGTTGTGCCTGAAAGTGGAATTGCGTCCACCTTCAGAGCAACCCGGGCCCGTCCATGCCAAGACGTCCAGCACTCGTACGTTTTTTCTGATGATGCCAGCGCCTCGTGCCTGACTGCATCGCCAGACGGAGCCCTTACGCTTCGTGTCGGTTCAACCCGACCCATTCTTCAGCTACAAGCCTTACTTGTAGCCATTTAGGTGTGAGATATACATGACCACGACTTCCGTCGTCGATCGCTTCAGCGATCTTGCCCTGCTGCCTGCCGTCCTGACCTCTCTCGAGAAGCTGGGCTACGAAACTCCGTCCCCGATCCAGGCTCAGACCATCCCGAGTCTGCTCGAAGGCCGTGACATGATCGGTCAGGCACAGACGGGTACCGGCAAGACCGCTGCCTTTGCACTCCCGCTGTTGACCCGTCTGGACCTCGACCGCCGTGAACCGCAGGTTCTCGTGCTGGCCCCGACCCGTGAGCTGGCCCAACAGGTCGCCGTCAACTTCACACGTTACGGTCAGTTCATGCGTGGCCTGGAAGTGGCCACTCTCTGCGGTGGTCAGGACTACCGCGAGCAGATGCGCAGCCTCAAGAGCGGCGCGCAGATCGTCGTCGGCACCCCGGGTCGTGTCATCGACCACCTGGACCGCAAGAGCCTGAACCTGAACGGCCTGAAAGCCCTCGTGCTGGATGAAGCCGATGAGATGCTCCGCATGGGCTTCATCGATGACGTCAAGCGCGTCGTCGCCGATACCCCGAAGGAAGCGCAGCGCGTCTTCTTCTCCGCGACGCTGCCGACCGAGATCGAGCGTATCGTCAACCGCTACCTGGTTGATCCGGTCAAGGTTGCCATCAAGTCCGAATCGCGTACCGCTTCCACCATCGAACAGATGATGGTGCGTGTCGAAGGAGGCGCCAAGCTGGAAGCGCTGTCCCGTCTGCTGGAAGTCGAGACCGTCGATGCGGCCATCGTCTTCGTGCGTACCCGTGCCGCCTGTACCACTGTCGTCGAACAGCTGATCGCTCGCGGTATCTCCGCGGCAGCGCTGTCCGGTGATCTGGACCAGTCCCTGCGCGAGCGCACCGTGACTCGCCTCAAGCGTGGCAAGGTCGACGTGCTGGTCGCGACCGACGTCGCCGCTCGTGGTCTGGACGTGGCGCGCATCACCCACGTCTTCAACTACGACCTGCCGGGTGACAGCGAATCCTTCGTCCACCGTACTGGTCGTACTGGCCGTGCCGGTCGTGAAGGTCGCGCCATCACCTTCGTCAGCGGTCGCGAAATGCGCAAGGTTCGCTGGATGGAGCAGGCCCTGGGCCAGCGCATCACCGAACGCCAGCTGCCGAGCGAAGAAGAGATCCGTGGCCACCGTGACGCCGCCTTCCGTGCTCGCGTCGTCGAAGCCCTGGGCAGCAGCTCCAACGGTCACCGCGCTCTGGTCCAGAGCCTGGTCGAAGAAGGTCACGATCCGGTCGAGCTGGCCGCTGTCTTCGTCAAGATGGCTCGCGCCGAAGAGACGCCGATCCAGTCTCTGCCGAAGCCGGGGGCGCGTCGCAACGAGCGTTCCGAGCGCGGTGAGCGTTCCGAGCGTCCGGAACGTGGTGAGCGTCGCAACTCCGCGCCGGTCGCACGTGAAGGCATGAAGCTCTACCGTGTGGCCGTCGGCCACCGTGACGGCGTCAAGCCGGGCCAGCTGGTTGGCGCTCTCGCCAACGAAGGCGGCATCGAAGGTTCACGCATCGGTCGCATCGACATCCGCAACACGCACAGTGTCGTGGAACTGCCGAGCGGTCTGCCGACCAGCATCGTGTCCAAGATGGCGCGTGCTCGCGTCGCTGGCCGCCCGCTGGAACTGGCAGAAGACGGTGCGGGCGCTCGTCCGCAGCGCCGTGAAGGTGGCAACGACGACCGTCGTCGCGCCTGATCAGGTCTGGGTCTCGAGCTTGAGCCTGGCCGGTACTGATCGCAGTGCTGGCCACGGCTTCTGAAAAGACCGGTATCTCTCACGAGGTGCCGGTTTTTTTGTGCCTGGACGAAAGGCGTCACCGGGGCTGGTATCCTGTTCTGCCATAGCGGTGGAGCGTCCACCGTCCATCATTTCCCGAGGATGCACATATGATCTCTTCACTCGATGCCCTGCGCCGTGGCCTGCAGGCCACGCCTGCCCGCCAGCTGATGCTGTGCGCTCTGCTGGTGTCACCATGGGGGCCAGTCACGACGGCCCACGCCGAATCCGATATCCCGGCCAGCCATGCCACGCCGGAAATTCGCGTGCCCTTGGTTTCGCTGGAGGCCCTGCGTCTGGCGCCGGTGGTCTCACCGCAGGGCGAAGCCCTGGGCAAGGTCGAGGATGTGCTCAGTGACACCCGTGGTCAGATCCATCGCCTGCTGATTCGCCCTGATGGCGGCGACAAGGCAGCCAGCATCGACTTCGCGCGCTTCACTCGTGAGGCGGTCAGTGACCCGCTGGCGGCTGCGGCGCCCGGCGACATCCGCTACCGACTGGTGCTCGACATGACGCCGGAGCAGCTGCTGGCACGCGCGGACCAGCCGCTGTCCAACCGGTTGTCGCGTCAGCTGGAACGCAGCATGGGGGAGGTCGGCAACGGACTGGATACCTTCCGCAATCAGGCGGCGGAGGTGCTGCGTTCACTGGGCAAGCAGCTTGAAGGTGAGGGCGATCGATAGCATCTGAGGGAGAAAGACCCACAACCGCCGTGAGGGAATGCATGAGTAAGTGCATGAGTGAGTGGACGACAGCACTGCATGATTGGAATCTCGACCCTGCCGCCGCCGTTGCCAAGCAACGCGAAATGGCCACTCGACTGACGCTGACGCCGCCCTGGGGTACAAGCCTCGACGAGTGGCCAGCGACCATCACGGGGGTCGATATCGGCTTCGAGGATGAGGGCGAGGTGACACGTGCGGCGGTGGTGACGCTGGATCTGGCGACGCTCGAACCCCTCGAGCAGCAGCTGATCCGTCAGCCGACCCGCATGCCGTATATTCCGGGCTTGCTGTCGTTTCGGGAGCTGCCTGCGGCCATCGCTGCCCTGGAGTCACTGGAGCGTGCGCCTGAATGTCTGATGGTGGACGGCCACGGCATCGCCCATCCACGCCGCCTGGGCGTGGCGGCGCATCTCGGCCTGTGGTGTGACCTGCCATCCTTCGGCGTGGCCAAGAAGCGTCTGTGTGGCAAGCATGGCGAACCGGGCGATGCGCGCGGTGACTGGGTCGCGTTGACCGATCGCGTGCGTGAAGCGGATGGCGAGCTCGGCATCATCGAGAATACCGAGCTACCCAAGCGCGAACAGCGCAGCCAGCTGGGCGCCGTGCTGCGCTCACGCGCGAAGGTCAAGCCGGTGTTCGTCTCGCCGGGCCAGCACATGAATCTGGACACGGCGCTGGCGATGACCCTGCGTTGCCTGGGCAAGACCAAGCTGCCCGAGCCGACCCGACTGGCGGATCAGCTCGCCAGCCGCCGCCTCAAGAGGCTTCGCGATGCCTGACCGCCGCTAACCTTCGATCTCCAGTCGGCTCTGGCCGTTGCCCGAGGGGCGCACCGCGATACGCACTGGAATGCGTTCATGCATCTCGGCCACATGCGAGATGACCCCGACGCGACGGCCGCTGGCTTGCAGGCCATCCAATGCCTCCATCGCCAGCGCCAGCGAATCCGGGTCGAGACTGCCGAAGCCCTCATCGATGAACAGCGATTCGATGCGTAGCTCGCCGGAAGCCATGCCCGCCAGGCCCAGCGCCAGTGCCAGCGAGACAAGGAAGGTCTCGCCGCCGGACAGCGAGTGCACGCTGCGCAGCTCGTCACCCATCTCGGTATCCACCACCACCAGTCCCAGCGGGCTGGCGCCGCGTGCCAGACGATAGCGGCGCACCAGGTTGGCCAGATGCAGGTTGGCATGCTCGATCAGGCGTTCGAGATTGAAGGCCTGGGCGATGGTGCGGAACCTGGCGCCGCTGGCACTGCCGATCAGCTCCGACAGTGCTCCCCAACGCTCATGGACTGCGCGGGCGCGGGCCAGCTGCTCGCCGAGTTCAGCGCTGCCGCTGCGGCGTTGATCATCATTGAGTATCGCGGCCTGTGCTGCCTGATAGGCTTCTCGCACCTGGTTGAGCGGTGTCTTGAGCGCCGAGATCAGGCTGGCGAGCAGGCTTGCAAGCTCCGTCAGGCTCTCGCCGTCAGGGGCTTGTTCTGCTGCTTGCTGACTGCGGGAAGACAGCAGTTGCGACTGTAGCTCAATTGCCTGCCGGGCCTGAGCACGAATGACGTCTGCCTCCTCAGCCCCCGATGCACTGTACTCCGCTGTGCCTTCTCCCGCTGTACCTTCTCCCGCTGTGTCCTCTCCTGGTCTGCCCACAGCGGGCGCTGCCAGCTGTTCGAGTAACGTCTGCCAGCTGGAGGTCCGAGCGGCCTGCCAATGGGTGAGCTGACGCGCATTGCGCTCTTCACACAGGGCATCCGCCCGTGCGACTCGCTCATGGGCGCTACGCAGTTGCTGGCGCAGTGCCTGTAGCTCGTGATCCTCGATGGCCAGCAACTCCGCGATGCGCGCGTCATCCAGGCCGGGATTCGCTGTCTGCCAATGCGCGCATTCGCTGTCGAGCGAGTCTTGCTCCTCGCGCAGCTCCGTCTGGCGTTGCTGCAGATTGGCCTGCTGCTGCGTCAACTGCTGCTGCTGATCACTCAACTCCTGCAGGGCCTGCCGCGCATCCTCTTGCTCGTTGCGCATCCGGGTGGTCAGCGACTCGATCCAGTCGGACCAGTCGCTGACGCTGGCATGCTGTCGCTTGGGGTCTGCGCTCAGCTGCTGGGCAAGCGTGGCGCTGAGTTGTTCGATCTCGCTCGCCAGCGCAGTGATCTGCGTCTCGCATTGTTGAAGCTGAGTTTCGCCATGCTGACATTGCGTCGTCAGAGTGGCGTGGCGTGTTGCCAGTGCTTGGCGTTGCTCGCGCAGCGGCGTCAGCTGGCGCAGCGTCGTCACCAACGTGTTCTGATGGGCGTCCAGTTCCCCAAGGCGCTGCTCGATCAGTTGCAGTGCGTGGGCAGCAGGCAACTGCGGTAATCGTGCAAGCTGGGGCTGATCCGACAGCGAGTGCCGGGCCAGAAGATCGGTCAGGTTCGTCTGGCAGGTCTGCGTCTGCTGCTGCAGGCGTTGCCGCTCCGTATGCAGCTGGGTCTGTTCCTGCTGCAGATAGCCGAGCTGCTGCTCGAGGCGCGCGTGCTCGTGACTGGCCGCCTCCATGGCGTGCTGCGCGGTGGCCGTGGCCTGCCGGCGCTGGTCAAGGCGTTCGCTGGCCTGCTGTTCCAGCTGAGCGATCAGCGCCTCGGCCGGTGCGGCCTGGCCGGCGGCGGGGTGCTCGTGGCTGCCGCACACCGGACACTCCTCGCCATGCACCAGCCCACGGCGCAGCGCCATCACGTTGTCGCTGCGTGCCAGACGCTCCTGCTCCTGCTGGCGGCGCTCGGCGTCTTCCTCGTGGCGCGCCTGATCGCGGGCCTGCAATGCCTGCGCCTGCCGGGCAGCCACATCGCGCAACGCCTGTTGCTGTCGGGGCAGCTGCTGCTCCAGTTCGACAAGACGCTGCTGCACCTCATCACGGCGGGCCAGGACACTGATCTGTTCGCTGAGTACGGGCTTGAGATCCAGCAATGCATCGCGCTGACGTTGCAGCTGGTCCCGATGGTCTTCGGCATCGCTCAGCGGCTGGCCGGACTCGTCGACTAGCGTCGCCTGCAGCTGCTGGAGTTGCTGATCCAGCTGCTGGCGCTGTCGATCCTGTGTCTCCAGCTCCTGCTGATGTTGAACGAGCGTATCGCGCAGACGTTGCTGTTCACTCTGCTGGCTGGCGTGTGCTTCGCGTTGTTGCGAAAGACGCGAGGCCACCTGACGTGCCTCTTCAAGCTTCGGCAATTGCTCGCCGCGCCAGGTATCACAGCGCTGCATGCGTTCATCGGCGGTGTGCCTGGCGGCCCGGGCCTGCTCCACCCTGGGTGACAGGGTGTCGAGCTGCTGCTCCAGCTGGGCCAGTTGCGTGACCAGCTGCGCATGCTGCGGCGCGATCGCCTTGAGGCGCAGCAGGGCAGGGCGAATCGGCGCGAGGGCTTCCAGGGCGCTGAGTTGCTCGCGCTGATGGGAAAGCGCATCGCTGGCGGCGTGGGCCTCGGTCTGCTCCTGCTGCGCCCGACGCAGGGCCTGCTTGAGCTCTCCTGCCGTGGTGGTCCACTGGTGATAGGCTGTCAGCGCATCATGCTGTTCGCTGAGCCGAGTCATGGCCGTCTGACGCAGGCGGACTTCCTCCTCGAGCGCCTGGCGTTCCTGCGGACTGGCCGGTAGCTGGCCTTCCAGCTTGCGTTCCAGTTCATTGACTGCCTCGCGGGCGGCGCGCTCGCGCTCATGGGCGGCCATCGAGATCTCGGAGTAATGGCCGGTATCGGTCAGTTTCTCCAGAAGTTCCGAGCGTTCATTGTCATTGGCGCGCAGGAAGGCGCTGAACTCGCTCTGCGCCAGCAGTACGGCGCGGGTGAACTGCTCGAAATTCAGCCCGAGCCTGTCGATGATCAACGCCTTGGCGTCATTGCTGGTGGTGTTGAGGGTCTGAGCCGTCTGGGTGCCATCGTCGGGCGTCAGCAACTGCAGATGCTGCTTGGCATTCTGCAGGCGTCCACCGGGCTTGCCGCGTGCGCGGCTGACTGTCCAGCTGGCGCGATAGCGCAGGCCATCGCGGCCGATGAAATCCACCTCGGCCTTGCCTTCGCCACAGCCACGCCGGAGCAGGCTGCGCGGGTCCTTGAGCGTCAACTGATGCTCGCCGACATCCTCCAGCTGGCCGCCACTCGGCGTCTGGCGCAGGCGCGGCGTGGTGCCATAGAGCGCCAGACACAGGGCATCGAGCAGCGTGCTCTTGCCGGCCCCGGTGGGGCCGGTGATGGCGAACAGGCCGGCATCGGACAGCGGCGCCTTCTCGAAGTCGACTTCATGTGCGCCGGCCAGTGAGGCCAGGTTGTCGAGGCGCAGGGCGAGAATCTTCATGCCTGACCTCCCTTGGCCTTGTCTGCCGAGGCTGTCTTGTCTATCGAAGCCGTCTTGTCTGCCTTGCGAGTGGGCCGGGTGGCCGACTCACCTTCGAGGCGCGCCTCACGCGCGGCCTCGACTTCCTCGAGCAGCTGGGCGAAATCCTCGATCAGCGTCGGGTCTGGTTCACTGTCATAGGTGGCGCGATAGTGGCGCTCGAACAGCCCCATCGGTCCCAGCTCATCAAGTTTCACCCCCTTCGGCTGGCGATTCTCGAGACTGGGTTTCGGGTAGCGGGTGACCAGCTTGATCAGGCGCAACGGAGCATCTTCCAGCAGTGCCTCGATGCGCGCACGCAGGTCGATCACGGGCGCTTCCAGTTGCACGGTCACTTCCAGCCACGGCCAGCGTGCCTGTTCGAGTTCACGGTCTGCCTCGGCGGCCAGCGCCGTGAGCCGGGTCGTGATCTCGCTCAGCGGTGCAGGGCCGATGCGCGTGAGCGCGACATGGCAGGGCACTCGATGCTCCTCGACGCCCGCGAGCGTCTCGTCTTCGAGAGTGATCTCCAACACGCGGTGACCGTAATCGACCTCGGAGAAGTCCATCGCCAGCGGCGTGCCGCAATAGCGGATACGCTCCTGGCCGCCCACGCGTTGCGGGCGATGCAGGTGGCCCAGCGCCACATAGGCGATGTCGTCGGGGAACAGGCTGGTCGAGAGCGCCTCTTCGCCCCCCATCAGGATCGGACGCTCGCTGTTCTCGGAGACCTCGCCGTCACGCATGTGCGCGTGACCCATGGCGATCAGCGCCTCGCCGGGCTGGCGGGCGGCACGCGCCGCGCTGACCAGCTGCTCGTGCACACGGGCCACGCCGTCGCGGTAGGCCTCGCTGCGGGTGCGTTCGGCCTTGCCTGCTGCTTGTCCTTCCTGTTCGGCTTGCTCGCCGCTGCTCAGGCCGGTGACCTCGGCCGGGCGCAGAAAGGGCACCGCCAGACACAGGGCGCGGCGCTTGCCGTCACGATCATGCAGCGGCACCAGCAGATGCTGGCAGTCGAGGCTGTGGGCATCGCCGCCGTCGGCGGAATCATCCACCCAGCGCACGCGACCCAATGCATGGGTCTTGAGACGGGCCAGCAGGGCAGCCGGCAGCTCGATGCGCGAGCCGGAGTCGTGATTGCCGGCGATCATCACGATCTCCAGCGCCGCGTCCTGCTCGTGGGCGCGCACGATGAAGTCGTAGAGCAGCTCCTGAGCAGCCAGGCTCGGATTGACCACATCGAACAGGTCTCCGGCGATCAGCAGCGCATCCGGCGCGAGACTCTTGAGCTGCCCGAGCAGCCAGTCGAGAAAGGCGGCATGCTCGACGTGACGGCTCTGGCCATGAAAGCTCTGGCCGAGATGCCAGTCGGAAGTGTGCAGAAAGCGGAAGCTCACGATGGGGTCCTTGCGAAGTCGTCTGGCCGGCGGCTGGGGCTGGAGCTGCGTATGGGACAAAGCCGGTCCGGGTGAAATGCTGACCAGTGTACGGTCTGGCTTCGCTGGGGCGGAAGAGGGCGCAGCCTCAAGCCGCTCAAGGTGCGGCGCATTATCAGGCAGATGATCTGGATCAAGGCCTTCCACGGGCAAAATCGACAAAAGTCGCTACGCTGAAAGTCGAGGCCCTTGTCACTCACCGACAAGCCCACGCGATGGCAGCGTGTGGGAGTTGCCTCAAGCGAATCACATCAGCGGAGAAGCCCGCATGGGGCTTTCTTGCGCACAGTCTTCGCAACGTCTTCACGCTGACTTGGATAACAATCAGGCTGGTGACAGAGGATGCTGTTACCGACGCCCAGAGATGACAGGAAGGATTCGAAATGCGCCAAGGTCTTTTTGCTTCACCTCGTCCCGACAATCTCGGCCTGCATGATGGCATGCTGGCTCCGGCCCCCAGTACCCCCAACGGGGTCAGTTCCCAGGCCACTGACAGCAAGCATTATGTCGCGCCACTCCCGATGCCGCAGGACTGCTGCGTCAGCGCGATGGAGAAGTTGCACGGCATCATAGAATCCATGGGGTATGCTGAAATCGTCAGCGAAGATGGCGGCTATCTGCACGCCGAGTTCCACACTCCCGTGCTGGGCTTCGTCGATGATGTGGAAATCGTCTGCAATGAAGAGGAGGGGGTCTGTCATGTGCGCAGCGTCTCGCGCAGAGGGCACTCCGATCTCGGCAAGAACCGCCAGCGGGTCGAGGACATTCGCCAGCGGCTGGAAGGCTGGGGCTACTGCAGCTGACGCTTGTCGATGAACCTGAATCTGAAACTGAACCTCGGGCATCGCCCGGCAGGCGAGGGAAGATGACTCACTGTATGACGCCCACCACATCCCTCATTGCTTGAACTACGTAGAATGACGTCCACCACCCCGGTCCGCCTTGTCGAGGCACCGGGGTTTTTCATGCCGACTCTTGCCAAGGTCGGGGTGATTTCCCGCAAGACCCCTGCCAACAGTGAGCGAACGCTACCCAGCCAAGGTCGCCTTTGCTACTCTGGACGCGATACATGAGACGCATGATTGCATCGACCTGTATTGTGTTTTTTGCAATGCAGTGATGCGTCGTACGCTGGCAGGATTCCGCGTGATCGCCACGCCTCCGGGGCAACCCCGGTGCTTTCAGTCATCATCAGCACGATTTCCGCTCCGTGATGGATGATGTCTCCCCGACTGAAAGCCTCCAAGACAAGATGTGCGACACGTGAATCACCCTTGACCATCGCTGGACACCAGCCCCCGCTAAACAGAGATCCATGAACGATTCCGTCCCCGCAGCGGGCTCCGCCTCCGCTGCTCACGATTTGCCCAACGAACATTCGCTCAAGCGTGGTGACATCAAGGTACTCGGTCTGTCCGCTCTCGGCGGCGCCCTCGAGTTCTATGACTTCGTCATCTTCGTGTTCTTCGCCACCGTCGTCGGTCAGCTGTTCTTCCCGCCCGACATTCCCGAGTGGCTGCGTCAGGTGCAGACCTTCGGTATCTTCGCCGCCGGTTATCTGGCGCGCCCGCTGGGTGGCATCATCATGGCCCACTTCGGCGATACGCTGGGCCGCAAGAAGATGTTCACGCTGTCCATCTTCATGATGTCGCTGCCGACCCTCCTGATGGGCATGCTGCCGACCTATGCCGTCATCGGCATGTGGGCGCCGCTGCTGCTGATCATCCTGCGCCTGTTCCAGGGCGCGGCGGTCGGCGGTGAGGTGCCGGGTGCCTGGGTGTTCGTCAGCGAGCACGTCTCACCGCGTCACAATGGCCTGGCCTGCGGCACCCTCTCGATGGGGCTGGTGGGCGGCATCCTGCTCGGCTCGCTGATGGCCAGCGCCATCAACAGTGTCTACACCCCGCAAGAGGTCAGTGATTTCGCCTGGCGGATTCCGTTCATCATCGGCGGCGTGTTCGGGCTGTTCTCGGTCTATCTGCGTCGCTGGTTGCACGAGACGCCGGTATTCGCCGAGATGCAGCAGAAGAAGGCGCTGGCCGCCGAGCTGCCCTTGAAGATGATCCTGCGTGAACAGCGTCCGGCGATTGCCGTGGCGATGGCGGTCACCTGGATTCTGACCGCTGCCATCGTGGTCGTGATCCTGATGACGCCGAGCCTGATCGCGGAGCTCGAGGGCCTGACTCGTGCCGCGGCCTTCTCCGCCAACAGCCTGGCGATCGTGGCGGTGTGCATCGGCTGCATCGTCTCCGGTTACATGGTCGATCGCATCGGCGCCGGCGTCACCCTGGTGCTGTGGAGCGCCTTGCTGGGCATCACCTACTGGGTCTTCCTCGCCACCATGCACTCAGACCCCAGCCTGCTGGTACCGCTCTACTGCCTGACCGGCTTCAGCGTCGGCATCGTCGGCGCGGTGCCGAGCATCGCGATTCGCGGCTTCCCGCCGGCGGTGCGCTTCACCGGCCTGTCGTTCTCCTACAATGTCGCCTACGCCATCTTCGGTGGCTTCACGCCGATTCTGGTTTCGCTGATGATGACCGTCTCGCCGCTGTCGCCGACCTGGTACGTGGCGGCGCTGTCACTGATGGGCGTGGTGCTCGGCCTGTGGCTGGCGATCAGCCCGCGCGGCCGCGAACTGATGCGCATCGTCTGATCAGCGTATCCGGCATCGCAGGATGAGAGGCAGGCCCTTGTGGCCTGCCTCTGCCTGAAAACGCGCATCACCCTCAGGGTGGTGCGCGTTTTTCGTTTGGGCCGGCGCCACGGCGACGCTAGGATAGAGCCATTCATTGACTCTCCGCGCAGCGGCTTGCCACGGCCACGATGGCCGGGTTGTCACTCCCAGCAGGATGCCCGCATGTTTACCGTTCTTCACGCCAATCACCTCGAGGACCTGCGCGATCTGGCCCTCAAGGTGATCAAGGCCGCGCCTCAGCCTCCGCTGGTGCCGGAAACCTTCCTCGTCCAATCCAACGGCATGGCCCAGTGGCTGAGATTGTCATTGGCCGAGGCCGATGGCATCGCCGCCTCGGTGGATTTCCCACTGCCCTCAAGTTTCGTGTGGCGTGCCTATCGCGGGGTATTGGGTGGCGTGCTGGGCGACGAGATTCCGGAGCTGTCGCCCTTCGACAAGGGTCCGCTTGCCTGGCGTCTGCTGCGCCTGCTGCCGGGGCTGCTGGCCGATGAATCCCAGGCGGAATGCTATGCGCCGCTCAGGGATTACCTGTGTCGCGACGAGCGTGGCCAGTTGATCGAGGCGGTCGGTGAGGACGCATTGCCAGCGCTGCCCGAAGGCCCCGAGGCCGAACGTCAGCAGTGGCAGCTGGCCTGCCAGCTGGCGGATCTGTTCGATCAGTACCTCAACTATCGCCCCGAGTGGGTGCGCAGTTGGGAGAGCGGGCTTGAAGACGACAACTTCCGGGATGCCTTCGCGCGCCAGCAGGCCGCAAGCGAGCTGCCGGCCAATCTGCTGCCCGACAACCTGCCGGACAGTCAGCAGTGGCAGCCGGCACTGTGGCGAGCGGTACTGGCCGATGCGCCATCCAGCAGTCGCCAGCATCACCGTGCCGCCCTGCATGGTCGCTTCGTCGCGGCGGCGCGCGCGCTGGAGACACTGCCCTCGACCCGCCGTCACCCGCTGCCGCCACGGCTGTTCGTGTTCGGTATCTCGGCGTTGCCGGGCCAGACGCTGGATGCGCTGCATGCGCTGTCCGGGGTGATGGACATCTACCTGATGATCACCAATCCCTGCCGCCATTACTGGGGCGATATCGTCTCCGACCGCGAGGCCGTGCGGCGCAGTTCGCGAGCCGACAGCCAGCGCATGGACAGCGAGCGTCTCGCGCAACAGCGTGCCCGTCACCCCGAGGCACCGGCGCTGATCGGGCTGGCGGAGGAGGAGCTGCACCTCAAGGCCAACCCATTGCTGGCAGGTCTTGGCGCACAGGGGCGTGACTTCATCGTCAGCCTGTATGAATTCGAGAGTGCGCTGTCGGGGCGCGACAGCGGCTTCGATCTCGAGCTGGACGTCTTCGTACCGCGCATCAGCGAGGATACGCCGCCCGAGCAGGCGCCACTGCTGCAGCAGATCCAGGACGAGATACTCGAGCTGGTGCATCCCGGCGAGCGCGTTCTGGCCGAAGGTAGCCTGCGAGCCCTCGCGGCCGAAGACGACTCCATCAGCCTGGTCAGCGCCCACTCGGCGCTGCGCGAGGTCGAGATTCTCCATGACCGCCTGCTGGCGGCCTTCGAGCGGGCCCATGACGCCGAGAAACGAGGTGAGGGCGAGCCGCTGCGGCCGCGCGACATCCTGGTGATGGTGCCCGACATCGACCGATATGCCCCTTATATCGAGGCGGTCTTCGGTCAGCTGCCGCCGGGCAATCCGCGTCATATTCCCTTCACCATCGCCGACCGGGTGGCCAGTCAGGCCAATCCGCTGCTCGGACTGGTCTTGATGCTGCTGGAGCTACCGGAGCGCCGTCTCGGTGTCAGCGAGGTGCTGGATGCACTGGATGTCGCCGCCTTCCGGCGTCGCTTCGCCATCGAGGAGGGCGAACTCGAGCGCCTGCGGCGCTGGCTGGCCGACAGCGGCGTGCGCTGGGGGCTCTCCGGTGAGCACCGTGAGCAGCTCGGTTTCATGCCTCTCGACGAGAACAGCTGGCGCTTCGGGCTCGAGCGTATGCTGCTGGGCTACGCCACCGGGGCCCCGGCGGCCGGCGCCCCGGCGGCCGGCTCCCCGACGGCTGGCGCTCCGACTTATGGTGAGCTGGGTGAGGGGCATAGCGACGGCCAGATAAATGATCTGATGGACGGCCTTGTCGACATGAACGGCCTGAGCTTCGACGGCGTGGTGCCCTTCGATGAAGTGGCTGGTCTCGAGGCCGAGCTTGCGGGCAAGGTCGGCGAGCTGATCGAGAGCCTGGATCGCTGGCGCCGCTGGCTGGACACCTCGCGTACGCCAGCGGACTGGGCGACTACGCTGCAGCGATTGTGGGAGGAGAGTCTCAGCCCGGACAGTGCCGAGGAATTCGACATTCTGGCACGCCTGCAGGCGGCGCTCTCGCGCCTCGACAAGGGCTGGCAGCAGGCCGGTTTCGAGGGCTGCCTGTCGCTCAAGGTGGTGCGCGAGGCGCTGCGTGGCGAGCTGGACAGCGGCGGTCTCGCCCAGCGCTTCCTCGCCGGGCGGGTCAACTTCGCCACCCTGATGCCGATGCGTGCGATTCCCTTCCGCGAAGTGCACCTGCTGGGCATGAACGATGGCGACTACCCGCGGGTGCGCATGCCGCAGGATTTCGACCTGATGGCCAGCCGCCCGCAGGCGGGCGATCGCTCACGGCGCGACGATGATCGCTATCTGTTCCTGGAAGCGCTGCTGGCGGCGCGGGACCGCCTGTCGATCTCGTGGGTCGGGCGTGACCAACGCGACAACGGCGAGCGACCGCCTTCGGTGCTGGTCGGTGAACTGCTCGACTACATCGAGCTGGGCTGGGAGCCCGAGCAGTCGCACTCTGCCAAGCGCTCACGGGAGGCGGCACTGCGTGAGCGCCTGATCACCGAGCATCCATTGCAACCCTTCTCGCGGCGCTACTTCCATGCCTGCCAGGCGGCGGCCATCGATCTGTTCAGCTATGACGCCAGCTGGTCGAGCCTGTATCGCGCGGCGAGTCAGGCTCCAACCTCAGGGGCCTCCCCGGCGAATCAACGCGAGGCCAGTCAGGCGAGCGCGGCCGCCTTGAAGCAGCTGGTGGAGCAGGCGCCGGAGTCCCATCTGCGCCTCGGCGCGGACTCACTGGCGCGCTTTCTGCGTCGCCCCTGGCAGCTGGGGCTGGACCGCGTCGGCGTGCGCTTCCGCGATGCCGAGGTGCCGGATGAGGACAACGAACCCTTCGCCCCCGATGGGCTGGAGAACTTCACCCTGACCCGCGAGCTGCTGGATGCCGCGCTTGCCGGGCAGTCACTGCCGCTGGCCGCCGAACGTCTGCGTCGGGCCGGGCGCCTGCCGGCGCTGGGCTTTGCCGATGCCTTGATCGAACCACGCCTCAAGCGCCTTGACCAGCAGCTGGCCAGCTGGCGCGATCAGCTCAGCGATGCCATCTCGCTGCCGCCGCGCACCCTCGAGGTACCGCTGATAATGCAGGATGAAGGCGGCGAGATGCTGCGCGTGACCCTCACCACGCGTCTGATCAGCCGTCAGCAGCTGCGCGATGACGCCGAGGGCGAAAGCCGCCTGCTGGCCACGCTGGAGGCGACCCACTTCGGTACCCTCAAGCCCGGCAAGGAAGGGCGCTACAAGAAGCTCGGCAAGCCGCATCGTCTGCTGGCCGGCTATCTCGACTGGCTGATGGCCAACGCGCGTCCCGGCCTCGGGGAAGTGGCGGGTAATCAGGGTGCAAGCCGTGAAGGCTATCAGTGGCTTGCGGTGTTCGAGGACCGCTGGCTGCTGTTCCCCGCGCTGCGCATCGAGCAGGCCGAGGCCGCACTGCGTCATTTCGTCAAGGCCTATGCCCAGGGCTGGCAGGCGCCGCTGGCCGCCGCACTGGAACTGGCGACCACCCTCTGGGAAGTGGTGGGCGAGGAGGATCGCAGTGCCTTGTTCGGCGCCCTCAAGGCGCAGGCTGCTGACGGCAGCGCAAACCTTGAGACAGCGCTGGCCGCCATTCACAAGCCCTGGCTTGCTGACAGCCTGTCGCACGCCATGGAAACCCGCTTCAGCGAAGACATCTTCAAGGGCCCCCAGGCGCTCAGGCGTCAGGAAGGCGCGCTGGGCGAGCTGTGGCCGGCGTTTGACGCATTTGCACAGGCCGGCGGCGTGCTCAACAGCGTGCAGCTCTACCAGCCGCTGATCGAGAGCATGATCGGCGTGCGACAGGGCATTCTCGGCGAACGCGCGGTGGAGCTTGCCACCGGGAAGGCGCAGTCATGAGCGATACCAGAGTGGAATGCATGCGCGGTGTGGAGAGTGTCATCGCTCAGGACAAGGAAGCGGCAATGAGTGACGAGATGGATCAAGTCGTGCAGGGCCAGGCCCTCGATATACCGACGCTGCCCCTGCTCGGTCAGCATCTGATCGAGGCGAGTGCCGGCACCGGCAAGACCTTCACCCTCGCCGCGCTCTACGTGCGGCTGGTGCTCGGGCCCTTGTCCGGGCAGGCGGCCAGCGTGAGCTATCCGCGTCCGCTGACGCCGCCGGAGATTCTGGTGGTGACCTTCACCGAAGCCGCCACCGCAGAGCTGCGTGACCGCATTCGTGCGCGCCTCAAGCAGGCGCGTGAGGCGCTGCTGGAGCGTGCTAGTCCTGATCCGGTGCTGGCCGAGTTGCTCGCGCCGCTGCTGACACCCTCACCTGCCGAGGACGCATCGCGCCTCAAGGCCGCGGCGGCGCGGCGCCTCGATCAGGCCGCACGCCTGATGGATGACGCCGCCATCTTCACCATCCACGGCTTTTGTCAGCGCATGCTCAGTCGGCATGCCTTCGATGCCGGCGGACGCTTCGGTGCCGAGCTGCTACAGGATGGTCAGTCACTGCTGACACGTTGCGTCGAGGATTACTGGCGCTGCGAGTTCTATCCGCTGGCCCGCGAGTGGCAGGCCTTGATCCGTGGCCGCTGGGCCGGCCCGGAAGCATTGGGAGAAGAGCTGCGCGGCCTGTTGCGTGACGGCACGCCACGCCCGCTGTATCGCGACGGTGAATGTCTTGAGGCCCCGCATGACCTGAGCGAGCTGCTCGGCAATGCCGAACAGTGGCGTCAGCAACAGGAGGCCGCCCGTCGCGCCGTCGAGGAAAGCTTCGATGAGCCGGCCATCCGCGACGTGATGAGCGAGGCCTTCGCCAGCAAGGCGCTCAACGGCAACAGCTACAAGGAGGCCGAACTCGAGCCTCGCCTGGCGGCGACGGCCGCCTGGCTGGCCAGCGGCGAGCACGACTTCGCCGCCGACATGCTCGACAGCAAGAAGCTGTGCTGGCTGAGTCAGGCTAAGCTCGAGAAGGGCACCAAGAAGAATTGCCAGACGCCGCGTCACCCCTTCTTCGCGGCGCTGGACCTGTTGGCCGAGGTACCGGCACCGGACGCCGTGCTGCTGGATCAGGTCGCCGTGCACGCGCGTGACAGCGTCGCCCGCGCCCTGATCTGTGAGAAGCGCCGCCTCGGGCTGTGGGAATTCTCGGACCTGCTCAATGATCTTGATCACGCGCTGGACCCGACGCTCAATGGTGAGGCCAGCCAGCGTCTGGCGCGCCAGATTCGTCAGGAGCTGCCGGTGGCGATGATCGACGAATTCCAGGACACCGACCCGGTCCAGTACCGCATCTTCCGGCGCATCTATCCGCAGACCGCGGGCGATGGCCCGACCGACGACGATGACTTCAGCAGTGATGCTGTCAATGGCAATGCTGACGAGGCGCCCAGCACGCTGTTGATGATCGGTGATCCCAAGCAGGCCATCTATGCCTTCCGCGGCGCCGATATCGACACCTATCTGGCGGCGCGCAAGGTCACCAGTTCGCGCTTCACCCTGCCGCGCAACTTCCGCTCCAGCGCCGCGATGGTATCCGCGGTGAATGCGCTGTTCGCCCAGCATCAGGCGCCCTTCGGCAGTGAGGACATCCCCTTCCAGCCGGTCGAGGCCCAGGGCACGCGCACCCGGCTGGTGCTGCGGCATCCGGATGGCCGCGAAGAGGCCGCCTGTGCGCTGAATCTGTGGTGGGCCAGCGGTGAGCGCCTGAGCGCCGATGACCACCGTCGCGCCATGAGTCGTGCCTGTCGCACCCAGATCCAGACACTGCTTGAGGGCCAACAACGCCTGGCGGCGGGCGAGCCGGGGTTGGTGTTCATGGATGAAGGGGATGCGACGCCGCGTGGCGTGGCCGCCAGCGATATCGCGGTGCTGGTGCGCAATGGGCGCGAGGCTGCAGCGGTGCGTGGGGCGCTTGCCGAAGGCGGTATCCGCAGCGTCTATCTGAGCGAGAAGAGCTCGGTGTTCGATACGCCGGAGGCCTTCGAGTTGCTGCAGTTGTTCGAGGCCGTGGCCCATCCGCGGGATGACCGCCGTCTGCGCGCGGCGCTGGCGACGCGCCTGTTGGCGGATGACCTCTCGCTGGTCGAGCGCCTCGCGGTGGATGAGCTGGCCTGGGAGCGCGAGGTCGAGCGCTTCGATGGCTATCACCGTGACTGGCAGCGGCGCGGCGTGCTGCCGATGCTGCGCGGCGTGATGCGTGACTTCCGGGTCGGTGAGCGGTTGGCGGCGCGCGCCGGGGGTGAGCGCGCTCTGACCGATGTGCTGCACCTTGGCGAGCTGGCCCAGAATGCCGCCCAGCGCCTCGATGGCGAGCAGGCGCTGCTGCGCTGGTGGCATCAGGCGCTGGAGTCGGGCCATGAAGCGCTGGACAGCGACAGCCTCAGTCAGCGACTGGAAAGTGATGAGGGGCTGGTGCGGGTCGTCACCATCCACAAGTCCAAGGGGCTTGAGTATCCCATCGTGCTGCTGCCGTTCATGGCCAGCTTCCGCGCCGCCGAGCCGGACAGGAATTTCGGCCTGCTTACCCTCAAGCAGCGCTGGCTGGCTTCGGCTGACGTGGGAGGTGATGACCAAGGAGGTGATGACAAGGAAGTGCCTGCTCGGGGAGTCGATCAGGAGGATGACGCGCTCGATGACAGCATCCTGGTCAAGAAGCCCTCCAGGGAGGCCATCGCGGCGGCCGACCATGCACGCCTGATGGAAGACGTGCGTCTGCTCTACGTGGCGCTGACACGGCCCAAGTTCGCCTGCTGGCTGGGACTGGCGCCCATCGGCAAGGGCGGTTTCAGCAAGCAGCTGAGCCTGCCGTCCACCGCCGTCGGCTACCTGCTTGGCCTGAGTGATGCCCCGGACATCGAGGCCAGCGCCATCGAGGCCGCGCTGCATGGCTGGTGTGATCAGCAGTCTGCCGGCCTGGCGCGCGTTTCCGGCCTGCCCGCGCCAGCAGGCCATGAATATCAGCCCCCGGCGGAGCGCGATCAGCACTTCCACGGCGCACGCCACTTCGCGGGCGGCATCGAGGATGACTGGTGGATCGCCTCCTACACCGCCTTGCTCACCGATGCCCGTCAGGTGACGGCGGCACTGGAAGACACCGGCGATGCCGAGGATGACCGCGTGCCCGAGGGCGCCACCGAGATCGCGCTGGAAGAAGGCGAGCAGGGCCTGACGCGGCCGGACCGCGAGGTGGCGGGCCAGTTCGGCCCGCTGCTGGCTGGCGGACTGCCGATGACGGTGGGCGAGATCCACCTGCATGACTTCCCGCGCGGACCGCGCCCGGGGACCTTCCTGCACGGCCTGCTGGAGGCGGTGGATCTCGATCGTCTCGGCGCGGATGACTATCGCGGTGAGCTTGAGCGGCTGGTGGGCTCGCGGCTGCATTTCGGTGGCTTCGATGCCAGCTGGCAACCGCGCCTCACCGACTGGCTGGAGCAGGCGCTGACCCGCCCGCTGCAGGGCTTCGAGGGTGAGCCTATCCTGCTCAACCGGCTGGAGGCCTGGCTGCCGGAGCTGGAATTCTGGCTGCCGGCCGTGCACGCACGCAGTCTGCCGCTGGATGCCGTGGTCACCGCGCTGGAGCCGTTGCCACGCTCGCGGCCCAGGCTCGCGCCACGCCGCATGCACGGCATGCTCAAGGGCTTCATCGATCTGACCTTCCAGTCCGGCGGGCGCTGGTACGTGCTGGACTGGAAATCCAACTATCTGGGCGAGCGCCCCGAGGACTACCTCGGTGAGTCGCTGGCGCGCGCGATGGTCGAGCACCGCTACGACCTGCAATACGTGCTCTACACCCTCGCGCTGCATCGCCTGCTCAAGGCGCGCCTCGGCGACGACTACGATTACGAGCGCTGCATGGGTGGTGTGCTGTATGTCTTCCTGCGTGGTCTGGATGCCGGCGGTAATTCACCCGCGCTTGCGGTGGATGAGACTGAAGCGACGCCCGGCCGGCCCCTTGAAGGGACAGCGACGCCCGGCGTGGCGACGCCCGGCGTCTTCCAGCGCAGGCCATCACAGGCGCTGATCGAGGCGCTGGATCTCTGGCTGGGCGGCGACAGCTCCGCATTGGATAGCCTGCTCCTCAACACCACCGACACCTCGCCACTTACGCAAAGCGGCCAGCAGGGGGCCTTCGATGTCTGACGTCACGCCTTTGGAAACGCAGCAGCTCAGCGCTGCCCCTGACGCCCCGACTGCCGACACCCTGCTTGCCACGCTCGGCCTATGGGTGGAGCTGGGCTGGCTCAGGCGTGTCGATGCCCATCTGGTGCGTTTCATGGCGCGTCATGTGCCTGAGGCCCCAGCCAGCGTGTTGCTGGCGGCCGCGCTGGCCAGCCACCAGCTGGGGCGCGGACATGTGTGCCTGTCGCTGTCGCGGGCGCTGGCCGAGCCACGCGCGACCCTGTCGCTGCCACCGCTGGAGCAGTCCGAGGCGCATCTGGCCGAGGTCAGCGTGGCCCTGCCGGAGGCCTTCCTGGCGGATCTCGATGCCGGCCGCTGGGCCGAGCAGCTGGCGGCATCGCGGCTGGTCAGCGTGCTGGCGCAGGCCGATTCCCCGGCGGGGCATCTGCCGCTGCGCCCACTGGTGCTGGTGGGCGAGCGCCTCTATCTGCGCCGTTACTGGCAGGCCGAGCGTGAAGTCGCGGCGGGGCTGCGTGCGCGGATGGGACCGAGCGAGGAGGGCGAGACGCGGGTCAGCGATGCCCTGGGCGAGCGCCTGCGTGAGCTGTTCGCCAGCAATCAGCCGGACCCCCACGGCGAGCCGGACTGGCAGAAGCTGGCCTGCGCCCTGGCGTTGCGTCAGCGCCTGACGGTGATCTCCGGCGGCCCCGGCACCGGCAAGACCACCACCGTCACGCGCCTGTTGGCGTTGTTGCAGGCTCAGGCGCTGGCGGGTGGCGCTGACGGTGTAGAGGGCGAGCTGGAGAGCGCTGAGACAGCCCAACCGCATGAGCGGCGGGCGCTGGATATCCGCCTGGTCGCCCCGACCGGCAAGGCGGCGGCGCGGCTGTCGGAGTCGATCCGCGGCGCGGTGGCGAAGCTCGAGGTGCCAGACGAGGTGCGCGCGGCCATCCCGCGTGAGGCAAGCACCGTGCACCGCCTGCTGGGCGCGCGTCCGGATTCGCGCCACTTCCGCCATCACGCTGGCAACTCGCTGGCGCTGGATCTGCTGGTGGTGGATGAAGCCTCGATGGTCGATCTCGACCTGATGGCGGCACTGCTCGGCGCTCTGCCTGCCCACGCCCGCCTGATTCTGCTCGGCGACAAGGACCAGCTGGCCTCGGTGGAAGCCGGCGCCGTGCTGGGCGATCTCTGTGAGCATGCGCTGCCGCCGCGCTACTCACCGGCGCTGTGTGACGATCTCACCCGCCTGACCGGCGAGACGCTGGAGCAGGCCATCGCCGCGCCTGATGGCCAGGACCTGGAGGAAACCTCAGCGACGCGCGGCCAACTCGCCGATCACGTCGTGGTGCTGCAGAAGAGCTATCGCTTCTCTGCCGACAGTGGTATCGGCGCTTTGGCACGTGCCAGCAACGCGGGGGATCGTCAGGCGCTGCGCGCCGCCTGGAAGACAGGCTACAGCGATATCGCCTGGCTCAAGCTCAGTGGCCCGGAGGACCGCGATCTCGAGAAGCTGGTAGTCAACGGCTACCGCCCGGCGCTGGAGGCCGTGCGTGAGCGACGTCCGGCGCGTGAGGTGATCGATCTGCTGCTCGAGTTCCAGCTGCTGTGCGCGCTGCGCCGTGGCCCCTACGGCGTCGATGGCCTCAACCAGCGGGTGGCGCGGGTGCTGATGCGCCGTGGCCTGATCGCCGAGGAACGCGGCTGGTACGCCGGGCGTCCGGTGATGGTGACGCGCAATGATCGCGCGCTGGGGCTCTACAACGGCGATGTCGGCATCACCCTGCCGGACCCCGCCGCCGGGGGACGCCTGCGCGTGTTCTTCCCGGTCGAGGAAGAGGCGGTGTTAGACGGCGAGCGCGAGGCGCAGGACACCGACATCCAGCGCTTCCACCGTGGCGTGCGCGCGGTGTTGCCGTCACGCCTCGAGGCGGTGGAGACCGTCTTCGCGATGACGGTCCACAAGTCGCAGGGTTCCGAGTTCCGCCATGTGGTATTCGTGTTGCCTGAGGGCGCCAACCCGATTCTGACCCGCGAGCTGGTCTACACCGGCATCACGCGGGCCAAGTCGCGGGTCACGCTGGCGGGCACCCGCCGCGAGACGCTGGAAGGCGCCATTGAACGACGCGTGGTGAGAGCCAGCGGGCTGGTGCTCTAGACCGGACGCCGACGGATGATCGTCAGGTCAGTTCAGGTCAGGTCTGGCCCCGCTTCGCTCGAGAGGAGGAGGGGACATGACGGACGTCAGCAGTCGCGTGAGGGGAAGGGCGCAGCCACAGAGCGAGATGATTGCCGTGCCGCTGGCCACGGCGGCCAGCCAGCTCAAGGACCCGCAGGCGGCGGTGGCCGAGCTTGCCCGAACGCTTGATCTGGCGCTGGGAAGTTGTGAGCGGCTTGGCGGGGTGCTGTTCTTCTGCTCGGCGGATTATCCGCTGGCGGCACTGGGCCAGGCGCTGGCCGCCACCTTCGGTGAGGTAGCGGTGAGCGGCTGTACCACCGCCGGCGAGATCACGCCCGAGGGCTATGCGCGCGGCTCCATCACTGCCATCGGCCTGGCGCACAGTGACTTCGCGCTGGCGCAGGTGCTGATCGATGATCTGAGCGGTTTTGATCTTCCGCGCGCCCAGGCGCTGAGTGATGAGCTGCTGGCGCGCTGTCGCGAACAGGCCGTGGCACCGGTGATGGGCAACAGCTTCGCGCTGACGTTGCTCGACGGCCTCTCGAGCAGTGAGGAGCAGGTACTGGCGACGCTGGATGCGGCGCTGGGCAGCATTCCCGCCTTCGGCGGCTCCGCCGGGGATGACAATCGCCTGTCGCACACCTATGTCTACGCCGATGGCGTCTTCCATGATCAGGCGGCGGTCGTGGTGGTGGTCAACACGCGGCTGCCGTTCGAGGTCATCAGCACCCATCATCTCACGCCGCTGGCCGACAAGCTGGTGGTGACGGCGGTGGACCGCGATTCACGCCGCGTGCTGGAGCTGAATGCCGAACCCGCCGCCGAGGAGTATGCCAGGCTGGCAGGCGTCGCGCCCAAAGCGCTGGAGGAGGCGGTCTTCGCGCGCTGCCCGCTGGCGGTGCGCATCGGTGAGGCGCATTACGTGCGTGCCATCCAGCGCGTGAATGCCGATGCCAGCCTGAGTTTCTACTGTGCGGTGGAGACCGGCATCGTGCTCACCGCCATGCAGGCCACGCCGATTCTCGCGCAGCTCGAGCAGCGACTGGCCGAGGTGGAGGCGCGACTGGGGCCGCCCGCGCTGACCATCGGCTGCGACTGCTTCCTGCGGCGCATGGAGATCGAAGCGTTGGCACTGGAAGATGAGGCCTCGCGTCTTCTCAGGCGTCATCGGGTGATCGGCTTCAATACTTACGGTGAGCAGCATCACGGCATGCACATCAACCAGACCTTCACCGGCGTGGTGATCGGCCAGCGCCGTCTCGCGGGCGATGGCACGGGAGGGCAGGATGGCGCCTGATACGCCGCTGACAGATTCCCGAAAGGACGGCCTGAGCGCTGAACTCGCCGCCCTCAAGGCGCGCAATCGCCAGCTGGAGAAGATCAACGCCGCCCTGATCGAGCGGGTCGAATCCAGCAGCCCCTCGCCGAGCGCGCCCTACGCCGCCTTCGAGCATGCGGTACTGCTGGCGGATCAGGTACGCGAGCGCACCGATGCCCTGCACCGCACCCTCGATGAACTGGGGGCACTCAATCGACGCCTCACCGCCGCCAAGGCCGCCGCCGAGGCGGCCAACCATTCCAAGACGCGCTTTCTCGCTGCCATCAGCCATGACCTGCTGCAACCCCTGAATGCGGCGCGGTTGTTCGCCAGCGCCCTGGAAGAGCAGCTGGCGAGGCTGGCGCTGGATGATTCCGTACAGGGCGTCTCCTCGCCGGGTGAGCTGGTGGCGCGGCTAGGGCGCTCGCTGTCCGATGTCGAGAGCCTGCTGGGAACGCTGGTCGATATCTCGCGGCTGGATGCCGGCGTGCTGACGGCGGATGTCGCCGTCTTCCCGGTGCGGGAGCTGCTGGATGTGCTCGCCGAGGAATACCGTCAACTGGGCGCTGCCCGTGGGCTGGAGCTGCACTACGTGGCCAGCCACCTGAGCGTCGAGTCAGATCTGCAGCTGCTGGCGCGCGTGATACGCAATTTCCTGAGCAATGCGCTGCGCCATGTCCCGGATGGCTCGACGCGCGGACGCGTGCTGCTGGGGTGTCGCCGGCGCGGTGACTGGCTGGAGATCACCGTGGCCGACAACGGCCCCGGTATCGCCGAGCATCAGCGCGAGGTGGTCTTCCAGGAGTTCCGGCGCCTGGCGCCGCGCCAGGACAACGAGCAGCGCGGCCTCGGGCTGGGGCTGGCGATCGTCAAGCGCATCACCGGCCTGCTTGAGCATCCCCTGTCGCTGACCAGCACCCCGGGGCGCGGCGCCGCCTTCGCGGTGCGCGTGCCGATTCGACAGCCTGCCAATGTGGTGATGGCTGCGGCTGACGCTTCATCCCCTGGACAGCCCTGCGCGTCACCGCTGGCGCCACCGCTGCTCGATACCGTTATCTGGGTGATCGAGGATGACGAGGATGTCTGCGCCGGCATGCGCTCCTTGCTGGAGGGGTGGGGCGCGAGCGTCCACTGCGCCGGTGATGCCGAAGTGCTGCTGCAGCAGGCGCTGGCCGCGCCGCAGGTCTTGATCGTCGATCATCAACTGGGTGATGGGCAGCCCGATGGCCTGGCGCAGGCGTTGCGGCTACGTGAGCGTTGGCCGGGCCTGCCGGTGGTGGTGATCAGCGCGGACCACTCGGCACCGCTCAAGGCCAGGGCACGCGCGCTGGGCTTCGGGTTCCTGCTCAAGCCAGTCAAGCCGTTGCGTCTGCGTCAGCTGTTGGTCAATCATCGCTGAGTTCCTGTCGCTGAACTTTCTTCGCTGAGCTATCGGCATTCGGAAACAGGAGAATCGAAGCATTGGGGCAATGTGCAGAATTGAAGAAGGCTATCAGGGGTCGCGGTAAATTCTAATGAGAATTGATCGTATTTAGTGTGTATGCTCACATCATAGCGTCCCGCCTCGTCATTCTTCTGTTCGCGGGCCATTGATCTGGCAGGTTTTCCCCCCATGCTGAATATCATGTCCGATAAATCCGTACGTCATGCCGCCAGCATGTCGCTTGGCAGTGAAGGCGAAGCCTCCTCTGCCGGTGGTGTGCGCACCGCATCCCCCATTCAGCTTGCAGGCCGCCTGCGTCGTGTCCTGCCTTTCCTGGGCCCGGCGATGATCGCCGCCGTCGCCTATATCGATCCCGGCAACTTCGCGACCAACATCGAGGCCGGCTCCCGTTATGGCTACGCCCTGTTGTGGGTGGTGCTGTGGGCCAATCTGATGGCGATGCTGATCCAGACCCTGTCCGCGCGGCTGGGGCTGGCCACCGGCAAGAATCTGGCCGAGGTCATCCGTGAGCGCTTCCCGCGTCCGGTGGTGTGGGCCTTCTGGGTGCAGGCGGAGATCGTCGCCATCGCGACCGATCTGGCCGAATTCCTCGGCGCGGCGCTGGCCTTCAATCTGCTGTTCGGGCTCAGCATGCTGGAAGGGGCGCTGCTGACCGGTGCCATCACCTATGCCGTGCTGGTGATGCAGCGCTTCGGCTTCCGCATGATGGAGATGATCATCGGCGCGATGATCCTGGCGGTCTCGGCGGGCTTCCTGCTCGAGATCGTGCTCAGCCGTCCGCCGGTGGAACCGATCATCTATGGCCTGTTGACGCCGAACTTCCCCGATAGCCATGCCATCTTCCTGGCGGCCGGTATCCTCGGTGCCACCGTGATGCCCCACGTCATCTACCTGCATTCCGCGCTGTCCCAGAATCGCATCCGGGTGCGTGACAGCGGTCAGCGCCGTCGCGTGATGGGCTACTACCGGCTGGATGTCATCATCGGCATGGCGCTGGCCGGCTTGATCAACATGGCGATGCTGGTGCTGGCCGCCAAGGTCTTCCACGGCAACGGCGAGACCGGCGTGGCCTCCATCACCGAGAGCTACAAGCTGCTGTCACCGCTGATGGGTCAGGATGCGGCGAGCCTTATCTTCGGCTTCACGCTGCTGCTGGCAGGGCTGTCCTCCTCCATCGTCGGCACCCTGTCCGGTCAGGTGGTGATGCAGGGCTTCGTCAATTTCCGCATTCCGATGTGGCTGCGTCGCGTGATCACCATGGCACCGGCCATCGCCATCATCCTGATGGAGCTGCCGGAGCAGCAGGTGCTGGTCGCAAGTCAGGTGGTACTGAGCTTCGGGATTCCCTTCGCGCTGGTGCCGCTTCTGATGTTCACCGCCAATCGCCGCCTGATGGGCGATCTGGTCAATCGTCACTGGGTGACGGCCATCGGCATGCTGGTGGCAGCGATCATCATCCTGCTCAATGGCTATGTGCTGGTCGGGGAGCTGATGTAGGAAGAGCCACTCTGTTGTGACACTTGATGGACGACGCCCCGGTTCGCGCCTCATTCATGAGCGCTGGATCGGGGCGTTTCGCGTCGTGGGGTGGCGGAGGTCTCACTCGGGCCCGACATGGCAGGCAGGGCATGGCTGGCCAGCAGGATCGCCTGCACCCGGCTGGCGACCCCCAGCTTGTGCAGGATGGCGGAGACATGCGACTTGACGGTGGTCTCCGCCACGCCCAGCTGCCAGGCGATCATCTTGTTGGACTCGCCCAGCACCATGCGCTCCAGCACGCCGCGCTGCTTGGTGGTGAGGGTCTGCCAGCGCCGCGCGAATTCCGCCTCGCTGAGGCTCGGCGCCGGTTGAGGCACTGGCGGTGGCACTGGTACCGATGATGCTGATGCCGATGATGCTGGTGCCGATGATGCTGATGCCGATGATGCTGATGCAGAGGATGCCGAGAGCGGCGCTGCACGTGGCGCAGCGCGCATCAGCTGGGCAGGCACATAGACCTCCCCGGCCAGCATGCGCGCGAGGGCCTCGCGCAGGACGTCTGCCGGGCTCGACTTGGACAGATACCCCACTGCGCCCAGCGCCAGTGCCTCGAGCACCGTCTCGCGCGCCTCGTGGGCGGAGAGAATCGCCACCGGCAGCCAGTCTGCCTCCTGGCGCAAGCGCATCAGGCCTTCCAGGCCGTGGCTGTCGGGCAGGTCGAGATCCAGCAGCAGCAGGTCGAGGCTATCGGCATGCGCGTCGATGAGGCTGAGCGTCTCGGCGAGACTGGCGGCCTGCAGCAGCTCGTAGGGCGGTGCCGGGGCGTCAGCGACGCTCAGGCTCAGGGTACGACTGATGGCATCACGGAACAGCGGATGGTCATCCGCGATCAACAGACGGTACATGGAGGCTCCTGGCCGGTGGCGGGCGATATCCTGAGCATAACGTCATGGCATGGTGTCGTGCCTTGCGGCCTTCGCGGTATGGCCGGTCTTTCCTGTCCCCATCTGTCTGCCTTTTCCATCTCTCTTGCCTGCCGGGTTTCTCCCTTTTCTCCTCCCAAGGGATGAGACGATTTCCGCCCATGGGCGCATGTCGGGATCGGCGTGAGTGAACAAGACTGTAAGAGTCGTCTGATCAAGCAGTCATTGATGCAGTCATTGACGGTCAGGCGATGGACAGGAGCGCCACCTCCTGTTCAGGGCACCGACAACAACAGGTCGTCGATCACGAACGCCACTCGTGAATCCGACCCCACAGGAGTTCGCCATGATCTACGCCTCTCCGGGCAGCGCCGATGCGCTGGTCACGTTCAAGGACATCTACGGCAACTATATCGGCGGTCGCTTCGTCGAGCCGGTCAAGGGGGAATATTTCGACAACGTCAGCCCGGTGACGGGCGAGGTGTTCTGCCGTATCCCGCGCTCGAGTGCGGAAGACATCGATCTCGCGCTGGACGCCGCCCACAAGGCAGCCCCCGCCTGGGGCAAGACCTCGGTGCAGGAGCGCTCCAACATCCTGCTCAAGATCGCGGATCGCATCGAGCAGAACCTCGAGATGCTGGCCGTCGCCGAGACCTGGGACAACGGCAAGGCGGTGCGCGAGACGCTGAACGCCGATATCCCGCTGGCGGCGGACCACTTCCGTTACTTCGCCGGTTGCCTGCGCTCCCAGGAAGGCACCGCGGCGGACATCGATGCCAATACCGTCTCCTATCACTTTCATGAGCCATTGGGCGTGGTCGGGCAGATCATCCCGTGGAACTTCCCGATCCTGATGGCGGCCTGGAAGCTCGGCCCGGCGCTGGCGGCGGGTAACTGCGTGGTGCTCAAGCCGGCGGAGCAGACCCCGGCCTCGATTCTGGTGTTCGCGGAGCTGATCAATGACCTGCTGCCGGCAGGGGTGCTCAACATCGTCAACGGCTACGGCGCCGAGGCCGGACAGGCACTGGCGACCAGCAAGCGCATCGCCAAGATCGCCTTTACCGGCTCCACCCCGGTGGGGTCGCACATCCTCAAGTGCGCGGCGGAAACCATCATCCCCTCCACGGTGGAGCTGGGCGGCAAGTCGCCCAACATCTACTTCGCCGACATCATGAATGCCGAACCCGAGTTCATCGACAAGGCCGCCGAAGGCCTGGTGCTGGCGTTCTTCAATCAGGGCGAGGTGTGCACCTGCCCATCGCGCGCCCTGATCCAGGAAAGCATCTACGACGACTTCATGGCCCGGGTGATGGAGCGCGTGAAGACCATCAAGCGCGGCAACCCGCTGGACACCGACGTGCAGGTCGGCGCCCAGGCCTCCCGCGAGCAGTTCGACAAGATCATGTCCTATATGGATGTCGCCCGCGAGGAAGGTGCCGAGGTGCTCACCGGCGGCAGCAGCGAGCAGCTGGAGAACGAGCTGGCCAACGGCTATTACATCCAGCCGACTTTGCTCAAGGGCAACAACGCCATGCGCGTCTTCCAGGAGGAAATCTTCGGGCCGGTGGTCGCCGTCACCACCTTCCGTGACGAGGCCGAGGCGCTGGCCATCGCCAATGACACCGAATTCGGTCTCGGCGCCGGTGTCTGGAGCCGCGACATGAACGTCGCCTTCCGCATGGGCCGCGGCATCCAGGCCGGTCGCGTGTGGACCAACTGCTACCACCAGTATCCCGCCCATGCCGCCTTCGGTGGCTACAAGAAATCCGGTGTCGGTCGCGAGACCCACAAGATGGCACTGGAGCATTACCAGCAGACCAAGAACCTGCTGGTCAGCTACGACATCAATCCGCTCGGCTTCTTCTAGGCCTGTCAGGCAGTGCCGCCGAGGCTGACGGCGCTGAACCCACCACTCGCATCGTCTTCTTGACACATGACCTCAATGCCCGCGCCAGATCCGATTGCTTGATCTGGCGCAGGGCAGGGAGCGCTGCGTCTGGTTTCAATGGAGAGGCAATCCCCTGGGGCACGAGCATGACCTCTCGCTCACGCCCGGGCAGTAACGTTCTCTCTGCCTGATCTCTGGCTCGCCTTTCCAAGGTTCGTCTTTCGACAATGAATTCGTCTTTCGACATCGAATTCGTCATTTTGACAATGAATGAGGAGTCCATCATGGATAACAGCATGAAAGCCGCCGTGGTACGTGAATTCGGTGCACCGCTGGTGATCGAGGAAGTCACGGTGCCGCGCCCGGGGCGTGGCGAGATTCTGGTCGAGGTCGCCGCCTCCGGGGTCTGTCATACCGACCTGCACGCCGCGCATGGCGACTGGCCGGTGAAACCCAACCCGCCGTTCATTCCCGGCCATGAGGGCGTCGGTACCATCGCGGCGGTGGGCGAGGGTGTGACCCACGTCAAGGAAGGCGACCGGGTCGGGGTGCCCTGGCTCTACTCGGCCTGCGGCCACTGCGAGCATTGCCTGGGGGGTTGGGAGACGCTTTGCGAGAGCCAGCAGAATACCGGCTACTCGGTGAATGGCGGCTTTGCCCAGTTCACGCTGGCGGACGCCGGCTACGTCGGGCGTCTGCCGGACAGCGTGGGCTTCGTGGAGATCGCGCCGGTGCTGTGTGCCGGGGTCACGGTCTACAAGGGCCTCAAGATGACCGACACCCGTCCCGGACAGTGGGTGGTGATCTCGGGCATCGGCGGCCTGGGCCACATGGCGGTGCAGTATGCGCGCGCCATGGGCCTGAACGTGGCGGCGGTGGATGTGGATGATGCCAAGCTGGAACTGGCCCGCCGTCTGGGAGCGACCGTGACCGTCAATGCCATGAAGGAAGACCCGGCAGCCGTCATCAAGCGCGAGATCGGCGGCGCGCATGGGGCGCTGGTGACGGCGGTGTCGCCCAAGGCCTTCGATCAGGCCCAGAACATGCTGCGCCGTGGTGGCACCCTGGTGCTCAACGGCCTGCCGCCGGGAGACTTCCCGCTGCCGATCTTCTCCACCGTGCTCAATGGCATCACGGTACGTGGCTCCATCGTCGGCACGCGTCAGGACCTGCAGGAGGCGCTGGACTTCGCCGCGGAAGGCAAGGTCGCGGCCACCGTGCAGACCGGCAGGCTAGAGGACATCAACGACATCTTCGGACGCATGATCGACGGCAAGATCGAGGGGCGCATCGTGCTCGACATGAAGGCCTGAGGCGTTCGCTGTCCTGAACTTGAACCTTCTCCACCGACGGCAGATCTTCGGGAATCGGCAGGACTCCAGATACGACAACGCCAGCCCTCGGGCTGGCGTTGTCGTATCTGGCATGGCCGTGTGCGTGAAGCGTCACGCGGGCACTAGAAGAGCTCTCCATGACGAGCTCGGGCTTCTGTTCATACCGTGCCGAATTTCTCGTTCTCGCCCATGTCCGGGGTGTGGTCCTTGTCGAGGTTGGCGCGCGCAATCTCATAGAGTTGATACGCCTTGCTCTCCTTGGCCTTCCAGTGTTCGCCGGATTGCACCTTGATCTCCAACAGGGTGACATCGGGGTCATCCTTGCCTTCCGGGAACCAGGCGGCCACGAACGGATTCCAGAACTTGTCGATCAGGCCCTGATCGCGGTGCAGGTTGGCATGACCGCTCAGCGACACGTAGACGCCATCATCCTGATCGGAAAAGCTCAGGCAGACCTCGCTGTCCTTCTTCGCTTCAAACACCTTCTCTGCGCTGGCGCGGGTGAAGAACCACAGGGTGCCATCGTAGTCATCCTGCACCAGATGCATCGGGCGGGCGTGGGGCATGCCGTCGCCTTGCGTCACCAACATGCCGACCTTCACATCCTTGATCAGCTTCCAGATCTTCTGCTTGTGCTCCGGGCTCGACATCGTGTGTCACTCCTTTGCGTCATGCGAATGAAAATCCGACTGGCTAGCCGTTGATCAAGACCTTGGAGCGACACCCCATAACTTCAAGGGATGATGGTGAAGCTTTCGCTTGATGAGTCAGGGCTTGTTGAGTCAGTGCTTGATGAGTCAGCGCTCGATCAATCGGGGCTTGATTCAGGCGCCCGGGCGGCTCACTGCGCTGCCGGTGCCTGCCAGGCGTCGCTGCCCCACAGCGGCACGCTGCTCAGCGCATGCTTGAAGCTGCCGCTGGTTTCCTTGGTGCTGTAGGCGATGTAGAGCAGGCTCTGGGAGTCGCGATCCAGAATGCGCCGGATCTTGAGGCTCTTGAGCAGCACGCTCTTGGACTTGCGATAGACCTCCTCGCCACTCTTGGAGGTGTCGATGTCGGCGATCATCTCCGCTGTGATCGGGCCGGTCTGGCGGCAGGCGATGCTCATGTCGGAGGGATCGGAGAAGTCGAGGTCCGCCTCGATGTTGCTCAGGTGGCAGGTCACGCCCGGCACCTTGGGGTCGATCAGGCTCTCGATCTTGATGTCCTTGGTGGTGAACAGGCCCAGCGAGACATCCCCGACCTCATTGTCATCACAGCCGGCCAGCAGCAGGCCTGAAACCATCACACCCAGCAGGGCAGCACGAGGGGATAGGCGACACAGTCGAGTCATGGGGTCATCCTTGAGTCAGTGGGTAAGGCGAAGGCGGCAAGGCGATGATAGCGTGTCAGGCGACGTCCGGGCGTCAATCCTTGTTGAAGGCTGCCAGATTCAGCGTATGCGAGTTGCCCAGCCACATCACGCCCTGGGTGTGATCGAAAAGGTCATCGCCGGTGCCGACATGAACGAAGATATCCAGTGAGCCGCGATTGAGTGCCAGCCACGGGATGATGCGGCCGAAGTCTTCCGGGGCAAATGACAGCTGGCAGCTCCACAGTGGGTGCGGGCCCACTTGCTTCTCATGGAAGCGACCGACCCGCAGCGGAAATTGCCGTTCGGCCTGGTCCGCCAGCTCGCGAGCGGCGGCCAACCCCTGCTCATCGGCGTAGTAGAGATGTGCATGGTAGTAGCTGATGTGGCTTGTCATGGCGTTGTCTCGATCGTTCTCAAGGGGGCTCCAGCGCTCGGCCTCAAGGGTCGTGGCGGGAGTTTTCGAAGGCTGGCGGCAGTGGTCGTCAGGGTGTGATGAGCCTTGCGGTTCCTAGCCCCAGGCCTTGTAGATCAGCTGCACGCCCACCAGCGCCATCGCGAGGATGATCAGGCGGAAGAACAGCGTCTCGTTGACGCGGGATTGCAGCCACAGGCCGCTTCTGACACCTGCCCAGGCCACCGGCACCAGCAGCAGCGAGGTGGAGAGGCTGGTGAGGTTGATCTCGCCCAGCGCCACGTAAGGGCCCAGTTTCATCAGGTTCATGCCCGCGAAGATGATCACCGTGGTGGCGATGAAGGTCTCCTTGGGGTGCTGGCGCGGAATCATGTACAGGTTGTAGGGCGGGGCGCCGGCGTGAGCGAAGAAGCTGGTGAAACCGGCGGTGGCCCCGGCAGGAACGGCCAGCCAGCGCGGCAGCGGCTTCCTGGCTGTCGGTTTGAACAGCATGTAGGCGGCGAACAGCAGCGAGATGACGCCCAGCAGGCCGCGAATCATGTTCTCGTCCAGCTCATCGAACAGCACCACGCCCACCGCGATGCCGATGGCGGCGCTGGACAGGATGATGCGCACCTCCGACCACAGCTGCTTGCCCCACCAGGCACGGGCACTGAGAAAGTCCATCACGATCAGCAGCGGCAGCAGGATACCGGCGGCTTCCAGCGGCCCGATGGCCAGCGCCATCAGCGGGACGGAAAGTGACCCGAACCCGCCGGCGAAGCCGCCCTTGGAGATGCCGGTCAGGTAAGTGGAGAAGATGATCGCGCTCCATGCCAGCGCGGAGTAATCAGGCAGTGTCAGCAGGGAGTCGAGAAGATCGGTCACGGGCAACTCTTGTCAGTGGCAGTCAGGACATGACGGGGTCAGGTGTCGTCACACCCTCGGCATCATGCCATTGTTGAACAAATCCGGCCGGTCTTCATCCCGATACGCTGCAATGAAGTCTTTCCCTTGGCGCACCAATGCGCTAAAAGGCGCATGTCGCACAGTGTTTTCTTTCGAGACACTGGGTGGGCAGCCCGGTCTGGCAGGCGTTGTCGCAATGCCTGTCGCTCGTTGGTCGAACAATCTCTGAGGTGGCGATGTCACGCGCTCCATTTGAAATCAGCGGTACCCGCATCGCGCCGGGAACGCGGGCCCAGGTCGATGTGCCTGTCGCCAAGCTCTACACTCATGCGCCGCTGCATATCCCCGTCGAGGTGGTGCATGGCCGTCAGCCCGGCCCGGTGCTGCTGGTATGCGGTGCCATCCACGGTGACGAGATCAACGGTGTCGAGATCGTGCGGCGGCTGCTCAAGAGTTCCAGCCTTTCGCGGCTGCGCGGCACCCTGATCGCGGTGCCCATCGTCAACGTCTTCGGCTTTGTGCAGCACACGCGCTATCTGCCGGACCGCCGTGACCTCAATCGCTGCTTCCCGGGTAGCGAGAGCGGCTCGCTGGGCTCGCGAGTAGCGGCGCTGTTCCGTGAGCAGATCGCCGATCAGGCCACCCACATCATCGACCTGCACACCGGCGCGATCCACCGCACCAACCTGCCGCAGATTCGCGCCACCATGAGCGGCAGCGACGCCACGCGTCAGATGGCGGATGCCTTCGGTGCGCCGGTGCTGCTGAATGCCGAGCTGCGCGAGGGCAGTCTGCGCGCCTATGCCAGCGAGCGCGGCGTACCGGTCATCACCTATGAGGCCGGCGAGGCGCTGCGCTTCGATGAGTGGGCGATTCGCCCGGGCGTCAGCGGCGTGAAGCGCGTGATGCGCGCCATCGGCATGCTGGCCAAGGACCGCGACCGCAAGCCCAGCTCGCGGGCGGTGGAGATGTCCAACGGCTCCAGCTGGGCGCGTGCCTCCATCGATGGCATCGTCCAGAGTCGTGTCGGCCTGGGCGACCGCGTCGAGAAGCATCAGGTGCTGGGTATCGTCGCCGACCCCTTCGGCAACAGCGAAAGCGAGGTGCTGTCGCCCGCGGATGGCATCATCATCGGCATGGCCAATCTGCCGCTGGCCAATGAGGGCGAGGCGCTCTATCACGTGGCGCGCTTCCATGCGATCGACGATGCCGAGAGCGCCGTCGACAACTTCCAGCAGCTGTTCGTGCCGGACTCCATCTAGGCGGTCTATTTCACTTCAGGCCCCTTCATGGCCCTGTTGCTGGCAGTGATAACGCAAACGCCCCGCTCATTGAGCGGGGCGTTTGCGTTGCAGCAGTCTGTCGTCTGGTCGACAGCGTCAGCGATAGTTACCGTCACAGAGCACTCAGCCGTGGCTGGTCTGGGTCTCGAGCGGGCCGTCATGGCGCGCTTCCGCGCCGTGCATCCAGTCCACCAGCTTGCCGGCGAACACCAGCAACAGCAGGCCGCCGAGCACGCCGGTGATGGCGATGCCGCCGAACACGCTCATGGCACCGGCTTCGCCGACCAGCGAGCCGATCATCCCGGCCAGGTAGTTGGCCAGCGCCACGAAGGCGAACCAGGCGCCCATCATCAGCGCGCCCATGCGCACCGGTGACAGCTTGGTGACCATCGACAGCCCCACCGGCGACAGGCACAGCTCGCCCAGGGTGTGGAAGAAGAAGGCGCCGACCAGCCAGATCATCGAGGCGCTGCCTGCGGCTTTCTGCTCAAGCACCGCGCCGATCATGCACACGAAGCCGATGCCGAGGGCGATCAGGCCGAAGGCGAACTTGACCGGCGAGCTGGGCTCGCGGTTGTCCATGCGTGTCCACAGACCCGCCAGCAGCGGCGATAGCAGGATGATGAACAGTGGATTGAGCGACTGGAACCAGGCCGCCGGCACTTCAAAGCCCATCAGCATGCGGTCGGTATAGTCCTGCGCATACAGCGCCATCAGGCCGCCGCCCTGCTCGAAACCGGCCCAGAACAGGATGGTGAACAGCCCAAGCACCATGATGACCTTGATGCGGTCACGCTCTTCGCGGCTCAGCGGTGTCTTGCGGTTGCTGCTCTTGCTCAGGCGTGCCTCACGGCGGGCACTGGGTTCGACCCCCAGGTCACCCAGATGGCGCGGCGCGAAGATCAGCTGGATGGCGACCGCCAGCAGCATGCCGATACCGGCCACCAGGAAGCCGGCGTTCCAGCCATAGCCTTCGGCCATGGAGCCCGCGACGATGCCTGACAGCAGCGCCCCGATGTTGATGCCCATGTAGAAGATGGTGAAGGCGCCATCGCGGCGGTGATCGCCCTGTTGATAGAGATCACCGACCATCGTGGAAATGTTGGGCTTGAACAGGCCGTTGCCGACGATCAGCAGGCCGAGGCCGATATACAGCAGCATCTCGGGGTTGAGGCCGCTCATGGCCGGCGGCACGGCGAGCACGAATTGCCCGGCCGCCATGATCAGCCCCCCGATCAGGATCGCACGGCGGGCACCCAGCCAGTTGTCGGCCAGCGCTCCGCCGAACATCGGCGTGATGTACACCAGCCCCGTGAAGATGCCGTACAGCTGCAGGGCATCGCCCTGATTCCAGCCCAGACCGCCACTGGTGACGGCATCGGTGAGATAGAGCACCAGCAGGGCGCGCATGGCGTAATAGGAGAAGCGTTCCCACAGTTCCGTGGAGAACAGCAGATAGAGTCCGGCCGGATGCCCGAACAGCTCACGGCTGTTGGCTCCGGTAGGGGAGTGTGTGGACATGGAACCTCGAGGAAGTGTCAGCAGAAGCAGCGCAGCCCGGATGACGGGACTGCATGGACCGGCCCACAGGTCTGCAGAGGAGGACTGTGGAGGAATCGCCGATGACGGAGCAGTTGTATGGCTGACATCACGCGAGCATGGCGTGACGATGTCGAGACCTGTTGTTGTCCGTATGGTCAGCCATTCTGCGCGAGATGGCTTTGTCGGACAATCAAACGAAAGTCATGCATGTTGTTGGTATTCAAGGGGTTATTAGCTTAGATGGCGACGCAGGGTTGCGTCTGGTGTCACGCCTGCCAGTGCAGTGTCTTCACTTTGCTGACTGCCGAGACGACGACACCCGGCGCGAGGGCCGGGTGTCGGGGGACTGTCTTTTGAAAGCGCTGCTCTCAAGAGAGGGAGGAAGAGAGCAGAAGCGGCGCGAACAGGCCAGCTCGATCAGGCCTGTTCGACCTGTGCCTCGGGCCGATGCTCCGGCACGCGCGCCATGGCATCATCGATGACCTCGATGCCCGCGCCCGGCTTGTGGGCGTTCTCGGAGACATGACGGCGGAATTGGCGACCGCCCGGCTGACCCTGGAACAGCCCCAGCAGATGGCGGCTGATGTGATTGAGGCGCACGCCCTCGGCGAGACGCTTCTCGATGTAGGGGCGGAAGGCACGCAGCGCATCGTGGCGGCTGGTGTGCGGATTCTCGGCCTCGCCGTACAGCTCGCTGTCCACCGTCGCCAGCAACCAGGGGTTGTGGTACGCCTCACGGCCGACCATCACGCTGTCGACATGTTCCAGCTGCTCGTGCAGCTCATCCATCAGCTTCAGGCCGCCGTTGATGCCGATATGCAAGGACGGGTGCGCCTGCTTGAGGCGGTGCACGCGGCCATAGTTCAGCGGCGGCACATCGCGGTTCTCCTTCGGCGACAGGCCCTGCAGCCATGCCTTGCGCGCATGCACGCTGAACGTCTCGCAGCCGGCGTCGGCCACGGTGGTGATGAAGCGCTCGAGATCGGCGTCCTCATCCTGATCGTCGATTCCGATGCGGCACTTCACCGTCACCGGAATCTTCACCTGCGCCTGCATCGCCGCCACGCATTTGGCCACCAGCTCCGGATGGCCCATCAGACAGGCACCGATCATGTTGTTCTGCACGCGATCGCTCGGGCAGCCGACATTCAGGTTCACCTCGTCATAGCCCCAGCTCTCGGCGATCGCCGCACACTCGGCCAGCGCCTGCGGGTCGCTGCCGCCCAGCTGCAACGCCAGCGGATGCTCCGTCTCGTCGTGGCCGAGGAAGCGCTCGCGGTCCGGATTGAACAGCAATGCCCCGGTGGTCACCATCTCCGTGTACAGCAGCGTACGACGGCTCAACACGCGCGCGAAGGCGCGGTAGTCACGGGTCGTCCATTCCATCATCGGCGCAACGGAAAAGGTGCGGTCAATCGGTGTCATCGGCATGGCAGTCATATCGGCTGGTATGGGAGCAGGGATCGGAGCATCAGGTGCAGGCGCTGTCGAGACAAGCGGGCGGTGATTCTAGCAGCATGTGAGGCGAAGCGCCGAGTCAGAGGGAGCCGTGAGCCAATGCTCCGCTCATGGCTCAATGCGTGTTGTTGACCTTCAGCGCCTCTATGTCCTGGGCGATGTCTTCGGCGAGCTGGCGGACGGCGTCGCTTTCGCCTTCGCGTTGGGCGTAGGCGCGCAGGCCCATGACTTCGGCCTGAAGGCGGCGACCGAGACGTTCCGGCTGATGCGCGGGGCGCTCGGGGTCGATGAGTTCACCGGCGTCGCGGGCGTCCGCGAAGGCCTGGCGGAAGCGGGCTTCCATGTTGGCGAGCAGCGTCTCGACCTTGTCGCGGGCGGCCTGTTCGCGCTCGCCGAGTTCCAGCAGGCTCTTGGCCAGCATGCAGGCGCGGGACGGCACCTCGCAGTCGCGCAGTCCGCCGAGCTTGCGGATATAGGTGGCGAGGGCGGTCAAGGGTGAGTCGTGACTGGCCATCAGGCTTTCCATCTCGCGCAGGCTGCGCGCGGAGTAGCAGTCCAGCGCTTCCTGGAAGAGGCCGTCCTTGCTGCCGAAGGTGGCGTAGATGCTGCCGGGGCGCATGTCGAGCGCGCGCTCGATGTCCTTCAGCGAAGTGGCATGAAAGCCCTTCTGCCAGAAGAGATTGAGCGCCCGTTCGAGGGAATCCTGGCGGTTGTGCAAGGTCGCGCGTGGCATGGCTGTCCTGACGATGGGGCTCGCGAGCGACGCCTGTCTTCGCGCGGCATGGCGAAGCGGGCGGTCTGCAAGGAGCAAGGTATTGAGTGAGTACTCAAGTTTAACTTGAATGATCGCTCAAATCCAGCTAGTGTGTTTCCCGACAACGCAGTGCAGCGGATGGTCAGGCTTTATTTTGAGCGTTTGCTCATATCTTGGTCTGCATCCTCAGGGGTGCCGCTGGAGGCTTCATGCCACTGACTGACTGACAGCCCTGAGGTTCCGCGCATCTCGCTCATCATTCCGAAGGAGTTCTCATGACAGATTTCACTCTCTACACCGCCGACAATGCCCCGCAGGACAGCAAGCCGCTGCTCGGCAAGTCCGTCGAAGCCTTCGGCATGGTGCCGGGCCTGCACGCCGTGATGGCGGAAGCGCCGGGGCTGCTGGAAGGCTACCAGGTGCTGCACCAGCTGTTCCTCGACAGCAGCTTCAATGATGAAGAGACCACCGTCGTGTGGCAGACCATCAACGTCGAGCACAACTGCCACTACTGTGTACCGGCGCATACCGGCATCGCCAAGTCGATGAAGGTGGATGACGCCATCACCGAAGCGCTGCGCAACGAGACGCCGCTACCGACCGAGCGCCTGGAAGCGCTGCGTACCTTCACGCTGGCCGTGGTGCGTGAGCGTGGCTTCGTCGATGACGCTACCGTGCAGACCTTCCTCGATGCCGGTTATACCAAGCGCAATGTGCTGGAAGTGATTCTGGGCCTGTCCCAGAAGGTGATGAGCAACTACACCAATCACCTGGCCGAGACGCCGATCGACGAGCCGTTCAAGAAGTTCGAGTGGCACAAGCAGGGCTGAAGCTGAGGTGAGAGAGCACGGCAAGTGCCTGACTCTCCAATGCTAATGAAAATATTTCTCATTAGTGTTGACGTCTGAGCCTGCGGGTCATATTCTGGGGTCATCGCTTCCCCGCCATGGGTAGCGGTGTCCCGGCCAGCGGAGTCAGGCCCCTGTCCGGGAGGCTTCTCATCAGACAGTTTTACGGTCCTTGCCAGCGGCTCATCCTACGGGGTGGGCCGCTTTTTTATGCGCAAAAAAAGACGCCTCCTTCGCTTGCACGAGGGAGGCGTCCGGAAGCGCTTCTCGAGTCATTCGCTTTCCGTCTGCCAATGACAGGGAGGAAGGCTTGCGAGTCGAGCGGTGCTTCGTGCTCACCAGATTTGGATGTCAGGTCCCTGGCAAGCGTCTCATCAGGCCAGTCACGACCTTGATATTCTGGCGCCATGATACGTCAGCCGGTGAGGGGAGGCCAGCGGCGCGTGAGATAAACGCTGACTCAATGTTAATGAAAATATTTCTCATTAGTATTGACGGCGTCAGCCGGAGAGCATAATCTGGATTCATCGCTTCCCGCCATGGAATGCGGTAGCCAGAACAGCGGAGTCAGGCCCCTGTTCGGGTTTCTCCTCATCAAGCTAGTCACGGTCTTAGGGCGACTCTCACGGGTCGCCTTTTTTCGTGTCTGGCGCTTCTCCATTTCGTGTCTGGCACTTCTCTGGCGATTTACCTCGATCTTCCTTCCGTCGCTCTCCCGCTTGCCTCCTCATCTACGCCTGGTGCGCCCCGTCGCTCTGCCTCCGCTGGCGCGCCATCTCGTTTAGAATGACGACATCCTATTCCCACGCCGCCAAGGTGCCCGGGTTTCGCTGCCTTTTCAGAGGGTTGGCCATTGCGGTCAATCATTGTCATCAGTCAGGGCACGGGCGCGACCCGCGGGGCTTTCCGAGGAAGTCATCATGATCACACTCTATCGACTGCACGATGATGGGCGCCTGCGCGGTGAACATATCGTGTTGCCCGACCCGCAGCCCGGCCAGCCCGATACGCCGCCGCGCCTAGCGGACAGCGCTGAAGAAGCGGCAGCCCTGCATGCCGGGTTGCTGGCCGATGACGAGCTGGCGCCACCGATTCTGGTGCGTAGCGATGTGCTGTGGATCGATCTCTGTGAGCCGGATGAGCAGGAAAAGCGCTGGGTGAGCGAACAGTTCACGGTAGAGCTGCCTGATGTCGAGGAGCTGGAGGAGATCGAGTCGTCGTCGCGCTTCTATCTGGAAGGCGATGGCATCCACGTCGTCTCGCTGTTTCCACATCGCAAGGGGCGCGAGCCACAGACGGCCAACGTCGCCTTCCATCTGCATGGGCGGCAGTTGATCAGCATGCGCCACGAGGATATCGGCCTGCTGCGGCTGTTCCGCAATCACCTGCGTCGCCAGCGGCTGAGCCCGGAGGATGGCTGGGAGGTGCTGTTGGCACTGCTGGCGATGAAGGTCGATTACCTGGCCGATGAGATCGAGGATATCTACCGGGCACTGGAGGCGCTGGGCAAGCAGGCGGTGCACCCCGAGGCGCTGGAAGACACCCTGCACGGCATCCTGTTGCAGGAGCGCTACAACGACAAGGTGCGCCAGTCGCTGCTGGACAGCCAGCGCCTGCTGCGTCAGCTGACGCGACACCTGCCTTCGGCGCCACGCCAGAAGTCGCGACGTCAGGAGATTCGCGACATGCTGCGCGATATCGACTCGCTCAATCCGCACACCACCTTCATTTTCGACAAGGTCAACTTCCTGCTCGATGCCTCGATCGGTTTCACCAACCTCGATCAGAGCCGCATCATCAAGATCTTCTCGGTGGCGGCGGTGGTCTTCATGCCGCCGACCTTGATCGCCAGCATCTACGGCATGAACTTCCACTGGATGCCGGAGCTGGACGAGGACTGGGGCTATCCCTTCGCGCTGTGCCTGATGGGGGCGTCGGCGCTTTCGACCTATCTGTTCTTCAAGTGGAAGAAGTGGCTGTAAGCCGCTGAAGACAGGCATAAAAAAGCGCCTGGCGTCGTGAGACGGCCAGGCGCACAAGAAACTTGCATTACAACACTGAAGATCGCCACCGAGGCCCGGGATGGGCCGACAGCGAAACCGCGCGTGGGGGCGTCGCCATGCAGACCAGTCACCGGGAATCGGTGGGATGAGCAGTGCAACTACCTGAGCGCGAACCTTGACGGTCGGGCTGCGCCACGCAGGCCCGGCCGTCGTCGGTCTAGTCCGGGAGCAGGCGGCCGATGCCGCGGCGCACCTGCTCCCGCATGTTCGTGGCGCACAGTATAGGGTGCCGCGCTTTGGAGAATAAGCGCGTACAATCGAAAACTAGGGTTTCCATATTGGAAACCTGAAGGGTTGATGGGGTGTCTGGCCGTGTTCAGGGGGCCATGGCGGTTGCAGAGCGAGGGTAAGGAAGACACATGGCGACACTTGATGCATTGCGCGTATTCGTCGAGGTCGTGCGCGCGGCCAGTTTCACGGCGGCGGCGCGCCGACTGGGAATTTCCAAGTCGCTGGCGTCCAAGCGGGTGGCGGCACTGGAAGAGCAGCTGGGCGTCAGCCTGATCAATCGCTCGACCCGCAAGCTGCATCTCACCGAGGCGGGGCGCATCTATTACGAGCACGGCCTGCGCATCCGCGAGGAGCTGGAATCCGCCGAGGCTCGCGTGCAGTCCGTCACCTCGCAGCCGATGGGCCAGCTCAAGGTGTCGGCGCAGGTGTCGTTCGGCTTCATGTATCTGGCCGCACCGACCACTGCCTTCATGCGCCGCTACCCGGAGGTCAGCGTCGAGATTCTGCTCGAGGATCAGCGCTTCGAGCCCATCGATGAGTCGGTGGATCTGGCGATTCGCATGGGGCCGCTGCCGGATTCCTCAATGGTCTCGCGCCCACTGTGCAAGGTGGTCTACGGCCTGTACGCCGCGCCGGACTACCTGGCGCGCGTCAATTCACCGCCGGTGCAGCCCCAGGACATCCGCGCCTTCGATACCATCTTCTACGGCAATTACGACCTGGGGGCCCATTGGCGCTTCACGCTCAATGGTCAGCCCTTCGATGTGGAGCCGGAGTCGCGGCTGGTGATCAACAATCTGCTCGGCGTGGTGGAGGCGGCCAAGGCTGGTTTCGGTCTCGCCTACCTGCCGACCTTCTCGGCCCGCGCGGCAGTGGAAAGCGGTGAACTGGTGCCGCTGCTGCAGCCCTACTGGAACGAGCATGGCTCGATGGTGGTGCTGTTCCGCTCACGCAAGTACCTGCCCGACAAGACCCGCGCCTACCTCGACTTCATCACGGAGTGGTTCCAGGAGCATCTGCAGCTCTGACATCGCCTCTACCGAGAGGGTTACCACTCGATGGCTTGGCCGGCCCAGTCGTAGAAGCCGCCGCTGGCGGTGGGCGGGAGTTCAGAGGCGACGCGCAGCAGGCGGCGCGCCACGAAGCCGGTGGTGAACAGTTTCCCCTCGGGCACGCGGGCCTGGAAGGGCGTCGACAGCTCGGTGTCGGTGGTGCCGGGATGCAGCGCGACCAGGAGCGCCTCGGGATTGCGCCGCGCGATCTCGATGGCGGCGGTCTTGAGCAGCATGTTGTGGCTGGCCTTGCTGGCGCGATAGGCATACCAGCCACCGCTGCGGTTGTCGGAGATCGAGCCGACCCGCGCCGACAGCGAGGCGAAGATCACCGGCGTGCGTCGGCGCAGGCGTGGCGCCAGCATCCCCAGCAGCAGGGCCGGGGCGAAGGCGTTGACCTGATGCAGGCGCGTCAGGGCCGCCAGGCTCAAATCCTCCAGGCGCTTTTCGGGCCATAGCTGCTCGCGCTCGTCATGCAGCAGACCCAGTGCGTTGAGTATCAGCGCCGGTGGCTGTCCCGCCTCGTGCTCCCCATCCAGTTGCTGTGCCAGCCACCCCTCGAGGCGTGCGGTGCCTTGCTCGGTGGTCAGGTCGGCTTCCAGCGTCTCGAGCTCGGGATGCGCTGGCAGGCATGAGACATCGCGACTCACCGCCAGCACTTTTCCACAGTGCGGATGGGCAAGCAGCTCATCGATCAGCGCCCGCCCGATCCCGCCGCTGGCACCGGTGACCAGTGCACGGAAGCCCTGTGGCAGGCGCGCGAAGGTGTCCGCCGCCAATGGCTGATCTTCCAGTCTGCTGTCTGCCATGCGTGCACCCCTCTGTAGTAGCCGAATCAGTGGTCGAATCAGTGGCCGAATGTGACTGTCGTCAGCCAGTGCGTTCCATCAGCCTGGCGAGACGGGAATCGCTGCTCAGCGTGGTCGGGGTGGCGTCTTCCTGCAAGCGGCCTGCCTCCAGCAGTGCCAGACGTGCAAAACGCTCCAGCCCCAGCGGCTGGTGGGTGATCATGATCAGACTGCGGCCCTCGCAGGCTGCCAGAATCGCGCTCATCACCTGCTCGGCGCTGGTGCGGTCCAGTCCTTCGCAGGGCTCATCGAGCAGCACGATCGGCGCCGGTGACAGCAGTGCGCGTGCCACGCCGAAGCGGCGCAGCTGGCCACCGGATAACGAGCGCCCCCCTTCATCCGGGAAGCCGGCCAGTCCCTGTGGCTGGCGGGCCAGCCAGTCGCCGAGGCCAAGGCTTTCCAGCATTCGCGTCAGTGCCTCATCGCTGGCCTCGGGAGCGGCCAGGCGCAGGTTGTCGGCGTAGCTGGCACAGAACAGATGGGTGTCCTGCGGGCAGACCGCGAAGCTTGCGCGCAGCGTGGCTTCGTCGAGCGAGTCCAGCGCCACGCCACCCAGCGTGATGTGTCCGGCACTGGGGGCATGGAAGCGACTGAGCACGTCCAGCAGGGTGCTCTTGCCGCTGCCGGATGGGCCGAGCAGTGCCAGATGCTCGCCTGCGGCCAGCGTCAGTGACAGCTCTTCAAGCACTGGTGTGTCGCCGTGGGTGACGCTCAACTGCTCGATCTCCAATGCATGACCCACCGGCGTGACAGCCTCGGAGTCACTGGGGAACTGAGCCGCCGGCGTATTGGCCTGCACGCTGTTGAGACGCGCGGCCGCCGACAGGCAGCGACCGAGCCCCTGCCAGGCCAGCGGCAGTGGCGCCAGCGCCTCGAAGGCGCCGAGCACGGCCAGCAGGAACAGCGCCAACAGGCGGCCATCGAGCAGCTCACCGGCATGGGTGCTCACCTCACCGGCGGCCGTCTGCGGGGCCATTTGAGGAGCCATCTGGATCACACCGAGCAGGGCGACTGCGGCCAGCGTCAGCCCCAGCAGACTGTGGCTCAGCCAGCTGGCCAGTGCCTGACGGCGTGCCTGGGCGCGCTCGATGCGGTCCCGCTCGGCCTGTTGCTCGGCCAGGCGCTCAAGCTCCTCATTCCAGCGACCATAGATCACCAGCTCGCCCAGCCCCTGCAGGCGCTCCAGCAGACGCGCGCGCAGGTGGCTGGCCGAGGTCTGATGACGCATGGCGTCACGGCTGCCACGCCACCAGGCCAGCCACGGCACCAGTCCGCCGGTCAGCAGCAGTCCAATCACCGCGACCAGCGCCAGTGTCGGCGCGAAGACGCCGATCAGCGTGCCGGCGGCGAGGATGGCGCAGACCGCCACCAGCGAGGGAATCAATACGCGCACGTAGAGGCTGTCGAGGGCATCGACATCCGCGCCCAGGCGGGTCATCAGTTCTCCCTGCCCGGCATGCTGCAGGGCGGCGGGGGAGAGCGGCTCGATGGCCTCGAACAGGCGGCGGCGCAGACTCGCCAGCAGACGCAGCGTGCCTTCATGGGTCGTGACGCGCTCGCCATAGCGACCGGCGGTGCGTGCCAGCGCCAATCCGCGTACGCCTGCCGCCGGGGTGAAGAAGTTGAAGGCCTGGGTGGCGGCGACGCTCACGCCGGCCACGGCGGTGGCGGAGAGGAACCAGCCCGACAGCGCCAGCAGGCCAGTGGCGGCCAGCAGGGTGATCAGCGCCAGCAGCGCACCGATGCCCAGCCAGCCGCGATGCTCACGCATCAGGGCCAGATAGGGCGTCAACTCGCGTAGACGCGGGCGCTGCACGCTATACGCTTCGCCCAGTGCTGGCGCGCTTGTTGTGGCAGGCGTAGACGTGACAGATGTAGGCGTGTCAGGCGCTGGCTTGCGGATGGCGCGGCTCATGCGTCACCTCGCGGCGCCGGAAGGGGAAGCGGGCGGTCCTGCACCAGCTGGCCATCGTCCAGGTGAATCAGGCGCTGGCACAGCGTCAGCAGCTCTGGCCTATGGGTCAGCAGCAGCAGAGTGCGGCCCTCGCCAAGACGCTTGAGCGCGGCAATCACGCGCGCTTCGCTTTCGGCGTCCAGGCTGGCGGTGGGTTCATCCAGCAGCACCAGCGGCGCGTCATGCAAAAAGGCGCGGGCCAGTGACAGGCGGCGTGCCTGACCGCCGGACAGCGCCTGACCGCCCTCGCCAAGGCGCGTCTCGAGTCCACGCGGCAGGTGCTGGTACCAGTCAAGCAGGTCGGCATTGTCCAGTGCCGCTTCGAGTTGGGCGTCATTGGCGTCAGGTCTGGCCAGACGCAGGTTGTCGGCCAGCGAGCCGGACAGGACCACTGTCTCCTGACCGACCCAGGTCGCCATGCCCGGCGGCAGGCCGTGGCTCAGCGGATGGCCGTTGAGATACAGCAGGCCGTCACTGGCCGCGACGAAGCCCAGCAGCAGATTGAGCAGCGTCGACTTGCCGGAGCCGGAGGCGCCGGTCAGCGCGACACGCTCGCCCTGGGTGATCCGCAGGGTCAGCGGGCCGAGTGCCGGCGGGGTCAGCGTGCTGCTCTGGCGGGTCCACTGGCTGGGGTAGCGCACACAGACCTCTTCCAGCATCAGTGAGTGCAGCTTGCGAGTCTGGGGACGTGCCAAGGGCAGGGGGGTATTGTGCGCCTGTACGGCAGCCTCACCATCCGCCTCTTGGGTGAACGGGGAGCTGCCGACGATGGGAGCGAGGTCACTGGCGGCAGCCTCGGCCTCGGCCTTGGCGTGGTAGTGCACGCCAAGCTCGCGCAGCGGCTGATAGAACTCGGGCGCCAGCACCAGAATGAAGAGCGCGGTCTGCAGGGTCAGCGGTGAGTCGCCCCAGGTGCCGAACTGCAGATGGCCGAGGAAGTGGAAGCCGAGGTAGACCGCCAGCAGCGCGATGGATACTGCGGTGAAGAACTCCAGCACCGTGGAGGACAGGAAGGCCAGGCGCAGCACGCGCATGGTGCGCTTGCGAAAGGCATGGCTGACCGCCTCGACCTGGGGGCCGCGCCTGGCGCTGCCGAAGAGCTTGAGGGTCTTGAGGCCGGTGAGCAGGTCCATGAAGTGACGGCCCATGCGGTCCATCTCCCGGAACTGCTCCTGCGAGCGCTTGCGCGCCGCGATGCCGACCAGAATCATGAAGATCGGCACCAACGGTGCGGTGGTGGCGAGAATCAGGCCGGCCGCCCAGTTGAGCGGAAACACCACGCACAGCAGCAACAGCGGAATCAGCCCCGCGAGGCGTGTCTGTGGGCGGAAGTCGGCGTAGTAGCCGTGCAGTGACTCGACCTGGTCCCAGACGCGGTTGGCCAGGCTGGCGCGATGCTGGCGACGCACCCACAGCGGGCCGAGTTCGGCGAAGCGCTGCAGCAGGCGCTCGCGCAGGCGGCGGCGGATCTGCTGGCTGGCGCGGGTGCCGGCATAGCCACGCAGGCCAGTGAGCGCGCCACGCAGCGAGAGACTGGCGGCGAGCACCGCGATGGCCGGCCACAGTGTCGCCAGGCCTTCGCGATCGATCGCGACGCCCTGGGCCAGACGGGCGATGGCCCAGGCCTGGGCGAGCAGGACCAGTGTCGAGAGCAGGGCGCACAGGATGGCGAGCTGGGGCCAGCGGCCTCCGGTACGTGCCAGTGTCTCCAGCCAGCGGCGTGGCACGAATTCTGCCGATGCAGTGGCATCGGTGGGGGAGGGTGAAGCATCGGGTGCAGCGGCAGTTCGGGGCATTCATGCTCCTGCCGGTCGTGGCAGAGATAGTTGCAGGGAGGCGCTGGCGTCACGTCTCAAGGCAGAGGATGACGTATCTGGCGCAAGCTTACCGCCGAGAGAGCGTTGGTACACGGCGACGCACTGTCGCACATCTTCACCTTGCGTATAATATGCCCCAGCACTTGCTGCTGAGACAGCAGCGTGATTTCACGGCCCGGCAGTCAGTCATTGCCGAGACGCTTGTTGCCCTCTCTTCTCGAACTACTGGACTCCACATGACCGTTCGTACGCGCATCGCACCGTCGCCGACTGGTGATCCCCACGTCGGCACCGCCTACATCGCCCTGTTCAACCAGTGCTTCGCTCGTCAGCACGGTGGCGAGTTCATTCTGCGCATCGAGGATACCGATCAGACGCGTTCCACCGGCGAATCCGAGCAGATGATCCTCGACTCGCTGCGCTGGCTGGGCATCGAATGGGCCGAAGGCCCGGATGTCGGCGGACCGCACGGCCCGTACCGTCAGAGTGAGCGTGGCGACATCTACGCCAGGCACTGCCAGCAGCTGATCGACGCCGGCCATGCCTTCAAGTGCTATCGCACCAGTGAAGAGCTGGACGAGCTGCGCGAGTCGCGCAAGGCCGAAGGTCTGCACATGGCGCTCAAGCCGTCCGATCTCGCGCTGCCGGCTGAAGAAGTGGCACGTCGTGAAGCGGCGGGCGCACCCTTCGTCATCCGCATGAACGTGCCGGAAAGCGGCACCTGTGTGGTCAAGGACATGCTGCGTGGCGAGATCGAGGTCGAGTGGGCCCAGGTCGATGCGCAGATCCTGCTCAAGTCCGATGGCATGCCGACCTACCACCTGGCCAACGTGGTGGATGATCACCTGATGGAGATCACCCATGTGATGCGTGGCGAGGAGTGGATCAACTCGGCGCCCAAGCATCAGCTGCTGTATGAATACTTCGGCTGGCAGATGCCGGAACTGTGCCACATGCCGCTGCTGCGCAACCCGGACAAGACCAAGCTGTCCAAGCGCAAGAACCCGACGTCGATCCTCTACTACCGTCGCATGGGTTACCTGCCGGCGGCGGTGATCAACTACCTCGGTCGTCTCGGCTGGTCCATGCCGGACGAGCGCGAGAAGTTCACCCTGGGCGAGATGCAGGAGCACTTCGATATCCAGCGTGTCTCGCTGGGCGGCCCGGTGTTCGATGTCGAGAAGCTCAGCTGGCTGAACGGTCTCTACATCCGCGATCTCTCCGAGGACGAGCTGCTGAGCGAGCTGCGTCAGTGGGCCTTCAACGAGTCCTACGTCAAGCAGATCCTGCCGGAAGTGAAGCCGCGCATCGAGACGCTGTCCGAGGCGATTCCGCTGGCCGGCCACTTCTTCTCCGGTCTGCCGGCCATCACGCCGGACGACTTCGCCAAGGCGAAGCTGGAAGGCGAAGACCTGGTGCGTCAGATGCAGTTCCTGACCTGGAAGCTTGAAGCCGTGAGCCGCTGGGACAAGGAGCACCTGCTGGCGGAAGTGAAGCTGCTCTCCGAGCACTTCGGGCTCAAGATGAAGGACTTCCTGGCACCGGTATTCGTGGCGGTGACCGGCTCGGCGACCTCCACCTCGGTGATGGATGCGATGGTCATTCTGGGCTCCGACATGACGCGCGCGCGTCTGCGTCACGCCGTGGCCGTGCTGGGCGGCGTCTCCAAGAAGGCTGCCAAGCGCTTCGAGAAGGAATATCGCGACCTGTAAGAATATCGCGACCTTTATGGGTATCTGCGATGTGCAGATGATGGCCCCCGTGACGTATGCCGTCATGGGGGCCATGTCTTTCAGCAGGGCGCTGAACAGCGCTTTCAGTGCCGAGCAGTATCACGATGAGAATTGTGTGAAAAAGAAGTTGACGACCTCAAGGGTTATCAGTAAGATACGCCTCGTTCTTGAGAGACGGGGCCTTAGCTCAGCTGGGAGAGCGCAACACTGGCAGTGTTGAGGTCAGCGGTTCGATCCCGCTAGGCTCCACCAAGTTTCTCAAGCGAATGCGTCCCATTCGTCTAGTGGTCCAGGACACCGCCCTTTCACGGCGGTAACAGGGGTTCGAACCCCCTATGGGACGCCACTCTTCAGACATCTCGAGTCACCTTTCAGGTCTCGTGAAGTCAACAAAAAAGCACACCTTGCGGGGTGTGTTTTTTTTGTCCCTGATTCTGGCTTATGCACAGCCTGTGTGTCGGCAGAAAAGCATGTTATCCCCAAGTCGCCCTTGACAGGCCCCGTGTCTTGTCCACTGTTGCGCGCTGTCACATCTCCCCCTGCATCTCTTCCCGAAGTGCGGCCCCAGCGGCTGGCGCTTACGTCGTGTTACCAAAAATTTCTTTTATATCAATGGTTTATGCGCTGGTTAAATTTTGTGCAATCTGTTGGTAAGCCCGCTGTCATGCTGGTTCGCCGCGCTTGTCTAGGGGTTATCAACGAGGTTATCCACAGATAGTGTGGAAAAACCTGCCGAGCGCCGCTGCTGTGTGGGATGTTGCGCTGCGACAAGAAAAAACGCCTCATTCCCGCGTCCATAGGGCGTTGGAATGAGGCGTTTTCAGTGCGAGGCCGTGTGATGCGATTCAGCTCGCTCGCATGTGTTCAGTCCCGCTTCATCTGGAGAGGCGCTTGAGCAGCGAGGAGGTGTCCCAGCGATTGCCGCCCATGGCCTGCACGTCGGCATAGAACTGATCGACCAGCGCCGTCACCGGCAGGCTGGCATCGATGCGGCGTGCTTCCGCCAGACAGATGTCGAGGTCCTTGCGCATCCAGTCGACGGCAAAGCCGTGATCGTACTCGTCCTTGATCATCGTGGCGTGCCGGTTCTCCATCTGCCAGGAGCCGGCGGCACCCTTGGAAATCACCTCGATCACCGCCTCGCGATCCAGTCCGGCCTGCTCGGCGAAGTGCAGACCTTCGGAAAGCGCCTGCACCAGCCCGGCAATGCAGATCTGGTTGACCATCTTGGTGGTCTGGCCGGCACCGGTCTCGCCGATGCGCTTCACCATGCGACCGTAGTGCGTCAGCACCGGCTCGGCACGCACGTAATCCGCCTCGCTGCCGCCACACATGATGGTCAGCACGCCATTCACGGCGCCTTGCTGGCCGCCGGACACCGGTGCGTCGACGAAGCCGATGCCGGCCTCGCCCGCGGCGGCGGCCAGCTCGCGGGCCAGGTCGGCGCTGGCGGTGGTGTGGTCCACCAGCAGGCTGCCGCTCGCCATGCCGGCCAGCACGCCGTCGTCGCCGTAGGTGACGCTGCGCACGTCATCATCATTGCCCACGCACATCAGCACGATATCGGCGCCTTCGGCGGCTTCTCGCGGGGTGGCGTGATGGCTGCCGCCATACTCCTCGCTCCACTGCTCGGCGCGTGCACCTGTGCGGTTGTAGACCCGCACCTGAAGGCCGGCGCGTTTCAGATGGCCAGCCATGGGGTGACCCATGACACCGAGTCCGATGAAGGCGGCGGTACGTGGCGTTGCGTGTGTATCTGACATGCTAAGGGCTCCTGGTCATCTGTCAGCGAAAGGCGGTCTTGCTGGGCATGACGGCGGTGTCGGTACCGCGTGACATTACGCTAACACGTCTGGCGTGGAACGAGGGGCTGTATATGACGGATGGCTTGTGCAGGAGTGGTGGCAGGGGATGTGAGGCGGGCGAGAAGAGGTGGGGACGGCGGTCAGCAACGAAAAAACCGCCTCCTGAGAGGCGGTTTCGGTCGGCTGCCGAGTGCGACGTGGCTTACTTGGCCGGATAGTCGCGCTGCGGGTGGCCGGTGTAGAGCTGACGCGGACGGCCGATGCGGTGACCGCCGGCGATCATCTCGTTCCAGTGGGAGATCCAGCCGATGGTGCGCGACATGGCGAAGATGACCGTGAACATGTTGGTCGGGATGCCGATCGCCTTGAGGATGATGCCGGAGTAGAAGTCGACATTCGGGTACAGCTTGCGCTCGATGAAGTACTCGTCTTCCAGTGCGATCTGCTCCAGACGCTTGGCGATCTTGAGCTGCGGGTCGTCGGCCATGCCCAGCTGCTCCAGCACTTCGTCACAGGTCTCCTTCATGACCTTGGCGCGCGGATCGAAGTTGCGATAGACGCGGTGACCGAAGCCCATCAGCTTGAACGGGTCATCCTTGTCCTTGGCCTTGTCGATGAAGCGCTGGATGTTCTCTTCGGACTCTTCACCGATCTCGTCGAGCATGTTGAGCACGGCTTCGTTGGCACCGCCGTGTGCCGGGCCCCACAGTGCCGCGATACCGGCGCTGATGCAGGCGAACGGGTTGGCACCGGTGGAGCCGGCCAGACGCACGGTGGAGGTCGAGGCGTTCTGCTCGTGGTCGGCGTGCAGCATGAAGATGGTGTCCATCGCCTTGGCGAACACCGGGTTGATCTTGTACTCCTCGCACGGGTTGCCGAACATCATGTACAGGAAGTTCTCGCCGTAGGAGAGGTCGTTGCGCGGGTACATGAACGGCTGGCCGATGTTGTACTTGTGGCACATGGCCGCAAGGGTCGGCATCTTGGCGATCAGGCGCACCGCACTGACGTAGCGTTCCTTCTCGTTGTTGATGTTCAGGTTGTCGTGGTAGAAGGCGGCCAGGCCACCGACGACACCGCACAGGATCGCCATCGGGTGGGCGTCGCGACGGAAGCCCTTGAAGAAGTTGACGATCTGCTCGTGCACCATGGTGTGGTTGCCGATCAGCTGGGCGAACTTGTCGTATTCCTCGTCGCTTGGCAGCTCGCCGAACAGCAGCAGGTAGCACAGCTCGATGTAGTTGGAGCTCTTGGCCAGCTGGTCGATGGGGTAGCCGCGGTGCAGCAGTACGCCTTTCTGGCCATCGATGAAGGTGATGGATGATTCGCAGGCGGCAGTGGAAACGAAGCCCGGGTCGTAGGTGAACATGCCTTCGGCGGTCAGGCCGCGAACGTCGATGACGTCCTGGCCGAGCGTGCCGGAATAGACCGGGAACTCGATGCTCTTGTCGATACCGTCTACTGTCAATGTCGCTTTCTTGTCAGTCATGCCGACCTCCTCATTATTCGCGTAACTCTTTGACTTGCTTGCCATGCCGGGCTTGCATCAATCCCGCCCACTATAGAAGCCCGCGAAGGATTGTCAATTCGCCACACGGCGTAGAGACGCGCGCCATGCTGCTGTGCGTCAGTTCTCCGACGTTTGTGTATCCCGTGGCGTCAGGTCGCGTCCTGTTCACTGCATTTTGTGCAATCCGTGGTTGCGGCCCTGCGACGTCATGCCATTTGTCATGCCAATGGCCAACCCCTATAATCCTCCGTCGCGCGACTGGCGGGAAATTCGGCTCGGTACCGTGGATGGCCTGCGCCCGAGACCCTTCCTCAAACCACCGCCCCTGCGGGCTTGCGTCCGTGTTGGGCCAAGAGAGTGTGTAAGAGCCGTGAATAGCAAACGACCCGTAAATCTCGATCTGACGACGATAAAGTTCCCTCTCCCTGCGCTGACTTCAATCACCCACCGTATTACCGGCGTGATTCTGTTCGTGGGCCTGGTATTTGCGCTGTGGGCACTCGATGCCTCGCTGTCCTCCCCGGAAGGGTTCGAGGCGGTGCGTGATACCCTGGCGACCAACTTCCTGGCCAAGATCGTGGCCTGGGGCCTGCTGTCTGCCCTCGGTTTCCACTTCGTGGCTGGTATCAAGCACCTGCTGATGGACATGGATATTGGTGTCGAACTGGAAAGTGCTAATCGCAAGGCGCAGGTCACTGTCGTGATCAGTGCTGTTCTCGTGGTCCTGGCGGGAGTCTGGGTATGGTAAACAATATCACCAATTTCAGCCGCAGCGGTCTGTCCGACTGGGTGCTGCAGCGTGTTTCTGCCGTGATTCTGGCAGTCTATTCCGTGTTCATGGTCGGCTACCTGCTGCTCCATCCGAACCTCGACTACACCACCTGGAGTGGTCTGTTCGAGAACACGGCAATGCGCATCTTCTCTCTGATGGCATTCATCTCGATTGCCGCACACGCCTGGATCGGTCTGTGGACCGTGGCGACCGATTACATGAAGCCGACCGCACTGCGCTTCGGTTTCCAGGTCTTCGTCATCCTTGCGTTGTTCATCTTCTTGGTCTGGGGCGTTCAAGTCCTGTGGGGAGCCTGATACATGTCCACCATGCGTAGCCTGACATTCGACGCGATCATCATCGGCGGCGGCGGCGCTGGCCTGCGTGCCGGTCTCGAACTGTCCCAGTCCGGCAAGAAGACCGCCGTGCTGTCCAAGGTCTTCCCGACCCGCTCGCATACTGTCTCTGCCCAGGGCGGTATCACCTGTGCCATCGCTTCTGCTGATCCGAATGATGATTGGCGCTGGCACATGTATGACACCGTCAAGGGTGGCGATTACATCGCTGATCAGGACGCTGCGGAATATATGTGTACCGAAGGCCCGAAAGCGGTCTTCGAGCTTGAGCACATGGGTCTGCCGTTCTCCCGTTTCGACAACGGCCGCATCTACCAGCGTCCGTTCGGTGGTCAGTCCAAGGACTTCGGCAAGGGCGGCCAGGCGGCACGTACCTGCGCCGCGGCTGACCGTACCGGCCACGCTCTGCTGCACACCCTGTATCAGGCCAACCTGAAGAACGGCACCGTCTTCCTCGACGAGTGGTACGCCATCGATCTGGTCAAGAATGCCAACGGCGATATCGTCGGCGTGATTGCCCTGTGCATCGAGACCGGCGAGACCGTGGTCGTGAAGTCCAAGGCCACCGTTCTGGCCACTGGCGGTGCGGGCCGTATCTACGCCTCTACCACCAATGCCCTGATCAACACCGGCGACGGTATCGGCATGGCACTGCGTGCCGGTCTGCCGGTCCAGGACATGGAAATGTGGCAGTTCCACCCGACCGGGATTCACGGTGCGGGCGTTCTGGTCACCGAGGGTTGCCGCGGTGAAGGTGGCTACCTGGTCAACAAGGACGGCGAGCGCTTCATGGAGCGTTATGCGCCGAACGCCAAGGACCTCGCGGGCCGTGACGTCGTCGCGCGCTCCATGGTCATGGAGATCCTGGAAGGCCGTGGCTGTGGCGAGAATGGCGACCACGTCTTCCTGAAGCTGGATCACCTGGGCGAGGAAGTGCTGAACAAGCGCCTGCCGGGTATCTCCGAGCTGTCCAAGACCTTCGCGCACGTCGACCCGACCAACGCGCCGATCCCGGTCGTGCCGACCTGCCACTACATGATGGGCGGCATCGCCACCAACGTGCACGGTCAGGCCATCGCACAGAACGAAGACGGCAGCGACCGCATCGTCAACGGCCTCTATGCCGTGGGTGAAGTGGCCTGTGTGTCCGTTCACGGTGCCAACCGTCTGGGCGGCAACTCGCTGCTGGATCTGGTCGTCTTCGGTCGCGCCGCGGGCAAGTACATCGAAAGCGCGCTCAACGAAGGTGTCGAGTACCTCGAGCCGACCCAGAGCGACATCGATGCTGCCCTGGTGCGCCTGAACCGCTGGAACGAGTCCGAGAGCGGCGAGTCCGTGCCCGAACTCAAGCGCGAACTGCAGCAGATCATGCAGAACTCCTTCGGTGTCTTCCGTCAGGAAGACAAGATGGAAGAGGGCGTCAAGCAGCTGTCCGAGCTGCGTGAGCGTATCGCCAAGGCGGGTCTGTCCGACAAGTCTCAGGTCTTCAATACCGCGCGTATCGAAGCCCTCGAGCTGGACAACCTGATGGAAGTGGCGGAAGCCACTGCCATTGCGGCCCTGACCCGCAAGGAAAGCCGTGGTGCTCACTCCCGTTACGACTTCCCGGATCGTGATGACGAGAACTGGCTCAAGCATTCTCTGTTCTTCCCGAACGAGAAGCGTGTCGGCAAGCGTGACGTGAACTTCGCGCCGAAGACCGTCGAGCGTTTCGAGCCGAAGATTCGTACCTACTGAGTCTGAAACGAAGGCGCACGTGCCCACCCGATCGGGACGCCGCGTCTTCCTTCAGACCAAGTTCGCACTCGCTCGAGTTCACGCTCGCTTGAGTTCGCCGTGATCGAGGTGCATGCAGGTCACCGCATGCACCTGACCCGTTTGCCCGGAGGGGAAACCATGCTTCAGGTATCCATATACCGCTACAACCCTGAAACCGATACTGCGCCGTACATGCAGGAGTTTCAGGTCGACACCCAGGGTCGTGACCTGATGGTGTTGAACGTGATGGAAATGCTCAAGGAACAGGACAGCTCGCTGGCCTATCGTCGCAGCTGCCGTGAAGGCGTCTGTGGTTCGGACGGCATGAACATGAACGGCAAGAACGGCCTGACCTGTGTCACCGCACTGTCCGAAGTCGTCAAGGACAACAAGCTGGTGCTGCGTCCGCTGCCGGGCCTGCCGGTCGTGCGTGACCTGGTCGTCGACATGAGCATCTTCTACAAGCAGTACGAGCGCATCCAGCCGTACCTGCTCAACGACACGCCGGCACCGGCCATCGAGCGTCTGCAGTCGCCGGAAGACCGTGACAAGCTCGACGGTCTCTACGAGTGCATCCTGTGCGCCTGCTGCTCGACTGCCTGCCCGTCCTTCTGGTGGAACCCGGACAAGTTCGTCGGTCCGAGCGGTCTGCTGCAGGCCTATCGCTTCCTGGCGGACTCGCGTGACACCGCCACCAAGGAGCGTCTGAGCGAGCTGGATGACCCGTTTGCCGTATTCCGTTGTCGCGGAATCATGAATTGTGTCGCGGTTTGCCCCAAGGGTCTGAACCCGACACGTGCCATCGGCAAGATTCGTGAGCTTTTGCTGGCAAACGCCACTTAAAAGCCGCGCCTTAGCTTGCTATGATGCACGTCAGCTGCGGCAGGGTGTCACACCTTGCCGCAGCGCACAGCTTGCTGAAGCCGGTGCCTTGTGCACCGGCTTTTGACGATAAAAGAAGACTCAGATGGTGAAGGCCTCCATGGTTTCGCCATACAGGGCATAATCGAGTGACGCCGACAGCGCTTGTCAGGCGCCTACCCCACCCCATCAGTCAGGGTGACCGAGAGATGCAAGAAGGCACAATGGAGTTGATGTGGCGCACTTCCCATATGAGCGGGGGGAATGTCCACTACGTAGAAGATCTCTACGAGCGTTATCTTGTCGACCCGAATGAGGTTCCCGACGAGTGGCGCAACTACTTTGATACTCTGCCGCGTCATGACGGCAGCCCCTCCCAGGATGTTCCGCTAGCGCCGATCCGTGATCAGTTCTATGAGATGGGTCGCAACAGTCGCCGCCCGGTGGCTGTCTCTGCGGGCGAAAGCAGCGAGAACAAGAAGCAGGTTCGTGTTCTCCAGCTGATCAACGCCTACCGCTTCCGTGGCCACCAGAAGGCGGATATCGATCCCCTCGGTCTGCGCAAGCCGGCACCGGTTCCGGACCTCGAACTGTCCTTCCATCAGCTGTCCGCCGCTGACATGGACGTCGAGTTCCAGACCGGCTCGCTGTTCCTCGGCAAGGATGTTGCACCGCTCAAGGAAATCCACGCCGCGCTGGAGCAGACCTACTGCCGCAGCATCGGCGCCGAGTTCATGCACATCGTCAACACGGAAGAGAAGCGCTGGCTGCAGCAGCGTTTCGAGTCCGTACGTTCCAAGCCGAACTTCTCACGCGATGTCCGTCATCACGTGCTGGAACGTCTGACCGCCGCCGAAGGCCTCGAGAGCTATCTCGCCAGCAAGTACCCGGGCACCAAGCGCTTTGGTCTGGAAGGCGGCGAATCCTTCATTCCGATGATGGATGAGCTGATCCAGCGCAGCGGCAAGTACGGTACCAAGGAAGTCGTGATCGGCATGGCCCACCGTGGCCGTCTCAACCTTCTGGTCAACCTGCTGGGCAAGAGCCCGTCAGAGCTGATCGAGGAATTCGATGGCAAGAAGCAGATTGCCAAGGGTTCCGGCGACGTGAAGTACCACCAGGGCTTCAGCTCGAATGTCATGACCCCGGGCGGCGAAGTCCACCTGGCGCTGGCGTTCAACCCGTCGCACCTGGAAATCGTCTCTCCGGTGGTGGAAGGCTCCGTGCGTGCCCGTCAGGACCGTCGCGAAGACAGCGAAGGCGACAGCGTACTGCCGATCTCCATCCACGGTGACGCGGCATTCGCCGGTCAGGGCGTGGTCATGGAAACCTTCCAGATGTCGCAGACCCGTGCCTACAAGACGGGCGGTACCGTGCATGTCGTCATCAACAACCAGGTGGGCTTCACCACCTCGCGTGCCGATGACGCTCGCTCGACCGAATACTGCACCGACATCGCCAAGATGGTTCAGGCGCCGATCATCCACGTCAATGGAGATGATCCGGACGCCGTGCTGCACGCCGCTCAGGTCGCCATCGACTACCGTCAGCAGTTCAAGCGTGACGTCGTGATCGACCTCGTGTGTTACCGCAAGCGCGGTCACAACGAAGCCGACGAGCCGTCCGGTACCCAGCCGCTGATGTACGCCAAGATCAAGTCCCAGAAGACTGCCCGCGAGAAGTATGCGGACCGTCTGGTCGAGGAAGGCGTGCTCAGTGCGGAAGAGACCAAGCACCTGGTCGACCAGTACCGTGCCGACCTGGATGCCGGCAACCACGTTGCCAATGCGCTGGTGAAGCAGCCCAATACCGGTCTGTTCGTCGATTGGACGCCGTACCTGGGCCACGAGTGGACCGGCGTAGCCGATACCTCGATGGACATGAAGCAGCTGCAGGCGCTCGCCAACAAGATGTGCGAAGTGCCGGACGGCATCTCGGTCCAGCGTCAGGTCAACAAGATCTACGAAGATCGTCGCAAGATGGCCGCTGGTGGCATGCCGCTGAACTGGGGCTTCGCCGAGACACTGGCCTACGCCACTCTGGTCGATGCCGACCATCCGGTGCGTATCACCGGCCAGGACGTGGGTCGTGGCACCTTCTCCCACCGTCACGCGGTGGTGCACAACCAGAAGGATGGCGACACCTACGTGCCGCTGCAGCACATCAAGGATGGTCAGGCGACCTTCACCATCCATGACTCCTACCTCTCCGAGGAAGCGGTGCTGGCCTTTGAATATGGCTATGCCACCACCATGCCCAAGGCATTGGTCGTGTGGGAAGCCCAGTTCGGTGACTTCGCCAACGGCGCCCAGGTGGTGATGGACCAGTTCATCTCCTCCGGCGAGAGCAAGTGGGGCCGCCTGTGTGGTCTGACCATGCTGCTGCCGCACGGCTATGAGGGCCAGGGCCCGGAGCACAGCTCCGCACGTCTCGAGCGTTACCTCCAGCTGTGTGCCGAGCACAACATGCAGGTATGCATGCCGACCACGCCGGCGCAGATCTATCATCTGCTGCGTCGTCAGGTCATCCGCTCGCTGCGCAAGCCGCTGGTCGTGCTGTCACCCAAGTCTCTGCTGCGTCACAAGGAAGCGACTTCCACCCTCGACGAGCTGGCCGATGGCCGCTTCGAGATGGTGCTGTCCGACAAGGGCAACCTGGAAGCTACCAAGGTCAAGCGCGTCGTGCTGTGTGCAGGCAAGGTCTACTACGACCTGGCCGCCTATCGCGCCGAGCAGGGCCGTGAAGATGTTGCCATCATACGTGTCGAGCAGCTCTATCCCTTCCCGAAGGAAGAGCTCCAGGCCGCCATCGCCGACTACGAGAATCTCGAGCAGGTGATGTGGTGCCAGGAAGAGCCGCTCAACCAGGGTGCCTGGTACCAGAGTCAGCACCATATGCGTCAGGTCGCTGAGCAGCACCGTCAGGGGCTTGGCATGAGCCTGGACTTCGCCGGACGCCCGGCCTCTGCGGCACCTGCCGCGGGCTACATGTCCGTTCATAACGAGCAGCAGCGCCAGCTGGTCGACGACGCCTTCAACAAGTAAAGGCTCGCGACCCGCAAGGGCACCGAGAGAGAATTGAGTTAAGGAACTCCAATGGCTATCGATATCAAAGCGCCGTCTTTTCCGGAATCCGTCGCCGAAGGCACTGTGGCGACCTGGCACAAGCAGCCCGGCGACAGCGTCGAGCGTGACGAGCTGATCGTCGAGATCGAGACCGACAAGGTCGTGCTGGAAGTCGTCGCACCGCAGGACGGCACCCTGGGCGAGATCAAGGTTCAGGAAGGCGACACCTGCGAGTCCGAGCAAGTGCTGGGCTCCATCGGTGATGCAGACGCCGCTGCGTCTTCTGACGCCAAGGACGACTCCGCCGCTGAGAGCAAGTCCGAAAGCAAGGATGACGCCAAGGCCGAAAGCAAGCCGGCCGCCGGTGGTGAAGGCAAGACGCTGGAAGTCAAGGCGCCGAGCTTCCCGGAATCCGTCGCTGAAGGCACCGTCGCCACCTGGCACAAGAAGGTCGGTGAAGCCTGCGAGCGCGACGAACTGATCGTCGAGATCGAGACCGACAAGGTTGTGCTGGAAGTCGTGGCTCCGGCCGATGGCGCCCTGAGCGAGATCAAGGTGCAGGAAGGCGATACCTGCGAGACCGAAGCCGTGCTGGCGCTGTTCAGCGCTGGTGCTTCCGGTGGCGCTGCTCCGGCCGCTGAGGCAAGCGACGACAAGTCCGGGTCTGATGAAGGTCAGGACGAGAAGGTCGGCGACAAGATCCTCGCCCCGGCAGCCCGCAAGATGGTCGCCGAGCACGATCTGGATGTCAGCAAGCTGGTCGGTACCGGCAAGGGCGGTCGCGTGCTGAAGGAAGACGTGGCCAAGGCTGTCAAGGAAGGCACTGCAGCCAAGTCCGCTGCCAAGCCTGCCGCAGCCAAGCCGGCTGCTGCTCCGAAGGCCGCTCCGGCCTTCGAGGGCGAGCGTCCCGAGAAGCGCGTGCCGATGAGCCGCATGCGTCAGACCATCGCCAAGCGTCTGGTCAATGCCCAGCAGACCGCTGCCATGCTTACCACTTACAACGAAGTGGACATGAGCGCGGTGATGGAACTGCGCAAGCAGTACAAGGACACCTTCCAGAAGGTGCACGACACCAAGCTCGGCTTCATGGGCTTCTTCGTCAAGGCGGCCACCGAAGCGCTCAAGCGCTTCCCGGACGTCAATGCCTCCATCGACGGCACCGACATCGTCTACCACGGTTACCAGGATATCGGTGTTGCCGTGTCTTCCGACCGCGGTCTGGTCGTGCCGGTGCTGCGTGATACCGACAGCATGAAGCTTGCCGATGTCGAAAAGACCATCGTCGACTTCGGTCAGCGTGCCCGCGCCGGCAAGCTGGGCATCGATGAGATGCAGGGCGGTACCTTCACGATCACCAACGGCGGCATCTTCGGTTCCCTGATGTCCACCCCGATCCTGAATCCGCCGCAGACCGCCATCCTGGGCATGCACAAGATCCAGGAGCGTCCGATGGCCGTGAACGGTCAGGTCGTCATCCGTCCGATGATGTATCTGGCACTGTCCTACGATCACCGCATGATCGATGGCAAGGATGCAGTCCAGTTCCTCGTCGCCATCAAGGACCTGCTGGAAGATCCGGCTCGTTTCCTGCTCGACGTCTGAGACCGCAATGTCTCACGCCCTTGGGGATCCCGAGGACGTGAGCGGCCCCGGCGGGTGGCACTGACACTCGCCGGGTTGCCAACCCGAATCGAACTGCACCAACAGGAAGAGACATGGCCGATAAATTTGATGTGATCGTCATTGGCGCTGGCCCTGGTGGCTATGTTGCCGCTATCCGCGCTGCTCAGCTGGGTCTGAAGACCGCCTGCGTCGAGAAGTGGGTCAATAAGGAAGGCAAGGTCGTTCACGGCGGTACCTGCCTGAACGTCGGCTGCATTCCGTCCAAGGCATTGCTGGAAACCTCGCACAAGTACGTCGAAGCGCGTGATGAGTTCGCCGAACTGGGCATCAAGGCTGACGGCGTCGAGATCGACGTGGCCAAGATGATCGAGCGCAAGGCGCAGATCGTGAAGAACCTGACCGGCGGTATCTCCGGTCTGTTCAAGGCCAATGGTGTCACCGCGCTGGAAGGCACCGGCAAGGTGCTGCCCAACAAGCAGGTCGAAGTGACCGATCACGACGGTGGCAAGACGACCTACGAAGCCGAGAACATCGTCATCGCGTCCGGTTCCGTGCCGGTCGAGATTCCGCCGACGCCGCTGACCGAAGGTCTGATCGTCGATTCCACCGGCGCGCTCGAGTTCGACGAAGCGCCGAAGCGTCTGGGTGTCATCGGTGCCGGTGTCATCGGCCTCGAGCTCGGTAGCGTGTGGAGCCGTTGCGGTTCTGAAGTCACCGTGCTGGAAGCGGTCGACAGCTTCCTGCCGATGGTCGATGCGGCCGTCGCCAAGGAAGCCCAGAAGCTGCTCAAGAAGCAAGGGCTGGACATCAAGCTCGGCGCCCGTGTGACCGGTTCCGACATCAAGGACAGCGAAGTCGTCGTCAAGTACACCGACGCCAACGGCGAACAGGAACAGACCTTCGACAAGATCATCGTCGCGGTCGGCCGTCGTCCGTACACCCAGAGCCTGCTCGACAGCGATGTCGGCATCAATCTGGACGAGCGTGGCTTCATCCACGTCGATGACCAGTGCGCGACCAGCGTGCCGGGCGTCTACGCCATTGGCGACGTGGTGCGTGGCCCGATGCTGGCGCACAAGGCCTCTGAAGAGGGCGTGATGGTTGCCGACATCATCGCCGGCCACAAGGCCGAGATGAACTACGACGCCATCCCGAGCATCATCTACACCTTCCCGGAAGTGGCGTGGGTCGGCAAGACCGAACAGCAAGCCAAGTCCGAAGGCATCGAAGTCAAGACCGGCAGCTTCCCGTTCGCGGCAAGCGGTCGTGCCATGGCCAACAATGCCACTGAAGGTCTGGCCAAGATCATTGCCGACGCTGAGACTGATCGCGTCCTGGGCGTTCACATCATCGGCCAGCATGCCGGTGAGCTGATCGCACAGGGTGTGACTGCCCTCGAGTTCGGCGCAAGCGCCGAAGACCTCGCACTGATCTGCACGGCTCACCCGACGCTGTCGGAAGCCGTGCACGAAGCCGCGCTGGCCGTTGACGGGCATGCGATTCACATCGCAAACCGCAAGAAGCGCAAGTAAGCGTCCTTCCGAACAAGAGGCGCGTCGCCCCGGCCAGGCCGGGGCGAACGGTGGCAGTGGCATCTTGCGACTGCCGTTCGAGTCTAATGCAACCAATGGCATGACACGATGAACCTTCACGAATATCAGGCAAAACAACTTTTTGCCGACTATGGCCTGCCGGTGTCCAAGGGCTTTGCCGTTGACACCCCGGAAGACGCTGCTGAAGCGTGCAAGAAGATTGGCGGCGACAAGTGGGTCGTCAAGGCACAGGTCCACGCAGGTGGCCGCGGCAAGGCTGGCGGCGTCAAGCTGGTCGACAGCGCACAGGCTGCTTCCGACTTTGCGACCCAGTGGCTGGGCAAGAATCTGGTGACCTACCAGACTGACGAAAACGGTCAGCCGGTCACCAAGATTCTCGTCGAGAACTGCACCGACATCGCCGAAGAACTGTACCTGGGCGCCGTCGTAGACCGCACCACTCGTCGCATCGTCTTCATGGCTTCCACCGAAGGCGGCGTGGAAATCGAGAAGGTTGCTGAAGAGACGCCGGAAAAGATCCTGAAAGCCGAGATCGATCCGCTGGTCGGCGCACAGCCGTACCAGGCGCGTGAACTGGCCTTCAAGCTGGGTCTGAACCCGACCCAGATCAAGCAGTTCACCAAGATCTTCCTGGGTCTGGCGAAGATGTTCGCCGACAAGGATTTCGCGCTGCTGGAAATCAACCCGCTGGTCATCACCGACGAAGGCAACCTCCACTGCCTCGACGGCAAGATCAACATCGACGCCAACGCCGTCTATCGTCACCCGGACCTGCAGGCGATGCACGATCCGTCTCAGGAAGACGAGCGTGAAGCGCATGCTGCCAAGTTCGAACTGAACTACGTTGCCCTCGACGGCAACATCGGTTGCATGGTCAACGGCGCAGGCCTGGCGATGGGCACCATGGACATCGTCAACCTGTCTGGCGGCAAGCCGGCCAACTTCCTCGACGTGGGTGGCGGTGCTACCAAGGAACGCGTTGCAGAAGCATTCAAGATCATCCTGTCCGACGACAACGTCAAAGCTGTTCTGGTGAACATCTTCGGCGGCATCGTGCGTTGTGACATGATCGCCGAAGGCATCATCGGTGCCGTCGAGCAGGTCGGTGTCAACGTGCCGGTCGTGGTGCGTCTGGAAGGTAACAACGCTGAACTCGGCGCCAAGAAGCTGGCCGAAAGCGGTCTGAACATCATCGCTGCTACCAGCCTGACTGACGCGGCGCAGCAGGTTGTCAAAGCTGCGGAGGGCAAGTAATGAGCATTTTGATCGACAAGAACACCAAGGTGATCTGCCAGGGCTTCACTGGCGGCCAGGGTACCTTCCACTCTGAACAAGCCATCGCCTACGGCACCAAGATGGTCGGTGGCGTGACGCCGGGCAAGGGTGGTCAGACTCACCTGGGCCTGCCGGTGTTCAACACCGTCGCCGAAGCCGTTGCCGAGACTGGCGCTGAAGCGTCCGTCATCTACGTGCCGGCACCGTTCTGCAAGGATTCCATCCTTGAAGCGGCCAATGCAGGCATCAAGCTGATCGTCTGCATCACCGAAGGCGTGCCGACTCTCGACATGCTGGAAGTCAAGGTCAAGTGCGACGAGCTGGGCGCGCGCGTCATCGGCCCGAACTGCCCGGGTGTCATCACTCCGGGTGAGTGCAAGATCGGTATCATGCCGGGTCACATCCACCAGCCGGGCAAGGTCGGTATCGTGTCTCGTTCCGGCACCCTGACCTACGAAGCCGTCAAGCAGACCACTGACCACGGTTTCGGTCAGTCCAGCTGTGTCGGTATCGGCGGCGACCCGATCCCGGGCTCCAACTTCATCGACATCCTCGAGATGTTCGAGAAGGACCCGAAGACCGAAGCCATCGTCATGATCGGCGAGATCGGCGGTTCTGCTGAAGAAGAAGCAGCTGCCTACATCAAGGCGAACGTCACCAAGCCGGTCGTCTCCTACATCGCTGGTGTGACTGCGCCTCCGGGCAAGCGCATGGGCCATGCAGGCGCCATCATCTCCGGCGGCAAGGGTACTGCCGACGAGAAGTTCGCGGCTCTGGAAGCGGCTGGCGTCAAGACTGTGCGTTCCCTCGCGCAGATCGGCGATGCCATCAAGGAAGTCACTGGCTGGTAAGCCATTGACCTCCTGACAGCGATCGGCGCCAAGCGGATCGCATGTCACAGAAAGGGCAGGCCCACAGGGCCTGCCCTTTTTTCGTTTCTGGCCGCCGTCAGTCGCTCCCGAGTGCATGTCGGCGGGTTTACTACCTGCGGCCGGTGGTACAGGCGAGGGGGAGGTGTCTTACAGGTGCAGGCGCGACAGGTGCAGGCGCGACAGGTGCGTTCATATCAAGCAGTTGCTAATCTGATGGTTGTTCATTGGCACCTGACCAAGCGACACGTGCAGATGCCCCACGGCGCAACACGACTCACTGATAAGGATGTTCCATGCTCAAGTCATTCCCCGCCCTCACGCGCTCCGCGCGCCTGCTGGCGCTGCTCTCCCTGCCGCTGGCTGCTGGTATGCCGCTGTCTGCCAGTGCAGATTCCGGCGCGGCGGCAGCCTCCGCCCCAGAAGCGTCAGCGAGCATGCAGGTGCCCGCCAAGGGCATCGAGTCGGTGACCAGCCGTGATGACGTCGCCAGCGTCCAGGCGCGTCTCGAGACGGCGCTCGAGGCTAAGGGGCTGACGCTGTTCAGCGTCATCGATCATGAGGCGGGTGCAGAGAAGGTGGGCATGGAGCTGCCCGCGACGCATACCGTCATTTTCGGCAATCCCAAGGTGGGCACCTTGCTGATGCAGTGCAACGGGACGGCCGCCCTGGACCTGCCGCAGAAGATGCTGATTCGCGCCGTGGAGGGCGGCAGCGTGATCGAGTGGAATGATCCCCAGTACATGGCCAATCGTCATGATCTCGGCGACTGCAAGCTGCCACTGGACAAGATCGCCGGGCTGCTCAAGGGGCTGGCCGCTGAAGCGGCGGGTCAATGAAGGTAGCGCTCATCACGTATCGATGCTGATATCGTGCACTGACAGCGGGTACTGGCATCGAACGCTGACGGTCAATCAGGACGAAAAAGCCGGACTCCTCACGGAGTCCGGCTTTTTGATGTTTCCCTGCCAAGGACTGCCTGTCTTGCAAGGGCGCTTGCGGCAGGGCTTGCAGAGCTGATTACAAGAGATGCTTACAGAGCATCACCGTGCTGCTTCAGCCACTGCACGGCGCGGTCCGGGTAGTCCGTGAAGACACCATCGACCTTGGCGTCGACGAAGAAGGCGCGCAGCATGTCATCGTAATCGCTGGCCCAGTCCGGGATGCGGCCTTCATCGAGTCGGAAGGTGTAGGGCATCACGATCAGCCCCTGCGCATGGGCTTCCTCGACCAGCGGCGTGACCTTGATGTCGTCCCGAGTCGAGCTGTCCTCGATCACCATCGGCTTCCACGGCCCGATGCCATCGGCGTAGGTGGCAATGCGCTGCATGCCGCCCTCCTGATACATCCAGTCATAGTCATAGGGTTCAAGCTTGCCATCCGCATCCGGCTGGAAGGTCATGTCCCAGCTGGTCTCGCCCATCAGCTGCACCAGACGCAGGTCCATCTCCAGTTCGGGCTGCAGCGTGTCGTGGATGCGCTTGAGGCCATTGGGATCGAAGACCTGCACGACAGCGTTGTCATCATGCGCGACGTAGCCGTACTGCTTGAGGGTCTCGAGGACCGCGCGCGAGACCTGCTTGCCTTCCGACTGGTGGAACCAGGGCGCCTTGATCTCCACATACAGGCCGACATCGCGCCCGGTGGAGTGATTCAGCCCCTGGATCATCTCGATCTCTTCACTCAGGGTGTGCAGGCCGAAGTGGGACTTGCCCAGCGGGAAGCGCTCAGGGTAGTCAGCGACCTGCTCGCCATCCTGGACGGTGAAGCCCTCGCTGAACGACAGCTTGCGCAGCTCGTCCAGCGTGAAGTCGATGGCGTAGTAGCGGCCATCGTCACGCGCACGCTCGGGGAAGACCTCGGCGACATTGGTCACGCGATCCAGGAAGCGGTCGTGCAGCACCACCAGCTGGTCATCCTTGCTCATCACCACGTCCTGCTCGAGGAAGTCGGCGCCCTGGGCGTAGGCCATCGCCTTGGCGGCGAGTGTGTGCTCCGGCAGGTAGCCTGAGGCCCCCCGGTGGGCGACCACGACCTTGTCGGTGCCATGGCCGGGGTCGATGCTGCGCAGCGGCCTGCCGTCAGCGAGTGCCGCTGAGGTCGAGGTGGCCAGCAGAGAGCCGACCACGCCCATCATGGCCAGCGGGCGGCGAATGCGGACGGGAGTCGGGTGACGCTGGGAAGGATGCGGCATGTGAGATCACCTTGAGCTGTGGTTATTGTATGTTCGTTCAATAAAGACGCCTGCCAACATAACAAACTCTTATTCATATGGCGATGGTCAAGTGTTTTTCATGATGATGTCTGCAGCGCTGCTCGGTCGTCCTGTCATGTGGTCGCCGAGCGACGCTTGAGCAAGCTTCCCAGCATGCTGCGTCCCGCCATCACGAAGAACACCGGGGCGCCGGCGATCAGGTAGAAATAGAAGGTCACCGCACGCCAGATCACCACGGCCGCCGCGGCACTGGCGGCGCCGATCATCGGGCTGAGCAGGGCAGTGGAGGACAGCTCCGCGCCTCCGGCACCGCCGGGCAACAGCGTCAGCTGGCCCGCCGCCAGCGAAAGCATCTGCACGATGAAGGTCCAGCTCCAGTCGATGTCCTGCCCCAGTCCGGACACGGCCAGATAGAGGATCGAGTAGCGCAGCAGCCAATGGGCACAGCAGAGCAGGAAGATCAGGCTCAGCGTCAGGCGCGGCAGGGCGAGTGTCTCGACCAGCGCATGGCGGAAGTGGATCAGGCTCCGCGCCAGCTTGACGCGTGAGCGATGGCGCACCTTGAGCCAGCGCAGCAGGCGTCCGCTGGTCTTGAGCAGGCGCCGATGATGCTTGCCCAGTGCGGCCAAAAGGCCAAAGCCGATGATCAGCAACAGCGCCGGCACGGCCAGCATCCACCCCAGGCGCAGGTCGATGGTATGTGAGAGGGCGTAGAGCCCGATGCTGGCCAGCGCCGAGAGGAAGAACAGCATGTCGGTGATCTGATCGACCGCGAATACCGCCGTGGCCTGTGCCGGGCGCACCCCCTGACGTGACAGCAGCCCCATCAGGGTGAGCGGACCGCCGCTGCCGCCAGGGGTGGCGCTGATGGCGAATTCGGTGGCCATCACCATGCCGACGGCGCGGCGCTGCCCCAGATGACCGCCCCGGCCGGCCAGCAGTAGACGCAACCGGCCGGCGTTCAGGTTCCAGCACATCACGATCATGCCCAGCATCAAGAGGAAGGTGTCGAGGGGGAACTGGCGCAACTGGCCACCCAGTCCGCTGCCACCCAGCACCAGCGGTATCGCGATGACCATCACAAGGCCAGCACCCAGTAACCAGAGGGCACGATTCATGGCAGATTCCCGCAGCGGGTTGTCACAAGGCCCATACGACGGGACTCATCCGGTGGGTGGGTATCAGGCAGCACTCTGAGCCGCCTGGTGCGAGTTCAGTTGCGTCGTATCAGATGTGGCGGAGGGGAGCAGTCCCCGCTGCGTCAGCCAGCCGATCTTGGTCATCGGCAGGCGTCCCTCATCGAGCAGGCGCTCGACCAGCGTCAGCCAATACTGGCGTGAGCGTTCATGACGCATATCGACCGGATGCAGGCCCAGACGCAACACCGGCGCCTGTTGCTCGCGGCTCAGCTTGCGTTGCGTCACCCACTGCGACATCAGGCGGCGTGGCGCGGAACGTGCGCTCCACACGAGTCCCGGCGCATCGATGACCTTGAAGTCAGGCAGCCGATAGAGATGCTGGGGATCGCTGGTGTAGCGGAAGTCGAGAGACTTCAGGGCCTGACGAGTGCCGTCACTCATCAGCCAGGCGGGAGCCACGAAGCCGTCCAGCGGCCAGCCGAGACGCTTGAAGAGTGCGGCGCCCTTGAGCAGGCGTCGTCTGGCTTCGGCCTCATCGAGAGGATAGAACTCCCCCTCCCAGGTCAGCACGCGGCGCATCAGGTAATCACGCGGGGTGCGGGGGGCTGGCGCGTCATCGCAGTGATGGAAGCCATGCAGGGCAAGCTCGTCTCCCTGTTGACGGCGGGAGTCCAGGAGGGCGATGAATTCCGGAGCATCTTCCAGGGCGCTGCGATGATGGAAGTCAGGCACCACCAGCCAGGTGATCGGACAGGGATGATTCAGGCGTGCCTGGCAGAGGGCGTCCACCTCGGCGACGAAGTCCCGATAGTCGGGCCAGGTCTCTGGCGCGATATCATGGAGGACCAGCAGGAAGTGCTGCTTGACAGCAGACGACTCAGCCATGGGTCACCTCTTCGAGTACCGGTTGCATGCGAGTCCCGGTGACCGCGTGATAATGGCCGAGCAAGCCATCCACGACACTGTCCCAGGCATGGTGCTTCTCGACATGACGACGCGCCTGGCGACCCAGGGCGGCGGGGTCATTGGCGAAGACTTCCTGCACGGCACGCGCCATGGCATGCGGCGAGTGCGGGTTGCAGAGCTGACCACAGCCCAATGGCACATTCTCGGCCAGCGCGCCGGCACGAGCCGCCACCACAGGCGTGCCGCAGGCCATGGCCTCCAGCACCACCAGACCGAAGGTTTCCTGGGTGCCGGCATGCAGCAGCACATCCACCGAGGCCACCAGTCGCGCCACTTCGGTGCTGCTGCAGAAATGTCCGGTCACGCTGACATTGTCAGGAAGATGCCGTGGCATGCCCGAGCCGATCAACAGCAGATGGTAGTCGGGGCCGAGCAGGCGGGCGGCTTCCAGCAGCTCATCAAGATTCTTCTCGCGTGAGCCGCGCCCGGCGAAGGCCAGCAGGCGCACGTGGTCTTCCAGGCCAAGCTCGCGGCGCAGGCCCTCATCGCGGCAATCAGGGTGGAAGGTGGTGAGATCGACGCCCAGTGGCTGGATATGAACGTTGTCGATGCCGAGCCGATCGAGCCGGTCGGCCATCACCTGGCTGGGGGCCAGCACGCGATCAAAGTGGCGATAGAGGCGTTTGACGTAGCGGTCGACATTGGCCCCTGACCACTCGCCGAGGCGATTGGTGATCAGGCGGGGGAGGTCCGAGTGATAGAAGCCCAGTACCGGGACATCGAGCTTGCGACCGGCATCGAGTGCCGCCCACGCCGTGACGTAGGGGTCGCCGGCCTCGATGACATCCGGCTGCAGTGCCAGCAGCGTGCTGACCCAGCCGCCTCGGCGCAGTGGGAAGCGATAGCCGTTGCCGAACGGAATGGGCGGTGCCGGCACGCTATAGAGGTCATCACTGACGCTGGTGGTCTCACCGGGGACCAGCAGGCTGTGACGAACATCGGGCCGCGTCCGCAGACGTCGTCGCTTGGCTTCCAGGTAGGTTCTGACCCCGCCACTGGAGGGGGCATGGAACATGGTCATGTCAGCGATATGCACACGGACTCCTCAAGACCGCTTTACCGGTCGTGCGCGATGAAGATGAATCCCGACGTCACTGCCCGCCATGGCTGCCTTGTCGTGCTTCCGGGTGCTTTGGAAAGACGCGATCGAGCACGCAGGTTCCAGCAAGCCAGTGGCAATGATGAACGAGCCTCTGGTCAAGTCATGGGGGGAACCCGACGTGAAACCAAGGGCACGCGGCATGACATGCGGTGTCGCGCGTGACGAGACGCCTCGCCAGGCGATGTTCCACACTGCGGCTGGCAATGACGTTACATCAGGAGATGACTGGTCTGTGTGACAACAGGGAACAATGTTGGTGCGATGCGCTCCCGCTCTCGGACATCTGTCATCAAGCTCTTGGCATCACGCCCCTGGCATCTGATTCACTACCAGGGGGAGAAAGGCGTTTCGCCATGCTGGCGTGCTCCAACAGCGAGTGCGGCAGCTGGCTTCTGCCCAGCGCCGCGCAAGAAAAGCCCGCGACAGGCAAAAGACAGGCAAAAAAAGACCCTGTCCGGAGCCACCGGACAGGGCAAGTGCGTGCACTACAGGAATACAGGGGGGCGACAGGGAGGGTCGCCGGAGCGGGCATTGCAGGGTCTAGCAGTGGATCGACTCAGTCATGTCTGGCATCCGTGCCTGGTGCTGCATGGGGTCCTGGCATCGCTATCTGTCTTGATAGAGGGTGATCGGGCGTCATCACGCCAATCCATGCCGGGACAGGTGCAGGGCGCTGGGCATGGCCTGGCCAAGCTCCTGCGAGAAGGCGGCTTCCGGTTCGGCCGGGCGCTGGCTGGCGAGCAGCACAAGGCTCAGCAGCAGGCCGGCGGCCAGCAGCAGACGGTTGCGGGTCCGGCGACGATCACGTTCCAGCAGCATCGCGACATGTTCCATCGCTTCACGTTGAATCTCACGCTGGCGCTCTGGAGAGGTGGAGCTGCCTTCCGAGCTTCTGCCTGAGCTGCTGTCTGCCCCAGCGTCGATGCGGGCATAGCTCATGGCTGGATGACGAACGATGGCGGCATGCTCGGCCAGGTGACGCAGTGAGGTAGCTGCAGTGGAGCGATGAGTTTTCATTTCCGGGTCCTCGCATGGACGAACTTCATCAGGGACAGGCTTCAGTCATTCGCGCTTGGGTCAATCCAGTAACGCTGCAGCAGTGAAAGCAGATGTCGTGTGTCGATGTGAGGAGTATAGCGTGAGCTTCTGTTTCACAAAATTACAATTTCTCACGTTTGGTACACGCATCGTATACGCAATGCACAAGAACGAAAAACGCCCCGGGCGCAGAGCGCTCCGGGGCGTAGATGGCCGTGGCAATTGCCCGTGATGACAAGGCAGTTACATACGGCAGTGGTGGGTCGTGGCTTATTCGGCCGGACGACCCACCAGTGAACGACGCTCTTCACGGGCTTCGGTCAAGGAAACCTTGATGATGTCGCCCAGTGAGTAACGCAGCTCGTCTTCGATGCGCACGCGGCCTTCCTTGTCATCGATCGCGACCTTCTTGCGATCGCTGTGGATCAGCGGTGCCGGAATGAAGACGCTGGCGCCATTCTCTTCCAGGCGCACACGCATGCCGCCACGACGGATGTCGATGATCTCGCCAGTGAAGACCTGCTGTTCTTCGGCGGCCTTGGTCAGGTAGCGCACGTAGAGCCAGTCCTTCACATCGCGCTCCGCCATGCGGTTGAGGCGACGACGTTCGCTGAGGTGCTCGGTCAGCTGCTCGGTGGCTTCCGCCGGCACGTCCTGGCCGAGAATCACGCGCTTGATCAAGCGGTGGTTGACCATGTCGCCATACTTGCGGATCGGTGAGGTCCAGGTCGCGTAGGCTTCCAGACCCAGTCCGAAGTGCGGTCCCGGCTGAGCGGACATCACGGTGTAACCCTGGAAGCGACGCATGCGCACGTCCAGCCAGGTGTCTTCGCGGCTGTCCAGCTCCTGACGGATCAGGCGGTAGCCTTCCAGGCTGCCCAGCTGTTCTGGCGTGGCGGTGATGTTCTGACCAGCCAGGAACTCGATGGTGTCGTCGTACTTCTCCGGCGCGAAGCCCTGGTGCACGTTGAAGATACCGTGACCGATGTGCTTGGAGAGCAGACGTGCGCAGCTCAGGTTCGCGGTGATCATGGATTCTTCGATCATGCGGTTGCTGATGCGGCGGTGGTCGGCACGCACGTTGAGCACGTTGCCTTCCTCGTCCAGCTCGAACTCGAAGTCCGGACGCTCTCGGAAGACCTGGGAATTGCGTGCACGCCAGGCGATACGCGCCTGGGTGAAGGCTTCCAGCTGACGCAGACCTTCGGCCAGCTCCTCGGTTTCCGGCTTCCAGCTGCCTTCCTGGCCTTCGATCCAGTCGGAGACGTTGTCGTAGGTCAGGCGGTGGTGGGAGCGCATGGTGGCCGCGAAGAACTTCGGCTCGCCGATCACGCCATCGGTATCGATGTCGACGATGCACATCAGCGTCGGACGGTCTTCACCTTCCTTCAGCGAGCACAGGTCATCGGCCAGGATTTCCGGCAGCATGGTGACGTTCTGGCTCGGCAGGTAGACGGTGAAGGAGCGTGTGCGCGCCTCTTCGTCGACACGGCTGCCTTCCGGCACGTAGGCGGTCGGGTCCGCGATGGCGATGCTCAGGGTCCAGCCGCCTTCCGGGCGCTCGACGATGTGCAGGGCGTCATCCATGTCACGCGTCTTCTCACCATCGATGGTGAAGAAGGGCACGTGGGTCATGTCTTCGCGAGTCAGGCCTTCCTCGAGCAGCGGCCAGTCATTGCCGCCCTCCGGAGAGGCCTGTTCCAGCGCGTGACGCGCCAGGGTGACGCGCCACGGCACACGCGGGTTGTCCACGGTGGCGATGACTTCCTCGATCTGGGCGAAGAAGCTGCGGTCATCCTTGCGCATCGGGTGACGCAGCAGACGAGCCACGACCCAGTCGCCATCATTGAGGGCTTCCTCATTGATGCCACGCTTCACGCGCGCTTTCATGCGCGTGTTGATGGAGGGATGATCCGGCATCACGTTCAGGCGGCCATCACGCTTGCCGACACGAGCGACGAAGCGATCGACACCCGTCTCAATCAGCACTTCCGGCTGTACGGACTTCTTCTCACCTTCCACCTTGACGGTCGCTTCGACGGTATCGCCGTGCAGTACCTGCTTCATGGCGGGTGGCGGCACGAAGTAAGACTCACCGTCCTCGCATTCGAGGAAGCCGAAGCCCTTGTCGGTGCCTTTGATCACCCCCGTGACACGGGGAATTTCCTGGCGGATTTGATCTTTCAGCTGCGCCAGCAGCGAATTGTTCTGCAGCATTTCGGAAGTTCTGTTGGCGGGGTCAGTGGCTCACTATACGGACATGGAGCATGGGGGGAAAGCTACCAGATGGCCCAACGCCCGCGCGGGCTGCGCGCAGGCGTGAATGAGCGGCAGGTCAAGCGTGGGCAAGCCTGGCGAAAGCGGCCTGCCAGTGCACTTCGCCACAGGCTCGGGCGCGCGCTCAGTCGGCGTTCGTCGTGGCATTCAGCAGGCCGGATACCGGCGTATCACCGTCGAACAGGGTGAAAATGGGCGCCTTGCGATGACGGCCACCGATCTCGCGGGCCTTGATCAAGCCAAGCAGGAACTCGGCGACATTGGCGCGCGAGACCTGCATCTCGTCGGAGTCATCGGCATTCTGGGTCAGCTTGCCGCTGCCGCTCTCGTTGGTGAGACGGCCGGGCTTGACGATGACGTGGCGCAGGCCACTCTCGGCGAGACACAGGTCGGCTGCCTTCTTGGCCGCGAAGTAGGGGCGCATCGCCTCTGGTCCTGCCAGCGGTGTCTCGGAGCGGATCGAGCTGACCTGGATCACGCGCGACAGCCCGAATTCGGCGGCCAGCTCCGCGGTGCGCATCGCACCGTGCAGGTCGATGGTCAGTGTCTTGTCCGGGCCGGTATTCGGGCCGGAGCCCGCGACGAACACCGCTTGATCGCAGCCATAGAAGGCCTGGCGCATCTCGCCTTCCAGATCGCCCAGAACCGTCGGGATGCCGCGTTCATGGAACCAGCTCTGCTGCTCGGTCGAGCGGATCATCGCCACGACGGGTTCGCCGTCGGCCTGAGCCTTCTCGCAGAGTTGACGACCGATCTTGCCGTTGGCACCGATGATGAGCGTCTTGCGCATGCTGTCTGCTCCTTCGTGAGTCTGATGGCGAGGTGGTTGGCGAATGACATTCCCGCTCACTGCCACGCCTCTCCTGGTACAGCAAGGTCTGCGGGCTGAGCCTCGAGACTTCAAGGGGACTGCTGGCCGATAGCGGGCATTACGCGGCGACTCGCTCGCGGGATGAAGTCTGCGATGATCAAGTATCAAAGGCGGCTGTCATCTCTGTCTGTGGCTCGGGAGCCTTGCTAGGATGGCGCTGCCAGGCACCACTCCCTCAAGATTGCGTCAACGACAAGGATGCCCGATGAGCCGCATAGCCCACCCCGACACTGATGATCATGACGACACCGCCGCATGGCACGGCGCCGCCTTCCCCTCCGAGAGCGCGATTCGGGTCGGGCTGATCGGTTATGGCATGGCGGTGCGCACCTTTCACGCACCCTTGATCGAGGCCACGGATGGGCTGGCGCTGGTGGCGCTGTCCACCTCGCGGCCCGAGGTCGTCAGAGCCGAGCGTCCGCAACTGGAAGTGGAGGCCACTCCTGAGGCCTTGCTTGCGCGTGACGACATCGATCTGATCATCATCGCGACGCCCAACGAGACCCACGCCCCGCTGGCCTCTGCGGCGCTCGCGGCAGGCAAGCATGTGGTCGTCGACAAGCCTTTCACGGTGACGTTTGAAGAAGGCGAGGCCCTGACCCGCCAGGCCGAGCAGGCCGGACGGGTGCTGGCGGTATTTCACAATCGGCGCTTCGATGCCGACTTCCTGACGCTGGCGGAATTGATCAACGACGGCACCCTGGGGCGCATCGCGCATCTGGAATCCCACTTCGACCGCTTCCGCCCGACGGTGCCGAACCGCTGGCGTGAGCAGGCACTGCCTGGCAGCGGCCTGTGGTATGACCTCGGCCCGCACCTGCTGGATCAGGCGCTGTGCCTGTTCGGCGAACCAGCCGCCATCCAGCTCACGCGTCGCGTACAGCGCGAGGGCGCGGTGACCGATGATTTCTTCCACGCCGTGCTCGATTACGCCCACCATCCAAGGCACCCCGGCCTGGTGGTGGAGCTGCACGCCAGCGCACTGACGGCGGCGCCGACGGCACGCTTCGCCGCGCACGGCACCCGTGGCAGCTATGTGGTGTTCGGGCTGGATCCTCAGGAGGATTGCCTCAAGGCCGGTGACTGGCCCTCGCGTGACCCGCAGGAGCGCCAGGCGCGCCAGTGGGGGCGGGATGCGCGTCCCGGAATGCTGACCGTGCTGGAGGCCGACCCGGACGGCGCCGAAGGCGAGCAGGTACTGGTAGGGGGCACCCATCAGGGCCGTGATGGTGACTATCCGGCCTGGTATGCGGGGTTGCGCGACTGCATTCGCGGCCAGGGCGACAATCCGACCCCGCCCCACGAGGCGCTGCGCGTGATGAAGTGGCTGGAGGCCGGCATCGCCAGCGAAGGCTGAAACCATCGAAGGTGAGATGACTTACGAAAGACGCGCGCCCTGAAGGCCCGAATGGTCAGCTATCAGAGGCGCGCGTCTTGTTTTCAAGGCAGTGGCAGGGGAGGTCGCGGCCTGCTCAGGACTCCTCGCCCTCGCCCTTGTCGGCCTTGCGCATGCGCGAGAACAGCTCCGCGCGTAGCTCACCGATGCGCGGCACCTCATTCTCATGGAAGGGAATAGGGCGCAGCAGGCGCATGGCTCGCAGGCCGAGACGTGCGTTCATCAGGCCACTGCCCAGCCCCTGACCGGCCTTGGTGGAGAGACGGCCGGCCAGATTCATCGACAGCAGGTCCATGCTGGCCTCGGCGGCCAGTTCGCTGGCACCGGCGAAGGCCATCGACGCCAGCACCTCCTTGAACAGCCGCAGGCGGCTGGCGTAGCCCAGCTCCAGCCCATAGAGGCGCGACAGGCGCTCCATCATGCGCAGTCCTCGCCAGGCCACCAGGCTCATATCGACCCAGGTCAGTGGCGAGACCGCCACCATTACCGCCGTCTCGCCGCTCATGCGCGAGATCAGACGCCGCGCCTCACGGTCCCGCGGCCCGAGCACGTGGAAGGCGAACAGCTCGCGGCGCTCCGACGGGGAGTGATGCGCTTCGCAGGCGGCGCGCCAGGCGCGCACGCCGGCATCATCATCGCCGAGCTTCATCTGACGGCGCAGCTGTTCGAGCAGGTCTTCCTGCTGGCTGTCGGCCTTGCCGCCTGCCTTGCCCGAGTCCTCGTCAGGCGTGGCCAGCGCATCACCGCGCTGGCCAAAGCCTCCTTGACCAAAGCTCTCCGGACCAAAGTCATCTTGCTGATGTTCTTCCAGCTCGGCGCGCAGCGCGACGTGCTTGCGCAGGTGACGCAGACGGAAGAGCTCCTTGCCCAGCGCGCGGGCGCCGAGCCCGATGGCGCCAAGGCCCAGCAGGCCCCAGGCGCCGGCGATCAGGTCGCCGCCCATGGCCGCCTGATAGAGCGCATGACCGGCTTCGACACCCCCGAGGGTCAGGGTGCCGAGCAGCAGCCATTTGAGGCCGCGATGACGTGGCTTGGCGCTCAGCGTCGCATCGAGTCCCGGTGTAGCGGGTTCCGGTTCGGCCGCCGCCAGTGGCTGGCTTTCCATCTCCGGCGAGAAGTGACGCGCGCCGCGCAGGGACTCTGCCGTGCTCTCTGCCGCGCTTTCGGTGGGGCGCTCGGCATAAGTGGTCGAGGTGGCATCGGCCTGCGCTGAATTGGGGCTCGTGAAGCGTTTGCCCGGGCGCGGATGGCGGGATTCGGTAGTCATTTCAGGTGGTCTCCCAGCAGCCAGTCGAGCACGGCGTCCATGCGAATGTGAGGTGGTGCCTTGCCGTCGACCTGCGGCGGCGCGAAGTGGGGGAAGTCGAAGCGGCTTTCGGCCCAGAAATTCGGATCGGGCAACCGTGAGGGCACTTCACCCGGGAATAGCAGCACGGACTCGCGGCCAGCGCCTTGCGTGTCTGGGTCGCTCGTCCCTTCGTGCTCGCCGAGCAAGTGTCCCGCCAGTGCCGGATGACGCTGACCGTTCTCGACCACTTCACGCGCCTCGCTGGCGCGGATGGCAGCGATGGTGAAGGCCTTGAGCGGCACATCACGATAGCGCAGGCGCTTGAGCGGGTCCGCCAGCAGCTGCTCGAGCAGATCGCGCATCGCGCCATGTTGCTCCGGCGTGACGTGGTCGGCCTTGGTGGCGGCGATGGCCAGGCGGTCGATGCGGCGGTCCATCAGGCGCGCCAGCAGATGACGGCGGCCATAGGCGAAGCTGTCGAACAGCTTGTCCAGCGCGCGGCTCAGGTCGCGGAACGGCGCCGGGCCGGCATTCAGCGCACCCAGCACGTCGATCAGCACGATCTGGCGGTCAAAGCGCCGGAAGTGGTCGTGATAGAAGGGGCGCACCACGCGGCGGCGATAGTGATCGAAGCGCCGCGCCAGGGTGCGGTACAGGCTGGCTTCCGGCAGGGCGGCCAGCGCATCGGCTGTCCACTCGCCGAGCCCCGGCAGCGGGAAGAACTGCAGCACCGGTGCCTCATCCAGCTCGCCGGGCAGCAGGAAGCGGCCTGGTGTCAGGTCGACGAAGCCCCCCTTGCGGCGTGCGGCGTGCAGATAGTCGGTGTACAGGCTCGCGATCTCGGCGAGGCGGTCTTCATCCACTTCGCTGTCTGGTGTCAGGCCCTCGATGGCCGCCATCCAGTCCTTGGCCCAGTCGCCACGTCCGTCAGCCAGCTGTGTCTCGCATTCGCTGCTCCAGGTGGTGAAGTCCTGTTCCAGCATCGGCAGGTCCAGCAGCCATTCGCCGGGATAGTCGATCAGGTCCAGTGTCAGGGTGGCACGCTGGCTGTCGAGCATGCGGGCGGCGCGTGAGGTGGGGCGAAAGCCGATCTTGAGGCGAAGCTCACTGATGCTGCGGGTCGGCGTCGGCCATTCGGGGCCATACGGCGAATGCTGGCCGGACAGCGAGCGCAAGCCGGCTTCCAGCGGGAAGCGCGGGACGGAGAGGTCCGGCTGGCTGACGCGTTCCGCGCCGAGCAGACGGCCATTGCGGGCGGCAGGCAGCAGTTCCAGGCGCGCGCCGAGTCCGGCATGGCGAAGCTGCTCGATCAGCGAGACGAGAAAGGCGGTCTTGCCGGCACCGGAGAGGCCCGTGACGGCGAGCCGCAGCTGGCGGTCGAGACCGCGTTCCAGCAGGTCATGGGCTTCGCGGCCCACATCGCGGGCAAGCTGGCGGGCGTTGCGGGTCATGGTGTTGAACATCAGGCATTCCCTGTCAGTGGGGGCGAGGCGGCGGCGCGACGTGATGGCGTCCTGGCAGCTGATGATGAGCCGGGTGATGGTCGGGACCTGTCAGCGTGCGCCGCACGGCTCGCCATCAACCCTCTATCTGCGGGCGATCGGCGCGCAAGGCAAGCTGACGCCACGCCAGCAGGGCGATGGGCAACAGGCAGGCGGGGATCAGCAGCAGGTTGAGCAGTGCCCAGCCCAGCGTACTGACCAGGGGGCCGGCCAGCAGCGCCGTCACCGCTCCGGTGGTGAAGACGAGGAACTCGTTGGCGGCCTGGGTGCGGGCCTTCTCGTTGGGGCGATGGCAGTGGGTCAGCAGCGTGGTGGCGGGCAGGAAGGTGAAGTTCCAGCCGATGCCGAGCAGGATGAGACCGAGGAAGAACCCCTGGGTTCCCGTCAGGTAGTCGGCGGCCAGCAGCTGCGCGGTGGCAAGGCTTGCCAGCAGGAAGGCGCAGCCGGTCACGATCATGGTGCCCGCCCCGAAGCGGGCGACCAGCCGCCCGGTGAAGAAGGACGGCAGGAACATCGCCACCACATGCCATTGGATGGTGGTGGCGACGTGATCGAAGCCGTGTCCGGCATGGGCCATGGCCAGTGGCGTGGCCGTCATCGCCAGATTCATCACTCCATAGCCGACCATCGCGCTGAGCACGGCCAGCAGGAAGGTCGGTTGGCGCAGGATCACGCCCAACGGGCGCGCGGGTTCGGGTTCATCATCGCCGTCCGACTGGGCGCTTCCTTCGCTGGGCAGCCGAATGAAGGCCAACAGTAGCAACGCCACCAGATACAGCGCTCCCAGCCCGAGAAAGCTGCCCAGGAAGGGCGTGTCGGCCAGTGCATGACTGGTGCGGGCAAGCCAGGGGCCGAAGAAGGCTGCCAGCACGCCGCCACCCATCACCAGCCCGATGGCGCGCTCCCGCTGCTCCGGGGGCGCGGCTTCCATGGCGGCGAAGCGATACAGCTGGCCGAAGCCGATCCCGATGCCCACCAGCCAGGTGGAGAACAGGAACAGCCCGAAATGCTGCAGGTGCAGCGCCAGCACGGCCAGCCCCGCGCCTGCCAGCCCGCACAGATTGCCGAGCACGAAGCCGCGGCGTCGTCCGAGGCGTGCGGTGATCAGCGAGGCAGGGATGGTGGCGCACATCAGGCCCAGCCATTGGGTCGCGACCGGCGCGGTCGACCAGCTGCTCGAGGCAAGCTGGGCACCGATCAGCGGCGAGACCGCGATCAACAGGATGTTGCCGCTGACCAGCAAGGCCTGGCATAGCGACAACAGCGTGACGGCCAGTTGCAGGCGTGCCCGACCGGCAGTGGAGGATGAGGATGACATGGTGACGCAGCTCCGACGGATTGCGGCGCCCGGTGCGCCTGTCCTGATTATGCCTGTGCTCCGCTCAGGCGTTCCAATCCTCCGTCAGGCGTCGAGGAGTCCGGGGCGGGGCGCGTGATGACTTGCATGCCTACTCTCCCGCCCATTCCCGCAGGCTGTCCCGGCGCACGCGGCGAATGGCGTGTGACAGCTCGCCCTGCTCGGCAAGTCGCTGGATGACCGCAGGCAGCGCGGCGCGGACCTCATCGGCTGACATACCGGGGGAAAGTTCCGGGGCATACAGCATCTTGAGCAGCACGTAATCCAGTGGACTCAGCCAATGATCCACCGTGACGTCGCTGAAGATGGAGGGAAACACCCTGTCCGAATCATTGGGCAGCCCCATCAGCTGGGCGGTCTCCTCGACGACGCAGTCCACCAGGCGCGCCTTCTGGCGGGCGTAGTCGACCGGAATCAGGATCAGCCCACTGGCGATGGTCTGGTCGGCCCCGGTCTTGAACAGTGTCAGGCAAACACCTTCCCGCAGTGCCTTGCGCATGCCCGGTGTGCTGGCCTGCTGCTTGCCGAGGTAGGCGGTGGCCTCGCGCGTCATGTGGTCCCGGGCGATGAAGGCGATGCGCAGATTGGCCTCTCTGGCGGAAGGCACGAAACTCAGCGGCTGGCCGGTGATGGTAGATAGATGACGAAACTGGACCTCGCTCATCTGTCGCTGCAGATGTGAGTCGCCCAGCTGCGAGTCGACCCAGACCTTGATCGGTGCCTGCCAGCGGGTCAGCGAGGCAGGGTTGCCGGGCTGATACTCCCGCTTGAGCGCCACGTCCACGAAGCTGTCCGTCAGCACATCGGCGTGCTGCCAGCGCTCGGCGGCCTGGCTGACCGGCACCGACATCAGTGAGACGAGCAGGGAGACCGACAGTGACAGCGCCTTGAGGCGCGGAAGACAGCTACGAAGGCGGTAGCGGGACATGGAATACCTCGGTGATGAGCGACTCGTACAGCATGCCTGAAAGCGGTGCAGCAAATGCACAAATGCACGAATGCCCCGACTGTCCGGGGAGACAGGGCGGGGCATTCGTGTCATGGCGGATATGCTGCTCGCAGGGGCGAGTCAGCAAACGGCGTCGGTCAGATGAAGGCCAGATAGATGGCGATCACCAGCACGACCAGCAGCAGCGCGCAGACCTTGGCACCTTTCCAGGGCGTCATGTCGATGGCGCCGACATCCTGCTGGATCCACGGCTCGTCACGCGGTGCCAGCTTGCCGATGATCAACATCATCGCGATCAGCAGCACGAACACCAGGCCGACGAAGTGGAACTCGTGGATCACGTCGAGCACGCCGGAGAAGGTCGGCACGAAGTAGACCACGCCAATCACGCTGCAACCGATCAACAGCGCCAGATTGGCGGCGATGGTCGGCACGCGACGCGTCAGCAGCCCCATCAGCACCACGGCGAAGATCGGGATGAAGTAGATGGCATTCATCTTCTGCAGATATCCGAACAGGCTTTCCTGTCCCGCCAGCAGCGGTGCGAGTGTCATCGAGGCGATCGCCAGCACCCAGCCGAAGCCCTTGGAAACCTTGACCACCTCGGCGTCGCTGGCATCGCGGCGCAGGTGAGCCTTGTAGATGCCGGTGGAGAACAGCGTGGTGGTGGCGTTCAGTGCCGAGTTGAAGGACGACAGGATCGCGCCGACCATCGCGGCGGCAAAGAAGCCGGTCAGCGGCGCCGGTAGCACATCGAAGACCAGCTGGCCGTAAGCGCTGTCCGCCTTGACGCCGGAAGAGGCGTAGAGGTGATAGGCGATGATGCCGGGAATCACCAGATACAGCGGGCCCAGCAGCTTGAGCGCGCCGGTCAGCAGTACGCCTTTCTGACCTTCGGCGAGAGTCTTGGCGGCGAAGGTACGCTGGATGATCTGCTGATTGGTACACCAGTAGAAGAAGTTGATGATCATCACGCCGGTGAACAGGGTCGAGAAGGGTACTGACTGGTCTTCACCACCCATGGAGTTGAATTTCTCCGGGTTGGCAGCGGTCAGCGTATCCCAGCCGGCCATCACGCCCTGGCCATCACTGACGGCATCCAGGCCGAACCAGACGATCAGCATGCCGCCGATCAGAAGGCCCACGCCGTTCAAGGTGTCGGAGATGGCGATGGAGCGCATGCCACCGAACAGGGCATAGATGGCACCGATGATGCCGACCACCCAGATGGTCATCCACAGCAACGCATTGGGCGAGCTGATGCCGGTCAGAGAAGGCAGGTCCAGCATGCCCTGCAGGCCGATGGCACCGGAATACAGGATGATCGGCAGCAGAATCACCGCGTAGGCGAACAGGAAGATCAGGTTGGTGATCAGCTCGGTGCTGCGGCCATAACGCAGGGCGAGCAGTTCCGGCAGGGTGGTGATGCCACTCTTAAGGAAGCGTGGCAGGAAGAACATCGCCATCACCACCATCGCCAGCACCGCCATGACCTCCCAGGCCATCACCGACAGACCATCGGTGAAGGCGGCGCCATTCAAGCCGACCATCTGTTCGGTGGACAGGTTGGTCATCAACAGCGAGCCCGCGATCAGCGGAAAGGTCAGACTGCGTCCGGCGAGGAAATAGCCGGTGGAATGCGAGGTGTCATCGCGATGTGTCCACCACCAGGTCAAGGCGGCGACCAGGCCGGTAAAGAACACGAAAGAAACAAGGGTCAGGGCATGCATGGGGGAGGATTCCTTTAGGCGTGCGGCGGCGAATCATGAGGCGGTGGGCAGGTGACCCGGGTGGCGATTCGACGCCGATCCAGCCGTGGCGATGCAATGCACACAGCAAGCTGTGTCATCGTCCGTGAAGAGACTCACCGGTAACATTCACGGCAAGACTGGCGATAGTGTAGGTATCTCCCGATTTCCTGCTATCCGCCATTTGTAGAACATACGTTGGTTTTGAGGTGCAGCTGGCGTCGACTGAGCGTTGAGAATGAACAGGCGGTCATTGCTTCTCAGTCTCTGGTATCAGGTATTGATCGCAGTGTCGTAACAAGACGCATGTCGCGGCTTTTGCAGCACGTTGCGGGTCATCCTTGATGCTCGATCAGAGACGCCAGCGCCCCGCCATCGGTAAGGATGACGAGGCGCTGGCGTGCTCATGTCATACGCTCATGTCGTGCGCTCATGCCGTGGGCTTATGTCGTAAGGTCATGGCGTAAGGTCATGGCGATGACGATGACAAGTGGCGTGCAGTCGCGCTGTACGAGTGGGGCGATCAGCCGGCGAAGGCCAGATAGATCGCCATCACCAGCACCAGCAGCACGATGCTGGCGATACGCGTGCCGGCCCAGGGGGTCATGTCGATGGCACCGACGTCCTGCTGGATCCAGGGTTCGGCGCGCGGTGACAGCTTGCCGATCACCAGCATCATGACGATCAACACCACCAGCACGATGGCGATGAAGTGGAAGTTGTGCACCCGATCGACCAGCTCGGAGAGTGCCGGTACGAAGTAGAACAGGCCGATGATCGCGCAGCCCAGTACCAGCGCCAGGTTGGCGGCAATGGCAGGCACGCGCTTGGAGATCAGTCCTACCACGATCACCGACAGCAGCGGGATGTAGTAGATGGAGTTCACCTTCTGCACGTAGACGAACAGGCTTTCCTGGGTCGCCAGCAGCGGCGCGATGGCCATCGCGGCGGCGGCCATGATCCAACCGGCCCACTTGGACGCCTTGACCACCTCTTCATCGCTGGCTTGCGGCTTGAGGCGTGCCTTGTAGACATCGAGGCTGAACAGGGTGGCGGTGGAGTTGAGCGCCGAGTTGAAGGACGACAGGATCGCGCCGACCATCGCCGCGGCGAAGAAGCCGGTCAGCGGTGCGGGCAGCACATCGAAAACCAGCCGGCCATAGGCGGCGTCGGCCTTGATGCCATCACCGGCGTAGAGCTGGAAGGCGATGATGCCCGGCAGCACCAGATACAGCGGGCCCAGCAGCTTGAGAGCACCGGTCAGCAGCACGCCCTTCTGGCCCTCGGCCAATGTCTTGGCGGCGAAGGTACGCTGGATGATCTGCTGGTTGGTGCACCAGTAGAACATGTTGAGCAGCAGCACCCCGGTGAACAGGGTCGAGACCGGTACTGACTGGTCATCCCCGCCCAGCGAATTGAGCTTCTCCGGGTGGGTCTCCTTGAGCGTCTCCCAGCCGGCGAGAATGCCATTGCCGTCACCGACACGGTCCAGCCCGTAGTAGACGATGATCATGCCGCCGATCAGCAGACCGATGCCGTTCAGGGTGTCGGAGATGGCGATGGAGCGCAGGCCTCCGAAGAGGGCATAGATGGCGCCGGCGATACCGACGGCGATCACGGTGCCGGTCAGCAGTACCATCTGCGAGTCGATGCCGGTCAGGGCACGCAGGTCGAGCACGCCCATCAGGCCGAGGGCGCCGGAGTAGAGAATGCTGGGCAGCAGGATGATGGCGTAGGCCAGCATGAAGATCAGGTTGGCCAGCAGCTGGGTGGTGCGATCGAAGCGCAGCGCCAGCAATTCCGGCAGGGTGGTGATACCGCTCTTGAGGAAGCGTGGCAGGAAGAACATGGCCATCGCGACCAGCGAGACCACGGCCACCACTTCCCAGGCCATCACGGAGAGGCCGTCGGTGAAGGCGGCGCCGTTGAGGCCCACCATCTGCTCGGTGGAGAGATTGGTCATCAGCAGGGAGCCTGCGATGATCGGGAAGGTCAGACTGCGCCCGGCAAGGAAATAGCCGGTGGAATGTTGATGGTCGTCACGACGGGTCAGCCACCAGGTGATCACGGCGACCAGCCCCGTGAAGAACACGAAGGAGCTCAGGGTGAGGGCGTTCATGGCGTTATCCTTGTTGAACAACAGGGCTCGGAGGCCTGCCTGCTCAGCTGCCCATCGTCTGCAGAACATGCCTCACCGTTGGCGCGCGGTACCACGAGACACGCTGTCAGCGACCGACATCTAGCGTGCCGATCAGTGTCAAAGAAATGCCTGACCCTCACCATTGATAATTTGTCTGACATTTTTCTGCAATTGTCTGATTCGTGCAGACATAGCCCGCTAGCGGCTGTCGACCTGTCGCCATGACCAGAACGCCCCGCCTCTTGCATGTCGGTCGACAGCAGGAGGCGGGGCGTTGTCGTTGTCAGAAGCTGGTATCGGAAGCCGCCAGTCAGCAGCGAGTTTCAGAAACGGGTGTCAGAAACAACAATTACTGTCAGGCGCTGGCGACGGCGGGGGTCAGCACCTGCTGGTAGAGCGAGGCGCCGTGGATGTCCTTCAGCGTCACGGTCAGCGCTTCGCTCTCGGGGTCGAGATCCACCTGGCCGAAGAACTGGAAGCCCTCGCTGGGCGACATGTTGGCTCGTCCCTCAGGCGGAGCCTTCACGAATTCGAGTCTCGGCCCGAAGGTATTGTCCAGCTCGCCGGGACCGTAGGTGCCGGCATGGATCGGCCCGCTGACGAATTCCCAGAACGGCGTGAAGTCCTTGAAGACGGCGCGCTCGGGCGAGTAGTGGTGCGCGGCGGTGTAGTGCACATCGGCGGTCAGCCAGACCAGATTCTGGATGTCGTGATCGCGCACGAACTTGAGCAGTTCGGCAATCTCCTGCTCGCGCCCCAGCGCCTCACCATCGCCATTGGCGCCATTCTCGAAATTGTCGCCGTCACGTACCAGCAGCCCGATCGGCATGTCGGAGGCGATGATCTTCCAGGTGGCGGTGCTGGCCTTGAGCGACTGCTTGAGCCAGGTGAGCTGATCGCGCCCCAGGAAGTCGGTCTGTGGCCCGCGTCCCGTCTGGCGGTTGGCGGAATTGGCGCCGCGGAAGCTGCGCATGTCGAGCATGAACATCTCGAGCCCCGGCCCGAAGCTGAAGTTGCGGTGGATGCGCTCCGGCGCGGTTGGGCCGGTGCGCAGCGGCATGTTCTCGAGGAAGGCGCGACGCGCATTGGCGGACAGCACGTCGAGATTCTTCTCGGTGTAGCGATCATCCTCGAGAATCTCGCCCGGGTACCAGTTGTTGGTGGTCTCGTGGTCATCCCACTGGGCGAACATCGGCACTTCGGCATTGAAGCGACGCAGGTTCTCATCCATCAGGTTGTAGGCGTACTGACCGCGATACTCGTCCAGGGTCTCGGCGACCTTGGACTTGGCCGGCGTGACGATATTGCGCCACAGGCTGCCGTCATGCTGGGTGACGCTCTCCTCGATCGGGCCATCGGCGTAGATGGTGTCACCGGAGTGGAGGAAGAAGTCCGGCTGGACCTGACGCATGGTCTCGTAGAGGCGCAGGCCGCCGAAGTCCGGATTGATTCCCCAGCCCTGGCCGACGGTGTCGCCGGACCATACGAAGCGCAAGGCGCGCGGGCGCTGGGCGCTGGGCGGCAGTACCAGGCGTCCGGCGGTCGCCTCGCTGATGGCACGATGATCGTCCAGCGCCGCGTAGCGTACCCGATAGAAGACCTCGCCCTTGGCATTGGCTCGGGAGTTGATGCGGGTCAGGTCCAGCTTGCTGGTCAGGCCGTCCGTCGGCAGTGCCACCGGGCCGCGTACCTGGAAGGCGCCGCGCATCTCGATGTTGTCGGCCAGCTCGATCAGCATGCGGGCCGGCTTGTCGGTCTGGCTCCACAGCATGGCGCGGCTGGCGGTCACGTCGCCACTCATCACGCCGGAAGGCATGCGTGGACGACGTCCTTCCGCCATTACGATGGCCGGTGCGCCCAGCAGGCCTGAGCTTGCCAGCAGGCCCACGCCGGCACCCTGCAGGCCACGGCTCAGCAGACGTCGGCGGTCCATTCGCGAAGGTGCGCCGGCGCGTGCGGCATGCGAGTCACCGGGGCTCGCGTTCGCGTCGTCCTGCGAGGTGGGCGAGGCAGGTGTCGTGCGCGAGGAGCGGGAAGGTAGCAGATCAGACAGACGGCGGGACATGAAGGGCTTCCTTGTTACGGTCTGGCATCAGGATGGCAGCGGCGGCAAAGGTGCCGCGATGGCTGACAGGGCTCACGGGAGAGGCTACTTTCCACGCTCATGATGACGATCAGGTGTCAGAACCATGATCGCCCCGAGGCGATCGGTGCCTGTCGCCGGGCGCGGCTGCGCGATGGAGTGTGTGCAGCAGAGTCATTCCGTGCCTTTCTTCCGACCTCCCATCAGGACACCCTCCATGCCCCCCTCAACCCCCTCGGATTCCCCGCAACCTGATGCCGCCAGGCTGATCTCGGATAGCCATCCCCAGGCACGGCAGGTGCTCGATCATTGGTTCACTCAGCTGACGCCCAAGGACTGGTTTCGCAAGAGCGAGGCCCTCGATGCTCAGCTGCGCGAACGATTCGCGGAGCTGCTCGAGCAGGCGCAGGCCTGTGAACTGTGGGAGTGGCGCACCACTCCCGGTGGGCGGCTGGCGGAAATCCTGCTGCTGGACCAGTTCGCGCGCAACATCCATCGCGATACCCCGCGCGCCTTCAGTGGCGACAATCTGGCACTCGCGCTCTCTCAGCAGGCCGTCGCGCTGGGCGATCTGGACCGCCTTCCGCTGGCCTGGCAACCCTTCGTGATCATGCCGTGGATGCACAGCGAATCGTTGCGCATCCATGAACACGCCGAACACTTGTTCGCACGCCCCGGCCTCGAGGACACCCTGCGCTATGAGCATCTGCATGCGGACATCGTGCGTAGATTCGGCCGCTACCCGCATCGCAACGCGATTCTCGGTCGTGAGTCCACGCCGGAAGAGATCGCCTTCCTGGGCCAGCCCGGCTCTTCATTCTGACAAATGAAAGATCGCCCCCTTTTAATTGTGTGACGTCGTCTCCAAGACTTGTACAGCGGCGCCAAGCGCCTGTACATCAGCATGGAAGGAGACAGCAGATGGGTATCATTCTCGGGTTGATCATCGGTGGTCTGGCCGGCTGGATCGCAGGCAACATCATGCGCGGCGGCAGCTTCGGCATTCTTGGCAACATCGTCGTCGGTGTCGTCGGCGGCTTGCTGGGCAGCGTCATCTTCAAGCTGCTGGGGCTGGCCTCCACCGGCATCATCGGCTCGCTGGTCGTCTCGGTCGTGGGGGCGGTGGTGTTGCTGTGGATCGTCTCGAAGGTCAAGTCCAAGGCCTGACGGCGCGTCATGGAGCTACCGGCAAGCCAGGGTCGGAGGTATTCCATCGAGCAATGTCTGGCATGCAGCAGAAGGGACAGGAGTTCCTTGCGGGTGTCTGGAGGGAGCCATTCGGACACTCGCCCATCAAGGTCGCCCGTCATCGGTTGCCCCTGACGCCCACGTGATTCACATGACCGTGGCAAGGCAGTCGGACAGGGCGGCAAAGAGGCCGAATCATCCGTCAGTCATTCCGGATGACGTGTTGCAGATCTAGCGAAAACAGGAGCGTTTGAGCATGGCGAGCAATGAACACGATTCAGCACCTTCTTCCCAGTCGAATGCCGACAGCGCGAAGTGCCCCTATCACGAGGGTCAGAACCGCTCGGCAGAGGGAGAGAACCCCTATACCCATCCCAACCGCAATGGACCGCACGACACCAGGCCCAATGCCGGTGATGGTCATGCCAAGGACGAGGCGCTGGAGACCTATCGCGCCGACGCCGAAGGGCATGACTTGCGTACCAACCAGGGGCTTCGCATCGCGGACAACCACAACTCGCTGAAGGCGGGGGAACGCGGTCCGACACTGATGGAAGATTTCATCTTCCGCGAGAAGATGAACCACTTCGACAATGAACGTATTCCTGAACGTATCGTTCACGCGCGTGGCGCGGCCGCGCACGGGTATTTTCAGGCCTACGACAATGCCGCCAGATATTCCAAGGCTGGCGTGTTCAGCGACCCGTCCAGGAAGACGCCGGTGTTCGTGCGCTTCTCGACCGTGCAGGGCTCGCGTGGCTCCAACGATACCGTCCGTGACGTGCGCGGCTTCGCGACCAAGTTCTATACCGATGACGGCAACTGGGACCTGGTCGGCAATGACATCCCGGTCTTCTTCATCCAGGACGCCATGAAGTTCCCCGACTTCGTGCATGCCGTGAAGCCGGAGCCGCACAACGAGATTCCCCAGGGACAGTCGGCGCACGATACCTTCTGGGACTTCGTGTCACTGATGCCGGAAACCACTCACACCGTGCTGTGGACCATGTCGGACCGCGCCTTCCCGCGCCATTACCGCAACATGGAAGGCTTCGGTGTGCATACCTTCCGTCTGATCGATCGTGAAGGCGTGTCGCGCTTCGTCAAGTTCCACTGGAAGCCGGTGGCCGGTACCTGCTCGCTGATCTGGGATGAAGCCCAGAAGCTGTGGGGACGTGACCCGGACTTCAACCGTCGCATGATGTGGGATGACATCAAGAACGGTGCACCGCTGGAGTGGGAGCTGGGCATCCAGGTGGTCGAGGAGAAGGATGAGCACAGCTTCGACTTCGACATTCTCGACCCCACCAAGCTGATCCCCGAATCGCTGGTACCGGTGGTGCCGATCGGCAAGATGGTGCTGGACCGCAATCCGGACAACTACTTCGCCGAGACCGAGCAGGTCGCCTTCAATCCGGCCAACATCGTGCCGGGCATCGACTTCTCCAATGACCCGCTGCTGCAGGGGCGTCTGTTCTCCTATCTGGATACCCAGATGCTGCGTCTTGGTGGGCCGAACTTCCACGAGATTCCCATCAACCAGCCGGTGTGCCCGTTCCACAACAACCAGCGCGATGCCCAGCATCGTCAGACCATCAACACGGGTCAGGCGTCCTACGAGCCGAACTCCATCGATGGTGGCTGGCCAGCCGAGACACCGCCGTCCAACGACGCCCATGGGGGGTTCGAGCCGTATCATGAGCGCATCGAGGCGCACAAGGTACGTGCGCGCAGTGCCTCCTTCGGGGATCACTATTCTCAGGCCACCCTGTTCTGGAACAGTCAGACTGACGTGGAGAAGGAACACATCATCGCGGCCTACACCTTCGAGCTTTCCAAGGTCGAGCGTCCGTGGATCCGTGAGCGGGTGATCACCGAGATCCTGCCCAACATCGATCTGGAACTGGCACGTCGCGTCGGTGAGAATCACGGTATCGAGACACCGACCAGCAAGCCCGCGCCGGACGGTGAACTGGGCACCAGCCAGGTCGACAGCGACCCGGCGCTCAGCCTGATGGCGCGCCTGCCGGACTCGATCGCCACCCGCAAGGTCGCGATTCTGGCCGCCGATGGCGTCGCCATGGAAGATGTTCGCTCGACCAAGGAGCAGCTGGCCGCCGAGGGTGCCGAAGGGTTGTTGATAGCCCCGAGCATGGCACCGATCAAGGCCGGAGACGGCACCATGCTGTCGCCGGATGCGATGCTCAATGGCCTGCCGTCCGTGGCGGTGGATGCCGTCGTCGTCGCTGGCGGCGTGGGTAGCGTCGAGGCGCTGAGCGGCTCGGGCCTCGGACTCTATTATGTCCAGGAAGCCTACAAGCACCTGAAGCCCATCGTGGCGATCTGCGAAGGCAAGGAGCTGCTGGCCGCCGCACGCGTGCCGGTCGAGGAGGGCGTCATCCTGGTGGATGATGTGCTCGCCGCCAGCCTGCCGCTGCGTGATGCCCTGATGGCTCACCGGGTGTGGTCGCGTGATGCGCGTGCCAATCAGATGCCAGCATGAGGCGCTGACGCACCACTAGGTATGATGTGACTCACCAAGCCCCCTGACCTGCGAAGGTCAGGGGGCTTTTTCGTGGTCATGATGTGGTCATCTGTGGACGTGAAGATGGGGTGGCGGTGATAAGGTGTAAACAGGGTTGGTGATGTCGTCGGGTTGAGTGCCGTCCTGCGGTTCACGCCGCTGAGAGGGGCTGATAGGCTCGGTGATAGGGGCTGATTATCAAAGGCATGCTGGTAATTGATTATCGCTGGATGCATCAGGTGCGTAAGGTAAGCAGGCATCAAGGGGTCACAAGCCAGCACATGCCGGGCAGGCATCGGCCCCGATCCGATTCGACAATGGGCTGCAGGCTTTCACATCAAGCAGCGCATGAAAATGTGACATCAGCAGCATCTGGCCTTGCCAGTCGAGTTTGATAGCGATTTTTTCTACCTGACAGGAGAACGTCTACATGTCCCAGACTCCACGCTATACCACTGGTAACGGCGCCCCGGTGCCTCACGATGACATCAGCCAGACAGCGGGCCCGAATGGCTCACTGACCTTCGACAACTGGCGTCTGTTCGAGAAGCTGGCGCACTTCAACCGTGAGCGCATTCCGGAGCGTGTCGTCCACGCCCGCGGTGTCGCCGCCTACGGCACCTTCACCCTGACCCGTGACCTGTCTGATCTGACCATCGCCCGCTTCCTGCAGGGTGTCGGCAAGCAGACCCCGTTGCTGGCGCGTTTCTCCACCGTGGCCGGTGGTCAGGACAGCGGCGACAACACTCGTGACGTGCGCGGCTTCTCCCTGAAGTTCTACACCGAGGAAGGCAACTGGGACATGGTCGGCAACAACACGCCGGTGTTCTTCATCCGCGAGCCGTCCAAGTTCCCTGACTTCATCCATACCCAGAAGAAAGACCCGCGCACCAACATGGTCGACTGGCAGAACCGCTGGGAATTCTGGGCCAACCATCCGCAGGCGCTGCATCAGGTCACCATCCTGATGTCCGACCGCGGTATCCCCAAGTCGCTGACCACCATGAACGGCTACAGCTCGCATACGCTGAGCCTGTGGAACGACAAGGGCGAGCGTGTCTGGGTCAAGTGGCACTTCAAGACCGACCAGGGCCACGAGACACTGACCGATGATGAAGCGGCACAGGTCGCACCGGACTTCCACCAGCACGACATGTTCACCCGCCTCGAGCGTGGCGAGCGTCCGAGCTGGACCGTCAACCTGCAGGTGATGACTGAGCAGCAGGCGCGCGACTACCACATCAACCCGTTCGATCTGACCAAGGTGTGGCCGCACGGTGACTTCCCGCTGATGGAAGTCGGCAAGATGGAACTCAATCGCAACCCGGAGAACTACTTCGCGGAAGTCGAGCAGTCCGTCTTCTCGCCGTCCAACTTCGTGCCGGGTATCGGCGCCTCCCCGGACCGCGTGCTGCAGGCACGTCTGTGGGCCTACGCCGATGCACACCGCTACCGTGTCGGTGCCAACGCCGAGCAGCTGCCGGTCAACCGTCCGGTCTGCCCGGTCAACCACTACCAGCGTGATGGCGTGATGGCGGGCATGTGCCCGGTCACCGGTCACGGTGGCGGTCCGCTGGGTGGTCAGGTCGGTCAGGGCGTGCCGGGAGAAACGAAGGAAGGTGGCCAGTACTCACGCACCAACTTCTACCCGAACGAGCGCGCAGACCAGGGGGCTCCGGTGCCGGATGCCACCGTCGCCGAGCCGGCGATGCCGCTGGAGCAGAACGCCTGGATGGGCTATCACGACAACAGCGATGAGGATAACTACAGCCAGGCCGGCAACCTCTATCGCCTGTTCGACGAAGGCCAGAAGACGCGCATCACCGACGTCATCGCCGGCACCATGGTAGGCGTCAGCCACGTGGTCCAGGACAAGATGATCGCGCATCTCCGCCAGGCGGATGCCGACTATGGCGAGCGTGTCGCCACCAAGCTGGCCAAGCTCGATCCGCGCTGAGTCAGTCATGCTGCACCCTTCGTCAGGTCAGCAGTGATTCCATGAACTGATGAAAACCTCAAGGCCCCCGCCGGTGAACCGGCGGGGGCCTTGTCGTATGCGTGAAGCGGAAAACGGATCGCGCCTCAGTCGTCGTCGCGGAGGGTGTCTTGCGCGTTCGCCGTGTCACTCATTCCCAGCGCCCACAGCAGGAAGGCATCCTGACGCGCATTGTCACGCCAGGCCTTGAAGCGACCCGAGGCACCACCGTGTCCGGAGCTCATGTCGGTGCGCAACAGCACCGGATGCGGCGTGCAGTCCATCTGGCGCAGACGCGCATACAGCTTGGCCGGTTCCCAGTAGGGCACACGGGTGTCGTGCCAGCTGCCCTGCAGGAACAGCGGCGGATAGGGCGCGGCACTCAGGTTGTCCAGCGGCGAATAGGCGCGGATGCGACGGCGTGCCTCGTTCTCGTGCGGGTTGCCCCACTCGGTGTACTCCGCCGTGGTCAGCGGCAGCTCAGGGTTTTCCATGGTGCGCAGCACATCGACGAAGGGCACATCGAGCACCGCGGCGCAGAAGGCCTCGGGACGCTTGTTGAGGCTGGCACCGACCAGCAGACCACCGGCGCTGGCACCGTAGGCGGCGATGCGATCCGCGGCCCCGACGCCTTGCTCGACCAGCGCATCACGCGCGGCAAGGAAGTCGTTGAAGCTGTTTTCCTTGTGCTCCAGCTTGCCGGCCAGATACCAGGGCTCGCCACGGTCTCCGCCGCCACGCACGTGGGCGACCGCGAAGGCGACGCCGCGCGTCAGCAGTTCCAGGCGGGCGATGGAGAACCAGGGGTCCAGCGTCTCGCCGTAGGCGCCATAGCCGTAGAGCAATACCGGCAGCGGGGCGTGGGGGCGGCCTGTGTCGTCACATAGATCGCGCCGCATGACCACCGAGACCGGCACCTGCTCACCATCGTCGGAAGTCGCCCACAGGCGGCGGCTGATCAGCTGCTCGGGCGGGAGATCGCCATGCACGGTCTGGCGCTTGAGCAGGCGGCGCTCACCCGTGTCGAGATCCAGCTCGATCCAGCTCGGTGGCGTGGTGAAGCTCTCCTCGCGGATGCGCAGGCGGCGAGCGTCGAAATGTGGGCAATCGCCCAACCCCTGACTCAGGGGCTGTTCAGGCAGCGCGAGACGCTCGTCACGCTGAATGACGCCGCTGTCGTCGAATTCCACGACGCGCAGCCAGGCCTGGGCCTGACGGTGATCGCGTTCATCGACCATCAGCCCCCAGCTGAAGGCCTCGACGCCTTCCAGCGTCACTTCATCGCGGGTGGCGATCAGCGGCTGCCAGTCGCCGGGCGCATGCTCGGCGGCGATATCGAGCTGGAAGTGCGGCGCTTGCCTGTTGTGCAGCACATAGAAGTGGCCGGGGCGGTGGTCGACGCCGTACTCGACGCCTGTCTCGCGGGCGCGCACCAGACGCCTCTCACCCAGCGGGGCGTCGGCCTTGAGCAACCAGGTCTCGCTGGTGTCCTTGGAGGCGGTCTCCAGAATCAGCCAGGCGCGTGAGCGGGTCTTGCCCATGCCGACCCAGAATTCGCTGTCTTCCTCGCGATAGAGCAGCGTCTCGGCGCGGCTAGCGACATTCAGACACCAGATCTCGAAGGGGCGCTGGGTGTTGTCATAGCGCGTGAACAGCAGGTGCTGACCGTCCTCGGCCCATACCAGATCCGGCCCGATATCCTCCAGCAGACACTCGTCATCGTGACCGGCGTTGCGTGAGTCGCCATTCGTCGCGTTCAGTGTTGCAAGACGCAGGCTGAACACCTCGTCGCCGCTGGTGTCCAGAGTCCATGCCAGTTGCTGTTCATCCGGGGAGATGGCCATCTCGCCCAGCTCGACGAAGTCGTGATGGCGCGACAGGCTCTGCAGGTCCAGCAGGCATTCGTGCTGGCGGGTATCGGCGGGGTCGGCACCGATCGCATGGCGCCACCAGACCGGATAGTCGGCGTCAGCGGCGGTCTCGCTCCAATAGATGTAGTGATCCAGCGCCTCGGCCAGGCTTGAGACGGCCAGTTCGCGGCGCGCAATATGGCCGTGATAGAGAGCATCGCTCAGCGGCGCGAGCGGGGCGAACCAGCGATCGCTCTCGGCGTTGGCCGCCGTGAGAAAGGTGGTGACCTCTGGCGTGTCGCGTTCTTCAAGCCAGTGCCATTCGGGGTCATCGGCACGATAATGGCGCTGGACGGGGCTATCGGGCATGGCTACCTCGTGAAAGTCGGGTGCTCGAGTGTGTCGGGCGGGCATGGAGTGTAACATTGAGCCTGTCCCACAGCGTGCGCAAGCCCTTGCCTCATGGGAGGCATCGCCGCCGTGAGAGATGAATGCGCAGCCTCTGGTGCCATACAGACGTGTGGCCCCGATGATGGGATGACTCGATGGCTGAACTGAGGTGCTGGGTGCTTCTGCACCCAACAGGCAACCCTCAGAATGTCAGTCTCGACAGGATGTTATGACAGGAGTGAAGGGCATGATGATTTCCGATTCGCTGCCGCAGATGTGGCTGATCTATTTTGGCCTGGCGGCGGTAGTGCTGTTTACCGGCTATATGGCGGTGCGAATACTGCCGCGTTTTCTGCGCTGGATCCTCGTCGGCGGCATCGCCGGCATGATCGCCGTGCCGACCAGTTTTCACGTCACGGCCAGCGTCGCGGAAGATGCCTATACCGGCCTTGCGCCAGCCATCGTGGCCTTTGCCGTCAGCGTGGTACAGAAGGATGGCGGTGGCATGGCCTCGGCCTTCGGCATGCTGGTACTGGGCATCGGGGCGGGCGTGGTGCTGGGCCTGGTGATCTGGTGGCTGGGGCGCGGGCGTGAACAGCGTCGTCGCGCCGTCCAGCAGCGCCGTCAGCCTCATGCCCACGAGCAGGAGGATGAGGAAGTGGGCGAGGGCCACGCCGCTGGTGCCAGCTTGCGTAGCGAGAAACGTGGCACCCCGGCTCGTGCGTCGGCGCGTACCCGCGCAGGCCGTGACCGTCAGGAACCGTCGCTCTGATCGAGCGTCGTTCGATCAGCGCCAGCCGTGCATTGTCCTAGCGTGGACTAAGGATCTGTCATGCCCCGTGATGTAGCTGTCACTTCATCTCATGAGCCAGCCTGTTCATCAGAGCTTGCGTCCGGCTCTCTATCGAAAGTTGCGGGGGCGCGCTGGCTGGCTGCCCTGATGCTGGCGGGCATCAGTCTCGCGTCGCCCTCGGCCTTCGCCGAGCAGGCATCGTCAGCGGATAACGCCTCGGTCAGCGAGCCGATGAGTGGGTCGGTAAGTGGGCCGGTAGATGAGTCGCCAAGCGAGCAGGCTGAGCAGATGCCGTTCGTGGCCCGGGATGTCGCGAGTGACGCGGTCGCCGTGGGTGGCTCGGCGCGCGACATTGCGCCTGACCTGCGCATGGCGATCGATGTCTCCGGCAGCATGAAGCACAACGACCCGACCAATCTGCGCGCCAGTGCGCTGGACCTGCTGGTCACCTTGCTGCCGGAGCGCTCGCGTGCGGGGCTGTGGGGCTTCGGTGAGCAGGTACAGCCCCTGCTGGCACTGGGCGCGGTCGATGCGGGCTGGAAGCAGGCGGCCCGCGGGCTGGAAGGGCGGCTTGACGATTACGAGCAGTACACCGATCTCGAGGCGGGTCTGCGTGCCGCCGCCGAAGGCGCCGATGCGAGCATCGATGGCCAGGGGCTGCGTCAGATCATTCTGCTCTCCGATGGCATGGTCGACCTGCGTGAGCCGAGCAGCGAGAAGGCCGCCTCGGATAGCGCCTCACGTCAGCGCATCACCGATGAACTGACGCCACAGCTTGCTGCGCACAACATCACGGTGCATACCGTCGCGCTGTCGCGCAATGCCGATATCGATCTGCTGCAGCAGGTCGCCGATGGCACCGGTGGGCTGGCGACGGTCGCCGAGACTCCGGAAGATCTGCTGCGTGCCTTCCTCGGGGCGCTCGACCGAATCGTGCCCAGCGAGCTGGTGCCGCTCGAGGACAAGCGCTTCACCATCGATGGCAGCGTCGAGGAATTCACGGCACTGGTCTTCCACGGCCCCGATGACAGCGCACCGGTGTTGATCGCGCCGGATGGCCAGCGCTATTCGCTGGCCGACAAGGCCTCGTTGCCCGAGGGCGTGCGCTGGGAACATCAGCCGCGCTATGACCTGATCACCGTGACCGATCCCGAGGCCGGGCAGTGGCGTATCGAAGGGCAGGTGGGCGTCGATAGCCGCATCACCGTGGTGTCAGATCTGGCGCTGGTATCGCGCCCGCTGCCCGCCACGCTGTATCGCGGCTTTGGCTATTCTCTCGCGGCTTCGCTGGTCGACGGCGCACGCGATGTCGCCGAGCAGAATTTCCTGGCGACGCTGGACGGCAATGCACGTCTGGTGCCGGAAAACGAGGGTGGCGCGGATGCCAATGAAGAGAGCGCAGCACGTTCAGCCGGCATGGCAGCAGACACGGCTGTCGTGACCACCGCCCAGCAGCGCGGCCTTGAGCGTGACGGCGCAGAGTTCAGCGTCAACATGCCGCCGCCGCAGCAGCTGGGTGGCGCTCGCCTGACGCTGACCATCAAGGGGCAGCGCGACGGCGCGCCCTTTGCGCGTCAGTTGAGCCAGCGCACCAGCGTGGTCGACCCGCTGCTGGTCGAGCCTATCGGTGGCAATGCGCAGAATGCGACGCCGCCGAGCGCGCTGGAGGTCAGCGCGCGCCATCCTCTGCTCAACACCGCCAATACCCGGCTGGACGCGACGCTGCAGGGCGAGCCGTTGAGCGTGGCGGAAGCGGGCGAGACTCGCTGGCGTATCGAACTGCCGCCGCTGGAGCGTGACGTCAGTGCCGATGTGCAGATCAGCGCACGCATCGCGCTGGGCGGGAGTTCGCGGGTGATCGACCTGGCGCCCTATACCCTCAACGAGAATGCGGCGCGGCGTGCCGCCAATCTGGACCGCTCGCCCATCGAGGGAGAGTCCTTCGGCGAGATTCAGGGCCTGGATCAGGCGGTGGAGGAGAAGGAAGACCTCAATGACCTGCTGATGAAGGGCCGCCTGCCCATCGACAAGGTGCCTGCGTTGATCAGTCAGTGGTTCGAAGGGGCTTCGGACTTTGCCCAACGTGAGGCAGAATCACCGCAAAGCCGCATGATCGCTTACGCCGTGGCCGGTGTGATCGGCCTGCTGGTAGTGATCATGTTGGTGCGTCGCATGACGCGCAAGCCGACTCAGCGGGAGGAACCCCATGTGTGAACTGCTCGGCATGAGTGCCAATGTGCCGACCGATATCTGCTTCAGCTTCGCCGGTTTTCTGCAGCGAGGCGGGGGTACTGGTCCGCACCGCGATGGCTGGGGAATCGCCTTCTATGAAGAGGGCGGTTATCGCGAATTCCGTGACCCGCATCCATCGGTGGATTCGCCCATCGCGCGCATGATTCTCGACTATCCGATCAAGTCGCAGATGGTCATCAGCCATATTCGCCAGGCCAATGTCGGCCAGGTGACACTGGCCAATACCCACCCGTTCACGCGGGAGCTGTGGGGCCGGCAGTGGTGCTATGCCCATAATGGTCAGCTGGCGGACTGGCAGGCACTGCCCCTGCCGTACTATCGCCCGGTCGGCAGTACGGACAGCGAGCACGCCGCCTGCTTTCTGCTCGGTGAGATCCGGAGGGTCTTCCCGGAACCGCCCTCTCGCTGTGAAGACCTGTGGCGGCATCTGCACGCCCAGTGCGAGCGTCTGCGCGGGCTTGGCGTCTTCAATCTGCTGCTCTCCGATGGCGTGCATCTCTACGCCTACTGCTCCACCAAGCTGGCGCACATCACGCGCCGCGCGCCCTTCGGGCAGGCGAGCCTGACTGACTTCGAGATGAGCGTCGACTTCCAGCAGCACACCACCGATGCCGATGTGGTCTCGGTGATCGCCACCGATCCGCTGACCGACAACGAGCAGTGGCAGCGCCTGCTGCCGGGGCAGCTGGTCGTGTTCCGCGAAGGCGAGCTGGTCGCCAGTCTCGGCGGTGAGTTGCCGCTGAGCCAGGAAGAGCCAGGGCAGGAGCCGGCCGAGAGCGGGGCGGTCGATCGCACCGCGACCGCGCGCCGCAAGCCCGACTGGCTGGCTTCTGACTTGAGTTGCTGATGTTTGGTGATCTGCGTCGCTGACGCTGAGTGACGCAGGAAGAGCTTGAATGCCGCAAACACGAAGGGCCGCGATCGCGGCCCTTCGTGTGTCTGGCTGTTGTCTGGTCTGCGTGTGAGACTCAACCTTCGACGTCGTCGAACATGCCGGCGAACATCGGCGAGGACAGGTAGCGCTCGCCGCTGTCCGGCAGGATGACGACGATGGACTTGTCGGCGTAGGCGGGGTCTTCTGCCAGACGCAGTGCCGCGGTCATCGCCGCACCGCAGGAGATGCCGCACATGATGCCTTCTTCCTGCATGATGCGACGCGCCATGGCCATGGCGTCTTCACTGGCGACGGGCTCGACGCGGTCGATCAGCGCCAGGTCCAGGTTGTCGGGAATGAAGTTGGCGCCGATGCCCTGGATCTTGTGCGGGGCCGGCGTGATCGATTCGCCCTGCATGCGCTGGGTGATGATGGCGGATTCCGCCGGCTCCACCGCCACGGCTTCGAGTGACTGGCCGCGCACCGTCTTGAAGTAGCGGGCGATGCCACTGATGGTGCCGCCGGTACCGACGCCCGCGACCAGCACGTCCATCTCGCCATCCAGCGCGTCCCACAGCTCCGGGCCGGTGGTCTCTTCGTGAATGCGCGGGTTGGCCGGGTTGGAGAACTGCTGCGGCAGGAAGTAGCGTTCCGGCTCGGCCTTCTGCAGCTCGCAGGCCTTGTCGATGGCGCCCTGCATGCCCTTGGCCGGATCGGTCAGCACCAGGTTGGCGCCGAGGGACTTCAGCACCTTGCGGCGCTCCATGCTCATCGAGGAGGGCATGGTCAGGGTGACGGGGTAGCCACGCGCCGCGCCGACGAAGGCCAGCGCGATACCGGTGTTGCCGGAGGTCGGCTCGATGATCTCCATGCCCGGCTTGAGTGCGCCGCGCTCTTCGGCGTCCCACACCATACTGGCACCGATACGGCACTTGACCGAGAACGCCGGGTTGCGGGCTTCCACCTTGGCATACAGGCGTGGATGGCTGCTGAGGCGGTTGATCTTGACCAGCGGTGTATTGCCGATGGCTTGCGAGTTGTCCTGATAGATCTTGGCCATGCGAGGTCCTCTGGATATCTGGCGGCTAGACAGCGAGCAGGCCCGCTGCTTGAGTGAAGTGATGGCGCTCAGCAGCGGCTGTCGCGACTGTATGAGCATAAGGTTAAGGGCTAGCCTGGCGCGACTCAAAGGCCTGAAGCGCATAACGACATGGCAAGGTTGCCAGTCGCGGTCAGCCTCTGACCAAGGTCGTACAAGAGTAGTGATTTGATTTGACGAGACTTTTCAGGATATGAACGATGGTTTCAATCGGTCGTTTTACATCGTTGGCGTGACTGGTTAAGGTGAAGCGCGGCGGCCCTGGAGGTTCTTGCCGGGGTGTCGTCGGTGCATTGTGGCACCTGCACGCGCTTTGTCGCGCCGTCCTTTTCCCATCACGCCGCCATTCATGTCATTGTTCACATGTGGGCGTGACGCCCTGATAACAACAAGTGCTGAATTCTCGCCTGTGGCTGTCAGTGAAAGACTCCGCGCCCGGCCACGATCCAGCAGACGAATGCAGTCATGGAGCCCAAGCCATGCATGATGCCAATCCTGCCAACGCCTCGGCAGACCCGGAAGCCGACAAGGCGTCTGATCACGCTGGCCCCGTGACCGGGGACGCCAACCTGATCGTCAGTGGTGAGCCGTTGTCCGGTCTCGAGGATTACCCCTCGATTCTCGAGGTCTTCGAGGCCAGCTGCGCCAACTATGCCAGCCGTCCGGCCTTCAGCTGCATGGACAAGACGCTCAGCTACGCCGATGTGGACCGCCTGTCGCGCAATTTCGCCGCCTGGCTGGAACACGAGGCCGGCCTTGAGCCCGGGGATCGCATCGCCATCCAGCTGCCGAATCTGCTGCAGTTCCCGGTGGCCGTGTTCGGCGCGCTGCGCGCCGGTCTGGTGGTGGTCAACACCAACCCGCTCTATACCGAGCGCGAGATGCAGCACCAGTTCCATGACTCCGGCGCCCGCGCCATCGTGATTCTGGCCAACATGGCGGACAAGCTCGAGAAGGTGCTCAAGCGCACGTCCATCGAGGAGGTCATCATCACCGAGATCGGTGACCTGCATGACTTTCCCAAGCGCCCGCTGATCAATCTGGCGGTGCGCTACGTCAAGAAGATGGTGCCGAAGTACCACCTGCCTGATGCCCACTCGCTGCGCAGCGTGCTCAAGCGCGGCGCGGGGCTCTCGCACACACGTGTCACGCGTCAGCCCGAGGACATCGCCGCGTTGCAGTACACCGGCGGCACCACCGGGGTTGCCAAGGGCACCATGCTGACCCACCGCAATCTGGTCGCCAACATGCTGCAGGCGCGCGGCGTGATCAGTGATGTGCTCAATGAAGGCCAGGAGGTGCTGATCGCGCCGCTGCCGGTCTACCACATTTATACCTTCACGGTGAATTGTCTCTACAGCATGGAGAGCGGCAACCACAGCGTGCTGATCACCAATCCGCGTGACATCGATGGTTTCATCAAGACGCTGGCCAGGACACCGTTCACCGCCTTCGTCGGCCTCAACACGCTGTTCTCGGCGCTGTGTCAGCGTGATGACTTCAAGGCGCTGGACTTCTCCAGCCTCAAGCTGACCATCTCCGGCGGCATGGCCCTGACGCGCAGCGCAGCTGAACGCTGGGAAGCCGTCACTGGCTGCCCGATCGCCGAGGGCTACGGCATGACCGAGACCTCGCCCATCGTCAGCTTCAATCCGCCGCGCGAGCTGCAGCTGGGCACCATCGGCAAGCCGGTGCCGGGCACCGAGCTCAAGGTGGTGGACGCCGATGGCGTGACGCTGGGGCGTGATGCGCCGGGTGAGCTGTGCGTGCGCGGCCCCCAGGTGATGAAGGGCTACTGGCAGCGTGACGATGCCACGCGTGAGGCGATGGATGACGAGGGCTTCATCCGCACCGGCGATATCGCGGTCATCCAGCAGGACGATTTCGTGCGCATCGTCGATCGCAAGAAGGACATGATCATCGTCTCAGGCTTCAATGTGTTCCCCAACGAGATCGAGGACGTGGTCAGCGGGCATCCGGATATCGTCGAGGCCGCGGCCGTGGGCGTGCCGGACGAGCAGAGCGGCGAGGCGATCAAGCTGTTCGTGGTCTCCAGCAACCCCGATCTGGATCGCGACAGCCTGCGCAGCTGGTGTAAGGAGCAGCTGACCGGCTACAAGGTGCCGCGCTTCGTCGAATTCCGCGACGAACTGCCCAAGACCAATGTCGGCAAGGTGCTGCGTCGTGAGCTGCGCGACAGCGAAGAGAGCGGTGGCAATACGCCGCTACGCGAGCACTGAGGACAGTACTGAGGGCAGCGCTGAGCCGGCGGCATGGCAGGGGACTAGCACCGCCAAGGTTGGGCGCGGCTACGCGCAGGGCTACAATGGACGGCCCGTCACTTGTTGACGGGCCGTTTTGTCATTCAGGCATCATGGCTTGCTGCCCCGTGCAGGCGAGCGTGAGGCTGAATTCCCGAGAGTTTCCGGCTGCGCGCGTGGCGTGTGGTCGCTGGTTGAGAAGAGGCAGTCCTTGAGCGACACCGCTACCGCACCGTCCGAACATGCGCGTCTTGAAGCCCTCGCGGCTCGCCTTGAACGCGCCCTGAGCCGTGATCAGCGCGAGCTGGGCAAGCGCCTGGCTGGCCTGCGGCGGCGTCTCAAGGAAGGCAAGCCGGTCGATCGTGCCATCAACGACATCGAGAGCCGCCTGGAGGCGAGCATCGCCCAGCGCACTGCGCGCGAGACGGCGCTGGCACGCTGGCAGACACCCGCCGCGCTCAACTATCCGCCGGAACTGCCGGTGGTGGAACGTCGCGAGGACATCCTTGCCGCGCTTGCCGAGCATCAGATCGTGGTGGTCGCCGGTGAGACCGGTTCGGGCAAGACCACCCAGTTGCCCAAGCTGTGTCTGGAGATGGGGCTGGGGCGCAACGGCCTGATCGGTCACACCCAGCCACGCCGTCTGGCGGCGCGTTCGGTGGCGGCACGTCTGGCCGAGGAGCTCGAGACGACACTCGGCGATACGGTCGGCTATCAGGTGCGCTTCAACGACACCACCGGCCCGTCGACGCTGATCAAGCTGATGACCGACGGTATCCTCCTGGCGGAAACCCAGCATGACCCGGACCTGAGCCGCTACGAGGCAATCATCATCGATGAGGCCCACGAGCGCAGTCTGAACATCGACTTCCTGCTCGGTTATCTCAAGCGTCTCACCGCGCGCCGTCCAGACCTCAAGATCATCATCACCTCGGCGACCATCGACGTGGAGCGCTTCAGTCAGCACTTCGCGGCCCAGGATGGCACGCCGGCGCCCATCGTCTCGGTCAGCGGGCGCAACTTCCCGGTCGAGACCCAGTACCTGCCGCTGGTGCGCGATGCCGAGGATGAGGAAGACCTCAGCCTGCAGGAAGGCATCCTGCGCGCGGTGGAAGAGCTGTCGCTGATCGAGCGCGAGAAGGGCTGGATGCAGGGCCCGCGTGACGTGCTGATCTTCCTGCCTGGCGAGCGCGAGATCCGCGCCACTGCGGACACCCTGCGTCGCGCCCAGCTGCGCGATACCGAGGTGCTGCCGCTGTACGCGCGCCTCTCGAACGAAGAGCAGAACCGCGTCTTCCAGCCGCATCGTAGCCGCCGCATCGTGCTGGCCACCAATGTCGCCGAGACCTCGCTGACCGTGCCGGGCATCCGCTACGTGATCGACCCGGGTCTGGTGCGCATCAGTCGTTACAGCTATCGCTCCAAGATCCAGCGACTGCCGGTGGAACCGATCAGTCAGGCCAGCGCCAACCAGCGCAAGGGCCGCTGCGGGCGTATCGCCGAAGGCCTGTGCATCCGCCTCTACAGCGAGGAGGACTTCCTCGCGCGCCCGGAATACACCGAGCCGGAAATCCAACGTACCAACCTGGCCTCGGTGATCCTGTCGATGCTGTCGCTCAAGCTGGGCGACATCGAGAAGTTTCCCTTCGTCGATGCGCCGGATTCGCGCTTCGTCACCGATGGCTTCCGCCTGCTGCGCGAACTGGGTGCGGTGGATGAACACAACCGCCTGAGCCGTGATGGCCGCACCCTGGCGCGTCTGCCCATCGACCCCCGTCTGGCGCGCATGGTGCTGGAAGGCGCCTCGCGCGGCTGCCTGCGTGAAGTGCTGATCATCGTCAGCGCGCTGTCGATCCAGGACCCGCGCGAGCGCCCTGCCGACAAGCGCCAGCAGGCCGATCAGATCCACCATGAGTGGGATGACGACAATTCCGACTTCGTCAGCTGGCTGAATCTGTGGGAAGGCTTCGAACTGGCGCGGGATGCGCTGGGCGCCAACCCGCTGCGCCGCTGGTGCAAGGCGCGCTTCCTCAACTACCTGCGCCTGCGCGAGTGGCATGACACCTTCCGCCAGCTCAAGCAGCTGACGCGCGACCTGGGGCTGGAGATGACCAGCGCCCAGCACGAGCGCGACGCCGAGGCGCAGGCCGAGGTCACCGCGCGGGTACTGGCCTCACCGGGACAGGGCCGCCGCCCGTCGGTGGCCATCGATCACGAGTCACTGCATCGCGCGCTGCTGACCGGGCTACTCTCCAATCTCGGCCTCAAGCAGGAAAATCGCGAGTATCTCGGCGCGCGCAACCGACGCTTCTTCGTTCACCCGGGCTCCGGTGTGGCCAAGAAGTCGCCCAAGTGGGTGATGGCGGCCGAGATGGTCGAGACCACCAAGCTCTACGCGCGTCAGGTCGCGGCGATCAAGCCCGAGTGGGTCGAGCCGCTGGCCGAGCATCTGGTCAAGCGCAGCTACAGCGAGCCGCACTGGGAGATGAAGCGTGCCCAGGTGGTCGCCAGTGAGCAGGTGACCCTGTTCGGGCTGCCCATCGTCACCGCGCGCAAGGTGCATTACGGCCCGCTGGCGCCGGAAGAGTCCCGCGAGCTGTTCATTCGCCGCGCGCTGGTCGAGGGCGAATTCCAGACCCGTGCGCCGTTCTTCGCCCACAATCGCGGCCTGATGGATGAGGTCGGTGAGCTTGAGGACCGCGCGCGCAAGCGTGACATCCTCGTCGACGAAGAGACGCTGTTCGCCTTCTATGCCGAGCGCATTCCGGAAGGCATCTACAACGGGCGCAGCTTCGACAAGTGGCGCAAGGAGGCCGAGCGCGACAACCCCGATGTCCTGCATCTGAATCTCGACGACCTGATGGCGCGCGATGCCGAGGAAGTCACCGTCGCGCGCTACCCCGAACAGCTGCACCACAATGGCGTCGCCTACCCGCTGAGCTATCACTTCGCGCCCGGTGCGGTGGATGACGGCGTGACGATGACCGTGCCCGCGGCGATGCTCTCGCAGCTGCCGCGCTATCGCATCGAATGGCTGGTGCCGGGGCTTCTGCGTGACAAGGCCATCGCGCTGATGAAGTCGCTGCCCAAGCAGTACCGCAAGCAGGTGGTACCGATTCCCAACTGGGTCGATGCCGCACTCGAGGCGCTGACCCCGGACGACGTGCCGCTGACCGATGCACTGGCCGAGTTCATGCGCGTCAAGACTGGCCTGCGCCTGCCGCAGGACGCCTGGGCGCCCGAAACGCTGGAACCGCATCTGAAGATGAACCTGCGCATCGTCGATCAGGATGGCAAGGTACTGGGCGAAGGGCGCGATCTCGAGGCGTTGGAAGCTCGCTTCAAGGACTCGGCCGCAGCCGCCGCGCGAGCGATGGCCAGCCGCAGCCGTGAAGCCGACAGCGAAGTGCTTGAAGATCTGCCCGAGACGCCGATTGCCACCTCGCACAGCACCACCCAGGCGGGCATTCGCGTCGAGGCTTACCCTGCGCTGGTGGTGAAGGCGGCGGCGCCTGCCGACGGCGGTATGAGTGCCAAGCAGCGCAAGCTGGCGCGCAAGACCGGCAAGAACAGCGCGCCCTCCAGTCACGCGCCTGCCAGCGCGACGGCTCAGGTCGAGCAGAGCCTGAGCGTGGAGCTGTTCGATCATCCGGCCAAGGCCGCCGCCGCGCACCGTGATGGCATTACGCGCCTGGCGATGGCACGCCTGCCGGACCAGGTGCGCTATCTGGACCGTGACCTCAAGGCGCTGGAGCGCTGTGCGCTGCTGTTCGCCAAGGTCGGTACGCGTCGCCAGCTGGCGGATGACTTCATCTACAGCGTCTTCGAGCAGGTGATGGCCGTCGAGCCACTGCCGCGTTCGCGCAGCGAGCTGCAGGCGCGTCTCGATGACAAGCGGGCCGAGCTGGTGCCACATGCCGAGGCGCTGCTCAAGCCGCTGGAAGCCGCGCTCAAGCAGCATCTGGAGCTTTCCAAGCGCCTCAAGGGCAAGATCGACTTCTCGATGGCGCTGGTGGTGGCTGATCTCAAGGCTCAGCAGGCGCGCCTGATCACGCCGGGCTTCATCCAGGCCTCCGGTGAATGGCTGCATCAGCTGCCGCGCTATGTGGAGGCGATGCTGATCCGTCTCGACAAGGCGCCGCGTGAGCGCATGCGTGACCAGCGTGACATGGAGGAGGTCAAGGGCTTTGAATCCCGCCTTGATGCCCGCCTGGGCAAGGCGCGCGAGCAGGGGCTGCCGGATGCTGAGCTGGAAGAGTTCGGCTGGTGGCTGCAGGAACTGCGCGTCTCGCTGTTTGCCCAGCAGCTCGGCACGCTGGAGACCGTCTCCGCCAAGCGCCTCGAGAAGCGCTGGCAGGAGCTGATGGCGCGCCGCTGATGCCCTGAGGCCGGGCTCTGTCATGGCTTAAGCTCTGTCATGGCTGAAGCTCAGTCCTGGCTGAAGCTCTACCTTGGCTGGGACCATTCCAGGGCGCTGTGTATGTCATCAGAAGCTTGCGTGACCGGTACGTGGAGGCGTGCCGAGGCGGGATGGCCCAAGCTGCAGACAGGAATTGCTGTTTAAGCATTCACTGTGGCCGCTCGACAAATGCTGACTCGAGCGTCTGGAATCGCCGAGACAGCGTACACTGAACATGGGGCATGACGATGCGGCGCCGGGTCGTGCCCCGATCAATTCTGGTGATATCCCGCGGGATAGCACTGTCAGGAGTGGATGCATGCCAAACAATGACAATGTTCACGCTGCCGATACGCAACACGCCAACGCCGGTCAGTCCATGAGTGCCAGCGGCAATCATCGCGTACTGATCACCGGTAGCGGGCTCTACACGCCGCCCAATGCCATCAGCAACGAGGCATTGGTGGCATCCTTCAATGCCTGGGTGGCAGCGGACAATGCCGCCAATGCCGACGCCATCGCGCGTGGTGAGCGTGAGGCGCGCACCGAGTCCAGCGCCGAATTCATCGTCAAGGCCTCGGGTATCCACAGCCGCTACGTGCTGGATGCCGAGGGCATTCTCGACCCGGAGCGCATGCGCCCACGCCTGCCGGCGCGCGCCAATGACCAGCCCTCGGTGCAGTGCGAGATGGGCGTGGCGGCCGCGCGTGAAGCGCTGGCGGCGGCGGGCGTCAACGCCGCGGACCTGGATCTGGTCATCGTGGCCTGTTCCAACCTCGAGCGCCCCTATCCGGCGGTGGCGGTGGAGCTGCAGGCCGCGCTTGAGGCCGGTGGCTATGCCTTCGACATGAACGTGGCGTGCAGCTCCGCCACCTTCGGTATCGAGACCGCCGCCAACGCGATTCGCAGCGGCAGTGCCAGACGTGTGCTGATGGTCAATCCGGAGATCTGCAGTGCGCATCTCAATTTCCGCGACCGTGACAGCCACTTCATCTTCGGGGATGCTTGCACGGCCGTGGTGCTGGAAGCGGCGGATGTCGCCACGCGCACCGATGGCTTCGAGGTGCTCGGCACGCGACTGGTGACGCGCTTCTCCAACGCGATACGCAACAATTTCGGCTTCCTCAATCGCACGGCGGTGCTTGAGGACGACGTGGCATCCGCGATGACACTCGACAGTGCAAGCCATCGTGAACAGGCCGATGACAAGCTGTTCATCCAGGAAGGTCGGCGCGTCTTCCGCGAGGTCTGCCCGATGGTGGCCGAGCTGATCACCACCCATCTGGGCGAGATCGAGGCTGACGGCGGTGATCTTGATCGCATGTGGCTGCACCAGGCCAACCGCCACATGAACGACATGATCGCGCGGCGTGTGCTGGGACGTGACCCGTCGAGCGAGGAAGCGCCGATCATTCTCGATCGCTACGCCAATACCAGCTCCGCGGGCTCGGTGATCGCCTTCCATCTCCATCACGCTGACCTGGCGCCGGGGAGCCTGGGGGTATTGTGTTCTTTCGGGGCAGGCTACAGTGCCGGCAGCGTGCTGCTGAAACGTTGCGGTTGAAGCAGGACATTGCGCGAATCCACGTGGCCTGTGCTGGCTCTTGGCGGGCGCGGAACGTATAAAGAAGACCGGACCTGACAGCCAGGGATGTGGCAAGGACCGCTGCAGGAATCCAATAGACTTACAGGTGACGAGATGCACACGATCAAGACTTCCCTGCCGGCACTGCTGGCCATGTCTCTGCTGGCGGGTTGCGCCAGCACCGGAGACAGCGAGCCGAACCCTCAGGACCCATGGGAGGGCTTCAACCGTAACGTCTACACCTTCAATGACACCCTGGACCGCTATGCGCTCAAGCCGGTCGCGCAGGGCTATGACTATGTGACGCCGGAGCTTGTGCAGGATGGCGTGGGCAACTTCTTCTCCAATCTGGGAGAGGTCCGCACCATGTTCAACTCGGTGCTGCAGTGGAAGTGGGCCAATGCCGGGGTCTCCACCGGCCGTCTGTTGCTCAACTCCACCGTCGGCATCGGCGGCCTGTTTGACCCGGCCAGCGAGCTTGGCTGGACAGTGGACGAGGAAGACTTCGGTCAGACCCTCGCCGTCTGGGGCGCAGGGCAGGGGCCGTATCTCGTGCTGCCGCTGTTCGGTCCGAGTACCGTGCGTGATACCGCGGGCATGCCGGTGGATTACTTCGCTGATCCCGTCAATTACGTCGAAGACGACAAGGTGCGTTACGGCTTGAAAGCGCTGGATCTGGTCGATACCCGTGCTGGTCTGCTCGAGCAGGAGAAGCTGATCCAGGGCGATCGCTACAGCTTCATTCGTGATGCCTACCTGCAGCGCCGCAACTTCGAGATCAACGATGGCAAGCTGGGCGATGATCCCTTCGCCAGCGACAGCTTCGATGACGCCGATCTTGACGGTGCCTTCGCACCGGAAGAAGACAGCCAGTAACGCGTCACCCGCAGCAGGCGACCGGTACCGTGATGGGTCAGTAGTGCCGGTCGCGAGGGCAAGCAGCATCAAGACTGCGAGTGGATGGCAGTAAGGACGGGAATGAGGGGTTGGCATGGCGGATGAGCAAGGCAAGCGTCTGTTGATCGGTCTGATTGATCTTCCCGGCTCGCGGCGTGATGCGCTGGCGAACCTGTTGACGGATGAACGCTGTGCGGTGGCGGCCTGTGATGGCATCGCGGCACTGCCCAGCGGGGTGGCGGTGGTGGTCGCGCATGTCGAGGCCGTCTCCAGTCATGAGTGGGCGCGTCTGGCCGAGCGTCTGCCGACGGTGGTAGTGGCCGAGAGCCGGGGCGATGAGTGCCTGTTGCCGGCGGTGGAGGCCGGGCTGGTCGATTACCTCATCTCGCCGCGCGAGCATGGCTCGGTATTGCGCAGTCTGCTCAAGCGGGCGGCGGAGCATCACCAGCTGGCCCATGAGCACGCCAAGGCACGCGCGCGCCTCGAGGAGCTCAACGAGCACCTGGAGACGCATCTGGCGCTGCTGCGTCAGGACCAGCAGGCCGGTGGCCAGATCCAGCAGCGTCTGCTGCCCCAGAGCGGTCAGCACATCAATGGCGTCAGTTATGAGTACTGCCTGTCGCCGTCGCTGTATCTGTCGGGTGACTTCCTCGAGTATCAGGCGATCGACGAACGCTTCAGCCTGTTCTACTTTGCGGATGTCTCCGGTCATGGCGCCTCGTCGGCCTTCGTGACCGTGCTGCTCAAGCTGTTGTTCGCACGCGCGATCCGCCACTGGGAGGAACATACGCCGGAAACCTTCGGCCCCGAGTGGCTGGCACTGCTCAACCGTGAACTGATCGACAGTGGTATCGGCAAGCATGCCACGGTGATGTGTGGTGTGATGGACCGTGATACGCGCACGCTGCATTACACCTTGGGCGCCCAGCTGCCGATGCCGGTACTGGTCACGCCCGACGGCGAACTGCGTGAGCTGGAAGGCAGCGGTCGGCCGGTGGGGCTCTTCCCAGACACCCGCTATCCAGCGTATCGTGTGGCGCTTCCTGAGCGCTTCCGTCTGTGGCTGGCCAGTGATGGTGTACTGGAATGCCTGCCGGGCGAGGCGCTGGAGGACAGGACTCGAGCACTGCATCAACGGATTCTGAGCAGTGAGGATGTGCAAGGATTGCGTCGTGGACTGGCGCTGGATGGCGAGCTGCCGGATGACCTTACCTTGATGACGCTGACAGGATTCCATGATGGATGAAGGACGTATCCAGGCCGTGTTCGAAGACGGCCTGTTCGTGCTCAAGCTATCCGGTGATGTACGCCTGACGCTGTGTGCCACGCTGGATCAGCAGGTACAGCGCGTGGCTGCGGTTGAGGGACTGGAAAGCGTGATCATCGATCTGCGCGAAGCGACCAATGTCGATTCCACCGCACTGGGCTTTCTGGCCAAGCTGGCGCTGGCGGTCCGCGACCGGCTGGTGATGCCGGCGCAGGTGGTGGCTGCCCATCCCGACGTGCTGACCATGCTCAAGGTGATGGGGTTCGACGAGGTGGCCAGTGTCGTGGACGCCGGCAGCCTGCCGGAGGCGGACCAGGCCGATCTGGACGGAGCTTCCTGCTGCAACGCGCCAGCGCTGAACGAGTCTCAGGATGACGCCGATGCCTCGCCCCAGCAGGAACAGGAGCTGCGCGGGCGCATTCTCGAGGCTCACCGGCTGTTGATGTGCCTGAATGGCCACAATCGCCTGGAGTTCCAGCCGCTGATCGAGCTGCTGGAAAGCGAGGAGCATCGCCAGCCGCACTGAAGGCGCCGGGACATTGAGCCTGACAGCTCGTTTCTAAAAGCACGAATCTGGCAGCGCGAATCAGACAGCACGTTTCTGAAAGCACGTTTCTAAAAGCATAAAGAAAGCGCCTGCCGTGAAACACGGCAGGCGCTTTTTGTTGCCTTGGCCATTCAATGAGCTCTTGCTTAACAAGAGCTCATCATCGGCGCTATGCTCCGTTGGCTCAGTGGCTGCGCAGTTCGGCCAGCAGAGTCTCGAGCTTGCGCTGATCGGCCATGAACTTGCGGATACCTTCGCCCATCTTCTCGGTGGCCATGGCATCTTCGTTCATGTCCCAGCGGAAGTTGGACTCGGTCAGCACTTCCGGCACGTTCTGCTCGGCATCGGCGGCCAGCAGGCGACGTTCCAGCGGGCCGGTGCTCTCGGCCAGCTCACCCAGCAGTGCCGGCGAGATGGTCAGGCGGTCACAGCCGGCCAGCGCTTCGATCTCGCCGGTGTTGCGGAAGCTGGCGCCCATCACGATGGTCTTGTAGCCGTGACCCTTGTAGTGCTCGTAGATGGCCTTGACCGACTTCACGCCCGGGTCGTTGTCGCCGCTGAAGTCGGCGTCCGGCTGATTGGCCTTGTGCCAGTCGAGGATACGACCGACGAAGGGCGAGATCAGCGTCACGCCGGCATCGGCACAGGCCTGGGCCTGGGCGAAGCTGAACAGCAGCGTCAGGTTGGTGCGGATGCCTTCGCGCTCGAGCTTCTCGGCGGCGCGAATGCCTTCCCAGGTGGAGGCAGTCTTGATCAGGATGCGTTCCTGACCGACGCCATTGGCGGCGTAGCGCTCGATGATGCGATGCGCGCGACGGATGGTCTCGTCGGCATCGAAGGACAGACGGGCGCTGACCTCGGTGGAGACATAGCCCGGCACCAGGCCGGCGATCTCGGTACCGATGTCCACGGCCACGGCGTCGACGGCATCATCGATGTCGGTGGCCTTGCGCGCGACTTCGGTCAGGCGCTCGCGACGTGACGGGTCCTGAGCGGCCTGCAGGATCAGTGACGGGTTGGTGGTAGCATCAGTGGGCGCGAAGCGACGAATGGCCTCGAGGTCACCGGTGTCGGCGACGACGGTGGTCATTTCCTTGAGTTGGGAGAGCTTGTCCTGTGCCATGCAAGAGTTTCCTGTACTGAGCGTGAGCCACCCGAAGGGGTGAGTGGCCCTCATGAATAAGGCAAGAGGTGAAGGGCAGGGGCCGCCGGAGCGAGCGCTGCCACCGAGTGTGCACCCACGCCTGGCGGCTGTGAAGACATCTCGGGCCGATCGCCCCAAGTGGATGATCCGCGGGGATTTCATCAGCGTGATGTGACATTCGTCACCTGTGTAGGTCAACTGTATCAATTGTGTGGCGGCGCGCCCACTGTCGTCATCTGACGGCAAGAGCGTGGCGTTTTCGGCAAGTGGGCATACCATCGAAAATCGATTGCAGGAGGGGATGTGGACAAGCGTCAAACCCGTCAGCTGGCCTTGCTGGTCGCGGCCAATACGGCCCTGGCTCCATTGGCCATCGATGCCTATCTGCCGGCACTGCCGGCCATGGCAGAAGACCTGGCGACCACGGTGCACCACACGGAGATGTCGCTGTCGATCTTCCTGCTCGGCTTCTCGCTGGGGCAGCTGATCTTCGGCCCGCTGTCAGACCGTATCGGGCGCAAGCCGGTCCTGCTGTCAGGCATCTTCGTCTTCCTGCTGGCGAGTCTGGCCATCACCCAAGTCGAGAGCCTCGAGGGGCTCTATGCGCTGCGCTTCCTGCAGGCGCTGGGCGGCGGCGCCTCGGTGGTCAATTCCTCGGCGATCGTGCGCGATTGCTTCAGTGGCCGCGAGGCAGCCAAGGTGCTGTCCACCGTCGCGGTGATCATGATGCTGGCGCCCTTGATCGCGCCTGCCATCGGCAGTCTGCTGCTGGGCATGGCGGGCTGGTGGCTGATCTTCGCCTTCCTGGCCGCCTATGCTGCCTTCCTGCTGGTGGTGCTGCCGCTGCGCTTGCCCGAGACCCGGCGCAAGCGCGAGGCGGACGAGCCGCCGGCCAGTCTCCTGCAGGTCGCGCGTGACTATGCCAGCGTGCTGCGTCACGGGCCGGCGATGGGCTATGCGCTGACGCAGGCGATGGGCTTCGGTGGCATGTTTGCCTTCATCACCGCGTCGCCCTACGTCTATATGCAACATTTCGGAGTGACAGCGGCCTGGTATCCGGTGCTGTTCGGCGCCAACATCCTGTTCATGTTCACCGCCAATCGACTCAACGTGCGTCTGCTGTCACGCCTGTCGCCACCGCGTCTGCTGCGCATCGGCATCGGTATCCAGCTGTGTGCCGCCATCCTGCTGGTATCGGCGCTGGCACTGGGGCTGGACCTGCTCTACGTCATCGCGCCGCTGCTGATGGTGTTCGTCGGGGCCAACGGCATGGTGGCACCCAACGCGATCTCCTCGGCGCTGGAGTATTTCCCGCGCATCAGTGCCACGGCCAATGCGCTGATCGGCAGCATGCAGTTTGCCAGTGGCGCCGTGATCGGCATGCTGATCGCAGGTCTGGCAATGGACAGCCTGTGGCCGATGATTCTCGGCATGCTGGGCACGGCGCTGGTCAGCAATATATTGCTGCGGGTGCTGGCAGGGCGTCGCGCCCTGGCGCGCCATGAGACGCCGTCCGACTGAGAAAGGCTTGAGCCGGCGACTGTCACACAGTTGTCATGAATGCTTGGCAAGGTACTCCCTGTAGACAAGAAGCCACCTCACTGGCTCATTCCTATCGCAAGGAGTTTCAGGCATGAAGGCGTTCCTCAAGTCCGGTCTCGCAGTGGCTGTCATCGCTGCATCAGTGGGTGCTGCAGAAGCCCGTGAACAGCTGCGCATCGTGGGCTCTTCCACGGTCTATCCGTTCTCCAGCTACGTCGCTGAAGAGCTGGGTGCCACCAGCGATTTCCCGACGCCGGTCATCGAATCCACCGGTTCCGGCGGCGGCATGAAGCTGTTCTGTGAAGGTGTCGGTGACAGCACTCCGGACATCACCAACGCCTCTCGTCGCATGAAGACGTCTGAATTCGAGCGCTGTGAAGAGAACGGCGTGACCGATATCACCGAAGCCATGATCGGCTTCGACGGTATCGCCTTCGCCCAGTCTGTCCGTGATGGCAGCATCGACCTGACCCGTGAGCAGATCACCCTGGCGGTCGCCGCTCAGGTGCCGGTCGACGGCAAGCTGGTCGACAACCCCTACACCAAGTGGTCCGAGATCGACCCCTCCCTGCCGGACCGCAAGATCACCGTCTACGGGCCGCCTTCCACTTCCGGTACCCGTGACGCCTTCGAAGAGCTGGTGATGGAAGTCTCCACCGAAGAGATGGAAGGCTACGGCGGTGAGGGTTACACCAACATCCGTCAGGACGGTCACTACATCGCTGCCGGCGAGAATGACAACCTGATCATCCAGAAGCTGGTCGAGAACACCGAAGCCTTCGGTATCTTCGGCTACTCCTTCCTCGAAGAGAATGCTGACAAGGTCGTCGGTGCTTCCATCGATGGCGTGCAGCCGGAAGCCGATGCCATCTCCTCTGGCGAGTACCCGGTCTCCCGCTCCCTGTTCTACTACGTGAAGAACCAGCACAAGGATGACGTGCCGGCTCAGCAGGCCTACAACGACCTGTTCATGAGCGAGAAGATGATCGGTGAGCTGGGCTACCTGAAGGGCATCGGTCTGATCCCGCTGCCGAAGGAAGAGCGCGCCACGCTTCGCGAGCAGGTCGCTGAGCGTACCAAGCTGACTCTGGCCGATCTCCAGAAGTAAGCAACGCAGCTGACCCTTGACGCGGCCGGTTGCCCTTGGCAGCCGGCCCGTTTGCTTGACTGGTCGCAGGGTTTCGCAAGGCATGAAGCCTTCCCCCTGTGAACAACGCGACTCCGGGACCCGAAAGATGCAGACTCAGCAGATCTTTCTCTTCTTCATAGGCATCGTGGCGCTGGCTGGCCTGGTGGCCTTCTTCAGCGGCCGCAGCAAGGCACAGCGTGTGCGTGCCAGCGGTGCTGAAATGTACGCCCAGCCGGATCAGTACGGCTGGTTCACGGCAATTTCCAGCGCAGGGCCTGCTCTGCTGGTCGGTCTGGCAGCCGTCGTTGCGATTGCCACCGCAGATATCGATATCGAAGGCATGCAGCTGCTGATCGCCAGTCTGGTCGTCGCAGCCGCCGGCCTGGTCATCGGCCTCGCCCTGGTGAAGCCTGATTTCCATGCGCGCAATGCCATCGAGACCCTCATTCGTTATGTGTTGATCGGCGCGGCGATGATCTCCATCGTCACGACGTTCGGCATTCTTGTCTCGATCATCTTCGAGGCCATCCGCTTCTTCCAGATGGAAAGCTTCTGGACCTTCATCACCGGCACCACCTGGGATCCGGGCAACAGCTTCCAGATGGCCGCTGGCCGTGGTGAAGGTGTCGAGAGCACCGCCAACTTCGGTGCCGTACCGCTGTTCGCCGGTACCTTCATGATCACCCTGATCGCGATGCTGGTGGCCATTCCCATCGGTCTGCTCGCCGCGGTCTACATGGCGGAGTTCGCCCCCGAGAGCGTGCGTACCGTCGCCAAGCCGGTGCTGGAAGTGCTCGCCGGTATCCCGACCGTGGTCTATGGCTTCTTCGCCGCCATCACCGTCGCGCCGCTGATCGTCGACATCTTCTCGCCGCTGGGCATCGAGGCGTCCTACAACAACGCGCTGGCACCGGGGCTGGTCATGGGCATCATGATCATTCCGTTCATCTCCTCACTGTCCGATGACGTCATCACTTCCGTGCCGGACACCATGCGTCAGGGCTCTCTGGCGCTGGGCATGACCCACGGCGAGACCATCCGCAACGTCATCCTGCCGGCCGCGCTGCCGGGCATCATCTCCGCGTCTCTGCTGGCCATGTCACGCGCCCTCGGCGAGACGATGATCGTGGTGATGGCGGCGGGCATGCGTCCGAACCTGACCGCCAACCCGCTGGAAGACATGACCACCGTCACGGTGCGCATCGTTGCCGCGTTGACCGGCGACCAGGAATTCGCGAGTGCCGAGACATTGTCGGCCTTCGCGCTGGGTCTGGTGCTGTTCGTTGTCACTCTGCTGCTGAACATGGTCTCGGTGGTCCTGATCCGCCGCTTCCGTGAGAAGTACAGCGCCAACAACCTCTGAGGCCGAGACTAGACATGAGCCATTCATTCGACGATATCTCGGCCCAGCTGAAGGGCCGTCATCGCCGCACCAAGCGCCTGAAATTCATGTCCATGGGCGCACTCGCCCTGGCCGCCACCTTCCTGGTGGTCTTCATCGGCGACATGGTCATGCGCGGCTATCCGGCCTTCCAGCAGGCAGAACTGCACGTGCCGGTCACCTACAGCGAGCAGTCGCAGGAAATTCCGCTGGCAGCGGTGGAAGAAGACGTGCGTGATCTGGTCAGCCGCGGCTGGCTGCGTCAGCTGCCGCGCGACATGGCCGCTGACGCCAGCCTGATGGGGCAGACGATCGACCGCTGGGTGATCGCCGATGACCAGGTCGACCAGTATCTCAAGGGCCACAAGTCACACCTGAAGCCCAAGCAGACCGCCGTGCTGGACCGCATGGTCGAGAACGGCACGGCCGAGCTCAAGTTCAACATCAACTTCTTCACCACCGGTGACTCGAAGCTGCCGGAATACGCCGGTATCTGGTCGGCCGCGATGGGCACGATCCTGACACTGCTGGTCACGCTGGCCTTCGCCTTCCCGGTCGGCGTGCTGACGGCGGTCTATCTGGAGGAGTTCGCTCCGGACAACCGCTTCACCCAGGCCATCGAGATCAACATCAACAACCTGGCAGCGGTGCCGTCGATCCTGTTCGGTCTGCTGGGTCTGGCGATCTTCATCAACTTCTTCGGCATGCCGCGTTCCTCCCCGCTGGTCGGTGGTCTGACGCTGGGTCTGATGACCTTGCCGGTGATCATCATCACCACGCGCTCGGCACTGCGCAGCGTACCGGACACCATTCGTCAGGCTGCCTTCGGCGTCGGCTGCTCGCGCTGGCAGGTGGTGCGTGACCACGTGCTGCCGCTGTCACTGCCGGGAATCCTGACCGGTTCCATCATCGGCCTGGCACAGGCGATGGGCGAGACCGCGCCGTTGATCATCGTCGGCATGGTGGCCTTCATTCCGGATGCGCCGACCGCCATCACCCAGGCTGCCACCGTGCTGCCGGCCCAGATATTCACCTGGGCGGGCGAGCCGGAGCAGGCCTATGTTGAACGTACTGCGGCGGGCATCCTGGTGCTGCTGTCAGTGCTGATCCTACTCAATGCCGCAGCCGTGATGCTGCGCAAGAAATTCGAGCGTCGCTGGTAGGCAGCTGCGAGGCGGCCCGCCGATTGGCCGGTCGCCTTTCATCCCTAGCCCTGGCCCACGACTCATCAAGGAATACGAGACATGAACAGCACCGTCGCCACTCCCGCCAAGCCTGCCGCCGCCACTCGTCCCGGTAGCCCGGTCGTCATCAACGAAGATGCCAACCACGAGCTGGCCATTCGCGTGGAAGACCTCAACCTGTGGTACGGCGAGAAGCAGGCGTTGAAGAACATCAACATCGATATCTTCCAGAAGAATGTCACCGCCCTGATCGGCCCGTCCGGCTGTGGCAAGTCGACCTTCCTGCGCTGCCTGAACCGCATGAATGACCTGATCCGCAGCGTGCGCATCGAAGGTCTGGTCGAGATGGATGGCCGTGACGTCAATGCGCGCAACATGGATGAAGTGGCGCTGCGTCGTCGCGTCGGCATGGTGTTCCAGAAGCCGAATCCGTTCCCCAAGTCTATCTATGACAACATCGCCTACGCGCCGACCATGCACGACCTGGTCAGCCGTCGCGCCGACAAGGATGATCTGGTCGAGAGCGCGCTGCGTGATGCGGGTCTGTGGGAAGAGGTGAAGGACATTCTCGACCAGCCGGGCACCTCGCTGTCCGGTGGTCAGCAGCAGCGCCTGTGCATCGCGCGTGCCATCGCGGTCAAGCCGGACGTCATCCTGATGGATGAGCCGACCTCGGCACTCGACCCGATCTCCACCGCGACCATCGAAGACCTGATGGACAAGCTGAAGACCCAGTTCTCCATCGTCACCGTGACGCACAACATGCAGCAGGCGGCGCGCGTCGCCGATTACACCGCCTTCTTCCATATGGGGGAACTGGTGGAGTACAACGATACCAAGACCATGTTCTCCAACCCGAATACCAAGAAGGCCGAGGATTACATCACCGGTCGCTATGGCTAAGCAGCGCCAGCGTCGGGGCCCGGATGGCTGAGCCCCTGATCGCTTCCCGAGAACATCGCAGGCCGCACGACGACACGGGGCCCGGATCACTGATCCGGGCCCCGTGTCGTTTCAGGACAATGCTTTGTCTGCCGCCTGTCTTGTATCAGCCTTCCAGCTCGACGGCGATCGCGGTAGCTTCGCCGCCGCCGATGCACAGCGCCGCGATGCCGCGCTTCTTGCCGCGGCGTTCCAGCGCGTTGATCAGGGTGACGATGATGCGCGAGCCGGTGGAACCCACCGGATGCCCCTGGGCGCAGGCACCGCCGAAGACATTGACCTTGTCATGCGGGATGTCGTGGGCGTCCATCGCCAGCAGGGTGACCACCGCGAAGGCCTCGTTGATCTCGAACAGGTCGACGTCTTCTGTCGTCCATTCCAGGCGCTTCATCAGCGAGTCGATGGCGCCGATGGGGGCCAACGTGAATTCGCTGGGATGCTGGGAGTGGGTGCTGTGACCGAGGATACGCGCCTTGACGGCCAGCCCGCGTCGTTCGGCCTCATCACGGCGCGTCAGCACCAGCGCCGAGGCGCCATCGGAGATGGAGCTGGCGTTGGCGGCGGTGATGGTACCGTCCTTGGCGAAGGCTGGGCGCAGGGTGGGAATCTTGTCGAGGTTGGCCTGGAAGGGCTGCTCGTCCTGCTCGACCACGCTCTCGCCCTTGCGGCTCTTGATCGTGACGGCGGCGATTTCCGGTGCGATATCCCCCGATTCGGTGGCCGTCATGGCACGCCTGAGCGATTCGATGGCGAAGTCGTCCATGCGCTGGCGATCATAGCCGCGGGCATCGGCCACTTCCTGGGCGAACACGCCCATCAGCTTGCCGGTCTCGGCGTCTTCCAGGCCATCGAGGAACATGTGGTCCTTCAGCTCGCCATGGCCGAGCCGATAGCCGCCACGCGCCTGGGTGAGCAGGTGCGGGGCGTTGGACATCGATTCCATCCCGCCGGCCAGCATGATGCGGTTGGTGCCCGCGCGAATCAGATCATGCGCCAGCATGGTGGCCTTCATGCCGGAGCCGCACAGCTTGTTGATGGTGGTGGCGCCAATGCTGTCCGGCACCCCGGCCTGCCGCATGGCCTGCCGCGCCGGGCCCTGCTTGACGCCGGCGGGCAGCACGCAGCCGAAGATGCCCTCGTCGACATCGGCAGGCGTGAGGCCTGCGCGTTCTATGGCCGCCTTGATGGCCACCGCGGCGAGTTCTGGCGCGCTCAGCGTCGAAAGTGAGCCCTTGAGGCCGCCCATCGGCGTGCGGGCACCGGCGAGAATCACGATGTCATCGGCGCTGACGGCGGGGCCTGGCGTAGTGCGGGAAGCGGTTGTCATGACGGTCTCCTGTGTCTTGTTATTGGAAGATCGAGTCGTGCAGTCGGCGTTGTGATCACTGCGTGGCTGTGCTTTGATCCATTCAATCCCATAAACCAAGCAAGCGCTAGTTATACGATGAATGTAGCCACCGCCTCACCCCGTCGCAAGGAGCTGGTCCGTATCGCTGCCCGCCTGTTCGTCGAGGAGGGTTTCGATCGCACCACCGTCCGCATGCTGGCCCAGGAAATGGGCATCAAGTCCGGCAGCCTCTTCCATCACTTCGCCGACAAGCAGGAAATTCTGTGCGCCGTGATCGAAGAGGGCATGTTCAGTGCGCTGGCTATCGCCCATGAGCATCTGGCGCGCTGCGAGCCGTACCAGGCAAGCGAAGTGACCACCTCGGCGGCGTCGCAGCAGCAGGCGCGTGAGCGACTGCTGGCCCTGGCGCGTGCGCATCTGGACACGCTGCTCACCGATCGCAATGCCCATGTGGTCGCGCTCTATGAGTGGCGACGGCTGGAAGGTCCGGCGCGCGAGCATCTCGTCCAGCTGCGCGATGACTACGAAGACCTGTGGCGTGACGCCATCGCCTCCGCCGTGGCCGCAGGGCTGCTCAAGGGCGACGCCGCGCTGCTGCGCCAGTTCATGCTCGGTGCGCTCAACTGGACGGTACGCTGGTATCGTCCCGATGGAGAGCGCTCCCCCGATGAGCTGGCCGAAGCGCTTGTCGACAGCCTGTGTCGTCTGCCCTGAGCGCGTGTCGGTTACACGGCGTCCGTTACACGGCGTCTGCTACGCAGCGTCCGTTACACGGCGTCTGCAACTTTTGGCCAGTCGAGCGTCACAGTGCTTGCCGCCCGATAGGCTTGTCGCTAACTTTACGTTTACGTTAACTGTAGATGGCTGGCGCCCAGTCATCTCACATCGCCCCGGAGCACCATTCAGGAGCCAGTCACGCCATGACGCCAAGCGATACAACAACAAACCGCACGTCACGCGACGCCTCTGCTGAATCTGCCGCTACATCTGCCGAACCTGCGAATTCACACCCCATGCAACCTGCTGCCAGTCAGACGTTGAGCGATTATCTGGCTGCCTTCGATATCCAGGCCCTGCGCGATGAATTGTTCACCACGCCGCTCGACGTCAGCGGCGAGGGTGAGCTCGGCAATGCCTATGAGGCGTGTGTCGGGCGTCATCTGCGCGCCGGGCAGGGCGAACGTATCGCGCTGGTCCATGAAGACGAACAGGGCCGGGTGCGTGAGCTGAGTTATGCACAGCTCGACGAGCAGAGCGCGCGGATGGCGGCTGCCTTGAAGGCGCAGGGCGTGATGGCGGGGCAGCGGGTCGCCTGCATGCTGTCGCGTACGCCGGAGCTGATGATCGCGCTAGCCGCGACCTGGCGGCTGGGCGCCGTCTATCAGCCGCTGTTCACCGCCTTCGGTACCGATGCGCTCGACTATCGCCTGTCGCGCGCCGAGACGCAGATCGTGATCACCGAGACGAGCCAGCGCAGCAAGTTCACAGAGCTTGCCCGCCATCCCGTGATCATCTGCGTGCGCGGTGAGGGAGACACACTGGAGGCGGGTGATCTCGACTGGCAGACATTGATGCAGAGCGAGCCACTGACCGAGCCGCCGGTATTGCTGCCGGCGGAGGCGCCTTTCCTGCAGATGTTCACCTCCGGCACGGTCGGCAAGCCCAAGGGCGTGGCGGTGGCGCTGAATGCGCTGCCGGCCTTCTGGCTCTATCAACGCCTGGCGGTAGACCTGCGCCCCGGCGAGCGCTTCTGGAACATGGCCGACCCCGGCTGGGCCTACGGCCTCTACTACGCCATCACCGGCCCGCTGTTGCTGGGTGCCACCACCTATTTCATGCAGGCGCCGTTCAGTGCAGAAGGCGGCCTGGCCTTCATGGAGCGCCACCGCATCGACAATTTCGCGGCCGCGCCCACAGCCTATCGCATGCTCAAGGCCTCCGGGCTCGGCGAAGGCGCCTTCGAGCGCCTGAACCTGCGGGTCGCAAGCTCCGCCGGTGAGCCCCTCAACACCGAGGTGGTGGGCTGGGTCGTGCGGGAGCTGGGCTGTGCGGTGATGGACCATTACGGCCAGACCGAGACCGGCATGACCTGCTGCAATCATCACGCGCTGGCCCATGAGGTCGTGGTCGGCAGTGTCGGCTTCCCGCTGCCCGGCTATCGGCTGGCCGTGCTCGACGCCGAGTATCGTGAGCTGCCGCCGGGCGAGCCGGGTGTGCTGGCGGTGGATATCGCCCGCTCTCCCGCGCACTTCTTCGCCGGCTACACCTGGCAGGAGAAGCAGCCCTGCGTCGAGGGCTATTACCTGACCGGAGATGTGGTGGTGGCAGAGCCCGATGGCCGCTTCACCTTTGCCGGGCGTGATGACGACATCATCACCACCGCGGGCTATCGCGTCGGCCCGGCGGATGTCGAGAACGCTGTGCTGGTACACCCAGCGGTGGCGGAATCGGCGGCGGTCGGCAAGCCGGATGCGCTGCGCGGCGAGATCATCAAGGCCTATGTGGTACTGCGTGATGGGCATGTCGGCAGTGACGAGCTGGCGGAGGAAATTCGCGCCAGCGTGCGCCAGCGGCTCTCGGCGCACAGCTATCCGCGCGAGATCGACTTCGTCGACAGCCTGCCCAAGACGCCATCGGGCAAGATCCAGCGTTTCCTGCTGCGGGCACAGGCGCGCGCGAGCTGAGCGCAAGGACACACGCGCTGCTGGCAGGTAAGGCTGCGTATCCGGCAGGCAAGGCCTGTCGCTACCTTTCTGGAGACTCGTTTCATGAAGATCGCCGACCACTGCTTTCTGATCACCGGCGCAGCATCCGGCCTCGGGGCCGCCACGGCCTCACGTATCGTCGCGGCCGGCGGCGAGGTGGTGCTGGCGGACCTTGCCGAGGCCGCACGTGAACAGGCCGATGCGCTGGGGGAGGCGGCACGCTTCTGTCATTGCGACATCACCGACAGCGCCAGTGTCGAGGCCGCGCTGGATGTCGCGGAGCAGACCTTCGGTGCCATTCATGGGGTGATCCACTGTGCCGGCGTGGTGAGCGTCGCCAAGCTGGTGGACCGTGACGGCGAGCCTGCTCCGCTGGAGGGCTTCGAGAAGACGCTGGCGATCAATCTGAGCGGCACCTTCAACGTGGCGCGCCTGGCGGCGGCACGCATGGCGCGCAATGCTGCCGAGGGCGAGGACGGTGAGCGGGGCATCATTCTCAATACCGCCTCGGTCGCGGCCTTCGATGGCCAGGTGGGGCAGTGTGCCTATAGCGCCTCCAAGGCCGGGGTCGCCGGCATGACGCTGCCGATGGCGCGCGAGCTGGCGCGCCATGGCATTCGCGTGATGGCGATCGCGCCCGGCGTGTTCGAGACACCGATGATGGCAGGCATCCCGGAGCCGGCCCGCGAAGCGCTGTGCGAGGCGGTGCCGTTTCCCAAGCGTCTGGGCAAGCCCGATGAGTTCGCGCGACTGGCCGAGCACATCATCACCAACAGCATGCTCAACGGGGAGGTGATCCGCCTCGATGGCAGCATCCGCATGGCCTGAGGCTGGCGGGCAAGGCCTTTATCGTCTGGATCGGGCTCTCTGGATCGTACTTTCTGTAAGGGAGCACGGTGCACAAGAAATCTTGCAGGACAGGTTATCTCTGGGGGAGATATTGCTCGATCGCGGCTGCGGTCGGGCTTTTTTGTGTCTGTTTCTCGTGTCCTTTTTTGTTTCTGCAAAGCGCGCGGGGCGGTATGTATACAGGGCTTGCCATTGTCGGGGCTGGGCTTGCCACTGATGAGATCGCGCCTGCCACCAATGTCGCAGGCCAGAAATCAAACGACCGCTTGACGGTATTGCGAAGGAGGCGTTAATTTCAAACACATGTTTGATAGTGTTGCGTCAGACCTGTTCGCCGCCAGCGACTCGCTTCTTCATTGCTCGAGTGAGTGCTGCGCCGCCTGACCAGCGTCTTGCCGCCACCTGTCATTGTTCAGGTCAGCGCCGCCGCGTCGCGACGGCCCAAGGAGTAAAGCATGCCGGACTATCAGGCGCCGTTGCGCGACATCCGCTTCGTGATGAATGAGCTGCTCGACTATCCCGCGCACTATGCCAGCCTGCCGGGTGGCGATGAGGCCAGCGACGATATCGTGACCGCCATCCTGGAGGAGGGCGCACGCTTCGCGCACGAGGTGCTGACGCCGCTGAACCAGTCGGGCGACCGCGAGGGCTGTACCTTCGAGGGCGGCGAGGTCAAGGCGCCGAGCGGTTTCAAGGCTGCCTATCAACAGTATGTCGAGGGCGGCTGGCCGAGCCTGGCTGCCTCACCGGAACATGGCGGCCAGGGCCTGCCGCCGTCACTGGCGATGGTGCTCTCGGAAATGGTCGCCTCCGCCAACCTGTCGTGGGGCATGTATCCGGGCCTGTCGCATGGCGCGATGAATGCGCTTGAGCATCACGGTAGCGAGGTGCTCAAGCAGACCTACCTGACCAAGCTGGTCGAAGGCAGCTGGACGGGCACCATGTGTCTGACCGAGCCGCATTGCGGCACGGACCTGGGGCTGATCAAGACCCGCGCCGTACCGCTGGATGACAGCGATGGCAGCAAGGGATATGCCATCAGCGGCACCAAGATCTTCATTTCGGCCGGTGAGCATGATCTTTCCGAGAACATCGTGCACCTGGTGCTGGCCAAGCTGCCGGATGCCCCGGAAGGCTCGCGTGGCATCTCGCTGTTCGTGGTGCCCAAGTTCCTGCCGGACGCCAATGGCGAAGCCGGTGAGCGCAATGGCGTCAGCTGTGGCTCCATCGAACACAAGATGGGCATTCACGGTAACGCGACCTGCGTGATGAACTTCGACTCCGCCACAGGTTTCCTGGTCGGCCCGCCACACAAGGGGTTGGCCTGCATGTTCACCATGATGAATGCCGCGCGTCTCGGGGTAGGCATCCAGGGTGTGGCGCTGGCGGAGGCCAGCTTCCAGAACGCGCTGAACTATGCGCGTGACCGTCTGCAGATGCGTGCCCTGTCTGGCGCCAAGGCGCCGGAGAAGGCGGCCGACCCGATCATCGTGCATCCGGACGTGCGCCGCATGCTGCTGACCCAGAAGGCCATCGCCGAGGGCGGGCGCATGCTGGTGATGTACGCCGCCCAGTTCAATGACATCGTCGAGAACGCTCCGGACAGCGAAGACAAGGCGCGTGCCGATACCTTGCTCGGCCTGCTGACGCCCATCGTCAAGGCCTTCCTGACCGAGACCGGCTTCGAGGCGACCAACCACGGCGTGCAGGTCTACGGCGGTCACGGCTTCATTCAGGAATGGGGCATGGAGCAGTTCGTGCGCGATGCGCGTATCACTCTGCTCTATGAAGGCACCACCGGTATCCAGGCGCTGGACCTGCTGGGCCGCAAGATCCTGATGAGCCAGGGCGAATCGCTCAAGGTCTTTACCAAGGAGATCCACAAGTTCTGCCAGGCCAGCGAAGGCAGCGAGTTTGCCAATCCGCTCGCCGAGCTCAACCGAGAATGGGGTGAGCTGACCATGGCGGTGGGCATGGGCGCGATGCAGGACCGCGAAGCGGTCGGCGCGGCCAGTGTCGATTATCTGATGTATGCCGGTTACGTCACGCTGGGCTACCTGTGGGCGCGTGCCGGTGAGACGGCCAGGGCCGCGCTGGCGGCTGGCGAAGGGGATGCTGCCTTCTATCAGGCCAAGCTGGATACCGCGCGCTTCTACTTCCAGCGCATCCTGCCACGTACGCAAGGCCACGCCGCGATGATTCGCGCCGGTGGCGAGACGCTGATGGCACCGACGGTGGAAGGCTTCGGCAGCGGCTTCGAGATCTGATGATGGCGTCAAGCCTGACAGCAACTTGAAGTCTCAGCAGTTCGATGTATCGGCAACGGTCGTGTCTTATGCCTCCAGTCAGTGCGCTCTGACTCGGTACCCTTGGGGAGACTTCGGTCTCCCCATTTTTTTGTGTCTGCAAGGGAGGCGTGAGTTTCCCAGACACGAGCAATCAATCTCGTTTCAGTCTTGGCTTGTGACAGGCATGCGCCCAAGATAGGCGCATCGATGGCTGTCCCGATGAACCTGCGGGGCAGCGACGCGCATGTACTGATGGCAAGTACTGATGGCAAGCACTGACAGGATAGGTGGCGCAGGATGCACGCGAACGACACGCCTGAGGAAAGATCGCGACACGAGGAAGCGCTGCCCGAAGCGCAGATGGCTGATGCGCAAGTGCCTGACGATAGCGTTGGCGAGCCACGCAGCGTCAGTGAGGGGACTTCCATCGAGGAGGCCGTGACACGCATGCAGGTGCCACGCGACGAGCGTCAACAGGAGGCACTCGAACGCTCCGGACGTTCTCGCCACGCGCCCCGCGTGCGTCGCGCGCTGGAGATTCATCCATTGCTGGTCGGCATGGCCGCAGTGGTCATCATCATCGGCGGCCTCAAGCTGGCGGCGGACCTGGTGGTCCCGCTGCTGCTGGCGGTGTTCGTCGCTGCGGTCTGCGACGCGCCGGTACGTTGGCTGGCACGTCATGGCATCGGGCAACGCTTCGGGGTGCCGATCGTCATCCTGACGGTGTGCGTGCTGTTCTCGTCGCTGACGGCGCTGCTGGTCTCGCGCTTCACCCTGTTCAGCGATGAGATGCCCAAGCTTGAGGAGAGCCTGCGCGAACAGTATCAGAGCATGCTGGAATGGCTGGCGGACAGTGGTGTATCCATCGCGCCGGCCCGTTTCAGCGAGCTGGTCGATCCGGCCTCGTTGACCCAGTGGGTGCCGAATCTGCTGACCGGGCTTGGGGGGCTGTTGTCCTCAAGCGTCATCATCGTGCTGACGGCCACCTTCCTGCTCTATGAGGCGTTGTCACTGCGCGACAAGCTGGTCAGCACGCTGCGCAGCCCGCATGTCAGTCTGCGTCGCTTCACGCTGTTCTCGCTGACGCTGCGTCGCTATCTGGCGGTCAAGACCTTGATCAGCCTCGTGACCGGGGGGCTGGTCGCGCTCAGCTGTCTGGTGCTCGATGTAGAGTTCGCCTTCCTGTGGGCCACGCTGGCCTTCTGCCTCAACTACATCCCCAACATCGGCTCGGCACTGGCCGCGGTGCCTGCGGTGTTGCTGACGCTGGTGATGCCGGAAGGTGGCGCGGTCAAGGCGCTGATGCTGGGCGGCTGTTATCTGGCGATCAACTTCATTCTCGGCAACTTGATCGAACCGCGCGTGATGGGGCGCACCCTGGGCCTGTCGACGCTGGCCGCCTTCCTGTCGCTGGTGGTATGGGGCTGGGTGTTCGGGCCGGTGGGCATGCTGCTGTCGGTGCCGATCACCATGACGCTCAAGATCGCCTTCGACTCGCACCCGGGCACGCGCTGGGCGGCGCGCCTGCTGGGCCCCTCCGTGCGCCGAATACGTCGTCGGCGACGCATGGCGGAGGAATGACCCGCGAGCCAGCGCTGCGTGGATGACCCGCTGCCTGAATGCCAAAGGCCCCGTCACGCTCAGCGTGACGGGGCCTTTGATTATCGATTCAATGCGCGGTGGCTGGCGGGGCAGCTACCTGTCAGCAAGGTCGACTCAGAGGTTCTGCTCGATGAACTGGCTCAGCTGACCTTTGGACTGGGCACCGACCAGAGAGGCGACCTTGGCGCCGGACTTGAACAGGATCACGGTCGGCACGCCACGTACGCCTTGCTCGGCAGCGATTTCCGGCGCGTCATCGACATTGACGTTGACGATCTTCAGGCCTTCGCCTTTCTCGTTGGCGACTTCTTCGACGACCGGCGCCATCATCTTGCACGGACCACACCACGGGGCCCAGAACTTCAGCAGGACCGGGGCTTCAGCGTTGAGAACTTCCTGTTCGAAGTTGGCGCCGGTGACATCGACGTGATTGGACATCTTGTTTCTCCAGGGGATTCGTTTCGCTGTCTGCGGCATTGCCGGACATGCAGGCTGCGTCCGATGGTAGCGCCACTTTGCATCACTGACAAATGGGCATTGTCCATCGGCTCAATAGCACGGGGTTATGATCGCTAGTGTTTTTATAGCTGTTTTATTGGTTTGAGGGAATAGCAACGGGGCAGGCAATGTGGATTGCCTGCCCCGACTTTGGTATTGCCTGTGCGAAGGATCCCGCAGCAAGGAGAGCTCAGAAGAAGGCGTAACGGATGCCCAGCCCCAGCAGCAGTGTCGTCAGCAGGCCCTGCAGCAGGCCGCCAGGCATGTGGCGCGTCAGGCGTGCGCCCAGGCTGATGGCGGGCAGTGAGCCGACCAGCAACGCGCCGAGCAGCAGGAAGTCGACATTGCCCAGCCACAGATGGCCCAGTCCCGCGACCAGTGTCAGTGGTACCGCGTGAGCGATATCGGTGCCGACGATGCGCGCGGTGCTCAGCAGCGGGAACAGCATGATCAGCACGGCAGCACCGAAGGCGCCGGCACCTACGGAGGACAGGGTGACGCATACGCCGAGCACGATGCCTGACAGCACAGTCAGCGGTGCCGCGTGGCGTACGATGAAGCTTTCCGGGCTGATCAGCCCCAGCAGGCGCTTCTTGAACAGCAGCACGCCGGCGGTGAGGATCAACATCACGCCCAGCATGCCCTTGATCAGGCCTGCGTAGGCGGTGGGGTCAGTGAAGAAGGTATGCAGGACCGCAATCGTCAACAGCGCCGCCGGCAGCGAGCCGATGGCCAGGCGCCGAGCGATGGTCCAGTCCACATGGCCCTGGCGATGGTGCGCGAAGGCACCGCCCGCCTTGGTAATGGAGGCATAGAGCAGGTCGGTGCCCACGGCGATATGCGGCGGGAAGCCGAACATCAGCAGCAGGGGCGTCATCAGCGAGCCGCCGCCCACGCCAGTGACACCGACCGCGAAACCCACTCCGGCGCCTGCCAGCACGTATAGCAGCAGTTGTGTGACTTCCATCCCTACCTACCCCCTTGTCAGGTTACTGTCGCCAATCTACTCTTGAGCGTATATTCCCGAAAGGAATCATTATTCATGATTTTATCGCCCGATCATCTTAGCAAGGTGACCGGCCATGTCCGGGCCACTGTCACGCCGCTTCGCGTCGATGGTGCTTCTCAGGAGAGTGAAGCCGCATGAAACTCCAGCAGTTGCGTTATATCTGGGAAGTCACCCGCCACAACCTGAACGTGTCCGCCACCGCGCAAAGTCTGTACACCTCCCAGCCGGGCATTTCCAAGCAGATTCGTCTGCTGGAAGATGAGCTTGGCGTCGAAATCTTCGCGCGCAGTGGCAAGCACCTGACGCGGGTGACCCCGGCCGGCGAGTCCATCGTCGAGCTGGCAAGCCAGGTGCTGCGCACGGTGGAGAACATCAAGCACGTCGCCCAGGAGCACAGTGACGACCGTCGCGGCAGCCTGTCGATCGCCACCACGCACACCCAGGCGCGTTATGCCTTGCCGCCGGTGATCGCCGACTTCACGCGCAAGTACCCGGATGTCGCGCTGCACATGCAGCAGGGCACGCCGAAGCAGATCGCCAACATGGTCAGTGAGGGACAGGCCGACTTCGCCATCTGCACCGAGTCGCTGGAGCTGTTCAACGACCTCATCCTGCTGCCGTGCTATCGCTGGAACCGTTGCGTACTGGTGCCCAAGGATCACCCGCTGGCCAATGGCGAGGAACTGACCCTCGAGTCGCTGGCCAGTTATGCGCTGGTCACCTACACCTATGGCTTCACCGGGCGCAGCCAGCTGGATGATGCCTTCAAGTCCCACGGCCTGGCGCCCAACGTGGTGCTGACCGCCTCGGATGCCGATGTCATCAAGACCTATGTGCGCCTGGGCATGGGCATCGGCATCGTCGCGCACATGGCGGTGGACGAGGTGGCCGATGAGGACCTGGTCGCGCTGGATGCCACGCATCTGTTCGAGAGCTCCACGACCAAGATCGGCATCCGTCGCGGTACCTTCATGCGCAGCTACATGTTCGAATTCGTCGAGCGCTTCGCGCCGCACCTGACGCGTGAGCGCGTCGAAGCGGCACTGGCCGCCGGCCCGCGTCATGAGCACGAGATCTTCCACGACATCGAGCTGCCGGTGCGCTGAGTGCCGGTGGACTGAGTGTCGCTCGCCTGATTTTCGTAGTGCAGCCAGCAAAAAGCCCGCCTCCTGAGAGGCGGGCTTTTTGCTGGCTGCAGCTCGAGCGCACAGCGTCAACCACAGGGCTCAGTGTGCCAGATGCAGGCCACACTCGCGGTTGTCTTCCGCCTTGGTCGGGTCGACGTAGTCGAACTCGTTGGGCAGGTCGTGGGCGACCAGATACTCGTGCATCTGCTTGGACGACCAGTGGAGCACCGGTGCGACCTTGATCAGGCCATCGCCGTTCAGCGAGACCGGCTGCATGCCGGCACGGAAGGCGGTGTCACTGGCGCGCACGGCGGTGAACCACATCTCGGGGTTCAGTTCACGCAGGGCACGCTCGAAGGGCTCGAGCTTCACTTCGCGGGTGAAGGCTTCGTGGCGCGGGTCGTCGATATGCGGCGTGAGGCCATCGACGGCTTCACGGTGCGCGCGGGTACGCTGCGGCAGATAGATGATGCGATTCAGGTTCAGCTTGCGTGTCACCTCATCGGCGAAGCGATAGGTGGCGTCGGTGTTGTAACCGTTGTCCATCCACACGATCGGGATGTCGGGACGGAAGCGCGTCACCATGTGCAGGATCACCGCCTCGAAGGGACGGAAGTTGGTGGTGCAGATGGCGTGCTTGTCCAGCGACAGAGCCCAGCGGGTCAGGGCTTCCGGGTCGTTGCCGAATTCGGCATTGATGCGGGCGAGATCGAAGGTATCGGACATGAGGAGTCTCCAGAACGAGGGCACGTCCGATGGAGCGGGGCGCAGGGCTGATCAATGGCCAGAAAAGGTCATCAGCAGAAGCGAGTAGCGCTCAAGGAGACGTGCAGGAATGCGCCTACCCTATCAAAGGCAGGCACTGCTTCCCCAATACGAATTCGTTCGAACGTTATATGCCATCGAGTTATGGCGCTTGTGACGGCTTATAACGCAGCCTGTCAGCCAAGCGCTTCCATCAGCCGCTGGATCTTGGCCAGGCTCTCGCGGTATTCGGCTTCTTCCTCGGAGTCGGCGACCAGACCGCCGCCGCCCCACAGATGCACCTGGCCCTCGGCGATCACCGCCGTACGGATCGCGATGGAGGTATCCATGTGGCCGCGGATATCCAGATAGCCGAGGCTGCCGCAATAGGCGCTGCGGCGCACCGGCTCCAGCTCCTCGATGATCTGCATGGCGCGGATCTTGGGCGCGCCGGTGATGGAGCCGCCGGGGAAGGCGGCGCCAAGCAGGTCCAGCGCATCGCGCCCTTCCTCCAGAGTGCTGGTGATGGTGCTGACGGAATGATGCACGTTGGCGTAGCTTTCCAGCGCGCACAGTGATGGCACCTTGACGCTGCCGGGCGCGGAGACGCGGCCCAGGTCATTGCGTAGCAGGTCGACGATCATCACGTTCTCGGCGCGGTCCTTGGGGCTTTCCAGCAGCTCGGCGGCCAGTCGCGCGTCCTCTTCCGGTGTCGCGCCACGTGAGCGGGTGCCCTTGATCGGCTTGGTCTCGACCGCGCGGTGATTGACCTCGACGAAGCGCTCCGGCGAGACGGAGACGATCGCCATCTCCTCGCCCTTGGCGTCCTGCCAGCTCAGATAGCCGGCGTAAGGTGTCGGCGTGGCCTGACGCAGGCGCAGGTAGGCATCCCAGCTGTCACCGCTGCACTGCGCGCTGAAGCGTTGCGTCAGATTGATCTGGTAACAGTCACCGGCATGCAGGTATTCCATCACCTGACGGAAGCGTTCGCCGTAGCCCGCGCGGTCCAGCAGTGGCGCGAAGGGGGTGTCGAGGACGAAGTCAGCGCTGCGCGGCACCGGTTGCTCCAGCCACTCGAGCACCTGTCTGCGCCGCTGGGGCGAGGCGATCAGCCAACTCTGCTGACGCTGATGATCACTGATCAATGCCCAGTCATAGAGACCGAGCCGCGCCCAAGGCAGGGCGATATCATCCTGCGCCTGGACAGGCAGATTCTCCAGCGCGCGGCCGAAGTCATAGCTCCAGTAACCCAGCAGACCAGCGATGAACGGCAGGTCCTCGGCGCTCAGATCATGCTGGGCGAGCTCTTCGCCTGCCAGCGTCTGCGGCAGCAGGGTCAACAGCTGGCGCTGGGCCTCGATCACCGGCAGGCGGGCGAGGCGCTCCAATGCTTCACTGAACTGGCTCAGGTCACGCATCGACTCCGGCAGTGGGCCGGTGAGCTTGCCGCCATGCGCGCCTTGTTCCAGCACGGCCAGCGGGTCGCTGCTGATGATGTCGAAGCGACCGCCGGCCAGTGAAGGCTGGCCGCTGTCGAGCAGCACGGCGTCGGGGCGCGTACGCAGGCGTGCGAAGCGCGACAGTGTGGAGGCCTCGTCCTCGGCGGCGAGGGCATAGGGCAGGGCAGTGATTTCGAGCGAGATGGTCATGACAGCTTCCGTTGGCGGACAGGGCATTCTAGGCATCCAGACGCGTTTTGTCCGCCCATGCGTGCGGATTCCGATGAGGGGCTGCCCTTGTTGGCTTGCCGTTCTCCCGTGCGCTGATTAAGGTGCCTGCCTCTGAACGCCCTGCGCTGTCATCGATGACTGCATTGACGCACGTGCTGACGTTCTCCCAGTCCGCTTGCCCAGTCTCTTGCCCAGCCCTTGGCAACCCACCGGAGCCCCTGCATGCATCCCGAGTTCGAACATGGCCAACATCTGCTGTCACGTCCCGATCAGAACATCTTCTGGCAGCGTCTCAAGCGGCATGACGCCCAGGGCGGGCGTCGACTGCTGATGCTGCACGGCGCGGGCGTGGCCGGCACGCTGACCTGGGCACCGCTGGTCGGGCATCTCACGGCCCATGACGAGTTGATCATTCCTGACCTGCGCGGCATGGGGCAGACGGTGTCACCCGATGGCGGCGAGCCTCCCTTCACGCTCGAACAGGTGGTCGAGGACGTGATGGCGCTGATCGAGACCCAGCGCATCACGCATTTCGACCTGATCGGCTACAGCTTCGGCGGGCTGGTCGCCATGCGTCTCGTCCAGCGTCTGCGCGCCGAGCGCCCGGAGGTGAAGGTCGGCGACATCAGCCTGCTGGAACCGGCACTGCTGGAGCGCGAATGCCACGCCACCATGGTCAAGGTACGTGACGGCTACGCCGAGGCGGCGCGCGCCATGCGCGAAGCCCCGAGCCCCGAGGCGGGCATCACCGCCTTCCTCGACCTCATCTCGCCGCATCGTACGCGCAACCCGCGTGCCGAGCGCATGATGGTGGCGCGACTGGCACACCGCCACCTGGGCTTCGCCAATGCGCTGGACTGTGTCACGCATGCCGTGCGCGAGATCGACCGTGAGGTGCTGCTGGCCGATGTGCTGGCCTCAGGCAGCGAGGTGCGTAGCCTGGTCGGCGGCAAGAGTCCGCAGACCCTGCGCGACTATCACAGCCTGCTGGCTGAGCGTCATGCGGGCTGGCAATCGCTGGAAATCCCCGGTACCGATCACTCGCTGCCTTTCCAGAAACCCCGCCGCATCGGCGCGGAGCTCAGCTTCGCATAAATCGCATGATTGTCGACAAGCCGGCCGATGAACGGTCTGGCATAGATGCTCAAGACGCCCCGTCAGCCTGTGCTGTCGGGGCGTCTTTCGTCTCGGCCGCTACCGACTGGAATGTCTCTGATCTGTCATCGTGTGATGACTGTCATGGCGGCTTTTCAGGCAGTTCCTTCTTGTTGTGACAGCCGTTTATCCAGCGCGTGCCAACGCTCTTACGCCAAAGGTGTAGGGGATTTGGCGGATTGCATCTTGACCCACTCAGGCTCGCTGGCTAGTCTGGCAGTCATTGAATGATTGTCGACAATGGTGCTGAAAGTCCCTCATCGCCATTGTCCTGTCTCAGCCCCTTGTCCAGCCGGATTGCCTGACCGCCATGACCACCGATGCCTTTCACAATGCCACCACCGCTCGAAGCCTCGCGCGCGGCGCCACTGCCGAGCAGGCAGGCCACACCGCCTCCGCGAGTGCTCCGACGCCTGAGGTGCGCACCCTGGCCGAGCGCGTCTTCCACCAGCTGCAGGACGCCATCGTGCGCGGTGAGCTGGCACCGGGCAGCAAGATCACCGAGCCGGGGCTGGCGCAGGCCTATGGCATCTCGCGTGGCCCGCTGCGCGAGGCGATGCGTCGTCTCGAGGTTCATCGCCTGATCGAGCGTGTGCCCCACGTCGGCGCGCGGGTGGTCAAGCTCTCGATGACCGAGCTGCTGGAGCTGTTCGACGTACGTGAGGCGCTGGAGAGCATGGCCGCGCGTCTAGCGGCGCGGCACATGACACAGGAAGAGATCGCGCGGCTGCGCAGCGTGCTCAAGACCCACGAACAGCAGTCGGACCTCAAGACCGGTACCGCCTACTTCCAGAAGGAAGGCGACCTCGATTTCCACTATCAGATCGTGCTCGGCAGCCACAACCACATGCTGATGACGATTCTCTGTGATGACCTCTATTACCTTGTGCGCATGTACCGCACCCAGTTCAGCGCCAGTGGATCACGCCCGCAGAAGGCCTTCGTCGAGCATCATCGCATCGTCGATGCCATCGAGGCCGGCGACGAGGAGCTGGCGGAGCTGCTGATGCGGCGCCACGTAAGCGCCTCGCGAGAGAACGTCGCCCGCCGCTATGCCGCCACGCTCAAGGAAGAGCAGGGCGAGGAGTGAACTGCCACACCGCTTGCGACCGGATCACCACCAACAATTCCAACCCCGTCATGGGCCCAGCCCGGGAGATGTCATGTCACGCCATCTGAGTTCCACCGCCTTGCCAAGCCCCGGCGCCCGCTTCCGCGCGGCGCTGGAGGCCAATCGTCCGCTGCCCATCGTCGGCACCATCAATGCCTATACCGCCATCATGGCCGAGCGCGTCGGGCATCAGGCGATCTACCTGTCCGGTGGCGGCGTGGCCAACGCCTCCTACGGTCTGCCGGACCTGGGCATGACCAGCATGAATGACGTGCTGGAAGACGCGCGTCGCATCACCGCCGCCAGCGAGCTGCCGCTGCTGGTGGACATCGATACCGGCTGGGGTGGCGCCTTCAACATCGCGCGCACCATTCAGGAGATGGAGCGCGCCGGCGTGGCTGCCGTGCATCTGGAAGATCAGGTCGCCCAGAAGCGCTGCGGCCACCGCCCCAACAAGGCGATCGTCTCCAGTCAGGAGATGGTCGATCGCATCAAGGCCGCCGCCGATGCGCGTCGTGATGACAGCTTCTATCTGATCGCGCGCACCGATGCCTTCCAGAAGGAAGGACTCGAGGCTGCCGTGGCGCGTGCCAATGCCTGTGTCGAGGCAGGCGCCGATGCCATCTTCGCCGAGGCGGTGCATACCCTCGAGGACTACCGTGCCTTCTGCGAGGGAGTCGACGCGCCGATTCTGGCCAACATCACCGAATTCGGCGCCACGCCGCTGTTCAACCAGCGCGAGCTGGGCGATGTCGGCTGCCGGATGGTGCTCTATCCGCTGTCTGCCTTCCGCGCCATGAACGCTGCCGCCCTCAAGGTCTACCAGAACATCCACGACAAGGGAGATCAGAAGGACGTGGTTGACGACATGCAGACCCGCATGGAGCTCTACGACTTCCTCGATTACCACACCTTCGAGCAGAAGCTGGACACCCTGTTCGAGGCCGAAAGCCGCAAGGATTGATGCCAGACGCTCGAGACGGACGCCATGTCTCGCATCAGGAGGCCATCGGCTTCACGGGCCGGCACTCTCGGCCCGACCGTTTCTCCCTCGCTGGCAGACGCCTGGTCGGCGAGGGGCTTGACGCTTTATGCCCTACAAGAAAAAGAACAACTCAATGACGTCACTGCCAAGGAGATCGCGCCATGTCAGATACCATCGCCAACCCGAGCACCGCTACTTCGAGCACCAGCGCCCCCAGTGGTCTACGCGGCCAGAGTGCCGGTGAGACGGCGCTGTGCACCGTCGGCCAGTCCGGCTCCGGTCTGCGTTATCGCGGTTACGACCTGGAAGACCTCGCCAGTCACGCAGCCTTCGAGGAAGTCGCCTATCTGCTGCTCAAGGGCAAGTTGCCGAATCGCTCTGAACTGGATGCCTATATTGCACGCCTCAAGGGGTTGCGGGGTCTGCCGGACGCCCTGAAGGCGGTACTTGAGCAGATTCCGGCCAGCGCTCACCCGATGGACGTGATGCGCACCGGCTGTTCGATGCTCGGCAATCTGGAGACGGAAGAGAGCTTCGATGAGCAGTCCGACCAGGCCGACCGCATGCTGGCGGTGTTCCCGTCGATCATCAATTACTGGTATCGCTTCAGCCATGATGGCGTGCGCATCGACACCGAGACCGATGACGACTCCATCGGCGCGCACTTCCTGCACCTGTTGCACGGCGAAGCCCCCAGCGAGCTGCATGCCGCGGTGATGAATACCTCGCTGATCCTCTATGCCGAGCACGAATTCAATGCCTCGACCTTCACGGCGCGTGTCTGCGCCTCGACGTTGTCGGATCTGCATTCCTGCGTGACGGCGGCCATCGGCTCGCTGCGCGGGCCGCTGCATGGCGGTGCCAACGAGGCGGCGATGGCGATGATCGAGCACTGGCGCTCGCCGGAGGAGGCCGAGCGCGAGATTCTCGGCATGCTGGAGCGCCGCGAGAAGATCATGGGCTTCGGCCACGCCATCTACCGTGAGCGTGACCCGCGCAATGCCATCATCAAGGAGTGGTCTCGCAAGCTGGCGGACGATGTGGGCGATACGCAGCTCTATGCCGTCTCCGAGCGCGTCGAGGCCGTGATGTGGCGCGAGAAGAAGCTGTTCTGCAACGCCGATTTCTTCCACGCCAGCGCCTATCACTTCATGGGCATTCCCACCAAGCTGTTCACGCCGATCTTCGTCTGTTCACGTCTGACCGGCTGGGCGGCACATGTCTTCGAGCAGCGCGCCAACAACCGCATCATCCGCCCGAGCGCCGATTACACCGGCCCGGAGCACTGCGATTGGCTGCCCATCGAGCAACGCGACTGACCTTTGTTCTCGGCCAGCCGGCGTGCTGGCCGACCGTTTCCTGACTGCCTGATGAGCCCGGATGCCCATGAATACCGAGTATCGCAAACCCCTGCCTGGCACGGCGTCACCGGGTACCCCGGTCGACTACTTCGATGCGCGTGCCGCCGTGGAAGACATCGCCCCCGGCGCCTACGCCGGTCTGCCCTATACCTCACGCGTACTGGCCGAGAACCTGGTGCGTCGCTGCCCGCCGGATCAGTTGCGTGACAGCCTCGTGCAATTGATCGAACGCCGCCGTGATCTCGATTTCCCGTGGTACCCCGCGCGCGTCGTGTGTCATGACATCCTTGGTCAGACCGCGCTGGTCGACCTGGCCGGCCTGCGTGACGCCATCGCCGAGCGCGGCGGAGACCCGGCCAAGGTCAATCCGGTGGTGCCGACCCAGTTGATCGTCGACCACTCGCTGGCGGTGGAGCACGCCGGCTTCGACAAGGACGCCTTCGCCAAGAATCGCGCCATCGAGGAGCGTCGCAACGAGGACCGCTTCCACTTCATCGACTGGACGCGTCAGGCCTTCGAGAACATCGACGTGATCCCGCCGGGCAACGGCATCATGCACCAGATCAATCTGGAGCGGATGTCGCCGGTAATCGAGTCGCGTGCCGATGAGAAGGGGCATCAGGTCGCCTTCCCGGATACCCTGGTGGGCACCGACAGCCACACGCCACATGTCGATGCGCTGGGCGTGATCGCCGTCGGCGTCGGTGGGCTGGAGGCCGAGAGCGTGATGCTGGGGCGTGCCTCCTACATGCGCCTGCCCGACATCATCGGCGTGCGCCTCACCGGGCGCCCGCAGCCGGGCATCACCGCCACCGACATCGTGCTGGCGTTGACCGAATTCCTGCGCGCCGAGAAGGTCGTCTCCTCCTATCTGGAATTCTTCGGCGAAGGCGCGGCCAGCCTGACGCTGGGTGATCGCGCCACCATCTCCAACATGACGCCGGAGTACGGCGCCACGGCGGCGATGTTCTACATCGACCAGCAGACGCTGGATTACCTGACCCTGACCGGCCGCGAGCCGGAGAACATCGCGCTGGTCGAGCGTTACGCACGCGAGACTGGCCTGTGGGCGGACGAGAGCGGCCATATCGAGGGCGCGGTGGAATATGAGCGCGAGCTGACCTTCGATCTGTCCTCGGTGGTGCGCACCCTGGCGGGGCCCTCCAATCCGCACAGTCGCGTGCCGACCAGCGAGCTGGCCGCGCGCGGCATCTCCGGCGTGGTCGAGCATGAGCAGGACGAGGAAGGGCGTGACCTGATGCCGGATGGCGCGGTGATCATCGCCGCCATCACCAGCTGCACCAACACCTCGAATCCGCGCAACGTCATCGCCGCAGGCCTGCTGGCTCGGCGCGCCAATGCGCTGGGACTGACGCGCAAGCCGTGGGTCAAGACCTCGCTGGCGCCGGGCTCCAAGGCGGTGCAGCTGTATCTGGAAGAAGCGGAACTGCTGCCGGAACTCGAGCAGCTCGGCTTCGGCATCGTCGGCTTCGCCTGCACCACCTGCAACGGCATGAGCGGTGCGCTGGACCCGGCGATCCAGCAGGAAATCATCGAGCGCGATCTCTATTCCACCGCGGTGCTGTCCGGCAATCGCAACTTCGATGGCCGTATCCATCCCTACGCCAAGCAGGCTTTCCTGGCCTCGCCGCCGCTGGTGGTCGCCTACGCCATCGCCGGCACCATCCGCTTCGATATCGAGAAGGACGTTCTGGGACATGCGCCGGATGGCTCGCCGATCATGCTCAAGGACCTGTGGCCGAGCGACGAGGAGATCGACGCCATCGTCGTCTCCAGCGTCAAGCCGGACCACTTCCGTCAGGTCTACATCCCGATGTTCGAGGCCAGAGACGACCGCGATGCCTCCACCAGTCCCCTGTATGACTGGCGCGAGATGAGCACCTATATCCGCCGTCCGCCGTACTGGGAAGGCGGCCTGGCCAGTGCGCCGACGCTCACCGGCATGCGGGCGCTGGCGGTGCTGGGGGACAACATCACCACCGACCACCTGTCGCCCTCCAATGCCATCATGGCCAGCAGTGCGGCGGGCGAGTATCTGGCCGCGATGGGCCTGCCGGAAGAGGACTTCAATTCCTACGCCACTCACCGTGGGGACCACCTCACCGCACAGCGGGCCACCTTCGCCAATCCCAAGCTGATCAACGAGATGGCCGTGGTGGAGGGGGCAGACGGCAAGCGCGAGGTCAAGCAGGGCTCGCTCACGCGTCTGGAGCCGGAAGGCAAGGTAGTGCGCATGTGGGAGGCCATCGAGACCTACATGCAGCGCAAGCAGCCGTTGATCATTGTCGCCGGCGCGGATTACGGCCAGGGCTCGTCGCGTGACTGGGCGGCCAAGGGCGTGCGGCTGGCGGGTGTCGAGGCCATCGTCGCGGAAGGTTTCGAGCGTATCCACCGCACCAATCTGGTCGGCATGGGCGTGATGCCGTTGCAGTTCGCCGCCGGTACCACGCGCAAGACGCTGGCGCTGGATGGCAGCGAGATCTACGCCGTCGAGGGCGAACCGGCCCCGGGGGCAGCGCTCACGCTGGTGATCGAGCGCACCGCCGGCGACAAGGCAGGCCAGGTCGAGCGCGTGCCGGTCACCTGTCGCCTCGATACCCGTGAGGAGGTCTCCATCTACTCGGCGGGCGGTGTGCTGCAGCGCTTCGCTGAAGACTTCCTCAGCTCACAGGCACCGGGCGAGACGGCGGCGGAGGTATCGGCATGAGCCAGCAGGCACAGCTCAGGATTCCCGCCACCTATCTGCGTGGCGGCACCAGCAAGGGCGTGTTCTTCCTGCGCGATGAACTGCCGGAAGCGGCGCAGGTGCCCGGCCCGGTGCGCGACGCCCTGCTGCTGCGCGTGATCGGCAGCCCCGACCCCTACGCCAAGCAGATCGACGGCATGGGGGGCGCGACCTCCAGCACCAGCAAGACGGTGATCATCAGTCGCAGCGAGCAGCCGGATCACGACGTCGACTACCTGTTCGGCCAGGTCTCCATCGACTCGCCCTTCGTCGACTGGAGCGGCAACTGCGGCAACCTCTCGGCGGCGGTGGGACCCTTCGCCATCGAGAAGGGACTGGTACCGGCCGAGCGCCTGCCGCGTGACGGCATTGCCGAGGTGCGCATCTGGCAGGCCAACATCGCCAAGACCATCATCGCGCGGGTACCGATGTGCGAGGGGCGCGTCCAGGAAACCGGCGACTTCGCCCTGGATGGCGTGACCTTCCCGGCCGCCGAGGTGGCGGTCGCCTTCCGCGACCCTGCCGCGGGTGAGGGCAGCATGTTCCCCACCGGCAATGTGGTCGATGCGCTGGAGGTGCCGGAATCGGTGGTCGCTGGCGGGCAGCTCCAGGCGACCCTGATCAACGCCGGCATTCCGACCATCTTCGTCAATGCCCGCGACCTCGGCTATCAGGGCACCGAGCTGCAGGAAGCGATCAACTCGGACGGCGAGGCGCTCGCACGCCTCGAGACATTGCGCGCCCACGGCGCACTGCGTATGGGGCTGATCAATGATCTCGCTGAGGCGGCCACGCGCCAACACACACCCAAGGTCGCCTTCGTGGCGCCGCCGGTGGATCACGTCGTCTCCAGCGGTCGCGAGATCAAGGCCGACGAGATCGATGTGCTGATTCGCGCCGTGTCGATGGGCAAGCTGCACCACGCCATGATGGGTACCGCGGCGGTGGCCATCGCCGCGGCGGCTGCGGTACCCGGCACGCTGGTCAATCTTGCCGCCGCTGGCGGAGCCGATGCTGAGTCTGGGGCTGGGCAGACTGACGTGGCGCGTGACTCGGTGTGCTTCGGGCATCCCTCCGGCACACTCAGGGTCGGCGCGAGTGCTCATCGGCAGACAGAGGCAGGCCAGGTCAGTGATGGCCAGCAAGGCGAGGGCGAGTGGACCGTCACTGAAGCCGTGATGAGTCGCAGCGCGCGTATCCTGATGGAAGGCTGGGTGCGGGTGCCGGCGGAGACCTTGATGCGCTAGCGCCGGCATGGGCAGGTGAGGGTCGATTGTCATGTTCGACAGTCATGTTCGACAGTCAAAGCCCCTCCTGCGGAATCTAGATGAAAGCCGGCCTGGCATGCATGTGCAGAGGGCCGGCTTTCGCGTCTCAGTGGTATGTGTGCAGGTAGTGGGGGGAGCACAGGTGTGACGGGAGTCGCATGCGGGCAAGGACGATTCACGACAGGAGGTCATGTATGAGCACGCCATCCTCTGATCAGAAGAGCGAAAGCCGTCTCAGCGCCATTCAGGTCAGTACTAACCAGGCCAGTACCAATCAGGCCAGCGCCAACCAGCGCCCGGACTATGACCCGGAGCTGCAGCAGATCGCCGACTATGTGCTGGGGTACTGCGACGATCCCCTTGTCGCGAATGTGAATGCGGATGTGGACGGTCTGGCCGGCAAGCGCGAGCGCTCAGGTCCCTCGGCAGAGGCGATGGACACCGCTCGTCTGTGTCTGATGGATACCCTCGGCTGTGGCATCCTGGCGCTGCGCTTCCCTGAATGCACCAAGCATCTTGGGCCGCTGGTGGCCGAGACCGTGGTGCCGCATGGTGCGCGGGTGCCTGGCACTGCCTTCAGTCTCGATCCCGTCAAGGCGGCGTGGGATATCGGCTGCACCATCCGCTGGCTGGATTACAACGACACCTGGCTGGCGGCGGAGTGGGGGCATCCCTCGGACAATCTTGGCGGTATTCTGGCGGTGGCGGATCACCTCTCGCGCCAGCGTGTCGCGCAGGGCAAGCCACCCTTGGTGATGCGTGATGTGCTGGAGAGCATGGTGATGGCGCATGAGATCCAGGGCGTGCTGGCGCTGGACAACAGCTTCAACCGTGTCGGGCTTGACCATGTCATGCTGGTCAAGGTGGCGACCACCGCCGTGACGGCGCGCTTGATGGGAGCGAATCGCGAGCAGTTGCTGTCGGCGCTGTCGCACGCCTTTGTCGATGGCCAGAGTCTGCGCACCTATCGTCATGCGCCCAATGCGGGCTCGCGCAAGAGCTGGGCGGCGGGAGACGCCACCTCACGCGGCGTGCGGCTGGCGGACATTGGCCTGCGTGGTGAGATGGGCATCCCCGGCGCTCTCAGTGCGCCGCAGTGGGGCTTCAATGATGTCTCCTTCAGTCACAACAACAGCGATCTCGCCCTCAAGCCTGAAGACGAACGGCGCCTGACGCTGGCGCGCCCTCTGGGCAGCCATGTGATGGAGAACGTGCTCTTCAAGGTCTCCTTCCCGGCCGAATTCCATGCCCAGACCGCCGCCGAGGCCGCCATCCAGCTCCACCCCGAGGTGCGCGACCGGCTCGAGGAGATCGAGCGCATCGAGATCACCACCCACGAATCCGCGATCCGCATCATCTCCAAGCAGGGCGCGCTCGCCAATGCGGCTGACCGCGATCATTGCCTGCAATACATGGTCGCGGTGCCGCTGATCTTCGGGGAGTTGAACGCGGATCACTATGAAGATGGCTTCCATGCCGCTCACCCGGAGATCGACCGGCTGCGTGACAGGATGGTCGTCAAGGAAGAGGCGCGCTTCACCCGCGAGTATCTGGAGGCCGACAAGCGCTCGATCGCCAATGCCCTGCGGGTAATCTTCCGCGATGGCAGTGCCACCGAGCAGGTGACGGTGGAATACCCGCTGGGACATCGCCGGCGGCGTGAAGCGTCGCTCGCCCCGCTCGAGGACAAGTGTCGGACCAATCTGGCCACCTGCTTCCCGCCCTCGCGGTGCGAGACCTTGATGGCGTTGCTGGGCGATCGCGAGCGACTCGACGCACTGCCCGTGCACGAGTTCATGGCGCATTGGGTGCCGTGAGGCTGCCAGCCGCATGATGTCCCGTTGGCAATCAGTCATCCAATTGACTGGTGCCGTCATCCGGTATGGGTAAACTGGAAGCGGATTGCACAGGGCGATCGACTGGGGCGCTTGCAAAGACTCGCCGAAGAGCGGGGCAACGCCTGCCGAGTCTTCATTGCAAAGGCTTCATTACAAGGGGACGCATTCATGAAAACATTTCTGCTGCTGGGCGGAATCGCGCTGATCGTCATCTACGTGATCTCGATCTACAACAAGCTGGTCAGTCTGAAGGCGCGCTTCGAGAATGCCTTCGCGCAGATAGAGGTTCAGCTCAAGCGGCGCTACGACCTGATTCCCAATCTGGTCGAGACGGCCAAGGGCTATCTGAGCCATGAGCGTGGCACCCTGGAAGAAGTGATCAATGCCCGCAACAAGGCGATGGCGGCCTTGAATGCCGCAGCGGCGCACCCCGGCAGCATGGACAAGCTGGCCAGTCTGGCCGGCGCCGAGCAAGGGCTGGCGGCGAGTCTGGGCAAGCTGGATGTGGTGGTCGAGGCCTATCCGGAGCTCAAGGCCGACCAGACCATGAGCGACCTGATGGAAGAGCTGACCGCCACCGAGAACCGCGTCGCCTTCGCGCGTCAGGCCTACAACGATGCCGTCACCGATTACAACGTCTATCGCCAGAGCTTCCCGCAGGTGATGTTCGCACCGACCTTCGGTCATCGCAGTGATGCAGGCCTGTTGGCCTTCGATGACAGCGTGAAGATTCGTCAGGCCCCTGATGTCAGCTTCTCATGAGCCGACCGACGGATGCTTCTCTCGCAGCGGTCTTGAGCTGTGATCCTGACAGGATAGATGGCGAGCGCGAATGAATTTCTATCACGAGCAGGACAGTGCGCGTCGTCGAACGCGGCTATTGCTGCTGGCCTTCACGGCCATGTCGCTGGTGGTGTCTCTTGCCGCCGGCGCCGTGGTGCATGTCGCGATCAGCAGTTTCCTGGGGCGCCCGGCCACCACGACGTTTGAATATGTCTGGCCGGTGGCGAGCATCATCTTCCTGTGCAATGCACTGGTCGCGGCGCGTGAGCTGCGGCGTCTGCAGCAGGGCGGTGCCATGGTGGCCGCACGCCTTGGCGGCAAGCTGGTGGATGTCGAGACGCAGGACTCGAGCGAGCGACGGGCACTGAATGTGGTCGAGGAGATGGCGATCGCCGCCAACCTGCCCACGCCGCAGCTGTTCCTGTTGCCGCATGAGGCGATGATCAATGCCTTCGCGGCGGGCTATCGGCCACAGGATGCGGTGATCGCGCTGAGTCGTGGGGCGTTGGAGCAGCTGAATCGCAACGAGCTGCAGGGCGTGGTTGCTCACGAGTTCGCCCATATCGCCAATGGCGATATCCGCCTCAACCTGCGTCTGGCGAGTGCGGTCCACGGCCTGGTGTTTCTCTCCGAGGCGGGGCGCTTCCTGATGGGGGCAGGGCGCATCGGCTTCGTGTTGGGCAGGGCGCGCTCCTCCGGTTCCGACAGGAAAGGCGGCATGCCACAGCTGATGCTGGTGGGTGTGGCGCTGTGGTTGCTCGGCAGTCTCGGCGGGCTGGGAGGGCGACTATTGCAGCGCGGGGTCGCGCGCTCACGCGAATATCTCGCCGATGCCAGTGCGGTGCGCCTGACCCGCTTCCCGGATGGCATCGCCTCGGCCCTCAAGCGTATCGGTGGCATGGGTTGGCAGGGGCGTATCCAGCATCCGCGCGCCATGACCTACAACCATCTCTTCTTCGTCGAAGCGCGCCCGCCATGGCTGACAGGCTGGTTCGACTCGCATCCTCCGCTGGATGAACGCATCAAGCGCTTGGAACCTCGCTGGGACCGGCAGTATCTGAGTGCGCGCCAGCAGCCGGTGCATACCTTCGAACAGCAGGGCCCCATCGGGGCAGACGTGCTTGGCGGGGTCATGGCGGGTATCGCCGGCGCGGCGGTCATGGGGGAGCTCTCGCGCTCACGAGGAGAACTCGAGAGCCTGACGCTGTCGAGGTTTCTCTGTCCGCAGCTGGTGGTGGCGATGATCGCCCCCTCGGAGCTGACCACGCGTGGTGTCTGGCTCACCGAGCTTGAGCGTCAGCATGACTGGCTGGATGGCAAGCGCGTGCGCGAGGCACGGCGCAAGCTCGAGTCCTTGCCGCGGGTCGAGTGGATCCCCTTGCTCAACCGGTTGATACCGCGCTGGCGGGAAGCGGATGAGCGCGCGCATCGCATGCTCAAGGCGCAGACACCTCCTGAAGACATGTTTGTCTGGTGTCTGTGGCAGTTGTTGCTCGAGTCACTGGACCCACGAATTGATCGCAGGAGTGACTCGCTGGCCCTGCAGCAATGTCAGCCAGCCTGTCAGCATTGGCTCATGCTGATGGTCGGACTCATCGACGATGAAACGCTACGCGAGGACATCTTCCTGGATGCCAGTGCGGAACTTGGGCTGGCGCTGGAGTATCCGCAGTCGCATCCGGATGGGGATAACCCTGCACTGCGCTGCCGTCATCTCACGCAGCTGGCTCACCTGCGCCCGATGGACAAGCAGCGCTGGTTCACGGCGCTAGCCCAGGTGGTACATGCCGACCATACACTGGCCGATGAAGAGGTGGCCTTGCTGACACTCTTGGCGCGCATCATGCAGTTGCCGGAGGCGCGCCTGGAAGCGGCGCTTGAGACACGGTCTCATTCGCGTGGTGGCTGGCAGGCGCGCCCAGTGTCACGACCTGCGGACGGCAAGGCGGTCTGAGTGCCGAGCAGGGGGAGTGGCTGTTTTCTGTGTCAAAGCCCTTGCCATCAAACCGATTCCTGCGTAAAGTACGCATCCGCTGCCGGGGACGCATGGCGTTACCAGCGGTGAAAGAGGTTTGCAGGTGATTGTTTTGCATGATGTTTTTGAAGTCCGCTTCGACATCATCGATTGACAATCCCGGGCGATTCGCTAGAATACGCCGCACTCCTTACGGAACAGGTGATCGAGCAACGCTCCTCACCGCTTGATGATGCTTAGAGGCAGTCGATTGACTCATCATCAAGTGCTTGACTTCTCAAGCGTTCCGGGTAGAATATGCCTCCTCGCTTAACAGCGACGCTCTTTAAAAATTTGATCAGGTAATTCGTGTGAGCGCTTGCCGATGAGTGGTGACAAGGTCACCAAATATCGGAGCAAGCCTCTCACGAGAAGTTTGACTCTGAACCAAGTTTGGTCT